>JAEEGH010000305.1_pt1 | contig 421285 bp, 342 predicted proteins | sample 9134181 | NCBI WGS metagenome assembly JAEEGH01 (sample SAMN16246544, study PRJNA631951) | gut metagenome | biome: gut microbiome; feature: rumen; material: DP-attached | host: Bos | place: Iran: Karaj | collected 2018-10 | reverse complement strand
GTATAAGGCAGTACGCCAGATGACCGATTTCAAGCAGACACCTATCTTCATGAACCCCAACGGTATGGAGCCGTTCGAGTTGTTTACTTACGAGAAATAATCAACAATCTATAGACAAATATACGTATGACAATGAAAAAGAAGACATACGGCGCCAAGCGCCTTTTGATGTTGGTAACTGCGTTGCTGATGACCTCGACGATCAGCGCAGCTGATTACCTGGTGTATTCCGTGGTAGGTACGGCAAAGATCTACGAGGGATCGAAGACCGTAGCCCTGAATGCCCGTAAGACTCTTACGACAGCCAGTAAGCTGGTGATCGGGAAGGAGAGTGCAGTAACGGTAATCGACGAGGTAAACAGTAAGATGTATTCCTTCACCACAGAGGGAACAAATACCGTGAGTGCCCTGCTGAAGGCAGCCAAGGCTCCCAAAAACCTGTCGAAGCAGTATCTGAGCTATATGGTGAAGCAGTTGTTCTCTAAGGAGAGCAAGAACCTCTCACACCCCAGTGCGTATATGCAGGCCACGGCCACCTCGTATCGTGCCACAGCCCGCGACTCATTCCTGCTGAATCGTCTGGCCAGCATGGCAGAGATGACGGCCTCGGTAGAGAGCAGTCTGATACAACCCAAGAACCTCTTGTCAACAGATCTGGATGTACGCTTCGATCTTGTTTCCTGCGAGACCGGCGAGCCCATCAATCCTGAGGTGGATGTGTTCACCAATTGCTATGTGAGGGTAACGAACAGAACAGAAGAACCACTATATGTGAACGTGCTGGATATCGATGAGCGTGGCAACAAATACCTGGTGCTGCCCGTGGATGAGGCTGCTACTTGTGCCCACTTGCTGGTTCCTGCCGGCTGTACGGTGGCCTTCAAGTCGGAGCCTTTCGAGTTCTCAGAGGCCAACTCCCGTGAGACCTTCCTGCTCGTGGCTACAGAGGAGCCTGTTGACTTCAGTATCCTGATGAGTCCAATCCGCGGTAATGGCGGCGACCAGATGAAGTCGGGTATCTATCGCGTTTCTTATTTGACGAAATAAAAGAAAGGACCGGAGATGTTCAAAAGGAAATCATTACGCATAGGATTCTTCCTGATAGCCGTCCTGATATCGGTTACGGCAGGAGCCCAGGATCGCGATAAGGTGAGTGCCGACACACTGCTCTATGAGCAGTTATGCGCCAAGCATGTCACAGAGAACTATCATGCTCCCTATACGGTCAACAAGCGCGACCTGCAGTCGACTGCCGAACGGGGCATCTATATTGTCAAGGGAAAGTCGTTCCAGGTGAAATCGCTCACCTCCGACTTCTACGTCCGTGAGAACCGCGGCAGCTATGAGCCGATCTTTGACAAGCGCTATCCGGTGGAGTCGTTCACGAATATCCTGCTGAACCGCATGAAAGAGAACAAACTGAAGATAGAGATTACTCAGCATATGTACGGAAACACTAAGAAGGTGCCTGTGCAGAACATGCAGAATATCTACGACCTGCTGGCACGGAACATGGATATCTACTGTAGCGTGACATCCATCAACAAAGAGAAGATGGAGGCTACCTTGGTGTTCCACCACCGCAAACTGAACTTCATTCACATGTTTATCGTTTCTGTGCCTACAGACGATCTGTTTGAAGAGGGTGGGGTGGTAACGGCCAAGCTATACGGGAATATTCCCCAAAGCAATATCCGTACGCTATTTGGAAAATATAAGGAATAATAAATATATATAAAGAATATGATAAAGAATATGATGATAAGGTCGTTCATGACCGTTGTGCTGCTCATGATGACCACCGTGGCCATGGCCGACGGGGCTACATTCAAGATCAGCGAGGGGGTGGTGGATGCCGCTACCAAGGCGAAGATGGAGAGCAATGTCACGCTGATGATGTCGCTATTCAAGTCGGCTGCCGATGAGGAGCAGAAGAAACTCAAGCTGTCGAAGGACAACTTCACACCCGAGGCCATCAAGGATGTGGAGCTGATGTGGAAGACCAGTGCGATGAGTTGTCCGCCTGTGAGTATCATGAGTCGTTGTCTGAAGACGGCCACCGGTTATCAGGTGCGCGGTATTCCCGTGGATATGATCGAGGCCGACCAGGAAGAGTCGCGTCAGGAGCTGACGGTTGACTTCACCCCCAGCGGACTCATCTCGGGTGTAAGCATATCTATCGACCTGCAGCGCTATGAGGAGATCATGGGGCAGAAGGAGAGTGACCTCGATTATGCCCGCCGACAGATCATTGTGGACTTTGTGGAGAACTTCCGAACAGCGTATAACCGCAAGGATATCGACCTGCTGAACAGCGTGTTCTCAGACAAGGCACTCATCATTACAGGTAAGGTGGTAAAGGAGAAACCCAACAGCGACCTCACCCGTATGACGCTCAATAATAATAAGGTGGTATATATCAAGCAGTCGAAGCAGGAGTATATCACGAACCTCACGCGTGTCTTCAAGAACACGAAGTACATCAATGTAAAGTTCGACGAGATAGAGGTGGTACAGCACCCGAAGTATGATGATGTGTATGGCGTCACCCTGAAGCAGTACTGGCACACCTCGGGCTACAGCGATGAAGGTTATCTGTTCCTGATGATCGACTTCCGTGATGCTGATAACCCGCTCATTCAAGTGCGTACCTGGCAGCCTTACAAGAATGCCGAGGGTCAAGTGGTCACCAAACGCGAGGATGTGTTCCACTTGGGATCATTCAGAATCGTGAGATAAATCCGGGGGATTTTAGAGATAAAATAAAGGGGCGTGTTCATCAACACGTCCCTTTGTTTTTGTACTCGCAATCGTTAGTAAAAGCTGCAAATCTACTAAGCTTTTCCTACAAGCCTGGTTAGAGGTACTTATCAGCCTGATTAGAGGTACTTATCAGCCTAGTTGGAGGTACTTATCAGCCTTCCAGCTTTTTCCAAGTATGATGCTTGGTGATATACTCCCTTTTAGAAGGCGAAACCGATGCCCAGACTGAAGCAGTGCTGACCGAGGAAATCCTTCAGTACATTGTTCAGGGCGAAGCGGTAGCTATAGCCAACACGAGCAGCGAAGAAACTGTATTTCACGCAAACACCAATCTCCGGGTTAACGGAAACGGCAGCGTTGAACTTCTGTCCATCCTCTAAATCGATATCCTCCACATCTGCCTCCTTGTTAGGATAGCCATGCTTGTCGGGATGTGAGTTCTTGTCGATGGTGGCATACTTGCCGTAGAAGCCCTTCATGGTGACACCAGGACCGAAGGTGAGCCAAATAGGCACCTTCTCCGACTTGATGAGATGCTTGGTCCAACCCACACCGAAGTTTACCTCTGGATGGTCGGGAATGGCATTGCCCGAGTTGCTCTGAATGGCACTGAATCCCTTGCTGTTCACGTTCAGGTGCAGGTAGATACCCGCCTTAGTCTGGTTATAGCGACCGTAGTGAATACCGATAGGTGCTCCATCCATCCATTCGTAGGTAACCACGCTGGCATGCTCTTCCTTGGCGGTGAGGTAGTTGCTGATGCTGTTCAGACGCTCTGTGGAGGTCTTGGCCTCAGGACAGCCGTTCTCAACCACGCGCTGGTAGAGGGCACGGGCCTTCTCAAACAGACGGTTGTCGAAATAGGCCTCTGCCTGTTTGAAGGTGACTGCACACTCTGACTCGTAGCGCTCGTTACACTCCTTGAACTTCTGCACGGCATAGGCATCGTAGGAGTTGATCTGCACGATGTTGTTATAGATCTCTGCCGCCGCACTGTAGTCGAGCATACGATACAGGATGTCGGCATCGCTGCGCAACTTGATCAGCGAATCCACCTTGGCGATGTTGGCATTGTTCTCCTCTTCGTCGCAGTCTGAACACTGCTTAGCCACATTGAACTGGTTGAGTGCCTCCTCGTAGTTCGCGTTCTGGATCTCACGCACACCCATGTTACGGTGACCGCGGTAGCAGCCCGCATCCACCATCGAGTTGGGGTCGTAGATCTTAAACGTGCGCAACTGCTTCGGTTCCAGGTCGAGGGGAATGTCGAGGGGATTGAAGCCAGGAGCCACTACAGTGAGTACACGACCGCGATAGCGTGCACCAGCGGGGAATTCGATGAAATACACTGAATCCGTTCCCTGGATCTCTGTACTGAAGAGGTCAACCGACTTATCCATCGTGGATGAGAACTGCAAGGGAATGGTGTGGTTACACCTGATTTCCACAGCAGCCTTCTCGCCCTCGCTGGAATACACCGCATTGGCCTGCGAGAGATCATCTACTTCGAGTACCCCTTGTGCCCTGACTGCGACGGCTGTCACAACAAGCAGAAGTAATAGGAATGTTTTCTTTATCATAACGATATCTTGTATTATAATTTTCGACATGCTCATGGCTTAGTAAGATGGTGAAACTTCAAAATCGGTAACGAACCCTTTGTCATCATCAACTTCAATATCATAATATCTGGCACCGGTCATGGGGTCCATATACCAAAAGACCAAATCAGTGCCAGGCTTAGCTATATAGTGAAAGAAGTCTTTTCCAGTATTATACGGAATAGGACAATCCTCTTCATATTCGTTGTAAAAGCATTCCTTGCTATCCAAAAAGGAAATATCTTCAACGTACTCTTGGTTTTGTCCGTCATAATAAGCTATCCTTACCAATCCCATCTGATGCTCAAGTGTAAACGAAACAGAAGCATTTTCATTATTTTTCGTACCCTTCCCAACCATCAAGTCACTGGCATTGTAGCTTTCCAACGTGCTCTGGTCTAACTGCGGTTCCCATTTTGATATCAAATAGTCGAAGAATTCAGAAGCATCTTCGGTATAATAATATAGAGTATAATACCAATAAGCTGTGTCATCGTCTTCGAAGCTGTAATATTCGTCTTCTATTTTTTCTTGATATGGATAGTAGGCAAAATACTTGAAATTCTCCGAGAAATAAACTTTTTGTGAAGGGTTGGATACTTCCCATGTTCTTCCATTATAGGTGTATGGAACATTGACATATATTAATTCGTCTGATCCTTCATCAAAAGCAAAGAGTCCGATCTGATCACCTGCCTCAAAAGTGGTGGTGAGATCACTGATAGTAGCACGCGTGGTAATGGAGGAAGGATGGTTGACCATCACTCGTAGTTCAGGCAGTGTCCTCTCTTTCACCTGCTCCATTTCGTCTTGGGAACAGGCTGCAAGCAGGATAACTGTCATGCTCATGACGAGATAATATATCTTATTCATTATTCTCATATCTTCCTTTTATTGATGTATTCTCCAGTCGTTTACAGAGACAGGATCTATGGGTTCTCCCATCTCATTAACAAATCCGTCAACTGTGAGTTCCTTGTTCCTGATGGTGATATTGAAGGTGTTCAATGTTCCTGGATCGAAGGGATATGGGCCATCAGGATTATAGTCATATATTCCTCCTATATAGGAAAACTTTGATCCGTCTGCTAGCGTGATAACGATTCCAAACGATTCACAGGGAAAGGGTATGAGGATTGCTGAATACGAAGCATCATATCCGTCTACCGCGTTGACCAGGCAGGGAATAACGGGATCACGCTCTTCTTCCTCTCCGTTACCTTCTTCTCCTTCGTCTTCAATAATCTCGAAATAACCATGATAAGGGTCATAATCTTCATCAGTAGGCTCTGTGAAGGTTGCCTCAAGAAAACATGGAGATGCCATTTCTAAGGTCCCTAATTCCAATTTACTGATCTCTGCTCCCTCATCACTTTTGATGTTGATGTTCACGCGAGCCATCTGGTGATAGAAAGTCAGTTGGGATACATCAGCCTTTTTGACTGTGGTGCTTGGGGCATAAAGGAAATCGCTGTTGTAGAAGTTCTCTTCACTGCTTTGGTCTGCCTCAATAGTAATGACGTCATCCAATGACTCAACGATTTTCTTGCCAAAACTCCATGCGGTAACGGTTACTGATGATTCATTCAGATCTTCCCAGTAGAACGTGTTGCTCGAACTAGTGCCTATAGCTATCGGAACATTATTATCGTCAAAAGTGATCTTATATTGCTTGACATCCTCTCCCACCTTCACAAAGATAAAGTCGCCCTCAGACCACGAATTGTCTGGGATAGCACGCGTCTCGTTATTACCCATACAAACTTGGAAAACCAGTTCGTGACGGGCAAAAGAGTCATCTTCCTCTGTCGTACAGGCAGAGAAGAACAACGCGGCTATGGCTATGATGAGAAGTTTGTTCAGCTTCATATCTTGTTTACTTATGGTGTCAGGATAGCATCTCCGTCGACTGAGCCAGCATCATCCCAATTATTAATAGAGGCGCCGTCGAGGGTAAGCCCTGACTTCTTAACCGTTAAGTTATAAGTATAAACCTTCCCAGAATCAAATTCTATGGAATTGACGATGGTTGGCAACGAATAGGCATAGCTAGTTTGATTACGGGCGTCAATTCTGATAAACTGGTTGCCTGCCGGGATATCCTGTGGTATAATGATAGCACTCAAACCAACAAATGCGTTGTTTCCTGATGCTGACAGTTCTCCTGCAATAACGAAGGGACTAGACGTTTGTCCTTGGCTTTCGAGAGCAGTTACCCATTTTCCCTGTCTCTGACCCAGAGCATCCTCAATATTGAAGGTAGCTGCATTTGTTCCCGTATAGATGGTGACTGTTGCACCAACAAGATCATTAACATCGACTTCGTCACTAGCTTTGATGTTGACATTAATCTTCGACAGACAGTGCCAGAATTTCAGTTGAACACTGCTGGCCGTCTTCTCAACAGGATTGTTGCCATCAGGTTTACCTACCATCAGGTCACTGGCCTTGTAGTCCTCATCATCAGTTTGGTTCTCACTTACTTCGAACGAGATTTCACTCTTGTTTTTTATTTCGTCGTCAGTTGCCGTTCCTGCGGGATAGACTGAGAAGATGTTCACACCGTTACCGTTTTGGGGGTAGTATTGTGTAGAGGGTGCTGTAAGGGAACCATCTTCATTTGTGGTGTACTTCAGCGGATTATCATAGGTGGTTTGGGGGGATATGGAATTCTCGTAGATGAACACATCCAAGGTCTCGCCACCGTAAAAAGCATCAGGCTGGATAAGCTGTCCGGCACGGGTTTGTGTAACATTTACATAACTCAGACGGATCTCACCGTTCCAAGTCTGCACGTTCTCTTCTTCACTGCTGCAGGCTGCCAAGGCAATGACAGCGGCTGCAAGAACAAAATATTTCTTCATGACAGTTTCTCTTGTGGGTTATTAAATGGCATTTCCGTTCTCAGTGCCGTTACCGTCAGCCCAGTTTTCAATGGTGGCATTCACATCCAATCCGGTCTTGTTGATGGTAATGTCGTACTTGTACTTGTTACCGGCACCGAACGACTGTGATTTGGCTGCGCTGTTCACGTTCCACGTGTAATCTCCTGCATTAGGGATGCTGAAGGTCAGGACCATGCCATTGGTGGAGGCTGCTGGTATCAGAATAGCCTCGCTGTTGGCACCGTCGGCGGATGTATCCAAAGTAATTACTTTGTTTGCATCGCCTGTTCCAACAACTGCGTCATTGTTAATGATATTACAGGTTCCTGTGGTCTGCTGACCGCTAATCGTTACCTTCATATAGGCCAACTGCTCAGCTGTTATACCATTACCCGGTTTCATGGTGATGGCAATCTTTACCAACTTGTGATAGAATTCGAGAGCGGCCACAGGACTCATTTTGTTGATGCCGTTTACAGGACTTGCCACAAGCAGGTCGATAGCTTTTTGATCGCTCTGGTCGCTAACATCAATAGAGTATGTGCCGTTTGCTGCACTTGCTGTGTAGGGGTAGTAGGCAGCAATGGTGTAGTTACTACCATCGTATGGCAGCATGATGGTCTGGTCTTCAGCTGTAGGAAGGAAGCTACCGGTACCGTCTTCTGTTGAGTAGCTCATGTTACTATAGTCCTGTGTCGTTCCCTTCAAGGCGAAAACACCGATCTTGTCACCAGCATCCCATGCATCATTGGCAGCACGGGTGTTGATAGCAGAAACAATCTGTAGTTCCACAGGTTGCTGGTTCTCTGAAGTCTGTTCGTCTTCGCTACTGCAAGAAGAGAACAGTGCTGTGGTCATCATGGCGCAAGCAAAGGTTACCATGGTGATGCCTGTCAAAAAGGTTCTTTTCATATTCATATTGTTTTTGTTATTATTCTCTTATACCTTATTATATTTATTATAGGGTTATTTAATGTCATGATGTCCCTCGTCAATCACGTGCCAGTCGATGATAGACGTGGTGATTCCCGATTCCGTCTTAATGAAGTAGTCGAGTTCAACCTTTGTCACATCTTCCTTCATACTGATATTGTCCAGAATATTCTCCAGATCAATGGTCATCGTAGCCTCCGTACCATTGTTATAGGTAACATGCAGTTCCATGGGTTGGGTGGAGGAGTGAACGATGTCGATGATGCGGATGGTGCAGGTGTAGGTGGGAACAGACTGTCCCTTTAGTTCTTCATCCTTACCATTATAAGGGGTATAGGTAAGTGTGAGGGGTAGGGTGATGACGCTGTTGTAGTCGGATACGACCTCACCCGTGGTGATATCAACAGCTTGTGCTATACCGTCGATGGAGCCAGTAATGTTTGATATAAACTGTTCGTCGCCCGGCCACATATAGATGTTCACCGTAACCTCATGTACCAATTGGCGCATAATGAGGTTTACGTAGGTGGTGTCACTACGCATCACCTTGGCTTCTTCGAAGTTGGAAACCATCAGTGTTCCAGGGTTGCGAAGCAAGGTCCCGTCGCTTTCACTGTCAACTGTGGCCACATTGTCTTCTATGTGAATACCCTGTGGGTCATAGAAAGCAAAGACGCGATAGGTTTCGGGATGCAGGTGACGGATAATATTGGTCACATCTCCCACTATATAAGTGTTGTCATTCAGTGTGAGATAGTAGTCATCGGCAGGGGGAACACCTTGATCCGTACGACTCCAGTCGGTATTGACAATCATCGTACCCAGTTTCCATTCGTCTGGATTGAAGTATTCTGGATCATCGTCCGGCAGGAAATGAAGCCTATCTTTCACGCACGATGTCAACAGGAGCACGGCGGTCAAGCTAATGAATATGGTAAAGATATGCTTTTTCATTGCCCGTCCTTTCTTAAGAAGTTCCATACGAGAGCCACCGACAGTTTGTTGATGCCGATGTAGTTTGTATTGCCATCACCGGTGTAGTAGCGTACGCCATCGATGGTTTTGTACTTTTCAATCGTAGCATGGGTGAAACCAAGACCACCACCAAAGTCAATGAAGAACCGTTTGTTATGCAGACGGAGTCGGTATCCTGCAGTGATGCCACCTCCCATGTAGTCGCCCTGGCGACCCCTTTCGGTGAGTCCGAAGTTGTACTGACCGCCATGTATCATCATTCCTACATACCAAGGACGTTGGGTAGACATATATCCCATGTAATGACGGATCTCACCAGCAAACTCCTTCTGGGCAAAGCGTCGGTTATTGTCGCTCCAGCTCCAACGGGTGTAGGTGGCATTGGCCAATACACTCCATTCCTTGTTGAGCTGCCATTCCACACCGATATCAGGTGTGAGGGTGGCCCAACGTAGCATGTTGGCACGTAAGAGAATAGTTTCTTCTTGTTTCTGGGCATATATGTTAAGGACCGACAGCATCAGGAATGCCGCCAGCACAAGAGTCCTGCATAGATGCCTATTCGCTATTTTTTTCACCCAGTAAAGTTCGAATCGTTAGTTGTTTAACATTAGAAGCAAATTGCGTATTCGATGCAAAGATAATATAAAATAATTAAACAACGAAGAAAATAAGCATTTTTTTCGTTATTCAAAGGGAAAAGTAATAGATTAGTAGTGATCTGTATCAGATCCGTTTGCTCTCCCCACGGAGCAGATTCATGAATTCCTCACGTGTCTTTGCTTGGTTGAAGGCCCCACTGAAATCACTGGTAGTAGTGATGGCATTTTGTTTTTCCACGCCCCGCATCTGCATACACATGTGTTTGGCTTCAATCACTACCATAACACCGAGCGGACGGAGTGTCTGTTGGATACAGTCCTTGATTTGTTGGGTGAGTCGTTCCTGTACTTGCAGGCGATGACTGAAGATATCTACTACACGAGCGATTTTAGAAAGTCCGGTAATGTATCCGTTGGGAATGTACGCTACATGTACCTTTCCGTAGAACGGCAGCATGTGGTGTTCGCAAAGTGAGAAGAAGTCGATGTCCTTGACAATCACCATCTGGTTGTATTTCTCCTCGAACAACGCATCGGTGAGTACCTTGTTGGCATCCTGCTCATAGCCTCGTGTTAGGATCTGCATGGCCTTAGCCACGCGTAAGGGAGTCTTTTGCAGTCCTTCGCGTTCCGTATCCTCTCCCAATAATTCCAGGATGCTCTTGTAATGAGAGGCGAGTTGGTCGAGTCCTTCTCTGAATTCTGTTTCCGGATTCATGATTAGTTTTGTACGGTAATCTTGCCCTTGACGACACAAGCCTGCTTGTATCCCATGGCTTTTACTTTCTTGCAATAGCTGTTGGCTTCGTTGAAGGTGCGGTAGTTACCCATACGGCAGATCCATCGCGGAGAATAGAAATGCGTATAGATGGGCTGATCGGGGAAGGCGGCTTTCAGCTTATCGCGTATCTGCTCAGCCTTCATGCGGTCGCTACGCGTGTTACCTCCAGAGAATACCTGAACACGATAGCCATCCACCTTATAGGAGTTCTTCATCACCTTCTTGCGAGTGTCGATGACGGGAATCTCCAGTTCGCTCTCCTCCTTTTCCTTCTTTTCCTTTTCTGCCAGCAATCGGGCCTTTTCGCGTTCCTTCTCAGCAGCCAGTCTAGCAGCTTCTTCCTTTTCCTTGGCTGCAGCAGCTGCGGCGGCAGCGGCCTTTTCTTCCTCCAGTTTCTTCGCAGCGAGGGCAGCGGTACCGTTAACCAGGTCGGAAATCTCCTTACTCTCGGTGATGGTAACTGTTCCTTGTCCTTGCTGTTTCTTCTGCAGTTCGTCAAGGAAATTCTGTGCGCTGGCTGTAGTAGCAGCGCACAGAATGAGTAGTATGGTTATAAGTTTCTTCATTTTAGTTTATTTCCAAGCGTCGATGATTCCCTTGAAATCAGCCGCCTTCAATGATGCACCGCCGATGAGGCCGCCATCGATGTCGGGCTTGGCGAACAGTTCGGGAGCGTTGCTTGCCTTGCAGCTACCGCCATAGAGGATGGTAGTGTCGTCAGCTACAGCCTGTCCATATTTCTCAGCAATGATGCTGCGGATATAGGCGTGGATCTCTTCGGCCTGATCGCTGGTGGCAGTCTTACCTGTACCAATGGCCCAGATGGGTTCGTAAGCGATGACGATCTTACGGAAGTCTTCCTCAGAGAGGTTGAATACGCTTCCTTCGAGTTCAGCCTTTACGACCTCGTTCTGCTTGCCAGCTTCGCGCTCTTCCAGACTCTCACCAATGCAGAAGATCACCTTCAAACCGTTCTTCTGTGCCAGAAGCACCTTCTCCTTCAGGATCTCCGGTGTTTCGTTGTAGTATTCGCGACGTTCAGAGTGACCGAGGATCACATACTGGGCTCCAGTGCTCTTGACCATCTCTGCTGAAACCTCCCCGGTGAAAGCACCCTTCTCCTTATCTGCGCAGTTCTCAGCACCCAGACCGATGATGTCCTGATCGAGGAACTGTGCGATGGAAGCCAGATGAATGAACGGTGTACAGATGACTACACCGCAGTTTGGTTTATCAGCTTTCAGTGTCTCATTCAGCTCTTTTGCCAGAGCGATACCCTCTTGCAGGTTCATGTTCATTTTCCAGTTACCTGCTACGATTTTCTTTCTCATTTTTCTTTTATTTGTTTGTAATGGGTTGTTCTTGATTTCCTTTTGATTTTCTCTTAATCCATTTCGTCCAAGCCCACAGCCTGTCTGCCAGTGTCAGCAGGAAGAGCGGCAACGCGAACCACAGCAAGATGCTTAGGATCTTCTTAGGTGCAGAGTCCTTCGGCATGTGTCCGATGTCGAGTTTCTCCAGCGGTTGTGTGGCGAGAGCCGCTTCAATGACCGGCAGACTGTTATGGCTCCATTTGCGAATGATGGTCCCATCTTTGATGAGCATCAGTCCGGGATTACTGCGAATCATGGTCTTGAGCGTGATCTCATCCATGGTGCAGAAGGGGTATTCAGCCCCTGTCAGTTCCCTCCAACGGGCCACGGCCTTCTCGTTACTGGCGGTAAGGCCATAGAACGGGTATCCGTTTGCCTGCGCGTATTCATACAACTGGTCAATCTCACCGAAGTTGGTGTCGCTGGCATCTTCCAGATGAGGCGAGATGAGCAGGAAGGTATAGTCTTTATAACTCAGCACCTCCTCCGTGATATCCTCCCCGGATTCCATCGAGATGATGGAGAAATCGTGTATGGGCGGCACATATCCTTCTTTTGTCTGTACGCTCTTGCTGTCGATGAACGTCCATGTGGAGTCAGGATAGTTCTCGAGTGTGAACGTTTCCCTCTTGCCATCTTTCTCCATAATGAAAGTTGTCTCGAACTCCGGCTGTTCTGCATCATCAGTGATCCTCATGCCTTCTGGGATGTTAGCTCCCACATGGTAGGGCCGGAAGTCAAAGAGCGGCAGATCGTAGAGGCACCAGATGCTTGACAGGATGATGAAAATAGCCGTATAGTTCTTCACGATCCATTGGTTGCTCTTGCTGATGAACCTCACCATTGAAAGTGGTTTCCATGCAATCACTAACGCACAAGCAAGTAGTACCACGTTCTTCAACAATGTCTGTCCGTTGGTCAGATGCACAGCATCGCCGAAACAGCCGCAGTCGGTAATCGGGTTAGCTACCCACAACCAGAAAGTAATAATGGTCATGATAACCATGAATACTACTGCTACGCGACTCATTACGCGTCTGTTGATGGCGAAGAGCAACATCATTCCCGTGTAGAACTCTACAGCCGACAGCAATACCGAAATGCCCAGCGTCACGATGGGCGGGACGATTCCTTCACAGCCGAGGGCCTGAAGGTAGTCGTTGATCTTGTACTGCGTGCCCAGCGGATCGATAGCTTTCACGAATCCTGAGAAGATGAAGGTCAGTGCCACGATGAAGCGGCAGACGTTCACTCCTATCGAAATCCATTTAGCCTTCATTCCTCACCTTTTAGTTTGATGGCTCCGAACACGGCATAGTTGATGATATCCATATAATTGGCATCAATGCCCTCGCTCACCAGCGTGGCACCTGCGATGTCCTCAATTTCCTTTACGCGTTGTATCTTTGTCAGGATGAAGTCGGTATAGCTGCTTACCCGCATTGAACGCCATGCCTCATCATAGTCGTGGTTCTTCTTGAGCATCAGTTCCAGCGCCTCATTTGCATAACGGTCGTACAGCGCCATGGCCTCTTCCGGATCCATGTCAACCGTATCAACATAGCTGCGGTCTAGCTGGATCAGTCCTACAATACCGTAGTTGATAAGTGCGATGAACTCTGGTCGGATACCTTCGCCCACCAACGACTCCTTCTTGATCTCCAGCGACCGAATACGCTTAGCTTTGATGAACAGCTGGTCGGTCAACGACGACGGACGTAGAATGCGCCACGATGCTCCGTAGTCGTGCAACTTCTTCTCAAAAAGTGAACGGCATTCCGCCATCACGTTTTTGAACTGTTCCTCAGTCTTATTTGTATTCTTTGACATGACTCATCTTGTAAAGATGGTGCAAAGTTACGAATTAAAATTGAAACAGCAAAGACAATTACCTATTTTATCTCTTTCCTGCGGCGGTACTGTCTTTAACAGACGTGTTTTTCTCATTCCATAAAGCCATTTCCGACTGTCGTCTGCGGATATACTTGATCTTGGCACAGAGCATGTCAAACCGCGTCTTCAGCGAGTCACGGTGCATCCGCATACGGGTTACGGAACGCAACTGTTCTGCTGTGGCCGTTCCAGCATCATGAGCCGCCTGTGCCTCGTGTTTCATCTGATTGTATTTCCTGTTCACTATTTGTATCTCTTTATCGAGCGCTTCCATTTCCTTTTGGGATGCTTTAAGAACGGAGTCCTGTTTGTGAATCAGTGCTTCTTTGCGCAGACGTATTTCTTCCTGCAGCTTGTCGTGTTTCGACTCACAGCCGCACAGAAGCAGACTTATCGTAATACTTAGAAATAATAGTCTTTTCATGAAAAATACTCTTTCGAAGTGCAAAGGTACAAATAAGTAAGGATAATTGCAAATAAATTTGCATTTTCGCTTACTAAATCGTACCTTTGCACATCAAAAACAGGGCAAGCGATGAAACTGTATAGCGACGACGAGCTGGCACAGATCCTTGATCAGGAAATTTTCCACCAGATTTCCGCCATGGCCGATAGGCTTGGCGTGGAATGCTATGTTGTGGGCGGATATGTTCGTGACATCTTCCTCGAACGGCCATCAAACGATATTGATGTCGTGGTTGTGGGAAGTGGAATCGCCTTGGCACAGGCCTTAAAGAAAGAACTCGGAAAGAAAGCACATCTGAGTATCTTCAAGAATTTCGGAACCGCGCAGGTAAAGTTCATGAGGACGGAGGACGGAGGAACGAGGAAGGAATATGAAGTGGAGTTTGTAGGTGCCCGCAAGGAAAGCTATAGCCACGACTCTCGCAAGCCTGTGGTGGAAGATGGTACTTTGGAAGATGATCAGTGCCGCCGCGATTTCACTATCAATGCCCTGGCTATCTGCCTGAATCACGATCGTTTCGGTGAACTGGTGGACCCTTTTGATGGTATATACGACCTGGAAGACGGACTGATTCGTACACCGCTGGATCCTGATATCACCTTCTCTGATGATCCGTTGCGTATGCTTCGTTGTGTACGCTTCGCCACGCAATTGCGCTTTGATATTGAGCAGGAGACAAAAGATGCCCTTTGCCGCAATGCCCAACGACTGAAGATTATCAGCGGAGAACGCATTGCTGAAGAACTGAACAAGATTCTCTTGGCGGCACATCCCAGTATAGGTCTGCTGGAACTGCATGATAGCGGACTCCTTCAGTTGATGCTGCCGGAGCTGTCTGCACTCGACATTGTAGAGACTCGCAACGGCAGGGCACATAAAAACAACTTTTATCATACCCTTGAAGTACTGGAAAATGTTTGTAAGACTGACCAATCACAGCTTTGGCTGCGTTGGGCGGCTTTGTTGCACGATATCGGCAAGACCAAAAGCAAACGATGGGATAACCAGCTGGGTTGGACCTTCCATAACCATAACTTTATCGGAGCGAAGATGGTGCCTGAGATATTCAGACGTCTGAAACTGCCACTCGATGCGAAAATGAAGTATGTGCAGAAACTGGTTGATTTGCACATGCGTCCCATCGTGATTGCCGACGAAGAGGTGACCGACAGTGCCGTGCGCCGACTAATGAACGATGCAGGCGAAGATATAGACGACCTGATGCTGCTCTGTGAAGCGGATATCACTAGTAAGAATGAGGTGCGCAAGAAACGTTTCTTGGAGAATTTCAGAATCGTTAGGGAAAAACTAGCCGACCTGAAAGAAAAGGATTACAAACGGTTGCTACAGCCTGTAATCGACGGGAATGAGATTATGGAAATCTTCCACCTTAAGCCGTCTCCTGTTGTAGGAACACTGAAGCAATACTTGAAAGATGCTGTGCTCGACAATCAGGTGGCTAACGAACGGGAACCGCTGATGGAACTGCTGATGGCAAAGGCTAAAGAATTAGGTATGCAGACTTAATGTTTGTTGCAAATATTCGTTAATATTTGCCAATAATGTCATATCTTTTACGTGTACGTAATGATTAATGTGTATCTTTGCAATTTGAAAAAAACCCAAAGAAGGGCGTTAGTTTTCTGGAAACGTAGTTTTGAAAGTATTAATAAATAATAAATAGGTATGAAAAGAAACAAGGTTTTAATGGTTGTGGCTATGGCTGTCATCCTGGTCTCTTGTGGAGGCAAGGGAGGCGGTATGCCAAACTTTGGTGACAATGAGTTCCCGGTGCAGTCGGCACAGACAAAGGATGCATCGATGCAGACCACCTATCCTGCTACCATCAAGGGCGTGCAGGATGTGGAGATTCGTCCGAAGGCGTCAGGATTCATTACACGTGTCTGTGTTAAAGAAGGTCAGTCAGTTGGCGTAGGTCAGTTGCTGTTTGTGATCGACAACGAGACCTATCAGGCTGCAGTTCGTCAGGCTCAGGCTTCTGTGAATACAGCTACAGCCCAGTGCAATACCGCAAAGCTCACTTACGAGAATAACCAGAAACTGTTTGAGCAGAACGTGATCGGACAATATGAGTTGGAGTCGGCAAAGAATGCATATTCCAGTGCGCAAGCACAGCTGTCGTTGGCAAAGGCAACTTTGGCATCTGCCAAAGAGCAGCTTAGCTTCTGCTTTGTGAAGAGTCCTGCAGCTGGCGTCATTGCCAGTCTGCCCTATAAGGTGGGTGCTATGGTCAGCGCTTCCAGCGTACCAGCCCTCACAACAGTGTCAAACATCAGTAGCATGGAGGTTTATTTCTCAATGACTGAGAAAGATATGCTTGAACTGAGCAAGACAGCCGGCGGTACACAGGCTGCCATCAATGCTATTCCTCCTGTAAAACTTCAGTTGGCTGATGGTACAGTGTATGGTCATGAAGGTAAGGTTACCAAGGCCAGCGGTGTAATTGATGCTTCCACAGGTTCCGTGCAGCTCATTGCACACTTCCCGAATCCCGAGCGCTTGTTGAAGAGCGGTGGTAGCGGATCGATTGTCATTTCCAAGAACGATAATTCTGCCATCATCATTCCTCAGTCTTGTGTATCCGAGGTGCAGGATAAGAAGTTCGTCTATGTTTTAGGCAAGGATAATAAGGTGAAATATACCGAGATTACTGTGGATCCCCAGACAGACGGTCTGAACTTCATCGTTCGCAGCGGTCTGAAACCTGGTGACAAGTATGTTACCAACGGTATTACCAAGTTGTCTGACGGTATGGAGATTGTTCCCATTACGCCTGAGCAGTATCAGAAGAAGATCGAGGATGCTACCCAGATTAACGCTGACGGCTCTGCCAAGGGCTTCGTGGATGCTATGACAGGTAAGAAGTAAGTCACAAGTTATCAGTTATAAGTAACAGGTTCAAAGAATTTATGACTTTTACAACATTTATCAAACGCCCAGTGCTCTCTACGGTGATTTCCGTGGTGATTGTGTTGCTGGGTATCATCGGATTGACCACACTGCCTATCGAGCAGTATCCGGACATTGCTCCGCCTACCGTTGTGGTCTTCACCAGTTATCCTGGTGCCGATGCAGAGACAGTAAAGAATTCTGTACTCGTTCCACTGGAAGAGAGTATCAATGGTGTGGAGGGTATGGACTACCTCTCCTCATCAGCTGGCTCAGGTTCTGCCAGCATACAGGTATTGTTCCGCCAGGGTATGAATGCCGATATGTGTGCGGTGAACGTTCAAAACCGTGTTCAGCAGGCACAGGCCTTGCTGCCAGCTGAGGTTACCCGTATCGGTGTGACGGTAATGAAACGTCAGACCTCACAGGTGATGATGTTCACGCTGACCTCCGACGGTCGCTATGACGATAAGTTCCTGACGAACTACTCCAACATTAACATTGTTCCTGCCATCAAGCGTATCCAGGGTGTGGGTGACGTTCAGTCGCCAGGTGTGAAGACCTACTCTATGCGTATTTGGCTGAAGCCCGAGGTGATGAAGCAGTATAACCTGATGCCGAGCGACATCAGTGGTGTACTGGCTGAACAGAATATCGAGGCTGCACCTGGTACCTTCGGTGAGCAGTCGAATGTGGCTTACGAGTATGCCATGCGTTATACTGGTCGTCTGAAGACAGAAGAGGAGTTTGGCAACATCGTCATCTCCAGTGATGCTAACGGAAATACGCTGAAGCTGAAGGATGTGGCAAAGATTGAGCTGGGTGGCTTGCAGTACAGTGTGGCCATGAAGAACAACAACATCCCTTCTGTGATGGGTATGGTGCAGCAGATTGCTGGTTCGAACGCCAATGAGATTGCCAAGCAAGTGAAGGCCGAACTGGAAGAACAGGCTAAGCTGTTCCCTCCGGGAATGATCTACAAGATCAACTACGACGTCACAGAATTCCTTTATGCTTCTATTGAGGAGGTGGTGTTCACGCTGATCATGACGCTGATTCTGGTGTTCCTTGTGGTGTATGTGTTCTTGCAGGACTTCCGTTCTACGCTCATCCCGCTGATTGCCGTGCCGGTATCGTTGATAGGTACGTTCTTCTTCCTGAAGATCTTCGGTTTCTCCATCAACCTGCTCACGCTCTCGGCCTTGCTTTTGGCTATTGCCATCGTGGTGGATGATGCCATCGTGGTGGTGGAGGCAGTGCATGCTAAGCTGGATCAGGGATACAAGAGTTCACTCACCGCATCTATAGATGCTATGAATGAAATTTCTGGCGCCATCATCTCCATTACGCTCGTGATGGCTTCGGTGTTCATTCCTGTATCGTTCATTGGTGGTACGAGCGGAACATTCTATAGGGAGTTCGGTGTTACCATGGCGGTTTCAATCTTTATCTCGGCTTTGAACGCCTTGACGTTGTCTCCCGCCCTTTGTGCGATCTTCCTGAAACCGCACGATGAGAACGGCAACGAGGTGAAGATGTCGCGCATTGACCGTTTCCATGCTTCGTTCAATACAGCATACGATAAGGTGCTGGGCAAATATAAGAATGGTGTACAGAAACTGGTGCGCAAGCCCCTGGCTATTGGCATTGCCGTGATTATCGGTATAGCTGTACTGGCTACCACAATGTTCACTACCAAGACAGGTCTGGTGCCGAGCGAGGATACAGGTACGCTGTTCTGTACGGTTTCTATGCCGCCGGCAACTTCTGTGGCTAGAACCCGTCAGATTATCGATCAGGTTGACTCGATGCTGGCTACGAACCCTGCCATCCAGAGTCGTGAGCAGATACAAGGATATAACTTTATCGCAGGTTCCGGTTCCGATCAGGCCACATTTATCCTCAAGCTGAAACCGTTCTCTGAACGACAGAAGGGATTCTGGTGGAAACTGTCTGGTTTATGGCAGGGTGATGGTATCTACCGCTTCCTCGTGAATCCGTATGATGCTAACTCTGTCTTAGGACTGATTTATAAGCAGACTGCTGCAATCAAGGACGCACAGGTGCTGGCATTCGCTCCGCCGATGATTCCTGGTTTCTCTGCCAACAGTGGTGTGTCGTTGGTGATGCAGGACCGTACTGGCGGTAATTTGAACCGTTTCTTTGAAGTGACCAAAGAGTATCTGGCTGAGCTGAACAAGCGTCCTGAGATCCAGGCTGCACAAACCAGCTACAACCCGAATTATCCGCAATATATGATTCATGTGGATGTGCCTAAGTGTAAGCAGGCAGGCATCTCACCGCAAACCATCCTCAGTACGCTGCAAGGTTACTACGGTGGTCTGTATGCATCAAACTTCAATGCTTACGGTAAACTCTATCGTGTAATGGTGCAAGGTGATCCTTCCACACGAATGACACCAGAGAGTTTGGGTGGTGTGTATGTGCGTACACCGCATGGTATGTCGCCAATCCTGGAGTATTGTAATTTGGAGCGTGTCTATGGTCCTTCGAACATCAACCGTTTCAACCTCTTCACCTCCATCAACGTGACGGCAACTGTAGCCGACGGCTATTCTTCTGGTGAAGCCATCAAGGCTTGTGAGGAGGTGGCTGCGCAATATCTGCCTGCTGGTTACACCTACGACTACTCCGGTCTGACTCGTTCAGAGGCTGCTTCCAGCAACTCTACAGCGTTGATCTTCGTACTCTGCTTCATCTTCATCTACTTGATTCTGAGTGCGCAGTACGAGAGTTATATTCTGCCGCTGGCTGTGGTTCTTTCTGTGCCTTTCGGTCTGGCAGGTGCTTTCCTCTTCACGCAGTTGTTCGGTCATTCGAACGATATCTACATGCAGATCTCATTGATTATGTTGATCGGTCTGTTGGCTAAGAACGCCATCCTTATCGTACAGTTCGCTTTGGAGCGCCGCGAAACAGGTATGGCCATTTCATGGTCGGCTGTGCTGGGTGCTGCTGCCCGTCTGCGTCCTATCCTCATGACATCACTCGCCATGATCGTGGGTCTATTGCCAATGATGTTTGCTTCGGGTGTGGGTAAGAACGGTAACCAGACACTGGGTGCTGCAGCCGTGGGCGGAATGCTCATCGGTACGCTGCTCCAGATTTTCGTGGTGCCCACCTTATTTGTAATCTTCCAGAGTCTGCAGGAGAAGATCTCCCCGATGAAGTTCGACGACGAGGAGAATCCAGATGTGGCAGCCGAGTTGGCACAGTATGCACATTCTAAGCCTGTGGATTATGAATTGGAGAAATAGTAAAGATAAGCATATATGAAGAAGATATTATTCATGTCGTTTGCAGTCCTGTTACTGTCGGGCTGCGGACTCTATACAAAATATGAACGACCTGACGTGAATACCGAAGGACTGGTTCGTGACCCGCTGAATCCTAACGATACCTTGTCGCTGGGAAAGGTGGTGGATGGACAATGGACGGCGGTGAACGGACAGGATGAAAACTTCGGTAACATGCCATGGCGTAGCGTGTTTACTGATCCGAAGCTGCAGGAGCTGATTCAGCAGGGTTTGGACAAGAATGCCAACCTGCTCAATGCCGCCCTCAACGTGAAGATGGTGGAGGAACAGCTCAAGGTGGCTAAACTCGCCTTCGTACCTGGCTTTACCTTTACTCCGCAGGGAACTATCTCCTCGTGGGATGGTGGGAAGGCCACCAAGGCCTATTCACTTCCTGTAAGTGCTTCGTGGAGTGTGGATCTCTTCGGTAATCTGCTGAACCAGAAGCGTAGTGCCCAGATGGCGCTGTTGGCCACTAAGGACTACCAGGTGGTGGTGCAGACGAATCTCATCAGTAACATCGCAAATCTCTATTATACATTGCTGATGCTCGATCGTCAGGTGGAGATCGTCAATAACATGAGTGAGCTCACCAAAGACACCTGGGAGAAGATGAAGGTGATGAAGGAAACGAAGATTGGCTACCGCTCTACTGCTGTGCAGAGCGCTGAGGCGAACTACTATTCCGTGGAGGCACAGAAGACCGACCTCCTGCGCCAGATCCGCGAGATGGAGAACTCTCTTTCTCTGCTCATCGGACAGCCGGCGCAGACCATCGCCCGTGGTACATTGGAGGAGCAATCACTGCCTACCAGCTTCTCCACAGGTGTAGGTATCCAGATGCTGAACAACCGTGCTGATGTGCATGCTGCTGAGATGCAACTGGCAGGATGCTTCTATGACATCAATACAGCCCGCAGTCGGTTCTATCCCAATATCACTATCACAGGTACAGGAAGCTTCACAAACAATAATGGTGCGGTGAATCCTGGTAAGCTGCTGCTAAGTGCTGTGGGCAGTCTGGTACAGCCTATCTTCCAGCACGGACAGATTGTTGCCGGACTGAAAGTGGCAAAGATGCAGTACGAGCAGGCCTATAACACCTGGCAGCAGAATGTGCTCGCTGCAGGTAGTGAGGTGAGCAATGCCCTCGTTCTCTACAACTCCAGTGCTGAGAAGAGTGCCATCGAGGCCAAGCAGATTGAGGTGTTGCAGAAGAATGTGGAAGATACCAGAGCCCTGATGGCAAGCAGTAGTACTACTTATCTTGAAGTAATCCAGGCCCAGAGCAGTCTGCTCAGTGCCCAGCTCTCGAAAGTTGCCGACGACTTCCATAAGATGCAGGCCGTAGTGAACTTGTATCAGGCATTGGGAGGCGGAGCAAAATAGTTCAAAACTCAAAATTCAGAAATATGAGTGAAATTAGTCCAAAAGCCGAAATCAGCCCAAAGGCTCAGATTGGCGACAACTGTAAGATATTCCCTTTCGTGTATATCGAGGACGATGTGGTGATCGGCGACAACTGTATCATTTTCCCCTTTGTGAGCATCCTCAACGGTACACGCATGGGCAGTGGAAACAAGATTCATCAGGGATCCGTCATTGCTGCTCTTCCTCAGGATTTTGATTTCCGTGGTGAGAAAACCGAATGTGTGATTGGTAACAATAACATCATCCGTGAGAATGTGGTTATCAACCGTGCCACTCATACGGGTGGTCAGACCGTTATCGGTAGTGATAACGTATTGATGGAAGGTGCCCATATCAGTCATGATACAAAGGTGGCCGACCGTTGTGTGTTTGGCTATGGTACGAAGATAGCAGGCGATTGCGAGATTGGTAATGGTGTGATATTCTCATCCAGTGTTATTGAGAATGCTGCTACTCGGGTAGGTGATGGCGCTATGATCCAAGCTGGTACGACCTTTTCTAAGGATGTTCCTCCATATATCATTGCGGGCGGCACTCCTGTAGGCTATGGTGGCGTGAATCAGACTATGTGCAAGAGCAACGGCATCAGTGATAAAGTGCTGAAGCATATTGCCAATGCCTATCGATTGGTGTTCCACGGGCAGACCAGTCTGTTCGATGCTCTCCTTCAGATTAAGGAACAGGTGCCCGACAGTCCTGAAATCCGTAATGTCATCCAATTCTTGGAGAACTCTAAAAAGGGTATCATCACCAAAATTTGATGCCTCTGGTATAGAAACAGAAAACCTGACTTTTACATGGTGTGAGTCAGGTTTTCTTGTTTAATAACTAGCTGTGCATGGGATACCTGCTGCAATCACACGGTCGCGAATGTGGTCAAGCTCCTCTTTTGTGGCCTTGCGCAGATTGTGGTCGGGCGTTTCGCGATCAATGGTGTATATCATCACCTGCTGCGGAGCAATAGCTTTGACGGCTTCCAGCCAAGGTGTGACATACTCGTCTCCTGTGTTATCAACCGGTACTAACTTCATGCCTTCAGGACCTAAATCCACAGTCTTATCACCTTTCATAAACATGGTTTGGATGATGAGATGACCGTTGAACTGTTTCATTTGCTCGATGATTTGCTGTAAATCGTATTTACCCGTAGGGCGGTCAACAGTCTGAATATACTCTGGATCCACCGTATCCAGTTTCAGGATGTTGTTGTCAACGCGCATAAGGGCGGCATGAACCTCAGGTTTGCAAATCATCGTACTGTTACTTAGTACCGAAACCTTCGCATCTGGAAAATACTTGTCGCGTAACTGCAAGGTATCATTGATGATTTTGGGGAACTGAGGATTGGCGGTAGGTTCTCCATTACCGGCAAAGGTGAACACATCAGGGGCAGGGCCATTTTCCTTCATATCCTTCAAACGTCTCTCCAAGGCTGCTCTCACTTCCTTTCGTGTGGGCATTTTCCTTCGAGGACGGTGGTCGGCATTGAATCCGCACTCACAGTAGATGCAGTCGAAGGTGCACACCTTACCATCTGATGGCAATAGGTTGATACCAAGGGAAACGCCAAGTCGGCGACTTTGTACGGGACCAAAAATAGGTCCGGGATAGATAATCGTTGACATACCTTTGCAAATTTCACTGCAAAAGTACGGATAAGTGAGCACAAAACAAAAAATAAACCGATTTATTTTTGTTTGTCGAGCGAAAGTACTTTCGGCGAAGCCAAAATTACGGATAAAAAAGGACAAAACAAAATAAACTGGTTTTTTTATTCTCATTTCTCATTTTATCTTTGTATCTTTGCAGGCAGTAAGTTGTATACAACCTTTCTACGATGGGAAAGAAACGAACGAAAGCCCGCAACCACAGAGGATTGCAGGCAATTACTCTATGTATAAGTACGGCGATGGTGCTCATCCTTCTGGGCATGGTCGTATTCTCCGTACTCACAGCCAAGAACCTTTCTGTTTATGTCAAGGAGAATCTGAAGGTAACAATGATGCTTGCTGAGGATATGACAAACCCAGAAGCCTTGCGTCTCTGCAGGGACTTGAGGACGCGCCCTTATGTAAGCGGACTCACCTTCGTGAGCAAAGAGCAGGTGCTCGAGGAGCAGAAACAGGAGTTAGGCGTTGATCCCAGTGAGTTTGCCGATGGAAACCCCTATACCAGCAGTATCGAACTGCGGTTGTCGGCCGACTATGCCAATCAGGACTCGTTGAAGTGGATTTCCCAGGAGCTGAAGAAGAATACGCAGGTGCAGGAACTGGAGTATCCGCTCGACTTGATTAACGATGTGAACCGTACGCTGAACAAGATAAACCTGGTATTGCTGGTTTTGGCTGTTCTGCTAAGCATCGTCTCCTTCTCGCTGATCAACAACTCCGTGAAGTTAGGAATCTATGCCCGTCGCTTCTCCATCCATACCATGAAACTGGTGGGAGCCTCATGGGGATTCATCCGTCGCCCGTTCATGAAGCATGCCTTCTTCATTGGGGTGTGTGCAGCTTTGATCGCCATCATTGTACTGGCTGTTGGTATCTATGTACTCTACACCTACGAGCCAGGTGTACTGGCTGTCATCACCCCCCAGGTGATGATCATCACGGCAGTAGCCGTTCTGGTGTTCGGTATTCTCATCACCCTCCTCTGCTCTTATTTCTCAGTGAACATGTTCCTGAAGATGAAGGCTGGAGAACTGTATAAAATATAATTGAGAATTGATAATTGAGAATTGACAATTAGGCCCATAAAGCCTATAATGCCCATCAAGCCCATTAAAAAAACAAAATATGAACAAAACAAACTTTGCATTTGATCGCGTGAATTATATCCTGCTGGCAGTAGGAGTAGCTGTGGTAATCCTCGGCTTCATCCTCATGAGTGGCAGTGGTTCAACGGTAGAGTCGTTCAACCCGGAGATATTCAGTGCCATGCATATCAAGGTGGCACCCGTGGTAACCTTCCTCGGATTTGTGTCAATCGTATTTGCTATCATGCATAAGCCGAAAGATGGACTAAACAATGAGAATACTGAGAAATGACACTCATTGAAACTATTATCATCGCTATCGTGGAAGGACTCACTGAGTTCCTTCCCGTATCTTCTACTGGGCACATGATTATCACCCAGAATCTTCTGGGTGTTACCGATCGTATGCAGGACGACCCTACCATGGCCGCCTTTGTACATGCGTTCACGTTCATCATCCAGTTCGGAGCCATACTTTCTGTGGTATGCCTCTATTGGAAACGTTTCTTCCGCATCGACCATTCACCGGCTCCAGAAGGGGCTTCCGCATTCGGACGACTGGAGCATAAGTTCCATTTCTATTGGCTGCTGGTCGTGGGTGTAATTCCCGCCATCGTAATCGGTCTGCTTGCCAAGAAATCGGGCTTGCTCGATTGGCTGCTCGACAGTGTGGTTGTGGTGGCTATCATGCTCGTCGTGGGTGGCATTTTCATGCTCTATTGCGACAAGATCTTCAACAAGCCCGACGAAAAGCGTGAGGTAACAGAGCGGAGTGCCTTTAACATTGGTCTCTTTCAGTGTATCTCCGTCATTCCTGGCGTGTCACGTTCCATGGCCACCATCGTTGGTGGTATGGCTCAGGGTCTTACCCGCCGCCGTGCTGCAGAGTTCTCATTCTTCCTGGCTGTTCCAACGATGGCTGGAGCAACCGTGCTCGACCTCCTCGACCTGATGAAAGAGGGTGGGGCATGGGCTACTGCCAATAATATCACCATGCTCATCGTGGGATGTGTCGTGGCCTTTATCGTTGCGTTGCTTGCCATGAAGTGGTTTGTGAACTTCGTTTCCAAATACGGATTCAAGGCCTTCGGTATCTATCGTATCGTTGTAGGTCTCATCATACTTATCCTCATCATGGCAGGATATTCACTTTCAATGGTTGACTGATGAATTTCAAAGAGGGTGTTATACTGAGCATCGACAAGCCCTATGCCATGTCAAGCTTCGGTGCGCTGGCTCATATACGCTATCTGCTGACGAAGAAGATGCGGTATAAGGTGAAGGTGGGACATGCTGGAACGCTGGATCCGCTGGCCACAGGCGTGCTGATTCTCTGTACAGGTAAGAAGACCAAGGAGATCGAAACGCTGCAGGCTCACACCAAGGAATATGTGGCCACCTTGCAGTTGGGCGCATCAACCGCCAGTCACGACATGGAGCATCCTGTGGATGAGGTGTTCCCCACGGAGCAGATCACGCGGGAGCGTATAGAGCAGGTGCTCACCTCATTCGTCGGAGACGTGCAGCAAGTACCACCCGTATATAGTGCTGTCTGTGTGAACGGCAAACGAGCCTACCAGCTCAGTCGGAAGGGAAAGGACTTTGAGATTAAAGCAAAAACGGTGCACATCGAAGAAATCGAACTGTTGCACTTTGATGAAGAGATGATGCAGATGAGCATTCGGGTGGTATGTGGCAAAGGCACGTATATCCGTTCGCTTGCCCGCGATATCGGTGAGGCCCTTGATTCGGCCGCCTATCTCACCTCGCTCTGCAGGACTCGGGTGGGCGACATATCTCTGTCGCAGTGCATTACCTTGGAGCAGTTTCCGAAGTGGCTCGAGCAGCAGGATCTTGAACTTTTGGAACAGTGAGTGCAGAACCAAGCTTGCTTAAGTTTTGCCGAGTCGTGACAAAAGTCAACGGAGTTAAGAATTGAAGAATAGAAAAATTGAAACAAAAACGATATGAAGTTATCACAGTTTAAGTTTAAGTTACCTGAGGAGCTGATTGCCCTCAACCCACCTTATCATCGGGACGAGTGCCGACTGATGGTCCTCCATCGTAAGTCGCAAACCATTGACATGTACAAAAAGGACGAGAACGGTGAGCCGTTGAAAGACGAGGAAGGTAATCCTATCTTTTTGGATTTCCGTCATGTACTGGAGTATTTCGGTGAAGGAGATGTCTTTGTGTTCAACGACACCAAGGTGTTCCCTGCTCGATTGTATGGAACCAAGGAGAAGACCGATGCAAAGATAGAGGTGTTCCTGTTGAGAGAACTCAACAAGGAGATGCGCCTTTGGGATGTGCTTGTGGAGCCGGCACGTAAGATTCGCATTGGTAATAAACTTTTCTTTGACGATAGTGGTACTATGGTGGCCGAGGTAATAGACAATACCACCAGCCGCGGTCGCACCCTGCGATTCCTCTACGACTGTCCTCACGATGAGTTCAAACGTGAGCTCTATGCTCTCGGTGAGGCTCCGCTGCCACACTATATAGTGGACCGTCGTCAGGCAACAGAAGAGGATCTGGAAGATTTCCAGTGCATCTATGCCAAGAACGAAGGTGCTGTGACGGCTCCGGCCAGCGGTCTGCACTTCTCGCGCGAGATGCTGAAGCGCATGGAGATTAAAGGCATAGAGTTCGCATATATCACCCTTCACTGCGCATTGGGCAACTTCCACGATATTGAGGTGGAGGATCTGACCAAGCATAAGATGGATTCAGAGCAGATGTTTATTGATAAGGAGGCTTGTGACATTGTGAACAATGCCAAGCAGAAGGGATTCCATGTCTGCGCCGTAGGAACCAGCGTGGTGAAGGCCACTGAAACCGCTGTGGGTACTGATAAGATGCTGAAGGAATATGAGGGCTGGACCAATAAGTTCATCTTCCCTCCCTATGAGTTTGGTGTAGCCGATTGTATGATTGCCAACTTCTATCACCCATTGTCAACACTCCTCATGGAAACGGCTGCCTTTGGCGGTTACGATCTGGTGATGGAGGCGTATAACAAGGCCGTGAAGAATGGTTTCCATTTCGGCTGCTATGGTGATGCTATGCTCATCTTAGATGACTAAACACCAAGTATTCTTAGGTCTGGGTAGTAACCTAGGCGACCGCCAGGCGAACATCCAGCGAGCCATTGACCTGATTAGCGAGCGGGTGGGGGAGGTGATCCGTCGCTCGTCGCTTATCGAGTCGGAACCTTGGGGCTTTGAATCAGAGAATAAATTCCTCAATGGTGTCATTCTCTGCGAAACCACCCTTACACCGCGACAGCTGTTGCGTAAGACACAGAAGATTGAACGTGACCTGGGACGCCAAAAGAAGACATCGAAGTCGCACATCTACTCGGATCGTCCCATTGACATTGATATCTTGCTCTATGATGATCTCACCGTGGATGAACCTGATTTGAAGATTCCCCATCCGCTGATGCAAGAGCGAGACTTTGTGATGATACCACTTCAGGAGTTGTTATAATTAAACATAATCTTTGTAGCCAGATATGAAAAAGATACTATTATTGTTCGTTGCTGTGCTGATGACTATTTCCATGAATGCACAGAACGATAGCAAGGACCCTCCAAGGAAAAAGGTGGCCGTCGTACTTAGCGGTGGTGGTGCAAAAGGTATGGCTCATATCGGAGCGCTGAAAGTGCTTGAGAAGGCTGGAATCCCCATAGACATCGTTACAGGAACGTCGATGGGTAGTATCATCGGCGGTCTCTATGCCATCGGCTACAACGCCAACTCGCTCGACTCGATGGTAAGGGTGCAAGACTGGAGTTACGTCATTACCGACAAGGAAGATATGAGTCGTCAGAGTCTTATCGACCGTCAGAAACAGAACACCTATTTCTTCACGTCGGGCCTCACCATCGGTAAGCGCGACATGAATGCAGGTGGTATTATCAAGGGTAAGAACCTGGCGGAGCTGTTCCAGCAGTTGTGCTTCGGGTTTACCGACTCGCTTAACTTCTCCACCGACCTGCCCAAACCGTTTGCTTGCGTGGCTACGGATATTATTGACAATAGCGAGGTGGTGTTCCATAGTGGACGATTGCCGCAGGCCATGCGTGCCTCAATGGCTATCCCTGCAGCCTTCTCACCGGTGAGAATGGGTGACAAGGTGTTGGTAGATGGCGGTCTGAAGAATAACTACCCTGCCGATATTGCCCGCGAGATGGGAGCCGAGATCGTGATCGGTGTGTCTGTTCAGGGCGCCCCGAAGACCGCCGAGGAGCTGGGTGGAACGATGAGTATTCTGAATCAGATTATTGATATAAACTGTAAGAACAAGTACGACGACAATATAGCCATCACCGATCTGCACATGAAGGTGGACACCAAGGGTTATACTCCGGCCAGCTTCTCTCAGGCAGCCATCGACACGCTGATACGTCGTGGTGAGGAGGAAGCCATGCGTCATTGGGATGAGCTCATCGCCTTGAAAGAGCGCATCGGTGTGGAGAAGTCGTACCAGTCTGAGATCCTTCATCCTATTCGTCCTGGGGTGATGACCGATAAGCACCGTATTCTTGGCTATACGTTTGAGAATATGACCCCGCAGGACGAGCGCTTCCTTCGTCAGAAATTCGGACTGGATAAGAAACTGGCTAATAAAGACAGTATCGACGCCAAGCTGGAACAAGAGCTTACTACGTCTATGCGCGTGGATCTGTTCTACCAGACAGCAGAGTGCCGATTAGTGCCCGAACATCTGCCAGAGGTTACTCGGCGCATGAGGATTCCAGGTATCTGGAACACGCAAGATAGCATCTGGGGACATGCCGATGGTGTGCGTGTGGTGCTCACAGCAGGCGAACGTAAAACAGTGCAGATACATGGAGGTGTGCGTTACGACAACGAGGAATATGCAGCCTTGCAGATAGGACTTGACATTCCGTTGAAGGCAGCCGTACCTGTGAATACAGATATCACGGTGCGATTGGGTAAACGACTCATGGCTCGCGGTGAACTCACCATCCACCCCAGTAGCTTCACCAGTCCTACGCTCAGCTACGCCTTCCATCGTAACGACGTGGATGTGTATAGCAATGGCGATCTCGACTACAATATCCGTTACAACCAGTTCCAGGCCGAACTTCTGCCCCTCAACCTGAGTCTCACTCGTTTCAACCTGAAAATGGGTGTGCGCTGGGACTATATGCACTATCGCGACAAGCTCGGATCGGACAACTCCTTGGACGTGACACTCGAGAACGAACATTTCTTCAGCTATCGTGCACGACTGAACTTCAATAGCGAGGACGATTGGTATTTCCCCACGCGTGGCGTGCGGTTCAATGCGGAATATGCCTACCTGACCGACAACTTCGTCAAACTCGACGACAAGACAGGATTGAGTGAGGTAAGTGCCGACTGGCGTATGTCGTTCCTCTTAGGTAGTCGTTTCACCATCCAGCCCATGGTCTATGGTCGTTTCTTCTTTGGTTCCGTTACTCCTCCTGTCTTCGGTAACACCATTGGTGGCGACTGGTTCGGTCATTACATCGAGCAGCAGGTGCCCTTCGCCGGTATTGGTAACATTGAATATGTAAAGAGTCAGTTCCTGGCTGTCCAGCTACAGGCACAGCAGCGTATCGGCACGAACAACTACTTGGTGTTCAAGGTGGCTGGCGGACAGCAAGCTGACAAGATGACGCGAATGCTCGACAACCGTACCATCCTGGGTGTTCAAGGCTCGTATTTCTACAACACCATGTTTGGTCCTGTAGGAGCCATGGTAGGATATAGCAACCGTACCAAGAAACCATACATCTTCCTGAACATAGGATTTGTGTTCTAAGGAAAATCAGAAATAATCATGAAAGATCCACTTTTTTTGTAAAAAAAGGTGGGTCTTTACTTTTTTTTATTATCTTTGTGCCCAAATACATATCTCTTGGGAAAGAGACTCATTAACTACTAAACTTATTAAGACCACACATTATTCATTAAACAGCATAATACAGTAAAAAAATATAAAAAAGAAAAAACTAAAAATGGAACAGAAGAAATCTATCAAATTAGCATGTTTGCTCGGCATGGCGATGGGATTGACAGCCTGCGGCCTGGACATTCCCAAGGAAGTTCCCTCATCGTATGAGACGATGACCGTGGAAAAGAAAGATATTGAAGTGCCCATGAAGTTCAGTGCCAAGTTGAAGGGACAATCAGACGTGACTATCACCCCACAGGTGAGTGGCCAGTTGATGAGAATCTGCGTGACTGAAGGTCAGCAGGTAAAGAAGGGTCAAACGCTCTTTGTTATCGACTCTCGCAATGCACAACACGAAGTGGAAGCCGCCCGTGCCAACCTCCAGGCAGCTCAAGCCAATCTCACAGCAGCTCAAGCCCAAGCCAACAGTGCTAAACTGGAATTCGAGAGCAACAAGAACCTGTTCGACAAGGGTATTGTGAGCAGTTACATGTTGGAAAACTCAAGGAATAGTTACAATCAAGCCCAAGCAGCCGTCAGTCAGGCCAAGGCAGCCGTCACTCAGGCACAATCGTCAGTGAACCGCGCCAAGGTGAACCTCGGTTTCTGTACCATTACAGCCCCCGTTTCAGGTGTAATCGGTGAGATCCCCGTTCGTACTGGCGATCAGGTTTCCCCTGCTACCTACCTCACCATCCTCAGTGGTAATACGAAGATGGATGCAGAATTCTCTGTATCAGAGGCTATTATCGAGATGCAGGTGCAGGCCGGCATGAAGGGAGGAGAGAAAGAAAAGCATATGGCCGCATTACCCGATGTGACATTCGTGATGAAGAATGGCACAGAATACCAGCACAAGGGACGTATTACCAGTCTGACAGGTGTTGTAGATGCTGCCACAGGTTCGTTGGGCGCTAAGGCCTCGTTCCCCAATCCCGACGGTCATTTGTTCTCTGGTGTACAGGGAACTGTAGTTCTTCCGCTTCAGCAGAAGGACGTGATGGTTATTCCTCAGAATGCAGTGGTTCGTCTGCAGGACAAATCCTTGGTGTATAAGGTAAAGGCCGACAGTACCGCAACTGCTGTTACAGTAACCACGACCTCAGCCGGCGATGGAAAGAACGTAATCGTTACGAACGGTCTTAAGGTGGGTGACAGAATTGTGACAGAAGGTGCCAACAATGTCCAGGAAGGTCAGCGTGTACTCTTTCCTGCTCAACCTGCTGAAGAGAAGTAATCTCGTTATGTCGTGATAACGTAATAACGAAATAACTAAACATCAAGAATCCGAAAATGAAGAATAACATTTTCATCAACAGATACGTGATGGCTTGTGCCATCTCAATCGTGATAGCGCTGGTGGGCTTTATCTGCATGAAAAGTTTGCCCATCGAGCAATATCCGAATATTGCTCCGCCCACGGTGCGTGTCATCACAAGCTACACAGGCGCCGATGCCAACACCATTATGAAGTCGGTGGTGCAACCGCTGGAGGAGAATATCAATGGTGTGCCCGACATGACCTACATGACCAGTTCTGCCTCGTCATCAGGTGATGTCAGCATTGTGGTTTATTTCAAGCAAGGAACCGATCCCGATATTGCTGCGGTCAATGTTCAGAACCGCGTGAGCAGAGCCTCAGCGCTACTACCAGCCGATGTAACCAAGGTGGGTGTTCAGGTGATGAAGCAGCAGAGTAACATCCTGCAGATCGGAGCCATCAGGAGTGTTGACGGCAAGTACGATGATGACTTCGTGGCCAACTACATCGACATCAACCTGAAACCACGTCTGATGCGTATCACTGGCGTAGGTGATGTGATGGCATTAGGTAACACCTACGCACTGCGCATCTGGATGAAGCCCGATGTGATGGCACAGTACGGCTTGGAGCCCAACGACGTGTTTGCAGCCATTGGCGGTCAGAGCTTCGTTTCTGCCACCGGTTCCTTAGGAGCCCAGTCGGAAAATTCCTACCAATACACAATGGAGTACAAGGGAACGCTGAAAACCATCGAGGAGTTCAACGACATCGTGCTCAAGACCAGCGACGGCGGTCATTTGCTTCATCTGAGTGATGTGGCTAACGTGGAGATTGGCGCCATGAGCTACAACTTCATCTCCAACATCGGTGGCAAGCCCGGTACCATCTTCATGGTGTTCCAGGCTCCTGGCGCCAATGCTACTGAGGTGAATGCCCGCATAGATCAACTCTACGAGGACCTGAAGCCGATTATGCCGGCAGGTTTGGAGTTTGTAAAGCTCGAAACGTCAGACGACTTCCTCTATGCTGCTATCGGTAACGTGGTCGAAACACTTATCATTGCCATCATCCTGGTAATCCTTGTGGTGTTCTTCTTCCTGCAGAATTTCAAGGCCACCATCATCCCGTCCATCTCGATCATCGTATCCCTTTTGGGAACCTTTGCCATTGTTTCCTTGGCAGGATTCTCGCTAAACATATTAACGCTGTTCGCCTTGGTATTGGCCATCGGTACGGTAGTGGATGATGCTATTGTGGTGGTTGAGGCTGTGATGGCGAAGATGGAGGGAGGTATTACAGATGCCAAGCAGGCCACTCGCGAAGCCATGAGCGATGTGTCGGTGGCTGTTGTTTCGTGTACCTTGGTATTCATGGCCGTATTCATTCCTGTGGCCTTCATGCCCGGCACCTCAGGCTCGTTCTTCACCCAGTTCGGTGTAACCATTGCCTCGGCAGTCGGCTTGTCATGTGTATCAGCCCTGACGCTCTGTCCTGCCCTTTGTGCCATCATGCTGAAGGTAACCGAGAAAGAAAGCGAGCGCAAGAGTCTTACCTACTATACGAAGAAGGCCTACACCACCAGCTATAACGCTATCTATAAGAAATATTCCAAGAGCGTACAGAAGTTCATCAAGCGCCCCGTCTTGGCATGGAGCCTCTTGGCTATTGCAGCCATACTGCTCATCTTCTTCATGAAGAACCTGCCATCAGGACTTGTTCCTCAGGAAGACCAGGGTGTTATCCTTGCAGAGATCCGAGCTCCTGAGGGAACAACCCTTCATGAAACGCGTGAGATAGTGAAGAAGGTAGAGGCCAAGGTTCAGGAAATTCCCGAGATGGAGAGTTTTGCCACTGCTTGTGGCTATGGTATGATGTCGGGCTCAGGACCTAATTATGCCACCTTGATTCTCCGTCTGAAGACTTGGGAAGAGCGTGAAGGCTTCAACCATTACGTTGACTTGGTTATCGGTCGTTTGTACTACGCCTGCAAGGAAATCAAGAACGTCCAGGTGATGCCCTTCCAGTTGCCCCAGGTACCTGGCTATGGTTCGAACAACAGTGTGAACCTGGTGCTTCAGGATTTGAACGACGGCGATTTGTCGGAGTTTGCCAAGCTGGCCACCAATTTCCTGACCAAGTTAGGCGAGCGTCCTGAAATCAGTATGGCCATGACGTCCTATTCAGAGCGTTTCCCGAAATATCAGGTGGATGTAGATGCAACCCAGTGTGACCGTGCAGGTGTGTCACCAGCTGTTGTTTTGAGGACATTAGGAGCATACTGCGGTGGCTCTTATGTGGGTAACTTCAATCAGTTCGGTAAGGTGTATCGTATCATGGCAAGTGCCTCCCCCGAATATCGTCTCGACCCCTCTTCGCTGAACAACATCTTCGTGAAGGTGCGTGGTGGAAAGATGGCTCCTATCTCAGAGTTCGTCACCTTGCGTGATATTGTAGGAACCTCGAGTGTAGAGCACTTCAACCTCTTCCAGAGCATCACCTGTTTCGTGCAGGCAGCCAGCGGCTATACCGAGGGCGATGCCCATGAGGTGATTGCCGAGGTGTTCAAGGAGACGATGCCCCAAGGCTATGCCTATGAGTACAGCGGTATGTCGCGCGAGTTGGAGGAAGCCTCTGGCTCGAACACCACTGCCCTTATATATATAATATGTATTATCCTGATCTACCTCATTCTGGCCTCGCTCTACAACTCGTGGTTCACCCCATGGGCTGTATTGCTCAGTGTGCCGTTCGGTCTGATGGGAGCTTTTGTCTGCGCCTACCTGGGTTCGTTGGTTCACTTGCCGGGCATGGACAACAACATCTACCTGCAAACGGGTGTCATCATGTTGATCGGTCTGTTGTCTAAGACCGCCATCCTGATTACCGAGTTCGCTTCCGAACGTCGTGCCCAGGGCATGAGCATCCGCGATGCAGCTTTTGCGGCTTGTAAGGAACGTCTGCGTCCTATTCTGATGACGGTGTTCACCATGATTGCTGGTATGATTCCACTCATCATCGAGGGTGGAGCCGGTGCTAATGGTAACCGTGCCCTTGCTCTTGGCGTTGTGGGCGGTATGTCAGTAGGAACTGTAGCCCTGCTCTTCGTTGTACCCGTCTTCTTCATCGTATTCCAAGGATTACACGAGAAGTATCAGGGTAAGGAAGTGGCTGTGGAAACAGTAGAAGCAGCTGTGGAAGAAACTACGATAGAAGAAAAAACTCAAGAATAATTAATAACTCAATTACATTTGAATATGAAAAAAGCTATTTTAATGAAAAACATACTCCTGCTTTGGGCACTCATAGCGGGAGGGGGAATTACCCATGCAGCAGTTTATGAATGGGTAAAGGTAAACGACCTTTCGGAGGTAAATACAGGCGACCAAGTGATTTTGGTAGATGTGGATAAGAAAATCGCTCTGTCAAGTGAACATGGGTCACTTTCGGGAATGGTATTTACAACCCCTGTAACTATCAGTGACGATAGAATTGCAAATGCACCTGAAAAAAACAGGTGGACATTGACAAAGCCATTCGTCGAATCTGAAAATAAGAGCTATTATTCATTTGAAGGGCAGTATGAGTCGGGATATGAAGGACAGCAAGGCGGAAAACTTTATGGCGTTTTTGAGAATGGTGAACATTTTTATGACGTAAGTTATGCTAATACTGATCCTTATACTTATACAACCTACTTTGATTTTATAGATTATGGCAGCAACGGCGGTAAGTTGTATTATACCGATAGCGGTTATGAATATTATCTCAAATTTGAAAAGAGCGGCAATGGTTATCGCGCTTATGCTAACCCTGATAAAAACTCTGGTAGCAACATAACTCTTTTCAAGCGGGTTAAATTGACATTTGTGAAGTGGAAGCGGGTGCAAAATCCTGCTGATCTTGCAACAGGCGATACGACTGTCATCGTTGACCTGGCTTCCTCGAACGCCATGAAGAACAATCCGGCTTACGAAGAGGGAAACACCGTCAGTAAGGAGGCTCCTTCTGCTATGAAGGTAACACTGAAGGAAGAGTTGGACCGTCTTACTTGCGAGATTGGTGATACACTTGAATGGAAGGCTGACCGCAGTGATGGAAATTATCAGTTCTATATTAAGAATGGAGAGGATTATCACCATCTGTTCAATTCCGATCAAGCACTGCGTGTAGGATATGTTGATGATGAAAGTCCTGCCAAAAGGATATTTGATTTGGATCAGAATCTCCTGCATCAGAGAATAAAGACTGGCACTAACAAGTATACCGATTACCATGTGGGCTTCAAGCAGGCCTCTGGCATTCAGTCTTTCATGGGTGGAAGTACTTGGGATCTTGGTGCTCAAACCGACGATGGTAAGGTAAATGCTGACATCGCTGCTACGAAATTGGCCTTCTTCAAGAAGGTGAGAACCGACAAGCCAGACCCAACGCTCCGTTTCCCAGGACACGATTATGAGGCTGATGCTCATGCAGGTGCCAATAGTTTTGAGGCTCCTAAAGCAACAGTAGCAGAGGCAGGCGCCGGTACCATTAAATACTGGAGCGGCAATACAAATTTGGCCACGGTTAATGCTACCACAGGTAAAGTAACGTTGAAAGGAAAGCGCGGCACAGTGCGCATCTATGCCCAATTGGATGCATCAGCCGATTACGACGATTACCTCACTTCCTACATCCTGCGTATCGATGATACAAGCAAAGAAGGCAGTCGGGCAAAGCCCTTCACCGTAGCCGAAGCAATAGAGTATGCTAAGGCAACAGGCCATGAAGAGGAGACGGCCAACGGTACCTGCTATTTCGTCAATGGTATTGTATCGAGTGTAGGTGGCATGATGGCTGGCATGGAAGACATGGAAGACATGATGGGTATGTTCTCTGGCATGATGGAAGGCATGGGCTCGAGTACTGGAGGATTCGACATGAGCTCATTGTTTAGCATGTTCATGGGCGAACAGGAGGAAGGAACCGTTACCTATGCTATCAGCGACGATGGTGTGGACCGCGATTCACTGTCTGTCATTAACGGACGCGGACTGAAGTTGGCCGACATCACAGCCGACAGTCTCAGTGTAGGCGATTGGGTAACAGTATATGGTCCGCTGGAGTATTCCGAGGATCAGGATATGATGTCGATGTTTGGCGGAATGGGTGGCAACAATAATAACAATAACACTGAAGACAAGCGGACAGTCAAGATGCCGCGTGTTAACTATATGCAGGAGCACACCCGCAACCTCATCACCGAGACTGTTATCCTCTACTATGGTGAGACGAAACAAGCTGAAGATCTCTTCACCATAACTAATAAGTTCGGTGGAACTCTGGTTACACCCACTACCGCAGGAGACAAAAAGAAGCCCATGACATCACTGAAGCTCAGCGATACCGACTTTGCCGAATGGGTGCTCAATGAGGAGAAGACCGACAGTGTATTGGTTCCCAAGATGGAGGGTATTATTACCGTTACGGTTAAAGCCCCTGTGATGCTGCAAGAAGGTGATACCGTTAAGATGAAGCGTAAGTTCTACCTCGACGTAAGAGACCGTCGCTTGCTGCCTGCAGGAGCCATGGAAGGCGTTTACGAACTGGTGACGAATGCCCGTCAGCTGAAAAAGGATGACAAACTGCTCATCGTGGCAACAATCGATGATAAGCCCAAGGTGCTCAACCGTAAGGTCGGTGGCAGCGGTGGCGGTGGCATCATGTCGTTGTTCGGCGGTGGCAGCAATAGCAGTAACATCACCATTGATGAAGACGGTAGAATTACCCAGGTGCCCGATGATGCGATGATCCTGAATTTGGAGCAGACCGATGGCAAGTGGAGCTTACAGACTGGTAGAACAGCCGACTACAAAATGACTTATCTTTACATTTCTGACAATAGTAGCGGCTTTGGCGGTGGCAGCATACCCGGTATGGGTGGTGGAGCCAAACTGAAGACAGGTAAACTGGAGAATATCAGCGATAGTTGCCAGGTAACATTTACCTTCCCTGCCAATAAGAACGACAGCGTGCAGATTAAGTTCAACATTGCTGATCGCGAGAAAGATGGCAATACAACCGTTGCCAAGAATGTCATCCGCTACGGCAAGAGCATGATGTCATCTTCGTTTGGCGGTTATGAGGCTGATTCTGAAAAGGCAACCCTGCCGCGCTTGTATCGCTTGGTACATCCTGAAAGTTTCGATGTAACCATCGACGAATCAGGTTGGACTACCATCGTTCCCTATACTGATGTAACCATCGATGGTCTCGAGGCATTCATAGTTGCAAAGGTTGAGGAAGTCGAAGGCGAAAAGGAAGCTGTCATTTCTCATGTAGCGGCTTTGAAGGGTGGTGAACCTTATCTGCTCTATAAAGAGAATGGTGGTACGTTTGCCCTGACCGTTTCTGGAGAAGAAGTTGCTAAGCCTCGTGTAAACAAGCTGAAGATTAGTGATGAATCAGCCGAAGTGGTTTATGTATTGGCTCAAGAAAACAGTGAGGTAGGTTTCAAGGTAAAGAATGAAATCTTAGCAGCTGGTTATGTATATCTGCCTTCGGAACTTGGAGCTGGTCAGGAGTTTATCCCCTTCGAAATAAATGATGATCCTTTCCCGGGAATTGCAACTGGCATTAGCGAGGCAAATGGCAAGGGAACAGCATCCGACAGGGCATACGACCTCCAGGGCCGTCGCGTATCAGTAACGAAGGGACAGGTCAAGAAGGGTCTGTACATCGTGAATGGTAAAAAAGTCGTGATTAAGTGAGAGAAATGAGAGTTCGCTCGCATTTCCGAACGTGAGCGAGTTCGATTGAAGATCAAGATTGTGATGAAGTAATAAACCACGAACTGTGAATTGTATGAAGAGAAAGATTCTATTTATTACTGCTGCAGCCGTGAGCTTCCTGCTCACGGGCTGTGGCATCTACAACAAGTACGAGCAGAAGAATGAGATACCGGCCGATGTCATTGGTACCTCGCAGGACGTTCTGTCGGCCCAGGGCGGTACGTCTCTTGCGCAGATGTCGTGGCGTGAGTTCTTCACCGATCCTTTGCTGCAGCAACTCATCGAACAGGTGCTGGCCAGCAATACCGATCTGAACTCGGCTTGCATTGCCATTGAGAAGAGCGAGGCTTCGCTGAAAGCCGCTAAGATGGCCTACCTGCCGTCGCTCTACTTCTCACCGCAAGGAACAGTGGCAAAGTTCGACGACAACCCGTGGTCGAAAACCTACAACCTTCCGTTGCAGATGTCGATGGATGTGGATGTGTTCGGCTCTATCACCAACAAGAAACGTGCTGCCAATGCGGTGCTGCTGCAGTCACAGGTGCGCGAGGAGGCCATTCGTGCCAACCTCGTCTCCACCGTTGCCCAGCAGTATTACATGCTACAGGTGCTCGACCGTCAGTTAGAGATTCTCACCCAGACCGACAGCTTGTGGAACGCTTCCTTGGAGACCGAGAAGACGCTGTGGGAAAACGGTAAGATCTTTTCTACGGCTGTCAACCAGATGGAGTCGTCGTACCTCAATGTGAAAACGCAGATTGTTGACACCCGTCGCAATATCCGCAGCGTGGAGAACGCCATCTGTCGGATGCTGGCTGAAACGCCTCAGCATATAGAGCGCAGCAAGTGGGGCAGCTCAGCCTTGCATCATCCTCAAGCAGAGGGGGACACGGGTCAGCGTATGTTCGACACCGAGTTCCTGAAAGTTGGCGTGCCTGCCAGCATGCTCGAGCGGCGTCCTGATATCCGTATGGCCAACCACGCCATGGAGGAGGCCTTCTACAACACGCAGGCTGCCCGCTCAGCTTTCTTCCCCAGTATCACGCTTTCGGGAACAGGAGGCTGGACAAACAGCGCTGGTAGCATGGTTGTCAATCCCGGTAAGCTGCTGCTGAGTGCTGTAGGATCGCTCACACAACCCATCTTTGCACGTGGCCGACTCTCGGCGAACCTGAAGATTGCGAAGCTTACTGAGGAGGATCTGCAGCGCAAGTATGTGCAGACCGTTATTGATGCGGGTAATCAGGTGAATGAGGCCTTGGCCGACTGTCAGGCTGCCCGTGAGAAACATGCCTATTACCACCGTCAGGTGGATGTGCTCCGCGAGGCTTATGTGGGAACGCACGAGCTGATGGACAACGGTAAGTCGAACTATCTCGAGGTACTCACCGCCCAGGAATCGCTCCTTAACGCCCAGCTCAGCGAGGCCATGAATATGTATAAGGGAGCACAGGCCGTCATCGCCCTCTACATCGCCCTTGGCGGAGGAGCGAGATAGATGAGAGATGAAAGATTAAGGATTAAACATTAAAGATTAAATAGGTCATCAAAGGTCGTGATGTCGTTATTGCAACATCACGACCTTTTTGCCATTGTGAATATACACACCCTTCTTCGCTGGCTTCCCACTCAGCTTCCTGCCGTCAATGGTGAACCACTCGCCACTTGTTTCTTGTAACTTGTTACTTGAAACTTGATCGATCTTTGTGGCAACGGATGGAGCAGCTGTGACAACGAGCTTCAAGTTTACAAGGTCCAATGTTAGATTATACTTACCGGCCGACACGCGGAAAGCTTGTCCGCCGTACGTGAGTGATATCTCCTGACCAAGGGTCTCATCAGTCACCCAGAAATCTCCATTACTGACAGCGCCAAATCGATATGGACTAATTCCATCCCAGTCATTAGCCTCTTCCATGAGCTTAGTGGTGAAACTGAAGTAGTTAAACCCATTGGAATACCCATCAGCAATCAAGGTGGCAGTATATTTTCCATCCTCACTGCGAGTCATTTGTTGTCCTTCATTGGTATTCCAATTTTCAATATTGCCAAGGATAAATACATCAGTTGGAGGTATTACCTTTTTGATGATGAGTGTCATTTTTGCAAGATCCAAGGTCAATTCATATTCACCCCCTTCAATGCGAAATGAAGGTCCATCATATTGTAGTGCCAACTCCTTGCCAAGTTGTTCATCTGTCACCCAGAAAGCATCATTACTTACCGCTCCGAATCGATAAGGGTTGATCTGCTCCCATTCATAATCGTTCTCAGAGAGTTTCATAGTAAAACCAAAGTAGTGGCCCTCTCCCTCATCTACGGTAATCGTAGCGGTATATAACCCATCCTCACCATGTGTCATTTGAACACCTACGTTAGAGGCCCAATTATTCTCGTTAATATCGCCAAGGATGTACACATTATCAAGTCTGGTAATCACAAGCGTCATTTTTTCAAGATCCAACGCCAGGTCGTACTTACCCGTACTAACTTTGAAAGATTGGTAGGTTCCATAAGTAAGTGTCGCTTCCTTGCCAAGTCGTTCATCGGTTACAAGATAATCGTAATTCTCTTCACTGGGAGGTGCGCCGAAGCGATAAGGTGCAATGGCATCCCAATCATCACTGTTCTCAGAAAGCTTAGTGGTGAAGTTGAAGTAGTTATACCCTCCGTAACTTCCATCAGCAATAACAATGGCAGTGTATATGCCATCCTCACCGCGAGTCATCTTAACACCATCGTTGGTCACCCAACCCTTCCCGTTGATTTCTCCAAGGATGTACACATCCTCTACTGGTGCACTCGTTACTGCACCATACATGGCGTTGGTTGACTTAGCATTCACAACCATCGTCATGGTCAACATGATGAGCAGTGTCATGAACGATCTGATGGTCATACTGCTCTTTCTTAGATTCAGATTGTTTAGTATCATATTCTCCTTCATTTTGATAAGTCTTTGTTCTTAGTTCATTTCTCGCGCCCCCGTTCCTTCGTACCACCGCGCCCCCGATTCTACTCGATCTTTCCTGCCAACCTCATGCGGGTTTTAGCGGGTGTTGTTGGTGCGGTGATGCTGGCGGTGTTAACAGTCTGCTGGTTTCCCTCGATGTTGAACTGCAGGGTAGCACCGTCGTTGCGTACATCGATGGTGACGTTGGCACCCATCACCAAGGGTAGGTTCACGTCGCCATGACCGCCAGGGAAGCCGCAGAGCACAGGGATATGGTAGTCTTTCAGCATCTCGTTAAGCATCGCCTCCACACTCTCATAAGTAAACTCCGTACCGCAGTCGGTAAACTCCCCAAGGATGATGCCCTTACAGCGGTCGAGCACCCCATTCATCTGCAGGATGCGCATCTGACGGTCGATATTATGCATCGACTCCTCCACCTCCTCAACAAAGAGAATAATGTCTTTGCCTCTCGTAGCGTCAGCCTGTGAGCCCAGGTTAGGTGCAAAGGTGCAGATATTACCGCCCACCAGTACGCCGCTTGCCTTACCCACGATGTTCTGCTTATGAGCAGGCAGCTCATAGCGTGGCACATAACCAATCAGTAAGTCGCGCATCAGCGTACTTGATGCATCGTCGCCCCCTTTAGCCAAGAACGAGCTCATTGTACCGTGAATACTCATCACCCCCGCACAGGTAAACAGTCCGTGTAGGGTAGAGATATCACTGAAGCCCACCAGCCATTTGGGCGAGCCCTTCAGCTCAGCCAGTGTCAGCTGGTCGATGAGCTGGATGGTGCCGTAGCCGCCGCGGTTACAGATAATCGCCTTGATGCTCGGATCGTCGAGTGCCCAGCGAATATCGCTCACGCGCTCGTTTACCGTTCCTGCATAGCGTCCATCCACCACCTTACCCACATTCGGTCCGATGACAGGCTCCAGACCCCATTTGCGCAACACTTCAGCCGTTTTCTCCACGTTTTCCATCGGAGTGAAATACGAGGGTGAGATCAGTGCCACCTTGTCGCCCGGCTTCAGATAATCAGGTTTCTGGCATTTCAGATCCACGGTCTGCTCACGTTTCACCACATCATAATCATCCTCGTCGCTGCAGGATGACAATAATCCAACCATCATGATGGAAATCACGACGGTCATGGCTGTCATTAAAGTCTTCTTCATCATTTTCATGTTATGTTATTATCGATTATTCAACTATCTGGAGACAAAGGTAGTGCAAACCGAGCGAAAAGCAAAGAAAAAAACAATTTTCTTTTGCTTTTCCGAGCGAAAGTACTTTTATTATTTCCCGCAGATAATGTTTTTCCGTCCCGCAGAAATGGCGGAAATGGCAGAAACGACGAATAATCATTGGTGCGAACAAACGAACGAACAGTGTCTTACCCTGAAAAAGTAGACTTCGTACTGATTTTGGTTGACTCAAAATGTCACAAATGTCACAAAATGCATCTCTCCTGATGCGGTTGTCTGTTTTTCGTGACGTTCGAACTGTTCGTTCGTTTGTTCGTTCCAAAAACCTCGCTTTGGAAACTATGGCACCTTGCGCTATAAACTATGGCAGTTTCTTGTTGAAAGTGCCTCAAACGCTGATAGCGCGAACGTCATTCTCTGGGAGCGGGAACGTCAAACGCTGGTAGTGTCTACGGCGTTCAGTGTTTTTTAACAGTTAAATCCTCGTTGTTAAAGGATTTTCACACGCTGTGACCCCTCAAATTTGGTGATGTGAAAAATAAATCGTAATTTTGTACCTTCGGATGAAGACAAAAAAAAGTGGAGAGTTTTGAGACTCTCCACTATTGTTTAATCCTTTACAGAGATTAGCGGCGCAGACCGAGGGCCTTAACGATAGCACGGTAGCGCTCAATGTCGCGCTCCTTCATGTAATCGAGCAATGCACGACGCTTACCAACCAACTTGGTCAGTGAACGAGCAGTAGCGTGATCCTTGTGGTTCTGCTTCAGGTGCTCGGTGAGGTGAGAGATACGATAGGTGAACAATGCAACCTGGCTCTCTACAGAACCGGTATCCTTAACACCACCCTTGCCATACTTCTCGAAAATCTCTGCTTTTTTAGCTTTGTCTAAATACATAATAATAACTTGTGATTAATGGTTTGCAATAACATCTTTCCAACGCGATTCCTGCCTAATCACATGCAGACTACGTCGTCAAATGCTCCGGATTTTCCGAAATGCGGGTGCAAAGGTACGATGAATAATTGAAAATTGAAAATTGAAAATTGAAAATTATGGTATATTGACGGGGATTACGATTACTTTTAATGATATTTAACACGTTAGAGGATGCCTAATCATCATTTCTCGGGTCATCATACCTCATTTCTCGCATAAAATGATTACCTTTGCACGCGTTTTTCAAATAAATAAGTATGCAGGATATCAGAAACATAGCAATTATAGCCCACGTTGACCATGGTAAGACCACCTTGGTGGATAAGATGATGCTGGCGGGAAACCTGTTCCGCGAAGGACAGAACCTGAGCAGTCAGGTGCTGGATAGTAACGACCTGGAACGTGAGCGAGGCATAACCATCCTTTCCAAGAACGTTTCCATCAACTGGAAGGGAACCAAGATCAATATTATCGACACTCCGGGACATAGCGACTTCGGCGGTGAGGTGGAACGTGTGCTGAACATGGCCGACGGCTGTCTGCTGTTGGTGGACGCATTCGAAGGACCGATGCCGCAGACACGCTTCGTGCTGCAGAAGGCTTTGCAGATCGGACTGAAGCCCATCGTGGTGGTGAACAAGGTGGATAAGCCTAACTGCAGACCAGAGGAGGTGTACGAAATGGTATTCGACCTGATGTTCGCCCTGAATGCTACCGAGGACCAGCTTGACTTCCCCGTGGTGTATGGATCGGCCAAGAACGGATGGATGGGCGAGGATTATAAGCAGCCTACCAATGATATTACATATCTGCTGGACAAGATCATCGAGGTGATTCCTGCTCCGAAGCAGATCGAGGGCGATCCGCAGATGCTGATTACCTCGCTCGACTACAGTAGCTATACGGGTCGTATCGCTGTGGGACGCGTGCATCGCGGAACACTGCGCGGGGGCATGAATATCTCGATTGCCCATCGCGACGGAACGATCGAGAAGACCAAGATCAAGGAACTGCATACCTTTGAGGGAATGACGCATGTGAAGACCGATCATGTGGACTCTGGTGATATCTGTGCCGTAATCGGCTTGGAGCGTTTCGAGATTGGTGATACGATAACCGACTTCGAGAATCCTGAGCCACTGCCGCCCATCGCCATTGATGAGCCAACCATGTCGATGCTCTTCACCATTAACGACTCGCCTTTCTTCGGTAAGGAGGGAAAGTTCTGTACAAGTCGTCATATCCAGGATCGTCTGAGTAGGGAGCTGGAGAAGAACTTGGCGTTGCGGGTGGAGCCATTCGAGGACAGTACCGATAAGTGGCTGGTAAGCGGACGTGGCGTTCTACACCTCTCCGTGCTTATCGAGACCATGCGCCGCGAAGGCTATGAGCTGCAGGTTGGTCAGCCGCAGGTGATCTACAAGGAGATTGATGGGGTGCGCTGCGAGCCCGTGGAGGAGCTGACCATCAATGTGCCCGAGGAGTTCTCGAGTAAGATGATTGACATGGTAACACGCCGTAAAGGTGATATGACCAGTATGGAGACGCAGGGCGACCGTGTGAACATCGAGTTCGACATCCCGTCGAGAGGTATCATCGGACTGCGTACCAATGTGCTGACAGCATCGCAGGGCGAGGCTATCATGGCGCATCGTTTCAAGGCTTATCAGCCGTATAAAGGGGAGATCACTCGTCGTGTGAACGGTTCGATGATCTCACAGGAGACTGGTTCATCATTTGCCTACGCCATCGATAAACTGCAGGATCGCGGTAAGTTCTTCATCGATCCGGGTGAAGAGGTGTATGGCGGTCAGGTGGTAGGTGAGCATGTTCACGATAACGACTTGGTGATCAATGTGTGCAAGGCTAAGCAGCTGACGAACGTTCGTGCTTCGGGTACTGACGAGAAGGCGCGTATCATCCCCAAGACCGTGATGAGTCTTGAGGAGTGTCTTGAGTATATCAAGGAGGATGAATACGTGGAGGTGACACCGAAGTCGATGCGTATGCGCAAGATTATTCTCGACCACCTGGAGCGCAAACGCGCCAATAAGGAATAGTTTTTGATGAACCCACGCGACCGTCAGATACTGCATATTGCCATACCCAGTATCGTGAGTAATATCACGGTACCCCTTTTAGGACTGGTGGACGTGGCAATTACAGGGCATCTGGGGGCTGCTGCCTATATCGCGGCCATCAGCATCGGCAGTATGGTGTTCAATACCACCTACTGGCTGTTCGGCTTTCTGAGAATGGGCAGCAGCGGACTCACCTCACAGGCGCTGGGAAGGCGTGACTTCCAGGAGGTGGCGGCGTGGCTGATAAGGGGATTGGTGATTGCACTGGGTATCGGACTGCTGCTGATTCTTGCGCAGTGGCCGATACGGGAAATGGCCTTGCGACTGATGCAGCCTGAGGAGGAGGTGCGACTGATGGTAATCACCTATTTCCATATCTGTATATGGGGCGCTCCCGCAACATTAGGTCTCTATACCTTGAACGGCTGGTTCATCGGTATGCAGAACTCGCGGATACCGATGGTGGTTGCCATCGCACAGAATATCATCAACATCCTTGTTTCTCTCTTCTTCGTCTTCGGCCTCCATATGAAGGTGGAAGGTGTGGCTTCGGGAACGCTCATCGCCCAATGGGTGGGCTTCCTTTTTGCCTGCGTTCTATGCCACCGTATCTATGGAAAGAGGGTGGGGAGTGTGGCTTTGTTGTCTCGGGATAACGTAACAATGTTATTTCGTAACAAGGAGATCAGACGGTTCTTCCAGATTAACCGGGATATCTTCTTCCGAACGGTTTGTCTGGTGAGCGTGATGCTGTTCTTTACCACCGCAGGATCGTGGCAAGGGGAAGTGACGCTGGCGGCCAACACCCTGCTGATGCAGCTCTTCCTACTGGTGAGCTATGTGGTTGACGGCTTTGCCAATGCGGCCGAGGCCATGAGCGGGAAATACTGGGGCGCAAGGAATTTCAGGGCATTCAGCTATACGGTAAGGCACTGTTTCCTGTGGGGCTTTATCTGCGCCTTCCTGTTCACTGTTGTCTATTGGGTGGGGGGAGATGCGTTTGTGGCACTGCTCACTGATGAGCCAACCGTGGTGGAAGCTTCTCATAAGTATATATGGTGGATATACCTGATACCGCTTTGCAGCATCGGGGCCTTTATCTGGGATGGTGTGTTCGTGGGAATCACTGCCTCGCGCGAGATGCTGATCACTTCGCTGGTGGCGGCTGTTGTGTTTTTCCTGTTGTTCGTCTCGGTGTATAACTCCTGGGGCAACCACGGATTATGGTTGTCGTTCCTGGTGTATCTGTTGATAAGGGGTTCGCTGCAGACGGTGTTCTTCCACCGTTCTCTCATGGATAGACAAGATTCGCTTCTGTAATCTGCTCCAATACCTCTTCGAGATACTTACGGGCCTCAAGACGTGCCATGGGAAGGTCGTGCAGCAAATAGTTTCCGCAGTCCTTGGTCGCCGCACCGGGAATCTCACCATCAAACTCAGCCACAAAGCGGAACGTGCGTTTCATCAGTTCCACAATATCCTTCGAAGCATAGTCGCCTCGTAACAGCAGGTAGTTACCTGTGAGACAACCCATGGGACCCCAGTAGATGATGCGGTCTTTCCACTCAGGGTCATTGCGCAGATAGGTGGCTGCCAGATGCTCAATGGTATGGATGGCTCCATTGTGGAGTACAGGCTCGCGGTTGGGCTCCTTCATGCGGATGTCGAAGGTGGTAACGGTCTCGCCGCCCACCTGGTCCTTCCGGCTTACATAGATACCGCGCAGCAACTTGTTGTGGTCGATCGTAAACGAAGGGATCTTGTCCATTTCTTTCATCGTATAGGGTTTATAACAGTTCGAGGAAACGCTTGGTGACATTGAAGGAACCTTCGGCCATGCGCGACCAGAAGTCGAAATACTGAGCGGCCTTGTTGTCCTTCAGGGGGATATCGCTGATGATGCGGAACGAGATAAACGGTATCTGGTAGAGATGACAGGTGTGGGCAATGGCACAGCTCTCCATATCCACGGCCTTGGCATCAGGGAACTTCTCAAGGATGGAACGCATCTTCTCTTGCGAGTCAACAAACCAGTCGCCAGTAACAATCAGTCCGCTGACAACGGTGTTGCTGCTTTCCTTCTTGTTCACTTCGAGGGCTTTCTCCACCAGGTTCTTTGTTGTCTTAAAACGTGCTGGTGTACCGATTAGCTGACCGTATTCCACCTCGCTGCCGCAATAGACATCATGGTAGGTGCATTCGGTGCTCACTACGACATTCATCACCTCTAAGGAGATGTCGGCGCCGCCGGCTACACCGGTACTGATGATGAGATCGGGATGATAAGTGCTAATCAGTTCTGTGGTCCCCACTGCGGCGTTTACCTTACCAATGCCACACTGCATCATGATCATCTCGTTGTTGTTGATATGACCGAGAATGTAGTGACGACCGTGGTGCTTTTCGGCGCGGGGCTCGTCAAGGAGTGTCTTCAACTGGACAAACTCCTTTTCCATGGCTACAATAATTCCTATTTTCATAACTTGGTGCAAAGTTAAGGAATTTAATTGAGAATTGATAATTGAGAATTGAAAATTGAGAGTTGTGAATTGAAAATTGAAATAAAATACTCACATCTTTGTATCTTTGGATACTTCTTCGTATCTTTGCAGTCAAATAAAAACGATCTGTTATGAGAACTTTGAAACAATATCTGCCGGACGCACTGGTTGTGATCCTCTTTGCTGTCATCTCGTTTGCCTATTTCTTCCCTGCCGACATCGAGGGAAGGATCTTGTATCGACATGATTCGTCAGCTGGTGTGGGAGCCGGACAGGAAGCCAAGGAATATCTTGAGCGCACAGGAGAGCGCACACGATGGACAAACGGCTTGTTCAGTGGTATGCCTACCTACCAGACATCCCCGTCGTACAACAGTACTACGGCCTTGGGAAAGGTAATCAACGCCTATCACTTGTGGCTGCCAGAGAATGTGTGGTATGTGTTTGTCTATCTGCTGGGATTCTATCTCTTGCTGCGGGCATTCGACTTCCGTCAGTGGATGGCTGCCCTGGGTGCTGTGATATGGGCGTTCTCGAGCTATTTCTTCATCATCATCGCCGCAGGACATATCTGGAAGGTGTGGGCTTTGGCCTACCTGCCGCCGATGATAGCGGGTATCGTTCTGGCCTATAAGGGGAAATACTTGTGGGGATTGATCGTTACGGCTGTGTTCACGGCGTTTGAGATCAATGCCAACCATGTGCAGATGACTTACTATTACTTGTTCATCATCTTGTTCATGGTGATTGCATGGCTCGTGGAGGCTGTGCGCAAGAATCAGATTCGTCATTTCCTCAAAGCATCAGGGGTATGTATTGTGGGTGCACTTATAGGCGTCTGCCTGAACCTCTCGAACCTCTATCACACCTGGCAGTACTCGCAGGAGTCGATGCGTGGGAAGAGTGAGCTGGTGAAGAAGAACAGCGCTAACCAGACCAGTAGCGGACTGGAACGGGATTATATCACGCAATGGAGCTATGGTATCGGGGAGACATGGACCTTACTGGTGCCGAACACGAAGGGTGGTGCCAGTGTGCCGCTGGCCATGAACAAAACGGCCATGGATCATGCGGATAACCAGTTCGTGGATATCTATCAGCAGTTAGGACAGTATTGGGGTGAACAGCCAGGTACAAGCGGACCGGTATATGTGGGGGCCTTCGTGCTAATGCTGTTTGTCTTGGGTCTGTTCATCGTGAAAGGACCGATGAAGTGGGCTTTGCTGGCTGCTACCATTCTTTCCATCTTACTGTCGTGGGGAAAGAACTTCATGGGACTGACGGATTTCTTTATCGACTATGTGCCGATGTATGCAAAGTTCCGCACGGTGGCTTCCATACTGGTGATTGCAGAGTTCACTATTCCGCTGCTGGCGATGCTGGCACTGAAGAAACTGCTGGATGAGCCAGAACTGATGAAGCCAAGGATGAAGTATGTGCTTATATCCTTCTTACTGACGGGAGGTATTGCCATGTTGTTCTCGCTGATGCCCTCGGTATTTTTCGGCAACTATATCTCATCTGCTGAGATGAATGCGCTGAAGAACGGCTTGCCACCGGAGTATCTGGCTCCGCTGGTGGCGAACCTGACGGAAATGAGGCAGGCCATGTTTACTGCCGACAGTCTGCGCTCGTTCTATATCATTCTGGTAGGTACGGGCATTCTGCTCGCTGTTGCCTTCGGTAAGCTGAAAAAGGAATATGCTGTGGGGATTATCCTGGTGCTCTGTCTTGTTGATATGTGGACAGTGAACAAGCGCTACCTGAACAACGATATGTTCGTGAACAAGAGCGAGCGTGAGGCTCCGCAGCCTAAGACGAATACGGATGAGTTTATCCTGCAGGATACAAGCGACCATGGTAACTACCGTGTGCTGAACCTTGCTTCGAACACGTTCAACGAGAATGAGACATCTTACTACCATAAGAGCATTGGTGGCTACCATGCTGCCAAGCTGCGCCGCTACCAGGAGCTGATCGATGCTTACCTCTCGCCTGAGATGCAACAGATGATGCCGGCGATTGCTGGGGCTGCTGGGGATATGACGAAGGTGGATGGCGACAGCATCTTCCCGGTGATGAACATGCTGAACATGCGGTATGTTATCTTACCGCTGCAGAGTGGTGAGACTGTTCCCGTGAAGAACCCGTATGCATACGGTAATGCGTGGTTCGTGGATCAGGTGCAGTATGTTGATAATGCCAATGAGGAACTGGATGCATTGGGTAAGCTGTCATTGAGACACCAGGCTGTGGCTGATAAGAAGTTCAGTGAGCAGCTGGGAGAGGCGAAGGAGCAGGATGGCACCTCGGTGGTGACACTGACAGCCTATGAGCCGAACCACCTGTCGTATGACGTGCAGTCGGGCAAGGGTGGTGTCATCGTCTTCTCAGAAATATACTATCCCGGGTGGACCGCCACGGTTGACGGTAAGGATACCGAATTGGGCAGGGTTGACTATGTGTTGCGTGCCCTGCAGGTATCGCCGGGCAGTCATAAGGTGGAACTGATGTTCTACCCCAAGAGCATCAACACCACAGAGACCATTGCCTATCTGGCGTATGTGGTTCTCTTGCTGATGATTCTCTTCATGGTGTATCTCCAATGGAAAAAGTCGAAACGCAGTGAGGCATGAAAAAACTGCTGTCGCTGCCGCCCAATCTCGTAGGTTGCTTCCATGAGATAACTGGTTACAACCGTGATGAGTGGTTCTGCACCCATGATCCCATCGGTAGGAAACTGGGTTCGGGCGGTGGCAGCGCATGGCTGCTGAAAGCGTGCTATGAAGAAGGAGGCAGGACGAAGGAGGAAGGAGAAAGGAGAAAGGACGAAGGGGCTTTTGAGGAATGGCTTTCAGCAGAGAAGCGTATCCTGATTCACGCAGGCGGGCAGAGTCGTAGGTTACCTGCCTATGCGCCTTCGGGAAAGGTTCTCATTCCCATCCCGGTGTTTAGATGGGAACGAGGACAAAAGTTGTCACAAGACTTACTCTCGCTGCAGGTGCCGCTCTATGAGCAGATCATGGAGGCGGCCCCAGATTCGTTGCATACGATGATTGTCAGCGGGGATGTGCTGGTAAGGGCTACACAACCGCTGCAGAAGATTCCTGAGGCTGATGTGGTTTGCTACGGCTTGTGGCTCAGTAGGGAGATTGCGAAGAACCATGGGGTGTTTGTCAGCGAACGACAATCACCTAACACCTTGAAGTGTATGCTGCAGAAGCCTTCGGTGCAGACACTCGGGGAACTACTGAAAGATCATTTCTATCTGACGGATATCGGTATCTGGCTATTGAGCGACAGGGCGGTGAAACTGCTGATGCAACGTAGTAGTGACGGAGCATATGATCTCTATAGTCAGTTCGGCTGCGCCTTAGGTACCAACCCTGGCATCATGGATGAGGAACTGAATAGTCTGAAGGTGGCGGTGCTGCCTTTGCCTGGGGGGGAGTTCTACCATTACGGTACTTCACCGGAGATCATCTCTTCTACCTTGGCCATTCAGAATCTGGTGAACGACCAGCGTGAGATTATGCATCATTCCAGGAAACCGCATCCGGCCATGTTCATCCAGAACGCGATTACTGAGGCTCCCATCACCGAGAATAACCAGAACCTGTGGGTGGAGAACAGCTTCGTGGGAAGGAATTGGGTACTGAGTCATGAGCATATCATTACCGGTGTACCGGAAAACGACTGGGATATTCACCTTCGTCCTAACGACTGTATTGATATGGTTCCTGTAGGGGATAAGGAATTCGTGGTGCGCCCCTATGGCTTTCACGATCCGTTTAGAGGAGGGGTTGACGAGGAGACGACTTTGTTTCTCGGCAGACCGTTACGAGATTGGGCGGAGGAAAGGAGAATCGTATTCGAAGACAACGGTGATATTCAACAGGTTCGTTTATTCCCTGTTACCGATAGTTTGCATGATGCAGGACTGCTGCTGAGATGGATGATGGATAATCCTGAATTGGAAGGTGGCAGACGCTTATGGGAGCAGTGCAGGAAGATGAGTGCTGAGGAGATTGCTGCCGAGGCGAATCTGGTGCGTCTTACCCAGCAGAGAGACAACTTCCGCAGGGAGAACTGGCGGATGCTGGCCAGGAACTACGAGCATAGTGTGTTCTATCAGGTTGATCTGGAGGATGCGGCGCAGGCGTTTGCCGACCATCATCTGCAGGAACCGCTGCCGATTCCTGAACAGACGCCGCTGTTTACCCGTATTCATGATAGTATGTTCCGCTCTGAACTGGCACGTCTGACGGGTAGGGAGGAGGATTCCAATGCTTATGAACAGAAGGCTTTCTCTCTTCTTCGTGAGGGTATCACCCAGCAGATTCTTCTGGATAAGCAGTCGCCTAAGATGTCGGTATACAGTGATCAGATTGTCTGGGGACGTTCGCCTGTGCGCATAGATATTGCCGGGGGGTGGACAGATACACCGCCGTATTGTCTGATGGAAGGTGGAAACGTGGTGAACCTGGCCATTGAACTGAATGGGCAACCGCCGTTGCAGACCTACATTCGTCCGTGCAAAGAACCGCATATCGTACTACGAAGCATTGATCTTGGGGCCATGGAAAGGGTGACAACGTATGAGGAGCTGGCCGACTACCATCATGTGGGGAGTCCATTCTCCATTCCTAAAGCGGCACTGGCCTTGGCAGGATTCTTACCCGCGTTCAGCGAGGAGTCGTTCGCTTCTTTGGAAGAACAGCTGAAAGTCTTTGGCTGTGGTATCGAGATTACTTCTCTTTCTGCCATTCCTGCGGGCAGCGGACTCGGAACGAGCAGTCTGCTGGCCTCCACCATACTGGGTGCATTGAGCGATTTCTGCGGTCTGGCATGGGATAAGGAAGAGATAGGTTATCGTACCCTCGTCTTGGAACAGCTCCTGACAACAGGCGGTGGCTGGCAGGATCAGTTCGGCGGTATCCTGCAAGGAGTGAAACTGTTGCAGACAGAACGGGGCTTTGCCCAGCAGCCTGTGGTGCGCTGGCTTCCCGACAACTTGTTTACACAGCCTGAATATACAGCTTGTCATTTGTTATACTATACAGGAATCACCCGCACGGCCAAGAGTCTTCTTACTGAGATCGTCAGACGGATGTTCCTGAACCAGCATACAGAACTGTCATTGCTCCGTGAGATGAAGCAGCATGCCATGGATATGTATGAGGCGATTCAACGGAATGATTTCATGGAGATGGGAAGACTGGTACGGAAGTCGTGGCAGCAGAACCAGCTCATCGACAGCGGTACGAATCCTGCTGAGGTGCAGCGTATCGTCTCGTTGGTGGATGATCTGTGTCTGGGCTATAAGCTCTCGGGTGCCGGCGGGGGCGGCTATCTCTATATGGTGGCGAAGGATCTGGAGGCTGCAGCCCGTATCAAGCAGCAGTTAACGGTAGAGCACACCAATACCAATGCGCGGTTCGTGGATATGTCGTTGAGCACCACAGGACTGCAGGTGAGTAGGAGTTAATCAAATCTTTGTACAGTGGAATTCAGAACAACAGTCAGTATCCCAGCATCAACGTGGAAGGTGGAACCGCATCACCAACTGCTCTTCGTGGGCAGCTGCTTTGCCGATAATATCGGGAAACGGTTTTCCGATAACATGTTCCTTACTATAGTGAACCCCTTCGGTGTGATGTATAATCCTGCCAGTGTGCTGCATACGCTGGAGCGGATGTATGCGGATGGAGCATCTGCATTTGCCGTGCCCGATATGGCGGTGCTCTCCCTGGGTACCAATCATGTGTATATCCTCAACGAGACGGGTGAGATTGTGGATAACTGTGAGAAACGTCCGCAACGGCTCTTCACGGAAAAGATTCTTTCGATAGAAGAGTGTACCGATTATCTCACACAATGTGTCAACCTTCTGCAACAGGTGAACCCCGATGTACGCATCATCTTCACCGTTAGTCCGATACGCTATGCGAAATACGGCTTCCATGAGAGTCAGCTGTCTAAGGCTACCTTGTTAATGGCCATCCACACCCTCCTGTCATCTTTCAATTGTCAATTGTCAACTGTCAACTGTCAACTGCTGTACTTCCCCTCCTACGAGATCGTGTTGGACGAGTTGCGCGATTACCGTTTCTATGCAGCAGATATGCTTCATCCCTCTGAGCAGGCTGTGGATTACATCTATGAACGGTTTGCCGATACCTTCTTCTCAGAGAAAACTCGTCGTTATGTGGAGGAATATCGTCCCATCAAACAAGCACTGAACCACCGTCCTTTCAACCCTGACAGTGAGGAATATCGTAAGTTCATCGACCAAACAAAGGAAAAACTGGAAGCTTTCAAGGCGCGTTATCAGCGGTAATGAGCAGCTGCACATTCCCCTTTTGTGAAACTATTACCCTGAATATTTTGTCGTTTCGTCAAAAAGTTGTAATTTCGCAGCATCAATAAAGACAGTATTCATGACATATACGATCGAAAAGGTGGCCACCCTGATAGGAGCCCGGCGTTATGGTAGTCGGGAGGCTCAGATCAGATGGCTTCTCACTGACAGCAGATCGCTCTGTTTCCCTGAGGAAACCCTGTTCTTCGCGCTGAAAACAAAAAGAAACGATGGTCATAGGTATATCGATGACCTCTATCGCCGTGGGGTAAGGAACTTCGTGGTGGAGGAGGTGCCAGTTCAGACTGATGAGCGTTATCCGCAGACGAACTTCCTGAAGGTGGTGGATACGCTGGCAGCACTGCAACGACTGGCGGAGCGTCATCGTGACGAGTTTGATATCCCCATCGTAGGTATTACAGGTAGTAATGGTAAGACCATGGTGAAGGAGTGGCTGTATCAGCTGCTGCTCCCGTCTCGTCATGTGGTTCGCTCACCTAAGAGCTACAACTCACAGATTGGTGTTCCCTTGTCGGTGTGGCTGCTGAACGAGGAATCGCGTGTCGGTCTTTTCGAAGCGGGCATCAGTGAGCCCGGGGAGATGTTGGCCTTACATGATATGATCCAGCCCACCATCGGTGTGTTCACTTGTCTGGGTAGCGCGCATCAGGAGAACTTCCGCTCATTGGACGAGAAATGTACAGAGAAACTGGAACTGTTCCATGATGCGGAGGCGGTGGTGTATTGTTCTGACGACCCTGTGGTGAGTCGTTGCATGAGACGCAGCGGTTATAAAGGGGAACGTCTTACTTGGTCGCGTGAGAACAAGGAAGCAACGCTGTATGTGAAGGGTGTCACAAACGCCCATCTCTCCACTAAGGTGGAGTATATATATAAAGGTGTAGAGGGCTCATACGAGATTCCGTTCATCGATGAGGCTTCTATCGACAATTCCATAACCTGTGCCGTTACTGCCTTGCAGTTGGGTGTGACCATCGAGGAGCTGACTGAGCGGATGCCGCAGCTGGAGCCAGTGGCCATGCGACTGGAGGTGAAGGAGGGTCAACACGGCTGTACATTGATTAACGACTCGTATAACTCTGATATCAATTCCCTGGCTATTGCGCTCGATTTCATGAACCGTCGTCCGGAGCATCAAGGGAGGAGTCGTACGCTGGTGTTGAGTGATATAGACCAAAGCGGCGAAGATCCTCATTCCCTATATGATAAGGTGATGCGACTGGCTGAGGGTAGGGGAATCAATAAGTTTATCGGCATCGGTAAGGAGATCAAGGAGTACGTGAAGAGCGTCGCCCCATCATCGTCATGCGAACAGCATGCGTTCATCACAGTGGGGGATTTCCTCTCTTCTGCCTTGTTCCGCAACCTGAACAATGAGGTGATTCTCCTGAAGGGAGGGCGCCGCTTCGGCTTCGAGCAGATTACAGAACTGCTGGAGCAGAAGGTACACGAGACCATTCTCGAGGTGAACCTGAACGCGCTTGTGGACAACCTGAACTATTTCCGCTCGTTCCTGAAGCCGGAAACGAAGATGGTGTGCATGATCAAGGCTGATGGCTATGGAGCCGGAGCGGTGGAGATAGCCAAGACACTGCAGGATCATCATGTGGATTATCTGGCTGTGGCCGTGGCGGATGAGGGCGTAACCTTGCGGAAAGCGGGCATCACCAGTAGCATCATGGTGATGAATCCTGAGATGACCGCTTTCAAGACGATGTTCGACTATGACCTGGAACCTGAGGTGTATTCCTTCCGACTGCTGGATGCGCTGATCAAGGCAGCACGTAAGGAGGGTATTACCGGATGGCCAGTACATATCAAACTGGATACGGGTATGCACCGACTGGGATTCAATATCGGTACGAAGGAGGGTGAGAAGGATGAGATAGATGAGTTGATTGAACGACTGACTCACCAACAGGCGGTGATACCACGATCGGTGTTCTCGCATTTCGTGGGAAGCGACAGTGATGATTTCGACCGCTTCTCTGCCCGTCAGTTCGAACTGTTCGAGAAAGGAAGCAGCAGAATACAGCAGGCGTTCAGTCATCAGATACTCCGACACATGGACAACTCTGCGGGTATCGAACATTTCCCGGAACGACAGATGGAGATGTGCCGACTGGGAATAGGACTCTATGGCGTGGATCCTTATGTGGCACCGCAGACGAATCACCTCTCACCGCTCAAGTGCGTGAGTACACTCAAGACTACCATCCTTCAACTGCGCCATGTGCCGAAGGAGGATACGGTGGGGTACAGCAGGAAGGGTGTACTTACACGCGACAGTTTGATAGCCGCTATTCCTATTGGCTATGCCGACGGCTTGAACCGTCATTTAGGCAGAGGGCGTTGCTACTGTCTGGTGAACGGACAGAAAGCTCCCTATGTGGGAAATATCTGCATGGATGTGACCATGATTGATGTGACGGATATTCCTTGTCAGGAGGGTGACACGGTGGAGATCTTCGGTGATCATCTGCCTGTTTCCATTCTGGCTGAGTGCTTGGATACCATTCCATACGAGGTACTTACGGGTATCTCAAACCGCGTAAAGCGTGTGTATTTTCAGGACTGAAAACAAATCAAATGAATAGATAATAAAAATGACTCCTGTAAAAACTACTACTATGACCCACTTCCGCTGGGTTATCTGTGGATTGCTGTTCCTGGCAACCACCGTCAACTACATGGACCGACAGGTCCTGTCTCTCACCTGGAAGGACTTTATTGCTCCTGAGTTCCACTGGACCGATGCCAACTATGGTAAGATCACGGCGTATTTCTCTATCTTCTATGCCATCGCCAACCTTTTTGCTGGGAAGTTCATCGACTGGATGGGTACGAAGAAGGGTTACCTCATCGCCATCTTCGTATGGTCGTTGGGCGCTTGTCTTCATGCTGGCTGCGGCTGGGCTGCCATGGAATGGGAAGGATATAGCTCGGTGGCGCAACTGGGACAGCTGACGGGTGATGCTGCGGTGATGATTGCCACCGTGTCGATGTACTTGTTCCTTGCCTGTCGTATGGTACTTGCCCTTGGTGAGGCGGGAAACTTCCCGGCTGCCATCAAGGTAACTGCTGAGTATTTCCCGAAAAAGGACCGTGCCTTTGCTACTTCTATCTTCAATAGCGGTGCATCGGTAGGCGCTCTGGCTGCACCTGCCACTATTCCGCTGCTGGCTCGTGCCTGGGGTTGGGAACTGGCGTTCATCATCATCGGTGTGTTAGGCTTCGTATGGATGGGGCTGTGGATATGGCTTTATGACAAACCTCATAGAAGCAGTTATGTGAACCAGGCTGAGCTGAACTACATTGAACAGGACAATGATATTGTGGAGGTGCAGGACCGTTCGAATATCAAGGAGGAGAAGACCATCCCCTTCTGGAAGTGTTTCACCTTCCGTCAAACATGGTCGTTCATCGTGGGTAAGCTGTTTACTGATGGCGTGTGGTGGTTCTTCCTGTTCTGGGCACCTGCCTATTTCAGCGACCAGTATGGCTATACCTCAGATTCCAAGATGGGTATCCTGCTGATCTTTACGCTTTATCTCATCGTGACTGTGGTTTCCATTGGTGGTGGCTATCTGCCTACATATTTCGTGGAGAAACGGGGTATGAACCCTTATCTGGGTCGTATGCGCGCCATGCTGATCTTTGCCTGCTTACCACTCTTGGGTCTTTTTGCCCAGCCGCTCGGTACTTACAGTGCATGGTGGCCGGCTATTTTGATCGGACTCTTGGGTGCTGGTCATCAGGCTTGGTCGGCTAACTTGTATTCTACCATTGGTGACATGTTCCCTAAATCTACCATCGGAACGATAACAGGAATCGGTACGATGGCTGGCGGACTGGGTTCCTATGCCATTAACCTCTGTTCGGGTGAGTTCTTCGACTGGGCCGCTGCCCAGGGAAGTAGCTACACGTTCTTCGGATTTGAAGGAAAACCTGCTGCCTATATGGTGGTGTTCTGCATCTGTGCAGTGGCCTATCTGATAGGCTGGTGCATCATGAAGACGCTGGTTCCGAAGTACAAGCCAATCATTATAGAAGAGTAGGATAAACTCAGAAGGCTGATAAGGGTAACTTATCAGCCTTCTTTCTATGAGTTATCAGCCTTCTTTCTATGAGTTATCAGGCTTATAACTATAGGTTATCAGCCTTCTAACAAAACGCTTGTTATTTGCTTACTTTTGCATTCAATACGGTGTGGGGTAGAAAGTCCTGACGTACAAGCGCTTTGATGAGTTCTGCTGACAAGGCCTCATTGTCTTTTCGCGTGTATCGGATATCGGTAAACACTTGAGCAAGTGTTTCCTTGTTGTTGATCCTGACGAACTGTTCGTTCTCGGGCAGATGCTCCTTATTGAAATAATAGTTGTCGATATCCTGTCCCAGATAGTCGTTGTAGCGTTCTTGGTGTACGAAGCTCTCTGTGGGAAGACGGTCGGAGAGGGATGGCTCTTCATCAGGCCAGCCAACGGTGAGGGTGGCTACAGGCATAACGAGCTTGGGCAGTTGCAGAACGTCGATGATTTGTTGTGGTTGATAGACGGTAGTGCCTAAATAACAATAACCCAATCCTTCCTCGTCCATGAGATTGCAGAGTGTCTGGGTATAAAGCAAGGCATCGGTGGCGGCATTGATGAACGACAGGAAGTTGTCGTAGCCTGGCTCGGCATTACGACAACGTGCCCAGAAACTTGTGCGGTTGAAGTCGGCACAGATGGTAAGCACCACAGGTGCCCCAGTCACCATGGGTTGGTTGAAGTGTGCAGGTGCCAGTTGTTCCTTGATCTTCGGATCTCGGGTGACAACCACACTGTATAACTGCAGGTTACCCATTGTCTGGGTGCGCGCCGCTTGGGTAAACAACTTGTTTAGCAACTCTTCACTGACATCGCTACTTGTGTATTTGCGGATGCTTCTTCTGGTATCTAAGTTTTTCATTTTGGAACATTTTTCTTCTGCAAAGATACGATAAGTTTTCCAAAACGGGAAACTTGATGATTGTTTTTTCAATCGGAATGAGAAAAAATGGATAATTTGTTTTGTTCTGCTCTCGATTTTTCGTACCTTTGCACCAAATCGCATAAAACTACAGAATCATGATGAGAACATATACGTACGATGAGGCATTCAACGCGTCGCTTGAGTATTTCAGTGGTGACGAACTGGCCGCCCGTGTTTGGGTGACCAAGTATGCCATGAAAGACAGCTTTGGCAATATCTATGAGAAAAGTCCGGCTGACATGCATTGGCGAATTGCCAATGAGATTGCCAGAATTGAAAAGAAGTATGCCAACCCGATGTCGGCCGATGATATTTTCCAGTTACTGGACCATTTCAAATATATCGTACCGGCAGGCAGTCCGATGACCGGTATCGGGAACAATTTCCAGGTAGCTTCACTGTCTAACTGCTTCGTGATTGGTTTGGATGGTGATGCCGACTCGTATGGTGCCATCTTGCGTATAGATGAGGAACAGGTACAGCTGATGAAACGTCGAGGTGGTGTAGGGCACGACCTTACCCATATCCGTCCGAAGGGTTCACCAGTGAACAATTCGGCACTTACCTCTACGGGTCTGGTGCCGTTCATGGAGCGATATAGTAATAGTACGCGAGAAGTGGCTCAGGATGGTCGCCGCGGTGCCTTGATGCTCAGTGTGGGTATCAAACATCCCGATTCAGAAGCATTCATTGATGCGAAGATGACTGAAGGAAAGGTGACGGGTGCTAACGTGAGCGTGAAGATCGACGATGCTTTCATGCAGGCTGCTATCGACGATAAGGAGTACGTTCAGCAGTTCCCGGTGGATAGTGATCATCCTGATGTGAAGAAGACGATCCGTGCCAAGGATCTGTGGGAGAAGATTGTGCATAATGCATGGAAGAGTGCTGAGCCGGGCGTGTTGTTCTGGGATACCATTCTGAAGGAGAGTATTCCCGACTGCTATGCCGATCTGGGCTTCCGTACAGTATCTACGAATCCGTGTGGAGAGATACCACTTTGTCCGTACGACTCCTGCAGGTTGCTGAGCATAAACCTCTATAGCTATGTGGTGAACCCGTTTACCAAGGATGCTTATTTCGATTATGAACTCTTCAAGAAGCATGTGGGCTTTGCCCAACGACTGATGGATGATATCGTTGATCTGGAGTTGGAGAAGATCGACCAGATTATGAAGAAGGTGGAGAGTGATCCGCAGAGCGATGAAGTGAAAGGGGCTGAGTATCATCTTTGGGAGAAGATCAAGAAGAAGAGTTCCTTGGGTCGTCGCACGGGTGTGGGTATTACTGCAGAAGGTGATATGATTGCTGCCATGATGCTGTGCTATGGTACGCAGGAGGCGACCGACTTCTCAGTGAATGTTCATCGTACCCTTGCCTTGGCAGCCTATGGCTCATCGGTACAGATGGCCAAGGAACGCGGTGCCTTCGACATCTATGATGCGAATCGTGAAAAGAATAATCCATTCATCCTTCGTATCAAGGAAGCCGATCCGAAGCTCTACAAGGAAATGAAGCAATATGGTAGAAGGAATATCGCCTGTCTGACGATTGCGCCTACAGGTACTACCTCGCTGATGACACAGACCACCAGCGGTATTGAGCCAGTATTCCTTCCTGTATATAAACGTCGTCGTAAGGTGAATCCCAATGAGCCCGATGTGCATGTTGACTTTGTTGATGAGGTGGGTGACTCGTTCGAGGAGTTTATTGTCTATCACAAGAAATTCCTGGAATGGATGAAGATCAATGGTATTGATACCGATAAACGATACTCTCAGGAGGAGATAGATGCACTGGTGGCACGTTCACCTTATTATAAAGCAACAGCGAATGATGTTGACTGGCTCATGAAGGTGAAGATGCAAGGGGCTATCCAGAAGTGGGTTGACCATTCCATCAGCGTAACCGTGAACCTGCCGAACGATGTGGATGAGGCTTTGGTGAACCGTCTTTACGTGGAGGCTTGGCGAAGTGGCTGTAAGGGTTGTACCATCTATCGCGACGGTAGTCGTTCGGGTGTGATGATCCAGGTAAGCGAGAAGAAGAAAAAGGAAGAACCGAAACTGGAGCCTGTTCCTTGTAAGCACCCGGAGGTGACGGAGGTAAGACCGCAGACTTTGGAGTGTGATGTGGTGAGGTTCCAGAACAATAAGGAGAAATGGGTGGCTTTTGTCGGTTTGCTCGACGGCTATCCCTACGAGATCTTTACGGGTCTGCAGGATGATGAGGAAGGTATCATGCTACCTAAATCGGTGGTAAAGGGTAAGATCATTAAGCAGACCAATGAGGATGGCTCGAAACGTTACGACTTCCAGTTTGAGAATAAACGGGGATACAAGACTACCGTTGAAGGACTGAGTGAGAAATTCAACCCGGAGTACTGGAACTACGCAAAGCTGATCTCTGGTGTGCTTCGCTACCGAATGCCTATTGAGCATGTCATCAAGCTTGTCAGCTCCCTGCAGCTGAAGAGTGAGAGCATCAACACCTGGAAGGTGGGTGTGGAACGTGCCCTGAAGAAATATATCTCTGACGGTACGCAGGCAAAAGGACAGCGGTGCCCGAACTGTGGACAGGAGACGCTTGTCTATCAGGAGGGTTGCTTGATTTGTACAAATTGTGGAGCCAGTAGGTGTGGATAAATGCGAGTTGTACAATATAATAATGTAATCAATATAATATTACAAGAATTAATAGAGAGGTATAGGAATTGAGGATTGAGAGTTCAAAGATAGCGTTGAAAGGACTGCGATTCCATGCCCGTCACGGGGTGATGGAGCAGGAGCGGACTACAGGCGGGGAGTTTGTGGTTGACGTTTGCGTGCAATGTGACGTGACGGCGGCTGTGCAATCCGACCATGTTGAAGACACACTGAATTATGCGGAGATTTACGAAATCATAAATAGAGAGATGCAGACGCCGTCCAACCTGCTGGAACACTTGGCAGGGAGGATCGGCGGAAGCATGATCAAGGCGTTTCCGCAGGTGAAGGAGGTTGTCATTACCGTGACCAAAAAGAACCCACCCTTGGGGGCGCAACTCGAAGGGGCCTCAGTGACTTTACACTTAATAAATGATAAAACTCCATGATGGTTAGCACCGTTTTATGATAATTCATTAACTTTGCAGCGCGTATGATGAAAAGGTTATTGCTTGTGATCATGATGATGTGGACGGTTGGGGCGTTTGCCGATACAACTGCCAAGCAGTTTGTCCTGGTCATCGATGCTGGTCATGGAGGAAAAGATACGGGATGTGTGGGTAAGATATCGAAAGAGAAGAACCTTACACTGAAAATGGCGCTGGCGTTAGGTAGGATGATCGAAAGAAACTGCCCTGACGTGAAAGTAATCTATACGCGGAAAACGGATGTCTTCCTCGAACTGTGGCAGCGGGCCGAGATTGCAAACAAGAACAAAGCCGACCTGTTTGTTTCCGTACATATCAATGCCTTGCCGGGAGGAAAGATCGCACGAGGATTCCAAACCTACACGCTGGGACGTGGCAGAAACTCGGGAAAGAAGGGAATTATCGAGAACCTCGAGGTGGCCAAACGGGAGAATGCGGTCATCGTAATGGAGAAGGACTACCAGCAGCATTATGCTGGCTTCGATCCTAACTCGCCTGAGAGCAATATCATGTTCGAATTTATCCAGGATACCTACATGGAACGCAGCGTGGAACTGGCGAAGTTCATGCAGCGGTATATGTGTGCTGCGACAGGGAGAGCCAATGCTGGTGCCCATCAGGACAATCTGGCTGTGCTGCGCCTGTCTTCAATGCCGGGCTGTCTGCTGGAGCTGGGCTTCATCTCTACACCCGATGAGGAGCGGTTTATGAACTCCAGCGAGGCTCCAGAGCAATATGCACGAGGCTTCTATAATGCTTTCATTGCGTATAAGAAAAAGTATTTTGGCGGTTCTGCCACACCTTTCCTGAATGAGCCAGAGGCCCCAAAGACTCCCAAGGTTGAGCAACCAGCGAAGCCCAAGACGGAACAACCGGTAAAGGCGCAGCAGTCTGAAGTGAAGAAGGAGCAACAGACGGAAATGAAGAAAGCGGAGGTAAGTCAGCCGACCGCACCGCAGGATGCACCGGTGTTCAAGGTGCAGATCATGGCCGACACGAAGGCTGTACCTGTATCAAGTAGTCGATTCAAGGGCGTCAAGAACATCGATTCGTACAAAGAGGGCGGTTATTACAAATATACTACAGGAAGCTCGACAGACTATAACGAGATTTACCGATTAAGGAAATCACTTCTGGATAAGTTCCCCGGGGCGTTCATCATCGCTTTCAAGAAAGGGGAGAAAATGGATGTTACGCAGGCGATACGTGAGTTTAAGGCTCGCAGGAGTCAATAACACTAGCAGGATCACAACATGAAAAAAGAAATCAAAATCGGCTTGGTGGCCGTCGCAGGATTGGTTCTTCTGTTTTTTGGAATGAACTACCTAAAAGGAATGAATATCTTCTCGACGGATACGAAATACTATCTGTCGTTCAAGGATATCAGCGGACTGACTGCTTCGAGTCCGATCTACGCTGATGGATTTAAGGTGGGCGTAGTGAAAAGTATCAATTACGACTACGAGAAGCCGGGAAACATCAAAATCGAAGCGGGCATCGATCCCAGTCTTCATATACCGGAAGGCAGTACGGCTGAGATTGTCAGCGATCTCCTGGGAAACGTACAGGTAAACCTGCTGCTGGCAGATAATGTGCAACAACGTCTGGCCCCGGGAGGACTGATCAACGGGGATATCAACGACGGTGCCTTGGGTAGGGTGAAGGAGATGATTCCTGCCATCGAGAAGCTGTTGCCGAAACTGGATAGTATTATGGGAAGTCTGAACGCAATCCTGGCTGATCCGGCCATCGGACAGTCGCTCCATAATATCAGAACGGTAACTGGTGACCTGACAAAGACCACCCGCGAGGTGAATGAGTTGCTCGCTCAACTGAACAAGAATGTGCCGGGATTGATGAACCGCGCCAACACCGTGCTCGATAATACGAATACCCTTACCGGGAACCTTGCTGCGATCAATGTGGCAGGAACAATGGAGAAGGTGAACGAGACCTTGGACAACGTGGAGAAACTAACCTCCCAGCTCAACAATACAGAAGGAAGTATCGGGTTACTTTTGCGCGATCCGAGTCTTTACCAGAATTTGAATGCTACTATGCGCGATGCTGATTCATTGTTGGTCAATATGAAAGCACACCCGAAGCGCTATGTGCATTTTTCTTTGTTCGGCAGAAAAGACAAATAAGTGCTTAATTTAAAAAACATCTAAATAGTTTGTCGCTTGATTTTTGCTTTCTTGGAAATGCGTAAGTGATTATTAGTCGCCACTTTTCGCTGTCTTTCCTTAAGAGTACTACTGTCTGATAATGGGGTGTTTCAGTTTTTGTAAAATGTTCATTTATAATAACTTATAATTTTGCAACACCAATCTTTTATTATATGGAATTGTTTCACGCTTAAAGTACCAATCTTAGGCAATTTACGAACGTTTCCGAACACAATGATAAAAAAGATGATTTGCAAGAATCAATAATCTTTTCTACCTTTGCACTGTCAAAAACGTCGAAAGACTAACCGTGTTCATTTATGAGTATTAACCCCCGTACCTGCTGGGACAACTGCCTCAATTTAATTAGGGAGAACGTCACCGAGCAGCAATTCAACACCTGGTTCAGACCCTTGGTCTTCGAATCGTACAAGCCTGCGATGAAGACTTTGCTGGTGCAAGTTCCAAGTCCGTTCGTTTACGAGTACTTGGAAGAGCACTACGTGGATCTGTTGAAGAAGGTGTTGACAAGGGTTTTCGGCGCAGGAACCCGACTGACCTATCGGGTTGTGACGGATAAGACTCATAACTTGACACAGGATCTGCAGGCTGAGGAGACAGCTACCGATGTGGTTACACCACGTGTGAAGACCCGCGGTAACGAGTCACCTACCGTATTGGATACGGCTCAGCCACAGGATATCGACAGTCAGCTGGATCCCCACCATACCTTCGCTAACTTCATCGAGGGTGATAGTAACAAGTTGCCACGTAGTGTGGGCTTGTCTATTGCTGAGCATCCAGGAACCACCCAGTTTAATCCGATGTTTATCTATGGTCCAAGTGGATGTGGAAAGACTCATCTGATTAATGCTATTGGTGTGCGTACCAAGGAACTCTATCCACAGAAGCGTGTACTGTATATCAGCGCCCGACTGTTCCAGGTGCAATATACCAGTGCACAGATGCAGAACCGCATCAATGATTTCATGCATTTTTATCAGACCATCGATATGCTGATTGTGGATGATGTGCAGGAGTGGGTGACAGCAACCAAGACTCAGGAGACTTTCTTCCATATCTTCAACCATCTGTTCCGCAACGGAAAACGTATCATCCTTGCGTCCGACCGTCCACCGGTGGATCTTAAAGGGATGAGCGAGCGGTTGATCACACGCTTCTCATGCGGACTCATTGCAGAGTTGGAACGCCCGAATGTGCAGCTTTGTGTGGATATCCTGAAGAGCAAGATTAAGCGTGACGGACTGAAGATTCCTGAAGATGTGATTCAGTATATTGCGCGGACAGCTAATGGTAGCGTGCGTGACTTGGAGGGTGTGATCAATTCGTTGCTCGCTTTCTCGATTGTATATAACGGTAATATCGACATGAAGTTGGCAGAACGTGTAATCAAGCGTGCTGTTAAGGTAGAGGAGCGATCTGTAACCGTTGATGATATCATGGAGAAGGTGTGCCATCATTTCAATGTTACTACCACAGCTATGGCAAGTCGTTCACGGAAACGCGAGCTGGTTGTTGCCCGTCAGGTGTCTATGTATCTGGCTCAAAAACTGACAAAGATGCCTGCCAGTCGTATCGGTAAGCTGGTTGCCGGGCGTGATCATAGTACAGTTATCCATAGCTGTACGCAGGTTGAACAGCGCTTGAAGATCGATAAGGCATTCTCAGCAGAGGTTCATAGCATTGAGAGCTCATTGAAACTGAATAAGTAAGAAGCAGTAAACAAAGTTGTTTACTGTACGATCAACGCTCGATTCCGTATTTTCTTCAATCATTCCAATCTTTTTCCACCATACCAAGGATTGTGCCAAACTATGTTGGTACTGTAAACCAACATCCATACAAAGCAAAACGGCCTACTCTTCACGAGCGGGCCGTTGGAAAAAACTAAATTAACTCAAGTTTATAGGGAAATACTCTCACGAGCACTGTATATGATCTCACAATGGTGAGATACACATATTCTTATTTTCGTATGCAAAGATAATTGTATTTTTATAACTATGCAAACGTTTTCAGATGAAAAATCATACAATATGCGCTTTTTAATGTTTTTTTGCTAAATGTGTAATTATACACACAATTTACGACCTCACTTTTTGACTTTTCATCATCTGTTTCCACTTGAAGTATCCCATCACGGCAATCACTACGTAGAGTGCATAGAGGGAAGCCTTGAAAGGAATGTCCTTGTAGAAGTAGAGAATGCAGGTTACCACATCGACAGCAATCCAGATGAACCATTGTTCCAGATACTTGTGTGCCAATGCCCAGATGCCTACAATGCTCAAGGCGGTGGTGAAGCTGTCGGCCATTGGTACATTACTGTTCGTGAATGTCACAAGTACCCAATATATGACTCCCCAGATGCAGAGGATGATGATGATCCATGGTAGCACGAGACGCCGTGGAAAATGACTGATGGTCAACGGTGTGGTAGTCGATTTCTCCTTGTGTTTCCACCATAGTTTGTCGCCCAATACCCAGCAACCCACACCATAGATGGTCACCAGAAGGTAGTAGAACTCCATGCCGCAGTCGGCATAGAGTCCTTTCTGGTAGTAGAGTACGATACCCAATGACTGCATCAGGAAACCTGCGAGCCACATCCAGGCACTGGCCTTGTATTCCAGGAGGATGTAGGCCAGACCGAGAATCGTGGTGACAATATCAAGCCAGTGGGCAGCGATGAATGTACTGATCATACATATTATAGTTAGAAACGCAGTGTGATGCTACCCATGGCGGTGAAACCGGCCATCGGAACGAATCCCAGTTGGTAGTATCGGTTCTCGTTCTTATGTCCAGAGCTTTCGGCAACGGCTGAATATGTCCATCCGCTGCTGGCATAATGAGCATCAAAGATATTGTTCAGGTTCACACCGAACACCGCTTCCTTCACACCGATCTTCTTCAACGGGAGTGTATAGCTGAGCTTAACATTCGTGGTTGAGTAAGAAGGCAGTGAACGGTCTTTGTTCTCAGAATTGTCGAGATACTGACGACTCACGAAGTTGGTGTGCCACACAGCCTGCCATCCTTTATAGTGGAAGTTAAGGAATCCGTTGAGGATGGCTGAAGGTGAGAAGGCGAGTGTGGAATTATCATAGTGGAACTGGCGCAACTCGTCACCATTACCATCAATGTGATACAAGGCCATGGCAGTCTGACGCCCAGCGTCATCATCTTTATAATCCCAGTCATCCCAGTCATCTATAAATTCATCAAAGTCCTTGATCTTGTTCATACTCAATGCAGCATTGCCTTCCACAGTCAGCCATGAAGTGATGTCGCATCCGGCAGTGAGTTCAACACCAGCTCTATACGATTTCTTCACATTGGTAGTGAGGGGTTCACCGATGTCACTCTGTGCGCCGGTCTGAACGAGCTGGTTATCGTAATCCATGTAATAAGCAGTAATACCTGCGCGCCATGTCGGTGTGGCAAAGCTATAGCCAGCCTCGTAGTCGAGCAGCGATTCGGTCTTGGGGGCAGGGTAGTTACCATTATCCGTGAAGTTGTTCCGTTCGGGTTCGCGGTGACTTAAAGCCACAGAAGCGAAGGCACGATGACCGCCGTTATGGAAGCTAATGCCTGCTTTGGGATTGAAGAAATTGTATGTCTCATCGATGTCGAGCATATGCTTGTCGTAGAGATAGGTCTGCTTATTATAGACGAACTTGTCGTTGTATCCGTCGGTTGTGTAGTTCACACGACGGTACTGCATATCTGCAAAAGCATCCCAGCTGTCGGACAAGCGGTAGAGGGCTTTGATAAAAGCGCTGCCGTCGAACTTGTTAGCGTCCGAGTCATAATACTGATAGTCACCATCACTCATGAGCAAGTTACGCAGCTTGTCGTTGCTCAGGTAGGTGATATAACCAAAGTGATTACCATCGAACTGCTGCACGGAGAGTCCGCCGATCACATCCCAATCGTCATCTTTGTAGTTAAGGTTCCATACGATGCCGTAAGTGTCCTGCTTCAGTCCCTTCTTGCGTACCCAGTCGGTGCGTTTCACACCGCTCATGTCACTGAACGTGGCACTAGGCAGACCCAGTTTCTTAATCTTGTTATTGTAACGGAATTCCTTGTAGTATCCGTAGCCATGAGTATAGTGCAGGGAGGCCATGGTGTTCCAATGCTCGTTGATATCCCATACGGCAGAGAGAATATTATGGTTCTGCCAGAAGTTATCGGTAGTTTTGTCCCAGGGCTTACCGTTGTTCATCATGTAGCGTTCCGTCTGGTAGTTGCCGTTGGCATCACGAACGAAATTACCATCAGCATCGGTCGAGAACATCTCATAGAGACTATTGTAACGTCCGAGTCCTACTTTGTACAGATCCTCATAGGTCTTGATACCTGTATTACCGCCATAGGTGCCGTCCATCAGACTGAGGTCGTCATTACCGGCAGTAACGCCATTCCATGCCTGACCTGTCTTTTCGAAGTTACCGATGTTCTTGTATCGGATGACGATGTCATCGGAAAACCAACTCAATCCTCCGTAGTAGCTACCTGAGCGTCCGCTGGTACCATGGATATATCCGTCGGTATTCGTCTCATGATAGGCACCATCGAAGACAAGATGGTTCCACAGCAGACCGGTTGAGAAGGAACCGCCCACATTGATGGTGTTGTATGAACCATAGGAGAAGTTCACTTCACCGCTGGGTGTAGTGGATGGGGTCTTTGTGGAGAGTGAGATGGTACCACCGAAGGCACCGTCGCCATTGGTTGATGTTCCCACGCCTCGTTGTATCTGCGCATTTCCAAGGAGTGAAGCATACGAGTTCATATTCGCCCAGAACACGCACTGGTCCTCGGGGGAGTTCAGAGGCACTCCGTCAAGGGTGATATTGATACGTGAACCCGCTGCGCCACGAATGCGCAGATAGGAAGTTCCTGTACCTACACCGTTCTCGCTCCACGCCAGAACACCTGGCGTCTGAGAGAAGAGGAACGGCAGTTCCTGTCCTGTCTTGGCAAAGTCCTGCAACTCTTTCTTCTTGATGTTTGCCACTGCGAAGGGTGCATCTTTCTGTACCCATACACCTTTCACTACCACCTCCTGCAGTTGTTCCATGCGGAGAGAGTCGTTGTCATCTGGCCGAACGGCATGCATCTGTGCTGCCATGGCCATCATCACACTGAAAACAATTACTTTTTTCATTACACCTTATTAAATAATATAGAAGTATAAGGGGAAGAGAAAAAGAAAAACCGAGGTTTTTCTCCTGAGCATCACTCGTTCATTCCTACGCCGGCATTATCCGGATCAGGTATGAGGGTATTATCTCAGCCGCGAACATTCGCAGCACCCCTTGGTCTACTTTTTGTAAACCGGGTGCAAAAGTATATAAAAATCTTAAGATAACCAAATAAATTCAATTCTTTTGCTTGTAATGTTATACGGATGGTTGGTCCTGAGAACAAAAAAAGCGAGGCATATACAATGCCTCGCCCTTTGTTGTGATAGCGTCTGCTATTAGAAGTTGTAATAGAGTCCGAAGGTGATATTGTTACCATCAATATCAAAACCTATCATGTCGGAGTTCTTGGCACCTTCGTAGTCGGGATTGAAGTTACGGTAGCCAAGGAACCCGAAATGGGTAACGAAGCTTACTTTGTTGTTCAGTTTAACTGCAAGACCGGGACGAAGACCGATATTGAACTCTGTACCTACATCATCATAGCTGGTGAATCCTACACCGCCATCAATGAAAGCATCTACCATCTTACCATGCAATACGGTGTATCGGGCATAGGGATTGATGGTGACTGCCTCTAAATCTGTGTCTTGATTGAAGTACGGACCGCTGAAGTCGCATCCTCCTTTTGATACACCGGCTACTACACCGAGCGACCAGTTGTTATTGAGTGCGAATCCCACTTCAGGAAGGAATTTGTAAGTAGTTTCCGTATCACCACTACCGTTTTTCACACTACCGATACCGATACTACCTCCTACATACACTTGCGCGTTGGCGCTAACTGCCATCATGGCGACAGCTGCCAAAGTCATCAAAATCTTTTTCATTGTTACCTGTTTTTTGTTAAACAATCATTTTGTCATTGCAAAGGTGAGGAAAAACAGGCATATAAACAAATAAAAGCGTAGGAACCTACGCTTTTATTAATGAGATTTGATATAAATCAACATATATTAGCTGAAAAACAGATCAAGGAAGTAGATTCTTTCCTGTCGTGTTCATCAGTAATTTGGCTTCATCATATGGAACGATGAATGAGGGAAGACCAGCTGCATAGGCAGCAATCTCGTACTGTTGGTAGGTAAACAGAACACCCTCTTTGGTGAAAACAGGAGGTGTGGCTGGCAGAGGCAGCAGGTAGGTATTCTCCAATGACAGGAAATTCTCCATTTCCTCATCGGTGTTTGCCTCGAAGTATTTCTTCAGTCCTTTCTTGATGACGTCCTGCATACTCTTAGTAAACAACTCCCAGTCAACGCGTCGGCCATCGCTCTTTCGGAAAGTCATGCCAGAAATGAAGGTACCACCGTGAGCACCACCCATGTCCTCGTACTTCTTCATTTCGTAGGTAACAAACTTGTCGGTCTCGTAAAGATAGTGGATCTCCGTTTCAGAAGCAAAAGTCGGGGTGTCGCCCTGCATGTGCTCTGCCATTTCATCGTGCGCGTTCTTGAACTCCTTGTACTTCAGGTCGAAGTAGTAGTCAATCATCTTCTGACCATCACCAAGGTCACCACTATACGATCCTTGCATGTTGTTTTCCATTTCCCCTGCGTAGGATATGCCCAGCGACTCGCTGATGTACTCGCGAATGGCATTCACTAAGATGGGGTTACCGACTGTAGGGAAGTCAACAACGATCTTGTATTCGCCCGACTTATCCTTCTTCGATTGTTCCACTTTCTTGTAGGTCAGCTTACCATCCTTCTGACCATCTTCTTGCTCATTCACTGCTACCGACGTACTGTCATTCTGCGACGGTGAGGGTAGGGGAGTCTGTGCCTTCTGATTACAGCCATATACGACTGCCATCAGAAGGACAAAGACGATAGGTTGAAGCACTCTTTTGTACATAGATGCTATCGATTAACGGTTCAACAGGTGGCTGGCCACGGTTTCAGGGTCTTGAAGAAATCATTACCCTTGTCATCCACGAGGATAAAGGCAGGGAAGTCTTCCACCTCAATCTTCCAGATGGCCTCCATGCCGAGTTCAGGATACTCTACGCACTCGATGCTCTTGATGCTGCTTTGTGAGAGCACGGCAGCTACACCACCAATGGAGCCCAGATAGAAGCCACCATGCTTTTGGCAAGCGTCGGTCACCACTTGTGAGCGGTTACCCTTGGCAATCATCACGAGCGATGCACCATGATCCTGGAACTCATCCACATAAGGATCCATTCGGTTGGCCGTGGTCGGTCCCATAGAACCGCAGGGATAACCCTCCGGTGTCTTGGCAGGTCCTGCATAAAGTACGGGATAGTCTTTGAAATACTGGGGCAGGTCCTCACCGGCATCCAGGCGGGCCTTCAGTTTGGCGTGTGCAATATCACGTGCCACGATAATGGTACCCTTGAGGTTCACACGGGTGCTAACAGGATACTTTGTGAGTTCAGCTCTAACAGAATCAATACCCTTGTTCAGGTCGATGACAATCTGGTTGGCTCCCTCTCCTGCCTTAGCATACTCAGCAGGAATGAGCTCTGTGGGATTGCTGTCCATCTTCTCTAGCCACACACCATCGCGGTTGATCTTCGCCTTGATGTTTCTATCTGCAGAGCAGCTCACGCCCATACCGATAGGACAGGAAGCACCGTGGCGAGGCAGACGGATCACACGGATGTCGTGCGCCATGTACTTTCCGCCGAACTGAGCACCCAGGCCAATACGATGAGCCTCCAGCAAGAGCTTCTTCTCCAGATCGATGTCACGGAAGGCACGACCGGTCTCGTCGCCTGTGGTAGGCAGGTTATCGTAATACTTAATTGATGCAAGCTTCACTGTGAGCAGGTTCTTCTCAGCTGACGTACCACCGATGACGAAAGCAATGTGGTAGGGAGGACAAGCTGCTGTACCCAGACTCTTCATCTTCTCTACGAGGAACGGAATCAGCGTTCCCTCATTCTGGATGGTAGCCTTGGTCATGGGATAGAAATAGGTCTTATTGGCTGAACCGCCACCCTTGGCCACCATGACAAAGCGATACTCAGCGCCTTCACAAGCCTCAATATCAATCTGTGCAGGAAGGTTACAGCGTGTGTTCACCTCATCGTACATGGTCAGCGGAGCGTTCTGCGAATAACGAAGGTTGTCCTGTGTGAAGGTGTTGAATACACCAAGACTCAGTGCCTCCTCGTCTTCAAAGCCCGTCCAAACCTGTTGTCCTTTCTCTCCGTGGATAATGGCTGTACCTGTATCCTGGCAGAACGGAAGGATACCCTTGCAGGCTACCTCTGCATTGCGCAGGAACTGCAAGGCAACATACTTATCATTCTCACTGGCCTCAGGGTCGTTCAGCACCTGTGCCACCTGTTCGTTGTGTGAACGGCGCAGCATGAACTCCACATCGTGGAAGGCTTCCTGTGCCAGTAGCGTAAGTGCCTCTTTCGACACTTTCACGATTTCCTTGCCCTCGAATTCGCTGAGGGTCACTCCTTCCTTCGTCAGAAGGCGATACTCCGTGTCGTCTTTTCCCATCTGGAACATCGGAGCATACTTGAATTCAACTGTTTTAGCCATATACTTTTTTCCTTTTATGATTTACTAGTTATTCTAGTTTTATTGATCAATAACCAAAGACTTCCTCTGTGGTGAGTCGTTTCACCGGGGCAATCTTCTCCAGAGCCTTCATGTCGAGATTGTTCTCGTCGCCAAGGATGATGTAGCGGTAGTCCTTGTTGGCAACCTGTCTCTTCTCGAAATTGATGATATCTTGCAGGGTCAACTTCGGCAGATCCTGGAATGTCTTGCCATTCAGGTCGTAGTCGATACCCAAACGCTTGGCGTTCAGATAGCTGTAGATGATGCTCATCTTGGTGGTGCGCAGACTGGCCAACTGCTTCGTAACGGCATCTTTGGCAATCTGGAAGGCTGTCTCGCTGGCGGGCATCTCATTGAGGATTTCCTGGAAGTGCCCGATACAGTCCATCATCTTATCGTTCTGAGTGATGATATGTGTCATGAACGACTCCTTGCGCCCCTTGACACTGGGACGAGAGTAATTGGCATATGCATTATAGGCAAGTCCTCTTGTCTCGCGCATCTCCTGGAAGACGATACCATTCATGCCACCTCCGAAGTATTCATTGAACAGAACCCTGACGGCAGACTCTTCTGGATTCCAGTCGCGTCCCTCATTATGATACATACGCATATAGATGTTCTTGGCATCATAGGGGGCCAGAAGAACCTCGTTCTTGTTAGCCAGTTGGTTCAGATATGGGTCGTTCTGTGGTACGCTATTCAGCTTCTTGGCGGTGCGGTGAATCTTTTTGACAGTTGCCACCACGCTCTTTTCATCCATCGGACCATAATAGAGCACGCTGTGCTGATACTTCCACAGATTCTTGAGCAGGTCGATGAACACCTGTGGATCGGTCTGTTTCAACTGCTGTTCCGTCAAGATATCTCTGTAGGCATTGCGAGGACCTTGAACACCGTATGCATACAGGTATTCGAAATAGGTTCTCTGACTCTTCTTGGCGTCCTCGCGACTTTTCAGTGTGAGGTCAACCAGTTGATCGTAAGCTTCTTTGTCAACCTTGGCATTCAGGAAGAGGTCTTCCAACAGCGACATAGCAGTTGACATGTTTTCGCTCAGACCTCCCAAACTAACAGTGAGGGATTCTTCGCCTACACTGATACCCCAGTCGCAACCCAACTCATAGAAACGTTGTACGATGTCGGCAGCTGACATCTTTGCTGTTCCTAGGAAGCTGATGTAGTCGGAAGCCAAGTCATACCTCTTGTCGGCACTCTGTCCGAATTCATAGCGGTAAACCAGGTTGAAAAGTCCATTGGTATTATTCTTTACATAGTACAGCGGCTGACCTTTTTTCACCTCCAAGGTGGTGAGATCCTTCTGGTAATCCACGAACTTAGCTTGTATAGGCTCTACATGTGCATTCTGGATATCCTTCACAAACTGACTCATCTGGTCGCGGTTTGCCTGAATAGGAGTGATAGCAGGCTTGTCGATTTTCTTCTGAAGAGAGTCGATACCTTGTTTCTTGTACACGGTGACATAACCTTCCGTGAAGAAACGGTTAGCGAAATCAACCAGTTCCTTCTTTGAGATTCTTGAGATGCGGTCAATGCGTTCCACGACTTGCTTCCATTCCACCTCGTTGATGAAAGCATCAACAAAATGGTCGGCCCGTCCTTCATTGCTCTCCAGCAACTCGTAGTGGTGACGTTTCATGTTATTAATGATGCTGGGCAGCAGGTTGTCAGGGAAGTCACCCTTCTTCAGCTTATCGATTTCCGTCAGCATCAACGACCGCACTTCCTGCAGACTCTGTCCTTGTTTCGGTGTTCCCATCAGGAAGAAGGCACCGTGGTCGCGCAATAGCTCGCAGCCACCGTTAGCCCGCTGCACCTTCATGGTCTGGTTCAGATCCAGATCGAAGAGACCTGCCCGTCCGTTATTAAGCACGTCCTCCATCAGTTGCAAGGTGTCAGCCTGCAGTGCGTTAGCCTGTTTGGCGCGCCAGGCCACCCATACCTGTTCTGCTTCCTGACCTACAACAGTCGTATCCTTGGGGGCAGTCAGCGGGGGCAGGGCAGGGAATACCGGCTGTCTTACGTCGGCACCAGGTTTCCAGCTGCTGAAATACTTGTCGATAATGGCAATGGTCTTGTCCGGATCCAGGTCGCCTGCCATGCAGACAGCCACATTGTTCGGCACATACCATTTGTTGAAATAGTTCTTGATATTGACAATCGACGGGTTCTTCAGGTGTTCCTGCGTACCGATGGTGGTCTGCAGTCCATAGGGATGGTTGGGCCAGAGCATCTTACAGATGGTGGCAAAGAGCTTGCGAACATCAGAGGTCAGTCCGATATTATACTCTTCATACACAGCTTCCAGCTCTGTGTGGAAACCGCGGATGACCATATTCTGGAAACGGTCGGCCTGAATCTTTGCCCAGTTGTCAATCTCGTTTGCGGGAATATTCTCCGTATAGCAGGTCACATCATTACTTGTATAGGCATTTGTTCCTTCCGCTCCGATGGCTGCCATCAGTTTATCATACTCGTTGGGAATGAAATACTGAGCAGCGAGTTGTGACAGACTATCGATCTCGTGGTATTTCACCTTGCGTTGCTCGGGATCCTTGATGAGTCGGTAATCCTCATAGCATTGTTCGATTTTGTCGAGGTACTCCTTCTCGGCCACAGGATTGGTCACGCCGAACTTATCAGTTCCCTTGAACATCAGGTGCTCCAGGTAGTGTGCCAGACCCGTAGTCTCGGCCGGGTCGTTCTTGGAACCTGTGCGCACGGCAATGTATGTCTGGATACGCGGTTTCTCCTTGTTAACCGACAGATAGACTGTCAGTCCGTTGTCAAGGGTGTAGATACGTGTGTTCATCAAGTCACCAGGTACGGTGGTGTACTTGTAATCCTTGGCCTGCACGAAGAGAATGCCAAGTGCAAGCAAGATGGTTGATAAAACGGTTCTTTTGTTCATATTGTTTGTTGTTAAGATCGTCATATTCGACGATAGACTATGCAGCTTTATTAGTTCTCGTAATCAATCTCATGGTCGAGCTTGTCGATGAAGTCACTGAACACATCATCCTCCACGTCGCCCATGGCATATTCCTTCTCGGCATCCTTACGAATCTCACCGATCCATATGCGTCGAGCTGTGATATAGTCCTCACGGATCCGCTCGGCATCTTCTTCTGTAATCTCGTCAAGACCATAGTAGTTGAGAATCATATCATACGTCCATGTCCACTGGTACTCACGGTAGTGGTCGTTGATCTCCTCGAAGCGGTCGATGACTGCCTGTATCGTTTCCAGCGTACCATTCTTGATGTCTTCGATGAGTCTGACTTCTTCGCTCTCCGGCAGGAGCAGTCCTGACAGGTCGATCCAGTTCCCTTTACCGATATTAGTAGTAGGCTTCCTGAAGTAGTCGTGTTTCTTGGCACGTTTCAGTACGGCACCCATATACAGTCTGAGGGCGATATCGTAATATTTGATACCTTTCTTCAAAGAGGAAGCATTGATGACATAGTCGTGGTAGTTGTACTGCGACTGCAGGTCGCCTGATGCCTCGCGCAGATTCTCCAGGATCTTCTTACCCCTGAGGATCTCTCCAACAGTGAAGGGCGAGAGCCAGTCGAAGTTCACAATACTCTTCTGACAACCTTGCTGACGCATGTCACGCTTTGGCCATTTCTTGATGTCGCGGTAGAGACCAACGGTCGTGATGTTTCTTCCGGGCACCAGGTACATGTCGTCGTTATAGGAGATGAGGTATGAGAACGGCACATCACGGGTGTCGGGATGGTGCATCAGCTTACCCATACACACTGAGAATGCACCGATCTTGGCCGGCATCAGCACGTAGGAACCACTGGCGGTCTTTGTTCCACGCTCCAGAGTACCATAGTGGATGGGTCCCATCTTATAGGCGTGGTTCGAGAAGTTCGTGTTCGAACCGGCGTTGTAGAATGAGAACTGTCCACCAATGAGCAGACTTGATTTATGATGCGAAGCAGAGAACGGACCGCAGAAAGCGGCACAAGCCTCACCGTTCGACATATAGCTATTGGCGAAGAACACGCTCTGTGAGGCAGTGAATCCGTTGGCGATATGACAAGCCTCACCTACGAAGCAATCCTGCATCTTCACACTATTGATAATCGACGAGCCGTTACAGATGATAGAGTTCTCACAGATTACACCCGTACCGATATATACTGAGTCGCTAGGACCGTTCAGGATAGAGCAGTCGCTGATACGCGAAGCACCATTGATCTCGCAGTTGTCGTTGATGACGGTATTGGTAATCTCCTTCGTGCCGATAATCTTCACATTATTTCCGATGATACCGCGTTCCGGCATGTTCCTTTCAATATCCTCGTTGATCAGTCGGCGTATCTCTGCCAAGATGTTCTTATCAGTGAAGTGCTTCACCATAAAGGCTGCGAACTGACTGTTCAGGTTTCCGAAGAGGATGGCATTACCATCACCGGCCTCGTTCAGCACAGAGATCAGGTTTCCTTCTCCGTAGGTAGCTCCCTCGGTGGTTTCGATGATGCTCACATTCGAGATAAAGCAGTCATCACCGATGGTATAGTTATTGATATATCCTGCCACGTTCTCGATGAGGCAGTTGTCACCGATAGTAACGTTACGCAGGGTGGAATGGTTGATGCCCGTATGCTTCACGAATCCTTTCGACACCTCCACGTTCTTCTCATACACACCGAGATTCACCTCTCCGTAGAAACTGGTATTCTTGATGTAGTTCGGCTGGAAATCCTCTGCCACATTGATAGCGGTCCAGTCCTCTGCCGTACATCCGTTATTCTCCAGGATGATAATCTCTTCTTCAGTTAATAATCTATAATCCATAATCTTATTGATGTTTGTTGTTGTTTTCTATTCTCTTTTGTTACTAGTAGAAATAGTTTACTCGTTATTACTATTCTTGCTCTTCCTCCGTTTCATAAAGGAAATCGTTGTAGGGGTATTTCTGCACATGCAACTCTTTGACCTTCTTGTACAGACGGTCGCGCAGCTCCTCGATATTCGTCTTCTCCTTAGCCGAAATGAAGATGCATGCATCGTTGAGCTTGGCCATCCATGTCTTGCGCAGCTCATCAAGAGTAATATTCTCCTTGGTGGGCGGAGTCAAATCATCGGGCTCCTTCTCCACCCATGAGTAAGCATCAATCTTATTGAAGACAATCATAGAGGGTTTATCGGCAGCCCCCAACTCCTGCAATGTTTTCTCCACTACCTTGATCTGTTCCTCAAAATCCGGGTGTGAGATGTCCACAACATGAAGCAACAAGTCGGCTTCGCGCACCTCATCAAGGGTTGACTTGAATGAATCAACAAGGTCGGTAGGGAGCTTACGGATGAATCCTACCGTGTCGGCCAACAGGAAGGGCAGGTTCTCAACCACTACTTTCCTAACGGTTGTATCGAGAGTGGCAAAGAGCTTGTTCTCGGCGAACACCTCACTCTTTGAGAGCAGGTTCATAAGGGTACTTTTCCCAACGTTTGTATAGCCCACGAGTGCCACACGGATCAGTCGTCCGCGATTCTTGCGTTGTGTAGCTTTCTGCTTGTCGATATCCTGTAAGCGTTGCTTCAATAAGGTAATACGCTGTAGGATGATACGGCGGTCCATCTCCAACTGGGTCTCACCCGGTCCACGTAATCCTACGCTACCTTTACCGCCACCACTGCCGGAACCGCCACCCTGACGTTCCAAGTGGGTCCATAGTCGTTGCAGTCGGGGAAGCATATAACGGTATTGGGCCAGCTCCACTTGGTTCTTAGCATTGGCAGTCTGCGCCCTCATGGCGAAGATATCAAGGATGAGTGAGGTGCGGTCGAGGATCTTCACTTGCAGCATACCCTCTATATTGCGTATCTGTCGAGGTGACAACTCATCATCGAAGATCACCATACCAATCTCCCTGTCGTTCTCTTCCTCCTGCTTGATGTAGTCGCGTATCTCTTCCAACTTACCCTTACCCACATAGGTGGTCTGGTTCGGTCCTCCCACTTTCTGGGTAAACCGCTTCACAGTCACTGCCCCTGCAGTATCTGCCAGAAACTCCAGTTCGTCAAGGTACTCCTTGGTCTTGGCTTCATCCTGTTCCTTGGTAATCAGTCCTACAAGGACAGCAGTTTCGGCCTTGACTTCAGATATTACGAATTCTTTCATTCAAATATATTTGTTTATTTTGCAAAGATACAAAAAATTATAATATGTAAGAAGAAAAAACGCACCGAAAGTCATGCTTTCGTGTTTTTTTATTATTTTTGCAGCCAGAAATTCATCTTTAAACAAACACATTTATGAGATTAATTATTGAGAAAGACTATCAGAAGATGTCGCAGTGGGCGGCAGAACATGTCATTGAGCGTATTAATGCCTTCCAGCCGACTGCTGAGAAGCCTTTTGTGTTGGGCTTGCCTACAGGTTCTTCTCCTGAGGGTATGTATGCTTGTCTGGTGAAAGCCAACAAGGAAGGACGCGTGTCCTTCAAGAACGTCATCACGTTCAACATGGACGAGTATGTAGGTTTGGCTGAGGATCACCCTGAGAGTTATCACTCTTTCATGGCTCGTAACCTGTTCGACCATATCGACATCCCCAAGGATCATATTCATATCCTGAATGGCAATGCCAAGGATCTGGTTGCAGAGTGCGCCCACTACGAGGAGATGATCAAGGAAGCAGGTGGTATCGACCTGTTCATCGGCGGTATCGGTCCTGACGGACACATCGCGTTCAACGAGCCGTATTCTTCATTGACCTCCCGTACCCGTCAGAAGACACTTACTACTGATACCATCATCGCCAACTCACGTTTCTTCGACAATGATGTGAACAAGGTGCCGAAGAGTGCACTTACCGTTGGTGTAGGTACCGTGATGGATGCCCGCGAGGTGATGATCCTGGTAAACGGACACCACAAGGCACGTGCTTTGAAGGCTGCTGTTGAGGGTGCCGTTTCTCATGAGTGGACCATCAGTGCCCTGCAGATGCATCAGCATGGAATCATCGTTTGCGATGAGCCTGCAACAGATGAGCTGAAGGTAGCTACCTATAAGTATTTCAAGGATATCGAGGGTAAGTAATCCATCCTCAATCACCTTAGCATTCGTCCGCATACTTCCGACTGAGATTCCGAAGTATGCGGACTTTTGTATTATGCCATTTTGTCATGTTTAGTGTGTCGGTACATGTTTTGATGGTGGGTTGTTAGAACAAAACAAGAAAGGAGCTAATCATGACATTAGAGAATTTTACAATCAAAGCGCAGGAAGCGGTACAAAGTGCCGTGAACACGGCGCGGCAGAACGGTCAGCAGGTCATTGAACCTGTACATCTGCTGAAAGGTGTAATGGAGAAAGGAAAGGACGTGGTGAACTTCATCTTCCAGAAGCTGGGGGTGAATGCTGCTCATGTGGGTACACTGATTGATAATGAGATCCAGCATCTTCCCCGAGTACAGGGGGGTGAACCATACCTGAGCAGGGAGACCAACGAGGTGATGATGAAGGCAATGGATCACTCGAAACAACTGGGTGATGAGTTTGTGAGCATCGAGCCGATCCTGTTGGCACTCTTGGAGGTAAACTCCACAGCGAGTCGTATCTTGAAAGATGCGGGCATGAACAGCAACGATGTGATGAAAGCTGTACAGGAACTGCGTCAGGGACAGAAGGTACAAAGCATGAGTGGTGACGAGAACTTCCAGAGTCTGAGCAAGTATGCGAAGAACCTCGTAGAGGAGGCAAGGGCAGGAAAGCTCGACCCCGTGATCGGTCGTGACGATGAGATTCGACGTATCCTGCAGATTCTCTCCCGTCGTACCAAGAACAATCCTATCTTAATCGGTGAGCCAGGAACGGGTAAGACCGCCATTGTGGAAGGTCTTGCTCAGCGTATCGTACGTGGTGACGTACCCGAGAACCTGAAGGACAAGCAGGTGTTCTCGCTCGATATGGGTGCCTTGGTGGCCGGTGCAAAATATAAAGGAGAGTTCGAGGAACGTCTGAAGAGTGTCATCAACGAGGTGACGAAAAGTGATGGACGTGTAATCCTGTTCATCGATGAGATCCATACACTGGTTGGAGCGGGTGCAGGTGAAGGAGCCATGGATGCTGCCAATATTCTGAAGCCTGCTTTGGCACGTGGCGAACTGAGAAGCATTGGTGCCACTACCCTGAACGAATACCAGAAATACTTCGAGAAAGACAAGGCTTTGGAGCGTAGGTTCCAGACCGTGATGGTGGATGAGCCGGATGAACTCAGCGCCATCAGTATCCTGCGTGGACTGAAGGAACGCTACGAGAACCACCATAAGGTGCGTATTCAGGATGATGCTTGTATCGCTGCTGTGAAACTCTCTGAACGCTATATATCAGACCGCTTCCTGCCGGATAAGGCCATCGACCTGATGGATGAGGCGGCTGCCAAACTGCGTATGGAACGCGACAGTGTGCCTGAGGAACTGGATGATATCTCCCGTCAGCTGGCCCAATTGGAGATTGAACGCTCTGCCATCTCTAGAGAAACTAGTGATACTAATGATTCCAGTTCTACGAGTAAGCTCAGTCAACTCGATAAGGAGATTGCCGAGCTGCGCGAGAAAGAGAACGCTTTCCGTGCCAGATGGGAAAACGAACGCAACCTGGTGAACAAGATTCAGCAGGATAAGCAGGAGATGGAACAGCTGCGTTTCGAGGCGGAAAGGGCTGAACGCGAAGGTAACTACGAACGGGTAGCCGAGATCCGCTACTCCAAGTTACAGGCTCTCGAAGAGGATATCGCACAGATTCAGAAGCAACTGGCATCGGCTCAGAACGGTATGGGTATGGTGCGTGAAGAGGTGACGGCTGATGATATCGCAGAAGTGGTCAGTCGCTGGACGGGCATCCCCGTAACCCGCATGCTTCAGAGCGAAAAGGAGAAACTGCTGCATCTGGAAGAGGAACTGCACAAGCGTGTCATCGGACAGGATGAGGCTATCACGGCAGTGAGCGATGCCGTGCGCCGTAGCAGAGCAGGCTTGCATGATCCGAAACGCCCCATCGCCTCGTTTATCTTCTTAGGTACTACCGGTGTGGGTAAGACGGAGCTGGCCAAGGCCTTGGCAGAATACCTGTTCAACGACGAGAGTATGATGACACGTATCGATATGAGCGAATATCAGGAGAAGCATACGGTGAGTAGATTGATTGGTGCTCCTCCGGGATATATCGGCTACGACGAGGGCGGACAACTCACAGAGGCCGTGCGCCATAAGCCATATAGCGTGGTACTCTTCGATGAGATTGAGAAGGCACATCCCGATGTGTTCAATATCCTGCTGCAAGTGTTGGATGACGGTCGTCTGACTGACAATAAAGGACGTACGGTGAACTTCAAGAACACCATCATTATCATGACCAGTAACCTGGGTAGTCAGCTGATCCGCGAGACCGTTGAACAGATGGAAGGGAACAGTAATCGTGATGCGCAACTGTCATCCTTGCGTGCCCAGCTCATGACGATGCTGAAGCAGACCATCCGTCCTGAGTTCCTGAACCGTATCGATGAGACCATCATGTTCCTACCACTGACACAGCAAGAGATCGCCGATGTGGTGACGCTGCAGATGAAACAGGTGCAGAAAATGCTGAAGGAGCAGGATCTCCAATTGGAGTGGACACAGCCAACCATAGATTTCCTGACAGAGGTGGGTTACGATCCGGAGTTCGGTGCACGACCAGTAAAAAGGGCCATCCAGCATTATGTGCTGAACGACCTCTCTAAGAAACTGTTGGCTGGTGATGTGAACCGTGATAAGGCCATCATCATCGATAGCTTCGGCGAAGGACTGGTATTCAGGAACTGATATCGTTCTTCTCTATCCGGATTCTCGCATCAACGGCTATCACATCCTTATCGTCTGCCAGTAATGGGTTGATATCCATCTCCTTGATCTCCGTGGCAAAACGAAGAAGGGTGGAGAGGCGTACGATAATCTCGGCATAGCGCTGCTCGTTGATGCCTTGCTGACCGCGTGTACCCTTGATGATCTTGTAGGCACGGAGCGAACGGATCATGGAGTAGGCCTCGGGGTAGGAGAGTGGAGCAAGACCGCTCGACACATCCTTCAGCACCTCCACGAAGATGCCGCCTAAGCCGCAGAGTACTACATGACCGAAGCGCTGCTCGTATTTGGCGCCGATGAAGAGCTCGGTGCCCTTGAGCATCTTCTGTACCATCACACCGGTTGCGCCCTCGATCTTCATCATCCGCTCAAACTCGAGGGCAAGATGCTCAGGGGTGCGGATATTCAGGGCAACACCGCCCACATCACTCTTATGTACCGGACCGACCACCTTTGCCACTACAGGGTAACCCACCTTGTTGGCGAAGGTGGTTAGTTCTTTCATATCGGCACTCACCTTCTCAGGAACCATGGGAATACCTGCGCATTCCAATAGCTGGTGCACGGTTTCCGGGGGAAGGTATCCTGAAGAGTCGGAATGACCGATATTATTAGGAATTCCGGCTATAATCTCCCTGATCTTGATAATGTCCACACCGTAGAGCTCTATCTCGGGCGCTGCAGGCGGTGGCGTCTTCATGATTTGGGTGAGAGCCGTGGCCAACGTTACCTCATCACTGAAGTTCACATGTCCTTTTTTCAGGAACTCCGCCACTTCGGGTCCAGCCGTATGTACGCTGGGAAGGATGGGAAAGATGGGTTTCTTGCAAGAAAGGATCTTTTGGTGAAGCACATCGTATGCCTCATAAAGCTGAACCAGTCCTGGGGTACCAAAAATCACAAAGATGGCATCGATCTCATCGAAGCGTTGCTCACAGTAATCGATGGCAATGCCAAGTTCTTTTCCTGCTCCCGTGGCAAGGATGTCGATGGGGTTGGAAACCGATGAGCCAGGCAGTAGTTGTGCTTTCAGTTCATCAGCAGCGGGTCCTTCAAGTTTGGGGATGTTCATGCCACCCTTCGACAAGGCATCAGTGAGCATCACACCAGGTCCACCGGCATGGGTAACGATAGCGAAGTTCTTACCTGTGAGAGGCGGTAAGGTGAAGATACATCCTACTGTTGTCAGCTCCTCTCGTGAGAAGCATCGAACGATACCTGCCTTGCGGAACAGAGCCTCTACGGCAGAGTCACTACTGGCGATGGCACCCGTGTGGGAGGATGCTGCCCGACTGCCACTCTCTGACGAGCCGGCCTTGATGGCGGCGATGCGACAGCCCTTGCGGATCAGTGAGCTGGCATGGAACAAAAGTTTGTCGGGATTGCCCACATTCTCTATATACAGGAGCTTTACCTTTGAGTCGTTCTCCGCGTCGAAGTGCTCGTCCATATACTGTAGCACGTCCTCGATGCCGATTTGCTTTCCGTTACCGATACTCCAAACACTATTGAACGGCAGTCCTTTGGTCACAGCACTCTCTAAGATAAACACCGCAGTGGCACCTGATCCGCTGATAAAGTCAACACCTTCGCGTTTGAGGGTGGGGATGGGCTTGGTAAAGACGCTATGATGCCATTCGTTCATCAGTCCGATACAGTTAGGACCGATCAGGGCGGCACCGTATTTCTCACATGAGTGGAGAATCTGCTCTTCCAAGACAGCCCCTTCCTTTGTCTCTTCACCAAAACCGGCCGAGATGATGATGAAGGCCTGCACATTCTTTTCTGCTGCGAGGTACTCCACGTAGTCGGGACAGTATCTGGCAGCCACGACAAGGATGGCTAAATCAGTAGGTGGCACCTCTTTCACATCGTGAAACACCTTGATGCCCTGCACCTCATCTTCCTTGGGGTTGACGATGCGTAATGTTCCACGATAGCCTCCTTGTACAATGTTCCGTACAATGGCACCACCAGGTTTATGGATGTTATTCGAGCCGCCTATAACGACAATGCTTTCCGGATGTAATAGTTGTTTGTTGATCATGAATTTGTAGTTAATAGATTCGTGACGCAAAATTACAAATTATTTATGAAATACGCATAAAGATTACAAAAATATTTTCTTCTTCCAAAGGAGATGTAAAGAAAATATGTCAAAAAATGCACCTGTATTTTTGATCATTCTAGAAAAAGAAGAATGGGAGAAAAGACCGAATTGGGTGTTAGAATCAAGTTACAAGGCTTCTTAACGGTAGTAACTGGCCTTGTTGCCACCCGTAAGTAGGCTACTTTGGGTGCAAAACCAGGCTTTTTGATACGCAAAAACATAGGTATTACAGCTCATTACCTATGGAATTGGCTCCCGTTTCCTATGGTTTTAGCATTGAAAAACACATCTTTTGGAGATGACCATGTGCCTTGTTTTTATAGCGTCCTCATTATCAGTCTGTTACCAAAATGCCATTTCCAGCGCGTTTTTTCGCCCCACTGGAAATGATTTTCAAATAGACGAAATGAGAAAGGTATGTTGTCAGTAAAATTCAAAATGTTGTCATTCCATAGGACAAATGATTCTTACCACCTGCATCATCTATCGTATGACGTAAAAAGAAAACAGGAAAGAGGCGTTTGTCTCTTTCCTGTTTTTGGTGTCGTGACGACTTATCCCATCGTGACTTCCACCGTGTGCTTGCCCTCGGTGGCTGGAACGACGTTCCCGTCGATAGCCTTCCCGTCGAAGAGAATCTGCTTCACACCCTTCTGAACCCCATTAGGATTCTTCACGGTGATGATGTATTCTGCCCCGCGGAACTTGCGCTTCACCGTGTATTCCTTAGCGGTAGCAGGTAAGCACGGATTGATGAGCAGTCCGTTGTAATCAGGTTTGATGCCGAGAATGAACTGCGTGATGGTGTACCAGTTCCAGGCAGCGGTACCGGTGAGCCAGCTGTTCTTACCTTCACCGGGCTTGGCGGCATCCTTTCCTGCCACCATCTGCGAATAGACATACGGCTCTACCTTGTGCAAGGTCTGGTCTTTGATGAATGCCGGACAGATCTTCACATAGTGCTCCCATGCATCGTTACCACGTCCGGCAACGGTCTCACCAATGATCACCCACGGGTTGTTATGACAGAAGATACCTGCATTTTCCTTGTATCCAGCGGGATAGCTGGAGATTTCTCCCATCTCCACATGGTAGGTGGTGAAGGCAGGATTGTTGAGTACCATGCCATGCTCAGAGTCGAGATACTTCTTGCATGCATCGAGCGATTTATCCACCATACCTTCTTCCATGCCGATACCCGCCATGGTGCACCAGCCCTGACTCTCGATGAAGATCTTTCCTTCCTCGTTTTCGTGTGAGCCGATCTTGTTGCCATAGAAGTCATAGGCACGGAGATACCACTCTCCATCCCAACCATGCTTCTTCACGGCGGCAATCATGGCATCCACTGCTTTTTGTGCCCGATCAGCTTCAGCGGAGAAATGGCTAGTTTGATTAGTCTCACTAGCTTTACAAGATAGTTCCTTGCACAGTTCCACATAGTCATTGCCGCACACCACGAACAAACCGGCAATCATCAGCGATTCAGCCTTAGAGCCTTCCGTCTTGTTTTCGGTAGTCTGGAAACTCTCGTTGGGATCCCATGAGAAACAGTTCAGGTTCAGACAGTCGTTCCAGTCGGCACGACCAATGAGCGGGAGCATATGCGGACCCAGGTTCTCGATGACGTGGTTGAACGAGATGCGCAGGTGTTCGAACAGTGATACCTCGGTACCCGGTTCGTTATCCCAGGGCACGGGTTCGTCAAGAATGGAGAAGTCGCCAGTCTCTTTGATATAGGCCACCGTACCGAAAATGAGCCACATCGGGTCGTCGTTAAAGCCGCCGCCGATATCGTTGTTACCCCTTTTGGTGAGCGGCTGGTACTGATGGTAGCATCCGCCGTCGGGGAATTGGGTGGAGGCAATGTCGATGATGCGCTGACGCGCTCTGCTGGGAATCTGATGAACGAATCCCACCAAATCCTGATTACTGTCGCGGAAGCCCATGCCTCGTCCGATGCCACTCTCAAAGAAGCTGGCCGAACGAGAGAAGTTGAACGTCACCATGCACTGGTATTGGTTCCAGATGTTCACCATACGGTCGAGCTTCTCGTTTCCGCTCTTCACGCTGTAGCGGTCAAGCAGGTCATCCCAGTAAGCATTGAGCTCCTTGAAAGCAGCATTCACTTTCTCAGTGGTATTGAACTCCTCGATGCAGGCACGAGCCTTGGCCTTATTGATAAAGGTGCGGTCGAGCTTGTCAAGAGATGTAATCAAACCGGGTGTCTTTTCTTTCTCGTATTTCTCCTCCTGCTCGTTCTCAACATATCCCAGCACGAAGATGAAATCCTTGCTCTCACCGGCTTTCAGTTCCACTTCTATATAATGTGAGGCGATGGGACTCCATCCATGTGCCACGCTGTTCTTGGGCTGACCAGCCATCACGCAGTCAGGACAAGAGAACTCGTTGTACAGTCCGATGAAACTCTCGCGGTCGGTATCGAAACCGTTGATGGGCGTATTCACACTATAGAACGCAAAGTGGTTACGGCGTTCCTTGTATTCTGTCTTGTGATAGATCACACTGCCGTCTATCTCTACCTCACCCGTAGAGAAGTTACGCTGGAAATTCTCCATGTCGGTAGCCGCGTTCCATAAGCACCACTCTGCAAACGAGAAGAATTTGAACTTCCTGGTTTCGCCAGTGGTGTTCTTCAGTGTCAGTTTCTGAACTTCGCACCATTTCTTCAAGGGAACGAAGAAGAGTACGCTGGCTTCAATGCCGTTCTTTCGTCCGGTAATGCGGGTGTAGCTCATACCGTGGCGACATTCGTAGAAGTCGAGCGGTGTCTTACAGGGCTTGAAACCGGGGTTCCAGACAATGCCACCGTCGTTGATGTAGAAATAGCGGCCACCATTATCCATCGGTACGCCATTATAGCGGTAGCGGGTGATACGGCGGAACTTGGCATCCTTGAAGAAGGAATAGCCACCAGCGGTGTTGGAGATCAGTGAGAAGAAATCTTCGTTGCCCAGATAGTTAATCCAGGGCCAGGGAGTCTGTGGGTCGGTGATGACGTATTCTCGGGCGGCATCATCGAAATGTCCATACATTTTGTTAGTCATATTTTAATGGGTTTAATAGGCTTAATGGGCTTAATAGGTTTGATATGGGTTTTATTCCATTATGCAAAGGTACGAATAAGCGAGCAGAATACAAAATAAATCTGCATTTATTCCATTATTTCCTGTTTTTTTTGTAAACAAACAGGTGCCTTTGCTAAAGTTTCTTAGTATATCCAAATAAATCGTTAAAGAGTGTTTGTGTTATGCAAGAAAACTCGTATCTTTGCATTTATCTTATGAACCAAAGAAAATAACGGTCATGAAGAATAAGTATTTACGATTATTACTGTTTTTGATAGTATTTATGCCTTTTAATCTGTTTGGACAAAGTTATGACAGCCTGTGGAAACAAGTCAGTGAGGCTGAAAAGCAAGATCTGCCGCAGACACAGATGACGGTGTTGGAGAAGATTATCGACAAGGCCGGAAAGGAGAAGAATTACGGTCAGCTGATCAAGGCACGACTGCAGCATTGTCAGGCGATGGTGGAAATCTCGCCCGACTCCCTGCAGCCTGCAGTGGAGCGATTGAAGCAGCAGACAGAAATGGCTGAAAAGAAAGAACCGGCCCTGGCAGCTGTCCTGAACAGTATATTAGGAAGCGTTTACGAGAAGAATCCCCAGTTGGCGGATGATGCCAGTAAGCTGAGTGCTGATTATTTTGCGAAGTCGTTGGCCGATCCTGAGATGCTGTCGCGTCATCGTACATCTGAATTCGTGCCCTTGGTGGAGCAGGGTGATGACAGTGAGATCTTCAATAACGACCTGTTGCACCTGCTGGCTTTCGAGGCAGAGAAATACCAGTTGGCTTATGATTTCTATAAGACAACAGGTAACCGCAAGGCCATGCTTATCTGCAAACTCAATGAAGTGGAACTGCGTTTTGAGGATAAGGAAGGAACCCGTTTCAAGAATTCGAAGTATGTTGCTGCCCTCGATTCGTTGATTGAGGAGTATGGCGACTTGCCCGAATGCGCAGAGGTGGCCATAGACCGTTGCTCCTTTATGGAAGATTGTAGCGATGTGACCATTGATGAACGCATTGCTTATATCCATGAGGTGCAGAACCGCTGGCCTTCATGGAAGCGCATCAAACGGTTGCAGCAAATGGAGGCCTCACTCCGTCAGCCGATGTTCTCCCTGTCTTTTGAGCGTACGGTGGTATTGCCCGACCGTCCTATTCAGGTGGCATTCTCTTCCATCCGCAATATCCCCCAAATGAAGATCACTGTGACACGCCTGAACCATACAGGCGAGAGCAATATCAACGCCAATCTCAAGAATGAGAAACTGAAACTGATTGCCGGTACGGAAAAGGTCTATACCAAAGACTTCTACTTCGAGCAGGAATACTATGCCCGTAAAGACTCGATGGAAATCGGTCCGCTTCCCTTGGGAATCTATCTGGTAGAGGTGTCTGCCCCGAAGAACAAGATCGATAAGAAGCGCATGATTCTCTACGTCAGCAACCTACTACGAATGGAAGAGTATTTGCCGAACAACAAGGTGCGCTATGTGGTAGTCAATGCCACAACCGGTCAGCCGGTACCCAAGGCAAACATCAAACTGACCATTCCGCAGGGATACAGAAAGGACGACAAGGTGGTGAACCTGACCTGTGACAAGAAAGGGGAGGTGATCTATCAGATGGAAGAGGACGGGAACAGACGTCCTGACAAGGTCTTTGTATCTGCAGGTGATGACCGCTATCTGCCCGACTACTCGTCATGGGGACGTTTCTATTATAATGAGGAAGAGGAAATACGCAACCAAATCAGTATCTTTACCGACCGTTCCATCTATCGTCCCGGTCAGACGGTACACGTCTCGATGTTGGCACACCAAATCGATGACCTGAGGACGCAGGCGCTGGAAGGGAAACACTATACCGTACGACTGCTGAATGCGAACTATAAGACAGTGGAGGAAAAGGAAGTAACCACCGATGCGTACGGCTCCGCTTCCCTCGATTTCGTCTTGCCGACCAACGGATTAACCGGTCGGTTCCAGATACAAGTGCCTAACCACGCTTCCACCTCTATCCGTGTGGAGGAATACAAACGTCCTACCTTCCAGGTGGAGTTCGACGAGGTGAAGGAAACATACAAGAGTGGTGATGTGGTTACCGTGACCGGTCGTGCGAAAACCTATGCCGGTGTACCTGTACAGGGAGCCAAGGTGTCATACAACGTGGTGCGCACTCGTTCGTGGTGGTGGCGTTGGTTTGATTCTGACGATTTTGACGAGGAACTGAGCAGCGATGAGGTGACCACCGATGAGAAGGGTGAGTTCCGTATCGATGTTCCGATGACGCTACCCGAATGGGTGGACGAGGAAGACCTTTCCTCAGGAGGTCCTTTGTATCGCCCTGCAAGGTTCTATTCGTTTGTCACCAGGGCTACCGTGACAGATCAAGGTGGCGAGTCGCACGAGGCTTCCACCAGCTTACCCTTAGGTAGCAAACCTACCGCCTTCTCTTGTGAAATCAACAAGAAAAGTGAGAAGAAGGACCTGAAGAATTTCAGCTTCTCGTTGCGGAATGCAGCAGGTCAGGAGGTGGAAGGAACTGTGAAATATTCCATCGACGGGAAAGATATGGGTACGGTGAAGGCGAACGAGAAGGTGCCCATCGATGCCCTTTCGTTGTCATCTGGACAACATGTGATTGAAGCTACCTGTGCTGGTGATACGATCAAGGAGGAATTCGTGGTGTTCTCATTAAATGACAAGGTGCCATGCATCGAGACACACGATTGGTTCTACCAGACATCTACGTCCTTCTCACGCGATGGCGGACCGGTTACCATACAGATTGGATCATCCGACAAGGATACACATGTGGTGTATTCCATCATTTCGGGTGACCGTGTATTAGAGAGTGGTACACTGAAAATGTCCAACAGTATCATTTCCCGCGAGTTCAAGTATAAGGAAGAATATGGTTCCGGACTGCGTCTGAATTATGCGTGGGTAAAAGAAGGAAATGTCTATACCCATTCTACGGTTATAGAACGACCGCTTCCCGACAAGAAACTGAAGGTGAAGTGGGTGACGTTCCGCGATCTGCTTACTCCAGGACAAAAAGAGGAGTGGACACTGAATATCACCAATCCCGACGGTACACCGGCCAATGCACAGTTCATGGCAACGATGTTCGACAAGAGTTTGGATCAGCTCGCCATGCATTATTGGAACTTCAATACAGGAATCTCGCAGAACCTGCCCTATAACAGTTGGCAGTACCGGTCGTCTGGATCGTTTTATGTGTCGGCTTTTCAGAAACTTCCAAAAATCACTTATCCTCGAATCGCTTACTCATCTTTCACAGATGATATTACCGAGTTTGCTTCTCGGTTCAGTTACTATGGCGTACGCATCCGCGGACGATCGATGCTTGGAGCACCGATGGCAACAGGTGTGACAAGAAATGCTGACATGGCGATGATGAGTAAGGCGGCTGTGGCAGAAGAGGAAGTGGCTGTCATGAATGCAGCCGATTCTTCAGAACCAGAACTTAATGAAGTGGTCGTGGTAGGTTATGGCGTCCAGAAGAAAGCGAATCTTACTGGTTCGGTAGAGGGTGTTGTTGCATCCGATGGTCAGCAGATGGATGAGTCGCAGGTACGTGAGAACCTCAACGAAACGGCATTCTTCTATCCTGCATTGGTAGCGGATGAGAACGGAAATGTTGCTTTGCGCTTCACTCTACCTGAGAGTGTTACCACATGGAAGTTCATGGGCTTGGCTCACGACAAGGAGATGAACTACGGGATGCTGGATGGTATTGCTGTGGCAAAGAAGGATGTGATGGTACAGCCAAATATGCCACGTTTCCTGCGTATAGGCGACAAGGCCAGTATCACCACGAAGATATTCAATACCGCAGAGAAGGATGTGACAGGACAGGTGGGTATCCGTTTGATTGATCCCGAAACGGAGCAGACGGTCTTTGAATCTACCCAACCGTTCAGCGTGAAGCAGGGCGATACAGGTAGTGCCACCTTCCGTGTAGAGCCGAACGAGCAGACACCGAGTCTGCTGATCTGTAAGATTATTGCCTATGGCGACGGTTTCAGTGATGGTGAACAGCATTATCTGCCCATCTTGCCGAATAGCGAGGTGGTAACCAAGACGGCACCGTTTACCCAGCATGAGCCTGGGGTGAAGACTATTGATCTTACCAAGCTCGTTCCATCAGATGCGAAGAACACTAAGATTACCGTGGAATATACCAATAACCCGGCATGGCTGATGGTACAGACACTTCCCTTCGTGGGTGATGTGAATGAGAAAAACGCCATCAGTCTGGCGGCAGCTTATTATGCCAACAAACTGGCTTCGCATCTGATTGGTCAGGTTCCTCAGGTGAAGAGCGTGTTCGCACAATGGCAACGGGAAGAGGGGAATGAAACCTCCCTGATGAGTGCCTTGGAGAAGAACCAGGAGCTGAAGGCATTGGTGCTGAACGAAACTCCTTGGGTGCTCGACGCAGAAGATGAGAGTAGTCAGAAGAAGGCCTTGGCTAATTTCTTCGATGAGAATGCCCTTGCCAACCGACTGGATATGGCTCTGGAGCAGTTGAAGAAACTGCAGCTTGACGACGGTTCCTTCTCCTGGTGGGAAGGAATGAAGGGTTCACCCAGCATGACTGCCGAGGTGATGGAGTTCCTTACCCGTCTGAACCTGCTCATCGGTACTGATGCTGCCACAAAGAATATTCTCTCACAAGCCAATAGCTATCTCAGCGAGATCGTTATCGATGAGGTGGCCGACATGAAGCGTCGGGAGAAGAAGGGCGAGAAGGTATATATATGGTACTCCCATGCCTTACAGTGGGTGTATATCAATGCCATCTCCAACCGTGAGCTGAATGCGAAGGAGCAGGAGGCTACGGATTATCTGCTTGGGAAACTGGAGAAGATGAATACCAAGCAGTCGATGTATGCCAAGGCGAAGATGGCTGTAGTACTTGCCCGTAACGGTAAGAAAGAGAAAGCCGACATCTATATGAAGAGTCTGAAAGAGTATATGGTCTATACCGAGGAGCAAGGACGCTACTTCGATACACCTCGTGCCGGCTATTCGTGGTTCGACTATCGCATTCCTACCCAGACGGCAGTGATTGAGGCATGGCAGTTGTTGACACCGAAGGATCAGCAGACCATCACGGAACTGCGTAGATGGTTGCTGTTACAGAAACGTACACAGAACTGGGACACTCCAATCAATTGTGTCAATGCGGTGTTCGCTTTCCTCAACGGGAATACTGAACAGCTTGGACATCAGGAGCAGACCGTGCTGAAGGTTGACGGAAAACAGCTCGATCTGCCCAAGGCAACGGCAGGCATGGGGTATGTCAAGACCGTCGTTCCCGAAAAGGAGGCGCGTTCGTTGACGGCCGAGAAGAGTAGTACGGGCACCTCATGGGGAGCTGTCTATGCACAGTTCCTGCAGCCTACGTCTTCGGTAGAAGATCATAGTGCGGGTCTGAAGGTAAGACGACAACTGCTTACACAGGATGGAAAGCCCGTGACAAACCTGAAGGTTGGCGACCGTGTAGTGGTGCGCCTGACTATCGAGGCCGACCAAGACTACGACTATGTACAGCTCATTGACAAGCGGGCTGCCTGTATGGAGCCGGTAAATCAGCGAAGCGGTTATCACTGGGGCTATTACTGCGCGCCTAAGGATCAGACTACCCATTACTACTTTGATATCCTATCAAAAGGGAAGCATGTAGTAGAGTCGGAGTATTACATCGACCGTCCCGGCACTTACGAGACAGGTACCTGCGTGGTGCAGTGTGCTTACAGTCCTGAGTATATGGGTACGACAAAGTCGCAGACTATCGTAATTAAATGATGATGAACAAAACAACAATACTATTAGCGCTTTGTGCATGGGCAACCATCCATGCACAGGCACAGAAGATTACCGCAAAGACCGATGTGATCGATTGCGGAAGTGTGCTTTATGAACGTCCTGTAACGGTGAAGTTCGAGATGCAGAACAGTGGGTTTGCCCCGCTGACCATCAAGACCATCAAGACCAGCTGCGGTTGTACATCGGTGGAGTATCCCCATTCTGCGATTCCTGCTGGCGACGGTTTTACGATCTCTGCCACCTATGATGCCCGTCAGTTAGGACATTTCATGAAGGATGTAGGCATCTACAGCAACGCTTCCGATAAGCCTTATTACCTGTCCATCCGTGGAATAGTGGTAGAGGAACTGGTGGATTATGAAGGCACCTACGACTATACCTTGGTGGATATCAAGGCCGACAAGAACGATATTGAGTTCGATGATGTGACACGTGGGGATATGCCGATGGAGAAGATCCATATCTTGAATGCTGGTGCCAAGTCGATCACTCCGACCGTGATGCATCTGCCGGAATACCTCAATGCCATCGTCTCACCCACTACCATCGCCCCGGGACGACAGGGAACAATCAGTATATCCCTTGATTCCCGTAAGTTGCGCGACTATGGTCTTACGCAGACAAGTATCTTCCTCGGTATGTTCCCGGGTGATAAGGTTGCTCCTGAAAAGGAGATCACCGTGTCGGCCGTCTTGTTACCATCCTTCACCCAATACACAGAGAGTCAGTTGGAGAACGCTCCGGAAATTCTGCTGTCGCGTGAGTATGTGGATCTTGACTTCGGCAAGAAGTCGAAGAAGACCGAGTTGGTCTCTATCTCGAACGTAGGTAAATCGCCTCTTGATATCAATTCCTTGCAATTGTCCACCGCCGGATTGAAGGTGAAGTTGGACAAGCGACATATCAAGCCTCATGAGACGACCATGCTGAGGATTACTGCCGATGCGAAGGTGCTTCGCAATGTTCGTACGAAACCCCGTGTACTGATGATTACCAATGCTCCGGGAGCTCCGAAGCTGGTGATTCCTCTGAATGTAAAATAACCCTTCATCACTCATCTCTCATCTCTCATCTCTCATCTCTTATCTTATACATGGACCATCCAGAGAATAGCGAAGAATACAAAGGATTGCAGGTAAACGCAGGCGTTACCCAGCAGTCGATCGTCAACCCTTACCTACAGCGAGGGCGCTTCCGTCGTCGTGAGATCAGTGTGGCCGACATGGTGGAGGGGATCATCAAAGGCAACGTCACCATCCTCAGTCAGGCGGTGACGCTTGTGGAGAGTGTGAACCCCGCTCATCAGGTCAAGGCACAGGAAGTCATTGAGAAATGTCTGCCCTATAGCGGTAACAGTATCCGTATCGGCATCAGTGGTGTACCCGGTGCTGGTAAGAGTACTTCCATTGATGCCTTCGGCTGTCATGTGCTCGACGAACGTGGCGGTAAACTGGCGGTGTTGGCCATCGACCCCAGTTCAGAACGCTCGAAAGGTAGTATCTTGGGCGACAAGACCCGTATGGAGAAACTGTCTGTCAGACCGGAGGCCTTCATCCGTCCTTCGCCCACAGCAGGCTCCTTGGGCGGTGTGGCCCGTAAGACACGTGAAACCATCATCCTTTGCGAGGCAGCAGGGTACGACAAGGTGTTCGTGGAGACCGTTGGTGTAGGCCAGAGCGAGACGGCCTGTCATTCGATGGTCGACTTCTTCCTGCTCATCCAACTGGCAGGAACGGGTGATGAGTTGCAGGGTATCAAACGCGGTATCATGGAGATTAGCGACGGTATCGTCATTAATAAATGCGACGGCAACAATGTCGATAAGTGCCAGATGGCCGCTACGAATTTCCGCAACGCCCTGCATTTCTTCCCTATGCCCGATAGCGGATGGCTGCCAAAGGTTCTGTGCTACAGCGGATTCTATGGTACGGGCATCAAGGAGATCTGGGATATGATCTATCAGTATATCGACTTCGTCAAGGCAAACGGTTATTTCGATGTTCGCAGAAACGAACAAAGCAAGTACTGGATGTACGAGACCATCAACGAGCAATTGCGCAACTCGTTCTACCATAACCAGATGATCGAGCAGCAGTTGTTGAAGACCGAGCAGACAGTTTTACGGGGTGAGAAGACCTCTTTCATGGCTGCCGGTGAGCTATTGGAGAAGTACTTCAACGATATCAAGGGCTACCGTGTTAGGAAAGAAGGCTAATTGCAATGGATAAATTAGCAATGAGGGAAAGGCATAGAATATGTATCAGGTAGAGATAGACACAGGATCAGGTTTCTGCTTTGGGGTGACCACGGCAATCCGCAAGGCGGAGGAAGAACTGGCGAAAGGCAGTACGCTCTATTGTCTGGGCGATATCGTTCATAACGGAATGGAGTGTGAACGACTGCGCCAGATGGGATTGGTTACCATCAACCATGAGGACCTCAAGCAACTGCATGATGCAAAGGTGTTACTGCGTGCGCATGGTGAACCGCCTGAGACATATGCTTTGGCTCGCAAGAACAATATTGAGATTATCGATGCTACTTGTCCTGTGGTGCTCCAGTTGCAGCGCCGCATCAAGAAGCAGTACGACTCGAAGGATGAGGAACAGCAAGCAAAAGGTAAGAAGCAGATTGTCATCTTCGGGAAACCTGGTCATGCTGAAGTGTTAGGACTGGTGGGGCAGACGGAGAACAACGCGATTGTCATTGCCAGTTTCGAGGATGTGAAGAAGTTGGATTTCAGTCGCGATATCTATCTGTATTCCCAGACCACTAAGTCGTTGGATGAGTTCCAGCGGATCATCGAGTATATCAAGCAGAATATCTCGCCTGATGCCACATTCAAAAGTTTCGACACCATCTGCCGACAGGTAGCGAACCGTATGCCGAGCATTGCTGCCTTCGCTGCCCGTCATGATCTGCTCCTCTTTGTTTGTGGGAGGAAAAGTAGTAATGGCAGGGTTCTCTTCAATGAATGTCAGCGAGTGAATGCCAACAGTCATCTGATAGAAGGTCCTAATGAGATTGACCCGTCGTGGTTCAACGATGAACTAAAGACCATTGGTATCTGCGGTGCCACCAGTACGCCGAAATGGCTGATGGAGGAGTGCCGTGATGCCATTCTCAAGTAACTAATCAGCTACCCTTTCCAAGAACCGTTCGTAGAGCCATTCATTCTGTTCAGGAATGGTCATGTTACTATTGTCAAGGACAAGTGCATCCTCGGCTTGGCGCAGGGGAGACGCCTCACGGTGCGAATCGATGAAATCGCGTTCCTGCACATTCTTCAGAATCTCATCGTAGTCGGCTTCCATTCCTTTCGCAATCAGTTCCTTGTAACGACGTTCTGCCCGCACCTCGGCAGAGGCAGTAACGAACACTTTCATTTCTGCATTGGGGAAGACCACAGTACCGATGTCACGACCGTCCATCACGATACCTTTCTCCTCACCCATCTTCTGCTGCTGGGCAACCAAGGCCTCGCGGACAAAGGGTAGGGCAGCGATGGGCGATACGCGGTTCGACACTTCCATGGTGCGGATATCCTGTTCTACCAGTTCATCATTCAGGTAAGTGTCAGGTCTTCCTGTCTCCTCATTGAGTTTGAATGAGATATTGATGTCGGGCATCTTCTCTTTCAGTTCCTCTTCGCGGATACTGTCATCCTCGTTGAACAATCCGTTGCGCAGGGCATAGAGGGTAACAGCGCGGTACATGGCACCTGTATCCACATAGATATATCCCACCTTCTTGGCCAGGTCCTTGGCCATGGTCGATTTCCCGCAAGAGGAATGACCGTCTATAGCTATTGTAATCTTCTTCATCATAATCAATTGTCAATTATCAAATAGCTCACAGCGCAAAGCTTGCGCTGATGAGCAGAGAGTGCGATGATACATGGTACTTGCCGTAGGCAACGTTCAACTTGAAGCGGTCCAACTGAATACCACCGCCTAAGGAAAGACCTGCTCCATGACTGCTGCCCCGCTCCTCGTCGTTGCTTACAATCTCCATCTCACTGGCTCTGCGGAAATTATAACCGATGGCCACGTAGATTTGCGGTGATAGGATCACATCGGCACCTGCCACGAGATGGTGGATGAATTTCTTATCCAGATGGTTCATATCAACGAGTGTGGCCGACAGTCTGAGCGGTGACCCGATGAGTCGTTTGCTGGCTCCGATCTGCAGATCGAGCGGCAGCTTATTGTATTCCTCCTCAAAGGCATCCAGTTCTCCACCGAGGTTCTTGACGGTGGCCGATACCGACCATTCCTTCTCTGGGTCGTAGTAGTTCACACCTAAGTCAACTCCCATGGCGAATGCGTTATAGTCACCGATGTACGATGTAATGAGACGTGCCGTAATACCGCCCACGATGTTCGTGCCTAACTGATAGGAGAGGGCACCGGCAATGGCGATATCCTTTGCCGAGAACTCGCCAGTCTGTACGTTATGCTCATCCACCTCCTTCATCTTCCCATAGTCCAGGAACTGTGCCATGACGCCAATCGTAGCTTTCTCCTTGACGATCTTACTGAACGATGCACTGGCGGCATTGGCTCCTTCCATGTAGTTCATGTAGTTCAGGTTCAGACTCTTGTCGCTTACCGATGAGAGTAGGGCCGGATTATGGAACATCAGCGAGGGATCGTCTTCGATGATGGAGATATTGTCACTGCCTAATGCTGCTGCATGCGCACTCACTGGCAGTCGCAGGAAATTGTATCCCGTCTGACTGTCTTGAGCCCATGTGAGTACACTGATGAGCGTGAAGAAGAGGCAAAATATGACTTTTTTCATTTAATTCATTTATTTTAGTGCAAAGATACACCTTTTTTACAAATATCTATACTAATTTTGCAAAGCAATCATTATCATAACGAAAAAAACAGCATTTTAGTGTAACTTGGAAGTCAAGAAATCATACGAAGCCGATTTGGAGCACCAGTGGAAGAAAAGATTCCTGCTGGGGTTAGTACTCGTGCTGGCTGTTCTTGTCGTTGCCTTGGAACTGAACTTCAGGGATGGGGCGGTGGAGTATAACGAGGAACTGTTGGATGAAGTCGTTCAGGAACTGGAACTGAAGGCTGCTGTTGATCAGGAGGATATGATTGCTGTTATGGAGGAACCCGAGGAGGAGTCGGCACCTCCCACTCGTCTCAATCCTGTGGATGAACCTGTGATGAAAGAAGCTACCGACCGTTTGGCGGAAAATCGTCAGGAGTTGTTCGAAGGGGAGACGGAAGCTGCCGAGCAAGAGAAGGTTCCACCCATACCGCCAGTGGCCATCGATGCCGACAATAATCCCCTGAACTTCCGCGTGGTGGAACGGTTGCCAGAGTTTCCCGGTGGAATGACCGAGTTTATGAAGTGGCTCACCAAGAACCTGAAATACCCGGAATCTGCCCGTCGTCAGAACCAACAGGGCACTGTGGTCATCTCCTTTATTGTCAATACCGATGGTAGCACATCTGAGATTAAGGTCGTTCGTCCGCGTCATCCCGACCTCGACCGTGAGGCAGTACGGGTGGTGCGTTTGATGCCCAAGTGGAAACCTGGAGAAGATCACGGCAAGGTGTGCCGTACCATGATATCAATCCCAATCGTATTTAAGATATGAAAACAGCCAACGAAATCCTGCAACTCATCAACAATTATATCGATGAGATGCCTTACAACCGTCAGCCAGCTAGTCTTTACGAGCCTATTCGTTATACCCTGTCGTTGGGTGGCAAACGCATCCGTCCTACCTTGATGATGCTGGCCTATAACCTCTATCAGGAGGATCCTGAGCGTATCTTGCCGCAGGCCTGTGGCTTGGAGACCTATCATAACTTCACTCTGTTGCATGACGACTTGATGGATCATGCAGACATGCGTCGCGGTCATCCCACTGTTCATGTGAAATGGGATGCCAATACGGCCATTCTCTCAGGTGATACGATGTTGCTCATGGCATTCAAACTGATGATGCAATGCCCCCAGGAACATATGGATGCTGTACTGGATGTGTTCACAGAAACCACCTTGGAGATAGGTGAAGGACAGCAGTATGATATGACTTTTGAAACACGGGATGATGTGCGTGAAGAGGAGTATATCGAGATGATCCGTTTGAAAACAAGTGTATTGTTGGCTTGTGCTTTGAAGATCGGAGCCATCCTCGGTGGCGCCTCTGCTTCAGATGCGGAAAACCTGTATAAGTTCGGGGAACAGATCGGACTCGCCTTCCAGCTGCAGGATGATTTCCTTGATATATATGGCGATCCGAAAGTGTTTGGCAAGGCCATCGGTGGCGATATCCTCTGCAACAAGAAGACCTTCATGCTCATCAACGCATTTAACAAAGCCGATGAAGCACAGCGAAAGGAACTGGAGAAGTGGGTGAATGCCGTGAATCCTGATCCTCAGCAGAAGATAGCCGCAGTTACTACATTATATAATAATATAGGCGTGAACCGTTTGGCTGAAGAACGCATCCGCTATTATTTTGACGAGAGTCGTAAGTATCTTGCTGCCGTACAAGTGCCGGAGGAGAGTAAGCAGGAGCTGAAAGCCTATACGGATAAGATGATGAAGAGAAACAAATGATAGATACGCACGCCCATTTGGATGGGGAGGAATTTGCTGAGGACCGCACTGAGGTGATGATGCGGGCAAAAGAAGCAGGAGTGAGCAAGGTGCTGGTTCCCGCCATCGACTATTCTTCTTCCTTAGCCGTGATGCAGCTCTGTGCTGAATATCCCGACTTTGCCTATCCTATGGTCGGTCTGCATCCAGAGGAGGTGAAGGATAATTGGCGGGAAGAGTTGGCGAAGATACGGGAGTACGTGGTTACAGATGCCGCTGCTCCACCGCTCCACCGCTCCACCGTTTTTCAAAACATTATAGGAATCGGTGAGGTCGGTCTTGACTACTACTGGAGTCGTGAATACGAGAAAGAGCAACTGGCAGCCTTCGATGAGCAGGTGCAGTGGAGCATTGAGACTGGTCTTCCCCTGATGATCCATTGTCGTAAGGGACAGAATGAGATGGTACATCTGTTGAAGCAATATGAGCGGGAGCTGCCGGGTGGTGTGTTCCATTGCTTCACGGGTAATGAGCGGGAGGCAGCGGATTTCCTGCAGTTCGACCGTTTCGTATTGGGCATCGGGGGTGTACTCACGTTTAAGAAGTCGCATCTGCCAGAGGTCTTACCAGCTTCCGTTCCCCTCGACCGCATCGTGTTGGAAACCGACAGTCCGTATATGGCCCCTGTTCCCATGCGTGGCAAACGCAACGAGAGTGCCTATGTACGCTTTGTTCTGCAAAAACTCGCTGAGTGTTATGGTGTAAATAAAGAACAAGTGGCTGAGGTTACCAACCAAACAGTATATCGTGTTTTCCCCAAGCTTCTTTAACTACGGAAGAAACAGGGTGCCACTTATGTTTATTATCGCTATGGATGGGAATAAAAGAATGTTCCGCCAATACGTCTAATTGACTTATGATCAGAAGGTTGTTGGCGGAGCAATTATATAAGGTGAGTCGTTATGCTACCTTTACGATATAGCTATCTGTAACGTAATGCTCTACTCGCATAACCCCCTAACCGCATCATTATGAGCCCCAAACTAATGGTGATCACACCTTCCATCGTCTTCCTTGAGTACTTGCCCAACTCACGGATAATCTCGTCTACTCATAAACGTCTCCTCGTCCTAACCCATGAATAATACCCCTCTTTTCGACAAGAAAGACACTGCCTTTCGAATCTGCGACTTAAGTTCCAACAATCTGCGACTTAAGTTCTGATATCTTCCGACTTAAGTGGCAGATTCGTTAGACACTCTTTTTCGATTACTTTGCCACCTTCTCGCACACATTAAGCAACCTTTCTATTCCCAGAAAGTCACTCTTTTATTTCCTTACCCGTTTCCAATATTTTAACCCATTAAATTCCTCCGCCTTGATTCTTCTGGTAATCATGTAATTACACTGATATGGCGGAGGAATATGAGTGGGTCATGGAAACAGGACCGCTAATCCAATTTCTGGTTAAGTGCTGAAGTCCCCACGACCCATGGTTTTGCCGCTATCCAGAGCAAGAAACTTACAAGGTTTCTTCTGTGAAGCGTACTTAATCAGAATCTATCTATGATTGATTTTCCCCCGTAACTGTTGCCAATTGAAAATAAATTCGTATATTTGCAATCAATTAACAGAACAACAATCGATGGAGAATGCAAACGTATACATTCCGTACACAATTCGTACAGAGTGAATAGCTCAAAGAAATGGTCGAAATATTATTTCATAAAACCATTATAGTAGTTTACTAACCAGTTAATAATACTAATATTTAGTAAGATGTATTGTAGTCATAGTGAAATTCGTACCCCAAATATAAGCCGAATTATTTGGCGTTATATGTCTTTAGATAAATTTTTGTCCCTTCTTAATGACAAACAATTATATTTTACAAGACAAGACAAATTTGATGATTCAAAAGAAGGAAAGCTTGCTAGACAAGATTCTGCTTTGTATAATTATTATGTTCCTGGTTCGGCAAAAAACATTGAGAAACAAGGGTGTGCTTATATTAATTGTTGGATTATGTCTGATTTTGAACAGTACCTCATGTGGGGTACATATGCTTCATTGGATAAAGGTATTGCAATTAAATCTACAATTGGTAATCTAATAAAATCTTTAGATTCAAATGATAAGCGTTGTATTTATATATCTGATGTCGATTATATTGATTATACCACAGACTTAACATTTGAGAAGGCAGGCGGAAGTGCAAATGGATTGGCTCGTTATTTTTGTAAACGTAAGTATTTTCAACAAGAAAACGAATTAAGATTAGTTTATTATGATTATTTGAAGAATCTGGACAAGGATAACAAAGATGTTGGAATGAAAATTGATGTTTCCTTAGACACTTTGATTGATGAAATATGTATAGCTCCCTGTGCGGAAAAATGGTATTATGATCTTGTAAAAAAGGAAGTTGAAAATCATCATATTAATAAGTGTGTTTACCTTTCTCAAATATAACTTTTCATTAAAAAATAAGGAGTTTGTAATATGGAAGATAAAAGGTTCGATTTAACACCCAGACAAATCTTGACCCATCTTCTTGAAATAGAGAAGAAAGCATCACGTGAAGAATTTAGGATTTATATTCCGACTGAAGTTATTGATGCTATTGTCCCTGACGATAAATTAAAAAAAGAAGCTCAGAGAATGTTAGAGTTTGTTGGGCTTTATGACTATGACATAGATGTTTCCTATGCCCAGACTGCTTATGGAACAGGTGGCGATGTGAAAAATAATGGGATAGAGAAATCTGTAAATATTCATGTTTCAGAAATATACCGTACTGATTGGGAAGCATCTGTTGCAGTTTTAGCTCACGAAATCTGTCACAAAGTTTTATTTGTAAAAGGACTGTATAGCCCTACTATAATTATGAATGAAGTTTATGCTGAACTTGCAACAATTTACTATGGATTTGGTGAGATAGTCCTGAAAGGATATCAAGCCAAAGATCATTGCTTGGGATATCTCAAGTCTGACACTTACAAGAAAGTAAACCTGTTAGTATGCGTTGTTTGTGGTAATATCAAAAGCGAAGTACTAAACCTCAAAGACATAGATCCATTGGCTGACGAAGCTATTGAGGTATGGGAAAAATATGATGATAAACGAACACTTTTGATCAATTGCTTTAAAAATGCAGAGAGTCAGATTGCAGAGTTCTATCGAAATATTCGTTTGTTAGAACAGATACTAGAAGAATTAAAAAAGGAAATCAAAGGAGAGTTTGAACGAATAGACAAAATGTATTTCAAAGACTTCATTAACATTGGATACAGTAGAATAGATGCATTTTTGTTTATTTATGATAATTATAGTTCACGAGAATTACTAAACAAGCGGTTTACACAATTAAACGAGTCGGTCAGCAAATCTATATTTAATCTGCTTTCTATATATCAGGAACAGGGGTATTTGGAACTAAAATATAATTACACATGCCCTGTCTGTGGAACAACAAGAGAGAATAAACTTAACTCTAAAGGAATATCTATCCGTAAATGTCCCAATCCAGAGTGTGGAAAGTATATAACATTTAATACAGATGAATGGAACGCAACCGTTTTCCAGCGTAGAGCTATTCAAAAGGAAAAAGAGGAAAAGGAGGCATTTAATAATAGAGTTGAGGAATACACAGAACGGATAAAGAAAGAAGCTCGAGATACAATTCTTGAGGTTAAAAAAACGACAAATGATAAAGTCAATTCTATTAGAAGTGAAACTACAAAGGAAATTGAAGAAATACGAAGAAACGAACAACAACGCTGCAAAGATGAAATAAGAAACAGAATTCCTTCATATTTGCGATGGTTGGTGGCTAAATACATCCAATGATCACAGCTTTTAGATAAAAAATGCTACCGCAATGGCATTGGTCCATTCAATTTGCGCCAATAACCTGTACGGTAGCAAATTCTCAATTCTCATTTTTTAATTGAATTGCTTGCAACTCTTAATTGTACCAAACGGATGAATCCACCTCAGAATAGAGTTCATCTGTTTCACTGTTGTACACATTGTCGAGTTCATAGTCCTCTTGGTTGTACATTTGTTTTGTAGAATCCATAGTAGTTCCTCCTGCAGGACTTAGGTACCATCGTCCCTTTTGATGTTATTACATGGGTCCCATGCTTTTCACTGGCAAATATAGTAAAAATACAAATAGGTTGTTCATTTTTCGTATATTTTAACCAATGACGTCGATTATTTGCAGATTTATTCGTACATTTGCAGAAGAAAACAAATAATCAAGATCAAACAAAAAGTATGAAAAAACTATTGATGTTATCAATGGTACTGATGGCACAGGCAGCAGCTTGGGCACAGACCTTTACTGAGTGGCACGACATGGACGTGAATGGTGTGAACCGTATGCAGAACCACACCTCGTTTTTTGCCTATGAAAACTCCTCGTTGGCTATTCAAGGAGAGAAGGAAAAGTCGGATCGTTTCCTGTCGCTGCATGGCGACTGGCAGTTCAAGTGGGTGGAGAGTATCTCACAGCGGCCCACTGATTTCTTCAAGACCGATTACGATGATTCCGGGTGGGATAAGATGTCAGTACCTGGAATATGGGAGATGAACGGTTATGGCGATCCGGAATATGTGAATATCGGTTTCGCCTGGCGCGGACATTTCCAGCAGCTCACACAGAAAGACTATCAGGAGGGGGTGAGCGATATCCCTGTGCCCGACAAGGATAACCATGTGGGTAGTTACCGCAAGACCATCATGGTGCCCGAGTCATGGAAGGGGCAGCAGGTGATTGCCCACTTCGGTAGTGTCACCTCGTGTATCTACCTCTGGGTGAACGGTCAGTTTGTGGGTTATAGCGAAGACTCAAAGATAGAGGCTGAGTTCGACATCACAAAATATGTGCAGCCCGGTGAGAACCTCATCGCCTTCCAGGTGTTCCGCTGGTGCGATGGCTCCTGGAGCGAGGACCAGGATTTCTGGCGATTGAGCGGCGTGGCACGCGATAGCTATCTGTATTGTCGTAATGCGAAGAGTCATATCGAGGACCTGCGCATTGTGCCCAATCTGGTGAACGACTATCGTGATGGTGTGTTGCAGGCAGATGTGTCGTTGTTTGGAAAGGGTGATGTGCGGATGAGTCTGTATGATGCAGAAGGAAACCAAGTCGCTTCCTCTTTCGTAAGCAGCTGGCAGAAGTCGGATCCCAAGAAAGGCAGTGCAACCCTGACAGTAGAGAATCCAGAGAAATGGAGTGCCGAGCATCCGTATCTCTATACCCTCGTAGTGCGTCTCTATCCTGAGCGTAAGTATCCAGAGATTGGAGCAGAGACGGAAGTGATAGCCCAGAAAGTGGGTTTCCGCAGTGTGGAGATCAAGGATGCCCAACTGTTGGTAAACGGTCAGCCTATATATATAAAAGGTGTGGATCGCCACGAGATGGATCCTGATGGCGGCTACGTGGTGAGTCGTGAACGCATGATTCAGGATATCCAACTGATGAAACGCTTCAATGTGAATGCCGTGCGAACCAGTCATTACCCCAATGATCCGGTGTGGTACGACCTCTGCGACCAATATGGTATCTACCTTGTATCGGAGGCCAATCAGGAGGGTCATGGCTTTGGCTACAATCCCAAGGAGGCCATCTCCTTCACTCCGCTCTTTGCCCAGCAGATCCTGCAGCGTAACCAGCATAACATACAGGTGAACTATAATCACCCCAGTGTGATTGTCTGGTCGATGGGTAACGAGACCATCGGCGGTCCGAACTTCAAGGCTGCCTACGACTGGATCAAGAGTGAGGATCCGATCCGTCCGGTGCAGTATGAGCAGACCGGTAGCGGAATCCCCAGTGATATCATGTGTCCGATGTATGCCTCGCACGACTGGTGCGAACGCTATGCTTCCAACCCCGCTACTACCAAGCCGCTCATTCAGTGTGAATACAGTCATGCCATGGGTAATAGCTGTGGTGGCTTCAAGGAGTATTGGGATCTGGTGCGCAAATACCCGAAATACCAAGGTGGCTTTATCTGGGACTTCGTGGATCAGGCGCTGCACCGCCATCCTAGTAAGAATAGTATAACTAGTACTACTAGTAATACAAGTATCGAATACACCTACGGCGGCGATTACAACAACTACGATCCGTCGGATAATAACTTCAACTGCAACGGCTTGGTTTCACCCGACCGTGTTCCTAACCCCGAGATGTACGAGGTGGGTTACTTCTACCAGAACATCTGGGCAGAGGCCGTGGATATCCAGAAGGGGGTTATCAGCGTGCGCAACGAGAACTTCTTCAAGGATCTGAGTAACGTGCAGATGAAATGGTGCCTGTTGGCTGATGGTATTTCTGTTGCTGAGGGAACGGTTGATAATCTGGATGTTGCCCCACAGCAGTCGCGTAACTATACCCTCCCTCTTCCGTTGAAAGACAACTATGCTGGTAAGGAACTGCTCTTGAACATCGACTTCGTTTTGAAGAATGCTGAACCGCTGATGACTTCAGGACAGGTGGTGGCCTATCGACAGCTGACGGTAAGCGAAGACAGTCATCATGCAGCCAACGATCTTGCTTCTGCAAAGATCAAGGTGAAAGAGGACAAGAAAGCACAGGAAGTGTCGGTGCAGACGGGTGATGTGAAACTTGTCTTCGATCGTGCAACAGGATTTCTCTGCCATTACGAGGCTGCAGGAAAACAGTTGCTGGGTGAGGGCGGTACAATCAAGCCGAACTTCTGGCGTGCGGTAACCGATAACGACATGGGTGCCGGAATACAACGCAGGTATCGGGTATGGAGGAACCCGACACTGAAGCTCACTGCCTTCGAGGCGAAGAAAGCCAAGACCAAGCAGGGTGAGAGATATGTGAATGTCTCTGCAGTATATGACATGCCTGAGGTGAAGGCGCAACTGAGAATGGATTATGCCATTCTGCCCGGTGGTCGGATGATGATTCATGAGACAATGAATGTAGCAGATTCAGCAAAGGTGGCCGACATGTTGCGCTTCGGTGTGGTAATCCAGCTGCCTTACGATATGGATAAGAGCGCATTCTACGGTCGTGGACCTATTGAGAACTATGCCGACAGGAAGGAATCTCAGCGCATCGGTATCTATGAGCAGACTGCCGATGAACAGTTCTATCCGTACATCCGACCGCAGGAAACGGGTACGAAGAGTGATATTCGCTGGTGGAAGCAGACCGATGCGGCAGGTAAAGGACTGAGCATCTCTTCTCATCATAAGCTGTATATGTCGGCCCTGCACTATAACGTGGAGGATCTTGACGAAGGAAACGACAAGAAACAGCGTCATGTACAGGATGTACCGAAGTCGAAATACACCAATCTCTTCATCGACAGTGAGCATGCTGGCGTTGGTGGTATCAACAGCTGGAGCATGGAGGGCTTCGCCCTGCCGAAGTATCAGGTGAAGTACGGTAACAAGCGGTATGGCTTCTTTATCGATATAGAAAGGTAAAAATTCTGTTTCGTCCACCTAATTATACATAAAATCCACCTTTAGTGAGGTGGATTTTTTGTATCTTTGCAGCCAGATAACATTATCAAAACTAACTGTCAATGAAAAAAGCAAACATTTGGGTCATTGCGACCTTGGCTGTACTGGTATCGTTGAATGCCAGTGCACAGCATCAGTTCACGGTGAACGCCAAGAAACTTGGCGCACCCATCCAGTCAACTATGTACGGCATCTTCTTCGAGGATATCAACTTCGGAGCTGATGGTGGACTCTATGCCGAGATGGTGGAGAACCGCTCGTTTGAGTTCCCGCAGCAGCTGATGGGATGGAACACCTTCGGAAAAGTTCAGGTAAATGATGCCAATCCGGCATTTGATCGTAATCCGCACTATGTTACCCTGAAGGAATCGGGACATCGTGATAAGTTCACCGGACTGGAGAACAGGGGTTTCTTCGGTATGGGACTGAAGAAGGGCATGGATTATCACTTCTCTGTTTATGCGCGTACCGCAGGTTCTTCTCAGATCCGTGTGGAACTAGTGGGCAGTGATGATGAGGTGATGACCAAGCAACAGATAACCATCGCTGGCAACAACTGGAAGAAATACACCGTTACTTTGAAGTCGCCCAAGACCGATGCGAAGGGATTGATGCGTATCTACCTCGAAGGAAAGGGTTCTGTTGACCTCGACCATGTGAGTCTGTTCCCTGCTGATGCGTGGAAGGGACTGCTTCGTGCGGATCTTGTCAAGGATCTCAAGGACCTGAACCCTGGCGTGTTCCGCTTCCCTGGTGGATGTATCGTGGAAGGAACCGACTTGAACAGTCGTTACCAGTGGAAGAACTCCGTGGGACCAGCTGAGAACCGACCGCTGAACGAGAACCGCTGGAACTACACCTTCCCGCACCGTTTGTTCCCGAACTACTATCAGAGCTACGGATTGGGCTTCTATGAGTTCTTCTTGCTCTCTGAGGAGATCGGAGCTCAGGCACTTCCGGTGCTGAGTTGCGGACTGGCTTGTCAGTTCCAGAACGACGACAAGGATGAGGCCCTTTGCCATGTAGCAGTAGATGACCTTCAGCCGTATATTGATGATGCACTCGATCTGATCGAGTTCGCCAACGGTGGAACAGATACTAAATGGGGTAAGCTGCGTGCCGACATGGGTCATCCAGCCCCCTTCAATCTCCAGCAGATCGGTGTGGGTAATGAGCAGTGGGGACCTCTCTATCCCGTTCGTCTGGAGAAGTTCATGAAGGCCATTCGTGCCAAGTATCCCAAGATGAAGATCGTGGGAACGAGCGGTCCCTCACCTGATGATAACGACGGGAAGCAGTTCTCGTATGGCTGGGAGCAGATGAAGAAACTGAAGGCTGACCTCGTGGATGAGCATTACTATCGTGATCAGGACTGGTTCATGAACAATGTTACTCGTTATGACAACTACGACCGTAAGGGTCCGAAGGTGTTCGCAGGCGAATATGCTTGTCATGTGAAAGAGGATCCAGCCGATTTCCCCACAGCGAAGAACGTGTTTGAGGCAGCCTTGGCTGAGGCTGCCATCATGACGGGCTTTGAGCGTAACGCCGATATCGTGCACATGGCTACCTATGCGCCACTCTTTGCTCATGTGGAAGGCTGGCAATGGCGTCCCGACCTGATCTGGATGGATAACCTCACTACCGTTCGTACACCTAATTACTATGTACAGCAACTGTATGGACAGAACCCTGGAACCCATGTGCTGAGTCTGCTGGAAGGAAAGAAACCTGTTACCGGACAGGATGGTCTTTGCGCCAGTGCGGTATATGACAAGAATACCAATGGTTATATCGTGAAGATGACCAATACTTCAACGGAGCCGAAAGAGGTGGTCATCACCTTCAAGGGCATCAAGAGCTTGGGCAATGGAAAGGTAACCACCCTCCATGCCGACCGTATGGATGCGGCCAATACCATTGAGAAGAAGAACAACGTGGTACCGAAAACTGCCGATGTGCAAGCCGATGGTAATGTGCTTCGCACTACCATCCCTGCCAAGACCTTTGCCGTTTATCGGTTCTGAAAGTGAAAGAGGATGAAGTGACGCGGAAACACTTCATCCTCTTTCTTTATTTTTATAGTGTATAGAACTTCAGTCCGATGGAGAGTCCGAGGATATCCTTCAGTTTGATACTGCTATCCTGGAACATGGAACGGATATAGAGGTCGCAGGTGCTTACCTCGTAAAAGAGTGACATACGACTGTGTCTTCTGCGTTTGCTTTCTGGAATCTTGAACATGATGCGCTGACCAAGGGCAAAGTTCAAGCGAAACTTGGTTGACATGAACTGATAGTATTTGTCAGGATACCGTCCGGGCTGACTCTTCCAGAACTCATGACCATACACCGTGTTGATATAAAGACTGGCTGTCAATGGCTCAAACTGCCACTTTCCTTCCGACTTCTTGGGCGATAGGTTGATGTCCCAAGGAATATAGTTCTCTTTCACCGTCATGGTCAGTTTTCCGCGAGTAGATTCATGTTGGGGGATATAGCCAAAGAGTAAGTCGGTCTCCCATTGTCGGTGTTTGCCATAACTCCAGCCTGTACCTATAGAGACGATGCCCATATTACCGGCGTTCTGGATGACGTAATGGGAGGGAATGAGCGCAGCCCATGTGTTTTGCATGCGCTGCATACGCTTTTCGTATTTACTCTGCTTGATATCTATGCTGTCGCCTGCCGTCATGTGTAAGGCGCACATCAGCATGACTGCACTAATACTCAATCTTTTCCACTTCATAGCCGTCGGGTGTAATGGTGAATATACGGTAGTTGCGATGAACAGCACAGTCGATGCCGTAGAAGATCAGACCGTCGTTATACATGTCGGAAACCACATCCTCATGGTTGTGCCCATAAACACAGCACATCAGTCCGGGGAAGAAATCCAGGTAGCGGCGGAAGGCCTTGCACACATTGTTATTGAACTGGTCGCTATAGGGTGGTGCATGCATCACGATGATGGTTCTGTCGAACTTGTCAGTATCCTTCGCCATCTCCTCCTCCATGTAGTCGAAGTCGGGCACGGCAGCCAGATAGGTGTATTCGGTGGCATTGGTGTTAAGACACAGGAACTTCACGCGTCCGGCAATGAACGAAAAATTCATCTTCCCATACATGATTTCGTAGGTCTGGTTACCCGTGCCGAGGAAATCATGGTTGCCGATCAGTGCCACGAAAGGATAATGCAGACTCTTCAAGACATCGCGACTCCACTCAAACTCCTTACCAGTGGCCGTATCGGTAAGATCACCACAGTGCACAACGAAATCAACATTCCTTCGGTTCAGGTCAGCCACCTGGTCGCGGGCATCCGACAGCCACAGATGGGTGTCGCTGATAAAGGCCACGCGGAGGGTGTCCTTGTTGGAAAACTGTTTCTCAATGATAGCTATCTGCTTCGCATTGATGCCCGTCTCACCTTTTACGTTGACATCATAAGGATGTGTATCGAACACATCTCCACACGATGAGAGCAGGATGGTCGTTCCTAAAGGCAGTGCCACCAGTATCATTGCCGTTAATAGTCGTGGCAGGTTGTTCAGTGGTTTCTTGATCATATCTTTTTCTCTTTCACTCTGCAAATATCGGCATTATTTCCCAAATGTGTTATGAAAAATGACTGAAAAATTCGCTGCGAAAATAAAAAAGTTCATGGCACATGCGACAAATTTGGAGGGCATGACCCCATTTTGTCGCAATTTTGGCCGTTTGTCGCAACAACTCCGGTAGAAATGAAATAGAATAATTGCTTTCCATGGGAAACACCCGTACCTTTGCACCGTCATTCAGAAAAAACAATCAATAGACCAACATCAATCTTTATATATTCTTAGATTTGTCAGAAAGAATTGCCCGATTCACCTTCATGGCGGTCGGGCAGTTTTCTTTCTTATTTTTGGTTGTTTGAGAATTATTTCGTACCTTCGCACATCAAAACTGTGAAAGATGATAGTTTGTATTGCGGAGAAACCAAGTGTAGCGAAGGATATCGCCCGTATCATCGGAGCTACCAGTAGCAGGGACGGATATATGGAGGGCAACGGATATCAGGTGACATGGACGTTCGGTCATCTGTGTACGCTGAAGGAACCGCACGACTATACGCCGATGTGGAAGGCGTGGAGCTTGGGTTCCCTGCCGATGATTCCACCGCGCTTTGGTATCAAGCTGATTGACGATAAGGGAATCCAGAAACAATTTGCTGTGATTGAACGGTTGATGCAAGCCGCCGACGGCATCATCAACTGCGGTGACGCCGGTCAGGAGGGTGAGCTCATCCAACGTTGGGTGATGCAGAAAGCTCAGGCGAAATGTCCGGTAAAGCGTTTGTGGATCTCATCGATGACCGATGAGGCCATCCGCGAAGGGTTCTCGAAACTGAAAGACCAGCAGGAGTATCAGCCGTTGTATATGGCAGGTCTTTCGAGAGCGATAGGCGACTGGATCTTAGGTATGAATGCCACTCGTCTCTATACGCTGAAATACGGACAGAACCGTCAGGTGCTGAGCATCGGAAGGGTGCAGACGCCTACATTAGCCTTGATTGTAAACCGTCAGAAGGAGATTGATAACTTCAAACCAGAGCCTTATTGGGTACTCTCTACCATCTACCGGGAAACCTTGTTCACGGCTACGAAGGGTAAGTTTACCAGTAAGGAGGAAGGCGAAAAGAGCTTCGAGATCATCCAAGGGAAGCCGTTTACGGTGACTAAGGTAGAGAAGAAGAACGGTAAGGAACAGCCGAAACAGCTGTATGACCTTACCTCGTTGCAGGTGGATTGTAACAGGAAGTACGGTATGAGTGCGGAGATGACGCTGAACACCATTCAGGCTTTGTATGAACGGAAGTTCACCACCTATCCGCGTGTGGATACCCAATACCTTTCAGACGATATCTATCCCAAGTGTCCGCAGATTATGAACGGTCTGTATCAGGTAAAAGTGGCTGGTGTGGCTCCTTATGCCGACCTGGTGCGCCCCCTAGGCGGTAAGCCGTTGCCGAAAACGAAGCGGGTGTTCGATACGAGTAAGGTGACCGACCACCATGCGATTATTCCTACTGGGGTGATTCCGCAGAACCTTACCAATATGGAACAGCATGTCTATGATCTGGTAGCACGACGGTTTATCAGCGTGTTCTATCCCGATTGTAAGTACGCTACAACAACGGTATTGGGCGAGGTTGACGGGATAGAGTTCAAGGCTACAGGAAAGGAAATCCTGGATCCGGGATGGCGAATCGTATATGCACAGCCGTCGTCTCAGCTTCCCACAAATGACGAAGAGAAGAAGGAGGAAGAGGAGAAAACGCTGCCAACCTTCGTAAAAGGGGAGAGCGGACCGCATGAGCCGACGCTCACAGAGAAGCTAACCACCCCGCCACCTTATTATAACGAGGCTTCTTTGTTGCGTGCCATGGAAACGGCAGGAAAGTTCGTGGAGGATGAGGAACTTCGTGCTGCCATGAAGGAGAATGGTATCGGCCGACCGTCGTCGAGGGCGGGTATCATCGAGACCTTGTTCAAACGTAATTATATCCGCAGGGAGAAGAAACGTTTGGTGGCTACACCTACGGGCATTGAGCTGATAGACATTATCAAGGAGGAACTGCTGAAGAGCTGTGAGCTGACGGGTATCTGGGAGAAGAAACTCCGTGATATCGAGCATCAGCAATATGATCCAGCGCAGTTTGTCAATGAACTGAAGGAGCAGATCACTGCCATAGTGAATCAGGTGTTGGCCGACAATTCCAACCGCAGGGTGACGCTGATGCCCGACAAACCATCGGGCAAGCGCAGTAAGCCGAAGCAGGGAGGAACACAATAAAACGTGCTTTCTCTCGTTTATAGGATATGATGCGCAAGTATTCAGTGTTTTTACTCCTGTTGGTTGTCCTGTTCTCTTCGTGCGGTGCCGATCTGAACATGAAGAAGGGTGAGAAGTTCCTCGCCATCGGTGAGTATTACGATGCGGCAGAACAGTTCAAGCAGGCTTATTCAAAGACTTCCTCCAAGGAACGCGACCGTCGTGGACAGATTGCCCTGAAGATGGCTCAATGCTATGAGCGTATCAATTCCTCACAAAAAGCGATTGCTGCTTACCGGAATGTCATCCGATACAAACAGGATGATATCAATACCCATCTTTCTTTCGCCCGTCAGTTGCTTCGCAATGGTAACTACAAGGAGGCAGAAAAGGAGTTCTTGGGTGTGCTCGACTCTCTGCCCGATAATGAGTTGGCTCGTAACGGACTGGAATCGGCGCGTACAGCTCCTGAGATCAAGCAGATAGGATCACGCTATACGGTGAAGAAGATGGATATCTTCAATTCCCGCAGGGCCGATTATAGTCCGATGCTCTGCGGCGACGAGTACGATCAGCTCTTCTTTACTTCCACCCGAAAGGAGGCACAGGGCGATGAAGTCAGTGGTATCACGGGTGCCAAGGCGGGTGATATTTTCTTCTCGCAGAAAGACGACAAGGGGAAGTGGACCAAGCCGCAGACCATTGAAAGCGGTCTGAATACGGAATATGATGAGGGTGCTTGTTGCTTCTCAACCGACCAGCGGGTAATGTATCTCACGCAGTGCTCTACTGATCCGGATTATCCGCGCTATGCTACCATCGTTACATCGAACCGTTCTGATGCTGCATGGGGTGCACCCTCCAAATTGGAGATTTCCCGAGATACATTGTCAAGCTTCGCCCATCCTGCTGTTTCGCCCGATGGGGAATGGCTGTATTTCGTCTCTGATATGCCAGGCGGCATGGGTGGTATGGATATCTGGCGCGTCAGACTGACAGCTGCAGGACTTGGTGGCGTGGAGAATGTTGGCGCACCGGTGAATACAGAGGGTGATGAGATGTTCCCGACCTTCCGTCCTAATGGTGATCTGTATTTCTCTTCAAACGGTCATCCGGGCATGGGTGGACTGGATATCTTCATCGCCAAGGTGGATAAGAGTGGAAGATATAAGCTGGAGCATCCAGGCTTCCCTTTGAACTCACAGGGAGATGATTTCGGTTGTACCTTTGAAGGACTGCGGAACAAGGGGTATTTCTGCTCGAACCGCGGTGACGGTCGTGGCTGGGATCATATCTATAGCTTTGAGAATCCAGAGATCGTGCAGACACTCAAGGGCTGGGTGTACGAGATGGACGGCTATGAACTGCCTGCCGCTCAAGTGTATATGGTGGGTAATGATGGAACGAACCTGAAACTGAGCGTGAAGGGTGACGGCTCGTTTGAACAGGAGTTGCAGCCGGGCGTGGATTATATCTTGTTGGCTTCGTGCAAGGGTTACTTGAACCATCGGGAGGAGATCTGCGTGAAACCGGCCAAGGAGTCGGAGGAATACACGTTGCAGTTCCCATTGGCCAGCATCCGCGTTCCCGTACTCATTGATAATATCTTCTACGATTTCGATAAGGCCACGTTACGACCGGAGTCGGCTGCTGCATTGGATGAGCTGGTGGGCATGCTGAACGAGAATCCTAATGTAACGATTGAATTGAGTGCCCATGCCGATTATCGGGGTAGTGCCGACTATAACAAACGACTGTCGCAGCGGCGTGCCGAATCGGTGGTGAACTACCTCATCGCACATGGTATTCCTAAAGAACGACTCACCCCCATGGGCTATGGGGTGGAGAAACCCAAGACTATCCGGAAGAAACTAACAGAGAAGTATTCTTGGTTGAAGGAGAACGATGTGCTGACAGAGGAGTTCGTGAAAGCACTGAACGATCCTGAGAAAGAAGAGATTTGTAATCAGCTGAACCGTAGGACGGAGTTTGTGGTGTTACGTACCACCTACGGTATGTTTGATGAGAATGGACAGCTGAAGAACCCACCAAAGAAAAAAGAGAAAACCGTATCAGATGAAGACGACGGTTTCCTCTTTATCGAATAATATTTGTAAGTATTTACTTCCAACGCTCTGAGGTAACCACTATATACCCGCCTGTCATCACCAAGGCGAGGATAGTGAGATAGACAATCAACGGGTTCTGCTGATAAACCATATTTGTAGTAGCATCAGCCAACAATCCGAAGAAGGTGCCGAAGAGTGTCCTTAAGCCCTTGGTGTAATACAACAGCAGGATGCCGAGAACGGAGCAGAGGACAGTCCAAATGCGGTTCTTCTGCCAAGCAGTCTGTGGCAGGTTTCTCATCACACGATGGGTGAAGCCGTTGTCCTCGACTTCTACATGATGGTCCGAGAAGAAACTGTTTACCAGTGTCTCATCCTCTTCCGTTACCATAATCGGTTCGTTGGTTACGGTTTCTCTGTATTGTTCTTTTTGCTTATCGTCCATATCCATTCTCACTTAAATAGGTTGCTAGTTGTTTCTTTCCTCTTGAGAGGTGTGATTTTACGGTGCCTTGCGGCATTCCGGTAATTTCAGAGATCTTGTCGATAGGTAGTCCGTCCATCATCTGTAGCGTGATACAGGTACGTTCGTCCGACTTGAGTGTTTTTAGTGCGTCATAGATATCCATGCGCAGCGTGGAATCGGAAGGTCTTTCACTAACGAGTCGCATGGCTGTTGTGTCGATATCCTCAGTGATGTGCTGCGAACGACGGTAGTCGTAGAGCACGTTATAGGCAATGCGGTAAAGCCAGGTGGAGAACCCTGAGAGTCCTTTGAAACTGGCAATCCGCGTATAGGCTTTGATGAAGGTCTCTTGGGCGAGGTCATCGCTGAGCGGTCCGTCTCCCAGCGTCTGGCTCAGAAAGAACCGACGAACAGGTGACTGGTATTTCCTGACAAGTTGGTCGAAAGCCCGCTTGTTGTGAAACACCGCCACCTGCGTGACGAGGGAGAGATCGCTGTTAACCTTCATCTTAATACATACGTTTCTCAGGCATGATAATCCAAAGAATTGGATATAGGATGATTCCGCAGAACACAGTGAACAGGGTGAGCACAGCATATGCTACACGTACCACTGTGGGGTCGATGTTGAGATACTCTGCGATTCCACCGCAGACGCCTGCGATAACTCTATCGTTTGATCGTAATAATTTTTTCTGTTCCATGATTAAATGGGGTTAATGGTATAATGGGGTTAATGGGTAAAACAGATGACCGAAGAACTATTCCACGGGAGGGTTGATGTTGTCATCATACCTGTCGCGTTTACGGGATGAGGTCTTGGAAATCACGGCCTGACCTACACCATAGAGGGCAACGAGCCAGCCGATACCTGTAAGCGCATCTGCTCCTAAACATTTGAACAGGATAGCCAAACCGATACCTAAGAACACGTTCTTGATGCCTTTCTTCCAGAGATAATCGTCGTTCTGATATTCTGTGCGCACCAGTTCCTGGGGAATCTGTTGTCCGCTTTCCATAGCCTTCTCTGCCAACTGGTAGCGTTGACGCCTGTTCTTGAAGATCAGATAGATGATAAAGGCAACGAAAATAAAGGGCGCCAGAACGATGAAGAGGACCATGATCACGGCCAATATGGCTCCAAGACCACCTCCCACCAGATCTGTCATGTCGTGGGGTGACAAAAAGAAGTCGTCATCGTCTTCGTACTCATCAATATACACAGGAGTTGATGTTCCTGCCGTATCGGTGGAAGTCGTGTCTGAGTAGGCAACGATACCAGAAGAATCGGGTACCGATGTGGGATTCACCACCTGTGGGTGATGACGGTGCTTCTGTGCCTGTATCGTGACGGGAGCAAGCAGTGCACCTGCCAATAGGATTGTAATTAAATACCTTTTCATGCTTTTGTCTTTTGTTTGTTGATTCATTACTTTGTCTGTTAGACGATAATGATACACAAAAAGTTGCATCAGCATGAAAAAATTAGAAAATTCTTCTGGAGATACGCAGGTTCAAAACAGGGAAGACTTTAAATCCTTTGAAGAAACGGACATATGATCCGATGTCGCCACGGATGCCATGCACGTCTTTTGCGAGGTCAACACCGTCGTGGGTGATGATCTTTGGTGTGCCTCCCCATGTCATGAAACCACATTCAAAAGCGAAGTTATAGAGCTTGCCGGTCTTCGGTACTTCTGAACCATATCCGAACCCCAGATAGGGTTTGAAACGGTTGGCCTTGACCTTCACCTCCATCATGGCCTCTTCGTTAGGATAACAATAATAAGGTGTACCATCTTTGAAATCGCCTAAATGCACACCCATGCGTCCGTATTGCTCGAATCGTTTAATTACCTCAGCATCATCCTCGTAATGCGGGTCGAACTTAATGGCGTATTCGAATCCTCCTACACTGGTCGTCACGATGGGTTCGCCAGCCACAACTTTATCGTGAACGTGGTTATAAATTCCTACCGCTACCAGACTGCTCATATCCTCATAGGCATTATAAGCCTTGGCGATTTGCTCGTTACCATAGTAGAAACCGGCGGTAACAAACCATTTCTTGTTCGGGAAGGGGAAGACATCAACCAGTACCTTGGCATTGTAGTACGTAGGACGACCATACATTTTTATATTACGGTCGATCTGGTAACCGGTAGCTTGCTTGAATACCTCCGACATCTTGTCGAATTTCGTCACAATCTTGTTACCGTTCTTGTCCTTCTCGGGGTCATTCTTTAATCCAACCCTGAAGTTCATGGATTTCTTGAACGATGGCATGACAGCAAAGCCGGCACGGATTTGCACCATATCGCTGGCAGGCATGGCCAGTTCAGCGCCGATACCTGTCGTACCTGTCGTAATAGCTACATCAAGATGATTGAATTGGTTCCGGTATTCCGCCCCCGCACCTGCGGTATAGATATCTGAACCATGGTAGGTTCCTACATCGTTTTGTGCCTTGGCCGAAACAACACTCATGATGAGTAAGGCACAATATGTTATCATTCTGATTCTTATCTTCATATTCATCCTTTCTTTGTAAGTAGAAGTTTCATTTCACAATGTGCGTGCAAAATTAAAAGATTTTTCCCGAATCCCCAAGTTTTTCTTGAAAAGATTCATCATGATTCATCTTTATTTTGTATCTTTGCGAAAAGTTCAAACAATCATTTGCAATTATGAGAATAAGAAGATTCTTATTGATCATCATCGGTTTGCTGACCGTATCGATGATACAAGCGCAGCCACTTCTCAAGACACATGTGGAAACGGGTGATGTTGAAGGAGTGGTTGACGGACCGCTTGCTGTTTATAAAGCGATTCCTTATGCAGCTCCGCCTGTTGGAAACCTCCGTTGGAAAGAACCTCAGTCCGCAAAACCTTGGACAGGAGTATTGAAATCGGATCAATTCGGCCCCTGGCCTCCACAGCCTACTCGTCCTGGTCGTACAGCCGACATGATGAGCGAGGACTGTCTTTATCTGGGTATTGCTACGCCTGCCACATCGGTCAACGACCGTCTGCCCGTAATGGTATGGATTCACGGAGGTGGATTCCAGACAGAACATTACGGCGGTGACCTGTGGAAACATCTTGCCATGCGAGGGGTGGTGGTAGTCAGTGTGGAGTACCGAACAGGTGCCTTGGGCTTTATGGCTCATCCTGAGCTCACCAAGGAATCGAAGAATGGTCATTCAGGTAACTATGGTTTGTTGGATCAGATCTTCGCCCTTAAATGGGTGCAACGTAATATCCAGAACTTCGGTGGTGACCCCTCGAAAGTAACCATCTTCGGAGAGAGTGCCGGCGCCATCAGTTGTAGCATTCTTTGTGCTTCTCCCTTGGCCAAAGGACTCTTCCGTGCAGCCATCAGTCAGAGCGGTGGTTCTTTCGCACCATGGCAGGATGGTAACAGAACATTGGTGACCAATGCCTCGCAGAAGGGTGCAGAGCAGCATGGACTCGCCTTTCAGAAGCATCTGAAGAAGAAATCCCTGAAGGAACTGCGAAAGATGGACGCCATGGCCCTTTGTGGAAATGACGTAGGGTTCGGTGGCTTCTGGCCTTGTGTGGATGGGTATGTAATTACCGACGACCTCTACCGTCTTTATGAACGGGGGGATTATAACGATGTGCCTGTTATCGTGATGACCAACTCTGATGAAGGTGCTTTGTTCTCGAGAAGTATAGAACCTGAGGATTACCAGAAATCAGTGCGTGCCACGTTTGGTCCCTTTGCAGAGGAAGCCTTGAAGATTTATCCCGGTAACACGGTTGATGAGGCTTTCCATGGCAACGGTGATGCGTTTCGTGACATGGGCTTTGCCTGGCCTTCCTACGCTTGGGTGAACTTACAGTCAAAGACGGGTAAGGGTGCTGCCTATGCAGCCTTCCTTGCCCAGCCTTCTACACGCAGCTTCTCTGGTGACCCGCGTCGTCGAGGAGTGGCACATGCTGATGACATTCTCTACCTGAATGGTGAGTTCCTGATGCAGCCTGACAAGTATCCTGCTGAGTCGGCGTTGGCAGAAATCATCCAGCAGTACTGGGTGAACTTCGCCAAGACGGGGAATCCCAACGGGAAAGGTTTGCCTTATTGGCCTACGTTTGATGCCTCTAAACCTACCACGATGCAGTTCAGTAATGGTGCTTCGTTAATCATGTTGCCGAATCGCGAGAAGATAGAATTCGTGGATCGTTTCTATCAGTGGGTACGGAGTGAGACGGAGAAACAGCGGAAATAACCGACGGATTTTCGTGAATGCGTGCAGGATTTCGAAATAATAGTTGTAATTTTGCACCATCAAGAATCAACGGAATGGAGTTACCTGGGGATTTCATACAATACATGGAAGGATTCATGGGGGAGTCCCTATGGACGGAGTTGCGAAGCGGACTCATGGAGGAGGCTCCTGTGAGTATCCGTATGAACCCGTTCAAAGCGCAGGATATGACAGTTAATGAAGGCACTCTCGTGCTATGGTGCCAACAAGGATGGTATCTGCCTAGTCGTCCTGTCTTCACTTCCGATCCGTTGTTCCATGCCGGGGCCTACTATGTGCAGGAGGCATCATCGATGTTCCTAGACACAGTGCTTCGCGAATATGTCAAGGAGCCTGTAACCATGCTCGACCTCTGTGCGGCACCCGGGGGGAAATCTACTGTGGCAAGGGCCGCTCTTCCTGAGGGAAGTCTGCTGGTCAGCAACGAACCCATCCGAAAACGGGCCCAGATCCTCATGGAGAATATCCAGAAGTTCGGTCATGCGGATGTCATCGTAACGAATAATTATCCCCACGACTACGCCTCCTCAGGACTGCAGTTCGATGTGATTTTGGCAGATGTGCCTTGTTCTGGTGAGGGCATGTTCCGTAAGGATGCAGAGGCGATAGGGGAGTGGAGCAGACAACAGGTGGAGAAATGCTGGCGCCTGCAGCGTGAAATCATCACGGATATATGGGATTGTCTGCGCCCTGGAGGACTGTTGATTTATTCCACTTGTACGTTCAATGCCTTGGAGGACGAGGAGAATGTGCGGTTTATCAGGGATGAACTGGGTGCGGAGGTGCTTCCTGTTACCGTTGATCCTTCGTGGAACATCACAGGATCATTGGTTCCGGATTTCCTAGAACCCGTCTATCGGTTCCTGCCTGGTAAGACGAAAGGCGAAGGACTGTTCATGGCGTTGCTACGAAAAGAGGGAGATGCTGTGAATACAGGTAAGCGAAAGAACAAAGAAAAAGATAGAAAAGAGAAGAAAACAAAGATAGAAGTGCCTGCAGAATGGCTGTCGCAAGCCGATGACTACGACTATGTCCAGTCATCTGGTAAGGTGATGGCCATCCCACGAAGGTGGAAAACTTTCTATGACCAGGTAGCAAAAACCCTTCATGTGATGCATGCTGGTATCACCATCGGTGAGATGAAAGGGAAAGACCTGATTCCGGATCAGTCGTTAGCTCTGTCTATAGAACGTGACCCGCAGGCTTTCCCAACGGTGGAACTATCGGTTGATGAGGCTCTCGGCTACTTACGAAAGGAAACACTTCCAGGTTTGTCTGACAGTCCTAGGGGCTATACATTAGTAACCTGCCAAGGTCTTCCGTTAGGTTTCCTGAAGAACCTCGGCAACCGCACGAACAATCTCTATCCGCAGGAGTGGAGAATCAAGAGTTCGCACATTACTGCTCCCTGTCAAATCATTCATCGAAACAAATAACAAAACGATATGAAACAATACTTAGACCTCTTAAACCGTATCCTGACGGAAGGAACGCAGAAAGGCGACCGTACAGGAACAGGTACGGTGAGCATCTTTGGAAACCAGATGCGCTTCAACCTTGATGATGGCTTCCCGCTGCTCACCACCAAGAAACTCCATCTGAAATCCATCATCTACGAACTGCTGTGGTTCCTGAAAGGAGATACGAATGTGAAGTATCTTCAGGAGCATGGGGTGAGAATATGGAATGAATGGGCTGACGAGAATGGAGAACTCGGTCCTGTATATGGTCATCAGTGGCGTTCATGGCCCGACTATGACGGAGGTACGATTGATCAGATCCAGTATGTCCTCGACCAGATCCGCAACAACCCTAACTCCCGTCGTATGATTGTGAGTGCATGGAATGTAGCAGAGGTGAACAAGATGGCCTTACCACCTTGTCACACCATGTTCCAGTTCTATGTGGCCGATGGCCGACTCAGTCTGCAACTCTACCAACGCAGTGCCGACACCTTCTTAGGCGTGCCGTTCAACATCGCTTCTTATGCACTGCTCATGATGATGATGGCGCAGGTAACAGGATTAAAACCCGGTGAGTTTATCCATACCACAGGCGACACCCATCTCTATCTGAACCATCTGGAACAGGCAAAGCTGCAGCTGACGAGAACACCACGTCCTCTTCCAACCATGCGCATCAACCCCGATGTGAAGAGTCTGTTTGATTTCCAGTATGAGGATTTCCAGTTAGAGAACTATGATCCATGGCCGCATATCAAGGCGGAGGTGTCTGTATAGTTGACGGTTAAAGTTCAAAGTTCATAGTTCATAGTTCAAAGTTCATAGTTTATTATGGCGATAAATTTGATTGCTGCGGTAGCAAAGAACAGGGCGATTGGTTATCAGAACAAGCTGTTGTACTGGCTGCCCAACGATTTGAAACGTTTCAAATCGTTAACTACCGGTCACACCATTATCATGGGAAGGCGCACTTTTGAGAGTCTGCCCAAGGGCGCATTGCCCAATAGAAGAAATGTAGTATTGAGTAGAACCACGAAAGAGCTTCCTGGTTGTGAGTGTTATCCTTCCCTTAAAGAGGCGCTGCGCCATTGCGGACCAGAGGAGGATATATATATAATAGGTGGCGCCAGTGTATATAAACAGGCAATCAGCGTAGCCGACCGCCTGTGTCTTACTGAAGTCAACGATGTTCCTGCCGAAGCAGATGCCTTCTTTCCCCCTTATGATGACTGGGTAGAGGAATGGAAAGAAGAACATAGTACCGATGAGAAACACCGGTACGAATATGCTTTCGTGAATTACATCAGGAAGTAAACCTTACCTTTGCTTATTCATCCTCCTGGGGGAAGTCATCAACCGGCAACTGACGGTTGAAGGCTGAACCGAAGGAGATGATGGTCTCACTGCGAGACAGTCCTAACGGCTGCAGCTTGTCGTGGATGATGTTCAGCAGGTGATGGTTGTTCATGGCGTAGATCTTGATGAACATATCATAGTCGCCTGTGGTGTAATGACACTCCACCACCTCAGGAATCTCCAACAAGGCTTGTACAACACTATCGAACTTTTCCGGATCTTTCAGGTTCAAACCGATATAGGCGCAAGTCTCATAACCAATCTTTTCAGGGTCGATAATGAACTGCGATCCTTTCAGTACACCTGAACTGGTGAGTTTCTGAATACGCTGATGGATGGCAGCACCACTGACATTGCATTCGCGTGCTACCTCAAGAAATGGGACACGGGCATCCTTCGCAACCATACGAAGAATCTTCTTGTCCAGAGAATCTAATTGATGAGCCATTCTTTTTAAGTTGTTTGATTGCAAAGTTATGCTTTTTTTTTGATAATTGCAACAAATCAAACAAAAATTTGCACGATAAGTTATTATTTCGTGCTGGATGATCGTTTTTCGGCAGAATAGTTAATCTGATGCGCCTTTGCCTGTCTGAGGGCTTGCTTCACATCCGTAATGGTTCCCATATCGGTTTGCTGGTCGGCCTTGATGCTCACGGTCATGGCTTGCAAATCTTCTGCAGACATCCTTCCTCGCTCAGATTCGATATAGGCGGGAATACTTTCTACATCCGCGAACTTATCATTCAACTGGATGCGAATCTGTCCGTCGTTACTTCCCACCGGCTTACCTATATATATATAGGTGACGGATGATTTCTTGGTAAGACGAGTCAGTTCCGTTCCTTGAGGCATCTGATACTGTACCTTTACCGGCGTGCTTCGCATATGGGTAACAATCATGAAGAAGAACAGCACGGTGAAGATCAGGTCGGGCATGGAAGCCATGTTCAGACCGGGTATCTCATGGTTGGAATGTCTGCGGAACATGTTCATTCCTCACCTCCTTTCGGATAGGTTTCAGCAATGCGCTGGGGGTAGAGGGCTCGGAGCGAATCGCGTTGTTCCTCGGAACACTGGGCGAACGATCGTCCGAACATCTTCTGTGCTCTTCGTTCCCGTAGCTGACGGTAGGCGGCAACGATCTCGTTCTGCATATTGAAGTAGGTGTTGTAATTGGCTTCCCGAGCCACCTCTACAGAAACAACGTGCTGTTTGCGGTCAGGACAATGCTCCACGAAATCCATCACCTGCTGTCGTACCTGTTGCAGTGTTACTACGCTATCGTTGATGCTTAACTGATTATCTGCTGAAATCGCCAGTCTGATCATGTTACTCTTGTCCATATCTATCACCTGTTCCTCCTTCTCATCGTCAAGAGGCGGCAACTGTCGCGACAATCCCTTGTCGATATCCATAGAGGTAGTGACCAGGAAGAAGATCAGCAGCATAAACGAGATGTCGGCTGTTGATGTGGTATTCAATACCGGCATGCTATGCTTTCTCCGACGGAACATGTTCCCTCCTTTCGCTTTCCACATGCGATTTCCGGCTCAGTCCTGACATACCGTAGATGAAACAGCCTACAGCAACCACAATCAGGATGCCCGATGTATAGATGAACATATCAGAGATCTTGAGCCAGAACGAATCCGTATAGAGTTTCTCTCCCAACTGAATCGGCTTAGAAGAACCCAAGAGGAACGTCAGTAGCAGACAGACAACCAGCAGAGCGGTCACACCATATGCAATCTTCGTCACAGGGATATTGTTCACGATATTCTGCGAACGGTCACGCTTCTTCAGCGACCGTACGGCCGACCATATCGTGATGACCGTTGTGACCAGGATCACCAGGTATATCACCACCAGTTCGATGTCTATCAGCATGTCGTTCATCAGCGTGTCAGCTTGTATTTCATGATGATGTCAAGCAGTGAGATGGCACTTTCTTCCATCTGACTGGTCAGGTGTTCGATCTTCGAAAGGATATAATTGTAGAAGATCTGCAGGATCAAGGCTACGATGATACCGAAGATGGTGGTGATCAAAGCCACTTTCATACCTGATGCTACGATGGTAGGACTGATATCGCCCATTTCCTGAATCCTGTCGAAAGCCAATACCATACCGATTACTGTTCCTAAGAATCCCAATGAGGGAGCCATGGCAATGAACAGGGTAATCCATGAACAGCCTTTCTCCAGATTGGCACTTTGCACAGAGCCGTAGCTCACAATGGAACGCTCCACATCTTCCATCGACTCATTGATGCGCATCAGTCCTTGATAACAGATGGAAGCCACCGGTCCGCGGGTTTCACGACAGATGGTCTTTGCCTCTTCTATCTTCCCGTCCATGATTTTCTCTTCCAGATCGCCCATCAGCTTCTTGGCGTTGATCTCACTCAGACTGAGGTAGATGATGCGTTCAATACAGAAGGCCAGACCTAATACCAGTACCAAGGCCACCAACGACATGAAGGCCGCATTTCCGTCAAGGAACGTCTTCTTCAGTCGTTTGTGCACTCCTCCCTCTTCATCGTCCAGCATACTCTCATCAACTGCCTCAACAGGCAGACTGGCATTCAGAGAGTCGAGGGCTGTGGAGTCGGATACCGCTACCACAGAATCATTCAACTGCTTTCCGTCTTGAGCGGAAACCACCAAGGGAGTAATAAGAAGAAGGAAAATCAAAACGAGATGTTTCATAAGCAAAACAATTAGCGGAGAGAACAGGATTTCCTCGGCCTTTTGCCTCGGAGCTTTGAATCCTGTCTTAATCCTGCGGAGAGAACAGGATTCGAACCTGCGAACCAGTTTTGCCGGTTACACGCTTTCCAGGCGTGCCTCTTCAACCACTCGAGCACCTCTCCAAAAAGACGAGTGCAAAGGTACTACAAATAATTAAGATTCTAAATATGTGTCGGGTGTTTTATTAAAGATTAACAGTTTTCATTGATATCTCTTTCCTGGGATTTGGTTTTTCGCTTACTTATTGGTTAAAATCTTCATATTCGAGCAAACAAATTCATTTGTTTCTTTCTCACTTAATCAGATTTTTCGTACCTTTGCCCCAATTTAATTCATACAGGAAATGAGAAAGCTTTATATCATGCTGTTCTGCATGCTGACCATGTCGGCTGAAATGCTGGAAGCAAAGGTGCTGCAGAATGTATATGCACGTAAGACAACTTCGTTGAACGGAGAGTGGCAGACAATCATCGACCCCTTTGATGCGGGGTATTACGACTATAGAATGAATGCCTCACCCAACGGCTTCTTCAAAGACCAGAAACCGCAATCGAAAGGCGACCATGTGGAATACGACTTCTCTGAGAAGGAAACGCTGAAGGTGCCGGGCGATTGGAATACACAGCGACCTGAACTGCTGTTCTACGAAGGAAGTGTATGGTATAAGAAAACCTTTAAGTATAACCTGAAGAAGGACCGTCTGCTCTATCTCTATTTCGGCGCTTCGAACTACCAGACGGATGTCTATCTCAATGGCGAAAAGATAGGAACGCATATTGGTGGCTTCACGCCTTTCAACTTCGATATTACCGATAAGGTGAAGAAAGGTGATAACTTCATCGTTGTGAGAGTGAATAACGACCGTCATGCAGAAGGTGTGCCCACACTGAACAGCGACTGGTGGAACTATGGTGGTATCACCCGCGACGTGATGCTGGTGGAGACACCGATGGCTCATGTGGACGACTATGAGATCCGTCTGCAGGAAGGTTCGTACGAGAAGGTGTTGGTGAAAGTACGACTGAACTTAGCTGTGGCTAACGTGAAGATCGAGGTGAACATCCCAGAACTGAGCATCTTTGAACGGATAACGACCAATCAGAGCGGTGTGGCTCAGATTGTGCTGGATGCCGATCCCGAACTGTGGTCGCCTGACCGTCCTAAATTGTATGATGTGGAACTGGTATGCGAGGGCGAACATCTGAAAGATCAGATAGGTTTCCGCCATATCGACACCAACGGAAAGAAGATCCTGCTGAACGGTAAGCAGGTTTTCCTGCGTGGTATCAGTATTCATGAGGAGGCTCCTTTCCGCTCAGGACGTTGCACAACAGAACAAGATGACAGCGTACTGATTGAATGGGCGAAGTTCTTAGGATGTAACTTTATCCGTCTGGCTCACTATCCGCATAACGAACAGATGGTGCGCATGGCCGAGAAAGAGGGCTTGATGGTGTGGAGTGAGATTCCTGTATATTGGACAATCCAATGGGATAACCAGGAAACCTATAACAATGCCTACCGACAGCTTACTGATAACATCCAGCGCGACCATAACCGTTGTGCTGTCATCGTGTGGAGTGTTGCCAACGAAACACCGCGAGGACAGGCTCGTGATCATTTCCTGACAGGTCTTGTTCAAAGGGCTCGCGAGTTGGATAACGACCGTTTGGTCAGCATGGCCATGGAAACGGAAACGCATGATAATATCTCTACCGTGGAGGATAATCTCAGTGATCTGGTGGATATCCTCAGTTTCAACAACTATCTGGGATGGTATGGTGGAAAACCGTCTGACTGTGAGCGCCGTAAGTGGTTCTTTGATCAGGACAAGCCCGTGGTGGTGAGCGAGTTCGGTGCAGGTGCCGTGGCTGGTCGTTTTGGCGACAAAGACGAGAAGTGGACTGAGGAATATCAGGCTGAGGTGTATCGTCAGACACTGAAGATGTACGACAAGATCTCGAACTTCGCGGGCTGTACTCCTTGGATCCTCATGGATTTCCGTTCGCCGCGCCGACAGTTGCATGGCACACAGGATTTCTTCAACCGCAAGGGAATCGTTTCTGACAAGGGTAGAACCAAGCAGGCGTTCTATGTTTTGCAGGACTTCTACAAGAAGAAAGGTGCGTTCAAGCACGTGAAAAAACAATAGAAAGAACCGTCCGAACCATTCGGACTAATTCATTTCTCACTTTTTCCCAACGTGGGAACAATTTATTCCCACGTTGGGAACTTTTTATTCCCATGTTGGGAACTTTTTATTCCCATGTTGGGAATTATTACTTCCCAGCCTATCATCAGGAAGTTTGTAACGGGCAAACTCATTTTTTTTTGTTTTTTTTGCACTCTTCCGTGCAGTATTTTGTATATTTGCAGTTTAGAAGGTAAAAGAGATACAAGTATGAAAAAGTTTTTATATCTGATAGGGTTGATGACCTGTATGTGTCTGATGGCCACCTCGTGCAAAAGTGAAGACGAGGATGATATCAATAAAAGTGCTCCTGATGGAACGTTTTACCAGATGGGCAGCGTGTTAAAACAAGGACATTACTCTGGTTATTGGATAGTGAATGGCTTTCCTGCTGACAGCTGCGAGATGTCATTCGACGGTACGTTAATAGGCTTTTCCAACATGCCTGTTACCACCATTTTGCGTGAGGCACATCTTGGTCTTGTGCCGTTTTTCAAGAAGCAATTAGGTCCTAGCATTATCAATGATAAGGACATAATAGTAAATAATAGGGGATTTGTTGTAAAACCTGTTCTGAGTGGCGTTTCTGCGAATAATGTATACATCTCGAGCTCTTTCAAGGAAAGCGGGTCCGCATCTGCTCACCAAGGTCTTGCGGCAAACATGGACCTTGAGGATGTGAGTTATTTATTCTCTGCCACAGACGGTGAGGATACATGGTATTACGGTATTGTGTTCAATGAAGATAACTATGGTGTACTCAGCAAAGAACAATCATCACGTGTCATCAAGTTCACCATTAAGCAAATCATTGAATATGATCCTCCACATTATGAAAGAAGGGTTTGGGGCAACTTGTCTATACCTCTCATATTCATATCTAACGACTTGTAGTGGAAACAGAGAAACAGTTATTGTTCAGGATAAAGGATGGGGAGCGCGGAGCACAGCGGAGGCTGTATGAGCGCTTTGCCGGCTATCTGATGGCGGTGTGCCTGCGGTATCTTACCGACAGGGAGGCCGCAGAGGATGTGCTGCAAGACTGTTTCGTTAAGATACTTACCGCTGTCAATCATTTTGAATATCGTGGAGAGGGATCGCTGAAGGCTTGGATGACAAGGGTGGTGGTGAACGAATCGCTGTCGTACCTGAAACGGAATGAGCGGTTCTCCCTAAGCGATGAGATTCCCGATGAGGTGGAAGAGGAGGCACCCGACATAGGCTTTGTGCCGCTGGAGCTGATGCAAAGACTGATTGAGGAATTACCAACAGGTTATAGGGCGGTGTTTAACCTCTACGTGTTCGAACAACTGAGTCATAAGGAAATAGCCGAAGAGTTAGGCATCAAAGAGAAATCATCATCTTCACAGTTCTTACGAGCAAGGATGATATTGGCAAAGAAAATTAAGGATTACATAAAACAACAAACAAAATGAACGAGAAAGAGTGGACATCAGAGCTTCGCAAGCGGATGGCAGACTATGAAGAGCCTGTCAACGACGAGCTATGGGAGCGCATTGAAAGCACTCTTTCTGAAAAGAGTGGTTCTCAAGAGATAGTAGGTGCAGGTCCTTCCAAGGTTGAAGAGGCAGGTACTCCTTCAAAGGAGAAAGCCCGCATCGTACCTTTACGACGTTGGGCTGCTGCCGCTGCTGCCTTACTGTTAGTTGTTGGCGGCGGTTATTACATCCATAAAAAGGTAAATACTGGGGCACCAGTGGTGGAAACGGCCGCAATCACAGAGAAAGCAGGGCCCACGGAAACCCCAAGAGAATTAGATACACCAGACAATATAGATACACCAGATAATCTAGATAAACTAGAAAACCTAGAAAACCTAGATAAACTAGCGCATCTAGATAATCTAGTTAGCCCATCCAGCCCACTAAGCCTATCCAGCCCATCTCATCCATCTTCCCCATCGCTAAACATTGAAGAAGAGAAGCAAGAGCTTATCAATCATGAAGAGAGAAAGCAAGATGAAGATTTGAGAGCGAGCCAGTCGACTGAAACATCGACCATGGCACGAAACGATGGTAATGAGCGTATGCGGAAGCTGGAAGAAAGTTCTCAGTCTGTCTCTTCGGCTTCCCATCGCTCTTTGGGTTATGAGCATTCCCAAACAATAATGCCCAAGAAGCAAGAGCAGCCGAAGATGTCGGCCATGCTCTATGCGCAGAATGCGATGGGGGGTAACGACTTGCATCGTGATCCTGTATTGATGAGTTTGGACAAGGCGGCGATGTATAGCGAGGTTGAGCAGATAAGCTATTCGGTTAATACACGCCATGCTCCCATTTATCTGTACAACTATGAGGAGATCACGAAACATCATCAGCCCGTGACGTTCGGTCTGTCGTTGTCGTATCCGCTTACTTCCCGTTTGTCGGTATTGTCAGGTGTCACCTATACCAAACTATCTTCCGATTTCATCCAGAAGATGAACGATACCAAGGTGGTGAACGAGCAGGAGCTGCATTATGTTGGAGTACCCGTGCGACTCAGTTATCAACTGCTTTCATGGAAAGGCTTCTCCTTGTATGGCATTGCCGGAGGAGCAGCTGACATGAATGTGAAGAGTTCCTATACCACTGAAGGTGTGAAGGGTAAAGCCAGGAAAGACCGTGTGCAGTTCTCTGCTGATGCTGCTGCAGGTGTGCAGTATCAGGTACTGCCCCAGATGGGTTTGTATGTGGAGCCAGGCGTGAAATACTATCTCGACAATAAGAGTCGGGTGGATAACTATTTCAAGGATCATCCTTTCAACTTCAACCTACAGGTGGGTGTTCGCTATGAACTCTCACGATGATAAAAGTGAAAATAAATCGGAATTTGTTTCATCAAACTATTGTTCGTATCGATTTTTTTTGTATATTTGCATTCAAACAGTAACGGAATAACATTTAACTAAAAATCACTAATAAACGAACAATAGTAATCACATGAAAATCGGTTTATTTATCCCGTGTTATGTGGACGCCGTGTATCCAGAGGTCGGCGTAGCCACATACAAACTCTTGACAAGTCTTGGACTGGATGTGGAATATCCGCTCAACCAGACCTGCTGCGGACAGCCGATGGCGAATGCCGGATTTGAGAAACAGGCGATACCATTGGCGGAGAAGTTCGAAGACAAGTTCAAGGGTTTTGACTATGTCGTTGCTCCGTCTGTGAGCTGCGTGGCATTTGTGAAAATCAACTATCCCCGTTTACTTAAAGGTAAGCATGAATGTACTACATCCGATAAGATTATGGATGTGATAGAGTTCTTGCATGATGTGGTGAAAGTGGATAAGCTGCCAGGGCAGTTCCCACACAAGGTGAGTCTGCATAACTCCTGTCACGGCGTTCGTGAACTAGGACTCAGTTCTCCCAGCGAACAGAACGAGCCAAAGTTCAACAAGATCAAGGATCTTCTTGAACTGAAAGAGGGAATCGAAGTAGTTGAGCCGGAACGACCTGATGAGTGCTGTGGCTTCGGTGGAATGTTCTCTATTGAGGAAACTGCAGTATGTGAGCAGATGGGTAAAGACAAGGTGAAACGTCACATGGATACTGGGGCTGAATATATTACCGGTCCCGACTGCTCTTGTCTGATGCATATGGCTGGTATAGCTAAGAAGCAGGACCTGCCTATCCAGTTCAAACATGCCGTGGAGATTCTTGCGGCAGGAATATGATTTGCTTTTCGTGATATCGATAAAACGATAAAACGAAATGACGTGATAACGAAACAACGATAACTTATGAGTACAGCACATAGTAACGCGGCAAAAGCGTTTTTGAAGAACCAGAAATATGCGGGCTGGCACGACGCCACGTTCTGGTCGGTTCGCACCAAGAGAGATAATATGGCCTACGGACTGGAGGAGTGGGAGCAGCTGAGGGAGAAGGCTTCGCAGATCAAACGCCACACCATCAGTCATCTGGATGAGTATCTGGATCAGTTCGCCACCAATGCTGAGAAGAACGGTTGTATTGTTCACTGGGCGAAGGATGCCGAGGAGTTCAACGAGATTGTCTATGGCATCCTCAAGGAGAATGAGGTGAAGAAGATAGTGAAGAGTAAGTCGATGCTCACCGAGGAGTGTGAGATGAATCCTTATCTGGAGAAACATGGCATTGAGGTGGTGGAGACCGATTTGGGTGAACGCATCATCCAGCTCAAAGGACAGGCACCGAGTCATATCGTGATGCCGGCCATCCACCTGAACCATGACGATGTGGGCGAGCTGTTCGAAGAAAAGCTCGGAACGGAAAAGGGGAACCATGATCCTACCTACCTGACTTATATGGCACGACTGAGTCTGCGCAACGAGTTCCTTACTGCCGATGCGGGAATGACGGGTGCGAACTTCGGTATTGCCGAAACGGGTGACATTGTGGTATGTACCAATGAAGGAAATGCGGATATGTCCACTTCTTGTCCGAAGCTGCATATTGTTGCCATCGGCTTGGAGAAGGTGATTCCCAACTACGACTGTCTGGCGGTCTTCCAGCGTATGCTCTGCCGGGCAGGTACGGGTCAGCCTACAACCACGTTCACTTCGCATTTCCGCAAGGCGCGTCCTACCGCAAAGAACATGCATATCGTGTTGGTGGATAACGGCAGGAGCGACTGGATTGCTAATCCCGACCATTGGGAACTGCTGAAGTGTATCCGCTGCGGTAGTTGTATGAACACCTGTCCTGTGTATCGTCGTTCAGGAGGTTATTCCTATTCTTACTTCATTCCCGGTCCGATTGGCATCAACCTGGGTATGCTTCGCAACAAGGAGAAACATAGTGGAAACGTGAGTGCCTGTACCTTGTGCCTGAGTTGTCAGACCGTCTGTCCTGTCAAGGTAAACCTGGGCGACCAGATCTACCAATGGCGCCAGCAGTTAGATGACTTCGGTACGGCGAATCCGCAGAAGAAGATGATGTGCAAGGGTATGGGTGTGCTGTTCGGCAGCAGTGGTATCTATAACACCGCTATGAAGTTCGCCCCGCTGGCCAACTGGGTTCCTGGCGCACTGATGCAGAGTGGTATCAACCCATGGGCCCAGAGCGGTCATAAGATGATGACCTTCCCCAAGAACTCGTTCCAGGAACTCTGGCGGAAAGGAAAGGTGAAGTGAATTGACGATTGATAATGGATAATTGACAATTAAAAGCGTATGAGTACAAAGGAAGAGATCCTGTCGAAGTACAGGAAAAACATACATCAACAATTTGATATGCCCGACCTGACCGATATCAGGGGTATTACTTATGCTGATCCTCTTGCTCAGTTCATCTCCATGACACAGTCGGTGGGCGGCAAGGTAGTGGAACTGGAAGCAGGAAAGGATATCAATGAACTGATTAAGGAATTGTATCCTGATGCCAAGGAGATTGCAAGTAACTTACCTGAGATTACTATTGCTACGCGTAATCCGGATACCATCGGCTCGGCTCAGGCATTGAACGGAACAGATGTGGGTATCATCAGGGGAATGTTCGGTGTAGCTGAGAATGCCTGTGTGTGGATTCCACAGCAGATGGTGGAGAAAGCGGTATGCTTTATCTCTGAGAATCTGGTGATCTTACTGAAGAAGAGTGAGATAGTGAACAATATGCACGAGGCCTACAAGCGAATCGAGTTCAACGACTATGGTTACGGCACGTTTATCAGCGGACCGTCGAAGACAGCGGATATCGCACAGGTGCTGGTGATGGGTGCTCAGGCTGCCCGTAGCGCCACGGTGGTTCTCGTCTAAGGCATCAACGGAAACGATTGAGGAGGCTGACTATCTGGTCGGCCTCTTCTTGTTTCATGGCGGGATGACAGGGCAGACTCAGTTCCTGACGATGGATTCGTTCGGTAATCGGGAAGGATAGGTCGTTCCATTCCTTGTAGCATGCTTGCTTATGCGGTGGGATAGGATAGTGGATCATGGTCTCCACCCCGTTCTCTTTCAGATATTGCTGGAGCTCATCACGTCTTTCACAAAGGATGGGGAAGATATGATAGACACTCTTAGAAGGTGTAGGGAGAAGTATTTCCGGATGCTTAACGTTGTTGATATAGTAATCGGCAATGGCTTGTCGGCGCTGATTATCTTCATCCAGGTGTCTGAGTTTCACATCTAACATGGCTGCCTGTATCTCATCCAAGCGGGAGTTACGACCTTGGTAGTCGAAGACATATTTCTTCGATGAGCCGTAATTACCTAATTCCTCGATGATCTGTGCCAGTTCCTTATCGTTGGTGGTAACAGCACCCGCATCTCCCATGGCACCTAAGTTCTTCCCGGGATAGAAGCTATGGGCAGCGGCATAACCCAAAGAGCCGGTCCGTCTCTTTTGACCATTGTCCATTGGCGCGAAGCACCCATGTGCCTGAGCATTGTCCTCAATGAGTTTCAGGTGATGTTTCTTGCAAATCATCCCGATCTTCTCGGTATAGGCACATCGCCCGTAGAGATGAACAATCATCAGGGCTTTGGTACGTTCGGTAATGACCTCTTCAATCAGTGAATCATCAATCTGGAAAGTGTCGATAGAAGGCTCCACCAAAACAGGGGTCAGACCGCATTCGGAAATAGACAATATTGATGCGATGAAGGTGTTGGCGGGTACGATGACCTCATCGCCAGGTTGCATGACACCTTTTTCTATATAGGCACGCAGGATCAATGTTAATGCATCAAGTCCGTTGGCAACCCCCACGCAGTATTTCGTTCCTATATAGGTAGCATAGTTCTTTTCAAAGCGTTGGGTATGCTCACCTTTCAGATACCAGCCACTGTCCATTACGCGACCAACAGCTTCGCGTAACTCCGCATTGTAGCGGTCATTAATCTGTTTCAGGGGGAGATACTTAATCATAGCGTCAGCAAATCAAACTTGTCACTTATCACTTTCAACTTCCCACTCGTAGATGTCATAACAAAGTCCCCGTCCACCATAGCCTTCCTTCTGGAACACCAGGTTCTCATTCAGACCACTGCCGTCAGGATGCTCGGTAGAGCGCCCGAAGTCGAAATAGGGATAATCACGATAATCTTTGAAGATCTGGTCATAGAGAAGATCAATCACTCCCAGTTTCTTTCCCTCTGGGGAAGCCGAACTGTACTGGGCATGCACTACTTGGGACGAAATATAAAGCACGACACCTCCCAGCACTTTACCTTCTCTGACAGCTTGGTAGAGTTGGATGTTCTGAGGGAAGCGTCCATGTAGTAATTCTATTTCCTGAAGAGAGTGAACTGGCTTTACTCCGTACTTGTTCATGAGGTTATCTGCCAGCACCTGCCAGAAAGCCTCATAATGGTTGGAACGTTCTACAACAACACCAGCATTCCGGGCACGGGCAATACCACGGCGTCGAACCCGTTCCCATCGTAAACCTGCAGAGAGATAGATGTTGGTGGCAAAGTCCCTTGCCACGATACGAGCATGACACTCATGGTAGAGGGCATAGAGATCCTCTTCAGCCGAAAGACGATGGTAGATCCACGGAATTGCCTTGTAACTGACATGACGAATACCTTGAGAACGCAGATAGTCATTCATCTCCCGGAAGAGATGCATGGTCTGGACAACCGTTAGACGGGGACTCATCACCAAACCGCCATAGGTAAGACCGTTGTGAGAGCAGAGTGTATCCCCCGACTGATGGGCAGGCAGTACTGCTAACAACCGACCGTCTGAATAGAACATCAGCGAATGGTCGCAGAAACGGTCTGAATGGTAGTCCATATACCTTCGGTCGAAGAGAAAGACACCATTCTTCGACTCGGCAACGAACTGATTCCATTCGTCAACGTGCTCAGGAGTATATCGTCTTATTTCGAACATCCGATGTATTCTAGGAACTCGTCGTAATCATAGATATAATCATCCTCATCATAAAGTTCAGAAGCCAACACAAGACATACGGCCCCTGAAGAGAAATCGTCTAGGGTACGCCAGGTGTTGGTGTCGATCAGCAGTCCTTGCCATGGATGGTTCAGCAAGATGGTCTTTTTCTCATGACCGTTGTCGAGTGTGACATGGAACGAACCGCTGAGGGCAATGACAAACTGCTGGAGTCGCTTGTGGGCATGACCGCCCCGACTTTCTCCTCCAGGAACATCATACACCCAGTATGCCCGCTTGATGTCAAACGGAACATCTTTCATCTGTTCGGCCACTGTGAGGTTTCCACGTGGATCGACGATCTTTGTCAGATTGATGATTTTTCCTAACATATGCTATTTCTTCATATAAGGGTCGGTACCCAATACGGTTGCAGCCAATCGTTTGGCTTTGTCACGCAACGCATTGACATCATCACCAACCTCTCCGTAGCAGAGGACAACACCCATGCGGCGTCCCTTATGAGCTTCGGGCTTACCAAAGAGACGGATACGAGTGCGGTCTTCCTTCAGTGCCTCCTCAAGGTTGTAGTTAAACAGAGAACGGTCAACTGGCGTCTTTGCTTCTTTGGGTGAGAGAATCACGGCGCTGGCCCCCGCATGTTCCAGATGGATGGCAGGAATGGGCAGACCCATCACGGCACGGAAGTGCAGTTCGAACTCTGACAGGTTGGTGGTATGACCAAGGGTAACCATTCCTGTGTCATGGGGACGCGGTGAGAGCTCAGAGAAGATCACCTCACCTTGTTTGGTCAGGAAGAACTCCACACCCCAGATGCCAGCACCTGTCAGAGCCTTCGTCACTTGGTCGGCCATGTGCTGTGCCTGCTTCAAGGCTGCCTCGGAAATCTGGTAGGGCTGCCAGCTCTCACGGTAATCACCCCCTTTCTGTACATGACCGATGGGAGGACAGAAGAGGGTAGGACCGTTCTTTTGCGTCACGGTGAGCAGCGTAAACTCCGATTCGAAGTCGATAAACTCCTCGATAATCACTTCCTTGACATCACCGCGACTGCCTTCCATGGCGTCTTTGAAAGCCTGTTCCAGTTCATCATCATTATGAACATAACTCTGTCCGTGTCCTGATGATGACATCAAGGGCTTCACCACGCAGGGGAAACCAATCTCGTCTGCTGCTGTCTTGAACTCCTCGAATGTCTTGGCATAGAAGTATTTTGCAGTGCGCAACCCCAATTCTTTTGAAGCCAGGTCGCGGATGGCACGACGGTTCATCGTATAATTCACTGCACGGGCCGATGGTACCACCTGGATGCCCTGTTCCTCGAACTTGAAGAGACGCTCTGTACGAATCGCTTCAATCTCGGGCACGATGATGTCGGGCTTGTGCTTGTTCACCACCGCCTCCAGGGCATCACCGTCGAGCATGGAGAACACCTCGCGCTCATCGGCCACCTGCATGGCAGGGGCATTGTCGTAGCGGTCGCAAGCAATGACATACTGGCCGGCACGCATGGCGGCAATCACGAACTCCTTGCCCAGTTCACCTGAGCCTAAAAGCAAAATCTTTTTCATCTGTTGGCGTACATGTTATCGTAATACTTCTGATAATCACCTGATGTGACATTATCGAGCCACTCCTGGTTGTCGAGATACCAACGGACGGTCTTCTCGATACCTTCCTCGAACTGCAGACTTGGTTCCCAACCAAGCTCACGCTGCAGCTTTGATGAGTCGATAGCGTAGCGGAGATCATGTCCGGCACGGTCGGTAACAAAGGTGATGAGATCCATGTCTTCGCCTTCGGTACGTCCCAGAAGACGGTCAACGGTCTTGATGACGACCTTGATGATATCGATGTTCTTCCACTCGTTGAAACCTCCGATGTTGTATGTCTCGGCAATCTTTCCCTCATGGAAAATCAGGTCGATGGCACGGGCGTGATCTTCCACGAACAGCCAGTCGCGTACGTTCTCTCCCTTACCATATACGGGCAGAGGCTTGCGATGACGGATATTATTGATAAAGAGAGGTATCAGTTTCTCGGGGAACTGGTAAGGACCGTAGTTGTTCGAGCAGTTCGTCACCACAACAGGCATTCCGTAAGTGTCATGGTAAGCACGTACAAAATGGTCGGAAGAAGCCTTGGCGGCCGAATAGGGTGAGTGAGGATTGTACTTCGTTGTCTCCACGAAGAACTTGTCGCCATAAGCAAGATGGTGCTCAGCACTGCTGGCTGTTGTAGTAAACGGCGGCTCGATGCCTTCTGGATGCGACAGTTCCAATGCACCGTACACCTCATCGGTAGAGATATGGTAGAAACGCTTGCCCTCGTATTTCTCTGGCAACGACTCCCAATAGAGCTTGGCAGCCTGGAGCAAAGACAGTGTTCCCATGACGTTGGTCTTGGCAAAGGTGAAGGGATCCTTGATACTACGGTCCACATGACTCTCTGCTGCCAGATGGATGATGCCGTCCACCTTCTTGTCTTGCATCAGCTGGTAGAATGCATCGAAATCACAAATGTCCATCTTCACAAACTCGTAGTTGGGCTTATCCTCAATGTCCTTGAGATTAGCCAGATTCCCCGCATACGTCAGCTTGTCAAGGTTGATGATGTGGTAATCCGGGTATTTGTTCACAAATAGGCGCACCACATGACTTCCAATAAAGCCTGCGCCACCGGTAATGACAATCGTTCGCTTCATATCTTACTATTTTACATTATTTACTATTTCACAATTTACCACCTAAAGTGATCACTTCTAAATCTTTGAATTCATTTCCGTCGATAGTGAGTCGGATAAGTGTGCGCTCCTTGTGCCAGCCCTGCAGTCCTGCGGCTCCGGGATTGATATGGAGCAGGTTGAGCGTCTTGTCGTACTTCACCTTCAGGATGTGCGAATGTCCGGCAACGAAGAGTTGCGGCGGATTAGCGAAGAGGGTAGAGCGGATACTGGCATCGTAGTTGCCAGGGTAGCCGCCGATATGTTTGATGAGCACATCCACATCCTCTATCTTGAACCGGTTGAGCTCACGATACATCAGTCTGAGGTCTCCACCATCACAGTTACCACAAACAGCACGGAACGGACGGAAGGCAGCTAACTTCTCTGCCACCTCAACACTGCCGATGTCGCCGGCGTGCCAGATTTCGTCGCAGGGCTCGAAATAGTGAAGATACTTCTCGTCCCAGTAGCTGTGCGTATCGCTGATGATGCCGATTTTCTTCATAATCTTCTTTCTAGTTTTCTAGTTTTACTAGAGACACTAGTTATACTAGTTTCATCTTTTCTTTAATAAATGCAGCAATGATCTTCTCTGTCTCCTCGTATCCGAGTAAGCTGGAATTGATACAAAGATCATAACTCTCTGCGACCCCCCATTTCTTACCTGTATAGTAATTGTAGTAGGAAGCACGGGCACTTTCCTTGGTCTTCAGAATCTTCATCGCGGTATACTCATCACACTCGTCCCTTTCCATGACCGCCTTCAGTCTGTCTTCTATATTGGCCGTGATGAAGATGTTCACCACATTGTCGCGGTCGCGTAATACATAATCGGCACAGCGACCGATGAATATACATGACCCTTCGTCAGCAGCTTTGACGATGGCATCGCTTTGGAACTGGAACAGACTCTCTTGTGAGAACCGACTGTTGTAGAAATTATTGTCTCCTACATGTGGGGCATGCAGATGGAACAGTGATTTCAGGAAGCCTTTCTGTTCATCATTCTGTTCAAAGAACCGCTCGGAGAATCCGCTCTCCTTGGCTGCCAGGTTCAGAATCTCCTTGTCGAAAAGCTTACAGTTGAACTCTTCAGCCAGCAGTTTGGCGATGGCGTGTCCGCCCGCTCCTAATTGTCTGCCTACATTGATGATGATATTCTTATGCTGCATAGATCTGCTTTTGATGTTGTAGTTTGAATTTACGCATGTATCTGATCATGATGATCCAAGTCACGATGAAAGCCACGGTGTCGCTGGTAGGTAAAGCATACCAGACACCGTCAACCCCCAGCATAGGCGGGAGCGCTACTAACAGGGGTAAGAGGAAAATCATCTGACGTGACAAAGAGAGGAAGATGCTGATCTTTGCCTTGCCGATTGATTGGAAGAAATTGGTGATGACCGCTTGAGAGCCAATCAGTGGGAAGGCAATCATGTTGAGGCGGATACCTTTCACCGCCTGTTCTATCAGTTCTGCATCGGTGGTAAACAGACGGGCACAGGGATAGGGCATCAGCTCTCCCACCAACCAGCCAACAGCCATGATGGCAGTGGCAGATATCATGGACAGTTTCAGCACCTTCAGCATGCGGTCGAAATGCATGGCACCGTAGTTGTATCCTGCAATCGGCTGCATACCTTGGTTGATTCCCATTACAATCATAAAGAACAGGAACCCGATACGGTTGGCAATACCAAAGGCGCCTACTGCCAGGTCACCACCGTATTTCACCAGTGCCGTATTGATGAAGATGACGATAATGCAGGAGCAGGTATTCATAGCTAATGGAGAAACACCAATGGCCAGGATATTCTTGATGATACTCCAGTCAAGTTTGTAGATACCTCGCTTGAAATGCAGAAGCTCGTGCGGATTGGAGAACTGCTTGATCTGCCAACATAGAGCTGTGGTCTGTGACAAGATGGTTGCCAAGGCCGCACCGCGTATTCCCATATCCAAGGTGTAGATGAAGATCGGGTCGAGTGCTGTATTCAATACGACGGTGAAGATGGTGGCATACATGGCTTGCTTAGGCTTTGATGCTGCCCGCAGCAAGGCATTCATACCAAAATAGAGGTGGGTAAACACGTTGCCTAACAAGATGACAACCATGTATTCATGGGCATAAGGCAGAGTGTTGTCGGATGCTCCAAAGAACCGGAGAATAGGATCCAGGAACAGCAGACAGATAGCACCGAAGATGATACCTGTGATAATCTTCAAGACAACAGAGTTTCCCAGAATGCGCTGGGCCATGGAGTAGTCTTTCTGTCCTAATTTCACCGACAGATATGTAGAGGCACCTACACCGATACATGCACCGATGGCACCGCTCAGATTCATAAAGGGGAAAGTAATGGCCAGACCCGAGATAGCCATCGGTCCTACACCCTGACCGATGAAGATAGAGTCAACCATATTATAGAGAGACGAAGCCACCATGGCCACGATGGCTGGTATGGCATACTGCATGAGCAGACTTCCCACAGGCTTCGTACCTAATTCCAGTGTCGCAGATTTATTATCCATAGTGCAAAGGTACGATTAAGTGAGCGAAAAACCAAACAAAAGCTTGTTTTTGTTTGCTTTTCCGAACGAGAGTACCTTCGACGAAGTCAAAGGTACAGATAAACGAGCGAAAAACCAAAATATAAACCCGTTTTTTCGGTAATATTATAAATATGTAGTACCTTTGCACCACGAATACTATTTCTAAAAATCGTTTGTCTTTCTATGAGGAGATGGCTGAATGTGTTCCTGTTCCTGCTGTCAGCGACGATGCTGATGGCTCGAGGTACCGATCGGGTGAAATATCCTGGCGGTAAAAGCTACATGTTCAGAATTGAACTGAAAGACAAGAATGGCACAGATTATTCGCTCGACCGACCGGAACAGTTCCTTTCTCAGCGGGCGATTGAAAGGAGGAAACGTCAGAACCTTGATCTCGACAGTACCGACCTGCCCTTGAGTGCCCGCTATATAGAGGCGGTCTTGACAACAGGTGTCGAGATGGTATCCAAAAGCAAATGGAACAACACCCTGCTTGTTCGTACCAAGAAACAAGACGTGATAAAGGAGATCAGCAAATATCCTTTTGTCAAAGACGTAAGAAAGGTGTGGACATCCCCTGATTCCATCGAACGACAAAAGCCAAGGACGAACTATCATACGGAATTCAATCAATGGGATAATATCGACAATAATCCCGATGGCGTGACATACGACCAGTTGGAGATGCTGGGAGGTAACCGTCTTCACCGTCATGGCTTCCGAGGCAAGGGAATGGTGATTGCCGTTCTCGACGGCGGTTTTATGAATGCCGATGTGATACCAGCCCTAACTAAGGTCAGACAGCTTGGCTTTGCTGATTTTGCCCAGCCTGTGAACCAGGAGAGTATCTTCCATGGAATCGATCATGGTACGATGGTACTCTCAACCATGGCAGTCAATGAACCGGGAATGTTCATCGGAACAGCCCCCGATGCTGCCTATTGGCTCCTACGGTGCGAAGACACACAATCGGAAACCATGGTGGAAGAGGATTATTGGGCGGCAGCAGTGGAGTTTGCCGATAGTGCAGGTGTGGATGTCATCAACAGTTCGTTGGGCTATCATCATTTTGACGACCCGTCGCAGAACTACGACTATTGTCAGCTGGACGGTCTTTCTTCGATGATTTCCCGAACAGCCTCCATGCTGGCGCGAAAGGGAATGATCTTAGTGAACAGTGCAGGAAATGATGGAATGGGTACCTGGAAAAAGATCAATGTTCCTGCCGATGCGAGCGATATCATCACCGTGGGTGCAGTGAGCGCCAATGGAAATAATGCCGCCTTCAGCTCCATCGGTCCTACGGCCGACGGACGGGTGAAGCCTGATGTGATGGCCTTGGGCAGTCCAACCTCTGTCATCACTGGACGGGGGGTCATCAGCAAAGATATCGGCACCTCCTTCTCTGCTCCTCTGGTAGCAGGAATGATTGCTTGTCTATGGCAGGCCTTCCCGGATAAGACGGCGCTGGAGATCATGGAGATGGTGAGGAAAGGTGGAAACCGGGCCGACTGTCCAGACAATATCTATGGTTATGGGATACCCGATTTCTGGTCTATATATAATAAAGAAATACGAAAAGGAGGTGAGTGAGGAATGCCGATGGAAAAAGCGTTGACACTTTATGAACTGAACTCACTCGTACGGGAGACGATAGAAGAGGAACTTCACCAGGAATACTGGGTGGAGGCGGAACTGTCGGAAGTGCGTGAGGTGCGTGGCCATTGCTACATGCAACTGGTGCAGTATGATCGTTCGGAAGAAGGAGGAAAACGAAAGAGATACGAGAATACGCCTATAGCCCAGGCTTCTGCCAAATGCTGGCAGTCGTCATGGCAACTGCTTCGTCCGTATTTCGAAAAGGAAACAGGACAACGTCTGCATGCTGGCATGAAAGTGTTGCTACAGGTGTATGCACAGTTTCATGAAACCTATGGCTTCTCCTGGATCGTTACAGATATTGATCCCACCTACACCATGGGTGACATGGCACGGAAACGACAGGAGATTATTCGTGTTTTGAAAGAAGAAGGAGTGTTCGATCTACAGAAAGAACTGCCGTTGCCGCTGTTCTGTCAGCGCATTGCCGTCATCAGCAGTGCTAATGCGGCAGGCTATGGCGATTTCGTTAACCAACTCGAGAATAACGAATACGGTTTCCAGTTCCATACCCGGCTCTTTCCAGCCGTGATGCAGGGCGAAGACGTGGAGAAGAGTGTGATTGCGGCACTGGAGCAGATCTTCCGGGGGAGTGGAGGCATGGAGGCAAGGGGAAACGAGAATTCTTTCGACTGTGTCGTCATTATCCGCGGTGGCGGAGCGACAGCCGATCTTTCAGGTTTTGACACCTTGGCACTGGCAGAGAACGTGGCGAATTTCCCTTTACCTATTATTACGGGTATAGGTCATGAACGCGACGAGAGTATTCTCGACATGGTGTCACATACCAGGGTGAAGACACCCACGGCAGCTGCAGCTTTCTTGATCGACCATTTGAAAGAAGTGCTGGAGGTGTTGATCGATGCTCAGGAACGCATCACTCGTTATGCACAACAGAAACTCTCAACGCTCGATGCGCAACTCTCAGTGGTTGCTGAAGCGATACCACGACTGTTCTCAGTGGTTAAAACACGTCAGGATGCAAGACTCGATAGTATGCAGGAAAAGATGACAATGCTTATCGAACGCAGATTGGAAACGGAGCAACATCGTATTCAACTGGTTTCCGAGAAGGTAAAGAGCCTTGACCCGACACTTCTCCTCCGCCGTGGTTACAGCATCACGCTTCATGATGGCAAGGTAGTGAAGGATGTTGCAGCGTTGAGTGCCGGTGATGAACTCGAAACACGTCTTGCCCATGGAAGCGTTCGTTCCAAGGTGCTGCCTGATACAACCTAGAATTACTAGAAATACTAGAGTTACTAGTAAAACTAGAACCACTAGTACCACTAGTTATCATTAACCCAAACCCAAAGAATATGGAAGAGAATATCAAATACGAAGAAGCCTTTGCAGAACTGCAGGCCCTCGTGCAAAAGATGGAGAACGATGAACTCGATATCGACCAGATGTCGGAGCAGTTGAAGCGTGCACAGGAACTCATCCGCCTTTGCAAAGACAAGCTTACCAAGACCGACGAGGAAATCAAAAAGATTCTTGCTGAGAAGTAGGAAATCAAGAAAAACCTTGCTGCAAAGTAGGTTTTTGGGAAAAAGTTTGGCGTTCTCAACAAATATGCGTACTTTTGCGCATCTCTTTTAATTAGGATAATATGAAGAATATTGATTGGTCGAGTCTGTCGTTTGGCTATATGCCGACTGACTACAACGTGCGTTGCTACTATCGCGACGGTAAGTGGGGCGAGATAGAGGTTTGCTCCGATGAGTATCTGAAACTGCATATGGCAGCTACCAGCTTGCACTATGGACAAGAGGCTTTCGAAGGACTGAAGGCATATCGTTGTCCTGACGGTAAGGTGCGTGTGTTCCGTATGGAGGAGAATGCGGCTCGTCTGCAGAGCACCTGTCGTGGAATTATGATGCCCGAGGTTTCAACAGAACTGTTCTGTGAGATGGTGAAGAAAGTGGTGCGCCTGAACCAAGAGTGGATTCCCACCTATGAGAGTGGTGCCACACTCTATATCCGTCCGCTGCTCATCGGTACAAGTGCTCAGGTAGGTGTTCATCCTGCAAAGGAATACCTTTTCCTGATCTTCGTTACACCGGTAGGACCGTATTTCAAGGGCGGATTCTCCAGCAATCCATATGTCATCGTTCGTGACTACGACCGCTCTGCTCCTCTGGGAACAGGTAAATATAAGGTAGGCGGTAACTACGCTGCCAGTCTGTTTGCCAACAACCTGGCACACGAGAAAGGCTATGCCTGTGAGTTCTACCTCGACGCAAAGGAGAAGAAGTACATGGATGAGTGCGGTGCAGCCAACTTCTTCGGCATCAAGGACAATACCTATATAACACCGAAATCAACCTCCATCCTGCCTTCAATTACCAACAAGAGTCTGATGCAGGTGGCAGAGGACTTAGGTATGAAGGTGGAGCGTCGTCCTATTCCTGAGGATGAACTGGAGACTTTCGAGGAGGCTGGTGCTTGCGGTACTGCCGCAGTGATCAGTCCGATATCCTATATCGACGACCTTGACACAGGTAAGCGTTATGACTTCGGTCCGGAACCTGGTCCGATGTCCAAGAGACTCTTCGATACACTGCGTGGTATTCAGTATGGTACCATCGAAGACAAGCACGGATGGACGACGGTTGTCATCGAATAAACAATAGGAAGAGGGCGCTGAAAGGTGCCCTTTTTTAATGTTGTGTAATCTTTTTCTCCTCTTGTGTAATCAAATGTAATGATTTCTTTGGAGCGTATGTAGGTTTTCCCTACTTTTGCCGACGGAAACAGCGAGATCCGGACTCGTCACGTTACCTCCTGCGGAAAGGCCGTGGGGATTTTCTAACTAAAAACAATAGAACAATGAAAAGGACTATTCTGATGGCTATTGCAGCCTGTATGATGACACTTGGCGCTCAGGCGCAAGTAAAGAACAACGATGCATTTGACGTGGTGGAAGAGATGCCGGTATTCCCTGGCGGTATGCAGGGAATGATCAATTTCCTGAGTGAGAACATCTCTTATCCGAAAGATGCCCAGGAGAAGAAGATCAGCGGTAGGGTGATTATTTCCTTCGTCGTAGAGAAGGACGGATCGGTTAGCGAAGTGCAGACGGTAAAACCGTTGTACCCTTCATTGGATGAAGAGGCAGTGCGTATCGTTAAGAATATGCCGAACTGGATACCAGGTAAGCAGAAAGGTCAGACTGTACGTGTAAAGTACACTCTCCCCATCTCGTTCAGTCTTGATAAAACGAAATGAAATACTATACTATCATTACTCTGATTATCATTTGTGTGTTGTCGGGTTGCTCGCATGGGCAATCCGGCAACCATGCTGCTTTACTGCAGGTAGAGAAGATTATCGACGAGGATCCCAACAAGGCCATGCAGATGCTCTATGAGATGGAGAATATGCAACTTAAACCAGGGGAGGAGGAAGGAGCTAACGGGGATATTGAGCACTCACGATTGGATACAAAAGAGGACTCGGCCCTCTTCGGACTCCTGTATATTGCTGCTATACATAAGATAGGATTGGAGATACGTAACGACTCTCTGATTACGAACAGTGTGGATTATTATCGGCAGCAGAAGGAGCATACGCGGTTGGCCAAAGCACTGCTTCATCTTGGTATTACCCATCAGAGTAACGGTCGATGGAAGGATGCTGTGACTTGTCTGAAAGAGGCAGAGGGAATGATTGATGATTGCAACGACAAGGTGTTCTGCTACGATGTGTATGATGCCATCGGAAACCTGAATGCAGCAGCCAACTGCAGGGAGCTGATGCTAACCTATTATCAGCGTGCGCTGGCCAGTGCAACGGCAATGAACAGTAACTCCAGAAAGGCAGCGAGTCTGAACAAACTGATAAGAGCTTATATCCACCAAGGACAGCTCGATAGTGCGAAGGTCTATGTGGAACAGGCAAAACCCCTCCTGTCGTCGGTGGAGAGGCAGGTGCAGTCAGACCTCCTCGTCAGCTTCGGCTGTAATGCTTTGGAGGAGAAGGATACTGTTAAAGCCAAGCAGTATTTGTTGCAAGCGCTGGAGGTCTTCCCTAACGACTATGGTGCCAAGCGAATGGGTGACATCATGGAGGCGGAAGGAAAGATGAAAGAGGCCACTGATTATTGGTTTGAGTCGTTGAACACCGATCATATACAGGTAAGGATCGAGGCATATGAGAAACTGGTGCAGTATTATAGGAACCGTGAGGAATGGCGGGCACTTGATTTGAGTGAGCATCTGAACCGATTGTATCAGAGCATCCGTGTAAACGACAAGGCGGAAACCATCGCTGCCTTGCAGAAAGAATACGACCACCGTCTGGTGCAGCACCGTCTTTATCGGAATCTCTCCATACTGATTGGTACGCTTGTTGTCATGTGCATCATCATCGGTGCTTTCTATCATTATCACCGCAGGAAGATGAAAGACTACCGTGAGGTGCTCGCAAGGATTAAGGATCTGCAGAAAGAACTGAATGAAGAGCAGAAAGAACCGGAAACACCGGTCGATCTCTCGTTGATGGATACCTTGCTGAACGATGAGACTGTCCGTTACTTCCATCGTTTGGCCGACCGTGGTAAGGCTCCTGATGATGAGTCGTGGAAGGATTTGTACGATCTGATGAACCGGATTCTGCCAGATTTCTTAGGAATTGTGAACCGGAACGGAATGCTTAGCGAACGTGATATCCGTATCTGTATGCTGATTAAATTGCGTTTCATTCCCACAGAGATTGCCACTTTGATTGGAGAATCCCCGCAGACCATCACCAACCGACGTGCCCGATTATTAGGTAAGGTCTTTGGTGAGAAAGGAGGTGCCAAGGATTTCGATGCGCGCATCCAGAAATTGCAGGAGTAACAAGGGAAAACTCAAATAATTTTGGTTTTCCGCTCACTTAATCGTACCTTTGGCTACGCCGAAGATACTCTCGCTCGGAAAAACTCAAATAAATTTGGCTTTTCACTCGCTTATTCGTATCTTTGCAAGAAAAAGGAAGGTATGGGAAAAGGAAAACTGGCAAAGTTCGCTGATATGGAGCGGTATGAGAACGTGTTTCAATACCCGTTCTCTGTAGTTGACAATGTGCCGTTTGATATGAAAGGGCATTGGCGAGAACAGTATTTCCACAACGATAACCCCATTGTACTCGAGTTGGGCTGTGGTAAGGGGGAATACACCGTTGGTCTTGGTAAACTCTTCCCCGACATCAACTTCATCGGGGTGGATATCAAGGGAGCACGAATGTGGACCGGTGCAACGCAAGCCTTGAATGAAGGACTGAAGAACGTGGCTTTCCTTCGGACTAATATTGAGATCATCGACCGCTTCTTCGCCGAGGATGAGGTGCAGGAGATATGGCTAACCTTCAGTGATCCGCAGATGAAGAATCCGCGGAAACGTCTCACTTCCTCTTATTTCCTGGAACGCTACCGTCGTTTCCTGGTGAATGATGGTATCATTCACTTGAAGACCGATTCCAACTTCCTCTTCACCTATACCACCTATCTGGTGGAACACAATCACCTTCCACTTGTAGAGAAGACAGAAGATCTGTATAGTAATCTCCTTCCTTCTTCCTCCTTTCTCCTTCCTCGCAGTATCCAGACCTACTACGAATCGATGTGGATAGAGCGAGGACTCAATATCAAATATATGAAATTCCAGCTTCCCCGCGAAGGAAAGCTGGAAGAACCGAATATCGAAATTCCTTTGGACGAGTATCGCAGCTATAAGCGCGATAAACGCAGTCCGAAAACCACCGCATTATAATTCCAACGGTGTGTATTCCTTGCCAAACACCTTGGCCACAGCCTCGTAGGTGATCTTGCCATCTACGATGTTCACGCCTTTGCGCAGCGCTTCGTCATCCAGACAGGCTTTCTTCCATCCTTTATCAGCCAGTGCCAATGCGTAACGCAGTGTGGCATTGGTCAGTGCCATGGTAGAGGTGTTAGGTACGGCTCCGGGGATATTGGCCACGGCATAGTGCACGATGCCGTCAATGGTATATACCGGATCGCTGTGCTTGGTGGGGTGGGAGGTCTCGAAGCAGCCACCTTGGTCGATTGCCACATCAACCAATACCGTACCTGGCTCCATCAACTTCAGCATATCCTTGGTAATCAGATGTGGTGTGGCATCTCCGGGAATGAGTACGGAGCCGATGACGATATCCACAGTAGGCAGTTCCAAACGGATGTTATGCTCTGATGAATAAAGGGTGTGCACCTGAGGCATATCGGCAGCTAACCGTTTCAACCTCGGCAGCGAGATATCCGTAATGGTTACATCTGCTCCCATACCGATGGCGATACGGGCTGCAGCCTCACCAACAGTACCACCGCCTAACACCAGAACCTTTGCGGGTTTCACCCCAGGCACACCAGCCATCAGCTTTCCTTTACCTCCTTGTGTCTTCTGCAGGTAGTAGGCACCGTTCTGTGTGGCCATTCGTCCTGCCACCTCACTCATGGGAATCAGCAACGGCAGGGAGTGGTCTTTCTTCTCCACTGTCTCATAGGCAATACACACGGCTCCGCTCTTCAGCATGGCCTCCGTCAGTTCTTGTTCACAAGCAAAATGGAAATACGTGAACAGCACCTGTCCCTTCCGTACCAGCGGATACTCTGGGGCGATAGGCTCCTTCACCTTCACAATCAAGTCGGCTGTGGCATAGATTTCCTCAATGGTTCCAAGGATGGTGGCGCCAACATTCTGATACTGTTCATCACGGAATCCGCTACCTTCGCCAGCGGTGTGCTGCACAAACACCTCATGACCGTGTTTCACCATTTCTGCTACTCCAGCGGGAGTCATACCCACACGGTTCTCATTGTCTTTGATTTCTTTTGGAATACCTACTTTCATAATCGTATCATTTAGGTTGTAGATTTACATTCGCAAAGATACGAAAAAAACCGATAGGTTGTGTCAGCGGGTTACACTTTTTTTGTTGAAAAAAAGTGGAGAGCTTTTGAACTCTCCACTTGATGTTAAAAGGCGATGGGCAAGATCAGTTTCACTCCGATGTTCCTTCCCATGTTGTACACACCCGTTCGACCAGTAACCTCATTGGTATCGGCATATTTCAACCTACTCAGATGATTCTGGTAGCCACGGTTGAACAGGTTGTTGACAAAGAAGAATACGGAGGCAGTCTTACGACCTTTCCTGAGAATGTCGGTACCGGCATATATATTAAATAAGGTATATGACGGTGTGGCGGTCTCGGTGTCGTAAGCAGCATAGATATGATCCTGCTTCAGGTTACAGTCCATCTCGATACTGGCGTAGGTGTTGTTCAGCACCTTCCCGTCGCGAATGAAATCGTAGCGCAGGGTAGAGAGCCAGCGAGGAGCAGGGGTGAAGGGCAAGTACTTAGTATCTTCCGACTGATGAAGCTGGACACTACGAACATACGAGAAGGTGTTTTCGAAATGCAGGGGTTCTACAGGATGGATATGAAGGATGGCCTCACCACCGAAGATGCGGGCATCGCCAGCGTGATACTGGAATACCGGGGTGTCATCAACCACCGCTCCTTCCTTTCTTTGCAGGAAGATATAGTTGTCGATATGGTTAGCAAAGACGGCCAGCTGGGCAGATACAATGGCAGAAGAGTAGTCCATACCCGCATCAAACTGCCAGCTGTATTCCGGATCGAGCTGGTGATTACCGATCTCATACCGCAGTGTTCCCTCATGCTCACCATTGCTGCCCAACTCACTCATATTCGGTGCGCGGAATCCTCTTGAGAGATTCACACGGAAATCCAGATTGTCGGTGATGTTACAGATGGCTCCCAGACTACCTGTCATACCGTTGAAGGTACGTGAGAAAGTGGTGAAACGCTGTCCTTCTTCCTCTGTCCAAAGTCCATGACTATGCAGATGTCTCGTGTCGTAACGCAATCCGCCACTAACATGCCAGTTGCCGAACGAACGACAGGTGGTGGCAAACGCGCCGATGTCAAAGAGGTTATACGACGGAATCAGGAACTCTTCACCCAGATTCTCGGATTTCTGGTACATACCGTTTACACCAACCACGTTTTTCCATCCGTTCCACTCAGCCGACTGATAGTGAAGATCGTAGTTCAGGGTGTGCAGCTTGAAGTCAAGACCGCACTCGTCATAGTCCTCATACTCCTGTCGTCTGTTCTGCTGATAGCCCACAAGCATTTTCAGCGAGCCGTCGCCAATGAGAAGGGAGTTATCCCACACCGCCTTATAGTGGTGGATCTGCTGGAAGGGTGAGAGCTTACCGTACGACTTGATGTCGCCGCTTCTTTCCAGTTCACCTGTTTCCTCATCGCGTTCTCCTTCCACGATACCGGGAGTGAGATGGTAGTACGATAGTTTCAGATGCGAGTAACCCCAGTTGCGGTTCACGCCAAGGAGTCCTGAAAGCGCCCGTTCGCGGAATCGTGAGTTCGTGACATAGCCGTCGTAAGGATTCTTGTAGTCGTGTGCCATCTTCTCACTCCATCGCCAGTTCCAGATCAGTCCGCCCTGATTACCCGCGAAGTCGGCTGAATAGTCAAAGAGTCCGTTATTGGTCTGGTATTCCGATTCCACTTCTCCACTCATCATCCCCTTGGCCATCACAGGCTCATCGTGGAAGATGAGTACGCCTGCCATGGCATCAGAGCCATATACCAGACTGGCGGGACCTTTGAGAATCTCCACGGAGTGCACCCGCTGGGCATCTATCTCAATGCCATGCTCGTCGCCCCATTGCTGTCCTTCCTGTCTGATTCCGTCGTTCACCACGAGGATGCGGTTGAAACCCAATCCGCGAATCACGGGCTTGGAGATGCCGCTTCCTGTGGTAATCTGTGATACTCCCGGCTGTTTGGCCACCGCATCGATGATATTGGTGGAGGGAGTCATCTGCAGTTCACGGGGGGAGACAATGCTTACTGGCGATGGGGAGTTCCTGAGCAGTTCAGTACCCGTCAGACCCGTAACCACCACTTCGTTGATCATGGCATTGGCCTCTTTCATCACGAAGTCCATCTTATTGACCTTCCGCAAGTCAACATCGCGGATGATGGTCTGATGTCCCACATAACTCACTTGTATCGTGGTGTTCACAGCGGGCAGACCGGTTATGTTGTATTCACCTTTTTCATTGGTAATGGTTCCTTCTTTCAGTTCTGGAAAGAATATACTTACGCCAACCAGTGGCGCCTTGTCGATGTCGTCGGTAACAATGCCCGACAATGATGCCTTGCCTGCAGCTGTATCTGCGAATGCCATCATACAGATACTATGCAGCAAAGCGATGATAAAAAGTTTTTTCATTGCTTGTTTCTGTTAATGATCAATGTTCTGACCTATTGCCGAATGACAACAGGTGCTCAGTTCTTAACGATGAATCAGAAACAGATAGGAGGACCACGAAGGGAGATGCATGATGACTGACCGCTCTCTACTGCGACGGTTGACAGGTTGCAAACCATTCTGTCAACAGGAAGTAATGCGACAAGCATCACTACGGCTGCAGGCAGGTAGGGCAGGGCATGGAACTGACAAAGCAGACAGTCGTCAACGGAGAATGATTGTGCTGTTAGATGACCGCTATGGGGTACATGATGCACACACTCCACACAGGCATTTGCTTTCCCAGTCTCGTCATCATGCCAATGGAAGGCCGCCAACAACAGCATAGGCACGAATACTCCAAGTAGTATCCGTGAAAAACATCTTCTTCGCTGTTCAATGGTCGTCTTCTTCATTTCGGTTTGCAAAAGTAAAGAGATTAAATGGATTTGCCAAATGGTTTATAGATTATTTGCCAAAAGTTAGATACTTTTCACCCATCATGTAATATGTGCAGATCTGATAACCTGAATAACCATACATGTGATCCAGACCAGAATATGTGTAGCTGAGCGTGGCAGTATCCAAACCAGCATCTTTCAGACTTCTGGTACCGATCATTACCATGTTTACACCGATATGTCGACCTCTTTGTGAGGGCTTTACGGTGGTACAGCCTACACAACCCTGACCTTTCCCTTCTGTTTCGAAACCAACAATGAGTGTTCCTACGATTTCATGATTGACAATGGCCACCAGTACGCGTTCGTGGTCGTTAGAGACATAAAGATCTGGATTACGATAGTATTTAACGAAGTCCTCTTCTGCTTCCTGCACACATTTGATGATTCCTTCCACATCACTTTTGTTTGCCCATTTGTAGTGGCATCCGTTGATGGTATCGCCTACGTTGGGACTTTCGTTCGGGAAGTCTTTCAACGACATGCGCATATCGAAACAATTCGAGTCGTGCCAGCTGTGCTTGTAGCCTCGTCGCTCAAAGAAATCGCTCGCTTCTGTATTCAGGAAGTGGTACAGGTTCTCGTGCTCTGCTGGGAAATAGCGCTTACTAGTCGGTACGCCAGGCATCAGGTAATCATCACCAACACCCAACACCACCTTGTTGTATCCCTGTTCCCGTATAATATCTTCGGATTCGAGTAGCAGATGACTTCCGATACCCTGTCGTCGATAGTCTTCCCTCACCACCAACAACAGAATGGTGTTTTTGCGGATGAGGCTGACGGCAATCAGTTCATGACCGTCGTTCCTTTTCTCAATCCTGATATTGCTATCATGACCGATGATCTCCCTCAGCGTCTCTTCCTCTCTGCAGATATAGGAAAACACTTCTCTGTAAAGTTTGTAAACCTCTTCCATTGTTGTTGGGAATCGCTTCCTTATTCGTTAGCAAAGATAATACTTTTTCTTGTTTCTCTTGTTGACATCGACAAAAAACGTTACCTTTGCGCTCAAATTGAATGAAGGAGAACATGAAAAGGATACTCTTTATCTATGGAGGGGATGGGGTGGCTTTACTTGATCACGACCTTGAACTACGTTCTAGCTCGTTCTCGTTCGGATGTGCAAACAAGTTTGCATATCTCTCACTTGATCACGACCTTTTTCCCGTTTTGTATATATACTCCTTTCTTGGGCAGACCTGCAATACGACGCCCCTGTAGATCATAGTACATGACGTTGGGACCTATACCTGTTAACTGAAGTGGTGTAATGGCAGCAATGAGTGCACTATAATTGAAACTGTCATTTATAGGAATAGACAGCTCATCTTGATTTGGTACCGTAAAATCCCCATCGTATAGACATACTGTGCATTCGTTCTCGCTTCCGGCCATGACGGTGTGGTTTAGCAGAAGATGATACTTATCTTTCAGAACATTAACAATGTCAAAAAACAGGTGAGCCACCCGTTTGCCGTCTTTATCAGGTATTCCATCCGTAAGCACATTGATCACCATCGTGCCTTCTTGATCCAACCCCGCTTGAACATCTAAATAGTTGTAAACACTTGGTAGTACATAATTGTGAAACACACAATTAAGTTGCTTGTCAAAGTAATTATCAATGGCAAGACTTTGACTCAAGTCATAGCCTGGCTTGACGCTATTAGTGATCTCATAAGCCCAATAGTTCTGTGCCATGACAGGATAGCTGAAACCTTCTTCATTGGCTTGGTCCAGTGTAATCAAGTCGATTTCCACAACAGAGTGTTCCTTAAAAGATACTAATCCTATATCATGTCCTAGCACTGTTAGATTGTATTCTTCTTTGAGGGCATTAAAGATTGTGAAATAGATGTTGATAGGACAAATGCAAGTAGCAATCGTTTCACCTGTCCCTTCGTCAACATAAATAGCAAGATTCTGCTCATTTTCTTTACAGATCACCTTAATATCACCAAATGCACAATTGGCCTGGTAGTTATTTAGCTCTCCCAATATACCACTATCAATACGAGTTAGCTTGAGTGTAGGATGACCCATGACACTCTCGCCTCTAGCCTGATTCGCACAATTCGTGTTTGACACGTCACCCACTGTCACGTCTTGATTATCTTCTTGGGCAACACCCCCAACTTCTACTCCCAACAAAAAAACTAGAAGCATTACCCCTCTGAACAGCAAGGTATTCATAACGCAATTCTTTCTCATAACCTCCTATTATTGTTAGACTCTTTATCTTTATAAACGCGAAGACTGGGAAAACTTGCATCCGTAATTGTTAAAGTTTGTTATAACCACAGATATGTCATAGATACCCATTATTCGACACTGCAAAGATACAGATAAACGAGCACAATACAAAGAAAACGTGTTTTTTCTTTGCTCGAATGAAAGTATCTTCGTACCTTCGCCCCCTGTATGATGATTGTAGTTACAGTACTCGTGTACTTTGCCGTACTGATGCTGCTGAGCCGATGGACGGCACGGCGGTCGGATAACGATACCTTCTACCGCGGTAACCGACAGTCGCCATGGTATATGGTGGCCTTCGGTATGGTGGGCGCCAGCATCTCGGGCGTTACCTTTATCAGTGTGCCGGGAATGGTGCTGAAGATGGATATGACCTATATCCAGACCTGCTTAGGCTTTATCTTAGGCTATGCGGCGGTGGCGTTTATCCTGTTGCCCGTGTATTACCGCTGGAACATGACCACCATCTACTCTTATCTGCAAAGAAGACTGGGAAACAAGGCGCACAAAACGGGCGCGAGTTTCTTCTTGTTGTCGAAGATGACAGGTGCGGCTGTGCGTTTCTATGTGGTGTGCATCCTGCTGCACCGCTTTGTGGTAACCCCACTGTGGCCCGGCTTTACTTCTTTTGTCGTTACCGTTTTGGTGATGACGGCCTTGATATGGCTCTATACCCGACGGGGCGGCATCAAGACACTGGTGTGGACCGATACGTTCCAGACCACTTGTATGTTCACGGCCTTGCTGCTGATTATCTGGCAGGTGATGGGAAACCTGGAGATGAATGTGGGGGAGGCGGTGCAAGCCATTGCGGGAGATACCCATAGCAGGATGTTCGTGATGGATGACTGGCTCTCGCGACAGAATTTCTGGAAGCAGTTCCTGAGCGGTGTGTTCATCGTGATCGTGATGACGGGTCTTGATCAGGATATGATGCAGAAGAACCTGACGTGTAAGTCATTGCGCGAAGCACAGAAGGATATGTGCTCCTACGGTTTCGCCTTTGTACCGGCCAACCTGTTGTTCATGGCCTTGGGCGTACTACTGGTACTGCTGGCGCAGAAAGAAGGAATGGCATTACCAGAGAACGGTGATGATTTACTGCCGATGTTTGCTGCCACAGGCCGACTGGGTGAGGTGGTGGTGATACTGTTCACTATCGGTATTGTGGCCTCTTCGTTCTCCAGTGCCGACAGTGCGCTGACGGCCATGACCACCACCTATTGCGTGGATATCAAGGAAAGGGCAGGGGATGAACAGTTGAGGAAACGGGTGCATGTAGGCATGGCCGTAGTGTTCATGCTCATCATCCTGATGGTGGATGCGGTGAACAGCACGAGTGTCATCGACTTCATCTATATCCTGTGCTCCTATACCTACGGTCCGTTGTTGGGCTTGTTTGCCTTCGGACTGCTCACCAAAAGAAAAATAGGGCACGACAAGGTCGTACCCTATATAGCAGTGGCTTCGCCGCTGATATGCTATGCACTCAATGTCATCGTGGCGAAGACAACGGGTTATCAGTTCGGTTATGAGCTACTGATGCTCAACGGACTGCTGACGTTCTTCGGGTTGTGGCTTACCAGCGGTAGTAATGATCGTAGCGCCAGTCGTTCCGCCAGCTGTTGACACGATAGAAACGGAAGGTGGCCAAGTAACGACCGGTATCGTAGTCACGGAACTCCCCACGGAATTCATCCGACCAAAGGGTGAAATGGGTAATGGCTACATCGGTGCCGTCACTATAGCTCAGGTAGATAGTGCCGTTCTCAACCGTGTAGCGGAAGTTCACCACATCGGTGTAATAACCGTAAGCATCGAAGTCAATCTCCCTTCCACTTCCGCTGGCATACTCATACGGGTTCTGGTAGAACTCGATGCGGGCCCCATTGTAGGTGGTACCATGTCCATAACGGTCGAAATACTCGCCTCTGATCTCGCCTTCCCAAATGCCTTCGAGGTTGTAGGCGATATCATCATCGTCCATTTCACAGGAAACAAAGGTAAACGACAGCATGGCTATCATGACCATCGTCAGCATGGATGTAATGCGTTTCATGATTCAATAGGTATTTATTTGTTGCAAAGGTAATATTTTTGTTCGAAAAAATAGAAGAAAAACTGATTTTTATTTTGTTTTGTGCTTACTTATCCGTATCTTTGCAAGGAATAGTATAAAATCAACGAACCCATTAAAATGAAGACAGTTTATGATTTCTCTGTCAAGGACAGAAAAGGTAAGGATGTATCACTGAAGGAGTATGCCAACGAAGTGCTGCTCATCGTCAACACAGCCACAAAATGCGGATTCACCCCACAGTATGAAGAACTGGAGAAACTCTACGAGCAATACCACAGTCAGGGATTCGAGATTCTCGACTTCCCTTGTAACCAATTCGGACAGCAGGCTCCTGGAACCGACGAGAGCATTCATGAGTTCTGTAAGCTGAACTTCGGTACTGAGTTCCCTCGCTTCAAGAAGATTAAGGTGAATGGCGAAGATGCTGATCCGCTGTACAAGTTCCTGAAGAAGCAGAAAGGATTTGCAGGTTGGGATATGGAACACCCGATTGCACATATCCTCGACGACATGCTTACCAAGGCTGATCCCGATTACAAGACAAAGTCAGACATCAAGTGGAATTTCACCAAATTCCTGATTAACAAGAAAGGACAGGTGGTGGCACGCTTTGAGCCGACAGAGAAAACGGAGAAGATTGAACAACAAATCAGGGAATTACTATAATCATTGATGGAAAAGACAAAGTGTTTGATTATCGGTAGCGGACCGGCTGGATATACCGCTGCCATCTATGCCAGTCGTGCCAACCTGCAGCCTGTGTTGTATTGCGGACTGCAGATGGGCGGTCAGCTTACGCAGACTACTGAGGTGGAGAACTTCCCCGGCTATCCGCAGGGGGTTGATGGAAACCAGATGATGATGGATATGCGTGAGCAGGCGGAACGCTTTGGAGCCGACCTGCGCGACGGAATCGTGACACAAGTCGATTTCAGTAAGCCTCCTTATGTGCTCACCATTGATGACGGAACGCAGATCGAGGCCGACACGGTGATCATCGCTACGGGTGCTTCAGCGAAGTACTTGGGCTTGGCAGATGAGGAGAAATACCGTGGTCAGGGAGTCTCTGCCTGTGCCACTTGCGACGGTTTCTTCTATCGTAAGAAGGTGACTGCCGTGGTAGGCGGTGGTGATACGGCCTGCGAGGATGCACTCTACCTGTCGGGTTTGTGTAAGAAGGTGTATCTGATTGTACGTAAGCCCTTCCTCCGTGCCTCGAAGGTGATGCAGGAACGGGTGATGAATGCAGAGAACATCGAAATCCTCTTCGAGCATAATGCCATCGGTCTCTATGGTGAGAACGGGGTAGAGGGTGTTCATCTGGTAAAGCGCAAAGGCGAAGCCGACGAGAGTCATTATGATATTCCTGTTGACGGCTTCTTCCTCGCCATCGGTCATAAACCCAACAGCGATGTCTTTAAGGAATGGCTTGACACCGATGAGATTGGGTATATCAAGACCATCGGGAACACGCAGGCAACAAAAATCCCCGGCGTGTTTGCTGCCGGGGATGTATGCGATCCTGTCTATCGACAGGCGATTGTGGCTGCTGGCACCGGTTGCAAGGCGGCGCTGGAAGCAGAACGGTATTTACAAAGATGAGAAATGAGAGATGAGAAATGAGAGATATGATTACCACTAGGGCTTAGCGCAAATGCCATGTCTTGAAACTAATCATATCTCTCATTTCTCATTTCTTATATCTCATCTCTCATCTCTCACTTATCACTTTTCATAAATTGAACCAGCACATCGCACTTGCTGATGTAGCTGCTTACCTTTGACAGGTTGTCACGACGGAAATCGCTCAGCTCTTTCAGCGCCTGATACTGGCGTGAGTCTTTCTTTGTTACAAATTCACCTTTTTCCCAACTGTATTCCTGCCATTCGTCCAAGGGGATGTAGGCGAGGGCATACAGACTCTTCTGCTTCAGGTCAAAGTTATTCGCTGTCTTTGCTTCATTCAGATAAGTAACGGTTGCCTGCAGGAAATCCTTCTCAAGGGGATTCTGCTCATCGGCACAACTCCATCCGTAATGGGTAAGGAACCAGCAATCGCCTTTGAACGAGGCTTGGAAGAGGCGAACGGCGATGTCATAAGCCAGCTGTTTCTTCTGGGCAATATCACCAGTCAGCAGATGCTTGGCCTGCAGCTGCTGCATCTCCTTACAGAACGCCAGTTTCTTATTCACCGTAATCTTACCCTTACCCGGTCCGTCCTCACCACTCGAGAAACCTTCGTTCTCGCGATCATTGAGCCAGGGATCCTTGGTGTAGTCGCGGTTTGCCATATACCAACTGATGTTCTGGTTCTCGATGAACTTCAGCGGTACCTTCTCCAGATACTTCGCAGCCTCTGTGAAATTACCCTCTGCCAGGTATTTCGTTCCGATGAGGTCGTTGAAATAGTCATTGTCGTGGTTCACCTTACCAATAACATACTGCTCCAGCACATCCTTCTGACTACTGCTCAGGTATTGGAAGTAGGAAAGGGTTTGCTCGGCAGTTGACTTATCCAAGGCATTGTAATAGTACTCACTGCTGTAGTTGTTGTTCCATGAGGAGGGGTCGTTGTCGTACCCGCTTCGTTTGTTAAGACCCAGCAGGGCTGTCGACAGGTTCTTGTTACCCGCTTTCTCATAGCAGGGAGAGAGTCCTAAGTGCACGATACGATCCCATGCGTAAGCATAGTAGCTGTCTTTCGAGAGGTTCCCCTCCAGCCACTGCAGTTCGTTGACCACATAGCTGCTGTATTTCTTGTCGAGTTTCGGACTGCCTGTTGAGGCGAGAAGACGGATGCAGCGCACATTGTCTTTCATGCGCTGTGTACCGTTGAGCTTCTGTGCCTGATCAAGGTCGGCCATGGCTTCGTCGTATTCCCCGAGCAGGTAATGGAGGAGTCCTGTGGCCCCCTTCCACATACAGGGGTACTGCGATTTCTTGCTCTTCACCACGTCGTTGGCGAAAGTAATGAACTGTCGTACCTCCTCCACATAGATCGGGTTGGCACCTACCATATTGATCTCGTCCTCAATCCACGACTTGTCAGCAAAATCGTTTCCTTCAGCGAAATGCTGCTGGTCGAGCGTTTCCTGCGCACTGTTCACGAAGTCCTGTACCAGGTAGTTGATGACCGGTGAGTCAGGATGATCAGCGAAGAGTGTTTTGATGCCAGCCAGGTTACGGTACTTGAAGGCGCTCCAGCGCAGACTGATATAGTCACCCTGCTCAGCATAGATATTCCAGGCAGCATCGCGCTGTCCTAAACGCAGGATGGCACCGGCATAGATATTCTTCATAAGCTCGCGGTAGGCACTGTCGCTGAGTTTGGAGGCAGTATTCTCCCAATATGCCTTGTTGTCGGCATGCTTCTCCAATTGCATGTTGGCACGCATCACCAACAGACAGAACTGTGGTTGCAGCTTCGTTCCCGTATAGGCCTTCGCCTCCTGAAGGATTCTCTTCATGACATCGTTTTGCTTGTTCAGCTCCTCCTCCGTGGGGTAGTCCCATCCCTTGCTGATCTCGTCCTGGTTGTCCATGTACTCTTCGAGCAGGTTGAGGTAGGTAAGCATATCCTTGTCGTTCTTCTCCTTAGCCACGGCAATGATGTCATCACGCTGCCAACTGTAGTAACCCTTGACCTTTCCGTTGGTGTAGGTATCCCAGAACTGATCCAGCCGCGGATCGTTCCACAGCGACTGCTTCTTCGGGAACATGCTGAACATATAATAGTTGTGTGTAGGCGTGAAGCCACCACAACACCATGCCTGGGTGCTCACAAGGAGCATCAGCATACTAATGGTTAAGAATCTCTTCATAGTCTGTATGTTTAAATCTTGTTATGTTACTATTGTTAAGGTCGAACAGGATCACCTCATCGTTGGCCCTTGCTTGCTGTTTCGACACCGCCTCCTTGGCTTCGAGTATCTCACTCAGTTCCGGCTGTCGGATGGCGATGCTGTCGCCGGGTAAGACAGGCAGCTCATCGTCGGTGTGTAGGATGCCTATATAACGACCGTTGCGGAATACGATCTTCCAGCGGTACAGCGGGTAGGCTGTCGATAGCGGCAGCTTATAACGTCGCAGGGCTGGCAGATAAGGCTTCACATCGCGCATGTCGAGAATCGGATGTTCACAACTGAGCTGGGTGAAGTCGCCTGTGTTATACATCATCAGCACACCCCTGTCGGCAGGCGGTGGCGTTTGTGACAGCTGATGCAGTCGGATGGTTGACGAGAGTCGGATGCCTTGTTCCTTGGCAAGCGTCTTTAACTTCTCCATGAACGAGAAGAAGGTCTTACGGGTACTACCGGTCCAGTCGCAATCAATCTGTATCTCCTTCACTTTCCCTACATGGTGTGTCTCGTTCATCTGCAGAATACGGCGCAGCATCTTCTCCGGCAGGTCGCTGACATCCTTCTTCATACAGTCGTTCACGATGAACACCGTGGGGATGATCTCCAGTTGTGGGGGTATACTATCCCTGAACCTGACCGTAGCGTTCGGCATCGGCTCACCGTTATCATCTACCACCACATCGAAATAACGCAAATAGATTCGATTTATTTGGTGTTCCTTCAAAAAAGTTCTTTTGGTAGAATCTAAATGGAACGTAGTGCTCCAATAGTATATGCTTCGTTGGTGTTGCCGCTCCTGGCAAGCGGTCATCAGCAACAGAATTAGCAACACTCCCCAAATCTTTTTCATCTCTCTACGAATTGGACGAATTAGACTAATAGTTGTAAAAACTCTCAATTCTCAATTGCCTTACCTCAGTCCCCAAACGCTGGCAGCGTAGCTCTGTTCCACTTTCTGCTCCGTCTGGTCGGGCAGGTTACAGAAGAAGTCGATAGCTGTGCGCTTCTCCAGTTCATCGATGCTGATGGTATAGTTCGCCAGACTGTCATAGGTGCGGTCGATATTCTCGTTCTGACACCAGAAGGCGATGGCGCGATAGCCCTGTGCGTTCTTCAGTAGGATGGCCATAAAGAAGTATTTCGGCACAAGGAGCTTACCGGTTTTGGCCAGGGTGTGCGACGAGGTGAGATACCCGAGGATATTCTCTTCCTTGTCGATGGTGCCTCCCTTGCAGACATACAGTGCCTCGACTCCTTTCCCGGCAGCCCAGGTGCGCACTTGCTTCTCCATCATGGCCCACAATCCGGCATTGAACGTGTTGAATTGCGGCTGCATGTTGGTGAGGTAGAAGGTCTGGTAGTTCGCTTCCTTGGAATAGAGGCGGTCGGCAGAAGGACAGATATGACCGTGGTCGAAGCCGCTGTTCCAGAAATAATCGCCTACGATATAATCCTCCGACGGTCGGTCAAGGTAGTCTTTCAAAGGAAGATCAGGATCCAGCGGATACTGCGGGTTCCCATAGTAGCGCGAGGTGTTGGCCACCATATACCTACTGCTCATCTCGTAGCATGACCATCGCTGCGACTTCTTATCGCAATCCCATTCCACGGCGTAGTTCACCACCGTGTTATTGTCGGTCTTGTGAACGATAACCACGTTGTTGCCCCCTTTCAGATGTGGGAACTCCAACCGGTCGGCATCCTTACATACGGCCGTATTGTTCCGATTACTGTTAGTTTCAGTAATCGGTTCATCCTCATCATCACTACCACCACAGGCAGTAAAGGAGATCAGGATAAGGGTCAGGTATAGGAATCGTTTCAGGATAGTCATATGCGTAGCGATAGGGGAAAAAAGAAAGTGTGTCAGCGTGCATATGCAACTACACCCTGACACACTTTGCCTTAAACTCTTCTATATATATAATAAGGTATATATATTACTTCTTAGAAGTGCTCTTAGCATAGCGGCTCATGAAGCGGTCAACACGACCTGCTGTGTCAACGAGCTTGCTCTTACCGGTATAGAACGGGTGAGAGGTGCTAGAGATTTCTACTTTTACCACAGGGTAAGTTTCGCCTTCAAATTCTACTGTATCATTAGTCTTGCATGTAGAACGTGACAGGAACATATCGCCGTTGGACATATCTTTGAATACGACGGGGCGATAGTTTTCGGGATGAATACCTTTTTTCATTTCTTTGTTTATAAATATATTAATACTAAATGTCGATACACAATTGGGCTGCAAAATTACGAAGATTTTTCGGATTGTGCAAATCTTCCCTCCACTTTTTGTGTTTTCACAACGATTTTCTTTCTTTTAGTCGCCTTCTGTGAGAACCAACGGGTGGCGCTTTGGCAGACTGGATGTTGTCTATATGATTATTTAAACTGAAAGTCATAATCGATGCTACTTCTGACTTTTCCTGCCTTTTGTAGTATCTGGTACATGCGCTGCATTCCTTGTGCCTGCTGGTCTGAAGGATTACCCTCTATTACCTTTCCATCAGCACTGACAATATGGGTTGCTCCAAGGTCATATCTTGCCAAACCGTTCTTGTCTGTTAGGAAATGGCAGAATGTAAGTCCCGTGGGGAGATAGCTGGAGATAGTGCTATTCAGCTTAGCATCGAAAAGAAAACTGCCGTTTGAATAGAACAGGATGACATACTGTTCTGGTATGGGAAAGGCTTTGGAATCAATGCGCTCTGTACCTTTTAACATGAATTCTCCTGTCGCCGGATTGACAGCAAGAATATTGTCGAGGGTTAGCACATAGTCACTGGGAGTAATGTCTATCAGTTGTTCCCCTTCTGGTTTGATGATAGCATAGAGGTCAGTTGGGTTGTAATTACCCACGATGTCATTAGCATAGAGGTCAGTTGGGTTGTTATTACCCATAATGTCGTCGCTACTGGAGCAGGCCGTAAACACACATACAGCCATCATTGCCATGATCATACTTTTAAGTTGTTTCATATTCCAATAAGTTGTTTGTAAGATAAACTCAGTAACTTTGAAATCTTGCATGAAAACCGAAAAGTTTAACAATGATTAAGATTGCTATCCAGCCATACAGATTACATATTTATGTTGCATCAGTCTTAAATAATCCACACATATTCCTCCGCTAAATTATGTAATTACATGATTACCAGAAGAATCAGGGCGGAGGAATTTAAGGTGTGCGTGTCTATAAATTGCTCCGCCAACAACCTATTGATCATAAGTCAATTAGGTGTGTTAGCGGAGCAATCTTTTATTCACATTCTTCATGTCTTCACGACGTCTGTTTACCTTCAAATTCCTACAAGCCTTATAACGCCCTCTAACTAGGCTGATTTCTATAGGTTATAAGGCTGATAACAGGGCGTTATAAGGCTGATAGGAATCTCGATATGTAAACAGTTTGTTTTATACTACAAGTTATTAGTTACTAACACTGACAAAGTAGGCATTCATTACCTCTATCTTGCCATTGTATGAACCGCGTGTACCAATGATGGTGATAGTACTGCCATTCTTGATACCCTTAGATGTTGCCAGTTCTTGGAATTTCTTTTTCTCTCCACCTTTCTCTGACAATACACCATATACGTAGACCGAACCTGTTGAGTCCACCAAATCAAAGTTACCATACTGGTCATTGTCTTTCAGGTTATTTACAGTACCTGTCAACTGATACCACACATCATTACTCTCAGAGGCTGCATTAAAGTCGGCTACCGATACAATTTTAACACCCGAACCAGATGAGTCACCGTCTTCAATTTTGACAAAGTAGGCGTTCATCACCTCTATCTTGCCATTGTAGGAACCACGTGTACCAATGATGGTAATCTTACTACCTTCCTTTATACCCTTGGCAGCAGCTAGTTCTTGGAACTTCTTCTTCTCTCCGCCTTTTTCAGATAGCAAGCCATAGACATAGACCGAACCTGTTTCATCCTCCAAGTCGAAGTTGCCGTATTGATCATTGTCTTTCAGGTTCTTCACGGTACCAGTCAATTGATACCACACATCGTTGCTCTCAGAAGCAGCGTTGAACTCAGCTACTGTTACAGTCTTGACACCCGTATCAGGTGTGCCACCGCCGCCCTTGGTCAGCTTCACGATGTAGTTGCCTTGTGCCACTTCAGGAGTCATCTTTCCATTCTTATCCACATACTTGGTGAGCTTACCAATGACAATCACCTCGTCACCTACATTGATCTGACCAGGTTCGGTGAAGTCGGTGTTGTTCAAGTTCTTGCCACGGAAGACGGTCAGCTCGTTGGTACCATCAGAGATGATGTAGTCGATGTTCTTGTACTTCGAGATGTCCTCATCCTTGGTCTTGATGGTGGTAATCTTTCCCTTGATATAGGCATCCTGTTCCGTTTTGCCACCCTCTTCGAGAGCATTGATCAACTCAACAGCCTTAGACACAGTGATGGGTTCATCGAGGGTACCGATGGTTTCGCTTTGAGGTTTCTCGCCAGCGGTCTTTCCGTTCAACGAGTAGATCGAGCTACCCGTAGTGAACTCAGGTGTGCTGCCACGGAAGTTCACGACCTTACCAAATACAATGACCTCATCATCTTCCTTGATTTCATCCTTCGAGGTGAACTTCTCTCCACCTAATGAGTAACCACGGTAGATTTCCAGCTGACCTGCTGTTGATCCCTTCTGGTCGGAAATCCAATAGGTAGCATTACCATAAGTGGTTTCGGGCACCGGTGAGATGTCGTCGATCTGAGAGATGAAGCCCTTGACGTAGATCTCCTCTGACTGCACATCGGCTCCCAAAGTCTGGATAAGTGCCTGTGCTGCTGCCACGTTATACGGGTCTTCGAGTGTTCCGCTACCTTGCGGGGTTATTACCTCTTCTTCATTTCCGCTTTCCGGAGGTGTTGGCCAGGAGTAGGGCTCCGGTACATCCTCACAGCTCACGAATGTCATGGCCGCCATGGCCAGCATCAACATTGAATTAATAATCTTTTTCATGTCTGTATATTTTAATTTTCAATTTTCAACTTTCAATTGTTATTGAACTTCCTGTACATCGTCAAGTGAGCGCAGGATAATCTCCCAGTTGTTGTCGTAGCGTTTCATGATACCCGTAAGGTTCACCTTGCTCTGTGGAAGGATTCTTCCGGCGAAATCGCAATACGGACTGTTGTACAGCATCACCGTGGTGGGCTGTTCCTTGAAGTACCACGAGGTGTTGAAGCCAGAGGCATAGACAGCCTTGTCGTTGTATCTAACTGTTACCGACTGTCCTTTAGAGGCGTCATAATAGGAACCGTTCTTGAAGGTCACATTCTTCAGCGTACCCAGCTTACCGGCATCCTTGTCTAGATCCCAGGTGGTCTTGGTACTACCTTCAGCAAACACTTCAGGCTCGATGATACGCTTGCCGCCTGTGATCTTGAAATGATTCATCCATTCCATACGGTTCATACGACTCACGTAGGTCACTTCCTTACCTGCATTCCTACCACTGGTAAGAACGGTGGTGTACGGAGTACCGATAACAGGTTGCATACGGTAGTTACCCACAGAGAGGCCTTTCAGTTCCACGAGGATTTCAGCACCTACCGGCAGGTAGCCGCAGATACCGCCCTGACTGATAGAGAAGCTGATGGCTCCCGTCTCGTCCTGGATCCATATCTCATTATAGATGTTACCCGTAAGGTCATTACCAGTAACATATCCCTTGATCTGCAAGTTCTTGGTCACCTTGGCAAAGCTGTTCCCATCGCGGTAGTCGGTGGCCAGCTGTGTCTTGTACATATTCTTCAGTTGCGCGATGGTTACCAGGTTGCTCTCCACAATGGTGTTGTTTCCATAGGGAGGCTGTGCCGGTTCTATCTCGTCATAGTCACCGTCCATACATCCTGTCATGAGGATGCAGACCAGTGCCATCATGATATATTTGAGCTCTTTCATAATGCTTGTCGTTTATGTTGTCGTTGATTAGAACTTATACGCAAGATTCAGCAAACCGTTGGTACCGAATGCGTAGTACACCTTCGGGTTCTTGGAGAACTTATACACACGTTCCTTACCGCTGCTGGAGTAGTCGGAACGTCCCTGCTCATAACCCCAGGTAGTGATGCTCTGGTTGTTCAGCAAGTTGGTGATAGAGAGGTTAATGCTCAACTGTCCTTTCTTCATGCGGATGTTACGACCGATGGAGCCATCGACCATCAAACCGCCGTGTCCTTTGGCTTGGTCGAGGATGCCTGGCAGGTAGTTGCCTTCATTGTCCATTACATCACCGATGGCTGCCTGTCGGTTCGTCAGAGATTTCTCATAATAGAAGCAGGGAGCACTCGAGAGGTAGATACGGTCGTACCAGTTGGCATTCACGTCGATATACCATCCGCCAGAGTGGTAGCTCAGTCCTACACTTCCCACTGTGAGCGGCGTACCGTTCTCGTGGTGATTCTTGTTGTGGCAAACATCCTCTACGTAGACACCCGAAGTAGAGTTCATGTAGCGAACGTTGGCATTCTTCATGTTCTTGCCCTCGCTCATCGTACCAACGAGTAATACATCGAGTGCTGATGTCAGCTTGATGCGGGCACCAAGTTCAACGCCGTAGTAGGCTTTCTGCTGGTCGGTCAGTGATACATATGAGAACGAGTTGATGTCGTCGTAGTAGAAGTTCTGCCATTCAGAGGCATTGTCTATCAGACTGTAATAACCGTTCAGGTTCAGCTTCACCCATGAGGTCTGGTAGCTGTAGGTAAGCTCCGTACTCAGGATGCGCTCGTTCTTCAGGTTCGTCACGAAGTCGTTGTTGATCTCAGGAGCAGCAAAGGCAGTGGCTGCGGTCGGCGCCTTCCATTCGTAGCCGGCACCGAAGGTCAGGAGATGTCCTCTTCCCACATTCCATGTGGCACCAGCCTTGGCACCTCCGTCGAGGAACTTGGCTGTACCGCTCTTGCCGTAGGAGTTGTCGGCTGCCATACCGTTGCGCATCTTACCGTCGCGTTGCATGCCTGTTCCGTTCACCTTGGCTGCGGCCATCAGGAACCAGTTGCCGGTCTTGGTTGAGATACTGCTCCAAGCCGTGGCCTTGTTCACCTTAATATAATAGTCATATCCAAACACATCACCTTCCTTGATGGATGCGTTGCGCTTGTTCAAGTCATATTGTACCCAGTCGTCTGTATCAGCATAGTTGCCGATGGCGTAGGTGTTGATGTTGTGGTAGATGGATGCGCCCAGCATGTCTTCCATGGTCTGGTAATGACGGGCGTTGTTCGTGCCGAACTGCATACCGATGTTGAAACTGGTATTGGTGTTCAGCTTGGTGCTCAGCGATGAAGACATCGCGAAGGTGAGCACATCATTGTGCTTGGCTTGGATGAAATACATCGCATCACCACCCTGCGCACTCACCTGACGGTTAGAGTAGATCAGTCGGTCGAAGTCGATCTGACGGTCGGCTTTTCTTCCTGTCAGGTAGCTATAAGCCGTTGTCCAGTTGGCCAGATCCTGCTCCGTGCGGTTATAGACATCGTTCTCGTCAAACACGTTATAATAGCTGCTCGGCATCAGCTTCCAGTAGTCGGGCTGTGGGTTGTCGCTGTTGTTGTAGTTCAGCTTGGTGCTCTGGTACATCGAGTACTTCCCTAACAGCGTTGTGGTAAGACGCGTCTCGTGGTCGATGTCCCAATCCCAGGTCATCAACGCCGTCGGCGCAAAGTCGTTTACTACACGCGAATTACGTCTCTTTCCGTTCTGGTAGCCCCAGTAAGGATTGTAGTAGCGATCGTTAGCCAGCCAGTACATCTCGTCTGTTGAGGCTCCCTGTGATGCCCTTTCCGTGGGGTTACCCCAGGTAACCAGTGAGAGAGAGTGGTTGTCGCCGAGCACCTTCTCTACACCGAGGAAGTAGCTCAGTGAGTTGTAGAACGTTCCTTCCACATAACCACGGTCGGCCCAGCGGTAGGTGATGTTGGCAGAGTATGCCCATCCCTTGTTGTTCAGTCCACTGTTGAAGGTGTACATGCCTCTCAGCGTGTAGTTCCTGTTGGCACCGCTCAGCGTGATTCTATGTCCCGCTGGCATCTGTGAAGGACGGAAGTTGTAGTTGTTTGAACCAGCCATGCCCGACATAGAGAAGTTATTGCTCTCGAAGGGGAGCGAGAACTCCTGGTTCTTTGTCTGCTGGTTCAAGCCGCCCACCAGAGAGAAACGGAACTGTCCGCTTTCAAGGTCGTTTGCAGCCACGCCGTTAATAAAGACGTCGTTGTACTTCTGGTTGAATGCGCGGTATCTGAACCGGGCTGGCGAGAACAGATATCCCACCTCGCTGGCATAGATGTTGTTGTTCGAGGAGACGATGGTCACATTCTGTGACATATCATCGTCTTCTCCCAACTGCGCCTCAGTGAAAGTGAATGCCGACTCATTCGTCTCGTTGGCATTCTGCCCTTCTGTCTGTCCTGTTTGCGCAAAAGCTAACGGGACGTAGCAAAGAGCAATCACGAATAGTTTCAGTTTTTTATTCATAAGAAGCATTCTTGTTTGATATTTGCCACAAAGATAAACAATATTTTTGTATGTGCAAAATCTTTTCCACATTTTTCTTGTCATATAAAAATCTTCATGTTCTGAAAATAATTTTGTTTATTTCCTTCTCACTTATTTATAATTTTCGTATCTTTGCAGAAAATAACATAATTATGAATAGACTGAGAATCCTTTTTGCCGTTGTTTTCTGCAGTGTCGTGACTGTTGTCTCGGCGCAGAAGAAATATTCTGTTTATGGAATAGGTTTCTATAATCAGGAGAACCTGTTTGATACATGTCATGATGAGGGCAAGAACGACTATGAGTATCTTCCCACTGGTAGTAACCGTTGGAATGCGCGGAAATACACGCATAAGCTTCAGAATATGGCAAGAGCCTTGGCCGATATGGGAACAGACATGCTTCCGAATGTGGGCTGTGCCGTTATCGGTCTTTCTGAGGTGGAGAATGCGCGGGCGCTGAGTGATCTTGTTGATCAGGAGCCGTTGCGTGCCCGTGGCATGAAGTTTGTGCATATCGAAGGTCCTGACTCACGAGGTGTGGATTGTGCTATGCTCTACAATCCTTCGTTGTTTACGGTGGAGGATGTACAGCTACCGCCCTATGTGCCTGAGCTTCCGGAAGACAGCACTTTCAAGACTCGTGGTTTCCTGACGGTGAAGGGTATCCTGGCCAATGAGCGCGTGGCTATTATCGTTTGCCACTGGCCCAGTAGATACAGCACCTCTTTCTATCGTGAGAGCGCCGCCCGTCAGGTGCGAGTCATCAAGGATAACCTTCTGCTTGAGGATCCCGAGAGGAAGGTCTTCGTGATGGGTGACCTTAACGACGACCCGACCAACAAGAGTATGACCGAAGGACTGAGCTGTAAGTCGGAGGTCAACAAGGTGGGAGCAGGAGATATGTATAATCCATGGTATAATGTGCTTGTAAAACAAGGTATAGGTACGCTTGCATACAATGGTGCCTGGAACCTGTTCGACCAGATTGTGATGACGCCCAATGCTATCGATAAGAAGGGGAACAAGGACTATAGCGGTCTTACCTACCTGAAATGTCAGGTGTTCCGTCGCGACTATCTGATTCAGCAGGAAGGTAAGTACAAGGGAAATCCCAAGCGTACCCATGCAGGCGGTGTGTGGCTTGATGGCTACAGCGATCACTTGCCCGTGGTGGTTTATCTGGTGAAAGAACAACAATAGTTCTTTGATCTTTGATCTTTGAACTTTGAACTTTATGATATGACTATTATAGGAATAGCTGGCGGGACAGGGTCAGGAAAGACTACCGTCGTGAAGAAAATTGTGGAGGCACTGCCACCTCATAGCGTGGCCGTGGTGCCTCTCGACTCTTATTATAATGATACAACCGACCTTACCGACGAGGAGCGTCGGCAGATCAATTTCGACCACCCGGATGCTTTCGACTGGAAGCTGCTGCACAAACAGATCTCCATGCTGAAGAAGGGAGAGGCCATTGAGCAGCCTACTTACAGCTATGTGCTCAGTAACCGCTTGCCGGAAACCGTTCATGTGGAGCCAAAGCCCGTCATCATCATTGAGGGTATCATGACCTTGGTAGATCGTAAGCTAAGAAACATGATGGACCTGAAGATCTTCGTGGATACAGACTCTGATGAACGACTCATCCGCAATATCCTTCGTGATGTGATGGAACGTGGACGTACTGTTGACATGGTGCTGAACCGTTATCTGGAAGTGCTCAAACCTATGCACGAGCAGTTTATCGAGCCTACTAAGAAGTATGCCGACATCATCATCCCACAGGGCGGAGAGAACATGAAGGGTATCGGCATTATCTGCAAATACATTGAAGGACTGACCATCTAGGCCAGTCCTTCTTCTTTTAATATATAAATAGGTATTGTAGTTATGATACTTCTTCGGGTTCGATGATCTCTGCCTCTTCAATGGCAGGCTCCTCAATCACAGCTTCCTCAATCTCACTTGCTTCTGCCGGGATGCTCTTTGCAGCCTCCTCCAGTTTGCGCTGCGTGTCCTCGTATTGCTTCTTCGCTCTGTAGATCTTGATGTTGTTGATGCACTCCACCACACCATAGAAGATCAAGCACCAACCGAGAATGCGGAAGGGAAGGGCCGACATCTCCAAGGGCTTTACCAACATGAAGATTCCTACGCCGAGGATGATAGTGGGGAAGAGCCAGAAGATGAAAGGTATGGTACTGATCTTACGGACGGAAGCGAGGTTGAAATACTGGTTGATGGCGCCGAGAATGAGGATGGCCGCCAATACATACATCATCCCGCTGACGAACGTGGTTGGCATCAGGGCGAGAATAACACCCAGGATCATGCTGCCCAAACCCACAATGGGGAACGAGGGCATGATGGCTCGCTGAATGTCTTCCGGGTTCTCTGGCGCATCGTTGCCATCACGCATCTCGGCCATAGCAGCCAGACGCTCAGCTGTCTTCTCCGCCTTGCGCTTTTCTGCATAGTAGGCAATGACGGATATCAGACCAGAAATGAAGAACAAGGCACCCGTGGCGATGGTCAGCCACTGAACCATTTCTGTACGGTAGATTACCAGCAGGTAGCCTACAACAATCGCGCAGATGGCGCGGACGATGGAACTCTGGAGTATTCGCATAGCTTCGTAGTTTTCCGCAAAATTACGAAAAACGAATGAAAGAAGCAATTTTTTTATTACTTTTGTCGAAAATTTCTGAGAAATGACGCGATTATTACTGGTGAGACATGGTGAGACGGTTGATAATGTCAACCAGATCATGCAGGGACAGACACAGGGGGAGCTGACTCAAAAGGGTGTGCTGCAGGCGGAAGAGCTGGCGCAGCAGATGCGTGATGAGCAGATTGACGTCTTTGTGTCGAGCGACCTGAAGCGCAGCGTCGATACCTGTGAGATTATCGCACAGTCACATCATCTTCCTGTGGTGCAGACTCCTTTGTTGAGGGAGCGTGACTGGGGAGGGTTTACCGGTCGTTTTATTCCTGATCTGAAAGATGAGCCGTGGCCGGATGATATAGAGACGATCACTGATCTGCGGGCTAGAGCACAGGCTTTTCTCGACTTCATCAGTGAGCAGTATCCAGGAAAAACCGTGCTGGCTGTTGGTCATGGTATTATTAACAAGGCTATACAAGCAGTACACCTCGGCAAGGAGATGCGCGAGATTCCGCGAATGACCAATGCCGAGGTGCGAGAGGTAAAACTATTATAGAATTTATTATAGAAAAGAGACTAATCTATTTTATCTGTGTCCGCCGAAGCCACCACGTGAGCCACCGCCACCGCGTGAACCACCACCTCCACGAGAGGCACCACCGCTGTGAGAACCACCGCCGCGTGAGCCGCCACTGAAGGAACCACTGCTGCGAGAACTGCTACTGCGGGTAGAGGGAGCAGAAACGCTTCTTGATGAGCTGCTGCTGGATGAGAAGGAACGGTTGGGAGCAGAGAAGCTGCCGCGGGAAGAGCTGCTGCGCTCTACGCTGGAGCTACGGGTACTGCTCTGACGGGTTCCGAAATCACCACGGTTCACACTCGTGCTGCGAGAGGAACGCTCAACGTTGGTACTGCGAGTCGGGCGATCGATGTTGCTGTTACGATTCTGGCGCTCCACGTTCGTGTTACGGTTCTGGCGGTCAATATTTGTGTTACGGTTCTGACGCTCCACATTGCTACCAGGGTTGGGGCGATCTACGTTGCCACTGCGGTTCTGACGCTCTACGTTTGCGCCACGGTTGCCACCGAAGGTGCCGCTGCTGCGAGAGCTGGTTCCGCGTGTTGCTACGTCGTCGTGACGACGGTCGGCGCCGCGGTTGTTATCGTTACGCTGTACGTCGCGTCCACCCACACGGTCGTTTCGCCTGTCACCACGGTTTCCGCCGAAAGAGCCATTGCCATGGTTTGAGCTTCCGTTTCTGCGTTCCAGTGCCTTTCCACCCTGAGCACGCTCGAAGTGTCCACTGTGGTTACGGTAGTCACCACGATCATAGCCGTTGCGCATGCCGAATCCGCGGTGGTCGCGACCATGCCGGTGGGTTGCACCGTAGGTACGTCCATGATAGTAGCTACGTCCTCCATTCATCCTCCAGCTGTGTGCACCACGATAGGTCAGGTAGAAAGCTGGACGACCGAAGTAGAAGTAGGTACGATACGGATAACGGGCGTAGATGCCAAAGTGCCAGTAACCAGCCTCCCAGTAGAGGGGACGGTAGAAATAGCTGGCGGCCACATAGGCACTGTACTGCCAGTCGAGGAGGATATAACTCAGGTCGAGATTCCTACGAGTCCAGTAGACTCCATACAGGTCATCATAACTGTCGATGCTCATCAGGTAGTCGAGGTTGATCTCATAAGCAGCCTCATACTGATCCTCGGTGAGGTTCAGTTCATAAGCCATCTTATCAGTAAGGAACAAAGCCTGATCACGAGCCTGTTCGTAACTCATGGCATTGACTGAAACAGTCATCGTCAACAGTGCTACAAGGGCAAAAATCAACTTCTTCATAATCGTATCTTTTTAAAGGGTTATTATTCTTATTCTTTCTTTCACGTTGCAAAGAAACGAAGAAAAAAACACCTGAACAAAGGAAAATCCCTACTTCGTGCGGGAATTTCCCTAAAGATACACACTAAACAAATCCTTTTCCCGTTGTTATCATATATAAATAAGGTATGAGGAGATTTTTACTCACGTTCATCATTCTTATAGCAGCACTGTCGCTGAACGCCCAGGAAGACAGTCGCTCCCTTCTCAACGACCTCGACTATAAGGTTGAGTTCCAGTCGAGCGTGTCTGATGGGCAGACTCCCTTGTGGCTGAATGCGAACAAGCACGGACTGAGTTCGTTGGATGAGGTGAACGGCTATCTCAGGGGAATGGTGGAACGACCGCTTACTGCTGACAGTGCCCGTAATTGGGGAATCGGCTATGCGTTGGATCTGGTTGCACCTCTTCATTACACCAGTAATTTCATTATCCAGCAGGCTTTCATCGAGGCACGATGGAAGAAGGGTGTGGTTACCATTGGCAGTAAGGAGTTTCCGATGGAACTGAAGAACAATGAATTGTCGAGCGGCTCACAGACCCTGGGCATCAATGCCCGTCCTGTACCGCAGGTACGCTTGGCTTTGCCCGACTACTGGATTATTCCCGGTACCAAGAACTGGCTGGCGCTGAAAGGTCATATAGCCTACGGAAAGACCACTGATGACCATTGGCAGAAGGATTTTACCAATATTCATCAACGTTACACCGAAGGAACGCTCTATCATAGTAAGGCGGGTTATCTGAAGATCGGACCCAAGAATCTTACCGTTGTAGTAGGTTTGGAGATGGCTTGTCAGTTTGGCGGTAAGACCATCAAGGAGGAAAATGGTAATCAAGTGGTTGTAACCAATGCCTCCGACATGAAGTCGTTTGTGAATGCGTTCCTTCCAGGCGGTTCAGGATCAGATGAGGAGACGAGTGATTTCAAGAATGCGGAAGGTAACCAGTTGGGCAGTTGGGTGATGCGTGTTGATTATGATGCAAAAGACTGGTCCGTGGGTGTTTATGCCGATCATTTCTTTGAAGATCATTCAGCGATGTTCCATCTCAGTGCCAACGACTATGGGGTAGGGGATGCATGGCAGCAGAAACAAAGCAACCGCTTTTTCCTATACGACCTGAAGGATATCTTGCTTGGCACGGAACTGAACCTGAAACATAACGATTGGCTGCGCACCATCGTGTTGGAATATGTCTATACAAAGTACCAAAGCGGTCCGCTGTATCACGATCATACACCATTGATTAGCGGTCATGTCTGCGGAATGGATAACTACTACAACCATCATCTCTATACCGGTTGGCAGCATTGGGGACAGGTGATGGGCAATCCCCTGTATCGTTCACCTATATATAATAAGGATGGTGACATCAGTGTGAAGGACAACCGCTTTGTGGCGTGGCATGTAGGATTCGCTGGAAACCCCTTATCAGCCTTGTCGTACCGACTGCTGGCTACTTACCAGACAGGATATGGAACGTATAACGAACCGATGATTCCCAAGCAGTATCTATGTAGTGTAATGACTGAGTGTTCCTATCACCTGAGAAATAGTTGGAAGGTGAGCTGCGGATTGGGCTTCGATTCCGGTAAACTATTGGGGAATAACTGGGGTGTTCAGTTGACAATCACTAAAACGGGTATCCTATGAAAAGAATCGTTTACATATTGAGTATCGTCTGCTTGTTGATGATGACTGCCTGTGATGTGGAAACTTCCGACAATGGTGATCTGGACGGATTCTGGCATTTGCAGCGAATCGAATCATTAACGAACAGCACTACCAGTGAGAGTATCATTCTTAATCAAAGAGTATTCTGGAGTGTTCAGTCAAGTCTTGTTCAACTATGGAACTTGCAAGACCAGCCGATTATCTGTCAGTTTACGTATGAGAAAGATGTACTGACACTTATCAACCCCTGCTTGTTCGACAGGTCGTTAGGTGATACACCGATTACCGATGTGGAAAAACTTAAACCCTATGGTATGAATGAGATACCGGCTGCTTTTCATGTGGTGAGTCTGAACAGCGAAAGCATGATACTGGAATCGCCGGTTCATAGACTGTATTTCAACAAGCATTAGAATTTCTTTCCGGTGATGATACTGACGAAGGTCTTCATCAGGATCTTTGCATCAAACCATAACGACTGATGCTCCAGGTAATACAAATCCATTTCCAATCTTACGAGCATCTTCTCCAGCGTATCTGTATAGCCATTGTAAAGAGTTGCGTAACTGGTTACTCCCGGACGAAGTTTGTAGAGTTGTTCGTAACGCGGATCACGCTCCATAATCTTGTCGATGTAGTATTTCCTTTCAGGACGAGGACCCACAAAGGCCATATCTCCCACGAACACATTCCACAGCTGTGGTAGTTCGTCTAAGTGATGGTCACGCAGGAATTTCCCCACCCGTGTAAGGTTATCATTCTGTTCCAATCCGAAGAGCTCATTCTCATCCCTGTTGGCATCAACCGTCATACTTCTGAACTTCAGGATATTGAAGGGCTTCCCTTTTCTTCCTATTCGTTCCTGCTTGAAGATGACAGGATTGCCATCCTCAGCCTTGATCATCAGATAGATGATGAGGAAGAGTGGAGAGAAGATGATGAGACATCCCAGGGCGATGATACAGTCGAGCGTTCTTTTCATCCTTTAGAAATAGTGTTTTTTGAATGCATACACACAGAAGCAGAAGGTGTTGAAGGCCGCCTGTATCTTGTTGATCTTTTCGTCTTGCGTTTGTATCTCATAGACCTGACGGATACTACTGAACTTGTTCGATGACAAGGAATGGTCGCTGATGCGATAAGAGGTGAGACACTCGTTGAGACCATAGGCATAGTCAGTATGTCTGAGCAACATCAGCCAAGTGGCATAATCTTGTCCGCCTCTGCGCAATGGCATGGTGAAATCGGGGAAGAACCTGCGGTTGATCAGCACCGTTGATGTGGCAATGACCGTCTGACGCAGCAGATGACGGTAGTCTATCCGTTCAGGAATGGGTACATTAGATTTCACGATTTGTCCTTCAGCATCAATAAAGTTAATGCGAGTGAAAGAGAATGCACATTCCTTCTCGGTCATGAACGACAGCTGTCGTGAGAGTTTCTCAGGATTCCAGAGATCATCACTGTCAAGAAAAGCCAGGTATTCACCTCGGGCATAGCCAATGGCCGTATTACGGGCTACAGCAGCCCCGCTGTTCTTCTCCAAACGGTAATAACGAATACGGGCATCCTGCGCCGCAATGCGGTTAATAATCTCACCGGAATGGTCGTTGGAACAGTCATCAACCAGTATCATCTCCCAGTCCTGATAGGTCTGAGCCTGTACGGATAGAATGGTCTGCTCGATAAATCTCTCTGCATGGTAAACAGGTGTGATAATCGAAACCAGACCTTGTTGAAGCTGTTCTTTTCCCATATATTAATAAATAGGTGTAAGCCAATCGGCGTATTGCTTCAGCTGACCTGTTACAATCTTGTGGTAGCAGTCAGACAGCTGATGGGTAATGACACCTGCTTCTCCGTTTCCTATTTTGTATCCGTCGATATCCGTGATGTGTGTTACCTCCATGGCCGAACCGCACAAGAAGGCCTCGTCGCAGATATAGAGCTCTGTACGGTCGATATCACGCTCGATAGTCTCTATGCCCAGCTCCTCTTTAGCCACACGGATAATGGTATCACGGGTGATACTCTCCAGTACAGAAGCTGTTACCGGTGGTGTATAAAGCTTGTTGTCGCGTATCATGAAGAAGCAAGAACCTGGTCCTTCCGACACTTTCCCTTGGTAGTTCATCAGGATGGCAGTATCGTAACCGTTCTGGCGAGCTTCGAGATAAGCCATACGACTGTTGATATAGTTAGCACCCACCTTTGCTCGGGGCGACATATTGCGGTCGCTGATTCTCTCCCAAGTGCTAATCATACATCTCAGTCCTTTCTTCTTCTCAATGGGCACAAAAGCCTTGGCAATGGGAGCAATGAACATATTCACGGGTTCGCATGAGTTCCAAGTGCCCCCCAAACCATCGATGAACACCGTTTGTCTTACGGCAATGTCCTCACGATAGTTGTTGGCTTGGATCACGTCCTTGAGTCCTTTTAGGAAATCCTCAGTAGAATATGGACTCTTCATTCTCAGGAGCTTGATCGAAGCATGCAGACGCTTGTAGTGGTCGGCAAGGCGGAACGCATACAGTTGCTGGTCCTTTTCCGACCAATAGCAGCGGATGCCCTCAAAAACGTTGGCACCAAATTGAGAGGTAGGCGAAAGCACATTCACTTTTGCTTCGGTAACCGGCATCAGTTCACCTCCCAGCCATATTATTCGGTTATTGTCCATATCAATCAGGTTGATGTGCCAACTCAACGACTCTGTTCTGAGCCAGTTCAGCTGACAGGTTGTTACTTATATTCTCGTCGATTTTCTTCTCGTAGATGTCTGTATGATGGAAGACGTTGAGAACAGTCTTCAAGATGATATACACATCCAGCGCCACTCCCCACTTCTTATACAGATCGATATACTGGTTGTCGAAATCCACCTTCACGTCCCAGTCGAGTTCGTTCCTGCCTTGTATTTGGGCATAGCCTGTCAAACCAGCAATCACCTCAAACCGTTTCTTGTAGCGCTTGTTCAATGTGGCATAGTCGCCCAGCTCATAGACCACGCAAGGACGAGGGCCCACTATCGACATGTCACCTTTCAGTATGTTGATCAATTGGGGCAACTCATCAAGACTATGATCCCTGAGGAATCGTCCGCTTCGTGTTACTCTCGGATCATCTTCATAGTTGAACAACCCCGTTCCCTGCTTCTCTGCATCCTGCACCATCGAGCGGAACTTCATCATCTTAAACACCTTGCCGTTCTTGGTAAGACGATCCTGACGAAAGATGACAGGCCCTTTCGAATCCAACTTCACCCAAATGGCGCAGACCAACATCACTGGCGAGAGCACCAGTAACGCCAGAAGCGAAAGAAGGATATCGCCTATGCGTTTGAGTATGTTGTTGAAAGATGTCCACATATCCTTAGAAATTGAATTCATAGGTATGAAACAGATCGTCGAATGTTTCCTTTCTCTTTACGACATACTTTTCCCCATCCCTGAGTTCGATGACGGGGAAGTTAGGCAGGATGAAGGGTGGCTTGAGGACGATGGAGTAGGAGCCAACATTGTCGAACACCACGAGATCATTCAGTCCCAGTGCGCCACTATAGCCCTTGTACAGATAATCGCATTCAATACAGGTATATCCTGCGAAGTCCAGATCCGTATAGTTCTCCCTTTTCTCCTTCGGATCACCGTAAACAGTAACGGGTGGATTCTTTTTGTTCAGCGTAGGGTTGATATTATACATGCTACCCAGCAGGGTGGCAATCGACTTTCCTCTGATGTCCTTGATGCTCACCACAGGAGCCACGAATTTCATACAGTCACCTGCCAAGGCACTTCCCGGCTCGATGAATAGATCAGGCTTCTGGGGAGCGTCGGCGAAATAGCGGGCAATGAAGCTGGCCACCTCGTGTGCATATTCATCGTAACTCGGTATCGGCGTGTCGAACTGTTTCTTCAACGAGTCCTTCATCTTTCCGTAGAGTCCTCCGCCCAGATCGATATGTCCCATGGGGTTGCCAGGCACCTCGTCGTAGAGACGACACATACCTTCGGCCCTTGGCAACCATGTATCCAAGGCTCTGCAGGCAAAATGACACTGAATGCCGGCGATTTGTATGTTCTTGATGGATGTGAGTTTCTTCAGCAGCTCCTGAAAGGCAGGCTTGGTTACATCAAAGCCAAAGCGTGAGGTCACACAGTCGTTGATCTTGAAATTGCAACGCAGACCGATACGGATGGTCTTCTCAGGATGGTCTTCTGCCAACTGAAGGATTGTGGGCACCTCTACATAGTCGTCCAGGTTCACGAATCCTCCACCAAGAACGATCTCCCTGATCACCTCAGGTTCCTGACAAGGACCATTCAGGTGGACTCTATCGGTAGGGATATTCAAACGTTTGGTGATCTCATACTCCATGCCAGACACCACCTCAGCACACCCTCCCAGTTCGTTCACGATCTGGCAGAGTCTGGGAATATAGTTTGTCTTGTAGGAGTAAGCGATGTAGGTATTAGGATAGTAATGGTGAAAAGCTTCGAGGAGTTCCCTAAAGTTCTGCGAAAATTGTTCAGTATCAAGAAGGTAAAAGGCACCTCCTTGTTCCTGTTCAATTTCTCTCAGTAGGGTATAACTCAGATCCATTACTTCTTACTAATAATGTCGATAATTTCATTGGTCTTCCTGATGACTTCTTGATGATTGAGCTCGAAATATTCTTCGTTTTGTTTAGTAAGGGACTCTTCGAAATCTCTGATGTCTATAATGCCTTGGTGGAAGATGTTCTCAATCTCATCCTCGTCTTTGATCTTGGATGTGTCGCAGAAACTGCGTGAAAGGATGGCCATGCTTGAATGCAGACGGTAATGCTCTGCCAAGATGTTCCTTCCTGAGATCATTCCCTTGTCAAGACTGGCAATACCACCAAAGCCACAGGGCAGACCCTTTGCCACCATCTTGTTCATCAGTTCGTCAATCTTTCCGTTGGCCAACAACTCGAACAGGAACTTCAACTTGTACTGCAGATGCAGGTCATTCAGTCCGATAAGAATCTCATCGATACCATCCAACTCCAGTACCTCGTCGAGTGATTTCTCTGCAGGAATCGTTTCCAACAGCAACATTACTTTGGCTCTTCCGTCAATATAATCGCGAAATCTCTTGGCATCGTCCACGGTTTCCCACATGGGGAGCATCACGATATCGGCACCCCGACTGACGATCTCATTGATTTCCTTCTGGCTTCCCTCATACATAGCATTAGAACGCACCAACAACTCAGCTGTTGTCAGCGTGTCCTTAATCTTGTTGATGTCGTCTAAGCAATGGTGAGACTTTACGGAGTCAATATTCTTTTGCCTCTTGGCTTTATTGCGGACTTCCAAATCCACAAAAATACGATCTACACCATTCTTTTCTGCAATATGAGCGATATTTGGCTCATTTGCTATATACATTAACTTGATAGCCATTTCTTGTTTTCTTTAACTTAAAACGTATATAATACGTTTTTATTGTATAGGTCGAAAAATATTTCTCGAACCATAAGCACAAAGTGCCTGCAAAGGTACAACAATTAATTGAAATACGTGTATTTTTAGGTAGAAACTTTACGTTTATTTCGGTAATTTCATGACACATAACGCACGTTGACGGGTGTGTACAGAGTCAAAAGTAACGTATGTACCCTTCGGACTCACCCTCGGATGGAGGTCACAAGCCCAGTTTTTGTAACAGTTAGGCGACTGGAATTCCTTGTAGGATTTCAGGTCGGCTATCAGTTCCACAGTATCATTTTCGAGACTTACACGATACATTTTGGCATATCTGCGCCCATCAGGATAGGTGTCGGTGATGAACTGGTTGGTGTTGGGGATAAACGACTGGTGCCCGTCGGAGTTCAGAACGGGTGCGATATGTCGCCATTGCTTCATCGAGGCATCGCTGAACAGGTAATGACCGTCGATGTTGTTGACGCGACAATAAGCCAGGATTCCCCATTTCTGGTCCCACACATAGTGCGACACCATGTCGGTGGTGGGAGAGATAGAGAGCTCACTGCCGTCGAGTTTGCAGGTGATGAGTCGTGAGAAACGCTTCTCAGGGTCATCGTGAATCCATCTGTGCATGAAGACAACAAATTGGTTGTCTTTTGAAAATTCCGTATGTGTCACAAAGTGCCTTGCGCCCCTCATGTTGGGTGTCGGATTCATGGCTGCCAGTTCCTTGAGTGAGAAGAGCAACTTTCTTGTATTCTTCTCGATGTCAATGAGATAGAGGCCAGTATTCTCCGATTCGTTCTCGTCAAGGAAACTACCATCTTCATAGTCGTACCCATACCCAGGCATCAGCTCATTCAGTCGTCTGTAACTGAACGATGTAGCATACTTCCCATCCCAGCTTACCGTGTCGATGGGATGGTCAAGGAAGACCTTCTCCTGCTGGTTGATGCTACAGATCTCAGCACACAGACGGTTGTCGTGGAATGTATTGAACACAAACCGTTCGTTGGAATCGCCCATCCACTGCAGGCGGCACCCCTTATGGTAGCCCCAAGCCAGCGAGTCGTCCACAGGATGGAACTCATTGAAGTCCATATCCCAGTAGCCAATGGTGAGTGGTTCCCCTGGTTCAGGCATCCTCAGCGGGATGTTCAACTTACATCCCAGCATGTGTTGCTCGTCGTTCGATATGGGTGAAACATCATGGAATCCCCAGAAAAAGCCTTCTAACACTTTGACATCTGCAATGGTGAAATTTGGCTTGTCGGGAATCAAATCCATGACATTCTGATAGGTGTCGCGGACAAATAGTTTGATTTGCGGATGCTTCTTCAGTGCATCATATATGATTTTCTCAAGCTTATTCATAGAATTGGTTGATGATATAGGTGAGTGCTTCGTAATTGTATTTGCAGTATTTTGACAGCTTCATCTTACCCGTTGAAGCATGTTCCTTGTCATGTATCTTGATGGAAGGACAATAAGTGGTCTTACAACCGATGCTTTCAACCTTCTCAGCTAGGAAGATCTCTTCGCAGAAGAGGAAGACAGGGTAGTCCATCTTAGGACATTTCTGGAAGAATTCGCTGGTGAAGACCATGAACGAGCCATGCCCCGCATAGATGTCCTGTTGAGGCTTCTGCGTGGCGGTGATAACCTTCTTTCTGTACACCGTCTTGGTATAAAGATGATAGAGCAGTGGGAAGCGGAAAAGCAAGCGTAGTTGCTGGAGCCGTTTCTTACTGTAACGCTCTTGTATCTTGGGATTTACATCCCGTTTCTCACTCTCGGAATAGATGGCAGGAGCAATCCAGGCAGTCTGCTGATCAATGCTGAGATCCTTGAAACTTACGAAAAACGATTCATCTACCAGCACATCCACATTGGAGATGATGATATAGTCGTACGAGGATAGATCAGCCGAATAGATGGTATTCAACGCAGCCTGGAGATAACCGGGATTGTCATAATGTCTCGCCAAGATGGTAACCCTCTCATCCTGAGCGATTTCCTTGGGCTCAGACGAGTTGTCAGCCACATGGATATCAGCACGAAAGGAGTTGTCGTCAGTCATCTGTAACGCATGACTGACGGCTTGGATATAGGCATTCAGCGAGTCGTAAGAGTTATAATTAACGGGTACAAATAGAAATCTCATAGGCAATGATTTAGAGTGAGTTATAGGGGACATTTTCCGAGTATCCCCTTCATGCTGTGTCGGATACCGATGAGCATATAGCGGAGCTTCTTCCATCGGTTCTTCTCGAAGCACAGAACGATAAACATACGCTTGGCCACCTCGACAGCCCAATGCCATCGCTGGTGGTGCTTTTGGCCGATATACAGGTAGTTTCGGGCAATGTAGTAGAGACGAGTGGGGGAATGATGGAGTACCGACATCTGATGATGGAAGGGTAGGGGAATCTTCTTCCCATGACCAACCTCTTGCAAAAGTTGGATGCGATTCACACGCAGAATCTTATACCCAGCCTTCTCAATCTTCAGACAGAAATCGAAGTCAACCCCATCGATAAACAGTTCCTCACTGAACCCTCCTGCCTTCTTCCACGCCTCTAACCGAACAAGATTACCTGCCGTGATACATTGATGGATCACATCCGTTTCCTGATGGGAAGGATTGTATTCCGCCCCCATGTTTCGATCTACGACACTGGGACAGATAATACCTATGTCATCATCTTGGGTATATTGCTCGTATTCATCCATGGAGCGCTTGGGCATCACCGAATCCTGATCCAATGTCACGAACCACTCATAACCCTGTTTCTCCGCACATTCGGCAATCTGATTCAGTGCATGGGCAATGCCTTTGTTGTCGTCATTCTCGACAAGTACAGTGCGAGGATAATCAGCAACAAGTTGTTGGATATCAGAGAGATTTGATGAGTGATTGTCAACAATAAACACATGACCAGCCTCTTGGTTGGTGAGTGCCGACAAGATGTTCTCCTGAAGACGTTGCTTGTCGGGTTGGTAGGTTACTATTCCTATGGCGTAGCTCATGTTACTCTCTTGATGATGTTAACAACAGGTTGCAGGATGCCCGTCTTATAAACCTTGAATTCCAATAGTGTGGCATAGCCTATAAACAGTACCATCGACAGAATAATCCGTATGATCGGATCCTCTGTGACGTAATAGATGCCCCATCCCAACAACAGATAGGGAATGGCATAGAGGCACGACAGCAGGAACAGCTTCACTGGGAAGTGGATGTTCAGAGAGCGTTGCGTCTCTCGATTGGCAATCAGCAGAACGGTCAGCTCCGCAATCACCCAAACAATACTCGTACCTATATTATGATAGGTGGGCACCAGCAAGGCAGTAAAGATACACCAGTTGAAGACACCGATTAAGCCTGCCATGACAATGGTCCTATCCTTTCTAAGCGGGATGAGCAACTGGAGTACGATAATCTTCTCAGCCCCGATGATGATGAGTTGGGGCATGATAATGCGCATGGGTAGGATGGCCCCTTCAAACCCTGTTCCTGCAAACAAACGGATGATATCGGGTGCGAAGATCTCCATGAAGCAGATGATGGGGAAAGAGAAGATGAACAGGAGCTTGAATGACATCAGTGAGTACTCGCGCACCTTGTCGAACCTGTTCTCTTTCATCAACACGCTCATACGGGGAATCATTACAGCCGTAAGCGTGCTCACAAGGGCAATGATCACCTGATACACCCTGGTAGCCGTTGCGTAGTTACCTGCCTCCTGATCGTCGGTCAGGAAGCTCAGTACAGGCAATGACAGCTTGGTATAGATGGCAGACAGCATGGCAAACAACCCCAGAACAAAGAACGGGGTAATATAATGCTTGATGTTCGCCTTACGGATATCCCAGTGCAAGAACGTGCGTTTGTAGGTCCAGTTACAGATGGCGTTACCAATCGTAATACCCGCAAACAGCAGATAATACACGGTGGTGTCGTGCTGGTCGTTGACAAAGATGAACACAGCAATGATAAAAGCCGTACGGAGTATCACCGAGCGTAGCGTGATATACTTGAACTCCTCCAAACCCGTATAAAGCCACTCTATCCAGAAGAGGTTCGCAATGAGCTTGGCCGCACCAATGGGAATCAATACCCCATAGTTGCTCAGCTTGGGAGATGTCCAAACGACAATTCCGAACACGATGGCAATGAAGAGGGTGGAGTAGAGGTTGAGCACAAAGAGATCCGTGAACGTCTGTCCTAACACCTGCGGATTGTCCTTGTTCTTGGCAATCTCTCGAATGCCCACGGTGGTCAATCCCATCATGGAGAACAGGATACAGTAGTCGATGATATTGTCAACGGTATCAATCTGACCTATTCCTTCCACGCCCAGAACCCTACTGATATAAGGGAATACGATGAGTGGAACAAGATAGGTGCTGAGGGTGAGGATGGCACTATAGGCAAGGTTCTGCTTGATATTAGCCAATCGTCACCTCCTTTCCTTTTACCTCTGGTGAGAACGACCATTTCGAAGCCCACATATAGAATAAGGTAATCAGTGGGATCTCGATGGTGTCCAAATGGAAGAAATAGAACTCGAACCACCCCATGGCCAGCAGACCGCAGTAGTAGAACAGGATGACGTAGAGGTAGATGCTCTGTTTCAGCATGGCCAACACCTTCCATGTGTAGATGAATGTGCTCAGAATCAGCGTATAGGTGATGAACTGCAGGAAATCACTGTAGATGTAGAGCGTACCAAAGAAGGTGCGCACATTGGTAAAGGTGGTCACTGTATCGCCAACGTTCCAGTAGAAGTGGTTAACGGGCAGGATCACTTCCTGACCAGCCAAAGTACTGTAAATATTCACAAACGGAGCTATGATATACGAGAATCCGTTTTTGTCGGGCACTCCCTGATCCAAGTCAAAGCTCCAGCCAAACGTACCACTGGTGAAATAATGTACGAAGTGCTTGGTCACAAACTCCACCAAGTCCATATCCACTCCGCCACCATTACCCATGATGGGAATCACCATGTATATCAGGAAGAACACCGCTAATCCGCCAATCAGTACTGAGAGGATCAGCGTGAGGTTCAGATGCATCCTTCCAGCATAGAGTCTGAAGAGGATGGCCGCCATGATAGGAATGATGATGGTACCCTTGACCATATTGACAAACTGGATGACCAACATGAGCAGGATAAGTAACCACAGCCAGTACTGTTTCTTCTTGACCTGAAACATGGCAATGATAAGGATAGGGATGAGTAGCGTCCTCAGGTGCGCCCAGAAGCCATGACCGCTGAACTGGTCGGCAAAGTCATCTGTTCCAAAGAGGAGCGTCTTGACCGACAGCGTACTGTACAGTCGGTAAAGCAACAGCAGGGATACAGCCACAGCAATGACAATCAATACCGTTGGCAAAGGCTTGTCGTCATCCTTGTACGGAATCTTTGTAGGCAGTCCGTAGTGTCTCATCACCGCCGCGAAGGCATAGCTGGGCAAGGCGAAAAGCGGTAAGCCCAGAATCCATATCCAGATACTGTTGTAGTTGAAGGTGGTAAACCCGAAATTCCCTGCAATGGCAATCGTGATCAGCAGAACGACCACATACGGAAGCATCAGTGCACAAAGAGGAGTATATATAGTATGCCATGACTTATACTCTATATACGTCAATGCTGTTACTTCCAGAAGAAGTATCAACACTATGGACAACTGACTGATACTATCCACTTATTTCTTCTTGATGGATGCACGAAAGATGATGAGGAATGCCGGGATGAAAAGTCCCAGGATGAATGAACAGAACAGCACGCTGATCTTGTTGGGCGAACTCTGCTTCTTCACACCGAGTGGCGGGGTGAGCAGACGGATATCTGTCTTCAGGGCTTTCGACATCTGTGCCTCCTCGCGCTTCTGCAGCAGGAACACATACACCTCGTTCAGCACCTTCCAGTCGCGCTCATCGGTAAGACCGCCAATAGCTTTCTTAGGAGCGGAGGCAATCAGTTGCTTACCCTCGTTCTCCTTTGCCTTCACGCTCTTGAGCTGAATCTGTAACTGTTTGATGGCATTGTTGGCTGAGGCCAGTACGGCATCATGCATGGCTGACAGCTGCTTGTCAATATCCTTCACCAGCGGACTCTCCTTGCTGGAGCTGGCAATGATCTTGTTGCGCTGCAGCTGCAGGGCGTTGTATTCGCTCACCTGATCTGCCAGTCCTTGGTTATCAGCAACGAGGAGTACAGGTAGCAACTCGTCTTTCTTCGACTCATCGCGCAGGTAGTCCCTAATGGCTTGTGCCACATAGAGCTGGTTACTTAGTTCCAGATGCGCTTCCGAGATGTCCTTGGCACTCTCGGCATATACCTTGGCCATTACCTCAAGGTCGGGCATCATAGTCTTACTCTTATAGTCGGCCACCCGCTGGTCGAGTGTCCTCAACTCGTTTTCCAGCGAAGCCAGTCGTTCAACAACATAACGCTCAGAAACAGCAATCTGAGCATCCTTGTCCTCAATGCTCTCCTTGCGGTATTCAGCAATCACAGCATTGATGATGTCAACGGCACGCTCCTTGGAAACATCCTTGCAGTTAATGTCGATGATGGAAGCCTCGCGGTTACTGACTGCCACGGTTAGCATCTTTTTCCTGAGCCCTTCCACGATGGCCATGGGTTCCGTACGGCATACCTCGATGGTCACCTCGTCTTTTTCCATCTTACCGAGAGCATCGGTAGAAGTAATCTCAAGATCGCCAACCGCACTCTTCAGGGTTTGGTTCACTCGTCCTGTCAACTCACCCTTATACTTGTCCTTGTTCTTTTTCAGTTTATAGACTTTCAAGTCGCCGTTCTTCTTCAGGTCGATCTTCATGCTGACATCATCCTCATCAGTCAGGTTCTTGATCGATACATTGATGGGAAGATCCTCGCCATAGAGTTCCTTGTTGCGGATACCCTTGATGGTGTAGCTCATATCCAGGCCGAGCTGGTCCACTACCGTCAGCAGCAGCCAGGGCGACTGCATGGCATACATCTCGTTATACACATTCGATGATGCCCCTAAGCCCATGATTCCTCCCAGCTCAGCCAATCCTCCAATCTGCCCCATCAGGGCACCCATACCACTTTCTTCCTTAACGAGTACTTGTGCTTTCTTGGTATATTTTGGAGGGGTGACTACAAGATACGCAATGGCCAACAGCATGGTTGCTGCCAATGAGAGGGCGAACCATTTCCATTTGGAAAAACAGGTTTTGATGAAATTGCTAACCGTCATATTGTTGTCTTTTATTCTTTCTGGATGAAACGATATTACTTGAATACGAGCATGGCGAAGGTGGCCAGTACCGACAGGGCTGACAGCCAGAACGATGCGGTAGTCACCTCGCTGGCATTGGCGGTGCTTTGGCGCTTGCGGTAGTTGTTCGGCTCCACATATACCACGTCGTTTTGCTGGAGGATGTAGGCAGGCGACTGCATGAGCTTCTTCGTGTTGAGCATATCAATCACGAATACCTCCTGCTGACCGCCATTCATTCTCACAACCTTCACGTTACTTCTGTTTCCGTAGATGGTCATGTCACCAGCTTTGCCGAGTGCTTGCAGCAGTGTGGTCTTGTCGTTCTCAAAGGGATAGAACCCAGGTTCTTCCACTTCGCCCAATACGGAGAATCCCACGTTCAGGAATTCTACTGTGACGACTGCATCTCTGGCCACACTCTTTTCCTGAAGCACGTTCTTCAGATGACTAGCCAGCTCTGATCGTGTAAAGCCTGCCGCCTTGACAGCGCCGATGAGGGGGAAGTCGATGTTACCGTCGGAATCAATGGTGTATCCCGATGTGGCACGACTCTGGTTGGTTGACTGTATCTCGTTGTAACCGATTATCTGTGACGATACAGGCATGTTCAGGGCGTTGTTGAGCTCAGCCGACTTGGTGTTGACAATAATTGACAACTTGTCGTTGGGTTTCAACACGATACCATTACTTTCGGCAATGGCAATAGATGTACCGTTACTTACTTCGGGGAAAAGGGCTATGTTCTTGGGTGTAGAACAAGCGGTAAACAGGATGATGGCACATACTGGTGCTATCAACTGGTTTATTCTTAGTTTCATCATGGTCTTCATTATCAGTTAAAACGTAAATTCCACCTTGTTATTATAGAAATCGGGCACAAAATTACATATTTTTTTGAGAATAATGGTGATTGTATCAGAAAAAGTATGTATATTTGCACGCTCAAACGAAAATCATCTTGGGGTTGACTGGATTTGACGGCGAGATGAGATGGTACGTAAGCACGCGGAGGCTTGAGGGTTCCCTCCATAATCTGAGTTCTCAAAAAATTAATTGGCAACAATGAGTATGCTCTCGCTGCCTAATCGAAGTACAGTAGATTAAGGCTCAATTTCGCTACTAGGTAGCGAAACGAGACGTCGCTCCGAGGATGTTGTTCCGAATCCAAAGATCCAGCGGCGCAGGCTAAATCGGAAATAGCCTCTGCAGGCTCCGATGCAGGGGTGAAATTTAGGAGCTAAGGCTGTAGTTGGTGGCTTAGGTCTTGCTGCAGCACGAAAACCGAAGTCTAAGATAAGCGTGTAGAAAGCGTATGGTTTCCTTGTTCGGACGAGGGTTCGACTCCCTCCAGCTCCACTTTAATATTATCCCCCTTGAGATCTTGACCTCAAGGGGGATTTTTTATAGGCTTTTCATTCAAGCCCATTTAATAATCAGCCAGGTTCCAATCACCTGCAGCAGCAGGCCCGGCCATCCAATGGTAACATCGGCAATGGTGGCAGCAATACCGCCCGTGAGAATCAGTTCTCCAAGAGCCCCAATGAGCAGGCAAACAAGAACAACGCCAACGAGAATGGGTATGCTCACCTTACGGAAATACTGTGCAGCCAGTCCTGCCACAAGTGCCAAAACCACCAGTTTCAATGTCATCACCTCCAGGACACCCCAAGCGGGCTGACCGGTCAGCAGATGATTCACCAGCGGTGAGGCCACAGCAGCCAACAAGCCGGTCTTCCAACCGAACTTATAGGCTCCGGCAAGGATGACGAACGATAGGGGAGCGAAGATAATTCCGCCCTGAGGGATGAGGTGGAAAACTTGAGGTAATACCAGGTTGCAGACCACGAAAAGCGCTGCCCACAGATAGGTCTTCACCTCGTCATAATTCAATGCATAAAGCTTTACATTTGTTTCCATATTCGTTTGATTTTCTATGAATGATCGCTATTTCTTATTATTTTCAAGTTTCAAGCTGATACCAGCCATGAAGGTGGCTCGTGGCATGGGATAGCCAAGGTTGATTTCGTACTTCTGCGCCAGCAGGTTCTCACCACGAGCCCACAGACTGAGGCTCTTCGTGGCGGGATAAGTGACTGATGCACTGAGCAGTTGGAAGGATTCCTTCTTCGCTGCGTCGCCCACGACTGTGTAGAGACCGCCGATGGTCTGCAGACCGATATTGGCGAACCACTTATGATTACGGTATTCTATTCCCTCGAAGGTCATCGTCTCGGGAGCACCCACCACCTTGTTCTTCATGTGCAGGTAGGAAGCGTTGAACACTGCGCTGACATATCGGGAAAAGGGGTATCGCAGCTCCATCTCCACACCGTAGTTCTCTATCTCGCCTGTATTCACATTGCGCGGTTTACCATCAACCGGAATGGTCTGAATCATATTGTCGCCCTTGATGTAATAGGCGTTGATGCCGTAGGAAATGCCTCTTATACGATGATGCCACGACAGCTCGTAGTTCCATATACGTTCAGGTTCCAGCTCGGTGTTCGACGGAGGATAGAGGTACATCTCGCGCATGGTGGGGTTTCGGAAGCCCTTGCTCACCATGACCTTCGCCTCACCCCAGTTGATGGGTCGTACAACGATGCCAGCCTGCGGCACCCATTCCGTTCCCGTGATGGAGTGGTGGTCCAGTCGGATGCCCGCATCAAGGGTAAGCCACGAAGCCAGATCCTGCCGGTAGTCAACATAGCCAGCCACCTCGTTACGGTACGACTTACCGCTTTGCTTGTTCGGTGTATCCATCACCTCGCCAGTCTCTTTCGACGTATAGTAGGCATTGCCGTAGATATGCTGGTAGTCGAAACCTGCGGTGATGTATCCTTGCGTTTCATAAAAAATTCTATAGCTCTGATACCATGAGATACCTGTCAGCGCGTCTTTCGAGCGGAAATAGCGTGCTGTAGGCTTGGAAGGATCAGTGGTACCGTCGTCTATCTTGTGTCGCCCGAAGTTCGAGTAAATGTTCAGGGCTCCGTTGGTTCTCCTGTAATGGTTCTCGATGCCTGCTGACACCACACCACGGGTAATCCACTGGTCGGCATTATACATCGGCTTATCGGTTGAGCCGGGATAGCTGGCATTAGAGCGTGTCAGGTTGGCATTGACGTAGGCGTTCCAGTTGTAGTTGAAGTCGTAACCTAACTGCATATAGCCGCCATACTGCTCGAATCCCATGCGCGGCCTGTGGTTGTCGGTACGGTTATACTGACCAGCAATGGTTGAAGAGAAGTTCCCGCTGCGCACCTGGTTCGATAGTTCCGACTGTACCGTTCCATAGCTGCCGGCGCCTGCCGTGAGTTGGGTAACAACACTTTTGTTCCATGCTGGACGACGGGTAACGATGTTGATGACTCCACCCATGGCATTGCTGCCGTAGAGCACTGATGCCGGTCCTCTAAGCACTTCCACACGCTCGGCCATCATGGTCTGATAGCTGTCGCTGATGGGGTGCCCGTAGATGCCTTGATACTGCGGATGACCGTCGATGAGTACCATCAGCTGACCGGCACCGCCTGTAATGCCGCGCATGTTAATGCCGCCGGCTGCTCCGGTAGAGACACCATAACCCATCATGGAGCGTGAGGTGACGAACACGCCAGGCACCTGCTGCATCACGGTGGGCAGCACATTGGTCTGATGCTGTTGCGTTAACTTCTGTCTGCTGATAATCGAAACAGTCATAGGCAGAAAACGAACATTTTCAGCACGTCGTGTTCCTGTAACCACCACTTCCTCCAAATTCAAGTTGTAGGCAGTGGTGTCCATTGTTTGTGCTTGCGTTACCAGGGCGTATATGCCGCAAATAACAAGGAGTATTGTTTTCTTCATTGCAACTGCAAAGATACAAAAAATATCTGACATATCATGCATGATGAATAGAAAAATCGCCCTGATATTCGGCATTATGTTTTATTAACAGGTACGCAGCAATTTTGACGAAGGATACGGCGTTTTTGGCACTTTGCGCCAAAAACTATGGCAGTTTCTGATTGAAAGTGCCTCAAACGCTGATAGTGGGAACGCCATTCTCTGGTAGCGTTTGCCTTGATCACTGATAGCGTTTACGGCGTTCAGTGTTTCTTAACATTTCGCGGCGGATTATTAATACCCATAATGACAAAAAAAGAGCCAGCGTCCTACTTTCGCATGCTGACTCTTTTGTTCGTCAAGGGTGTCTTAAAACGAGTAGAAATCACTTTTTGCTCTTAGTGGTGATGAGCATGTTGCCCGTTTCGTCAAGCTTGACCTTGATAGGGTCTTTCAGAGAACCTTCCTTTATCACGTCTTTGCCATCGACCAGAATTTTCTTGACAGCCTTGCCGTAGATGGTGACATTGCCATCTTTGTCAATCTCGGCGCCGGGTAAACGTTTGATGATATCCTCAGCGGAGAGGCTTTTAGAATCTGTTGGAGTAAAGGACCACTCAGCATTGGGGGTAAAAGTACCCACGACATTGGTCTTCTCGTTGCCTTCCAGACGGAAGGAGATGGGCACGGCGTACTTCACTCTGACAGTTTGTCCATTCTGGGTGCCAGGAGTCCAATTGGGCATGGCACTGATCACACGGAGAGCCTCGGCATCGAGTTGTGGATTGACTGACTTGACCACATGGGCGCCACTGATGGAACCGTCTTTCTCGATTACGAACTGGACAATAACACGCCCTTGTGTTTTAGCCTCCATCGCCTCTTTCGGATATCGGATGTTCTGCGAAAGATACTGCATAAGGGCTGCTGCACCGCCTGGGAACTGAGGCATCCCCTCTACCACATCGAAGACATCTGGCTGTTTCGGCTCATTGTCAAGTTCTTCTTGACGCTTTTTAGTGGTGATGATAATCACACCATTTTTGGCGTTTTCACCGTAAGACTTAATGGCAGCCTCTTCTTTCATCACAACTATATTCGCGACAGATTCTGGGGGAAGAGCTTGAATATCTTCTCTAGTGACCGTCTTGCCATCAACGATAAGCATCGGTTCTTCTCCATTCGGTTTGGTGTTGAGGAGGATGATTGCTGGATTCTGTCTCGCCTCTTGCAACTCGGCGGTGTAACTTTGCAATTGTTCAGCAGCCTGAGTCTTCTCTTGCTCCACCACTTTGATGGTCTGATTGCCGCCAAGCTTAATAGTGGAGTTCTTCTTTCCTTTCTTTACGGGCACCTGCTTCTGAGGCGGGTCGTTTTTATAAACCACATCGGTTACGGTCTCTGCGTTAAGTGCAAGCGAGACGCCTATGATGGGCAGCAGGGCCAACAACTTCAGGGAGTTGTAGCGTGATGATTTATTAAGTAACATCATATTAATTCTTTTTTTGATGGTGCTGTTGTTGATGCCGTTGGCGAGGATACAGGCCTTTGTACCCATCGCCTTCCGCATCAGCAGTTGAATATATTGGCTCACGTCGGAGCCAGACGAGAGAACGGCCGCATCGGCTTCATACTCGTGTACGGTTCGCAAGTCGCGACGCAAGAGCCATACCACAGGGTTGAACCATTGCAGAGCCGTAAGCGCTTCAACAAAGACGATATCCCAGCTATGTCGCTGCAGGATGTGCCCTCGTTCGTGAACAAGTATCGAAGGGTTGCGCTCCTCGTAGTCAATCCGGCTTAACACGATGGTGTGCATCCATGAGAAGGGTGCGACAGGCAGGTCGACAACTGCCAACGTCACGCCATCCTCCAACGAATGTTGCTCACTATCCTTAATCATTCGGCGCAAATGCCGATAACTGTTTACGATATAAATCAATCGGCAGACGAAGCCGATGATGAAAATGGCGAAGAGGATGTAGGGTTGTAGAAGATTAGGGGAATCCTCAACAGATGTTGCTTCTAAATCTGCGACAACCAGTTCTGCGGTGTCAACCACCGGCACCTGCTCCACCTCTATCGTTTTATGCAGAGTAATGACGCATAGAGGCAAAGCTAGGGAGAGCACGATGGAAGACAACAGCACGATACGGTTCAGCCGATGCATCGTCTCGCGCTCCATCAGCAGCCGATAGCAGAAATAGAAAACGACTATCAATGCTGCCACCTTCAAATCGTAGATTAGAAACTCAACCATTATTTGCGATGCTTTATGATTTCCAAAATCTCACTAACCTCTTCATCGCTTAGCTGCTCGTCTTTGGCAAAGAAAGATACGAGCGAGGCAAACGAACCTCCAAAGAATGTCTTCTGCACCTCTTTCATATACGCACGCGTATAATCCTCTTTACTAACTGTGGCGCTGAAGAGTTGTGCCTTCCCAATTTTAGCGGCTTTTACAAATTCTTTTTCCTTCAATATCTTTAGGAATGTCAGCAAAGTGGTCGGAGCTGGCTTGGGTTCAGGCAATCTCTCCATGATTTCTGAAGAGAATCCTTGGCTCTGGGGAAGTGCCCATAGCGCATTCATCACTTGCGTTTCGGCTTTGGTGAGCTGGCCTTTGACTTTCTTCCTTTGCAACTCGGATGAACTCAAAGCTTTTTGAGTCTGTTCTTGCTGCGCCGTTTGTAGTTTTTTCTCTTTCATGTTCTAATTCTTTAGAATATCCGCTGCAAATATATTCTAAACTTTTAGAACTTGCAAACATTTTCTTCTAAAAATTTAGAACGTTAACATGAATTAAGTTTTTAGAAAAAGCGAACATGGATTTTCACATGCTATGAGGGGTCGGAATTTGGTCATCTCGGTTTTTTTTCGTACCTTTGCCTTTGGAGAAGTTACCTTGTCTCGGAAATGAAAAGAAAAACATGTTTTCCTTTTGCATTTCGCTCGACTTTCGTAACATTGCAAATGGAATCGAGGGAGATGAATAAAGATTGTTAAATACTTGTTTGTCTCGCAAGAAAGCACTAACTTTGTGGACGGATTTAAAAGATGAACTAAACGTTTTCACCTCGACAATTATTATTAACTAAAAACAATAAACAGATTATGACAAGAAAACTACGTTATTTATGTACGCTGCTGCTGATGGCGGTGGCTAGTGTGGCTTGGGCAGATGATGTTGTGTTCTATACCCTTGACACGTCCGGTATTACAGGTTCCGGGTCTGATTACAATGGAAAGTGCGATGTTACGTATGAAGGTATTACTTGGAATGTTAATGGTAATACACAACAGAAGCCATGGCGTATCGGCGGTAAGAGCATTACTAATACAGACCGTACTGTCTATACAAAAACAGCTATGGACGCAGCCATTACGAAGTTAGATCTTACCCTTTCTACTGGCGGCGGCATCACATTGAACAGTTTGAAGTTAACTGTGGCAAGCGATGCTGGTTTTAGTACAGTTCTTGATGAGGTTACGTTGAGCAGTGTAACACTTGATGGTGTCAATACCGTGACCCCGTCACCGGGTAAGACATGGCCAAAGGATGCATACTACAAGTTCACGTTTAATGTAACGGTAGGTGGCAGTAGTAATAAGTATATTGGGTTTAATAAAGTAGTGTTCTACAAAGAACAGGAAGCTGGTGAGAAAATTGATCCAACAGTTACAATAGGTTCTGAATCCATTGAGATTGGTGGAACAACAGAGGTGACAAGCGATGGGCCTGCAGTAACCTTAACTACAGAAGACGAAACGGTATCTATTAACGGTACCACAATTACCGGTGTTGCAGAAGGTGAAGCAACTATCGTTGCAACTTGGGAAGGTAACGACCAGTTTAATGAAGGTAGTACAACATTTGTAGTTACTGTAATAGATCCCAATGCTCCTGGAACAAAGAACAATCCTTATACTGTGGCTCAGGCCATTGCTTTCATCAATGAGCTCGGAGAAAATGTTCTTTCAGACAATGATGTTTATGTGAAAGGTTTTGTCTCTAAAGTTGATAGGTTGAATTACAATAAGATCGTATATTGGATTTCTGATGATGGTACAACCACAGGTCAGATGCAAGTTTACAACGGTTTAGGCCTGAATGGCGCAGATTTCACAGCGGTTACTGATTTGACTGTTGGTGATCAGGTTACTGTATGCGGAAAAGTAAAATTGTTTAAGAACAACTCTGGTACTATTCCGGAATTCGATACAGGTAGTAAGATTGTAGAAATTGTAAAGAACACAAAGGTAGATCCTGAGTTGGCATTTGACAAGACCTCGATTGATGTTGAGAAGGGTGTAGAGTTTACCGAACCCACTTTGACGAATCCGCATAATTTGACTGTTACCTATTCTTCAGATAAAGAAACGGTGGCAACCGTAGCATCTGATGGTAAATTGACTATCGTAGGCGCAGGTACTGCCAGGATTACCGCTTCATTTGCTGGTAATGATGAGTATAATGCAGGAACAGCTTCTTATCTTGTGAAAGTAACAGATCCTAATGTATTAGGTGGTAAGAATAATCCTTATACTGTGGCTCAGGCTCTAGCAGCCATTGACGATAATACAGGCGTAACAGGTGTGTATGTACAGGGTATTGTATCAGAAATCGTGACTGCCTATAACTCTCAGTATGGAAGTATTTCTTACAATATTTCTGCCGATGGAAGTACGACTACTGATCAGTTATTGGCATATCGAGGAAAGAGCTACAATGGCGATAATTTCACTTCATCAGATGATATTCGAGAAGGCGATATTGTAGTGGTTTACGGAAACCTGAAGATATATGGTGATACATACGAATTGGATGCTAACAACCAACTCTATAGCCTTGAGCGTCCTGTTTCTCAAGAAACACGTATTGTAGCCAGTGATGTTACTCTGGAGTACGATGCCACTTCGGGAGAAATAGAGTACACGATAGAAAATCCCCAAACAGGTGTGTCTATAAATGCAACACTTGATGAGAGTTGCGACTGGATTAGCGATATCCAAGTTGGTGAAACAATCACTTTTACTACGACAGCAAACGAAGGTGAAGCCGACCGTTCAGCAACGATAACGCTTTCTTACACTGGTGCAGAGGAGAAGGTGGTAACAATTACCCAGACTTATAAGATGATTGCAGTTGAAGCAGATGATAGCAAGACAACCTTCTACTTCACGAATAATAAATGGGGCATCCCGACATCGAAGACTGTTGAAGAAGCATCATTCACTGCCGATGGTTATACGATTACACTCAAAGGTTCATCAGGAAATGGTTATAGCTATTATCCTCAGAATTATCTGATGTTAGGTAAACAAGATGCCTATCTTACCTTGCCCGCTTTCATCTTCCCCGTTAATAAGATTGAGGTGGTTGGAAGGGATGGAGCAAGTACTGCTGTCACCCAAAATATCTTTGTCGGTAATAACGCTGTTAGTACCCAAACAGCGGGTGCTACAGGAACCAATACCTATGAAATAAATAATGATTATCAGGCTGCTGGTACAATCTATACCTTGAAGGTGACAAGTAACGCCAACACCCAGATCACTCAAATTATCGTGTATAAGGGTGAAGAGAGCGGTACCATTTCAACCGGCATCAACAACGTTGAGCAGACCATTGGCGACGCAGCTATCTATAACCTCAATGGCGTTCGTGTGAACAAGGTTCAGAAGGGCGTTTATGTGGTGAACGGTAAGAAAGTGGTGATTAAATAATTTCGTAAAGAAAAAACTAATAAACCCACCGAGGAATTCAATAAGAAACGGGGTCTGCTAATGCGGATCCCGTTTCTTCGTTCTTAAGGTTGAGCCTTATACTCCATCGGCGTCATTCCGGTGAGTCGGCGGAAATACTTGGAGAAAAACGAGGGGTTGGCAAAATGCATCTCCTCGGCAATCTGTGCCGCTGGTTTATCTGTGTGCCGCAACTCTATTTTGATGCGTGTGATCAGGGCTCGGTCTATCCAGTCCTTGGCTGTGGTTCCGCTGGCCTGACGGATAACGGTACTGAGGTAACGCTCCGTGAGACACAGACGATCGGCGTAGTAGCCTATCTGGTGATGCTCTACACAATGCTGACCCGCCAGTTGGATAAAGCGATCGAAGATGGTCTGCTCGCGCGAACGTGATACGGCCTGCATATCGGTCTGCTGACGAAAAAGACGGTCGTAGTGATGCATCAGGGCGGCCACGAGGGCAGTAACGGTGGGGCGATGGTAATCGTCGCTATGTACAACGTGCCAGATGGTATCGAGAATTTGGCGGGCAGTGCGGAAGTCATTGTCGCTGACATGCAACTGGAAGTCGCGCACCTGACCGTTGAAGGCTGATGGCATCTGACCTGGTGCGAAGGGCATGGGGAAATCGGCAAAGAGCCCGATGCCGAAGACACGGAGGTCGTTGGAAAGACGGATGGGGTTGATGATGGTGCCAGGACCTATATAGACCAGCGTGCCGGCCGTGTTATGACTTTCTTGTAAGTTGAGGCTTATATGGGCCTCACCGCTCATGATGATGCCGAAACGGTGGTCGTTGACGATGAAGGGCGGTTTCTGACGCATCAGCAGACTGAATACGGTGTGGTCGCCATGTACCATACCGAGTTCACCATTAAAGAAAGCACTCTCGCGAATCTTCTCGAGATGGGGTATCAGGATGTCTCGCATGCGCGACAAATCCATCAGTTGCGGTTGCTTGTTCATAATATGTCCTTTTTGTTTGCAAAGATAATCTTTTTCCCCATATTTACGTCCTTATTTCGCATAAATCGAACAAAAAGAACATCTTTCAGTGCTGAAAGATAACATAACAACGGAGAAAACACCGTACCTTTGCCCATGAATTAGTAATACAACAGCAAGAAATATGATGCGACGAAGCATTTTTATTGTTTTTACATTATTGCATGGTTTCATTGTACCATCAGTGATGGCACAGTCGCTCGAGGAGTGCCAGCAGGCAGCAGAGAAGAACTATCCGCTGATATGCCAGTATGGTCTGATTGAGAAGACCACGGAGCTGACGGTGGATAATATCCAGAAAGGATGGCTGCCACAGGTGTCGGCCTCGGCACAGGCTACCTATCAGAGCGATGTTCCCTCGTGGCCCGACCAGATGGAAACGATGATGAACGGTATGGGTATCCACATGAAAGGACTGAAAAAGGACCAGTATCGTGTGGGTATCGATGTGAGTCAGACAATCTACGACGGCGGGGCCATCAGCAGTAGGAAAACCATCGCCCGTGAGCAGGGGAACGTAGAGGCGGCTCAGACGGAGGTAAGTATATATAATGCACGCAAGCGCGTGAACGAGATGTATTTCGCCTTGTTGCTGCTCGACGAGCAGATCAAGCTGAACAGTGATTTACAGGCGTTGCTCAGCGGGAACGAACGCAAACTGGCTTCGATGGTGAAAGGCGGTACGGCGGCAGAGAGCGATTGGCTGAACGTGAAGGCCGAACGACTGAATGTGGTGCAGCAGGCTACTGGTCTTGCATCACAGAAACAGATGCTGCAACGGATGCTGAGCACTTTCTGTGGCATGGAGGTGAAAGAAGTGCAGAAACCGCTTATGTATGCTACCATGACGCAGGAGCAAAAAGGGGTCCGTCCTGAGCTGAAGGCGCTGGATGCGCAGATCAATCTGCTTAACGCGCAGGAGAAGGCGCTCGATGCGGCCTTGAAGCCGAAGTTCGGGGTGTTCGCTCAGGGCTACTACGGCTATCCTGGCATGAACATGTTTGAGGATATGATGCGGCACAACTGGAGTCTGAACGGCTTGATTGGGGCTCGTCTTACGTGGAACATCGGTGCCTTATATACGCGCAAGAACGACAAGGAAAGAATCAACGACCAGCGGTCGATGATCAATGTACAGCGCGAGGTGTTCCTCTTCAACAACAACATGGAACAGATTCAGCAGAATGAGAATATAGAACGCTATCAGAAACTGATGAAGGATGATGAGGAGATTATCAAACTGCGTTCTGCCGTGCGCAAAGCTGCCGAGTCGAAACTCGCTCACGGTATTATCGACGTGAACGATCTGGTGCGAGAAATCAATGCTGAGAACGCAGCAAGGGTGCAGCAGTCGATTCACGAGATCGAGATGCTGAAGGAGGTGTATGATTGGCAGTTCACGGTAAACGGTAAATCAAATGTAAATAACGAATGATTTAATCATGTAATAATGAGGGATATGAGACATACTTATTTTGCTTTTTTGTATCTTGGCATTCTTACATTGTTCTTCTTCTCTTCTTGCAAGGAAAAGGAGAAGGAGTATGATGCTACGGGTACGTTCGAGGCTACTGAAACCACCGTGTTCGCAGAGCAAAGCGGGGCGCTGCTGGCATTCAGCGTAAACGAGGGTGAAAACACCGAGGCTAACATGGAGGTAGGACTCATCGACACCACGCAGACATGGCTGAAGATTCAGCAGCTGCATGCCACGAAGGAGGTGTATAGGAGTCAGAAACCGGATATGGAACGGCAGATCGCCGCTACTCGTCAGCAGTTGGTGAAGGCTCGACAGGATGAGCAGCGATACAGGGAACTGGTGGCCGATGGCGCCGCACCCTCGAAGATGCTCGACGATGCAAGCAGTCAGGTGAAGGTGCTGCAGCGTCAGCTCGATGCGCAGATTTCGTCGCTGTCAACCAGTTCGCGTGCCCTGGATAAGCAGACTGCCGCTGCCGAGGTGCAGGTGAGTCAGTTGCGCGATCAGTTGCGCAAGTGTCATATCATAACGCCTACTAAAGGTACAGTGCTCGAGAAATATGTGGAGCGGGGTGAGTTTGTAAGTATCGGGAAACCGTTGTTCAAAATTGCTGATACGGAGAATATGTACATGCGGGCCTATGTCACTTCAGCGCAGTTGCAGAACATCAGAATCGGACAGCAGGTGAAGGTGTTCGCCGACTATGGTAATAACCAGCGGAAGGAGTATCAGGGCACGATATCGTGGATTTCCTCACGCTCTGAGTTCACACCCAAGACTATTCTTACTGATGACGAACGGGCCGATCTGGTGTACGCCATCAAGGTGGCTATCAAGAACGATGGGTTCGTGAAGATCGGGATGTACGGACAGGTTAAGTTTTAGTTGACAGTTGATAGTTGATAGTGATGAATGCTATCGAGGTAAATCATATAGCGAAGAGTTACGGCAAGGTGCAGGCGCTCGATGAGGTGTCGTTCAGCGTGGGTAAGGGCGAGGTGTTCGGCCTTATCGGTCCTGACGGCGCGGGAAAGACATCGATGTTCCGCATACTCTGTTCGTTGCTCCTTCCCGATAGGGGTACTGCCACGGTGGATGGTTTCGACGTGGTGAAACAGATGCGGGAGGTGAGGCGCCGCGTGGGCTATATGCCGGGTAGGTTCTCACTCTATCAGGATCTGACCGTTGAGGAGAACCTGAAGTTCTTCGCCACGCTGTTTGGTACAACCATCGATGAGGGATATGATGCTATCAAGGTGATATACTCGCAGATTGAGCGGTTCAAGGACCGTAAGGCGGGGGCGCTGTCGGGTGGAATGAAGCAGAAACTGGCTCTGAGCTGCGCTTTGGTGCATCAGCCCAGTGTTCTCTTCCTCGATGAGCCTACCACGGGCGTTGACCCGGTGAGTAGGAAGGAACTATGGGAGATGTTACTGATGCTGAAGGAACGCAACATCACCATCATGGCTTCTACGCCTTATCTGGATGAGGTGAGATGTTGTGAGCGTGTGGCTTTTCTCGACCAAGGGAAAGTGAGGGGGATTGATACGCCGGAAAGGATTCTTGAAGAGTTCAGGGATATCTTTATGCCTCCTCCCATCTCCTCTCCAAAGGAAGAGGGAACAGATGATCCAACTTCCAATAGTAACGCAACGCCTTTGGAAGAGCCTTCCGAAAACGTCATAGAGGTGGAACACCTAGTTAAAGCCTTTGGCGATTTCCATGCGGTGGATGATATCTCGTTCAAGGTGAAGAAAGGGGAGATTTTCGGCTTCCTCGGGGCTAACGGAGCTGGAAAGACAACGGCCATGCACATGCTCACGGGGTTGAACCAACCTACCAGCGGAACGGGTAGGGTAGTTGGCTACGATATCCGTACAGAACATGAGCAGATCAAGCGCCACATAGGCTATATGTCGCAGAAGTTCTCGCTCTATGAGGATCTCACCGTGGCAGAGAATATCCGTCTCTTTGCTGGCATATATGGGATGAAGAGTGATGAGGTGAAGGTGAAAACAGATCAGTTACTGCGCCAGCTGAAGTTCGAGGAACATAAGGATGACTTGGTGGGTTCGCTGCCGCTGGGGTGGAAGCAGAAACTGGCCTTCTCGGTATCGATCTTCCATGAGCCTGGTGTGGTGTTCCTTGACGAGCCTACAGGAGGCGTTGACCCTGCCACACGACGCCAGTTCTGGGAACTGATCTATGAGGCAGCGGGTCGTGGAATCACAGTTTTCGTAACGACACACTATATGGATGAGGCGGAGTATTGCGACCGTATCTCAATCATGGTTGATGGGAAGATCAAGGCCATGGGTACGCCCGATGAACTGAAAAGGAGGTATGGGCAACCTGATATGGATCGCGTGTTCACCTATCTTGCCCGTCAAGCCACAAGGTCGTCTGACTAAGGTCAACGAAGTTAATGTTCAATGAAATGAAGCAGTTTCTATCTTTTGTCATCAAGGAAGCCAAGCACATCTTGCGCGACAAGCGTACGATGCTCATCCTCTTTGGAATGCCCGTGGTACTGATGTTCCTCTTCGGCTTCGCCATATCCACCGACGTGAAGAATGTGCGGACGGTGGTGGTGACGGCCTTGAATGATTACCAGACGCAGCATACTGTTGAACGATTGGCACAGTCGGAGTACTTCACCATTATACAAACCGTCGTAACACCGCAGGAGGCAGAGCAGCTCATTCGCAGTCAGAAAGCGGATATGGCACTTATACCCACTTCGTCTCCCAAAAGCACAGGGGGAGGTCATATACAATGGCAGGTCATGGTCGACGGCTCTGATCCCAATATGTCGCAGCAATGGGCCACATACGCCCAAGCAATTCTTACACAGTCGGTTAATTACAAAAACGTTGTCCTCCCATCTTCACTTGGAGAGAGAACAGGGGTACGACTCCTCTATAACCCTCAGATGCGCTCGGCCTATAACTTCGTGCCAGCCATCATGGGTATGCTATTGATGCTGATCTGCGCCATGATGACCTCCATCAGCATTGTCAGGGAGAAGGAGCGTGGAACCATGGAGGTGTTGCTGGTGTCGCCTGTACGACCGCTCATGGTGATTATTGCCAAAGCGGTACCTTATTTGGTGCTGGCCTTCGCCATCCTCATCACCATCCTCCTCATGGCACGCTTCGTACTGGGTGTGCCGCTGGCGGGATCGATATTCTGGATTCTGGCCGTCTCCACCTTATACATCCTGCTTGCCCTGTCGTTGGGCTTACTCATCTCGAACGTGGCTCAAACACAGCTTGTAGCCTTACTGCTTTCGGCCATGGTATTGCTCATGCCAGTGGTGATGCTGTCGGGTATGCTATTTCCGGTGGAGTCGATGCCGCCTGTGCTGCAATGGGTGTCGGCTGTGGTTCCACCGCGCTATTATATCCAGGCCATGCGCAAGCTGATGATCATGGGTGTGGGCATTGGTGATGTGGCTCAAGAGGTGACGGTGCTGACCGTGATGACGGTGGTGTTGCTCGCCATCGCACTGAAGAAGTTCAAGGTAAGACTGAGCTAAAGTCGTGATAACGTAATAACGTAATAACGAAAGTCGTAACAAAACAATGATTAAACATCTCATCCATAAGGAATTCCTGCAGATTCGTCGCAACGCTTTCCTGCCGCGACTCATCGTTCTGTTCCCCATCGTCATCATGTGCGTAATGCCGTGGGTAATGCAGATGGAGGTGAAGAATATCGTGGTGGATGTGGTGGATATCGACCGTACTGTTGAGTCGCAGCGACTTGTACAACAGATTGCGGTGAGCAAATACTTTATCTTCGGCGGACAGAAAGCTACTTATGCTGAGGCGATGAAGGATATAGAAAAGGGCAGGGCGGATGTGATTCTCGAGATTCGTGATGGCAAGTATCTTATTGCGGCGAACGCGGTGAACGGTACGAAGGGTGCGATGGGATCAGCCTATCTGAGTCAGATCCTGGCCCGGCAGAATGAGAATCCGGTTTTGGTACAAAAGGGAGCCCAAAGCGTGTCTGTGCTTACTTTATATAACAAAGGACAGAACTATAAGCTGTTCATGATTCCTGCTCTGTTTGCCATCGTGATGATGTTGATGACGGGTTTCCTGCCTACGCTGAACATCGTGGGCGAGAAGGAGGCGGGCACCATCGAGCAGATCAATGTCACACCCGTTCCCAAATGGTCGTTCATCCTCGCCAAGCTCATTCCTTATTGGCTCATCGCCTTGTTCGTCATTACCGTATGTCTGCTATTGGCTTGGCTGGTATATGGTATCACGCCTGCTGGTCCGATATGGCTCATCTATGTACTTGCTATGCTATTGGCGTTGTTCTTTTCGTCGTTCGGACTGATTGTTTCCAACTACTCCGACACCATGCAGCAGGCGATGTTTGTGATGTGGTTCTTCGTGGTAAGCATCATGCTCCTTTCTGGTCTCTTCACGCCTACGCGCTCCATGCCTTCGTGGGCTTACCTTACCACCTATATCAACCCCATGCACTACTTTATCGACGCTATCCGTACCGTCTTTATCCGTGGGGGTGGCTTGCAGCATATAGCACATCAAATAATAGCCCTGCTCGCCATCGGACTCTTTATGGCCGTATGGGCGGTGCAGAGCTATAAGAAGAATAGCTGATTTTTGTTTGTTTACTAAAGAACTACGGCTGTTCCGCTGGTGGCAACCATCAGCATGGAGTTGCTGGAACCGATGGTCTCGTAATCGATGTCAATACCGACAACGGCATTGGCTCCCATGGCACGGGCACGTTCCATCATCTCATTCATCGAGGTGTCCTTAGCCTCGCGTAACACTTGCTCGTAACTGGCAGAACGACCGCCTACTACGTCGCGGATACCGGCAAAGAAATCTTTTACGATGTTAGCACCAATAATGGTTTCACCTGTCACCACACCCTTGTACTCGCGGATGGTGCGACCTTCAATCTGTGGGGTTGTTGATAGTATCATAATCTCTCGTTTTAATGAATAATAATCTCTTTTCTCTTATAGACGAAAGATGATGACAAAAAGTTGCAAATATCAGAAAAGGGAGAATAGGAATTGTCCAGCCCAGATGACAACCTTCACCATGAAATAGATGAGGATGCAGAGACAGACGAACAGGATGATGCTGTAGGCTGCCTTGCGGTTGACGGTCTTGATGGTTTCATCATCACCCTCTACAAAGCCTCGGATAAGACTCATGTTCTGCTGATTGGAACGGTGGAACACATCAATGATATCGCCTACATAAAAGGGTATCATACCGAGCAGAACGTCGCGTAGGGTGTTGTTGATGATGGCTAAGGTGAGGGGGAACGAACGGATCTTCACGGCTGTGAAAACGACATATACCAAGGATATAAGGGCGGCAATGGCGTCACCAATACCGCCTGGAATGGCAAATCCAAGGGCCGCATCAACATAGTAGCGGTCCATGATCTCGGATGCCCGTTGCAGCCAACCGTAGGTACGACTGTTTTCCAGTCGTCTTCGCGTAATCTGTCTTTTTTCTTCGTTCACGTGTACAAAATAACAATAAAGCAATGATTATTCAAAATCTTTTTTGTATTTTTGTCACCAAATAACATTTAGAAATGAAAAACTATAGAATGAATTGGCTAACATGTATAACCTGTCTTTTCCTTGCTCTTTCCACCCAAGCCGTGGCGCAGAACGGGAATAGTGAATGGCCAAAGGCTGATTATCAGGTGGTTCCCTTGCCCAGTAGGATTACCCTGCTGCAGAAAGCGGACTTTGTGTTGAATGCTCAGACGCTGATTGTTGTCGGTTCCGACAATGTGGATATGCAGCGTAACGGTCGTTTCCTTCAGCAATATATAGAGGAGGAAACGGGGTTAAGATTGTCCTTGTCTTCCAAGGTGGAGAAGGGGAGGAGTATAGTGCTCCGTCTGAACCAGAAGATGGTGGAGCCCGAAGGATACCGGATGACGGTTGACAAGAGGGGTGTGACCATAGAGGGTATGACTCCGCAAGGGGTGTTCTATGGAATACAGACACTGAGGAAATCGTTGGTTCTTCCTGATAAAGGACAGGAAACTGTCGCAGTGGTTTTACCTGCCGCAGAGATTACTGATGCTCCTCGTTTCAGCTACAGGGGAATGCATCTGGATGTGGCGCGCCATTTCTTCTCGTTGGATTTTGTGAAGCAGTATATCGACATGATGGTGCTGCACAATATGAATACTTTCCACTGGCATCTTACTGATGATCAGGGTTGGCGCATGGAGATCAAACGGTATCCTAAACTGGCGGAGATAGGCGGCTGGCGTAACTATACTACGCTGGGCAGGAATTCCGACATAGACGATGGTACTCGCTATGGGGGCTACTATACACAGCAGGAGATGAAGGAGATTGTGCAGTATGCAAAGGAGCGTTTCATCACCGTGATACCAGAAATAGATATGCCTGGTCATATGCTGGGTGCCCTTACTGCCTATCCTGAACTGGGCTGCACCGGCGGACCGTATGAGGTGGAGGGTCATTGGGGTGTTTTCGATGATATTCTCTGTGCCGGTAAGGAAGAGACATTCCGTTTCGTAGAGGGCGTACTGGAGGAAGTGATGGATATCTTCCCTTCGGAATATATTCATATTGGTGGTGATGAGGCTCCTCGTACCCGCTGGGAAAAGTGTCCGTTATGTCAGGAACGCATCAGGAAAGAGCATCTCACGGCCAAGGGTAATCAGTCGCCAGAGGCTCGTCTGCAGGGTTATTTCACCAAACGGGTGGAAGCTTTCGTACAGTCGAAAGGAAGGAAACTGATTGGCTGGGATGAGTTGTTGGACAGTGATGTGAATCCTAGTGCTACGATCATGAGCTGGCGGGGTGTTGATGGCGGACTGGTTGCTTCTGAGAAGGGGCACGACGTGATCATGAGTCCTACCTCCCACTGCTACTTCAATTTCTACCTGGTGAAGGATTATGAGTGGGGAGAGCCGTATGCGTTTGCTGAGGTGATTCCTATAGAGAAGACTTATTCGTTTGATCCTGCTCCCGCATCGTTGAGCGAACAGGCTAAGAAGCATATCTTAGGAGCACAGGGAAATCTGTGGTCGGAGTATATTCACTATAATTCAGAGGCTGAGTATCAGGTACTTCCGCGAATGGGAGCGCTGAGCGAGGTGCAGTGGATGCAACCTTCTCAGAAGGATTTCAAGGCATGGGTGGAACGTGAGCGCCGTCTTACCTTATTATATAATAGGAAGGGCTGGGCGTTTGCCAAGCACGCATTTAAAAAGTGATTGTTTTTGACGCTTACATACCGAGTTTGCGGGCTTCGCTGTAGGCGTTCTGCGCCATTCGGTTGATGATATCGATGGCCAGCGCTTCGTCGATGAAGCCGGCTTCCTTGCAGGGTGTGTACTGACTGGCTTCCTCGGAGGTGGCCAGTCTTCCTTCGAGCAGGATGAGGAAATGACGTTTGTATTCCTCGACCATGGCGTGGTAGAAAGGTTCGGTTCTGCAGGCGAGGCGCACCAGTTGCATCAGGTCGTTGGTGGGATTGCTGCGTAGGGCTGCTTCTATCTCGTCGGCCTCGTAGTTCATGCGGGCAATGGCATAGAAGACTTCCTGGTTGTAGATGCGGGAGATGTGCTCGTAATGTTCCAGCAAAGTCTGCTTCACAACCTTGGCATCATTGAGGTCTTTCCCCTCCATCATTCCAGTGAGGAAATACTTGAAAAAGGTACGCACGAGGGCAGCCAATGCCCGGTCTTTACTGATCTTGCTCATTTCTGATGGCTTTGATGTTTCTCATTAATCCTTCGTATTTGGCCCGTTTCACGGCACTGCCCTTGAACAGGCGCCGGTAGTCTTCTTCAGTGAGTTGCTGCCATTTCTCCTTGGTCATTCCCAACAACTCTTCCTTGGGCTGCAGCAGTGGCTCATCGGTGGGCTGGGCAAAACGGTTCCAAGGACAGGCCTGCAGACAGCGGTCGCAGCCGTAGATGGAATCGCCCATCTTCTCTGCCAGTGAAGAGGGGATGTCTCCGCGATTCTCAATGGTTTGGTAAGAGAGGCATTTCTCGGCGTTAAAAGAGGGGAGGGTAAGACCAGGAACGGGAGTAAGTGCTCCTGTAGGACAGGCGTCGATGCATTTGCTGCAGTTGCCGCAACGGTTCTCGATGGGTTCATCGTACTCCAGTTCCATATCAAGGAACAGTTCTCCCAAGAAGAACATACTACCAGCATGGGGGATGATGAGCTGGTGGTTTCTACCCACCCATCCTAATCCTGCCCGCACAGCCCAGTAGCGCTCCAAGATAGGGGCGCTGTCGGAAAAGGCTCTGTAGTGGAGTTTTTCCTTTTCCTGCTTATCTTCATTGATACGCTGGGAGATAAAGGCCGCCAGAGCATGCAGCTTTTGTTTGACAACGTCGTGGTAGTCCTGACCGTAGGCGTAAGCGGCAATCTGGTATTCTGAGTCGGGAATACGTTGCTGAGGGGCGTAGTTCAGTGCTACGCAGACAATACTCTTCAGGTTGTCCATCAGCAATCGCGGGTCAAGACGCTTATCCAAGTGGTTCTCCATGTAATGCATTTCCGCATGGTTCCCCTTCGCCAGCCACTCACGGAACGAACGGGCGGTGGACTCATCTACGGCATCGGCACGGGCGATTCCGCAGGTGAAAAAGCCGAGACGAAGAGCCTCGGCTTTGATATCATGGGAAAGTCTTGAATGCATAACCTTGTTCTTGTAGCCACCTTAATGCTTCAGGCAGGGCTGTCTGCAGCTTATCGATACTCTTGAGCGAGTCGTGGAAGGTGATGATGGAGCCGTTGCGTGTAAGCGTCTTCACATTGTTCACCACATCCTCGGCTGTCATCCACTTGGAATAGTCGCGCGTAAGCACATCCCACATCACCACCCGGAAATACTTCTTCAACCAGTAATACACACTGTGTCGCATCCATCCATGTGGCGGACGGAACAGATGGGCGTGTACCAGCTCGTTGGCCTGGAAGGTGTTGATGATATAGGTGGTTGTCCAGTGCTTGAAACTGCCGATGTGGTTCATCGTGTGATTTCCCACCTGATGTCCTCCGTCGATGATCTGCTGGAAGAGTTCGGGGTATTTCCGCACATTATCCCCCACCACGAAGAAGGTTGCCTTGGCGCCATACGCTTCGAGTGTCTTGAGAATGAACGGCGTAGCCTCGGGGATGGGTCCGTCGTCGAACGTCAGATAGACTGCGTGTTCGTTCGGATCCATCCTCCAGGTGGCATGGGGATAAAACCACCTGATGTATCGGGCTGGTCGTTCAATAATCATTTACTCCGGCTGTTGCATGAGTTGTCCGCCCTTGGCTTGATATACCCTGGCCACTGACTCCAGTTTCTTGAACATCTGGTCGCCATACTTCGTGTCGATGGTATCGGCCACTTCCACGCAATGCTGCATGATATACACCTGCATCATGCAATCCTGCTGGTAGCCTGCCATGGTGTAGTTGTCGAGCGACGTATAGTAGTTCATGTACTGCAGGGCGTTGTTGAACACATCGTCCAGAATCTTACGGGCCTCGGCTTTCTTGCCAATGGTGGCATAAGCCTTGGCAAAGTCAAGACCACCACTGAGGTAGTTGTAGGGCACATTATAAGAAGGAATTACCTTCTCTGCGTAAGCCAGTGCCTTCAATGCCTTGTCGTTTTTGTTCTCGGAAATCAGGTGCATGGCCAGCTGACCGAACAGCCGACGGTGGGTGTAGCACATGCGCATCACGGTCTCGTCGAGATAGATGCCTTCCTTTTCAAGACCACCAAACTTGAAGCGGTTCATCATGTTGTTATAAACCTTCTCCGTATCGAAGTTCTTCGCACCGTTGCTGATGGTGGTGAACGGGGTGATACGACTGGCCAGTCCTTCCTGAACGAAGTTGTCGCCGAGGTTCATGTAGTTCTCCTCACCCACGGTGATGGCAACATAGATAGGACGTGTCCAGTTGCACTGTGCAATCATCTCGAGCATCATGAGATCACCCTTGTACAAGGCGTTCTTTCCCTTCAGGGAGATTACCATCTTATCGGGGATGGAATCCTTGGCCATCATCATTCCGCTCTTCTTGACGGCTTCTTTGTCGATAGTGACATAGACCGTGTCGGTGGGAATGAAGTGCAGGTCTTTATTCTTGGAGCGCACCCAATACTGCAGGATGTTCTTCAGTTCAAACGGATCCTCACCGAACTGCTTCTTGGCTTCCTCAGGATTCTCCTTATAGTAATCCAGTAATCCTTGTTTAGCATCAGCCTCAATCTCCACATACTCGTTGGTGCCAGAGCAGTAATCGAGACGTGGCCATGCGATGGGCACTGAGGGTGAGTCATAGGCTGGTCGTCGCATCTGGTCGATGTACCAGTCGGTCTGCAGATAACTCAGGTTACAAACACGAGTGTCGGTACGTACGCCTTCTACCTCCTGGTTATACCACAAGGGGAAGGTATCGTTATCACCATTCGTGAAGATGATCGGGTTTCCTTCATCCTGCATGGACATGAGGTAGTTCTGACCGAAGTCGCGACAGGTGTAACGACCGGAGCGGTCGTGGTCATCCCATGTCTGACTGGCCATTTGGATGGGTACGATCATGCAGGCTACACCCACAATAGCGGCAATGGCAGTACCGTTCACTTTCTTCAAACGTTTCTTCAAGAGATCGTAGATAGCAGCTACACCCATACCGCACCAGATGGCGAAGGCATAGAACGAACCCGCATAGGCATAGTCGCGTTCACGCGGCTGCATCGGGGTCTGGTTCAAGTAAACTACGATGGCCAAACCGGTCATGAAGAACAGGAAGAACACCACCCAGAACTGCTGAATGCCTCGCTTGCCGCGGTAGGCCTGCCAGAACAAACCAATCAAGCCGAGCAGCAACGGCAGACAGTAGAACACGTTGTGTCCCTTGTTATTTTTCAACTCATCAGGTAATTTGTCCTGATTTCCCAGTCGGGCATTGTCAAAGAACGGAATACCTGTAATCCAGTTACCGTGTTCCAGCTCTCCATGTCCCTGTATGTCATTCTGTCTTCCGGCGAAGTTCCACATGAAATAACGCCAGTACATGAAGTTACACTGGTAGGAGAGGAAGAAGAAGATGTTCTGCAACTGTGAGGGCATATGTACGAGTACCTGTTCCCCACAACGGTCGTAAGGCTCATCATGTCCTTTGGGTAGCCAGCTTGGAGCACCTTCCATCCAGTTGTTATAGGCGGCCGCATGACCGGAATCATACATTCTGGGGAAGAACATGTTCTGGGCATAGACATAATTGGTCTTGTGGCGGACGATGAAGTAGGAGTCTTTCTCGTCTTCCGTAGCTTTCTCCTTGCGCTGATAGATGGGGGCACCATCGTTGACGCGTGGCTTGCAGAATTCACCGTCGCGGTCGAACAAAACCTGTGAGGTATAGGCTTGTCCGTAGAACAGCGGACGTTCGCCATATTGTTCACGACTCAGGTAACTACCCAACGTGAAGATATCCTCAGGTGAGTTCTGGTCCATCGGAGTATTGGCCGACGAACGAATCACGATCAGGGCGTAGCTGGAGTAGCCGATCATCAGCATCAGCATACACAGAAGCATGGTGTTCTTGGCCCGAGCTGTAATCAGGAGTTCCTTGCCCTTGCGGATCTTGAGAACGAACCAGAGGACAGTCAGTACGATGATACCGATAATGAAGGCCTTGATGCCATAGCTGTAGAAGGGAATACCTAACATGGCTACAGCAGCGAGGAACGCGATGTTCTGTCGAGTAAGGTGTTCCTTATAAGTTTCATGGATAGCCCAGATCACGATGGCTACCAACAGGATGATATAGATAATCTCACCGGTGTTGAACGGCATACCCAAGGTGTTTACGAAGAATAGTTCAAACCATCCTCCTACAGTGATAATTCCAGGCACTACGCCGTAGAGGATAGCTGCCACCACAACCAGAGAGATGCCTAAGGCGATGAGCGAACCCTTCAGGTCGGCATTGGGGAAACGCTTGTAGTAATATACCAGCACGATGGCGGGTACACACAGCAGGTTCAGCAGGTGAACACCGATAGAAAGACCGGTGATGTAGGTTATCAGAATCAGCCAGCGGTCGGCATGGGGTTCATCGGCATGGTCCTCCCATTTCAATATCAGCCAGAATACCAGGGCTGTCAGGGCAGAAGAGTAGGCATAGACCTCTCCTTCCACTGCACTGAACCAGAACGTGTCGCTGAATGTGTAGATCAGCGCTCCTACCATACCGGAAGCCTCAATGGCAATCAGTTTCTGTAATGACAGCTCACTCCAGTCTTTCAGGATGAGCTTGCGCACCAGATGGGTAATGCTCCAGAAGAGGAACAAAATACAAGAGGCCGATAGCAGGGCACTCATCGTATTCACCATTCTGGCTACCTGACTCGGATCGCTGACGAACTGGGAGAACAGGTTGGCGGTGAGCATGAAGAACGGGGCACCTGGTGGGTGACCGATCTCCAGTTTGTACCCAGTGACGATAAACTCAGGACAGTCCCAGAACGAGGCTGTCGGCTCGATGGTGCTGCAATATACAAAGGCTGCAATGAGGAATGCCACCCAGCCCAGTATATTATCTACTAACCTAAACTGTTTCATTCTATATATGTGATTGTTTTTTGCAAAATACCCTGCAAAGATACGAATAAACGAATACAATACAAAATAAATAGCCGTTATGTTATGTTTTTTTCAGATTACGAGAGAAGCTCCATAAACCAGCAGCCAATAGCGCAGGATCTTTCCGATGGCTATGCTTAACAGGGAGATGGGGATATTGGCGCGCATGAGTCCTAGGAGAATGGTGATAGCACTGCCGATAATAGGCAGGAAGGCAAAGAACCCCATCCAGGCACCACGACCGCCCATGAACTGTTGTGCCTTATCCAGATCGGTCTTCTTGACATGTAGGTACTTCTCAATCCAGTCCAGTCGTCCCAATCGTCCTACTCCATAGTTGAACATCGAGCCAAGGATATTCCCGATGGAGCCATACACAACGAGTTTCCATGCGTCAAGACCCGTGGCCAGCAGTCCTAACATCACCGCCTCACTACTGAATGGGAAAAAGCTCCCGGCAAGAAAGGCGGCCACCAACATACCCCCATAGCCATATTGGGTGAGAAAGGCAATCAGGGTATCCATAGGTTGTATGCTGTGATGAACAGGATAAGGAAGATCAGCATATAGAACGTTACATTCGTAAGCTTGGTATGTGTCAGGGCGAGGAAATGCCCGATGAACGGACTCGTATTGACAATCATCATTCCCAACAGAATCTCAAAGTGCTGGGGTTGCAGGACGATGAACACCACGGTGAACAGGTTCATCCACATCAACAACTCGTAGATCATCTGTGTGCGGATTTTGTCCATATGACTGTTACGGAGGTAATGAACCATTCCGATGAGTGCTACCAGACAGACAAAGGCAAAGGTGATGTAGTGGTGATCGTTGAACCGCTGATATTGGAACAGGGGCTGGAAGTAGGCAATGCTTGTGATATGCTCCACGAGCGAGTCAAAATGTCCTGTGAAAAAACTCAACGGTGCCAGAAACCAATAAGGGGTGATCAGTCCAACGATTGATGCAAAGAACATACGGAAGCTGAAAGCCATCATCTTGAAGCCGATGAGTATCCATAGCAGCGGTACGAAATAGAGCACTTGTATAAACAGTACACTGGCAATACCCAGACAAAGAAATGCGTAGAACATCAGTCCTGGTGAATCTTTGTCCTGATAGATATGGAAGATAATGGTGTAGGATGTGATGAGACAGAGTTGTACAATGGATTCCCGTAACGATGGAAACAGAAAGGTGGCCATGGAGGTGAGGGCAAGAAACGAACACGACACCATACGACTGTAGACGCGGATGAGGGCATTGCTGTTGTTGATCTCCATCATCAGATAGGTAGATACACCAAGGAAAGCCAACTGCAGATACAGTTGGTTCTCCACCAGTCCGCCCAGATACCATACACCTAAGGCATATATAGCCATCAGTGTCAGTGCATAACGGCTCTCCGCCACCTTGTTCTGGAATCGCTTCATCCTTACTTCAAGTCTGCCCCGATATCCGAACGGAAGTATTTGTCTGTAAACTGAATCTTCTGAGCTTCCTCAAAGGATTTCTTCAAGGCCTCTTCCTTGTTGGCGCCATAGCTGCTCACGGCAATCACACGACCGCCGGCTGTTACCACCTGACCGTCTTTCTGGGCTGTTCCCATATGGAAGACGATACTTCCCTCTACCTGATCAAGACCAGTAATGGGATAACCTTTCTTATAGGCTTGGGGATAGCCGCCGCTGACCAATACCACGCAGACGGCAGCACGCTCATCAAATTCCACCTTCTTGGTGTCAAGATCACCATTGGCCACACCAACAAACAGATCCACGATGTCGCTCTTCAGACGGAGCATCACACTCTCGGTCTCTGGGTCACCCATACGACAGTTGTATTCAATCACCATCGGCTCACCGTTCACGTTGATCAGGCCGAAGAAGATGAATCCCTTATAGTCGATGTTCTCTTCAGCCAGACCTTCCACGGTAGGACGGATGATGCGGTCTTCCACCTTCTGCATCCACTCCTTGGTGGCAAAGGTGACAGGTGTAACACTTCCCATACCACCTGTGTTCAAACCCGTATCATGCTCACCAATGCGCTTGTAGTCTTTTGCTTCTGGTAAGATCTTGTAGTGCTGACCGTCGGTCAGGACGAATACCGAACACTCTATACCACTCAGGAACTCCTCGATGACCACACTGGCGGAAGCGTTGCCGAACATGCCACCGAGCATCTCCTGGAACTCCTTCTTAGCCTCTTCGAGGGTAGGGAGAATCAAAACGCCTTTACCAGCACACAGACCGTCGGCCTTGAGTACATAAGGAGGCTGGAGGGTTTCAAGGAAGGCCAGTCCTTCCTTCACATGCTCACCATCGAATGTCTGGTATTTAGCGGTGGGAATGTTGTGACGCTGCATGAATCCCTTGGCAAAGTCCTTACTGCCTTCGAGTACGGCACCTTTCTTCGAAGGACCGATCACAGGAACATTCGCTGTGCGTTCATCGCTGAGGAACTCATCGTAGATGCCTTTAACCAAGGGATCCTCCGGTCCTACCACCACCATGTCAATGAGGTTGTCCACGACAAAGTCTTTCAGCTTGTCGAATTCGTTCACACCGATAGGTACGTTCTCTCCAACCTCAGAGGTTCCTGCATTTCCAGGGGCGATGAACAGCTTCTCGCATTTCTTGCTCTGGGCGATTTTCCAGGCAAGGGCGTGTTCACGACCGCCACTGCCCAACAATAAGATTCTCAAACTCTTCCTGAGTTCAATACCAGGAAACATCGCTGTCTTTTTCTTTGCCGGGAATTCCGGCACAATCGCATTTATACGCATGGCGTTTGTTATTTTAGATAGTCTTCAAAATACTGTGTAATCCTTTCATGGAGATGAACGCTCTGATGTCCCCGCATATTGTGCGGTTCACCAGGATAGACGAAGAAGTCGGGCTGGGTACCTGCCTTGATGCACTCGGCAAGGAACGACAGACAGTGCTGCGGCACTACGGTTTCATCGTTATAGCCTGTGATGATCTGCAGCTTACCCTTCAGATTCTTGGCTTTGCTCAGCAGACTGGTTTTCTCGTAGCCCTCAGGGTTCGACTGGGGCGTGTCCATATAGCGTTCTCCGTACATCACCTCGTACCAGTGCCAGTCGATCACCGGACCGCCTGCCACACCTACCTTGAACACGTCAGGATAGTTGGTCATCAGGGAAATGGTCATGAATCCACCGAAGCTCCAGCCGTGAACGCCCATCCTGTCTTGATCAACATATGACAGTGATTTCAGGTATTCTACACCTTTCATCTGGTCCTGCATCTCAATCTGTCCCAACTGACGGAAGGTGGCCTGCTCAAAGTCACGTCCTCTGTTCTCCGATCCTCGGTTGTCAAGGATGAAGAGCAGGTAGCCTTTCTGTGCCATGTAGGTCTCCCACGACCTGCTTCCCCAGTGCCATGATGCTTCCACGTTATGGGCATGCGGACCGCCATAGACGTAAATCACGGTGGGGTATTTCTTCTCTGGGTTGAAGTCTGCGGGTTTCACCATTCTATAATAGAGGTCGGTGATGCCATCAGCCGCCTTGATGCTTCCGCATTCAAAGATGGGCTGCTGATATCCTTTCCACGGGTCTTCTGCCTCCAAGAGGTTCGTGTGCTGAGGGCTCTTCTTGGTAAGGTCCACCACATCAATGACACGCGCTCTTGTTGGTGTGGAGAATCTGTCGATGAGGAAGTTACCAGATGGTGAAACAACAGCGTTATGAACACCATCTACTGTTTCCAACTGTTGCCTCTTTCCTGTCATGCTGACACTGTACAGACGCTGATGCAGGGGGTGCTCCTTGTTGCCCTTGAAGATGATGGTCTTCTGCTTTTTGTTGAAGCCTAAGATATCTGATACTACCCATGAACCACTGGTCAGCTGACGAAGGCACTTACCGTCAGTATTATATAAATAAATGTGGTTATAACCATCGCGCTGACTCAGCATCAGGAACTTCGTGTTGTCCCATGGCAGGAACTGGATGGGATGCAGCGGCTCCACGTATTTCTCACTCGTCTCACGGTAGATCTCCTTCATTCTTGTGCCAGTTGTTGCGTCATACGAAACCAGGCGACAGTCGTTCTGGTCGCGGTTCAACTCGAACATATAGACTGTTTTCGAGTCGGGACTCCAGGCGATATTCGTGAAATAGCACGTCTGCTGCAACGCTGTCGGAGAAACATCTGTGACAGGAGTCTGCAGATAGATGGTCTTGTTTGTCTGGAGGTTGTATATGCCTACGGTTACCACATGGGTGTTACCTCCCGCCATGGGGTATTTGTCGGGATCCACCTTGGCAATTCCCTTTTCCGTGTACGGACTGAGGTCAACCTGTGGATAATCCGTCACCATGCTTTGGTCCATACGGTAAAAAGCCAGTTTCTGTCCGTCAGGACTCCAGAATGTTCCCTTTTCAATGCCGAACTCATTACGGTGTACGCTCTGACCATAGACGATTTCGCGCGAGCCGTCGGTGGTGAGCTGATGTTCATGTCCCTCACCGTCGGCCACATACAGTTGCTGGTCCTTGATATAAGCCGTGGCTCGCGAAGCAGCGTTCCAATCATTGCTGTCCTGTCCTGATATACTGTCCTGCCATACAATTTGCTTCTGTTTGAAGTCAACCAATATATAGGCATGACGGTTACCCATGGCAGCCAGAGGCTTGTCAGGGTAGGGGAAGATGACATTCATCAAATGGCGCACAAAACGCTCATCATCGCTCTTGATCCACTTGTTTACTTCATCAAGTGTGAAGAGCACCTCCTTCTTTCCCGTCCTGGCATCTATGGTGTAGCATTCTTCCACATCGGTCTGCACAAGCTGGTCGCCCCACCATGTGAGCCACATGTTCTTGGCCGCCAAGTTGTGAGCGTTCTTACCACCGTAGTTCAGGTCTTCCAGCGTAAACAGCTGCTGGGCGTTCATTGATAATGGAATCATAAGGAAAGAAAGGAGAACGGATAATACGATACTCCTGCTATTAATCATCATATCTTTTGTTGTTCTTTTTGAAATTCCTACCTTCTGTTTTATCAAAGCGCTTACCGCCTTTGCCTTTGAAGTCGCCCTTGCCGTTTCTTCCGTCGCGGAAATCCCGTTTCCCCTTGAAACCGTCTTTCCCCCTGAACGGTCTACCTTCCTGTCGGTCGCCATCTTCACGGTCACGACTGCGACGGAACGACCGTTCTTCCTTGCGTTCGAACATCCTTTCATCGAAGGCAGGATGATGCTTATGGAAGGTAAATGAGCGGATATCTCCCGTTTCGTTGGCCTCGTCCTCATCCATTCGTTTCTTGAACTCCCTGTTCTTCTTGAAGCGATGCTTCTCGGCCATGGTCTCCTTCTCCTCTTCCGTCTTCAGGATGTTACCTTCGCTGCGGAACTCCTTGAGCTTCCCTTGGAACATCTGATACTTACGGAACTCGCATTCAAGAGAGCCATTAAACACGGGAATCTTGATACTTGGACGCAGACCGATCTGCTCGAAGCACTCTTCACGATAGCTGAGAATCCATGCATTGTTCCCCTGGAACTCATGCTTCAGTTTCTCGCCAATCATCTTGTAAGTAGCCAGCAGGTTCGGCGTGGAGATGCGTTCCCCATAAGGCGGATTGGTAATCATAATGGCCTTCTCTGCAGGCTGTTTGAAATCGGCGAAATCGAGTTGCTCCACCGTGATATCCTTGGTCAGACCGGCTGCTCGGATGTTCATCCTTGCCGTGTTCACCGCCTTCATGTCGATATCGTATCCATAGATGTGATGTTCGAAGTCACGTTCCTTCGATTCATCATTATAGATCATGTCGAACAGATCTTTGTCGAAGTCGGGCCATTTCTCAAACGCATATTCTTTGCGGAAAACACCGGGCGACATATTCCGGGCAATCAGGGCAGCTTCTATAAGTAGCGTACCGCTACCGCACATCGGGTCGATAAAATCGGTTTCCCCTTTCCAGCCGCTCATCAGGATCATACCGGCTGCCAGCACTTCGTTTAAGGGAGCTTCCACTGATTCCTGTCGATAGCCTCTACGGTGCAGACTCTCACCGCTGGAATCCAGACAAAGTGTCGCCTTGTCGTCTGCAATATGGATATGCAGTCGGATGTCAGGGTTGGATACCGACACATTAGGACGGATTCCCGTGTTCTCCCTGAACTGGTCAACGATGGCATCCTTCACTTTATATGCTACAAATTTAGAATGGCGGAACTCTTCTGAGAACACCACGGAATCCACCGCAAAGGTGTTTTTACTTGTCAGATAGTCGCTCCAGTCAATCTTCTTCACCTCCTCATAGACATCGTCGGCCGACAAGGCTTTGAAGTGTTTGATGGGTTTGAGGATGCGTATAGCCGTGTGCAGTTGGAAGTTAGCGCGGTACATCATCTCCTTGTTACCGGTAAATGACACCATTCGTCTGCCAATCTGCACATTGTCAGCTCCCAGTTCTGTCAGCTCTTGTGCCAAGATGGGCTCCAGTCCCATAAAGGTCTTGGCAATGAGTTCAAATGCCTGTTCCATGATTGAATTCGATATCTAAATTGTCAGTCTTCTCTTGTTTGTACTTCTTTGTATTCGGCTTCATGTCGCGAGTAATCCAGAGGTTGGCACCCACCACGCAGCCCTTACCGATGGTGATTCGTCCTAAGATGGTGGCATTGGAATAGACCACCACGTCATCTTCGAGAATCGGGTGACGGGGAATGCCCTTGATGGGATTCCCATGCTCATCCAGCGGGAAGCTCTTGGCTCCCAGCGTCACTCCCTGATAGAGTTTCACGTTATTGCCGATGATGCAAGTAGCACCAATCACCACACCTGTTCCGTGGTCGATGGTGAAATGATGACCGATCTGCGCGCCCGGATGAATGTCAATACCCGTCTCGGAGTGCGCCATCTCTGTGATGATTCTTGGAATAAGTGGAACGCCAAGAACCAGCAGCTCATGGGCAATGCGGTAGTTGACCAGTGTTTTGATGATGGGATAACAGGAGATGATCTCCCCGTAGTTCTCTGCTGCGGGATCACCATTATAGGCTGCAATCACATCCGTAGCCAGGATTTTCCTGATCTTGGGGTATCTGCTAATCAACTCCAAGGCCAGTCGTTCGGCATTCATCCTGCAGGCTGTACGTTCCTCATAGCTCTCCGAGGTGTTACCATCGGCAAAACAGAGTCCTGCCTGAATCTGGTCGGCCAAGAGTTTGTGGAGTCTTTCGATGTTCACTCCGATATGGTATCTGATGGTGTTGATATTTACGGTTGACTTACCGAAATATCCTGGGAAAAGAATCGAGCGGGAAAGATCAATAATTTCCTCCAAAGCCTTACTGGAAGGCAACGGGTCGCCGTCGCGGTGCTCGTGGAATAACCCTTGCAAAGATTCCTTTTCAGACAGTTCCTCCACTGTCCTTGTCAGAATCTGCGTCATGTTCTCTGTGCTCATTATAATGCTGTATCAATAAATTCGGGGACAAAGTTACGAAAAAACGAGAGCAGAACAAAACAAATTCATTTGTTTTTTATTGTTACGTAATAAAACGAAGAGAAGTTTGGAAGATTAAAAGATTCTTTATACTTTTGCAGTGTGATTATTACGCAATGGTTGCAATAAGATATGGAAGAGCTAAAATATCGTTACAAGTATCCACGTCCTTGTGTCACCACGGATTGTGTGGTTTTTGGATTCGACGGAGCCAAACTTAATGTCTTGTTGATAGAACGGGGTATCGAGCCCTATAAGGGACATTGGGCCTTCCCAGGTGGCTTTTTGAATATGGATGAGACGGCACTTCAGGGTGCCAAGCGTGAACTCTACGAAGAGACAGGTTTAAAAGATGCCTACATCCACCAGTTCCATGCTTTCTCTGAGGTCAATCGCGACCCTCGCGACCGTGTCATTACCATTGCTTATTATGCATTGGTACGTATCAGTGAGGTGAAAGCTGGTGACGATGCAGCTAAAGCTCAGTGGTTTCCTTTGGATAAGGTGCCGCCGCTGGCTTTCGATCACGACAAGATTCTCCGTATGGCTACCAACGAGTTGCGCCGCCAAATCCATTTCGAACCCATCGGTTTTGAACTGTTGCCTGAGATATTCACGATGACCCAGTTGCAGCATCTCTATGAAGCTATCCTCAATGTGAAGTTCGATCGCCGCAACTTCAGCAACAAGATACTGAAACTGGGCATTCTTACCCAATTGGAAGAAACGCTTCCTATGTCCAATAAGAAAATAGCATTCCTTTATAAGTTCAATCTGGATAGCTATAAAGAAATGAAGGAAAAAGGCTTCCGCCTGGAATTCTGATAATTACAAACCACAACCAACGATATTACATGATGAAGAAAAGAATAGTTTCACTTTGTATCCTGGCAATGCCATTGGTGGCATTTGCACAAAAGCAGTATTTCCTTCCAACAGGTGATGCATCAGCTGACGAGAAGGACAAACCGATGATTGAGGTCTATCTGCCCAAAGAGGAGGTGGCCAATGGCTGTGCCGTCGTGCTTTGCCCTGGTGGCGCCATGAGATGACTTTCATGGGAAAGCGATGTAGTGAAGATGGCATCCTTTCTGAACGAGCAGGGTATTGCTGCCATCGGACTCCGCTATCACCTCAACAAGGGTGGGGGACAGATGCCGCAGGGAGTGCAGATGCCTCCGATGGTGGATGTAACGCACCCAGATGCATTTCCTCAAGCTGATGCCAATCCGATGCACAATGCGAGTGGTGATTCCATCATCCATCTTGCGGCATTAGATGCTAAGGCGGCCATCCGAATGGTGAGGGAGCATGCTGATGAATGGCATATCAATAAGGAAAAGATCGGATTCCTGGGTTTCTCAGCAGGTGGAGGCGTGGCCATTGCTGCAACAATGTCAGCAAACAGCATGGAATGCCCCGATTTCCTCTGCACCAACTTTGGTCCTTCGCTGATGCCCGTCACCGTTCCTGTTGATGCTCCTCCACTGTTGATCATGACCCGTGCCGACCACCCCAATGTAGCGGCTGGTCTTGTTGCCCTATTTATGGAGTGGAAGAAAACCGGAGCTAATGCCGAACTGCACATCTATGGCGATGGCAAGGGTCCTTACGAACTGATGCCCCAAACAGGTGAGACTACAACAGAAACCTGGAGTACCCAGATGCTACAATGGCTGAAGGCCAAAGGATTTCTCAACAGGTGAAGCAGCCAAATTTCACCCTACATTTCCCGTAAAAGTCACGAAACAACGATGTGTAAAGGGTTTGACCAACGGGATATGTTGCTCAAACATATCCCGTAGATTTCCCGTAGATCCCCCGTTCATCTATCTTCTATCAAGTCCAAATAACTACGAACTGTATTTAGTGGTAATCTCTTGCTTAACTTCGTTGACTTTTGTCACGACTCGGCCAATCATGCAAGCATGGTGGCACTCGCTGCTCCAAAAGTTCTTGCCTCTTGCTTCTTATCTTCATTCCTTCAGGGAATGAAGGAAACCATGTCAATTTGCGTTAGAAACTATGGCAGTTTCTGGTAAAAAGTGCCTCAAACGCTAATAGTGGGAACGTCAAACGCTGATAGTGGGAACGCCATTCACTCATAGCGTCTACGGCGTTCAGTGTTTTTTAACAGAAAGATAGGGTTTTGTTAACGAATTTTTGCATCCTATGAGGGGTTGATTTTTGGTCATCTCAGGATTATTTCGTACCTTTGTACCGAAGAACCAAGATTAGACAGAAGAACTTTTTAGACATAATAACAAAAGAACGTTTTCGTTAAGCCAGATGAGCAAAGTGAAGCTTGCTTCGACTTTGCCATGGCGAGAAAAAGTAGGATGAAATCCAACATATTTATATTTAGACAAAAGAACCAAAGGACCAAAGATTAAATGTTTAATTTTTAATCTTTAATGTAAAAGGCCAAGGAACCAAGGAAATGTATTTGTTGGAGATCTACGGGATATGAACGGGATATGAACGGGAAATCTACGGGAGATCTACGGGATATGTTTGAGCAACATATCCCGTCCCTCAAAACCTCTGAGCAAAGGCGTTTCAAGATGTTTACGGGAAATCTGCAGTATATTTCTATCGTGCAGCGCTAATGATGCTGAAAAGGAAAAAGGCTATAAGGATTCCCAAGTAGACCGCGATGAAGATGCCGAGAGCGAGGATTGCCCTCCAGATGGTTTGCCAATAGCTATAGCCCGAAAGTTGCTTCAGGGGGATAATGGTTAGCAGCGGGAAAACCGATTCATAATAGTAGTTCATACAGAAGAATGAGGCAACGATGGAATAGAGGTACCACATGTCTGTGAAATAGATCATCGAGACGAAAAACTCCGAAAACCTCATATCAGGTATGTTGGGACAATAACGGAAGAAAAGGTAGAGTGGACCACATAGGAGCAGTACGACAATAAGTAACACAATGGATAGGTGTTTGTTTATCCACACGTTCGCTTTCTTGGCTTTTCCCAGAAAGGCGGCAGTTGCCTGTTTCCCTATCTCATCGCCTTGTTGGCCATTTCCTAAACTATTGTTTTCCATCTCCATCTTGTCGTATAACTCCATGCTCTCCTCGAGGCGGTTGACCCTTCGGATATTAAAGCCGGATTCTACTAATAGCGACAAAGCGATGAGAAGAAAGAATAACTTAAACGGTGGAAAGTAGGCCATCATCATACCCTTCAAATAGTCGTATGCCATATAGCCTGGTGGCTCAAGAGGCCGACCTTGCCCCAGGCAGTACGCTCTTCCTCTATACCGACGGACTCGATGAGGCTGAGGATGCCGACCGCCAGCTGTTTGGCAAGAAACGGATCTTGGAGGTAGTACAAACCGCCTCCAAGGAGCCCCGTACGCTCATCGAGCGTATGATGCAGACTGCGGCCGACTTTGTGGGCGATACCGAGCAAAGCGATGACCTCACTATGCTCGCCATTCAATGGAGGAAACCTTGAATGATAAACCCCATGCAACTTTTTGTCGGTTTCCATCGTCTAATACCTTAAATAATATATATTGTGTGATCATGAATCATTATTTTTCTAACAGAATTCTTAAGATTCTATTTGTTACAACAGTCCTATTTGAAGGGACTGTTTCGGTGTCGGCCCAATCGTATCAACCGCAAGGGTTATACAAACTGAAAGAGATTGTTCATCAGGACGGCAAACACATGGAGGCTGGGTATCAGCAGTATAAATACTATAAGGATGATACCACGCTCGAGTTTACCTATTATTCGAGCGAGTTGGAAGAGTCGTTTAATTTCATCGTTTCTTATCCGGAAGTGCAACCCCTGCAGATGACAAGTACTTCAGACAGTACTTTTACGCTGCGTTGGTTCAATGACAAGAATACGCAAGACGAACGACTGTTCCCTTCTCAGACCACAATTGAGGAGAAATATGAAATGGTGAAAGATTCCACCAATGCTATACAGCAGGTGTTGAACTTACTCGAGATGAAGATGGACAAGAGTCATCGTTTGCAGGGCGCATGGAAGATGCGCGGCAGACAGTCGATGAACAACGCCAACTCGCAGTACTGGATTGTACCCAATGGTCCTGAAACCTATCAGATCTTTGGTAATGGCGCTTCTGTTACCATCGTAAACAGTGGCGGGTTCCCACGAGCCAAGATGCAAGGCTATTATTCACCTTGTACCTATCTGGACGAGAGCGCTATCAAGTGGGACGGGCGGACAGGTATATTGAATTGGTTTGATGGTGAAACAGCTTCCTTGACGCTTATCGGAGCCTCTGGTCAGCCTATGGTTACGGTATGGGATCGCTGTGGACTGCCACAACATATCCAAGAGCTGTTCGGTACTCGTTGTCCTCAAACCACCAAGGATCTCTCGTCTTACTATACCGAAGGCTTCCTCAAGAAATACGGCAATCAGCCAGATTCCATCCGTATGGCCTATGAGACGTTCGACTACGCCGTGAATGCGAACGAAAAGAACAATGCCATCTTCCCGGTGTTGATGCGCAATGGTTATGAAGAAGAATACAAGGAGATGAAGGAATCGCTCCTTTCACGCTTGATGAACGGTGAGATGGATGTGGATGAAGCAGTAGGGCGCTATATGTTCTGGTTTTATAAGGATTTCGACCGCCATACGAATTGTTCATCAAGAACCTTCTCCCAGTTACGGTCGGAGGCACTGGTGAACTACAAAGCCCTGATTGCCCATTACGCCCCGGAGCCGGTGGGATGCAAGGTGGATAAAGATACTTACCTGTTGCGACTACCTTCGAGTCAGGGTAATTTGCCCACATGGGACTGGATGCTGAATAAGGTGGAGGAGTTCAAGCAGTCGGGTTGTCAATACCTGATTCTCGACCTTCGAGGAAACGGTGGTGGCAGTGATGCCTTTGGTGAGATGTTTGCCAAGATGATGTGTGACTGCAGTTCATTGAACGACCATCAGTCATTCTATATGAACAGTACTGAGAACAATAAACAGCTTAAGAAATACTGCAAGGCTTTCCACCTGTCTTTTATGGACAAGGTGTTGGCAGAAGCGGAATCGACCGAGGAAGGCAGTCTTATCCATTGGATGTCAACTCCCAAGGGTTCTGGCGGGTTTACACCGATGGTGCGCAAGGGTGCTATCATTATTGATAATTACAGCGCCAGCGCAGGTGAATCGCCTGTCAGCTTTGTACGCACCTACTCCAAGAGTCATGCCAAGGTGTATGGGCGTGACCGGTCGATGGGATGCGAGATGTCGGGAAACTGTAATAATATCCGTCTCCCTAATAGCAATATCGTACTGACGTATCCCATGACGGTAGATGCCGAATTCGAGGAGGCATGCAAGGATCGTAATCCTGGTTTTAAGCCCGATGTGATGATTCCGCTGCCATATCCCGAGCAGTTGACTGACAACATCGACTCCTGGGTTCTGTGGGTGGCTAAAAGAATGAAGAAATAGAGTTCCTTGCAACTTTTCATTGGTTTCCATCGTCTAACAGGTAAATGAATATAAAAACAAAGGAAATGAAGAAAGGTTATCTATTATTGGGTATGGCCTTGCTGGCTGCGGTTTTCTCTTCTTGTGATTTTTACATTAGAAAAAGTTCCTCAAAAGGTCAGCGGGTAAAAGTATTGAACAAGGACGTGGTGGTGCAACCGTTCGAGAAAGTTCAGATTGCCGGATCGTTTGATGTAACCTATAGGCAGGGAGATTCTTGCACAGTACGGATTGAGGCTCCTCAAGATGCGATGAAAGAAATTGACATCTATACAGATGGAGAAACATTATATATCGGTCCGAAGAGAAAGAATCTGCTCTTCTCGCTGAAGTCACTGAATCGACATCATAAGGTGTATGTATATGCCACCTCTCCCGATCTGACATCGGCAGAGATTGCTGGTAGTGGCGAGTTTGATGTGAACGGTCATCTGGATACCGACCGGCTGGAGTTGAGTATTGCAGGCTCTGCAGATATGAAACTTGAAGACCTGATCTGTGACGAACTGGATGCGACGATTGCCGGCAGCGGTGATATCAAGATCAAGAAGATGGTTGCAGGAAAGGCCGAATTCAGTATCGCCGGTAGCGGTGATATAGAAGCTAAGGATATCGACTGTGGTGAACTGAGTACAAGTATTGCCGGTAGTGGTGATATGAAGTTCGGCGGTCGTACGAAAAAATATGAAGAATCAATAGCCGGCTCAGGAAAAGTGGAAAAGAGCGGATTGATTATTGGTAAGTAATCAGGATAACAAGGAAACAGTAAATTTTGAAAGACTCCAGTGCTCCCTGCAGACATTGTCTGTGGGGAGTATTTGTGTTGTTGGAGTTCTAATAAATTAGTTGTACCTTTGACTGCGTCGAAGGTACTTTCGTTCGGAAAAAGAAACAAAAACAAGCTTTTGTTTGGTTTTTCGCTCACTTATCTGTACCTTTGCAATTACAATAATGAATCGAGCATGAAATACGCTATTATCGCTGCAGGCGAAGGTTCACGATTAGCGGCAGAGGGAATAGAAGACCCTAAGCCGTTGGTGAGGGTAGGAGAAGAACGACTGATAGACCGTCTGATTCGAATCTTTATGGACAATGAGGCAGAACAGATTGTGGTGATTTGCAACGATCTGACCTCTTTGGTCGCCCGTCATCTGTTGCGTATCCAGGAAGATGGTTTGAACGGCCGCAGCGTTCCTTTGTTCTTCCTCGTGAAGAGCACCCCCAGTAGCATGCACAGCTTCTATGAGATCAGCAGTCATCTGACCGCTGGACCCTTTGTGCTGACCACCGTTGACACCATCTTCAAGGAGCAGGAGTTCAAGGATTATGTGAAAACGTTCCGGAAGTGCGTGGCCCAGGATGGTCTTGACGGACTGATGGGTGTGACGGATTACATAGACGACGAGAAACCCTTGTATGTGGGAACGGATGAGAAGATGACCGTTACTGGCTTTTTCGATACGAACAATCCGCCGTGTAAGTATATCTCGGGCGGTATATACGGATTAACTCCGAAGGCTGTTGAGACGCTGAACGACTGCATCAGCCGAGGTGAACAGCGCATGCGTAACTTTCAGCGGGCACTGATACGCGACGGCTTGCAACTGAAGGCTTATCCGTTCAGTAAGGTGCTGGACATTGATCATGCCTCAGACATTACCAAGGCTGAGGCTTTCCTCAATACCTAAGAGCATGCGGAAGTTCCTGTTGATCTATCGCGCCCCGCAGTTCTCGCCGAATTCCGTAGAGAAAGACAAGCTGATACTGGAAGCAGTGGGCAGTCGTCTGAAGGAGCAGGGGAATAACGTGCGGTTCGTGCAAGAGGAATGCTTCCGAGAGGAGGATGAGGCTGATGTCTATCTGTCCATGGGGCGTCTGCCGGAAACACTGGCGATTCTTAAGCATAAAGCAGCGGTAGGACGAGCAACCGTGAACAGCGGTGAGGGCGTTGAACGTACGGCACGTATGGTGCTTGACCGACTGATGCGGGCGAATCATATCCCGGCCGCTCCTTTGTTCGATGAACAGCGGGTGGCCGATGGCTATTGGCTCAAACGTGGCGATGCGGCTGCACAGAGCAGAGAGGATGTGCTCTTTGCCAAGGATATCAAGGAGGTGAACCGCCTTATGAAATCGTTCCATCAACGGAAGATTCAGGATGTGCTGATAACCGAGCATGTGAAGGGCGATCTGGTGAAGTTCTACGGCGTACAGGGCACGGGATTCTTCCGATTCTTCTATCCCACTGATGATGGGGATACGAAGTTTGACGATGAGAAACGAAACGGTATAGCCAGGCATTACGCCTTCCATATAGATGATCTGCGAGCAGAGGCCGAACGATTGTCGGTACTGACAGATGTGGTTATCTACGGCGGTGATTGCATCGTTCGTGAGGACGGGTCGTTTGTCATCATCGATTTCAACGACTGGCCCAGCTTCTCCCGTTGCAGGGAAGAGGCGGCAGAGGCGATTGCAAAGCGAATTGATAATTGAGAATTGAAAATTGAGAATTACAGAATATGAGTACATTTAAAGAGATGCTGCAGGCATCTTTTAAGTCGAATGATACAGAAGAATGGTTGGACGTGCACTTTACACGTCCCATCGGACTCGTTTTTGCACTGTTCTGGAACAAGTTGGGAGTCCATCCCAACGTTATTACAATCCTTTCCATCTTCCTTGGAATCGGCGCCGCCTATATGTTCTACTTTACCGATCTGTGGCACAATGTGGCAGGTGTCGTATTACTGATGTTTGCCAATTTCTGCGACAGTACGGACGGACAGATGGCGCGATTGACAGGGAAGAAGACACTGGTAGGTCGCGTACTCGACGGCTTTTCGGGTGATGTGTGGTTCTTTGCCATCTATGTTGCCCTGTGTCTGCGCATGATGTATCAGTATATACCGGGTACGGCAGTCCACTGGGGATTGATTATCTGGGCATTGGCTGTTGTGGCAGGCATATTCTGTCATTCACCGCAAGCCAGTCTGGCCGACTACTACCGTCAGATCCATCTGTTCTTCCTGAAGGGAAAGGCGGGTAGTGAACTGGATAATTCCGCCCAGCAGCGAGCTATCTATGACTCACTGCCGAAACATAAGTGGTTTGCCCGTCTGTTCTATTTTAACTACGCGAAGTATTGCAAGAGTCAGGAGAAACGTACACCGCGTTTCCAGGCATTCTTCAAAGAATATCTGAAAATCAGCGGAGAGGATGCAGAACCTGGTAATGAATCTTTGGCCGTCTCCAAGGTACGGGCAGATTTCGTGGAAGGGAGTCGTCCCCTGATGAAATACACCAACTTGCTGACATTCAACTCCAGGGCGATATGTCTCTATATCACCTGTCTGCTGAACTGTCCATGGGTATATCTGTTGTTTGAGATTCTGGTGCTGACCGTTTTGTATGTTCACATGCACAGCCGACATGAACATTTATGCGAAACGATGCTTGGAGAATTGAAGAGTTGAAGAATTGAAGAATTGAAAAGTCAACGAAGTTAAATATTGAAGAGGATTTGTAGTTTATAGGTCATAAGATATGAATTTGGAATTGAAAAAGTATATTGTATTATTGTTGTCGGTATTTGTGATGATGCCGATGATGGCACAAAAGCTAACCGGTGTAATCGTGGATGATAACGACGGCGAGTACATCCCGTATGCCAGTGCGGTATATCGTGGAAACCACGTAATGGTAAGCAGTAATGCCGAAGGACAGTTTTCCATAGACCGTCATAATGGTTGGAAGCTGACATTCAGTGCTGTGGGCTATCAGCCGCTGACAGTCGAGATCAGCGCGAATACGAAATCGCCGATGCGAATAGCCCTGAAACCTGAGAGGACACAGTTGCAGAACGTGACGGTTACGGGCAGACGAAACCGTTATTCACGTAGGAACAATCCTGCCGTGGAACTGATGCGACGGGTGATTGCCGCCAAGAAGAAGACCGATTTGGCCAACCACGACTTCTACCAGTATAACAAATACCAAAAGCTTACACTGGCCTTCAATGAACTGAGTCCGCAGGATGTGGAAAACGGTATCTTCGGTAAGAAACAATGGGTGCTCGACCAGTTGGAGTTGTGCCCATATAATAACAAACTGATCCTACCGGTGAGTGTGGACGAAACGGTGACAAGGCATATCTACCGCAAGGATCCCAAGAGTGAAAAGAGCATCGTTATGGGTCAGAATACCACAGGATTGAATGATCTGTTCGAGACGGGTGATATCCTCAATACCGTACTGAAGGATGTGTTTACCGATGTGGATCTGTATGATAACCAGATGCGCCTGCTTCAGTATCCGTTTACCAGTCCGATTGCCGATAACGCCATCAGCTTCTACCGTTATTATATAGAGGATACCACGTTTGTTGACCGTGACAAGTGCTATCATCTGCAGTTTATGCCCAATAACCAGCAGGACTTCGGCTTCCGTGGTGATCTGTACGTCATAGCCGACAGTACGCTGCATGTGCGCAAATGTACCCTTACCATTCCCAAGAAGAGTGATGTGAACTTCGTGGATAACCTGCAGATCATTCAGGAGTATCGTCAGCTCGACAATGGGGAATGGGTGCTCAGCACGGATGATATGTTCGTGGAGATGTCGGTGGCCAAGTTCCTCAGTAAGGTGATAGTCATCAGGACCACCCGTACGCAGGACTACGATTTTGAGGAGATCAATAAGAAGCTGTTCAAGGGTAAGCAGAAGGAACGTCATGAGGCGAATGCGCAGATGCGTGATGATGACTTCTGGAACCAGTACCGCTCCGTGCAGCTTACCAAGGGCGAGAGTTCCATGGATAGTTTCATCAAAAACATCGAGAATATCAAGGGCTTCAAATACATCATCTTCGGTTTGAAGGCCCTCATCGAGAACTTCGTGGATACAGGAACGAAGGAACATCCCAGTAAGGTGGACATCGGTCCTGTTAACACGATGATTACCAAGAACTTCATTGACGGACTGCGAACGCGTGTCAGTGCGCAGACAACAGCTAACCTGAACCCGCACTGGTTTGCCAACGGGTATTATGCCCACGGATGGGATAGCAAGAAAGACTATTACAAGGCGGAGCTGATCTATTCATTCAACAAGAAAGACTACCTGCCGCGAGAGTTCCCCAAGCGTACGATCACGTTTACCAGTACCTACGATGTGACCAGTCCTTCCGACAAGTTCGTACATACGGATAAGGATAATGTGTTCACAGCATTCAAGTGGGCGAAGGTGGACAAGATGATGTTCTACAACCGTCAGCAACTGGCCTTTGAATGGGAAGAGGAGTTTGGATTCAAGACTACCATATCCATGAAGGCCGAGGAGAACGAGGCGTGTGGCGGACTGGCATTCGTCCCCATGAATCAGTGGGGGGTGGTGAACACGGGCGTTACAGCCAATGATCCCCTTTCCCTGCACAACGGGAAGATCCGTACCACGGAGCTGATGGCGATGGTGCGCTTTGCACCTGGCGAGACCTTCATCAATACCAAGCAACGACGACTCACCATCAACCTGGATGCACCTGTCTTTACGCTGGGACATACCTTCGGACTGAAGGGCGTGCTGGGTGGCGACTATGCCTATAATTTTACTGAGGCCACCATGTACAAACGGTTCTGGCTCCCTCATAACTGGGGAAAGATCGACTGCTATGTGAAGGGTGGGGTACAATGGAACAAGGTGCCGTTCCCGCTGTTGATCATGCCCGCAGCAAACCTCTCGTATATCGTAGAGGACGAAACCTTCAACCTTATCAATAATATGGAGTTCCTGAACGACCGGTATGTATCTGCCGATATGTCATGGGATTTGAACGGAAAGGTGTTCAACCGTATCCCCTTGCTGAAGAAACTGAAATGGCGTGAGTATTTCGGTGTGAAGATGTTGTGGGGTGCGCTGACTGATAAGAACAATCCCATGCTGGAGGAGAACCTTCAGGACAAGACCCTGATGATGTTCCCAGAGGGGTCGTTCGTCATGGATAGTCATCAGCCTTACTTCGAGCTGATTGCCGGTGTGCATAATATCTTCAAGATACTGCATGTGGAGTATGTGCGCCGACTGAACTACTTGGATCTTCCTACAGCCCAAAAGCATGGTATTCGCTTCATGATGCGCATGACATTCTAAATGACACGAAGGATGATAAAAGGTATTATATTCGATTACGGAGGTACGCTCGATACGCGGGGTAACCACTGGGGGAAGGTGCTGTGGCACGCTTACGAGCGCCAACAGATTCCTGTCACGGAAGAGCAGTTCCGCGAGGCCTATGTCTATGCGGAACGAACGTTGGGCAGGAATCCCATCATCCTGCCTACCTATACGTTCAAGAAACTGCTTGATGTGAAACTCCGCTTGGAGATGGAATATCTGTTCACGAAAGGGTATTGGACCATCGACAAGAATACCTATACGAAGATGGAACTGGCCTTGCTGGACGATCTCTACGGACAAGTGCGACAAACAGTGGCTTATAGTCGTGAGATTCTGCTGCAACTGAAGGAACGCTATCCCATGGTACTGGTCAGCAACTTCTATGGGAACATCGAGGTGGTGTTACAGGAATTCCGTCTGGAGGGAATATTCCAGAAGATTATCGAGTCGGCTGTCGTTGGCATCAGAAAGCCTGATGCCCGCATCTTCCAATTAGGTGTCGATGCGTTAGGGCTTGCTGCTGATGAGGTATTGGTGGTAGGTGACAGTATGTCGAAAGATATCATGCCGGCGCGGGAGATTGGGTGTAAAACCGCTTGGTATAAGGGTGAGGGGTGGACCGACAAGCAAGAGGATGAGTCAGTACCCGATGTCGTGATTACCGACCTCCAAGATCTTCTCTCTTATACCTGCTAAATCTCTCTCTTACACCTTCCTACAAACAAAATGGCCAAGATTGTTTCACAACAATTTTGGCCCGTACTTTTTTCTAACTAACTTATTATCAACTATTCATTACTCATTTTCTGCTGCAAAGTTACGATGTTTCCCGATATAAATAGCATAATTACGCAAAAAAATCTACGTAAACGTTTGCGGAAATCAAAATTTTTTGTTATATTTGCATCATCGATATAAGCAAAGGCTACTTCTACTACCGCATAAATGAGTATCATGAAACAACGGAGAACATCATTGAAAGATCTGGCTGAACAATTGGGAGTCAGCATCGCAACGGTCTCACGGGCGTTGAGGAACTCGCATGAGGTAGGAGATGAGATGAAACAGAAGGTTCAGGCATTGGCTAAGGAACTGAACTACCGACCGAATCCCTTTGCGCAAGGACTCCGCAGTGAGGCACCTAAGATGATAGGTGTTGTGCTTCCCAATCTTGTTACTCATTTCAATGCAGCTGTTCTCGATGGGATAGAAGAATATGCCACGAAGGAAGGCTACTCGGTGATCAGTGCCAATTCCCATGAAAGCCATACACGCGAGGAACAGGCCGTAGAGAACTTCGTCAGCATGCATGTGGAAGGCATTATCGCTTGTCTGGCGCAGGATACGGTGGATTACAAACATTTCGAGGTGATTAACGAGATAGGTATTCCTTTGGTGTTCTACGCCCGTACCTGTATGCAAGACCGGTTCTCTTGTGTGACGGGTAATGGGGATGAGGCCGCCCAGGAAGCCACGCAGCATCTGATTGATACAGGCAGTCGTCGTATCGCCTTTCTGGGTGGACCTAATCACCTGGATCTGGTGCAGCGGCGTAAGCATGGTTATCTGGAAGCACTCCGCGAGAACAAGATAGCCATTGACCGTTCCTTGGTGGTGAGCGGGAAGATGGACTTTGCGGAAGCCCGCGAAGCAGCCCTTCGATTGCTGGATCGGGAGGATCGTCCTGATGCGATCCTTGCCGTGAATGACACAGTGACATTTGCCGTCTTTGATGCCATCAAAACCCGTCATCTGCGTATCCCGCAAGACGTGGCCATCATTGGTTTCACCGAGAATGATGCTTCGGCATTTGTCACCCCTAAGCTTACCGTGATAAAGGATCAGGCGCATCAGCTGGGAGAGAAGGCATGTGAGTTGCTCCTGAGAAGAATCAAGGGTGATACCAGAATCTATCGGGAGATCATCCCCATGACGCTGGAGATTAGAGAAAGTTCAGATAAGAAGAAACTACTATAAACTGTGATGAGAAAGGTCGTTTTATTATTTGCTATATGTTTTTGTGCTGTTTATCTCGGCACTTCGCGAGTAATGGCACAGACGGCGGGACCACATTTCCGTACGATTGGTCTCAGACAAGGATTGTCGAACAGTCAGGTGGGCTGTTTCCTCAAAGACAGTCGTGGCTATGTGTGGTTCGGCACCTTGTCGGGGTTGGACCGCTTTGACGGTTTCCGTTTCAAGAATTTCTATTCCACTTCTGATACCCTTTCGTTATTGAGCGATTATATCACCCGTCTTGAGGAAGATGTCAACGGGGATATCTGGGTGGAGACGATGGTTGGCTATTGTCTCTATCATCCCGCAACAGAGTCGTTCGACAGGAACATGGGGGCTTGGATGAAGGCAAGAGGAATGGAGGGTATTCCCAACAGGGTGCTCGTCGATTCGAAGAAACAGTTGTGGATAGCGGTAAACGGTCGTGGTGTCTATACCTTGAAAGAGGGGAGTAAAGGCAGTAAGGCACGACTATTCCCGGTTGGTCAGCAGCACGTGTTTACTGATATCTGTGAAACGCCGAAGGGCGTGGCGGTTATTGACGACCATGGGGTGATTATCACGATTATGCCCGACTCGTCGCCTCAGGGAGGGAAGGTGCAGGTGAACAACTACCTTCCGAAACACGCAGCTCCGACATATAAAGCCTATCATCTCCGTGTGGATAGTAAGAACCGCTATTGGGTGAGCACCGACGGTCTGTCCATGGTTTGTTGTCCTGCCTCCCGTTCTGCATCAGAGCAGTGGTTCCCATCCATTGAGCAATGGCTTTCCGCCCAAGGCATTCATTATGAAGGGGGAAAGTTGCTCCTGTCTGACTTGGTTGAAGACAATAAAGGTAATCTATGGATGGCCACGGATCATGCCGGTCTGCTGAAGATCGACAAGGATCATCAGCTGTCTGTTTACCGCGCCGAGCACGGGAAGAGCGGCGCCTTGCCCGACAACACCTTGCAGAGCTTGATGCTCGATGATAACGGTGCTCTTTGGATTGGTACACTGAAGAACGGTGCAGCCTATCTGTGGGAGGGGGCAACCCGTTTCCCCTTGCTGCCGTTGGGCGATATCTGTACGATGGTGGAAGATCGTGTAGGTAATCTCTGGTGTGGCACGAACGACAAGGGTATTATCTGCTACCAGCCGCTGACAGGTACGCAACGTGTCTATCGGAAGAACGAGACGGGCCTGGGGACTGATGTGGTGATATGCTCGTTGATGGCTTCCGACGGTTCGCTTTGGTTCGGTACCTTCCAGGGTGGCATTGCGCATTACAAGGATGGGCATTTCCAGGTTTATCGAGTAAAAGACGGACTGGCCAACGATAACGTCTGGTCGTTGGCGGAGTCACCCGACGGTCATATATGGATAGGTACCTTAGGCGGCGGTCTGCAGGAACTGGATGTGAAGACTGGTAAGTGGACCACCTATGATACCAAGAATTCCAAACTGTTGTCTGATTATATCTCTACGATCTTCATCGACAAAGAAGGGAATATCCTGATCGGTCATTCACAAATCCTCTCACGGATGGATGCCAAGACCCGTCAGTTCACCCGTATGGAGAAAACACGCAGCGGTCAGCCCTTCATCAATTCCATGGCTAACCATATCCTCATAGACAGTCGTGGCTTGATTTGGATTGCCACATCTTCGGGTGTGAACGTCTATGATCCCCAAACCGATCAGCTGATGACGATGCGAGGTATGAGCTGTTCCTTGGTAGAGGATTTGAACCATAACGTGTGGATTGTCTCGGATAACGGACTGATGCAGGTGAGGGTGATCAAGAACGAGAAGGGCTGGGCGTTGGAAGCCTCCAGCTACGACAGTCTTGACGGTCTGCAGGACAGACAGTTTAACTTGCGCAGTATTTTGGTATCAAGGATGGGTGATGTGTTGGTAGGCGGACAGGATGGTATCAATGTGGTGCCACGTCATCACCAGCATGAGAAACAGGCAGAATCGCATGCCTTGTTTACGGGTCTCATCCTTTTCGACCATCCTCTGGCAGTGGGTGAGGAGTATAATGGAAGGGTAATCCTAAAAGAAGCATTGCAGGAGAGCAAACGTCTGGTGCTGAAATACAGTGAGAACGCATTTACTATCCAACTGGCCGCCAGCAGCTTTGTCTATCCTTCCCGTAAGCAGTATCTCTACCGACTGGTGGGTTTCAACGACCAATGGCTGCGCACGAGTTCATGGCGGAGCGATATCACCTATACCAACCTCTCTCCAGGCACCTATCGCTTGCAGGTGCAGGTGCTCGACCGTTATGGGAAGCCGTATTCGGAGATCAGTGAACTGGAGATTGTAATCCGTCCGCCTTTCTATTTGACGATATGGGCCATCCTGGCATATATCCTCTTAGGCTGCGCTCTGCTGTATTATATCTATTATCGGATCATGACTCGCCAGAAGCAGAAGATGGACGAGATGAAGATGCAGTTCTACACCAACGCCAGTCATGAACTGCGTACCCCGCTTACGCTGATTATCTCACCCTTGTCGCATATGATCAGCAAGGAAGAGGACGAGGAGAAGCGTTCACAACTCTCCTTGGTGCACCGCAACGCCGAGAAGCTGCTGACCTTGGTGAACGATATCCTGGATTTCCGCAAGCTCGATGCGAAAAAGGTGGAACTGAATCCTGTGATGGGCGACATAGTGGAGCGTATCAGCAGCATCTGTCAGTCGTTCCGTCTGTTGCAAGACAAGCCGATCAAGTTTTCGTTTGAGTCGACTGAGAAATCCTTGCTGATGTCATACGATGATGAGAAGATGACCAAGGTGATGAACAACCTCTTGTCGAATGCTTACAAATATACAGACCAAGGTGAAGTCCGCGTATCCTTGTCAACGGTGGAGCAATCATCCAAGCTGCAGATATGTGTGAGTGATACCGGTAAGGGCATCAGTGATGAGGACAAGAAGCATGTCTTTGAGCGGTTCTACCAGGTTAGCTCCAAGGAAAAGCAGCCCTATGGGGCAAGTGGCGTGGGACTGAACTTGGTGAAAGACTTTGTGGAGATGCACGGTGGAACAGTATCCGTTGCGGATAACCCGGGCGGCGGCTCGGTATTCACCGTCCTCCTGCCAATCAATAAGACAGATGAGGAACCTGTTGCTGCTCCTGCAGCAGAAGAGGAACCCTCAGTACCTCAGAAGCAACAAGATTCCGTTAAGGCCGACTTGCTGATCGTTGATGATAGTGATGATTTCCTGGAATTCATGTCAGGCGTGATGGCTGATAGTTATCAGGTTCGTGTGGCCCATGATGGTATGGAAGCCCTGACTTTGGTGAAAGAACGGAAACCTGATATTATCCTGAGTGATGTGATGATGCCGGTGATGGATGGTATCGAGCTCTGTCGTGCCATCAAGGGTAACCACGAGACGGAAAGGATTCCGTTTGTGCTCCTTACGGCACGTATGGCACAGGAGAGCAAGATCGAAGGTATGGAGAGCGGTGCAGATGACTATATCACCAAACCGTTCAACATCGACCTGCTGACCTTACGAATGAATAATCTGCTGAAATGGAAACGCAGCGGCAGAACCAGTCGTTTGGAACCGCAGGTGAAAGAGATAGAGATCACCTCTCTGGATGAGAAGCTGGTGAAGGATGCAACGGAATATGTGGAGCAGAACATCAGTGATGATGAATTGTCGGTAGAGACACTGAGCTCCGTCCTGAACATGTCGCGTGTCCATCTGTATAAGAAACTGCTGTCGCTGACCGGTAACACTCCTTCGGAGTTCATCCGTCTTATCCGTCTTCGTCGTGCTGAACAGTTGTTACGCCAGAGTCAGTTGAATGTAGCAGAGGTGTCGTATGCCGTAGGATTCAACAATCCCCGCTATTTCTCGAAGTACTTCCGTGAGATGTATGGGATGACACCGTCGCAATATAAGGATAAATACAAGGAGAATTAACATCTCATACATTGTTTTGAAACATACGTGACTTTATATGTGCGTTTTTTTCCGTATCTTTGCATCGCTAATTTGATACATTAAACAAAAAACTAATAAAATACCAATAAAAAGAATGAGAAGCGCGAAATTATTCGTCCCAGCCATTCTGCTGTCTGTATCCACCGCGATACAGGCAGCAGGATTTGAGAAAAATGGAAACAGTATTACTGTTCATGTAAACGACCCGGCCAAGAATGGTGCCAAGATGGTGCGTCTGCAAGTGATGAACGATCGGATTATCCGTGTGCAGGCCACCTGCGAGGATGCGTTCCCCACAAAGAACAGTCTGATGATTGTGCCACAGAGCACCAAACAAGTGAGTTTTGATGTGGCAGAGAACCAAGATGAGGTGAGGGTGAAAGCGAAGGGTGTGCAGGCGGTTGTCAACAAGTCGTCGGGCGCCATCACCTTCTTCGACGGTAACGGTAACCAGTTACTGAAGGAGGCGAAGGATGGTAAGACCTTCAAACATTTCACGGTACCCGAGCGGGAATACGGTCTTAAGGGTGGTCCTGCCATCACAGAAGAGATGAAACACGGTCTGCAGTGGCAGATGAAGTTCGACAGTCCTGCCGATGAGGCTTTCTACGGACTCGGTCAGCATCAGTCGGAAGAACTGAACATGAAGGGTAAGAACGAAGACCTCTTCCAGTATAATACCAAGGTAAGCATTCCGTTTGTCCTCTCCAACAAGAACTATGGTATCTTGTGGGATTCCTATTCCTTCTGCCGATTCGGTAATCCCGATGATTATCTTCAGTTGAACCGTGCCTTCAAACTCTATGATAAGAATGGCAAGGAAGGTCATCTTACGGGAACCTATATCGACAGGATGGGAAAGAAACTGGTGCGCGATGAGGATTCTATCTATTATGAATATGGTTTTCCTGCAGCATCAGAGATTGCTAATCAAACCGAGAATGGTGGTATCAAGAATCTTCCGAAGGGATTCAGTCTGCAAGGTGCCAATGTGGTGTATGAGGGCTTTATCGAGCCGGAGTGCTGTGGTAAGTGTGAAGGCAAGGAGCAGCTCTATCAGTTCATCCTCTACTATGCAGGGTATATCAAGGTATATATCGATGGTAAGGAAGTGGTGACAGAACGCTGGCGTACTGCTTGGAACCCCAATACCTATAAGTTCAGTACGATGCTGAAGAAAGGAAAGAAGGCGCAGCTTCGCATTGAATGGCAGCCAGATGGCGGAGAGAGCTATTGCGGACTCCGTGTGTCTGCCCCTCGCTCTGAGGAGGAACGCGGACAGCTGAGCATCTGGAGCGAGATGGCCCGCGATATGGACTACTACTTTATTGCCGGTAATAACTTCGATGACATTATCTCTGGCTACCGCACCCTGACAGGTAAGGCGCCGGTCTATCCGAAATGGGTGCTGGGTTTCTGGCAGAGCAGGGAACGCTATAAGACGCAGGCTGAGGTGGAGGAGACTCTGAAGGAGTTCCGCGACCGTCAGATTCCTATTGATAATATCGTGCAGGACTGGAACTACTGGAAGGAAGATCAGTGGGGAAGTCATCAGTTCGAGACTTCACGTTTCCCCAATCCTCAGGCAATGCTCGACAACGTACATAAGATGCACGGTCGTTTCATGATTTCCGTCTGGCCGAAGTTCTATGTGAATACCGACAATTACAAGGAACTTGATTCAAATGGATGGATGTACACACAAGCTGTGAAAGATGATATACACGACTGGGTTGGTCGTGGCTATGTGGGAGGATTCTATGATGCCTATGATGCTGGTGCACGAAAGGTGTTCTGGCGACAGATGGACGAGAACCTCTATACCAAGTATAAGCATGGTATCGATGCATGGTGGATGGATGCTTCTGAGCCGAATGTGCGCGACTGTACTCCGATGTGGTACCGTAAGGCTTTGTGCGGTCCTACCGCCCTCGGCACATCCACGGAGTATTTCAACGCTTATTCCACAGTGAATGCCGATGCTATCTACAACGGTCAGCGCTCTGTCTTCAAGGGAGCCAACAACGAACCGCGTGTCTTCCTCCTTACCCGTAGTGGCTTTGCAGGAGAGCAGCGTTACTCTACTGCTACCTGGAGCGGTGATATAGGTACCCGCTGGGAGGATATGCGGGCTCAGATGACTGCCGGACTGAACTATTCCATGAGTGGAATACCGTTCTGGGGTATGGATCAAGGTGGTTTCAGTGTGGAGAACCGTTATGTGGCTGCCCAGCAGGAGTTTGACAAGACGGGCGTTGAGAACAGTGATCTCAAGGAATGGCGTGAGTTACAGACACGGTGGAACCAGTTCGGATGCTTCATTCCTTTGTTCCGTGCTCATGGACAATGGCCGTTGCGTGAAGTGTGGAACATCGCTCCAGAGAATCATCCGGCTTATCAGACTATCGTATGGTACGACAAACTGCGCTACCGACTGATGCCTTATCTCTATTCCATGGCAGGCTGGGCGCATTTCAAGGACTATACGCTGATGCGCGGACTAGTGATGGATTTCAATGGGGATGAGAACGTGTTGGATATTCCCGACCAGTGGATGTTCGGACCGGCACTGATGGCTTGTCCGGTAGGCTATTACAAGGCTCGTAACCGCAGTGTCTATTTCCCGAAGCAGTGTGGCTGGTATGATTTCTATACAGGCGACTATATCGAAGGTGGACAGCGACTGGTTGTGGATGCTCCGTATGAGAAGATTCCGGTGTTTGTCCGCGAGGGTAGCATCATCCCGTTCGGACCGGCTATGCAGTACAGTGACGAGAAACCGGCTGAACTCATCAACCTCTATGTCTATGCTGGAGCCGATGCTACCTTCCAGCTCTATGAAGACGAGGGTACGAACTACAACTACGAAAAGGGTAAGTATGCCACCATTGATATCCGTTATGAGGAGGCAACCAAAACCGTTACTTTCGGAAAGCGGATGGGCTCTTTCAACGGTATGCTCAAGAACCGTCGTTTCAACATCGTGCTGATCGGCAAGGATACTGCTAAGGCACTTAACCTCGACAATCCGGAGGGTAAGATGGTGAACTACAGCGGTAAGGAAGTGCGTGTTGTCCTGTAACTATTTGATGATACAATCATGAAGAGACTATCTATCCTTGTGGTCCTTACCTTGATAGTAATGGGTGTAAGTGCACAGAAAACTGATGTGGTGAACAACGGCTATCCTATTGGTCAGGTTCCGTTCACGGCAGTAAAGATCATGCCTAATACCTTCTGGGGACAGCGTATCAAGGCCGCCCGTGAGGTGACAATCCCGTTGGCGTTCAGTAAATGCGAGAGTGAGCATCGTTACAAGAACTTCGAGATGGCTGCCTATACCCTGCAGCATCCGGGACATCCTGGATTGGAAACAGCCGAGTGGGATGTGGCTAAGTTCATGGGGTTCTCGTTTGATGATACCGATGTGTATAAGACCATCGAAGGGGCCAGCTATGTGCTGCAGACCTATCCTGACAAGCGTCTGAAGAACTATATCGACTCGGTACTGGATATCGTGGCTGCAGCACAGGAGTCTGATGGTTATCTCTATACTGCCCGCACCATCAATCCCAACCATCCGCATGGCTGGGCTGGTAAGCACAGGTGGGAGAGGGTAGAGGTGTTGAGTCATGAACTCTACAACCTGGGACATATGGTGGATGCTGCTTGTGCCCATTATCAGGCTACAGGGAGTGACAAGTTCCTGAACATCGCCAAACGCTATGCCGACTGTGTGATTCGTGAGGTTGGACCGAACCCGGGACAGGCTTGTGTGGTTCCTGGTCATCAGATTGCCGAGATGGCGCTGGCCCGACTCTATGTGCTCACGGGTGAGAAGAAATACCTTGATCAGGCCAAGTTCTTCCTCGATATGCGTGGAAAGACTACTATCCACGATATCTATTCCCAAAGCGACAAACCTATTCTCGAACAGAAAGAGGCATGGGGACATGCTGTCAGAGCCGGGTATATGTATTCGGGCATTGCTGACGTGGCTGCCCTCACAGGCGACAAAGACTATGTCCGTACCATTGATGCTATCTGGCAGAACATCGTCGGTCGTAAGTACTATATCACTGGCGGTGTGGGTGCCCGTCATTCGGGAGAGTCATTCGGTGCCGACTATGAGCTGCCCAATCTGACTGCCTATAACGAAACGTGTGCTGCCATCGCGATGGTGTATCTGTTCTACCGTATGTTCTTGCTGCATGGCGAGGCGAAGTACATCGACTGTCTGGAGCGTACGCTTTATAATGGTGTCATCAGCGGAATGTCCATCGACGGCGGACGATTCTTCTATCCCAATCCGCTGAGTGCTGACGGGAAGTATATGTTCAATGCCGATAACACCAATACGCGTCAGCCTTGGTTCGGCTGCGCCTGCTGTCCGAGTAATCTCTGTCGTTTCATCCCTTCCTTGCCCGGATATATGTATGCTGTGCATCATGGTGGAAAGGATGCGTACTGTCCTTCTATCTATGTCAATCTCTTTGCGGGCAGTACTGCCACGATGCAGGTGAATGGTAAGAAGGTGGAGCTGGAGCAGCAGACCAACTATCCGTGGAATGGTGATGTGGCTATCCGTGTGAAAGCAAATCAGGCAGGACTGTTTACCATGAAGGTCAGAATACCCGGATGGGTGCATGGTGAGGTGGTGCCCACCGATCTCTATACCTATGCTGATAATGAGAAACTGGGTTATACAGTCAATATCAACGGACAGCAGATCACGAAGGATGGTTCTGCACCTGCCATTGATAAAGATGGGTATGTTTCACTTACCCGTAAATGGAAGAAAGGGGATGTGGTGAATGTTCATTTCGATATGAAGGTGCGCACCGTCAAAGCTCACCGCCGTGTTGCGGCCGACCATGGTAAGCTATCTGTGGAACGTGGTCCGCTGGTATATTGTGCTGAGGCTGTTGACAACACGGGAATGGATATCTTCAACTTCCTACTGACAGGTAATCCTGGTTTCCAAGTAATCGACAACCCCACGCTTGTTGGAGGTATCCAGCAGATTACGGCTAACGGACAGGTACTGGACTATGACAGCAACGGAAAGGTGAAAGTCTGTGATGCGGTCATCAAACTCATTCCTTACTATGCCTGGAACCACCGTGGTGCAGGAAAAATGCAGGTATGGCTAACCAATCAGATCATCAACAATAATTAAAGACAAGACTCATGTCAAACCTAATGAAAACAGCGGTCGTATTATGTGCAGTCATGATGGGACTGACCGCCCAAGCTCGAGACAGACAATGCTTTGACAACAATTGGCGATTCCATCTTGGTGATTCCGTCCAGATGTCGAAAGTGGAGTATAACGATTCCTGGTGGCGCAAACTTGACGTGCCGCACGACTGGGCTATTGAGGGTGATTTCTATGCCGGTAATCCCAGTGGCGCAGGTGGCGGTGCCTTACCTGGTGGCATCGGCTGGTACCGTAAGCATTTCAGAATTGAAGAATCAAATCATAAAGTTCAAAGTTCAAAGTTCAAAGTTCGATATTATTTGGAGTTCGACGGTGTATATATGAACTCCACGGTCTATGTCAACGGACAGAAGGTGGGATATCGCCCTTATGGCTACAGTTCGTTTGAATATGATATCACTTCCTATCTGAAGGAAGGGGAGAATGTGGTAGCAGTGCGTGTTGACAACTCCGACCAGCCCAATTCCCGTTGGTATAGCGGTTGCGGTATCTACCGTCATGTATGGCTCACGAAGACGGACCCTATCCATGTAAAGCACTGGGGTGTGCATGTGGAGACACAGGCTGATGGTAAGGTGTTTGTGGAAACTGATATTGAGAATCCCTCGAACGCCAAACTTACTGTCTCTCATACCCTTTATGGTCCTGATGGCAAATTGGTTGCCCGTGGCAATGGTCAGAGTTCCAAGTTCAAAGTGCCAAGTTCCAAGTTGAAACGGTGGTCGTGCGAGACCCCCTATATATATAAGGTACGTACAGAAGTGAAGAGTGGCGGTAAGGTGGTGGATACCTACGAGACCACTACGGGCTTCCGTGATTTTAAGTTCGATCCCCAAACAGGTTTCTGGCTCAATGGTAAGAACTTTAAGATCAATGGTGTATGCGAGCATCATGACTTTGGTTGTCTGGGTGCTGCCTTGAACGAGGATGCCCTGCATCGTAAGCTCTCCAAGCTGAAGGCGATGGGAGTGAACTCCATCCGTTCTTCGCATAACCCGCCAGCACCTGAGTTGCTGAATATGTGCGACACCATGGGACTGATCGTGATGGATGAGTCGTTTGACATGTGGCGGCGCAAGAAGACACAGAACGACTATGCCCGTTTCTTTGAGGAATGGCATGAAAGAGACCTGTCTGATCTGGTGTTACGCGACCGTAACCATCCTTGCATCTTGATGTGGAGCATCGGTAATGAGGTGCTGGAACAGTGGTCGAGCACCGATAATGATGAGCTCACCTTGGAACAGGCTAACCTCCTGCTCAATGCGAGTCGTGATGCTTCCACGCTGGCCAAGGACGGGGAGTTGAGTCCGAACTCCCTGCTGACCATCCATCTGGCGGATATCATCAGGAAGTACGACAAGTCGCGCCCCATCACTGCCGGCTGTAATGAACCGAATCCGAACAACCACCTCTTCAAGAGCGGTGTGATCGATATCATCGGCTTCAACTATCACCATCAGTGGGTGAAGGATGTCAGGAAGAACTTCCCCGACAAGCCTTTTATCTTCAGCGAGAGTGTTTCGGCCCTGCAGACAAGAGGGTATTATAAGATGCCTTCTGATGTGGTTACCTGGGCACCCGAGGAATGGTACCTGCCATATACCGATCCTTCGTATATGTGCTCGTCGTACGACAATATGCATGCGTCGTGGAGCTCTACCCATGAGGAGACCTGGGATGTGGTGAAACATAACGACTTCGTAGGAGGACAGTATATCTGGACGGGCTGGGACTACATTGGTGAGCCTACGCCTTACGGATTCCCTGCTCGCTCGTCGTATTTCGGTATCATCGACCTGGCGGGCTTCCCCAAGGACAGTTATTATATGTATCAGAGTGAGTGGACGGACAAACCGGTACTGCACTTGTTCCCGCACTGGAACTGGCTGCCGGGTCAGACCATCGATATGTGGTGCTACTATAACAATGCCGACGAGGTGGAACTGTTCATCAACGGTAAGAGTCAGGGTGTTCGAAGGAAGACTGGAGAACAACCTGAAGGACGGTATGATATGCACCAGACCAAGGCGAAGCTGAACAGTGAATACCATGTGGGATGGCGCGTTACCTTCGAACCGGGTGAGGTGAAGGCTGTGGCTCGTAAAAACGGGAAGGTGGTGAACGAACAGGTTATCAAGACCGCAGGTGCTCCTGCCAGCATCCGTCTCATCCCTGATTATCAAGGTAAGACTACCACGTTCGTGAATGTAGAGGTAGTGGATAAAGATGGTAACCTCTGTCCGTTGGCCGAGGATCAGATCTATTTCTCTGTTGACGGCGGTGCGGAGATCATCGGTACCGATAATGGTTGTCAGACCTCCATGGAGAACTTCAAGGCACCCCAGCGAAAAGCCTTCTTCGGCAAATGTATGGTGGTGGTCAAGGGTAAGGGAACACTCAAAGCGCAGTCGCCTGTACTGGGCAAGAGCGAATTAAACATTGTGCATTAAGCATCATGAATTATGAAAAGGTACCTGATAGCTTTATCATTTATCATCTGTCATTTGACATTGAGCAGTGTAGCTGCACAGATCCAGACCAACGCAGGTGTTCAGTACCTGCAGTGTATGCCGAAAGATGTGTCAACAGATTTCAGTGATCTGTCGAACACTTATTTCCTGGCTGATTCACTCACGAGCTTCGATGCAGCAAAGGGAGAAGGATCGGTGCAGTGGAAACGTTATCGCTTGTCACCACGCCAGGCATTTAACCTCAACGGCTATTGGCCTGTGCGCATGCAGATGCTCGATTTCCCTGATGCAGCCTATGTGAATGATCCTGAATTGAGAATCAAAATAGCGTTCATCACACCCAGGACAGTCAGAATCACGATGCTGACAACCCCTGTGGAACCGAGAGACAATGATCAGGATGACGTGATGTTCTGCGAGGCATTCAAAAAGAGAACCACTCCTAACCTCTCCATCAAGAGGGGAGAAGATGATGGGAAGATTACCTATAGTAGTGCGTTCGGTTCTGTTGAGGTACAGAAATATCCATGGCGCATCGTAGTCAAGGATGCTAAGGGGAAGGTGCTTACGCAGACACGCCATATCATCGATAACGACTCTTCACAGATCAAACTGCTTCCTTTCTCATTCATTAAAAGGGGATCGGATAACAGTAGGAGCGTAAACCCGGTGTTCACGCTTGCTCCCAATGAGCGTATCTATGGCTGCGGTGAGTCGTTCACCTCGCTTAATAAGGTAGGACAGAAGGTGCATCTTTCTGTTACCGATCCGCAAGGACCCGAAAGTGACGGTCAGTATAAGCCGGTTCCGTTCTATTTCTCGAATCGGGGCTATGGGGTGTTCATGCATACCTCGGCACCGGTCACCTGCGACTTCGGTCAGAGCTATATCGGTGCACAGCGTCTGTTCATGGCTGATGAGCAGATCGACCTCTTCCTTTTCTTCGGTGAGCCGAAAGAGATCCTGGATGAATATACCAACGTAACAGGAAAGAGTCCGATGCTTCCCCTATGGAGCTTTGGTACCTGGATGAGTCGTATTACTTATTTCTCTCAGGAGGAAGGACTGGAGATTGCCCATCAGTTGCGTAGCCATCGTATTCCTGCCGATGTGATTCATTTCGACACAGGGTGGTTCGATGTGGATTGGCAATGCGACTATGAGTTCTCGAAGAACCGTTTCAAGAATCCGGTGAAGATGTTGAAGCAGCTGGCCGACGATGGTTTCCATACTTGTCTGTGGCAGTTACCTTATTTCACGCCGAAGAACCGTTTCTTCCCGGAGATCATTGAGAAAGGTCTCCACGTGGTAAATGCCACGGGCGGTATGCCAGTGGAAGATGCGATTCTCGATTTCTCCAATCCCGAAACAGTAACGTGGTACCAGTCGAAGATTCTCGGTTTGTTGAAGCAAGGCGTATCTACCATCAAATGCGACTTCGGTGAGGCGGCTCCCTACAACGGATTCTATCACAGTGGTAAGGGTGGTTTGTATGAGCATAACCTCTATCCGTTACGCTATAACAAAGCACTCTGGGAAGCTGTGGAACAACAATACCCTGGCAATGGCATTATCTGGGCACGTTCGGCTTGGGCCGGTTCGCAGCGTTATGCCCTGCATTGGGGTGGTGATGCGGCGACTACCAATACCGGAATGTTGGGTGATCTGCGTGGCGGACTGAGTTTCGGTCTTAGCGGCTTCTCTTTCTGGAGTCATGACATGGGCGGTTTCGTCACAGCCAGTCCTGAGGATATCTACCGCCGTTGGCTGCCCTTCGGCTTCCTCTCATCCCATACAAGAGCCCATGGCGCTCCTCCTACGGAGCCTTGGCTGATCTCCGAGAACTTCACTGATGCGTTCCGCGAATGTGCTGAGATGAAATATAAACTGATGCCTTATGTCTATGCACAGGCAAAAGACTGTTCAGAACGCGGTCTGCCCATGGTGCGGGCGCTCTTGGTGGAGTTCCCCAATGATCCAGGTGCATGGTTAGTGGAAGATGAATATATGTTCGGCAGTCAGATGCTGGTGGCTCCTTTACTGGAGAGCGGAAACAGTCGTACCTGCTATCTGCCAAAGGGCAAGTGGATTGACTACCAGACTGGTAAGGTTTATGAAGGTGGTTATCAAGAGATCGAGGCTGGGAAGATTCCGTGTATCATCCTGGTTCGCGATGGCTCGCTGATTCCTCATGTACCTCTTGCCCAGCGTACTGACAAGATTGAGTGGGACAAAGTGGAGTGGAAAGCTTATAAGGCAGATGCCAAGTCCTGCAAGGGCTTGCTCTTCAAACCCGGAGATACGAAGGTGCAGGTTGTTGAGAAGTGATTAAAGACAGAGGTGCGTATATAGAATCTTGCACCCGATGGCAATCAGGATAATGCCTCCAAACAGTTCGGGCTTGATGCGATGCGTGAGCTTACCGAAGCGAATGCCAAGCAGGTTCCCGACGATGGAGAACACAAAGGAGGTAAGACCGATGATCCAGAGGGGTAGGGTAAGACTCTCCAGGGTTTGGTAACCTGTACACACAAATGAGATTCCTACGGCCAAGGCATCAATACTGGTGGCTATGGCCAGTAGGATTTGTGTGCGCAGCTTACGGGGATTGAAGAACCGTTCCTCTTCAGGCATAAACGCCTCGCGAATCATCCTGATACCGATGAAAGCCAGCAGTCCGAAGGCAATCCAATGGTCGTATGCCTCGATATACTGCTGTACGTAGGTCGTTCCCAGCCATCCCAACAAAGGCATCATTGCCTGGAACAAGCCGAACAGGAAACTGATCTGCAGGATCACCTTCCAATGGGTCGTGGGGACAGGACCGTTGACCCCATCCTGGGTCAAGTGCCTGTCCCCATGACCCAGGATGGCCCCACTCACCATCGACACCGTGAAGCAGTCCATAGCCAAGGCTACTGCCAGAAATAGCAGGTCGAACAAGTTCATTCTTCTTTCCCTTTGCTTTTATTCCATATCCTTATCCAGTCGGTCTTCCCACAGATAATGTCTGGTTTCTTTGACCAGCACGCCGCTGAGGAAGAGGAGGGAGAGGAGGTTCGGGATGGCCATGAGCGCATTCATGCAGTCGGCCAGGTTCCATACGACGGTCAGGTTCATCACGGCTCCAATAAAGATGGCGATGATATACAGGATGCGGTAGATATTCTTAGCCTGGAACTTTGATTCTGGCGATTGCTTCCCGAGGTTTCCTAAGTATTCCACAGCACGTTCCCCATAGAGCTCCCATCCGAGGATGGTGGAGAAGGCGAAGGTGAGCAGACCGAAGGTGAGCAAGGGCGCTCCGATATAAGGAATCTTACTGAAGGCCACCTTGGTAAGGGCGGCTCCGTTCTCGTAGGAGATATCCGGATAGGCAATGATACTGCTCACGATGACCAGTCCGGTAAGGGCACAGATCACTACTGTATCCCAGAAGGTACCGCTGGAAGAAACCAAAGCCTGGCGTACAGGATTGCGAGTCTGAGCTGCTGATGCCACGATGGGTGCACTACCCATACCCGACTCGTTTGAGAAGAGTCCGCGGGCAATACCATAACGGGCAGCCATCATCACTGTTCCACCTATAAAGCCACCACCTGCAGCCTGTGGAGAGAACGCTGCTTCACAGATCAGCTTCAGTGCCGGCCACACATACGCGCCATTCATGAAGAGGATGACGATGCAGCCGATGACATAGAAGAAGGCCATGAAAGGAACGAGCATCATACAAACCCTTGCGATGCTCTTGATACCGCCCAGAACCACAGCACCTGTCAGCAGCATGATTACAATTCCCGTGATATAGGGCGAAATGCTATAGGTTTCGAAGGTCAGGGTGGCAATGGCGTTAGCCTGTACGGTGTTACCAATACCGAAGGAGGCGATGGCGGTGAACACAGCAAAGAGAATGGCCATACCCTTCCAGCCCAGACCTTTTTCCAATGCGTACATCGGACCGCCCAGCATGCGTCCCTGTGGTGTCTTCTCGCGATACTTCACGGCCAGCAGTCCTTCAGCATACTTCGTGGAAATACCGAACAAACCGGTAAGCCAGCACCAAAGTACAGCACCAGGACCGCCTAAGGCAACAGCCGTAGCCACGCCCACGATGTTTCCTGTACCGATGGTGGCAGCCAAGGCAGTAGCCAAGGCACCGAACTGCGACACATCACCTTTCGATCCCTTGTCCTTCCGAACACTCAGCTTGATGGCCGTCCACAGATAACGTTGCGGGAATTTCAATCGAATGGTTAGGAACACATGCGTTCCCAACAACAATATGATCATCGGCCAGCCCCAGAGGAAACCGCTAATATCTATCAAAATCTGGTTAATCCTTTCCATCACTATTCACTATTACTTTTACTTGATCGAAGCCCATTGATCGCATGAGCTGGTAGAACTGGCGAGTGGCGTTCTGTTCGGCACTGGCAATATTCTCTTTGGTCATGCAGCGATCCTTCATGCGCTGGTATGCACGTTTGTACATCAGCTCACGGTCACCATCGGTCCACTTGCCCGATTCGAAGAACGACTTGGTGCGTGCCTCGTCAATGAACCGTTCATCAAGGAGCTTGATGGGCGGTAAGGTCACCACGATACTGTCCTTCTCCTTTTTGATCCAGTCGGCTGCCACCTCATTCATGTCGATTCCCAGTCGCAGGGTACCATAATAGATGCGGATGAGCTGATCGTCGGTGAAGAATCCGTTGCGCGTAGTATCAATCATCTCCTCGTCGGCAATCGAGAGGAATTCCCATTGTCCGATATCCTTCATCGACTTCACCTGAGTAGGTGTAATCCCGATACGTTGGTCGATCTCAATAGAAGCAGAGGCATCGGTTACTCTATATAAGGTATAGTAGCCAATCCCCACGATGAGGAGGATGATGGCCAGGATGGCGATGATGGTCCACTTACTGGCTTTCCCCAGCATCTCGAACAACGACGTAAGCACATTCTCTATCCCTTTGGTGATCTCCTCTTGTGTGGGATCAGCGTTTTGCTGTGCCTGCTTTTTCTTCGTAGTCTTTGTTGTCTTCTTAGACACCGAAGAAGTCTTTTTGGGAGTAGCTTCCTTCTTGGTCATCGTGCAATGGATTTAGCGTCAAACAATGTGGGGAGATCCTTCACCGAGAACTGCTTTCGGAAGGACACGGTGATATTCTCTTCGGGGTAGCCCATGGCCACAATCATCGGGATGATGATATTGGCGGCACTGGCCTGTGCCTGCGGGATGATGTTCATCCGGGGAATATCGTTGATGATGGCAGCACGTCCTTGGTTTTCGTAGTTGGCCATCTCAGCATCCGAGAAGTTGGCACGGAGGATAGACACCTGTTTCTTGATCTCCGCATGATTGATCTTACTGCTGGTCAGCTCCACCTTCGGATCGGGCAGTAATATTTCAATCTTGTCACCATGACGTTTGATGTTCTTCTCTGAGAAGCTACTGAAATCCACCGATGCCTTCAGCGTTGCGTCCATAGGAATGGCAATCTTCCGCTGTCCTACGGGTAGGATGATGTTGAACTCCTTCTGCAGGAACGAACCCTTGAGCTTCATCTGATCGTCGTGAGTCACGATCTTGTGTACATGAACCTCGGCTGTATGCAGCTTCGCACATTTCTGTATCTGCATCACCATCATGGGTATGGTGTCGATGGGTGCTGGTTCCTGAGCCGTTGGTTTGTTGTCGGTGCAGGATGCAATGAGGAACATCGTGAGCACGGCAATCAGTATTGTTTGTTTCATGATGATTTATATTTTTACTGCAAAGATAGTAATTTTTCGCCATTCATCACAATTTTCTTTCAAAATGTTAGTTAATATAAGAAATATGATATACATGAAGATGAAACGTGGTTTGGGAATAGCAGCTGCCTTGATAGCAGCATGTTTGGTGTTATCATGCAGCGAGAAGAAACAATCGAATGTGATTATTGCCCCGAAACCTGTGAAGCAGGCTCCAAAGGCACCGGCTAAGATGGATGAGTTCAAGCATACGGATGATGTGCCTTGGCTGGACAAGACCTACAAAGTGGAGGTACACCGCTTCGTGGCCGACAGTCTGCCGAAGGTGAAGGATGAGCAGGGTAATCCCTATTTCGATAACCTGATCCGTGTCCGTGTGTTGCGAGCCGACGGATCGGAGTTCTTCAATCGTGTATTTTCCAAGAAGAGTTTCAATGATTACCTCGACGAGAACACCAGGAAGACAGGTGCTTTGTTGGGCATCGTGTTCGATCATGCCGAAGGCGACAACCTCTATCTGGGAGCCAGCGTGGGCTCACCCGACCGTCTGAGCGACGAGTATATCCCCCTCATCCTTACCATCAGTCGTATGGGCGATGTAGGTATCAAGCGGGATACGAAGATTGATACGGAAGTGCCTGAGGAAGAAGAGGAAGGCGTTTAAGTTACGCTCTTTTTAGTGCCCTTTGATTCTCCTCAAAACTTTTGGGACACTTACTGATGAAGATGGCATTGATGATGATATTGGCCGCCATCTCTTCATCGGTGAGATCGACATACTGGTCGCGCTTCACTTCCTTACCCAACAGTACATCCCACGAGGTATTGAAGTTCGAATCCTTCGCACCGAAATAGTTATCTTTCGAGAAGGGATCCTCAATAATCATATACCGCACCGTTTGCTTACTACTGGTGGCCCTCATCGTGGTGAGCAAGTCGAACGCTTCCTTGAACTCACGCTTATGTCGCTTGGCGTTAGGGTACATAATGGCGATGGTTGGGAAGAGGTCGTCGAACTCAAAGGTCTGCAATAATTCTTTTACTTTCATATCTTATTCTTCTCAGCGTTTTTTCTCTACGAATTAGACAAATTAGACGAATTATCATCTCTCATCTATTACCAGTTCCACCGGGCAATGGTCGCTGCCGTAGATTTCCGTATGGATCTTTGCATCCTGCATCTTGTCGGCTATGCGGTTCGACACGACGAAGTAGTCGATGCGCCACCCAGCGTTCTTCTCTCTTGCTTTGAAGCGGTAGCTCCACCATGAGTAGATATTCTCCATGTCGGGGTAGAAGAAACGGAACGAATCGGTGAAGCCATTGCTAAGCAAGACAGTGAACTTCGCCCGTTCCTCATCAGTGAATCCCGCATTCTTACGGTTTGTCTTGGGATTCTTCAGGTCGATCTCCTGATGAGCCACATTCAGGTCGCCACAGAATATCACAGGTTTCTTCGCATCCAATCCCTTGATATAAGCCAGGAAATCATCCTCCCACTGCATGCGGTAGTCGAGACGCTTCAGTCCGTCTTGCGAGTTCGGCGTATAGACCGTAACGAGATAGAAATCCTCCATCTCCAGGGTGATTACCCGTCCCTCATGGTCGTGCTCGTCAATACCGATGCCATAGCTCACGTTCAGTGGTTGGTGCTTGGTGAAGATCGCCGTTCCGCTATAGCCTTTCTTCTCGGCATAGTTCCAGTACGATGTATAACCCTCGAACTGCAAGTCCAACTGTCCTGCCTGCATCTTCGTTTCTTGCAGACAGAAGAAATCAGCATCCAATGTCTTGAATGCCTCACTGAAGTATCCCTTTCCTTCACAGGCTCTCAGCCCGTTTACGTTCCAACTGATGAGTTTCATGCCACAAAGTTACGAAAAAACGAGAGCAATGCAAAAGAAAAACTTGTTTTTCTTTTCATTGCCGAGTGCATTGTAACTTCGGCGAAGCCAGAGTTACTGTTTATCTTGGCCATCAAAGTAGGTGTTTTGGTTAAACTACGTTGAATAACTACCTTGTAAAGCAAGTTTTTCACTCTTTATCAATTGAACGAGTAGAGAACTGCAATAAGATTCAAATATTCCCAACGTGGGAATAAAGTGTTCCCACGTTGGGAACAACTTGTTTTATGGCAGTAATCTCGCACCCCGCCCCCCTTGCCAGGACCCCGCCCCTAAGAGGGGTGGGGAGCCGAGAGAGCAATGCCAGGAACGCCCTAAGCTGGGGTGGGGAGCCGAAAGAGCGATCGATACTTCGGGGGGGGTACGTGGGAGTACCCCCGAACTCCCCTCCCATCTCAGGGGAGGGGTGAGCGAAGCTGGGGTGGGGAGATAAATTTTGCGTTTTTTTCAAAGACCTAACAGTTTCACGGCAAAATGCCCTATATATAGATGTTTCACGATTTTTAGACCTAACATAAGACCTAACAAAAAGGTAACATTAGACCTAACCCAATACCTAACATGTTACCTTTTTGTTAGGTTTTTGTTAGGTTTATGTTAGGTCTTTAAGAGCTTATTTTGATTGCAAGTTGCTTGTTATTAGGCAATTAGGTTTTGGCGATGTTAGGTCTTGGGAAAAATGCGTTTTTGTTCTAAAACAAGACAAAGAAAAAGGCGAAGCTCGTTAGAACTTCGCCATTTTTATTGCTACGACAGCGCATTCATCGCCTTTGTTTCCTAAACGACCGCCTGCACGGTCTTTTGCCTGTTGAAGGTCGTTGGTGGTAAGCAGACCGAATACCACAGGAACTTCGTTGGTGGCATTCAGACGGGCTATTCCATAGGTCACCCCCTGACAGATATAGTCGAAGTGGGGTGTCTCACCACGAATCACACATCCTAAGATGATGACGGCATCGTACCCGTCGTTGCGCGTCATCTGCCGTGCGCCATACACCAGTTCGAAAGAACCTGGAACAGTCTTCACATGGATATTCTCTGGCAGAGCACCATGTTTCTCCAGTGTGCTAACCGCTCCTTCGAGCAGGGCGTTGGTAATTTCCGGATTCCATTCAGAAACCACGATGCCAAAACACATGTTACTGGCATCAGGAACCTGATCGGCGTTATAGTCGGAAAGGTTATGAAGTGCAGTTGCCATTATTTACCTAATGCACGTTCGATGTACTTGTCGATCTCCTGAGAAACAGCAGAATTCACATATTTCTTCTTGATGTCCTGGTAGATCTTCAGTGCCTCATCCTTCTTGTTCTGGCTCTCCAAGATAGTGGCGGCCTGGATCAGGAAGGTGGGAGACAAACTGTTGTTGGTATTGTCGAGTGCCTGACTGTCGGCCATCTTAGCTGCTTTCTTCAAAGCATCCACAGCCTTGTCGAGTTGCTTTACATGAGCGTAGGCGTTGCCAAGAGCTGCAATGGCGGCAGGACTAACCATCTCGTCGTTTGCAGGAGAGTACTTGTCGAGGAACTTCACGGCATCTTCCCACTTGTCGAGGTTTGCATAGCAGAGTCCAGCATACAAGTTAGCCAGGTTTCCGGCAGGAGTGCTGCTGTAGTCGGAAGCGATCTTCACGAAGCCTGCATAACCAGTGCTGTCGCCGTTAAGAGCTTGGGCAAACTGCTGGTTTGCAAACATGGTCTGTCCCTTAGCCAGTTCTGTGCTGGCCTTAGCTTCACGGGGAGCCTTAACGAAGTTGTTGTAGAGAATAATACCTGCGATGATCACGATCAGGGCGATTACCGCATACAAAATGGTTTTCTTGTTCTTCAGCAAGAAATCCTCACTTTTGCTGATGTTCTCAGCATTCTGTTCTTTAACGTTTACTTTTGCCATTATTGAATGTATTTTATTTCCAGTTTTCAGGTCTGTCGATGCAGACTGTTCATTTGGGATGCAAAATTACGGAATAAATTCCACTTATTGAAATTTCTTGCCGACTTTTTTTGTTTTTCAGTAATAAAAGGTGTACCTTTGTAAGGAATTTGCAGAAGATAGCAGATGATTCTGAACAGGTTATCCATCATTAACTACAAGAATATCCAGGAGGCAACACTGACGTTGTCGCCGAAGATGAATTGTTTTATCGGACCGAACGGTACCGGTAAGACCAACTTGTTGGATGCTGTGTATTACCTGTCGTTCTGCAGAAGTGCCTATACCAGTGTTGACTCGCAGGTGATTCGTCATGACCAGGATTTCTTTGTGGTTGAGGGGGATTACACCGACGACCGTGGTATGCTGGGTGAGGATCAGGATGAACAGCGCAAGCTGTCCATCTATTGCGGCATGAAAAGGGGCACAAAGAAGCATTTTAAGTGTAACAAGAAGGAATATAAGCGGTTGTCGCAGCATATCGGACTGATTCCCCTGATCTTTGTGTCACCCGCTGATACCTATCTGGTGGATGGGGGAGGAGAGGAGCGACGCAGGTTGATGGATATGGTGATCTCACAGTATGATAACCTTTACCTGGACGCGCTGAACCGCTATAACAAAGCCTTACTGCAACGGAATACCTTGTTGAAGATGGAGGAGGAGCCCGACCTGGAGCTGATGCGCATCTGGGAAGAGCAGATGGCTGCTGAAGGTGAGGTGATCTATCAGAAAAGGAGTGCTTTCGTTCAGGAACTGATTCCTGTGTTCCAGCAGATCTATCAGCAGATTTCTGACGACAGGGAGTCGGTGTCGTTGCGCTATGTGTCTCACGGTCAGCGGGGGCCGTTGTTGGAAGTGATTCAACGCGACAGGATGAAGGATCGTGCGGTGGGCTATTCCCTGCATGGTGTTCATCGTGATGACCTGGAGATGCTGTTGGGCGATTATCCCATGCGCCGCGAAGGTAGTCAGGGACAGCTTAAGACCTTTGTTATTGCCATGAAGCTGGCGCAGTTCAGCTTCCTGAAGCGCACCTGCAGTCAGACTACTCCCTTACTGCTCTTGGATGATATCTTCGACAAACTGGATGCGCATCGCGTGGAACGAATCGTCAGTCTGGTGGCCAGCAAGGAATACGGTCAGATATTCATTACCGATACCAACCGCGAGCATCTGGATAAGATTCTGCAAGCCAATAGTTTCGACTATCAGCTGTTCTCGGTGCACGATGGTGAGGTAACGGTGCGAGGGGAGAAAGGAGGTTCGGATGTTTAGGCGTGACATTCATGATGTATCCGAACTGGTGAATGCCTTCCTTCGTCAGAACGGTTTGGAGACGCCGTTACTGCAGCGTCGGTTGATTGATAGCTGGGGGAAGGTGGCAGGTAAGACCATAGACCGCTATACGGAGGAGAAATATATCCGTAACCAGGTGCTCTTTGTCAAACTATCCCGACCTGCCCTTCGTTCCGATCTCTCCATGATGCGTACCGATTTGGTGAACCGCCTGAATCAGGAGGTGGGGGCGAAGATCATCATTGATATCCGGTTCTATTAAAGCACCTCGTTCATCTTGATATCGTTTTCCTCAGCGGGAATGCCCGGTAGCTTTTGGAAATCGAAACAAATACCTATCTTATAAACAGCGGGAATCTGCGACAGGAAACGGTCGTAGTAGCCTTTACCGCGTCCCAACCGGTTATGACGTGAATCGAAAGCCATACCCGGTACCACAGCCACATCAATATTATCATACTGCGTGAACACCTTTCCCACTGGCTCCATGAGATGGAAGAAACCACTCTCCAGATCCTGCTTTCCATGGTACTCCCGCAGTTCCATCCGCGTGTCGTCAACCACGGCAGGCAGAAGAACCGTTTTTCCTTGTGCCGCCAGTTCGTTGATCACCTCATGGGTGTTCACCTCATCATCCAGCGAATAGTACATCAGGATGACCTGCGCCTGTTTGATTCTGGGGTGGGCAAGCAACCGCTTGATGATGGGAAGGGAGAACGCTTCCAGCTGGGCAGTGGTGAACTGTCCTTTCTGCATGCGGATGAACTGCCTGAGGTCTTTCTTGTCCATGGTTAGCTGAGGGCAACGATGTGGTAGCTCTTCCCGATCTCTCTGTTGAAGAACGCATCGGGATGAGAACGTGCCACTTTCTGGTCTTTCTTCTCTTGTACGTCTGTTTTCTGCGGGAACGCAGTCTTGTCCTTGAACACCTTCTGAGCCGCACGAATCACGGGATCGTCGAGATTCAGGTACTGCACCCATGCGTCCTCGTCCATGATGTTATAGATAATCCTACTGTTGATATACCGCTGCAGGAGGTGATGACTCTTCTGTATCATCAGGTTCCGCCGTTTCAGTCCGCGGTTATCAGCATATGTAGCGAACTTATCCACTGTGTTCTGCTTGACCAGATAGTCTGACAAGGCCATCATCTCGGTGAAGTTATTCAGCTTCAAACGGTTATCATCTGTATAGGTGAACGCAAACTGTAGGATCAGTCCGCTCATGCTGGCCTGCTTGTAGTATGACGTAATGCCGAGGGTGTCCTCAGGAACAAAGATATCCGGGGTGATACCACCGCCACCGAACACCTCACGACCGATACTGGTGTGGTAGGCCGGGCCGGTGTGCTTGATGCTGTCCTGACTGAAGAACTCACCGTGTTCGTAGCGTTCCAGCAAATCCTCCTCGTAGTTCTTGTCGCCTGGAGAATACGGCTTCTGGATGCAACGTCCCGACGGTGTATAGTAACGGGCAATGGTGAGTCGGATCATTGATCCGTCGGGGAATCCAATCTGCTGCTGTACCAGTCCTTTACCAAACGAACGTCGCCCGATAATCGTGGCGCGGTCGTTGTCCTGCATGGCTCCGGCAAAGATTTCCGAAGCCGAGGCACTGCTCTCGTTGATCAGTACGATGAGTGGAATCTTCTGGTAGCTGCCCTTACCGTTACTCTTGTATTCCTGACGCGGTGATTTCCTTCCCTGAGTATAGACAATCAGTTTGTTGTTCGGCAGGAACTCATTGATGATCTGCACAGCCGACTGCAGGTAGCCGCCGGTATTGTCACGCAGGTCGATAATCAGGTTACTGAAATTCTCCTGTGACAGCTTGGCCAAGGCAATCAGCATCTCGGGGTATGTGTTCTCGCCAAAGTTCTTGATGCGGATATAGCCCGTGTCATCATCGAGCATATAGGTGGCGGTGACGCTCTTGGTGGGAATCTCGCCACGGGTAACCACATACTGCTGTATCTTCTTCTCCCCATAGCGCAGCACACCAATCTTCACCTTCGTGTCCTTCGGACCTTTCAGACGATGCTGCGCCTCTTCGTTCGTAACGGTCTTACCCACAAACGGCTTGTCGTCAACAGTCACGATCTTATCTCCTGCCAGCAAGCCCGCCCTTTCAGCAGGACCGTTCTTGATGACACCCTGAATATGAATTGTATCCTCACGGATCACAAACTCAATACCCACCCCAGAGAACGAGCCTTTCAGGTCGTCAGTGGCGGTTTGCACATCCTTCGCACTGATATAGACAGAGTGCGGATCAAGGTCGCCCAAGATCTGTGGGATAGCCTTTTCCACCAGTGAATCCAGGTTCACCTTATCCACATATTGGTCGTCGATGATATGCAACAGGTTGTTCAGTCGGTTGCTTCCGCTGTTGATGATGTTCAGTCGCTGACTGGAGAAGTGGTTGGCGAAAAAGGTGCCAATCACTACGCCGATGACGATGCAGAGTGCCATCAACAGGGGCATATAGCGGTATTTCTTGCTTTGTTTCATATGGTAATATTATGGGCTTAATGGGCTTAATGGGGTTAATGGGCTAAATAGCGGGGGGATGCTTTTTATTGGTCGTCGGGGTTTAGGTATTCTACCTCGATGCCGGCACGTTTCAGCAGATTGATGCCGTCTTCCAACCGATACTGTTCACCATATACCACCCGCTTGATGCCAGCCTGAATGATGAGCTTGGCACATTCAATGCAGGGTGAGGCCGTGACATAGAGCGTGGAACCGTCGCTGTTGTTCGAGCTGCGGGCCAGCTTGGTGATGGCATTTGCCTCGGCATGCAGTACATAGGGCTTCGTAACATTGTTCTCATCCTCGCAGACATTCTCGAATCCGCTGGGCGTTCCGTTATAGCCGTCGCTGATGATCATCTTGTCCTTCACCACCAGGGCTCCCACCTGACGGCGTTGACAGTAGCTGTTTTCAGCCCATATCCTTGCCATGCGCAGATAGCGCAGATCCAGTTTCCTTTGTTTCTCTGTCATCTCACACTTATCACTTGTCACTTATCACTTGTCACTTCTCGCTTGATTCCGTTCCTCTTCAGCAGGGCATCAATCGTAGGCTCCTGTCCTCGGAACCGCTTATAGAGCATCATGGGATGTTCAGTGCCGCCCTTGCTCAGTATCTCGTCGCGGAACCGCTGGGCGGTCTTCTGGTTGAAGATACCCTCTTTCTTGAACACGCTGAAGGCATCAGCATCCAGTACCTCCGCCCATTTATAGCTATAGTAGCCGGCAGCATAGCCACCCGCCATGATATGCGAGAACTGCACGGTCATACAAGTATCTGTTCTGGGCTTCTTCCGGGTGATCTTCGCTTTCGCCCATGCTTTCTTCTCGAAGGGGATGATATCTTCAGTGAACGCCTCCTTCTGGGTATAGTACGCCATGTCGAGCAGTCCGAAGCTCACCTGTCTGAGACAGGCGGTAGCGGCCATGAAGTTCCTGCTCTTGACAATCCTCTTGATCAGGTCGTCGGGAATGGGCTCGCCGGTCTGATAATGGAAGGCGAATGTTCTGAGGAACTCCTTTTCCACCGCATAGTTCTCCATGAACTGCGAGGGCAGTTCCACGAAGTCCCACCACACATTCGTGCCGCTCAGACTCTCGAAGCGCGAGTTAGCAAACATACCATGCAGGGAGTGTCCGAACTCATGCAGGAACGTCTCTACCTCTCCTAATGTCAGTAGGGCAGGCTTTTCTTCCGTAGGCTTGGTGAGGTTCATCACCACGCTCACGTGCGGACGAACGTTTTCTTTTGTTTTGTCTTTCTTTTCTTTGATAAACTGACCTTGGTATTCGGTCATCCAAGCACCGCCCTGCTTTCCCTTGCGTGGGTGGAAGTCGGCATAGAACACTGCCAGGTACGAGCCGTCTTTGTCGAACACCTCGTAGGCCTTTACGTCGGGATGATATACGGGAATCTCCTTGTTCTCCTTGAACGTAATGCCATAGAGCTTGTTGGCCAATCCGAACACACCGTCAATGACCTTCGACAGTTCGAAATACGGTCGTAGCATCTCTGCATCGAGGTTGTACTTCTTCAGTTGCAGCTGATGAGAGTAGAACCCCTGGTCCCACGGTTCCATCTTAAAGTCCTTCCCTTCGCTCTTCTGAGCTATCTTCTCGATTTCCGCATATTCCTTCTTGGCCGTCGGCTTATAGGCATCAATCAAGTCGTCAAGCAGTCGGTACACATTCTTCACCTTACTGGCCATGCGATGTTTCAGCACATAGTCGGCATAGGTGCGGAAGCCCAACAGCTGCGCCACTTCGCGCCGCAGATTGACGATACGATTACAGATCTCGAGATTGTTCTCGGCATTGTCGTGAATACATACCGAATTCCTGGCCATGTACATCTTCTCGCGGAGATCACGCTGCGTACTGTAGGTCATGAACGGACTATAGCTGGGGGCATCGAGAGTAAATACCCATCCATCCATTTCTCTCTCCTTAGCTGTCAGGGTTGCTGCCTCACGAGCTGTTTCAGGCAGTCCGTCCAACTGCTTCTCATCGGTGATATGCAGGATGAACGCCTTGTTCTCTTTCAGCAGGTTCTGTGAGAACTGCAATGAGAGCATCGAAGCCTCTTCAGTGAGCTTACGCAGTTTCTCCTTTCCCTCCTCATCGAGCAGGGCACCACTTCTCACAAAGCCATCGTAGCAGTTGTCGAGCAACATCTTCTCCTCGGGTGTGAGCTTACGGTGATGACGATGTACATACTGAATGCGTTCAAACAGTTTCCTGTTCAGTCGGATATCGTTGGCATGCTGTGTCAGGATGGGTTGTATCTTCTGTGCCAGCGCATCCATCTCATCGTTCGTCTCAGCACTCATCAGGTTGAAGAACACGGTACTCACCCGTCCTAACAGGTCGTAATAGCCGTCCTTGTCTTCTTCTGTATTGATGATGGTATTGTCGAAGGTGGGTTTTTCGGGATTATTGATGGTTTTCTCTATCTGCTCATTATCACGTCTGATACCCTCCATGAACGCCTCTTCGAAGTCGGAAAGGCGAATACGGTCAAAGGGCACCGTGTCGTGCGGTGTCTGGTAGTCTTCAAAAAAGGGATTTATTCTCTTTGCTTCCTCTGCCATATTTTCATGCATACTATATTCAAACTGCAAAGATACACCAAATTATTAAATACCTATTTATAATAGCAGGATTTTTAACTAAAATTACAGAGAAAGCAACTTTTCCAATGCCGGAACGCGAATGATGCCGCGTGTAATACTGATAAGTCCTTCGTGTTGCATGGCATTGAGTTCCCTGGAGACATTCAGTCGACTTTCCGCAATGAGGGTGGCCAACGTCTCCATCTTGATGTAAAGTGTTTTCTCTCCAGCGGGCCGCATGCTATGCGTTTCTACGAAGCGGATGATCTTGTTCCTGATTCCTTGGGGATGGACTCGCCAGGGCTGATGGGTGATGCGCTGACTCTGCGTACTGATGATGTTGAGCAGGTTCAGCTGGAAGATCATGTGCTCCTCCGACAGTCGTAGCATCTCTGCCTTACTGACGCTCACCAGTCGGCATTCCGTGAGTGCGACGAAGGTCTTGCTGTATCGCTGGGTCAGTCCGAAGATTCTCTCGGGCTGAATCACGTCAGGTGCTGCCAGCTCTTCCACCATCGAGTAACTATTGTCATCCGCCCTACTGGTTACCTGCAGACTGCCTTCCAACAAGAAGAGAAGGTTCTGGCACGGATCGCCCTCGCTCACCACCTTCTTTCCTTTCGACACCCGGTGGAAGCCAAACTTCGTTCGTGCCACAACTTCGTTCAGGTCGTTGTTGCTCATGCCCTGAAACAGCGGCAACATCAATAGTTTCTCAAATATCTGCATCCCAACTGTCAACTATCAACTGTCAACTCTCAACTCTCAATTGTCAACTATCTTGTCTTCCATACTCGGCGAATACCACACAGAATAGTCGCCCTTGTCGTCTGTATAGATCAGGTAGGCCATCAGTTCAGGATGTTTGTCGAGGATGCGACGAGTGCCCTCCATGCCCAGTACCATGAACGAGGTGGCATAGGCATCAGCCGTGGCACAGTTGTCGGCCAACACCGTGGCAGAGAGTATGTTGTGCTGCACAGGATAGCCTGTTTTGGGGTCAATGGTGTGGGCATATTTCTTTCCGCCCTTGTAATAGAAATTACGGTAGTTACCGCTTGTGGCCATGGCTTTGTTCGTGACATTCAGAATGGTCTGCAGCTCATTATTCACACTGATGGTATCATCGGTGGGCTTGGTCACCCCAATGCGCCAAGGTACCCTTTTGTCGCTGACGCCCTTGGTCACTACCTCGCCCCCAATCTCTACCATGAAGTTCTGGATGCCGTTGTTCTTGAGCAGTTCAGCCACCACGTCGCAGCCATAACCCTTGGCGATGGCCGAGCAGTCGAGCATGATTCTCGGATCCTGCTTCTTTACCGTCTTTGAATCGGCAGTAAGAGATACCTTCTGGAATCCCACTACCTGGCGCAGACTGTCGATGGTTTGCTCAGTAGGCGATATTCCTTGTTTGAAACCGAAACCCCAAGCATTCACCAGCGGAGCCACAGTAACATCGAAGGCACCGTCGGTTTCCTGTGAGATCTTCTCTGCCAGTGTGAACACATCGAGAAACATTTTGTTGAGCTCAACGGGTTCATTGCGGTTCACCTTGGTGATAACCGATTGTTCGTTAAAGGGTGAAAGGGAGTTGTCAACTTTCATCAGCTCTGCCTCGATCTCTTTCTGCAGGTCGCGGTCGTGCTGATAAGTAATGTTATACACCGTACCGAATACCAATCCGGAATTATGCTGATAGGGCATTTCGTGCTGCTGTCGGATAATCAGTATCGTACCGATAATCAAGAACAGCAGAAAGGCTAGTCGTAATAGGTTTTTTTTGCTCATGTTATGTTAGATATCGATAATCACATTGAAGGTTCCACCAAGAACCGATTTCCCCGATTTTCCATAGCCAGGTACGTACCATACATTATCGAGTTCCCCCGCGTCGTGTGATAACCGGTTACGGTATCGTACGCTCCATCCCAGATGAAGTGGTCCCCAGATGGTTGCATCTACGCCGAATACCACCTCCATCCAGTGATACTTGGCCTGCACCCCTTCGGCACGGAACTCCACAAGGTCGCCCCAGACGGGATCTTCCACGGAAGGATGAAACACATCGTATTTGAACGAGGTAAATCCATAGCGTACACCAGCCAGCAAACGGTAGGCATCGTGCTTATCCTTCATCAGGTTCAGATCCACTCCGATGCGTCCATAGGGTGCCTTGGTCTTGTAGTTCAACTGCGTACCGTCGTCAGTATGGTCGGCCTTTCCATATCCCAGCTCCACGATGGGGAAGTAGCGGTCGCGCAGATTCAGTCGCAGCGCCCCTTCATATTGTCCGTAGCTGCCCAGATGCATCATAGCCGCTCCCAGCAGGTCGGCCGACACCTGGAAACCATTGAACAGCGGTACCGTATCAGGTACAATGATCTGCGGCTTCTTTTTTCGGTATTGGGCCGATGCGGTGGTGGTCCCGATGATCAGCAGACTAATCACGAGACTTAAAATACACGCGGAAATGTTCTTTAAACGGATCATAGTTCACTTCTGGGTTATTGATCACAATGGAGTCGATAGCGTTTCGGGTATATGTAACGTTACGGATGGTATGGAAGAACGAGGGGGTGCAGTCGATTGACTCGAAATGCTTTTTGTTGGTCTTCACAACAGTAACGGTATCGGTGACATAGGCGGCCAATTTCAGGATCGTATCCACCTCTATTCCTTCCTCGTTGATGACTGTTGTCTCATACAGGTAGGGGAATGAGCGTACGAAATAGAGCACATCCTCGTCGCTTTGGTAGCTGATGGGAATATCCATTGTTGTGGTGTTAACCGATCGGTTCAGCAGCACAGGGTCATGTCCAGCTATCCGCTGTAGGGTAATCACCGTCAGCGTATCCTTCAGTGTATCTGCCGTCCCGTCACTCTTGTACAGTCCGTACTTTGTGGAAACAGTAGTGTTCATCGGACAGTCGATGGAGGAGCAGGAGAGGAATAGGAGGAGGCAAATACCCCCCAAAAGAAATTTCGTGGAGTGTGGAGGGAGGAGTGTGGAGGGAGATATGTTTCCTACCACCTTCTCTTTAATATATGATATGGTCTTTATTCTCATTGATTATTCCATTTCTTGAAATCATTTCTCACTCCACATTTCTCACTCCACACTCCTCAAAGCCAAAGGCTTACAAGTTCACCGTTTTCTCAATCTGGTAGTCGTTCCTTCCTTGGGAGTTCCGACTGATCAGGTCGCCTACGAACCCGGCGAGGAACAACTGTGTACCTATGATCATCATGGTGAGCGAGATATAGAAATAGGGTGAGTCGGTTACCAGTCGTTGAGGAATGTGATGCGCTAATGCCCACAGCTTGTCGATACCTATCCACGCTGCAGCGAGGAAACCGATGAAGAACATAATGGTGCCCAGGAAACCGAACACATGCATCGGTTTTCTACCGAAGGTACTCAGGAACCACAGGGTCAGCAAGTCGAGGTAGCCGTTCACAAAGCGGTTCAGGCCCATGAACTTCGACTTCCCGTATTTCCTTGCCTGATGGTGTACCACCTTCTCGCCAATCTTGTCGAATCCCGCATTCTTGGCCAGATAGGGGATAAAGCGGTGCATCTCGCCATACACCTCGATATTCTTTACCACGTCCTTGCGGTAAGCCTTCAGTCCGCAGTTGAAGTCGTGCAGGTTCTTAATCCCGCTCACCTTCCTTGCAGTGGCATTGAACAGCTTGGTGGGAATGGTCTTTGAAAGCGGGTCGTAGCGTTTTTGCTTATAACCCGAAACGAGGTCATAGCCACCGTTCATGATCATGTCGTACAGTTCGGGAATCTCATCGGGCGAGTCCTGCAAGTCGGCATCCATCGTAATCACCACATCGCCCTCGGCAGCCTTGAAGCCGCAATACAGGGCCGGACTCTTTCCGTAGTTCCTGCGGAACTTGATGCCTTTCACGTTCGTATGCTCCTCACTCAGGTTATCGATCACTGTCCAGGAGTTGTCGGTGGAACCGTCGTTCACGAAGATCACCTCGAACGAATAGCCGTTCTCTTTCATCACGCGTTCTATCCACGAATACAGTTCGGGGATAGACTCGTCTTCATTGTATAAAGGTATGACTACTGATATATCCATGATCATTAGGATTTTGTTTTTCTGTTATTTTTGGGACTTCGCATCATGATCAGTGCAACGGGCACACTGATGAAGAAACCCATGAACACGTTCGTGGTGAAGAACTGAAGGGCCAGGTCGATGGGGCGCAGACTTGCCAGGTTCTCCATCACCACCTTCCAGTCAACTTCCGACAGTCCGAACCCTTGTGCCATCTGCTTGAAGTCGTCTGTGCTTACCAAATCACGATAGTTGGCGATGAATCCGTTGTCGAGAAAACGGAAATACACGTATTGCGCCATTGCAAACAGCAGGGCTGCATGCAGATAGATAAGCATGCTATAGAGGAATCCCCGCCGGAACGACAGTTCTCCTTCGCGCACATCATCCCTATAACGGCGTACTCGCAGAGCGGCGAACACCAGTGATACCGCTCCGATCAACAGTACCGAGGTGGCCAGCGCCGGATAAGTGAAGCTTCCCACGAAACAGGCGAAGCTGGCTATCCAGAATATGGCGAGCCATAATCCGTCGATTCGGGCAAACGCCTGCATTTGTTCTATGTCCTGATGTGATGTCATAATGAGTGCAAAGGTACGAATAAGCGAGCACAAAACCAAAGGAAAACTCGTTTTTCTTTGTTTTGTCGAGCGGAAGTACTTTCGGCGAAGCCAATGTTGCGTTTAAGTGAGAGCAATGATACTTGCATCGATTGCCGAGCGTGAGCAATATCGGCGAAGCCAAAGGTACTAAATAATCACGAGACTACCAAACGTTTTGTGTAATACTATTACGTTTCTGGGCGTCCTTTTTGTTAAATTATATAAAGTGCCATAGTTTGTGTCGGAAAGTGCCATAGTTTGCATGAGGAAGTGCCGTAGTTGATTTGCAAAACGTCCCAATGTCCCATTGTCCCAACGTCCCATTAAGCACCTTCCGACATGCAGACTAGAATGTTTATATTTATATATAATATATATATTATATATATAATATAATTATAATATACTTATTATTTATTAGCCCATTGTCCTTTCACCATATTAAAACCACCTTAATGGGACGTTGGGACGTTGGGACGTTGGGACAAAGGGACAAAAAGGATGTATAAATTTGGCATTTTGCTCGCTTTTTGCATAAAATCTTCACGCTCTAGCAAACAAATCCATTTGTTTCCTTCTCGCTTAATCAGATTTTTCGTATCTTTAGATAAGTTACTCCATCTCGGCATAAAAAATTAATGAATTTATTTTGTTCTGCTCTCGATTTTTCGTAACTTTGCAGCCATTATTGTTAAAATGAGATTTCAACCCGCATGAAAAAAAGATTTTTACTATTATCCATGCTCTTGATAGCATGCATGGGAACACTAAGTGCAAGGAATGTAATTATTGGCAAAGAAACTAATACAAAAAGCACATTGCCTTTTCACATGTTATACAATTATTCTCTGACACAGCAGATCTATACTGCTGATGAGATTGGCACAGGTGGAGAAATAACTTCCATTTCATTCTACTATGCCTATACTCAAAAGCTCGACATGTATAATATAAAGGTGTATCTCAAAGAGGTGGATAAGAGCTCATTTTCAGGTTCTAGTGACTTTGTTCCTATTGATGAAGAAGCAGACCTTGTATTTGAAGGATACATCGAGGTCTCTGAGCCGGGATGGGTGACCATCGAACTTTCTTCGCCGTTTACTTATAGTGGCATTCAGAACTTGATGGTCTGCTGCTATGACTCAGAGTGTGACTATCCAGGGAGCAGTTATACGTTCAACTGTTCCAATACTTCAGACTACACCTCTCTTTCTTACCATAGTGACAGTGACCTGGAACTAGATGATCTTGGTTCATATAGTGGATCCAAATGCACATATAGATATCGCAATAACATCAAGATCGGAATCAAACCATTTAGCGTCTTTACTCCCCAAATGACCATCAGTGAGATTACACCCTATTCTGCCACGGTCAGTTGGACATCTGAAGAACCCATCGTTGATCTGCAATATATCCAACGTCCTGAGGGATACGGCGAATGGCTGCATTATGATAAAGAGGACGTTGATGAGGAATCCCTATCTCGGATTGGATATGAAAACGATACTTTCTCATGGGGCGTGATGTTTCCTGCTGGTAGCTTTGGAAGCGGGATGTTGAAAGAGGTTTCCATATACGACTGTTCTGAAATGGCGGGAACAATTTCCATCTACAATGCTGGTGAAAAAGGACCCTCTGGCAAACCCCTCAAATCAAAGAAAATCACGTTGACGGGTGCTCAGGAATTCGTGACTTTCCCCTTCTACGTGCCATTGGATGAAACCAAAAACGTGTGGGTAATCATTGATACAGATGACGGAGATACATCTCCGGCAGCAGCCAGTGAAAACAACGATGGGGATCCCAATGGTAGATGGATATCCTTTGGCGGTGACTGGATGGATTTGTCACAATACGACAGCAGTTACTCAAATGTTGTCTTTATGGTTCGCGCCTTAATAGGAGAGGATATGGAATCTTATTCATGGAATGATGTTCCCAATCCCACATCTCCTTACAAGATGATGAACCTAAGTGCGAACACACCGTATGTTGTCAGAGTGAAAACAGACGATGGCGACAGTAATTGGGTGACGAAGTCGTTTGTAACTCTTTCTGACAACCCCGTGCCGTTTGATATGACAGCTGAGTCTGAAGCGAACGAAGCTACCATCAGCTGGACGGGTTACAGTACGGAGTATAATATCCGTTACAGGAGGGCGGCACAAGAGAAAAAGTTATTCTTCGACGACTTTGAAAACGATATGAGTCAATGGACGACTATCCGCAATGGCGGAGGTGAAGATGATACAGACTGGCATCAGGTTGACCCGCGGAGTATATGGGGAAACACTTATGAAGCTCACAGCGGTTCTCATACAGCCGTAACCAGAAGTTATCATTACTTAAAATTCGATGTTGACAACTGGCTGATTACACAGGAAGTGACTTTAGATGGAACACTGAAGTTCTGGGTGTTTGACGATGGTACTTTTCATGAGCACTACGACGTGTACGTATCTACTACTACCAGCGATATCAGTGCCTTTACGTTGTTTTATGAGCCAGGCGATGCTTCTAAAGTATGGCAGGAGGTGACCGTTGATCTGAGTAGTTTCCATGGACAAAAGGGATACATTGCCCTGAGGAATAAGGACTATGATAAAAATTTCCTCTTACTTGACGACTTCGGCATCTATGGTAAAAGCATTTCTGCCGGAAATTGGTTATCACGTACTGCCCAGGAAAATAGCATTGTAATTATGGGCCTTCCTCCGTTAACCACCTACGAATACCAGATACAAGGCGTGAAGGGTTCGGAAACAACTGATTGGTCGCCCATAGCTCAGTTTACCACATTGAATGGTGAAAGCATCGGTGTCACCACTGGTGAGGCCTTGCTCGGAGATAAAGTTCAAAGTTCAAATCAAAGTGACAACTGGTTCTCGCTGGATGGTCAGAGACTCAGCGGCAAACCTACCAAGAAAGGAATCTACATTCACAATGGTAGAAAAGCCATCTTGAAATGATGTGCTGAAATAATCATGCGAGGGGAAAGAATTGGAATGATATATCGTTAATATATTTTAATTCTTTCCCCTTTCCTTCTTTGTTCTAATATTATTGTATTACCTTTGCAGCCGCTTAAAAGCGCCGCGATGTCTGGCGGCACCTCAGCAAAACATAAATGTTCTGCGTTCGGTTTGCACAGACATTGCACCCGCAAAAAACATGGGTAAGTCCCGTACGGCCAGCTCCCTTCGAATCCTCCAGGACGGGAACGTAGCAAAGGTAGTTGGTTGTAGCGGCGCGATACGGGTAGCTTGCCCACCCGCCTCTTTAGCTCAGTTGGCCAGAGCACGTGATTTGTAATCTCGGGGTCGTTGGTTCGAATCCGACAAGAGGCTCAAAAAGGAAGCAGGGTGTTCCCTGCTTCCTTTAATTTTGGATATCCCGTTATTTCGTTATTGTCATTGAGAAGATTAGAGAAGGTTTGTTAATCTGTATTTACTGACAGCACAAAACTATAGTGGTGCGGTTTGTTTCCATCAATGGTATATTGGGGTAGGGTGCGCTTTCCCCACGTATCTGTGCCACCCACACCGTGGATGTTTGCATCGATGTTCAGGTTGACAAAACGGCCGCGAACGATTTCGTTGGGATGGCGCACTCCTTCAAGATCTTCCTCACCATAGTCCCATGCACGAATACAGAGAGGTTGGTTACCGTCGATGCGGAGTTTCTCTGCTTTTCCTACCGATGAAATCTCAAACCATCGGATGTCACATCTATTACCATTGTCCTGCGGATGGATATACTCTGTTTCGTACTCGCTGAGGGGCATCTCGTAAATGCCGAGGAAAGCCGAACGCTTGCGGTCGGGATAGTTCTCCCACGGTCCTCTTCCGTAGTAACGTATCTGTGTGTAATCAGCGGGAATTCGCATGCGCATACCGAATTTCGGCATTACGGGCAGGTTGTTAGCAGTAGGCTTATAATTCATTTCCACCTTGATCTGTGTGTCGTTGGTGATGGAGTAGGTGAGGGTGAGGTCGGCAGCAACCGTGGGCAACGACATCTCATAGATAATCTTTACGACGTCCTTCTTCTCCTCAGTGCGGATATTCTTCACCACCCGTTTCTCTGTAGCATCCTTCCAGGCAGCAGTACGCTCGGCAAAGTGCGCGGCATGTTGATTGTCGTTCTCGGGCTTCCAGAAATAGGGTTCAAGGGGTGCCTCAAGCAGTTGTTTTCCTTTTACTACCAGACTGCTCATGGCTCCTGTGCCATTGAAGAGGATGATTGCATCTTTGGTGGTTACATTGATGTCGTTGTCGAGCCGCATCATCACAGCCGACTTACCTCCGAAGGCTGGCCAGAATGTTTCTGGTTTTAGTACAAACTGCTCGCGAGCTACCACAAATCCTTCTTCTGCCCAAGGAGTATCATGCCGCAGTCGGGCAGATACATTCAGAATCAGTTCGGGGTCATCATAAGGGTAATAGGGATAGGGTATCTCGAACCTGTCATTCTTTATTCTGGCGAGTTCACCTGAAACCAGTTCACCATTGTGGAATACCTCGCAGTAGTACTCGTATTCATCGATACCGGTGAAGTTGTCGCGGTTGATGATACGAATCGTAGAGTCTCCCTCTTGCACGAACTGGATAGGTTGATAGACATGCTGCACCTCGTAGTAGTGCGGATGCGGCTTACGGTCGGGAGCAATGATGCCATTGAGGCAGAACTCCCCATCGTTGGGTTTGTCGCCGAAGTCGCCACCGTAGGCATAATAACCATCGCGCTCCAGTCCCTGGTCCACCCAGTCCCATATGGCAGCACCAACGATGCTGCTATCGGCATAGATCACGTCCCAGTACTCTTGCAGATTTCCCACGGAATTTCCCATGGCGTGCGCATATTCGCGCATCATAAAGGGTTTATCGGTTACCTGCTGGGCATTCTTCTTCAGGTCGTCTGGGTAGAGATAGCTGTCGTCCCAAATGGCAGAATAGCGACGGTCGCTATCGTAGAACGGCGGTCGGGTGATATCTAATTCGCGTACCTTATTATACATAGCCTCGATGTTCGGACCGACACCTCCTTCGTTACCCATGCTCCAGAGGATGATACAAGGGTGGTTGAAATCGCGTTTGACCAGTGATTCGGCCCTGTCAACATGTGCCTGCTGGAAAGAGAGGTCCTCGCCCATCACCTTATTGGCATAGCCGTAGCCGTGGGTTTCGTGGTTGGCCTCATCCATCACGTAGATGCCCCATTTATCACAAAGTTCGTAGAGGTACTCGCGGTCGGGATAATGCGAAGTGCGAAGGAAATTGATGTTGGCTTGTTTCATCAAACGGATATCCTGCTCGTAAGTGGCATCATCAACGTAGCGGCCGGTCTTGGGATGGTGGTCGTGGCGGTTCACGCCGCGCAACTTCACGTTCTTACCGTTGATCTTGAATACTTCACCAATGATTTCCACCTTCTTCACCCCCAGGTGATAGTCGAAATGCTCAATGACACGACCATTCTGGTCTTGCAGTTCCACGCTGAAAGGATAGAGATGTGGCTTCTCGGCCGACCATAACAGCGGATTGTTAAGGGTGTATTCCAAAGAAACGGTGGTGGTGTCGTTGGCAGACAGGCGTTTCAAGCTACCCACCATCTCTTGTCCGTCTATCTTCCATACTGCCCGCAAGTTATTCACAGCTTTTTTACTCACGTTGCACAGACTGATGTCTGCATGCACGGTGGCCTTATTCTCCGTCAGTGAAGGCAATGCCGTTACATGATAGTCGCTGATGTGTACCAAGGGCCTTACCCACAGCTGTACGCTACGGAAAATACCACTGAGTCGCCACATGTCTTGGTCTTCGAGATAACTGCCGTCGCACCATCTGTACACCTCAACGGCAAGTTTGTTCTTCCCCTTGCGAAGATAGCTTGTCACATCAAACTCCGCTGGTGACATGGAATTCTGACTATACCCCACTTTCTGACCGTTAATCCAAAGATACATCGCCGAATGAACGCCACCAAAATGCAGAATAAGATTGTTTTTCAGCATCTCCTCGGTGACATTTACGAACGTTACATATGAGCCCACAGGGTTGCGGTTCTCATATGCAGTCCAGTCCTTGGGTGGCTCACTGGTAACGCTGGGCCGGTTACGCTTGAAAGGGTATCCGATATTGGAGTAGATGGGGGTTCCGTAGCCTTGAGTCTGCCAGTTGCCAGGGACGGTAATCTTCCCCCAACTGCTTATATCATAATCTTCTTTGTAGAAGTCGGCTGGTCGTTCTTCCGGATTTCTGCTCCAGTGGAACAGCCACTGTCCGTCAAGACTCACAATCTCCTTGCATTCCTTTTCTTTTGAAGGCAGTTGTAGTGTGGCATGATAGGGCAGTTTGTTGATACTTAGCACAGCGGGGTTCTCCCAGTCGTGAGGCGTTTGTGCATTCAAGCAAGTTGAGATGCTTACTGCAGTAATAAACAATGCCAGTCTTTTCATTTGTATCTGGATTTTATAAATACTTATTGATACTCAAACCAATCTATATCAACATAACCTTTGTCGTTGGCATGGCTGCATTGTGCAAAGAGTCCAAGCATCACACCTGTAAAACCACCGATTGTTTCTGTACTAAGGAAACGGTATTCCATCTTGGCCAGTTCTACGAATTTGATACCGTCGGAAGATGCCAACATATAGTAGAAATCCTTGTCGGAGGTGATACGCAACCAGGCATGCGTACCGTTGAGTGCGAATTCCTTCTCGTTATGGTTGGTTTGTCCTAACCGTACATTCGATTTAATATAGATTTGTCCGTTTCGCTTTTCTGCCACCACATCATAATGATTCAGCGGAGCAGCATAAGCAGTAAGTCCTGCCTGCATGCCTTCTGTAAGATGTGAAAGGTCGAACAAAGCTGTGGCTGAAAAGTTCAGTTCTGTCTGACGTCGGGCTACAAAGGTAGGCGAGTCCGTCTCACTGAGATCGACTGTGGAGGGATATAGTCTAAGCCAACCTTTACGCTCAGTCAATGAGTATTTGGTATAGTAGGGATTACATAAGCTCATCCATCCCATAGGCAAGCCCAACGAGTGATAGCTGTCTTTGGGAGCTTCACGCTTCACGTAATTGAATTCTTCCTTAATCGGGTCTTTGGGCAGCAGCACCTGCGGCAGCGTTTTGCATTTCATGTCCGTTTGTAGCGTACCGTCACCGTTCACCACAGGCCACCCGTCCTTTTCCCACGTCACGGGGGCAAGCATCGTCTCGCGCCCCATTACGTGTTGTAGATAACCGCTAGTACGATATCCCAGACAAATCATCCACCATGAAGAGTCTGAAGCCTGTACGAGATCGGCATGTCCCAGACCCTGTATCTGACTGTTCTGCATCTTCATGTTGAAGTGAGAAAGGATGGGATTGGCAGGGTTCGATTCGTAGGGGCCGAAAAGATCCTTACTGCGTAGAATGTTTACATGATGTCCATGCTCGGTACCGCCTTCTGCCAGCAGCAGATAATAGTAGCCGTCCTTTTTGTAAATATGTGGTCCTTCAGGATATCGTCCGCCAAGGCCAGTTCCCAAGTGATGAATCTCACCCAGTTGCTTGCCCGTCTCCACATCAATCTCGCAAATGTTTATTACACCAGGTTTAATTCCTGGTCGTGTTTCGTCTGCTGCTGCCTTCCACAGGAAATAGCATTTGCCCTCGTCGAAGAAGAGCGTAGGGTCACAACTACCGATGGCAAAGTCAATCACGATGGGTTCCGACCACTCGCCAGCAGGATTGTCAGTCCAGACATAGAAATGTCGTCGAGAAGGGAATACCGTCGTTACCATGTAGAAACGTCCGTTATTATAACGGATGGTTGGCGCATAGATACCACTATTCCCATCGGTGCCTTTCAAGTCAACCTGTGAAGGACGAGTCAGACAATTGCCCACCTGTTCCCAGTTCACCAAGTCTTTACTATGGAAGACCGGTACTCCTGGGAAATACTGGAACGTACTGTTTACCAGGTAGAAATCATCACCGGCCCGACACACCGAGGGATCAGCATGAAAACCAGGAAGTACAGGATTCTTGAATCCCTGCGCCCAACCTGTCAATGATAAGCACACAACCAATTCGAATAATAGGAATCTCTTCATAGCTACTTATTCTGTTACAACTTCTATATCGCTAAAAGCCATTCTCTCACCTTCACTCAAACGGTCGGCATCAAGTTTGAGGATACGGGCCTTGGTGGCAGGAAACTTGATGGTCTGCCAGATGGGGTTGTTCACGATGTTAGAGAATTCACTTGAGGCAAGCTTTGTCCAGTTTGCCCAGTCGGTAGATGCCCATAGGGTATAGTGTGTTATAATACCATCTTTCGACTCTTGTGGAGGCAAATAGCGGAACGAGGTAATGGTCTGCTCCTTGTCCCAGTCAATCAGCATTTGCTTGGGGCTGCTAAAGAAGAAGTGAAGTCCTGATGATTTCTTCTCGCCGCTATTGGGAATATCAGCAGAGAGTTCAGGAGCAAGATAAACACCGAGTTTCTTGATGATAGGCTCTGCCCTGGAATCAGTGATGGTAAACCGCAGTTTTGTGGCTTTGACGGTGGGGAAGCATATGATACGACGATGTCCGATGGTGGTCAAACCGTCACCATTCTCCACCAGTTCATCCTTCAACGACTGCCATTGTCCATCAACAAGTGCTTCAAGGGAGAACTTCTTCACCCGCTGACCATAACGAATATCTTCTTCGGCCACAAAGCGGTTGAAGGACTTTCCCTCTTTGATGTCAAGGGTATAACTAACAATCCCATTCTCCCTTTGGGGAGTGGCTGGGGTTGAGGCTAAGTTTTCTCTAAAGACTTCGTCGATCATCTGCTTGAAGGCAATGCCTCGCAGACTATCGGTGGGATGGATGCGCCCATTGGGGGCTATGGGGAAGTTGAGTAGCAGGCATGAGTTGCGACCTACTGATTTATAATAGGTGTCCATGAGTTTTGACAGACTCTTCACATGTTCGTTTTCGGTTTCATGGTAGAACCAACCGGGACGGATACTGGTATTCGTTTCACCAGGGCACCATACGTCACCATCTTCCACTCCGTAGTGCAGCATGTGGTAAGGGGTGTCGCCCTTACCGGGCATCATACTCCAATTGGTCTCACCAATATTACCTGCTTCCGTGCCCACCCAGCGAAGGTCGCCTCGGTCGCCACCATCGTTCCAAATTACTGCTTGGGGCTGTAGTTCACGAATCATACGGAATGTCTCTGCCCAGCCATAATAGGTCTTTCCGTCAATACGACGTGTCTCGTTAGCACCACCATACCAACCATCACCGCCATTGGCTCCGTCGAACCATACCTCAAAGATGTCGCCGTAGTTGGTCAGTAACTCGCGCAGTTGGTTACGGAAGTAGGTCACATACTCAGGCTTGCTGTAGTCTTTATGGTTCCTGTCCCATGGCGATAGATAGACGGCAAATTGCAATCCTTCCTCCCGACAGGCTTCTGCCAGCTCTTTCACAACGTCTCCCTTACCGTTCTTCCAAGGGGAGTTCTTCACGGAATACTCCGTATAAGCTGATGGCCACATACAAAAACCGCAATGATGTTTGGCAGTAAAGATAATCCCCTTCATGCCTGCCTGCTTGCATACTCGTGCCCACTGCCTACAATCGAGGTGGGAAGGATTGAACAATTTCGGATCTTCATTACCGTATCCCCATTCCTGATCAGTATAGGTGTTCAGCGAGTAGTGAATAAAAGCGTACATTTCCATTTCCTGCCAACGTAACTGGTTCTCGCTGGGAACGGGTCCGTAGGTAGTCTTTGCCACAGTCTGGGCAGATACAGTTGTCGCTGTGCTGAACAATAGTAGAATGGTAGTTTGAATAAGTAGTCTCGTCATTTTTTATTAAATTTGGCGCAAAGATACAAATAATAATGTGTATGGGCAACTATTCCATGTTTTTTCTTCCGACTGACATTTTTTCAGTCACGTGGTGACAAAGTGGGTGGCGTGACAGTTTGGCACACTGTTTGCTTAATGGAGGGTAGAAATTTAATCACAAATAAAAAATATCATTATGAAGATTCAACCATTAGCAGACAGAGTTCTGATTCTCCCGGCAGCAGCTGAGGAGAAAATCGGCGGTATCATCATTCCTGATACAGCCAAGGAGAAACCTTTGCGAGGCAAGGTAGTAGCTACCGGTAAGGGTACGAAAGATGAAGAAATGTTCCTGAAAGCAGGCGACGAGGTACTGTATGGCAAGTATGCCGGAACTGAACTTGAGTTCGACGGTGAGAAGTACCTGATGATGCGCCAGAGTGATGTGCTCGCTGTTCTTGAGAAATAATCATTAACGTTTTACCGAAAAACCGTTATATCGTAATAACGAAAAACAATTAGTATCATGGCAAAAGATATTAGATTCAATATGGATGCCCGCGATCTCCTGAAGAATGGTGTAGATCAGCTGGCTAATGCAGTGAAAGTAACCCTGGGTCCGAAGGGCCGCAACGTGATTATCGAGAAGAAGTTTGGTGCTCCGCAGATTACCAAGGACGGTGTGACCGTGGCCAAGGAGATTGAGCTGGAGGATAAGTTCGAGAATACTGGTGCACAGCTCCTGAAGAGCGTAGCCTCAAAGACTGGTGACGATGCTGGTGATGGTACAACTACTGCTACTATCCTTGCACAGAGTATTATTAATGTAGGTTTGAAGAACGTTACTGCAGGTGCAAACCCCATGGACCTGAAGCGTGGTATTGACAAGGCAGTGAAGGCTGTGGTTGACTATATCGCTTCAAGTGCTGAGAAGGTGGACGATAACTATGACAAGATAGAGCAGGTAGCTACTGTATCTGCTAATAACGATCCAGAGATTGGCAAGTTGCTCGCTGAAGCTTTCCGTAAGGTAAGCAAGGATGGTGTGATTACCATCGAGGAGAGCAAGAGTCGTGACACCCATATCGGTGTGGTGGAAGGTATGCAGTTCGACCGTGGTTATCTGAGCGGTTACTTCATGACTGATGCTGATAAGATGGAGTGCGTGATGGATCATCCGCGTATCCTGATCTACGATAAGAAGATCTCGAACCTGAAGGACTTGATGCCCGTGCTGCAGCCTGCTGCTGAACAGGGTATGCCACTGTTGATCATTGCTGAGGATGTGGATTCTGAGGCACTGACCACCTTGGTAGTAAACCGTCTGCGTGCTGGTTTGAAGGTATGTGCTGTAAAGGCTCCGGGCTTCGGCGATCGCCGTAAGGCCATGCTTGAGGATATTGCAGTGCTCACTGGTGGTCTGGTAATCAGCGAGGAGAAGGGTCTGAAACTGGAGCAGGCTACCCTCGATATGCTGGGAACTTGCGACAAGGTGACCATCTCCAAGGATAACACCACTATCGTAAACGGTGCCGGCCAGAAAGAGGCTATTGCCGACCGTGTGGCTCAGATCAAGAAAGAGATTGAGAATACCACCAGCTCGTACGACAAGGAGAAGCTGCAGGAGCGTCTGGCTAAGTTGGCCGGCGGTGTAGCAGTGCTCTACGTTGGTGCAAACAGCGAGGTAGAGATGAAGGAGAAGAAGGATCGCGTTGACGATGCTCTCTGCGCTACCCGTGCTGCTATCGAAGAGGGTGTGGTTGCCGGTGGCGGTACCACTTATATCCGTGCCATCGAGGCCGTGAAGAAACTCAAGGGTGACAACGCCGATGAGGAAACAGGTATCAAGATTGTGGAGCGCGCCATCGAGGAACCGCTGCGTCAGATTGCCATCAATGGTGGCGGTGAGGGTGCCGTGGTTGTTCAGAAGGTCAGCGAGGGTAAGGGTGACTTCGGTTACAATGCCCGCACCGATCAGTATGAGGATCTGCGTGAATCGGGTGTCATCGATCCCGCTAAGGTGGCTCGTGTAGCTTTGGAGAATGCAGCATCTATCGCTGGTATGTTCCTGACAACCGAGTGCCTGATTGTTGACAAACCCGAGGAGCATCCTGCTATGCCAATGGGTGGAGCCCCAGGTATGGGTGGAATGATGTAATGATTGAAAAGAATACATCGAGAATAGAAAAAGAGACAAGTTTTTACGACTTGTCTCTTTTTTCTTGTCGCTTGTAACATTTGCAAAAAAAGTATGTGTATTTTTTGGTGAATTAGGGAAAAAGTAGCTAATTTTGCACCGAAAAGTTGAAAAAGTATCGGTGAGGGCCGAAAAAAGATATTATTTTTTGATTTGTTTTAGTAGATTAGTTTTTAAGTAGTTTGTTTTTGAGAATCGGGTGTCGGGATGACATCCGATTTTTTTTTGGTTCTTTCATTTATTATGACTACCTTTGCAAAGATTAATGTAAATGATGTACTTGGATGCAAAGACTGGTTGCGCTATATAAAAGGTGGAAAGGACAAGAACCACTGCTGACCGAGAAACTGATGGGAGCGGGGAGTAACCGTGCCTATTACCGCATGAGTGATGCTGATGGCAGTACGGTAATAGGTGTTGTGGGCACGAGCCGCGATGAGAACCATGCATTTATCTATCTCGCCAAACACTTCAATAAGCGTCAGCTACCCGTGCCGCAAGTTCTGGCTGTTGATGATGACGAATTGAGATACCTGCAGGAAGACTTGGGTAGCCTCTCTCTCTTCGAGGCTGTCAAAGGCGGTAGGGAAGCAGGAGGAAGATATAACCAACGGGAAAAGGAACTGCTGAAAAAGGTGGTGCGGGAACTTCCCAATATTCAGATGAGGGGAGCCAGAGGACTTGATTGGAGTAACTGCTATCCGCAACCGGTGTTTGATACAGAGAGTGTGTTGTTCGACTTGAACTACTTCAAATACTGCTTTCTCAAGCCAACCGACCTCGATTTCCATGAACTGAAACTGGAGGCGAACTTCCGTCTGCTGGCCAAGGATCTTACATCGGAACCAGGAGAGAGTTTCCTCTACCGCGATTTCCAGGCAAGGAATGTGATGATGGTGGAAGATAAAGATGGGGCGCAGAAACCTTACTTCATTGATTTCCAGGGAGGACGGAAGGGTCCGTTCTACTATGATCTGGCTTCGTTCCTGTGGCAGGCTTCAGCCAAGTATCCGAATAAACTGCGTCGGGAACTGATATATGAATACTATCAGTCGTTGAGAAACTATGTAGAGGTTCCATCGAAAAGGCATTTTGTTGATCAGCTATCTCTCTTCGTCCTCTTCCGTACGCTTCAGGTTTTGGGGGCCTATGGCTTCCGTGGTTATTTTGAACGGAAGAAACATTTCATTGACAGTATCCCGCCAGCTATTCAGAACCTGCGGGAGCTACTGGGCGTAGCAGATTCACAGATATCTCCGTTCACAACCCACCTGCTGCAACAGTATCCTTATATGATGGATATGCTGAGGCGACTGACGGAACTGCCACAGTTTGCACAGATTGAGGAACCGGCATTGAGTAGGGCTGATGGCTATAAGACTACTGAAAGTAATGTCTATCAGGCGCATCCCATGGACGGTCCTGCCACCTATTCGAAATATGACAATAAAGGTCCGCTGGTGGTGCGCGTGTTCAGTTTCTCATACCGCAAGGGCATTCCTGAGGATGAGAGTGGTAATGGCGGAGGATATGTGTTCGACTGCAGAAGTACGCATAATCCCGGTCGATATGAGCCGTATAAGAAGCTTACAGGACTGGATGAACCCGTGATCCGATTCCTGGAGGATGATGGAGAGATACTATCATTCCTAGATAGCGTATATAAGCTGGCTGATCATCATGTGGCACGGTATATCCAGCGTGGTTTTACCTCTCTGATGTTCTCGTTTGGCTGTACGGGCGGACAGCACCGTTCGGTCTATTGCGCCCAGCATCTGGCAGAACATATCCATCGGAAATATGGGGTGGAGGTGCGTATTTGTCATCGTGAACAGGAGATTACGCAAATACTCGAAAGTAAAAACTAATTTATTACTTATTATTATCAATATTACAAACAATGAAAAAGATCTTATTATCTGCAATGCTTTTCGGCTGTGCACTCGCAATGGAAGCACAGCCCGGTGGCGGTCGTCCTGGTGGTGGCTTCGGAGGCTTTGGTGGTTTCCAGGCTCAACAGGTCAAGTTGGAAACTTCTCAAGAGTGGAAAGATGTGAACTATGTGGGTGATGGCAAGGCTTATCACACCTGTGATATCTATCTGCCTAAGAAGAAGCAGGCTTCTTATCCCGTGGTGATCCATATCTATGGTAGTGCCTGGTTCAGTAACAATAGTAAGGGGGCAGCTGACTTAGGTACAATTGTCAATGCACTGCTCAAGGCTGGTTATGCCGTGGTATGTCCGAACCACCGTTCCAGTGGTGATGCCAAGTGGCCCGCACAGATTCACGATATCCGTGCCGTGATCCGTTTCGTACGTGCTGAGGCTGCTGTGTACCACTTCGATCCTTCGTTCATCGCTACCAGCGGATTCAGCAGTGGCGGTCATCTCTCTTCCACAGCAGCAACGACAAGTGGTATCAAGCAGACAAAGGTGGGTACTGTTGACATCGACCTTGAAGGATCATTAGGACGCTATACAGGACAACCCAGTACAGTGAATGCTGCTTGCGACTGGTCGGGACCGGTTGACCTTACCAATATGGACTGCGGTGAATCAATGAGTATGGGCGCTAACAGTCCTGAGGATGTTCTGTTAGGATCTAAACTGGCTGAGGAACCTGATAAGTACCGCAGTCTGAGTGCTACAAACTATGTAAACAAGAACAATCCGCCTATCATCATCTTCCATGGTGAGAAGGATAACGTGGTACCTTGCTGTCAAGGAAAGGAGTTCTATGAGCTGCTGAAGGCTGCAGGCGTAAAGACCGAAGCTACCTTCGTTCCGGAAGGTGGACATGGCATGGGTATGTACGCCGAGGAGAATCTGCAGAAGATGGTGAACTTCCTCAATGCAGTAAGAACCAAAAAATAAACAATGAAGAAGCTATTTATCATAGGGGTGCTGCTCACCACCCTTTTCGTCGGTGCCAAGGCTGACGTAGATCCGAATTTCTATATTTATCTGTGCTTCGGACAGTCGAATATGGAAGGTAACGCCCAGCCGCAAAGTGTCGACAAACAATATGTTGATCCGCGCTTTCAGATGCTGGCAACCACCAATTTCAACTCTCCCAAAAGGACAATGGGCGAATGGTACACAGCAACGTGTCCCATCGTCAGTCCTTGGGGAGGATTAGGTATGGCCGACTATTTCGGACGTACAATGGTGGCTGCTTTACCTTCGAATGTCAGAGTGGGTGTTGTTGATGTGGCCATTGGTGGCATTGCCATTGAGGGCTTCATGTCGGATAAGATAGGTGATCTCCTCAAAAGTGCTGATGGTTGGCAGAAAGAAAGGATCATTGCCTATGGAAGTGATCCCTACAGACGACTGGTTGACATGGGCAAGAAGGCTCAGGAGGTGGGGGTGATCAAAGGCATCCTGCTCCACCAGGGCTGCTCGAACAATGGTCAGTCTGATTGGCCACAGAAGGTGAAGGGTATATATGAGGGTATTCTGGCTGAATTGGGTCTGGGTGCGGCTGATGTACCCTTGTTCGTAGGCGAGACCTTACGACAAGATCAAGGTGGAGGCTGCTACCAGCATAATACAGTGGTGGCCAAGATGCCGTCAGTAGTACCCACTTCGTATATTGTCTATTCAAACGGCATTCCAGGCAATAACATGGATCAGTGGCATTTCTCTGCCGCAGGCTACCGTACCTTTGGTAAACGTTACGCCTATGAGGCGCTGAAGGTGATGGGACGTGAAACGAAAGTTGATGACGACTATGAGATGAATGATAACCTGAAGAAGTTCTTTGAGGTTACAGAACTCAAGAAGATTAATGACTTCTCACCGAAGAAGGGTGCTACCAGAGCCCTCAAAATTACGGCCACCTTTGCTGATAAGCATACCGAAGATGTGATGAACGAGGCGCAGATTACCCTTCCTGATTTCATCACCTTCAAGGATGGAAAGATCAAGGTGAATGATGAAGGGGAAGGTGATGTGGTTATCAGTTATACCGATTTCCTTGGTAACACCGTTACCACATCGTTCCATGTATCTTGTGTAGGAACAGGTATCCAAGAGGTGAATAACGATCATCCTTCAGATCAGCAAGTGTATGATCTCAATGGCAGTCGTGTCAATGGGAAGCAGTTGCAACCTGGTATCTATATCAAGGATGGAAAGAAACGAGTTGAAAGATGAACGATTGGAGAATAAAGAAGATCAGCCGAATGAGAATTCGGCTGATCTTTGTTTATGGCGTTTCGATGCCTTACGGCTTGATGGGCACACCCATCTGAGAGTTTTCCACGTTATTCTCGTCCAATCGGAAAAGCATGAAGTTCGGGTTCGCTGCGGTACAGGGAGTCCATTCACCATCTTCCTTACCATTCGGATTACTGTACTTGGCGAAGTTAGTCCAAGCAGTGAGCATCTTCTCAGCTAGATCCCAGTCGCCTTGTGTCCACGGGCGCCAGCAATGCTTCAGGCTCTTGAACACAAACCAGAGATCGGAAGAGTGGAACGCACCTTTCAGACGGGATGTGATCTCGGGATGCTTACCATCATCGGGCAACGGGCGGGCGAACTCATAAGCCCAGGCCTTACCGCCCTGACTCTCACGAACCTTACAGAACTCAGCAATGCCAGCAGCCATATCACCCATGTCATTCAGGGTGTAACCAATCATATAAGGTACATCAGCCAGTGAACCGGCGCGGGCAGCCTCGTCGAAACTCTTCAGACTCACATAGCCGTCAACGATAGGACGGTTAATGAGATACACATCGTTCTTGGTAACAGCATTATAAAGGTCGGCCACGGTGTACATGGTCTCTGTTGATGCTGCACGCAACTTCTCCAAATCGGTAAGACCGGCCCAGTCCATCACCTTCTTGGTGTTGGCTTCTGATTCCTGAAGAGAAGGATTGTAAGTGAAGAAACGGTTCATGGGAGTGGCTGGCTTGGCCTCCTCACCTTCTTTGGCAGGAACATTGATGCCTCCACCGCTCATGATGACAGCCTTGTGGAACAGACCGCGGGCCAGTGGCGACTCGCAAAGGGTCTTCACACTACCTGCACCGGCACTCTGACCGAAGATGGTTACATTATCGGGGTCGCCGCCGAACTGGGCGATATTGTTCTTAATCCACTTAAGCGACTGGATCTGATCGAGGATACCATAGTTGCCGGAAACGTTGTTAGGATTTTCCTTGGACAACTCCGGATAGGTGAAGAAACCGAAGACGCCCAGACGGTAGTTGATGGATACAAGCACGACATCCTTCGAAGCCCACTCCTGACCATCGAACTCGGGCTCTGAACCCCAGCCTTCCCGGTAGCCGCCACCGTGAATCCACAAGGCTACAGGCAGTTTCTTGTTCACATCACCAGGCGCCTTTGTCCAGACATTCAGGTAAAGGCAGTCCTCACTGTAAGGAGATTCGTCGCCGTAGCCCCACTCAGAAGCATAGAAACCAGGGTAATGAACGGCTTGATAGCCAGGATGACCGAACTTGTCGCAGATGCGGATACTGTCCCAAGCCACCACAGGCTGAGGCTCCTTCCAACGCAGTTCACCAATAGGAGGTGCTGCGTAAGGGATACCACGATAAACGTACACTCCAGGATTCTCTGCCAACACGCCCTGAATCTGACCGCCTTCGATGGTCAGTACGGGATTATTGGCTTCCTTACTGCAGCTCAAGAGGAGCAGAAGGGGTAAGGCAAACAATAATTTCTTCATGCTACAATAGTTTTTAGTTATTAATTGGGTTCGATTTTTCAATGGATTTTGCAAAGATAGAATTTTTAACGAATTAGATGTTATCCAAGACTGTCTTTTTTTTTCGATGTAACATGAGGTGTCATTTTTTGATACAAACCATGTTTGTTTTAAAAGAAAAACTAAGTATTTTTCTTTGATTTGTTCTCGTTTATCCGTACCTTTGCAGGCAATAAACTGCTTAAGTATATGAAATCTTACAAGAAACTGGTTGTTTTTGTTTTGTCCCTAATACTTCATATGGGCATGGTTACGGCTTCTTTTGCCAAAGGAACACTGACGGTTAAAACAGTAGCAAGGAACGCCGTACGCATACAATATGCAGAAGGAGAAGATAACAACTTACCCGACTGGGTTTATGTGAAACATGATGAAGTGAATGCCGACATCCGTGTTGACGTGGATAAGAAACGTCAGCGGGTGGTGGTGAAGGATAAGAAGGGGAAAACCGTGTTCACGGCTCTCAGACACGAATTGGTGAATGGGGAGGCTACACTTGTCATTGCCTCACCGAAGGATGAGTGCCTTTACGGACTCGGTCAGTTCCAGGATGGATATAGTAATATCCGCGGACTTACCCGTAGACTGACGCAGGTGAATACGCAGATATCTGTTCCCATGATGCTTTCCAGTAAGGGCTACGGCTTACTGTGGAACAACTATGGATTAACCGATTTCAATCCCAGTAACCAATGCGTGGCGTTGACAAAACAGGAAGGCGAAGGCAATAGGGAGGTGGTGAATGTAACCTCTACAGAAGGAACAAGGAGAGAGGTGCGCCAGCGTAATGTCTTCCAGGCAACCATCAACGTGAAAAAAGAAGGTGACTATTCGCTGCTGCTGGATGTGGGTCAGAAGATGGCTCGCAGGCATCATCTGCAGATAGATGGGGAAACGGTTATCGACCTGCAGAACACATGGCTTCCGCCAACAGCTTCTGCCATCGTTCATCTGAAGAAAGGGAAGCATACCCTTTACGCAGAGCTCTCCAGAGGAGATGAGCCTGTAGTATATTATGGTAAGGTGAAGGATGAAACGGTATTCCATTCTCCTAAAGCCACGGCGGTTGACTATACCATCTTTGTCGGTACTGCCGACGAGATTATTGCTTCCTATCGTGATCTTACCGGTCATGCACCACTTATGCCACGATGGGCTACTGGTTATATCCATTGTCGGGAACGATTCCATTCACAGGATGAGATATTACAGACAGTAGCAAGATTCCGACAGGAGAACCTGCCTTTGGATGTGATTGTACAAGACTGGCAGTATTGGGGTAAGTATGGTTGGAATGCCATGCAGTTCGACGAGGATCATTACCCCAACCCGAAGGAGTTGACAGATAGTCTGCATCATCAGGGCGTCAAGCTGATGCTCAGTGTGTGGTCGAAGATTGACAAGAACTCCGAGGTAGGTAAGGAAATGGTGCGAAAAGGCTATTACATCCCTGACACCGACTGGATTGATTTCTTCTCTCCTGAAGCTGCCCAGGCCTATTGGCAGAACTTCAGTCAGCGGCTCCTCCCCCTGGGTATTGATGCTTGGTGGCAGGATGCTACGGAGCCAGAGAATGATGATCTTGTTGGTCGACGGGTGAACAATGGTCGATGGGCAGGTGAGGATGTGAGGAATATCTATCCGTTGCTGGTGAATAAAACCGTTTATGAGGGATTACGCAACGATAGACCGGAACAGCGTCCGATGATTCTTACCCGTTGTGGTTATACTGGAATCCAGCGCTACGGAACGGCTTTGTGGTCGGGTGACGTAGGAAACGACTGGGAGACATTACGTCGACAACTGACAGCAGGAATGGGTCTGCAGGCTGCTGGGGTTCCATGGTGGACATACGATGCAGGTGGTTTCTTCCGTCCGAATAATCAATACACCAACCAGGAATATATCGAGCGGATGCTGCGGTGGATAGAGACGAGTGTCTTCCTGCCCTTGATGCGTGTCCATGGTTATATGAGTGAGACAGAGCCGTGGAAATACGGGAAGGAGGCACAGGATATCATTGCTTCCTGCCTCTCAGAACGCTACCGCCTGCAGTCGTATATCTATAGTGGTGCAGCAGCCGTTTCGTTTGATGGCTCTACGCTGATGCGACCGTTCATCTTTGATTTCCCCTATGATAAGGAGGCTTTGCAGCAGAAATATGAGTACATGTTCGGACAGTCGTTACTGGTAAGTCCTGTTACCGAACCAGGTGTTACTTCTTGGAAGACCTACCTTCCCGTTCATTCTCAAGGGTGGTATGATTATTACACAGGAAAGAAGATGGAGGGAGGAAAGACGGTTACTACCGCTGTTGACAAATCAAGAATACCAGTGTTTGTGAAGGGAGGAAGTATCTTACCCTTAGCCGTTGATCCACTGATTGCCGCCAAGACGCTGCATACCCCTCTTGAGATTCGTATCTATCCGGGTTCTGATGCCATCTTTACCCTTTATGAAGACGACGGTCATACGAATGCGTATGAACGGGGAAAATGCTCACGCATCACCTTCCGGTGGAATGACAGTCAGCAGCAGCTGACCATCGATGAACGACAGGGACAGTTTGACTCTATGCCACGCTCTCGTAGCTTTGTGGTACAGGTGGTGAATGGGAAGAATCAGACGGTGAAGTACGATGGAAACAAAACCGTTGTTGCGTTATAGGATTAAAAGGTGATGGAAGAACAATCTATAAGACAGGCCATGATATTTGCAGCGGGATTGGGCACACGACTCAAACCGCTTACTGACACCATGCCCAAAGCATTGGTGAGGATTGGTGGGGAACCCCTCATCAAACATGTCATTCTTCGCTTGAAGGATGCGGGATTCCAACGTATTGTCGTCAACGTGCACCATTTTGCCCAGCAGATTATCGACTATCTGGAAGAGAATGAGCACTTCGGACTGGATATCAGGTTTTCTGATGAGACCGAACAGCTGCTGGAAACCGGTGGTGGCATCAAGAAGGCAAGGGATTTGTTCGATCCTCACTCACCTGTGCTTATTCATAATGTGGATATCCTCAGTAATGTGGATCTGACCGCCTTCTATGATCATGCTTGCGCTTCCGGAGCTGAGGCTACGCTGCTGGTAAGTGAACGACAGACGAAACGCTACCTGCTCTTTGATGAGGAATACCGATTGGTAGGGTGGACGAACAAGGAAACAGGTGAGGTGAAGTCTCCGCACGACTGGGTGAAAGATGAACTGCAATCCTTGCAGATGCTGGCTTTTTCAGGTATTCATGTGTTTAGTCCTGCCTTGTTCCCGATGATGGATCAATGGCCCGACCGTTTCCCCATCATCGACTTCTACCTAAACGCTTGTGCCACACATCCTCTTTCCGGATATGTGGCAGACAACCTGCGGATGATCGATGTAGGGAAGCTCAATTCTCTCCAACAGGCGGAAGAGTTCCTTCTTGACGAGGAGACCTCTATTGCAGGACAATCCTGATCTTCTTTTTACGGAAAGCCAGGATGTTCTCCCCAAGACGAGTGTGTGACTTGTTGATTGTGTAGTTCTTCTGCGACTGACTTTGGATAACGGGAACGATGAAGGCAATGGCCGAACGTCCTTTAATAAATCGAAAATCCTGTGACTCATTCTTTTCATTTAGCAAAATGAGCGTATCATGGTCGGTTAGCTCCAGCCACATACAGATGGTGTCGAGAGGTATAATAATCTCCCGTTGCCTGAATGACTGATTGGCGGTATTGGCAATCAGGATATTGACGGAATGATTGTTCTCACATGCTGTCAGCAGCAAGATGCACAGCAAGATGACAGGGATGATCTTTTTCATATCTTTATATTTCTTCTATGTCGTGTATGCCCTTTCTGCTCAGGCAGATACGGTAACGGCGATAACGGGTGGCCTCTTCATATTTTAGCTGGATGATGAAGTTCAGGTAATACACCTTGCGCCCCTCCACAGGAATATACTGTCCGTTTCCCTTATTGGCACACAGGGGAACCTTTGGATTATCCATCTTCCGCATGAACTCCGAAAGGTTGTAACGCACAATATCATTGATGCCACTCAGCGGATAGGGAGATAGCTTACTGATGGCCTTTCTGTTCAGGTGGATTTTCTTACGGAATTGAATCACCTGTTCTTCCACACCTCTTCCAATCACCAAGGGGGAGTGACGGTTGCGCATCTTCCTGACCAGTTGTGTGATCTTTTCGGGATTCATGAAATCGAATCCTTCTTTACACCAACCTACTTTTAAGAAGCCAACACGGATCTCGGTCTTATAGTCGAACAGACGACTGCTCAGTCGGGTGGCGAAGTACACACGAACCAGTTCCTTGATACGGTCCTTGAACATGTAACTGATGACCAGCGCAATGAAGAAGGGTAGCGTGAAGTTGCCGTATGTCTGCTGGAAAGCGAAAGAGATGACGGTGGCGAAGATCATGGAAAGACCGGCCGCCAGACTGAATACCACCTGCTCCAGGAATACGGCATTCCTCCGTTTATGAGTAGGCAGGTAGAGATTACTCTCAATGTATTTCTTCAGCTTTCCTGCATGATACACAAACTCGGTATTATCTTCAGCAGAACCTTCCTGCACACAGAGGTATCCTGCCTGCAACCGGTAGTCGTGCTCACTGTCAAGCAACTGCTGGAGATCCGACTTCAATGCCTCGTAGCCTTGGGAGTCATGCTTACGGAGATGTTGGATCATCCTGAAGACATGCTGCTCCACCACGTTCGACAGGAACTCATCTCCATAGCGGAAATAGAGCATCAGTTCATTGGGCGTGCCTTTCTTTTCCATCTGCTCGCCCAACGAACGGTAGTTCTTGAAAATCTGGGCAATACTCCCCAGCGTTTTCCTGCACTGCTCCTGATCAATCGGTTGTTTGCTACTGATGGCGGCTCGGAACGTATCACGGATGCTGCTCTTGAAGATCGAGGCAAACATCTTGATTTCACGCTCGTAATCCTCCTGTTCCTTTTCTTTTTCCGACGACTGCGGAGAAAGTGACAGGCACGCATTACTGAGTCGTTGATAAGGTAGACTGGTTGTGGAAGCCAACTCCTCCAGCTGATAGTAGGGGGTAATCAACCGTATGTACGACAGGATGTCACGATAGAAATTCTCCTTCAGATAGGTATGCTTGTTCACATCGAGTGTCTCCGGGATGAATATCCATGTATTCATCTCGAAGTCGTGATAGGCAGTACCATCAGGTGCCTTGTAGCCTACCTTGAACTCCAATGTATTACGGTCGTGTATTTTCGGAAGAATATCAATCATATACTACGGTTTTTATTCATGAAACAATCTTAGAAGACACCGTTAGTGTAGCCGAACCATTTCAATACGGTCTCACCCCAGAGGATGATCATGAGCCAGCTGATGAACATCATGGTGATGCCGAACTTGAACGTGTCGCTCCAGCTGTACTGGTTCGTTGTGTAGAGCAGGGCGGCAGGCTTACTGTTGAAAGGCAGAACATAAACATGACCTACCAGCATGGCTACGGGGAAGGCCAGACTCATGATGGCATACCCGTTCTTCTGGGCCACACCGATGGCGATGGGCACGAAAATCAGTGTCAGCATGGTTTTCGACTGGAACACCAGAGAGAATAGCAACATACCGGCAGTCAGTATCAGGTAGAGTACCCAGAAAGGTGTCTCCTGCGTGATACCGATATTACTGAACAACGCATCGATAAGCGTTCCCGGAAGACCAGTAGCATCGAGTCCTGCTCCTAAGGTATAGGCACCGGCAGAGAAGAGCAGCAGATGCCAAGGAATATCCACATCGTTCCATTTCACTACACCGATACCTGGTAGTAGGGCAACGACAGCTCCCATGAAGGCCACGGCCGTCTGGTTAATACCGTGCTGCTTGTCGGTTGCCCAAAGAATGAGAACAACCATGAAGATGGCCACCGACTTCCATTCCTCGGGTTTCATCTTACCTAATTTGTTCAGTTCCTCACGGAGTCGTTCCATACCACCGGCAATCTGCGGCACACGTTCCTCTTTCTTCAGCGGGAAGAAGATCTTCGTACCCACAAACCAAGCAATCAGAATGAGTAATACGTTCATTGGGAAGGCCGCTTTGAACCAGTCCTGGTAACTGAAAGAACCAATACCCATGGCTCCTGCTATAAGTGATCCTGCCAACAAGGTGGCTCCTGATCCCGTGAGGAAAGCGTTGGCACCTAAGTTGATCTGGAAGAGGTTCTGCAGGATGAGGTTTCGCCCGAAATTGTTCCTGTGTTCCCCACCTGTGGCTCCATAGATGGCTGCCACCACCATGAAGATAGGTAATAAGATGGCCGCCTTGGCCGTTGTGGCGGAGATGAAAGCCGACAAGACGAGGTTGATGATGATAAAGCTGATCATGATACCTCCTGCGTTCCGTCCGAACTTCAGGACAAACCACAGTGCAAAGCGTTTGGCCACCTGTGTCTTCACCAGCATACTGGCCAGGATGAACGACAAGATGTTCAGCCACATGACGGGATGTCCCAACTGGGCATAGGCCGTCTTGTCGGTCGTGATATTGGTCAGTACGATACCCAGGATAACCAACAGCGAGGTAAGGTAATTGGGTATAGCCTCTGAAATCCATAGAATGATGGCTGCCACAAAGATGGCCAACATGGCATAGTTAATGCGGATGAACTTGTTATGGGCAGCATCCTCCACCTGTTCCTCAATCTGTGCGGTAACGGTCTTCTCTGTCTGTTCTGCCGTTATCTGCTCCATGGCAGTTTCCGCCAGCTGGTCATAGCGTTTCACGGCCGAAGAGGTGAGGGTAGTGGTCTCCTTATTGGTATCGATCCGGTTGACAAACGGGATGTCAACCACCCAGTAGAGTAAGATGAATGCCAGGATAGCCAAGGGAGCCCCAATGCGCTGGAGCACCCGCTCGAATCCTGATTTCTTCATCTTCGGCAGTTTCTCGATACGGTAGTTATTCATATCGAGCGGATCGAATGCCGGAGTAGGTTTGTTTTCGTTGTTCATGATATGTTGAAGGATTGAAGAGTGGCTCCCCTAAGGGAGCACACTCTGACATGAAGAAGGTTACTTCCAGTTCTTATAGGGATTCTTCATGAGCATGGAGTTGTAGAAACGGACATCGCCCGTTACTTCCTCTCCCAGCCATGCAGGACGGTTGAACTGTGTATCCTCGTCGGGCAGCTCAATCTCAGCAACGGTCAGACCGTCGTTGTCACCGTAGAACTCATCCACTTCGAAGGTGAGGTCACCGTTCTTTACCAGATAGCGGGTCTTGTCGATAACACCCGGCTCACAGATCTTCAGCAAGTCGCGCACCTCTTCCACAGGAATCTCCTTTTCCCACTCGAAACGACTGGCACCACTCTCATTACCAATACCTTTGATGGTGATGAAACCCTTGTCGCCCTTTACCCTGACACGAACGGTGCGTTCAGGTACCGAACTCAGGTAACCCTGTGTGATGCGGGTACTCTTGAAAGCTTCGCTCTTGAAGTCTCCTTTTACGAGAAACTTACGTTCTATTTCCTGTGCCATAATCTTAGTTTGCTAAAGGTTTATTGATCATACCAATCACTCTCTTGATGGCCTGCAGGTAGTTGATGTTCTCCACACCCTCAAGACCCACATCGGCGATGGTCTTCTTGATGTCCTCAATCTCCGTGGATTCAGAGTTGATGGTCTTCACCAAGGCCCCGTTGATATATACATCACCTGTTTCACAGATGGTATCGTTCACCATGTAGCCAAAGCGCACCTTCTCCACCTTCACAGCCTGGAGGTCAGGATGCTCGTTGATCATGGCGAGGAACTCCTCCAAAGTGTAGGTCGGCTTATCGAGCTTGGGCATTCCTTCCACCTTGAAGGCAGGGAAGACATCATTCTCAAGCACCTCTTTGGCGATGGGGAATTCACCCTTCATCAGCGGGTTCCATTGTTCCAGTCCGTCAACACTCTGCACGAAGGTCTTGATATCCATCTTCCCGTCGCGGATCTTCGTGTTGTTCACATCATTGGTACGACTCACGATGTAGGTCTCGGTACTATGGCGTTCCCAAACCTTCTCAGGTACTGGTACACTCAGTCGGGCCATGCGCTTGGCTGCATCACAGAAGCAGCGACCAAAACTGCGGAACTCAAAGCGTGGCTTTGAGATTTCACCGATTTTCATTTTCTCTTTTTCCATTATTGATAACTGATCGTTTAAATAATTATTGTTAGGAATGTATGATTATTTCTCATCTTTTATCTTCACTGCACCACTGTCTCATCCTCGGTGCCGGTTGTGGCATTCAAGTCACCGCAGGTAGGATCTGTTACCACCCACTTACCTGTTCCGTCGGGAACACGACTCCAGGAACCTGATACCTTATCTAGTGACTGGTTACCCCAGCCCGTATCTTCTTCACCACGCTGGAATACATCCAGAGGCTTGCCATCAGGATCAAAGAGTTCCACCAATACCGACTTCTTGTTCGAGAAACCGCTTGAGAAGCCACGTTCCGTGGTACCCTTGGCACCAATGATGGCCCAGCAGCCATGAGCAGGAATCACCTCACCTTCGATACCCATCCAAGTATCCTTACCGTCTTTCTTCAGGGAAACCCCTTTGAGCTTGATGGGGAAGTCGCCCATGTTATACAGCTCAATGAACTTACCCTCATCAGTATCAGCAGCACCGAAGAGCTCATTCAAGCGCAGCTTCGTAAAGTCGGTTGGGGGATCACCTACCTGGTATTCGCGTTCAGGAGAATCAGTAGAGAAGCCAGCCTCGTTGACCACCGTCACGAAGTATTTCACCTTGGTGCCGTCTTCCTGAGCAGGAATCACACCCGTGAAAGTGTTTCCGTTTCCGCTCATGGCCACCTCGTTGTAGCCTCCACCGTTGATGCTATATGACAGTGTGGCGGTGCGAACAGCCTGCAGACCAGAGACTACAGCGGTAACGGTCACGTTGTCGGTAGATGTAGGAGCAGCGATGCTTGATGCCACCGAGTCGATGCTTGACGGTCCTTCATAGACTTCGTCTTCCATACATGCAGCCATCAATGCCATGACGGTCAGCATGAATAAATATTTCATTGTCTTCATCGTTCTATATTTTTGAAGGTTCAATAATATGATTACTTATGACTTTAGAAGTCAACCTCGAAACGAACGGCTATACTGTTGTAGCTCACGCCGCCCTTACCTTTCGGCTCAACCGCTTTGGTGAAGTCGGCTGTAGGCTTACCGGTAGCGTCATGACCGATAACCAGTTTTCCCTTACCGTTAGCATAGCGGTCGTTGCAGGAATACATGTAGTTGATGGCCATCTTGACCGAGTTGCCCAGGTAGAAGTTCAGACCAGCGGTGTAGTTCTCGCCCGATCCGCCATATACATCGCGGTGGTTCAGGTCGAGATAGTCGTAGCGCAGGTTCAGCTCCACATCACCCCATTTCTTTCCCGGAGCAATTGAGGTGAACTCACCCTCAGCAACGTTGAAGTGCTGATGACCGCCGAAGAGGGCGTAGCCCAGCTGAACGTAGTAGCCACCGAAGTTATAGCCCTCGCCAGGAACCGATACATGCGTACCAATCCATTCTGACTGCAGCTTCAAACCATTCCAGTATGCAGCAGCCTCTGCTCCATACAGCCAGTTGTGGTGAACGTTTGGAATCACGTCTGTATCGATGTACTTCTTACGGTTGATGCTCGTTGAGTTACGGGTGCTGAAGCGCATACCGCCGTAATCAGACGTGCTCACATCGGTCTTGGGCGTACGGTACGAAGCCTTGGCACCAAGGTAGAATCCCATCTTACGGTCTTGGGTATAAGGCATCCAGCCTACCTTCGAGGTAAGCGAATAACCCTGACTGCGACCAAAGTCCTTATTGTTGTCCTGCACATACCCAGCCTCTTCCGATCCGGCAATCTCCTGGAAGAACGTTCCGAACGAAGCTCTGAAGTGGTCGCGCAGGTAAGCAGCCTGGAAACCCAGATGACGGGAAGGCGCGAGTGCCTGCGTAACCATTGGTCTTTCAATCAGCTGCAGATAGCGTGAAGATGTGGTGCGTTCCATGGAGAAATCCTCCTTGAAGTTACCCACCTTGAATTCCATGTTCTTCACACCATCGTATTCCACGATAGCATCTTTCAGTTCAAAGAGTCCGTCGGCCATGTCCATATCCACCTCACCATACCAGTCTTTGCCAAGCTGTGCTTTCACGGCGAAACGTGCACGGCGGATAGAAATGCCATTACCAATCCTGTCATAGTCGGAGCCTACACCCCAGAAGGTGGCTCCGTCAACCATTACGCGGTTGTCCATCCAGAGTTTGTAACTTTGGTCTTTCGATTCCAGTACCAGGATATTGTTACGAGCCTCTGCATGTAACTCCTTCCTGTCAACAGCCACGCCATACTGGTTGTAGCGGACTTCCTCGTTTTCCTGAGCCATTGCACTGCTGCCCATCAGCAGGAATGCTCCTAAGGTAAGAATTGCTGCTTTTTTCATAATTGTTGTTAGATTAATAATACATATGTTAGTAATAATATTCATGCTTTTCCTGACTACAGTAGTTGCAGGTAGTTCACCAGATTCTCGCTACGGTCAAGACGTAGTTTCTTACGTAACCGGTAGCGGTTAATCTCCACGCTTTTCGTCTCCAGGTTCACCATATTGGCTATTTCCTTGCTGGAGAACCCCAAGCGTAACAGTACGGCCAGTCTACATTCCCTTTTCGAGAGATTCGGACAACGCATCTGCAGTCGGCATACAAAGTCATGGTGCATCTTCTCCACCATCTGGTAGATCTTTTCCATCTCAGGTGGGTAGCGCAGCGTTTGTTGCAGGTCCTTGTCTATTTCAACCAGCGATTCCCTGATTCCTTTCATGTCAGCATTCTTTGCCAGCTCCCTCAGCTGGTTCCCAACACCAGTCATGTATTCCCTCTGCTGTTGCATGAACAAAGAGAGGTCGATCAGTTCCTTGTGTTTGAAGTCAATCTCGCGCGACATACTGTCAAACTGTGAGGTTACTGCCATGACATCAAGTCGGTTGAACTCATTGCTCACCTCGTCACGATGTTTCAGCTCGTCGCTCAGCAGCCGACTGAACAGCTTTCCTTTCTTGTACTGCGTATAGGAGAGTCTGATGAGCAGACAAGCCAGGATGACAAAGAGTGCCAGTACCCAGAAGAAGTAAGGACGGCTGTACAACCATCTCATCATCACACAGATGAGGAAGGCCAGCATCGGTGTTGCCACGGCAATGGTCACGGTGTTGAGGAGCCGTTTCATCTCCCTTTCCTGTTCCAAGCCAAGGGCATTTCCCTCTTTGAGCAGGTTGGCTGCTACAATAACCGGTGGCAACGGGGCGATGAGCAGTGGAAGAATAGTGTTGAACAGTAACAGCGCCAACGTCTGTCCGTAGAGTGAAGCCACCTGTTTCGGCTTTCTCCTGTTTACCGGGCGGCGGAACACATAATAGATCACCGGACTGAGGCACACAATGCTCATGATGACTACCAAGAGCCAGAGCGCCCAGTTGTAGGTGCCGCTATTATATAAAGGTGTAATCAGCGAATCAATGAACAAGGCATAGTTACAGGTGAGGGCAATTCCGCACAACACCACTCCGATATATGCCAGCCATTTTACATATAGCTGTTTGGTCAGCAGGTGTGTGTCCTTTTCTTCTATGTGCTTGAGAATCAATCGGTCCATGCCAATGGCACAAACAATGCTCACGATGGGCGCAGCGATAATAGACAATATAACCACCACCCACAATGTAGTACCAACCATACCGCTGTTCATGACAAACAAGGCGAGCAAGGCTCCCCAGAAGGCGGTAACGGTGGAATAATGGCAATTCACGGTGGAGAGAATGGCGATGGTGAGCAAGATAGAAACCGCAGCCACCACCACCTCATCGGCACCAGTCAGGAAAACACTCTTCTCGTGTAAGATGATCAGTCCCATGCCGACAGTCATGGATAGCAGCAGACAAGCCAGGAAGGGCCATGTCCTCAGGATATCAGCGATGTGGATATCCGAGTAGCTGTAGGCCATTTCTCTCCATCCGAAGCAAATGCCTATCGACATGATTAGTAAGATGGATACTGTCAGCATGGGCGATCAACTATCAGAGTAATAAATAAAAACTATAGTGTTAGAAAGTAATCAAAACCTTTGTTTCACAGCCAGCACCGATAGCAGGTCGGCTGCTTTCATGGCCTCTTCGGCTATTTGTTCCACGTGAAGGGTGAAGTAGCGAAGGTGGATCTTCTGACTGAGCTTGAAGTTCTCCATCTCGTGGAACACCTTCCGTTTGATAGCCTGAGCCAGCTTGTCGGCCTCCTTCTCATAGTAGTATATACGATGGATATTCTCTTGCAAGAGCTGAGGCGAGCGGAAGTGGTTACGGATGGATTGTGCCGTAATCTCCACGGAGAGAGAGGCCAGTTCCACCAGTTTCAGGAATTCCACGTTCAGTTCAGAGGGGAAGAACGGTATTTCTATCTCGTATTGCACGAGGTTTTTGTACAGCTGACCGACAATCATGTCCATGTGTTCCAGCAGTTGCAGGATATCCACACGGTTTTCCGACACGAGTGTATAGGAATACAGACTGTTCTCGATGTTCCTCCGTAAGTCGGTCGTGCTCTCCCTGATGGTCATCACGCCTTTGATGTTGTCGGCAAATGCCTGCGAGTTCCCTTCCAGGTAGTTTCTTATACCATTTTTATATAGCAGAACGCACTCGTCCATCTTGTCGATGAACTGATCGAGGTCGGCTATAATCTGATTCACTTTGTTGCGTCCAAACATAATACAAAACAGGTTGAGGTTTACGACGACAAAGATAGTGATTTATTTTTAATCTACAAAATAGCATATAGAGTTTTTGAAATGATGATGTTGTGGTTGTGTAATTTGTGTAATGTTAGCTAAATATTTGATAAATAGAATAATAGAATCTTTACACCAACTTTACGCTTAGGGGGTGAATATAGTCGATGTAGAGTTTTTGTATAATTATTATAGCCCCTTGTAGAGTCTTTTTGTGGTCTTCGTAAAGGTGGGAGAGGACTCTGTCCAAAGTACGTCGGTCGGAATTGAAAACAAAAATACGCTTTTTCTTTGTATTGTCCTCGTTTATTAGTAATTTTGCACGCAAAAATAAGGTTAGGTATTTTATGCAACAGAAAATTGTCATTCTTGATTTTGGCAGTCAGACCACCCAGTTGATTGGTCGTCGAGTACGTGAGTTAGATACCTTTTGTGAAATCCTCCCGTACAACAAGTTCCCCAAAGATGATCCCTCAGTTATTGGTGTGATCCTGTCAGGTTCCCCCTATTCCGTACACGATCCCGAAGCCTTCAAGGTAGATCTGAGTCAGTTTATCGGTCGTCTGCCCGTTTTAGGCATTTGCTACGGCGCACAGTTCCTTTCCCATACCTTGGGTGGAAAAGTAGAGAAGACCGATTCAAGAGAATATGGTCGTGCCCATCTGGAATCCATTGATCTCAGTAATCCGCTGTTCAAAGGCTTTGAAAAAGGCTCACAGGTATGGATGAGTCATGGAGACACCATTACCGCCATTCCCGAAGGCTTCCAAGTTATCGGAAGCACCAAAGACGTCAAGAATGCTGCATTCTGGTGCGCTCCAGGAAAAGTTCAAAGTTCAAAGTTCAAAGTTCAAAGTTCAAAAGGCGTCTGGGCCGTCCAGTTCCACCCCGAGGTTTACCACACCCTTCAAGGCACACAGTTGCTCAAGAACTTCGTGGTAGATATCTGTGGTTCCACTCAGGAGTGGAGTGCTGCCTCGTTCGTGGATTCCACGGTAGCCGAGCTGAAAGCGCAGTTGGGTAACGACCGTGTTATCTTAGGTCTTTCAGGCGGTGTTGACTCTTCGGTTGCTGCCGTTCTGCTGAACAAGGCCATCGGTAAGAACCTCACCTGTATCTTCGTGGATCATGGAATGTTGCGCAAGAATGAGTTCCAGCAGGTGATGGATGACTATAAGGTGCTGGGCTTGAACGTGATTGGTGTAGATGCTTCAGAGAAGTTCTTTGCCGATCTCGCAGGAGTAAGTGACCCCGAGCAGAAACGCAAGATCATCGGTCGTGATTTCGTGGAAGTATTCAATGCTGAGGCCAAGAAAATCACCGATGCGAAGTGGCTTGCTCAGGGAACGATCTACCCCGACCGTATTGAGAGTCTGAATATTACAGGAAAGGTCATCAAGAGTCATCATAATGTGGGCGGACTGCCCAAGGAGATGAACCTGCAGCTCTGTGAACCGCTGAAGTGGCTGTTCAAGGATGAGGTGCGCCGCGTGGGTCGTCAGTTGGGAATGCCCGAGCATCTCATTACCCGTCATCCCTTCCCCGGTCCTGGCTTGGCTGTCCGTATCTTAGGTGACATCACACCAGAAAAGGTGCGTATCTTGCAGGATGCCGATGATATCTATATCCGCGGACTCAGGGAATATAAGGTGAAACTCTCAGGAGAAGAGGCACGTCGAGTTTTGCAAGCAGGCGTGCCAACTGTCAACTGTCAACTGTCAACTGTCAACTCCGACGAAGTCGAAGTTTCGTTATACGACCAGATCTGGCAGGCAGGTGTCATCCTGCTCAGTAAGGTCCGCAGCGTTGGTGTGATGGGCGATGAGCGCACCTATGAGCACCCAGTAGCCCTTCGTGCCGTAACCTCTACCGATGCTATGACTGCCGATTGGGCTCATCTGCCTTACGACTTCATGGCGAAGGTCTCTAACGAGATTATCAATAAGGTGCGTGGTGTTAACCGAGTTTGCTACGATATCTCTTCCAAGCCCCCTTCGACCATCGAGTGGGAGTAAGATCCACCACTGGCCCTAAATAAGACCCACCCCCCGGCCCCTCCCTAAAGGGAGGAGAGTAGATAGCAATAAGGTTACCGGATAAATCATTAAACAATATACTCATAATTATGACAACAGGAAACGTACGTCCGGCCTCCATGGAGCGCATTACCACTCCAGCCTTGGCCCAGAAATTTATTGAAGAACAGATTCGTGAGCTGCGTGCTCAAATTGGTGACAAGAAGGTGCTTCTTGCTCTCTCAGGCGGTGTTGACTCATCCGTAGTGGCTGCCCTCCTTATCAAAGCCGTGGGCAAGCAACTGGTTTCTGTTCATGTGAATCACGGTCTGCTGCGCAAGGGCGAACCCGAGCAGGTGGTACGCGTATTCCGCGATGAGTTGGATGCTAATCTGGTGTATGTAGATGCTACCGATAGGTTCCTCGACAAGCTGGCAGGCATTTCCGATCCTGAGCAGAAGCGTAAGATTATCGGTGCTGAGTTCATTCGTGTATTCGAGGAAGAAGCCCGTAAGCAGGAAGGTATCAGTTTCCTGGCTCAGGGAACCATTTATCCCGACATCGTTGAATCCGGTCCTGTTAAGTCACACCACAACGTAGGCGGTCTGCCCGAAGATCTGAATTTCGAGTTGGTTGAGCCCATCAAGCTGCTCTTCAAGGATGAGGTGCGTGTAGTTGGTAAGGAACTCGGTTTGCCCGATAACATGGTATTCCGTCAGCCATTCCCAGGACCCGGTTTGGGCGTTCGTTGCACTGGTGCCATTACCCGTGATCGTCTCGAAGCCCTGCGTGAGTCGGATGCTATCCTGCGTGAGGAGTTTGCCAAGAACGGTCTTGAAGGCAAGGTATGGCAGTATTTCACCATCGTGCCCGACTACAAATCCACTGGTGTCAAGGACAACAAGCGCAGTTGGGATTGGCCCGTCATTATCCGTGCCGTGAACACACGAGATGCCATGACCGCAACCATCGAGGAGATTCCTTATCCCCTTCTGCATCACATCACCCAGCGCATCATTACTGAGGTTCCCGGTGTGAATCGTGTACTCTACGACCTCACCCCGAAACCCACAGGAACTATTGAATGGGAATAAAGAAAGAAAAGCGCAAGTCGGAAACGGCTTGCGCTTATTATTTGCTCAAAAACTTTGTGGGTTAGTAAAAAAGTTTTATCTTTGCAGAAAATATCTTAGAAAGTATTGAATACTAAAACGGTAACCCATGAAACACTATCTGAAGAAACTGGAGGACACCATCCGTGAGCACTGGGACCAGAAGGCCCTGTGCGACTACGAGGGGGAGTCGTTTACCTATGCTGACTTAGCGAAGCACATTGAGATGTTCCGGCTGTTCCTGAACGAATCCGGAATCACCAAACGTAACAAGATTGCTATCTGCGCCCGTAATTCCGCCCGGTGGGCCATTGCCTTCTGGGACATCAACGTGAACGGCTGTGTGGCTGTTCCACTCTTGGCCGACTTCCACCCCAACAGTGTGTCGGCCCTGACGAACCATTCAGATAGCGTGATGCTTTTCACGGATGAGGATATCTGGAAGAAGCTGAATCCTGCTCAGATGCCTGCGCTCAAGGCTGCCATCAATGTGAAGGACAGTACCTTGTTGTGGCATCGTGATGAACAGGTGGCCCAAGCATGGGAGAACAGGGAGAACCTTTTCCTGCAGCAGCATCCGTCGGGGATGAAGCCCGAGCAAGTGTCCTATTCCACCAAGAACTGGGATAAGTTAGCCATCATCAACTACACATCGGGAACCACTGGAAACCCCAAGGGCGTGATGCTCACCTATGGTGCCCTTTCCGATACCGACGATTTTGCCAACAGTCATTTCCCCAACGAACCGGGTGAGACCATCGTCTCGATGCTCCCCATGGCCCATATGTACGGACTGGCCATCGAGTTCATCCATCCCAATGTGGATGGCGTTACCGTGTATTTCTTAGGTAAGACACCTTCGCCCACAACCCTTCTGAAGGCGATGCGGGATGTGCAGCCTTATATGGTGGTTACGGTACCGCTGGTGATGGAAAAGGTATATGCCAGTTCCATCAAGCCGGCACTGGAGAAGATGAGGATGCTGCTGAATATTCCGCGAGTCAACAAGTTGATATACAGTACTGTGCGCAAGAAACTGTTAGCCGCATTCGGTGGGAAGGTGCGCTGTTTCATCATGGGCGGTGCTGCCTTGAAACCCGAGGTGGAGCAATGCTTCCAGAAGATGCGCCTGCCTTTTACCGTGGGTTACGGTATGACAGAGGCTTGTCCGCTGTTAGGTTGGGAGTGGTGGACCGATTTCGTTCCAGGCTCATGCGGCAAGCCTGTTCATGATATCAGGATCGATTCAACCGATCCGAAGAATGTGGCTGGTGAGATTCAGGCACGAGGACGGAATATCACCGTTGGTTATTATAAGAACCCCGAAGCTAATGCTGTGGCGTTTACTGATGACGGGTGGTTCCGAACAGGCGACTTAGGTACGATTGATGATGAAGGAAACATCTTCATCCGTGGGCGCATCAAGTCGATGATCCTCAACTCATCGGGTCAGAATATCTATCCCGAGGAGGTGGAATCGGTGTTGTCGGGCTGTCCGTATGTGGTTGAATCCATTGTGGTTGACCGCAATGGTAAACTCGTGGCACTGGTATATGCCGACATTCCTGAAGATATGGATGCAGCATCTAGGAACAGCATCCCCGAGCTGATCCGCGCAGCCGCCAACAAGGCCCTGCCTGTGTATAGTAGAATCAGTAAGGTGGAAATGATGGATTTGCCGTTTGAGAAAACGCCGAAAATGAGTATAAAGAGGTTTCTTTATAAATAATTTTTTTCTTTGTAAAGAAACAAACTTTCTTCCCTCTTTTTCTTTGGCGCAAAGAAAAGAGGCAAAAGAAACATCCACCCTCTCCAAACCTCCCCATATAGGGGGAGGCTTAACCGCTCCTACTCGTCGCTCGTTCATTAAGGTAAGCTCGCCCCATCAAAGGGGCGGCTTGTCTTTCTTTTCGGCTCACGCCAGGCCCTATTAAATCTTATAATGCCCATTACATTAAGCCTATTCAGCCAATTAAGCCTATTCTGCCCATCTTTTCGTTATCCCGTTATTACATCATAACGATTTCCCAAAACCACAAAAAGAGCAGCCAATCGGCTGCTCTTTTATCATTCCTCATTCCACAAATCATTTCTCCTTCCTCCTTCGTCCTTCCTCCTTCCTCGAAATAAATTCTTCCTCGAAATGGATCATCCCTCATCCTTAATGCTATTGCATCGGTCGGTGTAGAACTTGCGGAAATCAGACCATTTATAATAAGGTGCCTGGGTGGTGGGAACGGGTAGGGTGACCTCCTCGCCATTGAGTAAGCACTTTACAAGGATGTCATCAGGACCCTTCTTTCCTTTGTAGAACACCACCTGGAGGTTCGATGCCTTACCGGTTTCCCAGTTCTGATAGCAGTTCTTCACCTCATAGGGATCCACCGGGTCTTTATCAGCGCCGTTGAGGCCCATCAGCACGGTAAGCGGTCCCAGACAAGTGTCGTGTCCGAAACGGAGGTCGGCAATGTTATCGCTACTGCCGTTCAGTACGGCGTCGGCCTTCTTGATGATATCCTGCAGGATAGGAATCATGTCGTAGCGAGGTTCGAACACCCAGGTATAGGAACCCAGGTTATCATTCTCCCACTGACTTGCAATCTCCTCGTCGGTGATGATATTACCCATCATGCCCTCATGTCCGATGCTGGGCAGCGAGGTATAGAGGTTAATCAGGTTACTGCCGATGTGGTTGATGTTCGACAGACTGTCGGTTCTGTTGAATACGCGGGCCACGATTCTCTGACGGAAGGTGGTGTCGCTGAACTGGAACTGCTTGCGGTTATCCTCGAAACGCGGTCTTGACTTCGGGTATTTGTGTCTGATGGGGTTCTGCCTATCATCCGGCTTCACGCCATCGAGCACCTTACGAGCCGACTCCTGACGGATCTCGATTTTCGGATTACACTGCGTGAGCTCCGAGCAGAACGAAGCCATGCTCAACACACAACGACCTGTGAGCGAGGAGATGGCATACACATTACCGCCCTTCTTGAAGATATCGGGGAAGGTGTTATACATCTTCCGTGCAATTTGCTGATGCTGCTCCCATCCCAGGTCGCTCAGCTCGCTCACACCGTTAGCCAGCTCATCCTTGGCCACCATGAACTTCTGATAGAAAGCCTCGCCTGCAGCAGTGAGGTTCTTCTTCTCGTGCTGGGCCGTGAGCAGGGTTTCCATTTCCCTGTACAGGTTCGCGTTCCAGTAGTAGCGCGAGCCATGACGACCGTAATGACTCAGGTAGAACGCCTTGTAACCCTTCGGTGCCTTGGTTAGCTGCTTGGTTGTAAATGAATAAGGATAGTCGGTTCCGTAGGCTCTTCTTGGATCAGCCTTGAGCAGATCGAGCGCCGAAACACTTTGTGCCCATGCCATCGCGGCAAGGGGCAACATGAGTACGATAGTGATAATTCTTTTCATAATTGTTATTTTATTCTCTTATTAGTTCCACAATTCGTGCCATCTGGTTGGGAATGCGGATCTGCTGCGGACATTTCTTCAGACATTCCTCGCAGTCCATACACTGACTGGCCCATGCTTTCTCGTCGATGGCCTTCTTATAGCCAGTCACGAAGGTCTTCCGCCTGCTGGCATAGTCGGCTGCTGTCTTATCCGGCAGCGGCAACAGCTTCGTGTTCACGGCCTCGTTATAATAGGCAAAGTTCTTGGGGATATCCACATCGTACGGGCACGGCATACAGTAGCTGCAGGCCGTACAGGGGATGATGGGATAGCCACTCATGCCGTCGGCAATCTTTGCCAGCAGCGCCTTCTCCTGCTCGGTACAGGGATCCAGCGGCGAGAACGTGTTCACATTATCAATCAGATGATCCATGTTGTTCATACCACTCAGCGCGGTAAGGATATTAGGAAGCGTACCCACCCAGCGGAACGCCCATGAGGCGATGCTGTTATTGGGTCGCTGTGCCTTCAGCTGCTCTGCGAACTCCTCGGGAACGTTAGCCAGACGACCGCCCAGCAGGGGCTCCATCACCACCGCCTGGATACCGGTCTTCTCCAGCTTGTTATACAGGTATTCAGCGTCAGCATCCTTCTTCCACCCGCCATTACCCAGCGAAGCGTGCCGCCAGTCAACATAGTTCAGCTCGATCTGCACGAAGTCCCAATGGTATTTATCATCATGGTCGAGCAGCCAGTCGAACACCTCCACATTACCGTGGTAGGAGAATCCGAGGTTACGGATGCGTCCTGCCTTCTTCTCTTCCACGAGGAAGTCGAGCAGTCCGTTGTCGATGAATCTCCTGTTGAACTCATCCATACCGCTGCCACCGATGCTGTGCATCAGGTAGTAGTCGATATAGTCGATCTGCAACCGCTCAAACGAGCGCTCGTACATCCGCTTACACTCTTCGAAGCCGAACGACCGTTGGTTCGACATCTTCGTGGCGATATAGTACTGGTTACGGGGATGACGCTTCAGGGCGATACCTGTAGCTTCTTCCGAACGACCGTATGCAGGTGCAGTGTCAAAATAATTCACACCATGGGCGAGGGCATAGTCAACCAACTGGTTCACATCCTCCTGATTACGGGGTAGGCGCATCATACCGAATCCCAGCAGACTCACCTTGTCGCCAGAGCGACGGTTAACGCGGTAGGTCATCTTGTTATCAACCACAGGCGTATTGCCATCTTGCTTCTTGGCCATCATACTGAAAGGCTCCATTACCATCAGGGCAGCAGTAGAGGCGGTGCCGATACCAAGTTTCTTGATGAAATCACGACGGCTAATAGGGTTGTTTTTATTCGTTTTCATAAGGATAAGTTTTTTCTGGGTACAAAGATACGATTAAGTGAGAGAAATACAAAATAAATTACGATTTATTTTTTGACAAAATTCTCAACAGACATGTACATCCCTCCAACACATCACGCCATGTCGCCTCGAAATTCCCCGTGTACCACGGGTCGGCCACATCACCAGGGCGGTTGGTGAAGTCGAGTAGCATCTGGATCTTCCCCTCGGGGTCGCCGCCGCAGATGCGCGTCATATTACGGATGTTCCAGGTGTCCATACCGATCAGCAGGTCAAAGCGCTCGTAGTCTTTCCGTGTCATCTGCCGGGCCGTCTTGCCCTTGCAGCCAATGCCGTGCTCGGCCAGTTTCCTTTTGGCCGGCGGATATACCTCGTTACCGATTTCCTCGGTGGAGGTGGCAGCCGATTCTATATAGAAGTCCTCTTCGCATCCTGCTTGTTTGACAAGATCTTTCATTACAAACTCTGCCATCGGACTGCGACAGATATTTCCATGACATACAAATAATATCTTATGTTTCATGCTATAAAGCGATCTTCATTGATACTGTTCCTTCATTGTTCCCCATCTCTTCAAAGCCCATGCGTTTGTAGAGGTTGTAGGCAACGCCCATCACTGCGGGCTTGGTCGTCAGACAGGCTTCCTTAAAGCCTAAATCCTTTGCTCTTTTCAGCATGGTTTCAACCATTAGCCGTGAATAGCCTTTCCCGCGGTAATCGGGTTTGATGTAAAGTCGTTTCACTTCACAAGTGTGGTCATCTACCTTCCTGATGGCGATGGTGGCCACCGGAATCATGTGTTCATAACCAATCAGTAAAGCACCGCCCTGATAAAAGGCATCTAAATCGGCCAGTTCTTTATTTAGAGACACAAAACACTGTTCTGCACCTTTTATTGTTGAATACTCACGAATGAGTTCTTTTGCCACTTCGTAGTCTTTACAATCGTTGATCTCGAATTCCATATTTGATAACAAGTTAGAAGTCCTTTGCAAAGGTAGTGCAAACCGAGCGAAAAGCAAAGAAAAAAACAATTTTCTTTTCTTTTCCGAGGTGCAGCCTACCTTCGACGAAGTCAAAGGTAGTGCAAACCGAGCGAAAAGCAAAAGAAAAGACCGTTTTTCTTTTCCGAGCGAAAGTACTTTTATTATTTCCCGCAGAACTATTTTTTTTGGTTCTGCGGGACCGAAAAAATCAAAAAAACACAGCGGGACTGAAAAAATCAAAAAAATCAGCGGGACCGAAAAAAACATTGGCGCGAACAAACAAACAAACGAACGAACACACAATTTGTTTCATGTTTCATGTTTCATGTTTCATTAAGGTGGTTCCGATAGGTTGAGATGAAGAAAATAGTTATATATTATAAGTATATATTATTTATATTAATATATAATATATATATTATATATATAATATAACCTCCATTATCCATATATGGAAGGTGCTTAATGAAACATGAAACATGAAACATGAAACATTTTTGTGTCTTTTCCTGATTTCGGTTGACAGTTTTCGTGGCGTTCGAACTGTTCGTTCGTTTGTTTGTTCGCTCCTATAAATCCCATGCTTTGCTAACTATGGCACTTTGCGCTATAAACTATGGCAGTTTCTGGTGAAAACTATGGCAGTTTCTTGTTGAAAGTGCCTCAAACGCTAATAGTGAGAACGTCATTCTCTGACAGCGGGAACGTCAAACGCTGATAGCGTCTACGGCGTTCAGTGTTTTTTAACAGTTAAATCTTCCTTTATTAAAGGATTTTCACACTGTACAGCCCCTCAAATTTGGTAGTATAAAGATTTTTTCGTAACTTTGTACCGAATAAATAAAGATGAATTTCTAACCTCAGAAAACTACGACAAGATGAAAGGATACTTAACAATTTTGCAGCGCATGGCCTTTATGGCCGTCATGATGATGTGTGTGGTTACTGTCAATGCAGCTGATAAGGAATACTGTGCTGTGTATAATGAGACCAACAAGACGGTAACATTTATGGATGCTGACTATGTTTCTCAAGATTATGGTGGAACGATAGCATATTTTCACCTTCGTCATTGTTTAGATCCATATTATTTAGGTACGGATAGGGTGTTGCCGTTTTCAAGCGAAGTAGCTGGATCTGTGGAAAAAGCCGTCTTTCACCAATCCTTCACAACAGCTCATTTTGTCAACATAGAATGCATGTTTGAAGGTTGGACGAACCTGAAAGAAATTGAGGGCCTGGAGTATTTTGACATGAGTCAGGTGGTCGTTGCCGATGCTGCTTTTTTCAATTGTAAATCGCTCATTTCGCTCGATTTGAGCAGTAAGGACATGAGCAGTCTGAAGGACGCAGAAAAAATGTTTTATCTTTGTTCTGATTTGAAAACGTTGAAGATGGCAAGTACGAGCAGCCAGCTTCTCAAAATGAACTATATGTTTCACGGTTGTAGTTCCCTCGTAGATCTTGACGTGAGCCGGATGGTTACCAGTGGGGTGTCAAGTTTCTTGGACTTATTCTACCAGTGTTCAAGTTTGACAGAGTTAGACCTTTCTTCATTCGATACCAGCAAAGTAACAAACATGGGTAATATGTTTAATGGTTGCACCAAACTGAAAAAAGTATATCTGCAGAGTTTTAATACTAGTAAAGTAGAAATGATGCCATCTATGTTTAGGGGCTGTAAAGCGTTGGAATCCATCATTGTTGGTAGCGAATGGACGGTAGCAAATGTTACAGAAGACATATATATGTTCTCGGGCTGTGTAAATATAGTTGGAGGTTCAGGAACAACGTACTCAAGTGCGCATGTCGGGAAAGATTATGCGCATATCGATGGTGGCCCCTCCAACCCCGGCTACCTAAGGAGGCTTATCACCTACGACCTCTGGATAGGTGGTACACAGGTGACAGAGTTGAATCAAGGTGGTATTACTTTTGAAAGTGGATATGCCCAATACAAACCGAACGACAAGCTGCTGTTCCTCAATGACGCAACCATCGATGTGGTTGGTAATGCAGGAATCAAGAACGGTAGTAACTCGTCGAATGGTATTGACGGGCTCACCATTCAGATAAAAGGCAATTGTACCATTAAGAGCAACGCGAACCCGATGATTCTATATGGAAACACTACCATTGAGGACTGGAGAGATACCGAAAACAAACTGGTGATGGAAGGTGCAAATTCCATAAACGTTTACAAGACGCTGACGTTCAATAACAAGAAGACCAGGGCAACAATAGCAAATGGTAGTTTGTTTAGCGGGCCCACCACCTCTTCGGCCCTTGTCTTCGACAACGGTGCCTCGTTTGGTGGTTTATGTAGCGGGAAGGTGGTGAACAACATGTCATCCATCACTTTAGGCAGCGGTTTGGAATATGTTTCCTTGTATGATGGCTCCCCGATATCTTTTAACTCATCCGAACATACTCTCTATATGGGCGGCAGTCCGCTGAAAGAGATTCTGATGATTGGTGAGTACTACCCGTTGTGGATTGCCGGGTATCATATGAGCTCTGCTTGGGAACTGACACCTCTTTTAAGTGATTTAATGCCTGTCCAGATTAGTTCGGAAGATGTTTACTCTATGAAAAAACTGACACTGACGGGAACAATTCCATCATATTCTAACAACTCAGCCTTGCGTTGTACGGCACCGTTTTTGGATATCATTGTGACAGATGCCTTCTATTTCGTTACGGAAGAAGAAGGTATACCTGCATTTGATTATCAGGGAAGGGGACAGTGTACGATAACTGGTACGGGAACACTGGTTATCAACAGCAAAAACGGACCGGCAGTCAAGGCAGATGATGGTTCTTATTTGGAAATAAAGGATGTGGACTTTAGTGTGCAGGGCAAGACTGGAGGTTTCAAGGACGTGAAGACCCTGTCTTTCACCAATGCTGAAGGCACGGCGACATGCGAAAGTGGTTATGTGGTTTCCAATGTCAATAATTTCTTCATATCCAGATGCTACATCAACAACAACGTATCGTTCGATAGCAAGAACAAGCGAATCGCCTCAAACGTGTTGAAGATTGGCAGGGAAAAGAACGTCATCTCCACCGACATCGATCAAGTTACAAGTAACAAGTATCAAGTGACAAGTGACGATTGGTACACGATTGATGGTAGGAAGCGGAGTGGGAAACCTGCGAAGAAGGGCGTGTATATTCACAACGGCAAAAAGGCCGTGGTACATTAAACATTAAGAGATGATAGATGAAAGATGAGAGATACTGTAACTCTGTACATTTCTCTTGCCTCTTGCCTCTTGCTTCTTGAATAAATAAACAAAAAACTATAAATCATGGAAACGAAACAACGATTTATCACAATGTTCATCGCACTCGTAGCGATGTTTATGGGTACGACAGTAATGGCTAAGGAGACTTATGCTGTGTTAAGCGACGATGGTAAGACCCTCACTTTCCGTTATGACTCGAACAGGAATGGGAGTAATACTTACGATGTGAACAGTAGTTTCCCAACGTGGACATCTTCTTCAAGAACCGTTGAGACAGTTGTGTTTGAAGAATCCTTCGAAGATGCACGGCTAACTTCAACATGGTTTTGGTTTGAGGGCATGAATAATCTTTCTTCTATTATCGGCCTTGAATATCTTAATACCAGTGAAGTGACGAACATGACTTTCATGTTTGCAAGTTGTTATAAGCTGTCAGAAATCAACCTTAGTGGCTTTAATACCAGTAAAGTGACGAACATGTCTAACATGTTTCTTTCTTGCTCCTCGTTGAAAACACTGGATCTAAGCAGTTTTAACACCAAGTCTGTAACTGATATGCAGTCTATGTTTGGATGGTGCCTGGAGCTAGAAACCATTATCGTTGGGGAAAACTGGTCAACTGAGCACGTGACTTCTTCTGATTATATGTTCTCAGGTTGCACCAGTATCATAGGAGGCGCAGGAACAATATTTGATGAAAACCATTTGGATAAGGGGTATGCCCACATTGATGGAAGACCATCTAATCCAGGCTATCTGTCAGCTACTCTACCAGAGGCTTATGCCGTGTTAAGCGATGATGGTAAAACCCTCACGTTCCGCTATGATTCCAGCAAGAGTTCGTATGGAGGTAAAGCTTACAATTTGAATGAAGGTGATAATGCACCTGGATGGCTTGAAAAGAAGACTATTGAAACAGTAGTGTTTGATGTGACATTCAAAAATGTACGGCCAACTACAACATGCAAGTGGTTTTACAACTTGACGTCACTTGGTTCTTTAGAGGGTTTGGATAATCTGAATACCAGTGACGTGACGAATATGAATAATATGTTCTATGATTGTCGTAGTTTGATAAGCCTTGACTTGAGAAGCTTCAACACCAGTAATGTGGTTGATATGAAATACATGTTTGCTTTTTGCGACAGGCTAAAGAGCCTTGACATCAGTTCTTTCAACACCAGTAAGGTTGAAGATATGCAATGGATGTTTAATGGATGTGCCGCTCTGACAAGCCTTGACTTGAGAAGCTTCAACACTAGTAATGTGCAGGACATGAGATACATGTTCAACTCCTGTGCAAATCTTACAACTATAACAGTATCAACCGGATGGAATACAAATAATGTGAGATTATCTTTCAATATGTTCTCTACTTGTAATAGTCTTGTTGGCGGCGCAGGAACAACTTATAATTCTGGTAAAGTGGACAAGGAGTACGCTCACATTGATGGCGGAGAATCTGCCCCTGGTTATCTAACAGCTGCACCACCAGAGGCTTATGCTGTGTATGACCCACAGGCTAAAACCCTTACTTTCTGCTATGACTCTAATAAGAGCATATATGGAGAGAATGGATATTATTTGAATGAAGGTGCTACGGCTCCTGGATGGATTGATTTTAGTAATCCTAAAGTTATTCAGAAGGTTGTGTTTACCAGTTCTTTCCAGAATGTTCAACCATTATCCACTTTTGATTGGTTCTATAATCAGCCTTCCTTGACTGAGATTGTTGACATTAAATACCTTAATACCAGTTCGGTGGAGAATATGAGTGGAATGTTCTATAATTGCAGTAGTCTGACTGAACTTGATGTGAGTGGTTTTGATACGCAAAACGTGACGACAATGTCTCTTATGTTCGACCGCTGCAGTGGCCTGACAAACCTTTATTTGGTTAACTTTGACACTCGAAACGTATCTAAAATGCATTGCATGTTCGAGGATTGCACCAATCTGACGACAATAACTGTGGGTGTAAATTGGAACACGACAAACGTGGAATCATCTGATAATATGTTCTACGGTTGCACCAACATTGTTGGTGGCACAGGAACGCGCTATGATGAAAACCATTTGGACAAGGAGTACGCTATTGTCGACGGCTTGAACGGTAAACCTGGTTATCTGACAGCGGTAAGCTATGGAATCACGGTGAGTGGTAAGGCCGTAACATTTGTCAACAAGTATGATGTGTTGGGCAATGAAACAGTGAATTATGATGATGATCTTAATATATTGACACTGATCGGTGCCGATGTGTCTTCAATCAATATTGCCTCAACAGCACCTAATAACTTGCTTATCAAAGTGAATGGAGAGTGTAAGGTGAAGAACGAATTAGGTAATGCGTTTACATCAGACATAGCAAATGTGACGATTGAAGGCCCAGGAAAATTGACGATTGGAAGTACGAGGAGAATTGGAATCAAATTAGGACATAATGCAGGCCTGATAGTGGACAATGTGGATTTGATAGTGTCTGGCTCTACGGGTATTGAAGGCTCATACATTGGTGTAACCTACAATTGCCATTTGGGCTTTTTCAATGCAAATTGTACAGTGACATCAAAAGTCACATCGAGTCCAAGTGTGAATGATATCTTCAGTCTCAAACTGAAAGATTGTATAATGACCAGTGGGAAGTTTGATCGCCAAAAACATATGGTTATTGGCAATCCGATGATTATTCAGCGTAGTGGTGGTATCTCCACCGACATCAATTCCCTTGACAATGGAGAATTGGGAATTGACAAGTCATTGCCGTTGTACAACCTGAATGGTCAGCGCGTAAGTCATCCCGTAAAGGGTCAGATCTATATACAAAACGGGCGGAAAATCAAATTCTGATAGAACCCCGCCCCCCTTGCCAGGACCCGCCCCTTGAGGGGTGGGGAGCCGAGCGGCTTCCGTAATGATGACTGGTGCCAAGGCACTGGCGTAAGCCGAAAAGAAATACAAGCCGCCCCTTTGATGGGGCGAGCTTACCTTAATGAATGAGCGACGAGTAGGAGCGGTTGAGCCCCTCCATATAGGGAGGGGATGGGGGTAGGTGGATGTCTCTTTTGCCTCTTTTCTCTGCGCCAGAGAAAAAGAGGGTAAGAAGTTTCGTCCTTTTCAAAGAAAAGTAGTAATTTTGCCAACGGCAAATTTATAGTATGAAAATATTAGGAAACATTTTATGGTTACTCTTTGGCGGTTTAGAGACCGCCATAGAGTATTTTGTGGCCAGTATCGCCATGTTCATCACCATTATTGGCATTCCGTTCGGACTGCAGTCGATCAAGTTAGGGGTGTTCTGCCTATGGCCCTTCGGCTCGAAGGTGAGGGCGAAGGAAGGGCAGCCAGGCTGTCTGAGCACCGTGATGAACGTGATCTGGTTCTTTGTGGGCGGTGTATGGATATGGCTCACCCATATCTTCTTCGGGGTGCTGCTTTACATCACCATCTTAGGCATTCCCTTCGGTAAGCAGCATTTCAAAATGGCACACCTTGCCCTCACGCCGTTTGGGAGGGAAATCATTTAGTCTTCCCCAAGGGGAAGATAGGTAATAATGAATAGTGAATAGTGAATAATTTGCTGCCGCAATGGTGATTGGCGCAAAGCCACTTGGAACAAACTACATGAACTATGGCCACAGCGGTAGCAAATTATTCACTATTCACTATTCACTGTTCACTTAACATTTTCGCTCTCGCCAACGCCAGATCGATGTGATTACAGATGTTCTCCTCGCCTAACAGCTGGTTGAAGCCATTGTTCTTCAAGACGGATTCTACCTTGGGGTTCACACCTGAGAGTACGATGATGATGCCCTCTTTCTGACTCATCAGACAGAGGTTCTCCAGGTTGTGCAGACCGGTGGAGTCGATGAATGGTACCTTACGCATGCGGATGATTCGTACCTTGGGGCGCTGACCATAACGGGCCATGATGTCCTCAAAACGGTTTCCTGCGCCGAAGAAATAAGGTCCGTTGATCTCATATACTTCCACATGCTCGGGAATGGTGAGGTGCTCCAGGTTGCCCTTCTCCATATCTGCATCCTCGTTCAGGTCAATCTCGTCGATAATGGCGCGTACCTCAGTGGTTTCAGCCATCCGTCGCATAAACAGCAGACAGGCACATATCAGTCCTACTTCAATAGCGATGGTAAGGTCGAAGATGATGGTGAGGAAGAAGGTGAGCAACAATACGGTTACATCGCTCTTGGGGTTACGCATCATAGCCAGGAAGGAACGCCAGCCGCTCATGCCGTAGCTCACCACCACGAGTACGCCAGCCAGACAAGCCATGGGGATATATTGTGCCAACGGCATGAGGAAAAGGAAGATGAGAAGAAGTACGGCCACATGAATGATTCCTGCCACAGGGGTCCTGCCGCCGTTGTTGATATTGGTCATGGTACGGGCAATGGCGCCAGTAGCAGGAATACCACCCAGAATAGGCGATGCGATGTTGGCAATACCTTGTCCGATGAGCTCGGTATTGGAATCATGATGATCGCCTATAACACCATCGGCCACGGTGGCAGAAAGCAGTGATTCGATGGCTCCTAAGATGGCAATGGTCATGGCAGGTCCTGCGAGTCCTTTAATCACCTCCCACGACAATGCGGGCATGGTGGCCTCGGGCAGAGACGACTGGATGCTGAAGCGGTCGCCAATGGTCTCGATGGTGGTTACTCCAGCATAGTTCTTCAGCAGTAATACAACCACAGTAATCAAGATAATAGCTACCAGCGAACCAGGAATCTTCTTCAAGGCAGAAAGTCGTGATGAGCTATCAATGCGTTGGGTGAGGGTGGGCCATAATCCGATGAGTACCACGCTGCTGATACCCACCAAGGCGCTCCAAAGGTCAATCTGACCGATATGACTAATGTAGGCTATCCACTTCTCGATGAAGTCGCTGGGTACTTCAGTCATCTGCATACCCAACAAATCCTTGATCTGCGTGGTGAAAATAGTAACGGCAATACCGCTGGTGAAGCCCACCACAATGGGGTAGGGGATGTATTTGATGATGGTTCCTAAATGGAGGATACCTAACAGAATGAGGAACACACCTGCCATGAGCGTGGCAATAGTGAGTCCTTGCATACCATATTGCTGGATGATGCCATATACAATGACGATGAAGGCGCCCGTAGGTCCGCCAATCTGCACCTTACTGCCACCGAAGAGAGAAATCATCAGTCCGGCCACAATAGCGGTGATGATGCCCTTTTCGGGTGAAACCCCAGAGGCAATGCCGAAAGCAATGGCCAAGGGAAGTGCTACAATTCCTACGATAATACCGGCCATGAGGTCGGCCATGAATGTTTTTCTGTTGTAATTCTTGATTGCCGACACCATCTTCGGCTTAAAGGCAGGACGTGCGAATCCTGCAATTCGTTCTGTCGTTGTCATCTTCTGTTATCCTATATATATCCTAAAAACGCTGCAAAGGTACTACTTCCCTTCGACATTCCTCGTTTTCTCCCCCTCTTTTTGCGATAAAGGGCTAAAGGATTAATCTAAATCAATAACCTTAAATAAATATAAATAAAACGGTGTTGCGTGGCTGATTGGCGTTTTTTGTTTATTTTTGCGGCGTCTAAAACAATAATGTGATGATGAAAATAAAGACTATGATTGCGGCAGCTGCCATGACCTTGTGCTTTGTCATGACACTGAGTTCCTGTTCCACGAAGTTGCAAGCCATCAATCGTTTGGAGAAATTCTCGTACGAACTGCGCGACAACAGTCAGTACTATACAGTGAACGATTGGCGGGATGCAGGTGAGGAATTCCTCGATATTCGCCGTGATATTAAGAAGCACGAGTTTGACTATACCCCTGAGCAGAAGAAAAAGATCGGCGTGCTCGAAGGAAAGTGTGCCGGCTATATGGCCAAGGGCGTGAAGAACGGCATTGTTGACAAGGTGAAGGGCTTCGGTAATGAGCTGAATGGTATCCTTCAGGGAATCCTGAATGCCGTGACTGATTTCACGGATGATTGATGATCCGATGAAAAAGCGTATATGGAAGCGACTCACCCTGTCGCTTCTTTTTGTCGTTGCTATTGCTCAGTGTGCCTTTTCACAAGATGCACAACGACTAAAGGTTGGATTGGTACTTGGCGGAGGTGGCGCGAAAGGTGCTGCCGAGGTAGGGGTACTGAAGGTGATAGAGGAGGTGGGACTGCCCATCGACTATATCGCAGGCACCAGCATCGGTTCTATTGTTGGGGGCTTGTATGCCTTGGGCTACCGTTCAGCCGAACTTGAAAAGATGTTTCGTTCGCAGGAGTGGCTGAACCTGTTGGCCGACCGTGAGCAACGCCATGAAGGGAAGGTGATCAGTGAGGAAGATGGGGTGGTGTATGTGTTGGGCTTCCCTGTTTCCCGGAAAAACAGTAAGAAGGAGGATCCGAATTTCGGGGCAATCCGCGGTGATCATATCGTGGAACTGTTCGATAGTATCACGGGGGTGAAAGACTCGGTTGACTTCTCCACATTTCCCATTCCGTTCCGTTGTGTGGCGGTGGATATGAAAAACCAGCAGGAGGTGGTGTTGAGCAGCGGCTATCTGTCGAAATGTATGCGGGCCAGCATGGCCATTCCAGGTGCTTTCAAGCCTGTGGAGATCGACGGAAAGATGCTTGTTGACGGCGGTATGCTGAACAACCTGCCCGTGGATGTGGTGAAGGCGATGGGGGCTGATGTGGTGGTGGCCATCGACTTGACGCAGAACAAACATGAGACACGCGACTTCTCCCTGAAGGAGGTTACAGGTATCGGGGGAATTCTCGACTGGGCAGTATCACGGCCCGACTGGAAGAAATACAACGAGAACGTCAAGATGGTGGATGTGCATATCAACCCGAACCTCGCCGGCTATGGCGCCACCAGCTTCGGAAAGAAGAGTATCGATGAGATGATACGGATAGGAGAGACGGTGGGAAGGAAACACCGCGCAGCGCTGGTAGCACTGAAGAAAAGGATCGTTCGTTAGCTTACAAAAAAGCCGTTCTAAACAGAACGGCTTTTTATTTTATTATTTATTCTTCAGTAAATCGCGGATCTCAGTGAGCAGTTTCTCTTCTGCTGGTGGCTCCGGAGCAGGAGCAGGCTCCTCTTCCTTCTTCTTGGTGAGCTTGTTCATAGCCTTGATCATTAAGAAGATACACAGAGCCACAATCAAGAAGTCGATGACATTCTGGATGAATACACCATACTTCAATTCAGCATCTCCAAACTTAGCAACAAGGCCAGTGAAGTCAACACCACCTGTACACAAACCGATTAATGGCATTAACACATCATCAACCAATGAGCTGATAATCTTTCCGAACGCGCCGCCGATGATTACACCGACTGCCATGTCCATCACGTTGCCTTTCATGGCAAACTCTTTGAATTCTTTAATAAATCCCATAATCTTAAAAGTTTAATGTATAAAATTGTAAACTACATCTTGCAATCCACTTGATCTGCGTCAGTTTTTTCAACCAACGCACATAATCTTCAATCTTTTTATATTATTTAAGATAGAAATCTGATGCAAATATAGAAAAATATTCGTAACTTTGCGCTCGAAATAAGAAAAAAATGTGAAGAAAGCACGAAAAATCTTACTTTTCGGCATATTTTGATCGGTTTTCGTGTATAAAATGGATAATAATGAAGGATAATTTTTAACCCTTTTAATAATAAACAAAAAAATGACAAAAGTAGCTATTAACGGTTTCGGCCGTATTGGTCGCCTCGCTTTCCGTCAGATGTTCGAGGCTGAAGGTTATGAAGTAATCGCTATCAACGACTTGACAAGTCCCAAAATGCTTGCTCACCTGCTGAAGTATGACACAGCACAGGGTGGTTTCGCTGGCAAGTTCGGCGAGAACAAGCACACTGTTGAGGCAACAGAGAACTCTATCATCGTTGATGGTAAGGAGATCACAATCTATGCTGTTCCTAACGCTGCTGAGCTGCCTTGGGGTGAGCTCGACGTAGACGTTGTTCTGGAGTGCACAGGTTTCTATACATCTAAGGAGAAGGCTTCTGCACACATCAAGGCTGGTGCTAAGAAGGTTGTTATCTCTGCTCCTGCTGGCAACGATCTGCCTACTATCGTTTACAATGTAAACCACAAGACTTTGACTCCTGCCGACACTGTTATCTCTGCTGCTTCTTGCACCACTAACTGTCTGGCTCCGATGACAAAGGCTCTGAACGACTTCGCTCCCATCCAGAGCGGTATCATGACAACTGTACACGCTTACACTGGCGACCAGATGATTCTCGACGGTCCTCAGCGCAAGGGTGATGTTCAGCGCGCTCGTGCTGGTGCTCAGAACATCGTTCCTAACTCAACTGGTGCTGCTAAGGCTATCGGTCTGGTTATCCCCGAGCTGAACGGTAAGCTCATCGGTGCTGCTCAGCGCGTTCCGACTCCTACAGGTTCTACCACTATCCTGCACGCTGTTGTTAAGGGTGAGGTTACTGTTGAGGGTATCAACGCTGCTATGAAGGCTGCTCAGAACGAGAGCTTCGGTTACACAGAGGAGAAGCTGGTTTCTAGCGACATCATCGGTATGAAGTTCGGTTCACTGTTCGATGCTAACCAGACTATGGTAAGCAAGATCGGTGATGGCAACTCTCTCGTACAGGTTGTTGCTTGGTACGACAATGAGAACTCTTACACTTCTCAGATGGTTCGTACTATCAAGTACCTCGCAGAGTTGAAATAAGAAATAAGAAATAAGCGATAGGCGAATATCATAAAAAATTGCCGTCCGATTTTGTCGGGCGGCTTTTTTTTTGTATTTTTGCAGTCAACACAATAACAATCAAAATGAAGGATATGAAGAGAACATTCCTAATCGCCATTGGCCTCTGCTGTCTGTTAACAGCAGGAGCACAGTCATCACCCGCAGCCAAGGCGCGTGTGGCAGAGATCCGCAAACTATACACACAGGCTAAACAGGACATCGCCAACAGTGAGAAGAAAGCCAAGGAAGGTACCCCTGCCAATGAAACCGTCGTGAACAGTAACTATATGTTGCCGGGTAGCGGACCAGGGAAGTGTGTCACCCATTACTACTATACGCTGCAGGAGGATGAGAACCTGGGACGTTATTTCTTCACGCCTTACTTTATCACCAATAGCTATAACGTAGCTGCCCATACCTACTATCAGGAGTTCCTGTACGATAAGGAGGGTGACTTGGTGTTCTATTATGAGAAGAATAACCAGAGTGGCAAGGACGAAGAGACCCGTATGTACTTCGGCAGCAACGCGCAGGGGGCTGGTGAGGAAGGTCTGGTGCATGAAATCAATTCCGCGAGTCGTACGATTGAGCCTACTTTCGCCATTCGTATAGGTGCTGAGCTTACCAATGCCTTCCACCTCCTGATGAATCGGGAATTCTGAGATCATACTGTATATGATATATAATAAGGTATAATAACAGACCATGAAGAGATTGTTGGTTTTTGGTATGATGGTAGTAGCTGGTCTTGCAGTCATGGCACAGACTACCCGTCATGAACGGAGTGAGTTCTCGTTCAAGAATACCAAGGTGAAGAATGCCGATGGGGAGATCTCGCATGTGAAGATGGGTGCCTATGTGGGCAACCAGCTCGTCAAGGAGTACACGCTTGAGTTACCTGCCCCTGTTCCTGAGGATATGGCTGAGCTTATCGGAACGGTGTCTGAAGAGGATCTGAACTTCGACGGTTATCCTGATGCCGACATTTACCTGGGCTATATGGGTGGCTTTGCCAATAATACGTGGCATGAAGCACTGCTATGGGATCAGCAACAGCATGGTTTTGTTGAGGCTGAGAACTTCTCTGGTATTGGTGAGCCGATGTGTGATTCGGAGAAGAAATGTATCAGTACCGTGTTGAGTGCGGGTCCTGATCACAGGGTCTCCACTTATTACCGATGGAAGGGGAACAAGCTGGTGAAGTATTTCGAGAACACATGGGCGATGGAAGATGAGGAATATGTGGATTTCAGCGGACTGCTGAACTATCCTTGTCATCGCTTTGATGCCATGCTCGATGGACGCATTCCCATCAACATCGTTTTCCAAAGAACGGATGATAATGTGGTGGCCGGCTATATCTACTATCCCAAGGCAAAGAATCCTGCACCCATCATGATTGCAGGAACCGTCACCCAGTACAAAGGTACCGACTACTACCACATGTACGAATACCAGTCGGATGGTATCATCTCGGGTGATATTACTATCGAATACAAGAAAGAGGAGGAGTGGAAAGAGGTGATGTCAGGAACATGGACGAACCCTAAGACAGAGAAGGAACTGGAGATGAGTAGCATGACCTACAGTCGTGAGATGCCCAAGTGGTTCACGCAGTCGCTCCTCACACCCGAAGATCCTGGAAATATCGGCAAGGAGTATTCCTTCCAGAAATGGGATCAGAATTATCAGTCGATGATGGGCGGACATATCACCTTCCGTGCTGCCGGCAAGAACAAGGTGCATTTTGAGTGCGGGAACGTGCGGCACAATATTGCAGAGGGTGGGAGTGAGACAGGACGTCCCGCAGAACTCAAGGGTAACAAGTTCGAATACCGCGATGTCAATGAGTGCGGCTATGGCTTCAGTGCTACCTTCTATCCACGTTTTGTGGTGTTGAACACCATTACCGGCAATGAGTCGCTTGGGTGCTTCGGAATGGGTGCCGCGTTTGATGGTATATATATTAAGGTGAAACAATAATAAACTGTTTATGAAAAGATTGTTATTAGGCGCACTGCTGTTGATGGCAGTGGTTGGTGTGCAGGCTCAGAACGTGCAGCTGCACTATGATTTAGGAAGGAATATCTATCCTGATGAGGAGGCTGGAAGACCGAAGGTTACCATGACCTTGGAGGGGTTCCAGCTTGACTCGTGGGGATCGTGGTTCTATTTCGTGGATGTTGACTTCAGTAGGAAGTTCACGGAGAGTGCTTATACGGAGATTGCCCGTGAACTGAATCTATATAAGGGATCGAACTTTGCCGCTCATGTGGAGTATAATGGCGGACTGAGTAAGAGTGGCAGCTTTCAGCAAGCGGCGTTGGTGGGTATGGCCTACAATGGCTTGAATCCCGCCCTCTCAGCTACCTACTCCTTGCAGCTGATGTATAAACGCTATTTCAAGAGTTATGACTATACGTCGGCTTACCATAGTATGCAGCTTACTGGGGTATGGAACCTGCCGATCAAGAAGTTTGCTTTCACGGGCTTCATCGATCTATGGCGGGGAGAGAAGACTAACCATCACGGACAGCTGGTGCTCTTGGCTGAGCCGCAGTTTTGGTATAGTATCAATAAGCATCTAAGCGTCGGCTCAGAGTGCGAGATCAGTAGCAACTTCATCTATAACACCTATAACGACAAGTCGTTCTTCGTGAATCCCACCCTCGCCCTGAAGTGGAAGTTCTGAGACGCATTATCAACATCAAAAAGATGAATAGTCAAACACTAACCCCGGCAGGCAAGACCATCGTGGGCGTGCAATTCCTATTCGTGGCCTTCGGTTCAACCGTATTGGTCCCACTTCTTATCGGATTAGATCCTGCTACAGCATTGTTGACAGCAGGCGTAGGTACTTTCATCTTTCATCTGGTAACAAAAGGTGTCGTTCCCATTTTCCTCGGAAGCAGCTTCGCATTCATCGCCCCGATCAAAGAAGCAACAAAGCTGTGGGGCATGCCGGGGACGATTGCGGGAATTGCCGGCGTTGCCTTGGTGTATTTCTTGATGTCGGCACTCATCAAATGGAAGGGGAAGAAATTCCTGGACCGTTTGTTCCCTCCTGTAGTCATAGGACCGGTCATCATCATCATCGGTTTGTCGTTGTCGGCTACTGCTGTAGATATGGCGAAGAACAACTGGTTGCTGGCCTTTATCTCCCTGATAACTGCAATCATCGTGCTTACTTTCGCCAAAGGTATGTTAAAGCTGGTGCCTGTGGCGTGTGGTATTATCGTAGGATATGTGGTTGCCGTATGTATGGGACTGATTGATTTCACGTCAGTGAGGGAGGCACCATGGTTGGCCTTACCACAAAGCATAGCACATTTCCAACTACCGCATTTAGCCTGGGAACCCTTTGTGTTCATGATTCCCGTAGCCATCGCTCCGGTGATTGAGCACATCGGTGATGTATACGTTGTGAGCGAGGTGGCGGGAAAGGACTTCGTGAAGGATCCCGGACTTCATCGTACGATGCTGGGCGACGGTCTTGCCTGTCTGTTTGCTTCGTTCTTCTGCGGCCCTCCCGTAACCACCTACAGTGAGGTGACGGGTGCCATGCAGATTACTCGTGTGACTCATCCGCAGGTAATTCGTATCGCAGCAGCTACGGCTATCGTCTTCTCTGTCATTGCCAAGCTGAACGCCCTGCTGCAAAGCATCCCCACTGCTGTTCTCGGCGGAATCATGCTACTGCTCTTCGGCTCTATTGCCAGCGTGGGAGTGAAGAACCTCATCAACAACAAGGTTGATTTCTTTCAGACGCGCAATATCATCATTGTCAGTGTGATGCTTACCATGGGTATTGGCGGAGCCGTTCTTTCCTTTGGCTCGTTCTCCATGAGCGGAATCGGTCTTTCTGCCATTGTCGGCGTATTGCTCAACCTTCTGTTACCGGCATCTAAAGAAGAATAAACGACAAGAAACGCGTAGATTCATTTTTTTTGTTTATCTTTGTGCCGTTATTATAACAATCAGCATATGCGGGTAAAGGTCAACAGACGATACGTGGAGGTGTTCGAAGGAGCAAAGGTGAAACATGCCCTGCTCAGATACTTCGTTGTCAAGGATCTCGACAGAGAGAAGATAGCGTCTGTGGAGGTCTTCGATGCATGGGGCCATCTGATTGATCATGATGCGCCGCTGACTGAAAACCAGAAAATAAAATTTAAAGAAAAGAGAATATGAAAAGAAAACTACTAGTCTTATTAACACTGTGTTGGTCGGTAACCCTCTTCGCGGAAAAGAAAGAGGTGCATATCCTGTCGGCCAACGACATGCATGCGGCCATAGAGGCTTTCCCCCAACTGGCAGCCATCGCAGATAGTCTGCGCGCGCTTTATCCTTCGTTGCTGGTGTTCTCAGCAGGTGATAACCGTACGGGCGATCCCTTGAACGACCGGTATGAGATTCCAGCTTATCCCATGGTGGCACTGATGAACCAGGTGGGTTTCAATGCTTCGACATTGGGCAACCATGAGTTCGACTCCCATCAGGATGGTATGGCGAAACTGATTAGTCTTTCCAACTTCCGTCATATCTGTGCCAATATCCTGCCAGATCCCGAATGGGGCATTCATTGCATTCCTTACCAGATCTTCGATGTGGAAGGAGTGAAAGTGGGTGTGGTAGGTGTTGTGCAGTTGGGAACACGCGGTATTCCTGATTCCCATCCCGATAATGTGAAGGGAATCTCTTTCCTGCCTGTCAAGGAAACGGTACAGAAGTATGCTTGGCTGCGGGAGAAGTGCGATGTGACCATCCTGCTTACTCATATCGGCTATGAGGATGATGTGGAACTGTCGAAGGATGTGCCTTGGGTAGATCTGATTATCGGCGGTCATACACATACACAGCTCAAAGGTGGGGAGATGCATAACGGAATCTTGATTACCCAGAATGTGAACAAGCTGAAAAAGGTTACGCATACCACACTGGTGGTGGAAGACGGCAAGGTGATCTCGAAGAAAGCCGAGAATATCGATGTGCGTGGCTTCTCCAAGAAGAATAAGGTGGTGGAAGAGATGGTTCGTTTCTTCAGTGAGAACCCTGATTTCCACCGTCAGCTGACTGTTGCTGAAACGCCATTCACATGCTATGAGGAGCTGGGCTGCATGATCTGTGACGCCTTTATGAGCGAGTCGGGCGCTGATGTGGCTATTCAGAATACGGGAGGAATCCGCTATGAGGAACATGATGCGGGTGCTATCACAGTAAGTGATATCCTGCAGCTGGATCCCTTTGGAAATGATGCCGTAATAATGGAGCTTACAGGTAAGGAGCTGCACCAGATGCTCATTGCCTGCGGACAGAATGATGGCTATGGCTTCCCACGAGTGGGAGGAATCAAGTGTGAGGTGACCTACGACAAGGCTGATCCGCAGCATATCAAGGATCTGAAGGTGTTTACCCCCGATGGTAAGAAACTCAATATGAAAAAGACGTATCGGGTGGTGACCAGCAGTTACGTGACTTCCATCTGCGACTCTCCCAGAAAGGATCAGGGACATAGCATCAATAAGCAGACGGCTGACATGATTATCAGTTACCTGGAGAAACAGCCGAGCGTGAGCTATCAGGGAATGAAGCGTGTCAACCGCATCGTGAAGTAGTGTATGCAGCGGCTGATTACCATACTCGGACCTACAGCCTGTGGCAAGACCTCGTTGGCCGTTGCCCTCGCCGCCAGAGTCGGCGGGGAGATTATCAGCGCTGACAGTCGTCAGGTATATCGCCGCATGGATATCGGTACGGGTAAGGACCTGGCCGACTACACCTTCAACGGTAGAACGATTCCGTATCATCTGATTGATATCTGCGAGCCGGGAACGAAATACAACCTCTTTCAATACCAGCAGGATTTCCTCCAGGCGTATGAGGATATCATCAGCAGAGGTGCACAACCCATCCTTTGCGGAGGAACAGGGTTGTATATCGAGTCGGTACTGAAAGGTTATTCGCTTTCTCCCGTTCCGCAGAACCCTGAACTGAGGGAAGAACTGGCCGACCGCTCGTTGGAGGAGCTGACGGAGATGCTGGTTGCCCTGAAGAAACAGACGGGCTCGAATATGCATAACCGTACGGATGTGGATACGGTGCAACGGGCCATCCGAGCCATCGAGATAGAAACGTATAATCTGCACACTCCCATGGAGGAACGGCAGTTCCCGAAGATACCCTATATAATAATAGGTGTGGATGTGGATAGGGAGGTAAGAAGACAGCGTATTACCCGCCGACTCCAGCAACGACTGGAGGAGGGTATGGTGGAGGAGGTGAAAGGACTGCTCGACAGTGGAATTCCTGCAGAAGACCTGATCTACTACGGACTGGAATATAAGTACGTAACGGAGTATATCATCGGTAAGCTCTCCTACGAAGAGATGTTCCGACAGCTGGAGATTGCCATTCATCAGTTCGCTAAACGACAGATGACATGGTTCAGGGGAATGGAAAGAAGAGGATTCAAGATTCATTGGCTGCCTGCTCCGTTCCTTCCTGAAGGAGGGGGAATGGAACAAACGATGGATCGTATTTGTCATATCATAGAAACTGAATAAGATGAAAAGAGTATCGCTCATACTAACCATGGGCTTTTTATCCGTTTTTTCTGTCTTGGCACAGGATATGCGGTTTGAGAGTACACCACTTGAAGTGATTAACGAGGGATGGGCTTCCAAGTCTATCGATAATGTGATTAACGGCAGTTTTGGCATTATGCTGGAACGGTTCGACCAGACGTGGCCAACCTGGATGGTGGGGGCCGTGAGAAATACCATGGAGAAAGGACTTGACAAAGAGGTGCTGGAAGAAGAGACTTCGCTGACTATTATCATCGATAGCAAGAATGGTTATGCATCGGTGGGTGATGGGGGTACCGACGGTGAGTATATGTCGGCCTGTTATTGGAACCGTTCCAACGGTCATAAACTCTTAGCAGTACTTTTGGGTAAGCCCACGGATCCCTGCATAGAGGTATTATGCACCTATGACTACGATCCGCAGAAGAAAACGCTTACCCCAGAGCCTGAAATCCTGAAGGGATATCGTTGGGGCGACAAGGGAGAGTATAAGCAGATATTCTGCAATCTGCCGAAGACGGGTAAGAACGTGACCGTGCAAGACTGGAGTGGCGACGGGCCGGTGGTGCATACCTTCACCTGGGATGGCATGAAGCCGGTCTATGCCAAAACGGAACCCTATGTCTATGATGATGGTTTGGATGATATTACTGTCAGCTTCAAGGGTACTTCTCCCAATATCAAGGACTTCGTTGCAGCCTTGCTCTCACAGGAGGATGAGACAGATGAGTCGCTCAACGGGATGAGGAAAGCATGGGAATTCTACAAGAACGGTATGAAGCAGATGCCTGGCGATGATCTCATCGTTGATGTGCAGAATGGGTATGTGGGCTATGAGTCAACCGACACGGATGATGACAACACCTACCGACTGGTCATCGAGTGCTGCTATTGGAACTATGCCGACAAGAAGCATAAGCTGGTGGCTCTCTCCAACGACTTGTTTATGAACGGCAAAGCCATTGCCGGACAGTACACAGGCATCACCTTCTACAAATACGACAACGCCACCCGAAAGATGAAGGTGGTGTATGGCAGCGAAGTGGGTCTTGGCTTTGAGGCTCCTGATGGCACGGAAGCTACATCACATGTCCTGCCTCGTCAGGGAAAGACCATCGTATTTTCCTACTATACTCCTTCTGGTAAGAGGGATTTGCGCCTAACCTGGAATGGTTCCAGATTTATCATAACCGACTAATGAAGAAACTAATGTTTGCGGCCGTCTGCGTGATGGTCATGATGATCAGCTGTAAGAACAAGAGTCAGACAACCTCTGCTGATCGTACGGATTCAGTAGCAGTCGTTCTCGATAGCATCATCGAGGAGAACGATACCACGCCCTTACCGATGTTCCTCATCGGTGGGGATGGGAAATACATGCACATGCTTTATTGGGCAAACATCGAGGAACCGCAGAAAACTGAAGAGAATGCGGAATACTTCGATGTCTGGCGCCGTGTATGGGAACAGCAGGAGATGTTCCGTCGTAATGCTGCCCAATATACCAATCTGCTCACAGCCAATGGGATTGTGAAGGTGAGGTTTGTGGATGAGGTGCTGAAGGATCCCGATGGAAACACACCGAGCATTGGTGAGATTCACGGTCGTGAAGAGATTCCTGCGCTCTGTGCCCGTTTCGAGTATGTCAATCCCAAAGACAAAGCTGAACAGGAATGGGGGATGGTAATCGCCACTGACAGTTATTTGAAATCTCGTAAACGACTTGAAATAAAGAGTCTTCGGAAGGAAGACTATAATTATCCGGAACTTCCTGCCGATGTTGTCAAGCAACTGGAAGAGCAGTACGGAATGAAGGCTGAGCGCTCTTACATGACTTGTTCCATAGGCGACCGCTATACGATGGGTGCCATCGAGTTCAAGGGTGAGTATAAGAACGCTCCCAAGGATAAATACGATCCCGACCGTAAGTTCGCCTTGGCGCTTGAACTGCTGATAGATGGCGATAGCATCTGTAAGCTGGAGAATCTGGGCTATTACGATGAAGAGTGGGGATCTTCCTGGAACGCTGATGCCGATGGCTATATCCCCAACAGTATCGAGGCAGCCTTCGAGGGTCCGAAAGGGTTGGAGCTCTGCTATACCCATAGCGCTCCTGAGAGTTTCGTCATCGGAATGCTCTTCCCCAGAGGTAATCAGCTTGTTGAACTGGAATATGAGTGCTTCCATACCTTGATTGACGAGGATATACCTATTTGGAAGAAAGATCTGGCAGTGATGGACAAGATGTATCATGCAGACGAGATGGGTGAGAAGGATGTGGTACTGACCAAGTGGAGCCATTGCTTTATAGATTACGACAACGAATGGCTATGGCTGCGCGACAAGGATGATAAGAATGGGGCTTTCTTCATTCGTAAGGACGGGAAATTCTTGCTGGTGGCCATCGAGAATCCTCGGTTGCGTCCATCGAAGTGCGAGAAAGACGGTATCAGCTATCTGAAACTCGCAGGACCTGCCGGAGGACCGTCATGGCAGCGGGAGATACATGCCTTCCAGAACGGTAAGCGCATCTGGAAACTCAATGTCCTCGAAGTGGAGGGAGTCATCAATGAGTGCTCACTCAACGGGAAGAGAATTTCCAATGCGGAAGGGAAGGCTTACTTGGACAAGATACCTGAAGGTCAGGAGATTACTGCCTATTTTAAGGATATCGATTCAAAGGAATAAACCAAAAAGTAACGAGATATGGCGAATAACGAGACAAACAGCCGTTGGGCTATTCTCTACTGTCCGAAACGTGACATCTTCCGTCCACAGAAACGGTGGGAGAGGATCGAGAAGATCCTGAACGAGAAAGGGGTGGTGTTCGATAAGGTGCAGAGCGAGAATTCCAACAGTGTGGAACGTTTGGTGAACATGATGATCAATAATGGTTACAAGACCATTATCATCGTGGGCGGCGACTCGGCATTGAACGATGCGGTAAACTGTCTGATGCAGGTTCCGAAGGAGGTGCGCGATGAGATTGCCTTGGGAGTAATACCCAACGGCGTGATGAACGATTTTGCCCGTTACTGGGAAATCAAGGTAGGAGAGGAGGAACAGACCATCGACTGGCTGATCAAACACAGGGTGAGGAAGATCGATCTGGGATGTGTTCGCTATACTAACCGCGAAGGGGAACGTTGTCATCGGTATTTCCTGAACTGTCTTAATATCGGACTGATTGCCTCTGTCATGAACCTGCGTCGGCAAACACGTCGTTTGTTCGGTTCACGCACCTTGTCGTTCTTCACTTCGTTCCTCTTGATGGTGTTCCAGCGCATGGAATACAAAATGAACCTGAAAATCAATTCGGAAGTGATTAAACGGAAGGTGATGACGGTTTGTATAGGTAGTGCAAGGGGTTACGGCCAGACACCTAATGCTGTGCCGTATAACGGTATGCTGGATGTGTCGGTGGTGTATCATCCACAGATGGCCCAGCTAATTGAGGGCTTCTATCTCTTGTTCACGAATAAGTTCCTGAACCACCGAAGCGTTCATCCTTATCGTACCACCGAAGTGGAGGTGAACGAGGCGGCACATGCCTTGGTGAGTGTTGACGGACGACTGATGAATACGCCCGAAGGACCGTTTACGGTGGGGATAGAACAGGAGGTGATCAACTTCTTGATTCCGGGTTAACGAAGGGAATCGGTCTTTCGTTAACCGTTTCTGGATACTCTCAGTAATTCCTCTTCATTGAGAATCTTGATCTTCCTGCCGTCGATGGCAATCAGGTTCTCGCTGGCAAAGGAGGAAAGGGTACGGATGGCATTACTGGTAGTCATGTTCGAGAGGTTCGCCAGGTCCTCACGACTCAAGGAAATATTCAGCGTACATTGGTCATCTGCCAATCCATAATGGTCTTTCAAGATCATCAAAGCTTCTGCCAAACGACCGCGGATATGTTTCTGCGTAAGGTTGACGGTGCGGTCGTCTGAATCTCCTAACGCTGTTGACAGTTGGGTGACAATGGCTTGGGTGATACCATGACCGTCGTGCATGAGTTGGGTGACGATGCTCATGGGAATGAAAGCTACAACAGATGATTCGAAAGCCATGGCATTGGTCTTGTAACATCCGTGGGCGAAGAAGGCGCTGTAGCCAAACATCTCTTGTGGCTTGACAACACGCACAATCTGACAACGGCCCATTCCTTCCTTGAAGATCTTCACCTTGCCTTGCACCAGACACATCATCTGTAAAGGCTGCTCATCTTCCCTGAAGATCATCTCATTCTTCTTGAACTGTTTGAAAGATAAATGCTGTCCGATCAAACGACGCTGGGCAGCACTCAACGGCTCCCATATGGAACAAACCATATCGGTGATTTCTTCTTTTCCAAATTCTTTCGTTGCTGCCATAGCTAATACCTTTATCCTGTTAATGGGCGATAAGTGGTGCAAAAGTACGGTTTTTTCTTGAAAAGAGAAAATTATGTGACAGTTTTTATATTCTAAAACATAAAAAACGATAAGGGATATGAAATTCTTGTTATTTTATTTTGTCTTCTATGTTATTTTTATTACTTTTGAACTGGATTTATCCAACCAGAACAACTAAAAACCTCAATATAGCATCTATGGGTTATTTGCGATTTGAAAAGGCTCTGATGACCAACTTGGAAGAAGCACTACCGCGCGAGTTACTTCGTACCAACCGCTCGGGCGCTTACTCATGTTCCACGATCGTTGATTGTAACACCAGAAAGTACCATGGACTGCTCGTCGTTCCCATCCCGGAGATCGACGACGAGAATCACGTCCTGCTTTCATCACTCGATGTTACCGTTATTCAGCATGGTGCTGAATTCAATCTGGGACTCCATAAGTATCAGGGCAATAACTACAGTCCTAAGGGACATAAGTACATCCGGGAATTTGATTGTGACAAAGTACCTACCACCGTCTATCGTGTTGGTGGTGTAATCTTGAAAAAGGAAGTGGTGTTCCAGCATTATGAGGACAGGATCCTGATCCGTTATACGCTGGAGGATGCACATTCTGCTACCACGCTCCGCTTCCGTCCCTTCCTTGCATTCCGCAGCGTGAGACAGTTCACGCATGAGAATTCCGTGGCCAGTCGCGACTATCAGTCGGTGGACAACGGCATCAAGACGTGTATGTATGCCGGCTATCCGGATTTGTACATGCAGTTCAGTAAGAAGAACGAGTTCATCTTCCAGCCCGACTGGTACAGGGGGGTGGAGTATCCGAAGGAACAGGAGAGAGGATATGCGTCTAATGAGGACCTCTACGTACCTGGCTACTTTGAGATGGACATCAAGAAAGGCGAGAGCATTGTCTTTGCCGCTTCTACGTCGATCATCCGCACAAGTAGTCTGAAGTCGCTCTTCGACAAGGAGGTGGATGAACGTGCACCGCGCGACAATTTCTTCCACTGCTTGGTGAATGCCGCTCATCAGTTCCATAACAGGACCAAGAAGGACGAACGGTATATCCTGGCCGGCTATCCTTGGTTCAAATGCCGTGCAAGGGATACGTTCATTGCATTACCTGGACTGACACTTGCCATTGAGGAGCAGGACTATTTCGAACTGGTGATGAAGACGGCAGAAAAGGGCTTGCGCGAATTCATGAAAGGTAAGCCTGTCTCGGTGAAGATCTACGAGATGGAACAGCCCGACGTTCCCCTTTGGGCGATATGGTCTGTTCAGCAGTATGCCAAGGAGGCTGGCGAAGAGAAATGCTTCAACATGTATGGTAAGCTGGTTCGCGACATCGTGGAGTTTATAGAGAAAGGCGGTCATCCCAACCTGACCTTGGAGGAGAACGGTCTTCTTCGTACTGAGGGTAAGGACAAGGCTGTTACTTGGATGAACTCCACAGCTAATGGTCGACCGGTTGTGCCGCGTACAGGCTACGTCGTTGAGTTCAACGCCTTGTGGTACAACGCCCTGAAGTTCTGTGCTAAGCTGGCAAGGATGCGTAAGGACACCAAGGCCGAGGAGCATCTGGAGAAGATGGCTGCCAAGACAAAGGAAGCCTTTGTGGAAACCTTCCTCAACGACTATGGTTATCTCTTCGACTATGTGGATGGGAATATGATGGACTGGAGCGTACGACCGAACATGATCTTCGCTGTGGCGCTTGATTATTCCCCGTTGTCGAACGACCAGAAGAAGAGTGTGCTGGATATCTGTACTCGTGAGTTGCTGACACCTAAGGGACTGCGTTCCCTCTCGCCGAAGAGCGGTGGTTACAATCCGATGTATGTGGGTCCGCAGACACAGCGCGACTATGCCTACCATCAGGGAACGGCATGGCCTTGGCTTGGCGGCTTCTACCTGGAGGCTTGTCTGAAACTCTATAAGCGTACCCGTATCAGTTTCGTGGAACGCCAGATGGTGGGCTATGAGGACGAGATGGTAAGGAACTGTATAGGAACCATTCCGGAGATGTCAGACGGTAACCCGCCGTTCCGCGCTCGCGGTGCCATGTCGTTTGCCATGAACGTGGCAGAGATCCTGCGAACGCTGAATATGCTGGAGAAATATACATATAATAGATAAGGAGGCACGACTATGAAAGTATTAATGTTTGGATGGGAGTATCCTCCTCATGTGTTTGGCGGTCTTGCCACTGCCAACTATGGCATCTCTGAAGGACTGAAGGCACAGGGCGACATAGAGATTGCGCTCTGTCTGCCGCATCCGTTCGGTGATGAGGAGCAGCACGCTGCCCGTATCATTGCCATGAATGCGGTGCCCATTGCCTGGCGGGATGTGAACCGTGACTATGTTCAGAGTCGGGTGGGGAATATCATGAACCCCGACTATTACTATAAGCTGCGCGAGAATATCTATGCGGATTTCAACTACATGAATGTCAACGACCTCGGTTGCATGGAGTTCGCAGGTGGCTATCCTTCAAACCTGCACGAGGAGATCAACAACTACTCGGTGATTGCAGGTGTGGTGGCACGCACAGAGGACTTCGATATCATTCATGCTCACGACTGGCTGACGTATCCTGCTGGTATCCATGCGAAGAACGTAAGCGGCAGACCGCTGTGTATCCATGTGCATGCAACCGATTTCGACCGCAGTCGTGGAAAGGTGAATCCTACCGTGTACGGAATAGAGAAGGATGGTATGGATAATGCCGACTGCATCATGTGTGTGTCGGAGCTGACTCGTCAGACCGTTATCAACCACTACCATCAGGATCCGCGGAAGTGCTTCACCGTGCACAATGCGGTGTATCCGCTCAGACAGGAACTGCAGGATATCCCGCGTCCCGACCATACAGGAAAGGAGAAGGTGGTGACGTTCCTCGGACGAATCACCATGCAGAAAGGTCCTGAGTATTTCGTGGAGGCTGCCAATATGGTATTGAAGAGAACACGAAACGTGCGCTTCTGTTTTGCCGGTAGTGGTGATATGATGGAGGCCATGATTTACCTGGCTGCTGAAAGGGGTATAGCCGACCGCTTCCACTTCCCTGGTTTCATGCGCGGCAAACAGGTGTACGAATGTCTGAAAGACTCTGATGTCTATGTGATGCCATCGGTTTCTGAACCGTTTGGTATCTCACCGCTCGAAGCTATGCAGTGCGGCACGCCGTCGATTATCTCCAAACAGAGCGGCTGTGCTGAGATCCTGAATAACTGCATCAAGGTTGACTACTGGGATATCCACGCATTGGCTGATGCCATGTATTCCATCTGTACCAATGAGAGTCTCTTCAAATACCTGCAGGAAGAGGGTAAGAAAGAGGTTGACCAGATTACTTGGGAAAAGGTGGGTCGTTGGATCCGCACCCTCTACAAAAGAACTCTCGGCTGGGAACAGTCCGTGTAACCTATTAAGACTATTAAGCCCATTAACCCCATAAATTCATCAAACAATGAAAACAATTTGTCTATATTTCGAGATACATCAGATTATCCATCTGAAGCGTTACCGTTTCTTTGATATCGGTACCGATCATTACTACTATGATGATTACGAGAACGAACGTAGCATCACGGATATAGCGGAACGTTCGTACATGCCGGCGCTGACTGCCCTGCAGGAGATGATTGCTGAGCATGGCAAGTTCTTCAAGGTGGCCTTCTCACTGTCGGGAACAGGTATCGAACAGCTGGAGATGCATGCGCCGCAGGTTCTGGAAAAGCTGCAGCAGCTGAACGAGACAGGTAGTGTGGAGTTCCTGGCTGAGCCTTATAGTCATGGTCTTTCGGCTCTTGCCAACGAGGAGTGCTTTGCTGCCGACGTGAAGAAGCAGGTTTCCAAGATGGAGGAGTACTTCGGTAAGAAGCCGACCATCCTCCGTAACTCATCGCTGATCTATAGTGATGATATCGGTGCACAGGCAGCCGCACTTGGCTTTAAGGGAATGCTTACCGAAGGTGCCAAGCATGTGCTGGGCTGGAAGAGTCCGCACTATGTGTATAACTGTGCCCTCGCACCGAGTCTGAAACTGTTGCTGCGCGACGTGGAGCTGTCGGATGATATCTCGCTGCGTTTCAACAACAGCGAGTGGGATGGCTATCCACTCTTTGCCGATGACTATATCACACGCATTGCCAACTTCCCGGAAGAGGAGCAGGTCATCAATATCTTCATGGAACTCTCTGCCCTGGGTATCGCCCAGCCGCTGAGCAGTAATATCCTGGAGTTCATCAAGGCGCTGCCCGTTTGCGCCAAGCAGAAGGGTATCACCTTCTCCACACCATCAGAGATCTGCTCGAAGATGAAGAGTGTGGGTGCACTCAATGTACCCGACACCTTGTCGTGGGTGGACGAGGAACGCGACGTGTCTTGCTGGTTGGGTAACCCCATGCAGCGGGAGGCCTTCAATAAATTGTATAGCATAGCCGACCGTGTGCGCATTGCCAATGATCCGCGTATCAATCAGGACTGGGATTACCTGCAGGCTTCGAACAACTTCAGGTTCATGACTACCAAACCCAGTAATGTGGGTCTCGATCGTGGTATCTATGCCAGTCCGTTCGATGCGTTCACCAATTACATGAATATCCTGGGCGACTTCATGAGTCGTGTACGTGGTCTTTATCCTGAGGATATCGACAATGATGAGCTGAACGCCTTACTCACCACCATCCGTAATCAGGGTGATGAGATCAATATGAAGGACAAGGAGATCACCCGTCTGCAGGCCAAGGTGGAGAAGATGCAGGCTGAAGAGGATAAGCTCAAGGCCAAGATCGACAAGGCCAAGGCAGCGCCGAAGAAGGCTGCAGCCAAGAAACCTGCGAAGAAAGAAGAACAGAAGGCTTAACGTCTTCTCATAATAAGAGGGACAGCTTCTTGATTGAATGACCAAAATCCAATCGAGAAGCTGTCCCTCTTATTAATAGGTTCTTGTATAATATTACATATCTCTTGCTTCTAACTTCTTGCTTCCACAAGCAGAACATGTGGACATGCTCTGCTTGTATTATCGAATACTTGCAACGGTCTTCTTCAGGTCTTTATCCCGTGAAGAAGAGCCTACCATAATCTCATATGTGCCAGGCACTACCCGCATGGTGTTGCTCTTGGCGTCCCATAACTCGAAGCTGGAACGGGGTAGGGAGATGGAAACCGTCTTGCTCTCACCGGCTTTCAGCTGAACACGCTGGTAGGCACGGAGCGTCTTGGCAGGACCGTCCACATCCTTGGGATTACGGACATATACCTGTACTACCTCTGTTCCGGCACGCTTACCGGTGTTCTTCACCGTAACAGAAACCTTACCATTATTATAAGTAGGCTTCCCGATCTGGAAGGTCGTGTAGCTCAGTCCGTAGCCGAAGGGGAAGAGGGCATCGCCCTTGAAATAACGGTAGGTACGTCCCTCCATACGGTAGTCCTCAAAGTCGGGCAACTGCTCCGCATTCTGGTAGAAGGTGATGGGTAGCTTACCGCTTGGGTTGTAGTCGCCGAAGAGTATGTCGGCCACGGCATTACCACCTTGCTCACCACCATACCATGCCTGCAGGATGGCATCGGCATACTGACTCTCGCTGACCAGTCCCATGGCGCTACCTGAGCAGTTCACAAAGACCACACTCTTACCAGCCCGTTTCAGATCGGCAATCAGTTCGCGCTGTACCTTCGGCAGCTCGATGCTGATACGGTCGCCACCGCGGAAACCTTCTTCGTTCACCCGCATCTCCTCGCCTTCCAGTCGGGGGGAGATACCGCCCACGAAGACCACGACATCAGCATCGCTTACCTGCTGTAACAGACTGTTATGGTCGGTGTTAACCCTTTGGGCAATGTCGAAGGCCAGGAAGGCCATTCCCACATTCTGCACATAGTCCACTTCAATGGTGTACTGCTTACCGGCCTCCACGTGCTGGGTATACGACTGCTCCCTGACACCATGGGCGTTCCATCTGCTTACCAGTGTGTCGCCATTGAAGATCACGGCAGTATAGTCGTCGGCATTCAGGTTGATCATGATATCCGCATCTTTCTGCGGTGTGAGGATTCCCTCGTACTTTACCGAGAAATGCTCCAGGTTGACACCAGGTGCGAAGGCGGTATTACCACCATTCACGAGATGGATGCTCGAGGTGTTCTCCACTTGTGTAACGGGTGTACCTTCAAACTGTTCGTTGTTCCAGTAGGTAGCACGCATACCCTTTCTGCCATCAGGAGTCTTGAGGTCGTTGAACAGACTCACAATGACTTCATTCCGAGTGAGGTTACAGCCTTGTATATAAGGTACGTCGCCGCATTTATTACGGATACCTTCCAGAATGGTTACGGTCTGGGTAGGAGTACCGGTGTAGTTTCCCCACAGCATGGTGGAGTCGTTGGCATTCGGTCCCATCACCACGATCTTCTGATCGCGCCGTAAGGGAAGGATATTGTTACGGTTCTGCAGTAATGTCATTCCCTCGCGTGCCACTTCTAATGCCAGCTGCTTATGTTCCTTACTGGCTACCACGCTCATGGGAATCTTGGTCCATTCCACCATATCATCCGGATCGAAGTCACCCAGTTCGAAGCGAGCCTGCAGCAGTCGTAACAGACTGGTGTTGATCTGTTCTTCTGTGATGAAGCCGTTCTTGATGGCTTCGGGCAGTGAACGGTAATCACTACCGCATTCCACATCCGTTCCGGCGATGACGGCTTTGGCCGATGATTCGGCTTGTGTGGTGGAGAAACCGTGACGTCCCGGTGCCCAGAAGTCGCGTATCGCACCGCAGTCGCTGGTAACGATGCCCTTGAAACCCCACTCATCACGCAGGATCTGGTGGAGATAGCGTGTCTGTGCGCAGCAGGGTTCACCGTCAATACGCTGATAAGCGCACATAATCTCCTTCACATCACCTTCCTGCACCAAGGCTTTGAAGGCCGGGAGGTAGGTTTCCCAGAGGTCGCGTTCGGGCAATTGCTCTACGTTGAAGCTATGACGGTTCCATTCGGGTCCGCTATGAACGGCATAATGCTTGGCGCAGGCAAAGAGCTTGGCGTACTTCGATTCCGGTTTCTTTCCTTCATAGCTATAGCCCTGCAGTCCGCGCACCACAGCCAGTCCCATCTTCGTGGTGAGGTAGGGGTCCTCACCGTAGGTCTCTTGTCCACGTCCCCATCGTGGGTCCCTGAAGATATTGATGTTCGGTGTCCAAAACGACAGTCCGCGGTAGCGAGCCATCTCGCCGTTCCGCTTGGCCTCCATGTTCTTGGCACGTGCCTCATCGCTGGCTGCGCTGAACACCTTATATACTAATGCGTCGTTAAAGGATGCGGCCATGTTCATGGTGATGGGGAACACGGTGGCGTAACCGTTACGACCGATGCCATGAAGGGCTTCGTTCCACCATTCAAACTGCGGAATGCCCAATCGTTCAATGGCAGGAGAGCGATCGAGCATCAACGATACCTTCTCTTCAATGGTCAGTCGCGAACAGAGGTCGGCTGCACGTTCCGCCGGACTTAACTGTGGGTTCTGATACGGGAGTGTCTGCGCTTGCACGGTCAGTGCGAAGACTGACATCAGGGTAAGAATTGTTTTCTTCATGTTTTGGTTCTTATTGCCAATAAAATGATTCATCTTTCGTCTGTTTTTTGTTTTCTTTACAAAAGTAGGAAAAAAATGGCAATACTGAATGAAAAATCCTTACTTTAACATTCTTTTTGTACTAATCTCTTATCTCTTTTCCCTAATAGTCGAAAAGATTTTGTATATTTGTCGCATGAAAAGATGTTTTAAGATCGGTACTTGTCTATTTTTGCTCGTGTCAGTTCTCTTCACATGTGTTAGCTGTGGCTTTTTTAGCGCTCGTGAGGCGGTGGCGGTAGAGGGCATAATACCTGTGTATTTGGAACAAGTTGTCTTTGGTGATTCTATTATAGCCACTCCCCATTCTTATGATCTATATTCTGAAATTGAGCAATCTCCTATAGAATCGTTATCATTTTTGCCATACACTGTATTGGATGATTATTGGAAAAAGGGACACACGTGGTTGTTTAAGGATAGGGGTAATCAGTTGGTTTTTGATGAGTATAATGTAGATAAGAATGTTCATAGCTATCAGTTGATATATGCCAGTATTACAGATAGCAGGATCCGTCTTGACAAAAACATCCATGTTGGTCTAAAGAGGGAAGATGTACTTCAGCGATTAAAGCTGAAAAAGATAACGGACAATATACAAACAGTCTGTTTGACAAATGATTACAATTCATCTACGACCTTCTATTTTGGTAATGGCTTGCTGACGAAGATTGTTATTCGGACAAGTGGAGATTTATTACACAATCCTGATCCCATATTTGAACACCGTCATGCAGGACAAGTACGTGGCTATACTGGTAAACGACTATATGCAGTCTGTAAGGATGAGAACTATTTGGCATCTCCTGTTTGTTACGTGAATGAAAAAGGTGATACAATAATACCTTTTGGGCGGTTTTACTATTGTGTGAGTGATAGTCTTGCACCTGTTGGTTTTGTTTTGGAGAGAGGAGTAAAAGGTATACCATGTATTAATATAGAGGGTCAAGTGACATGTCATGCTTTAGTGGTTGATAATTTGACACCTGACTATTTGCATGAAGGCTATTTTCGTATAGTTAACGATGATGGTCTTATGGGGTTTGCAGATTCTTTGGGACATGTTACTGTTAAACCTCAATTTAAGTGTGCTTTTCCTTTTGAGGGAGGCAAGGCAAGAGTTACATACACAGGTCATAAGAGCGATCCCGATGATGAACATTGGGAATGGGTGAGCGACGATTGGTTCTATATTGATTATCAAGGAAAGAGACAATGATCTCTATGTTCATAGTACTCACAAAATGTCAGCTTATTCCCATGCTGGGAACGAAATGTTCCCACGTTGGGAACAAAGTATTCCCATGTTGGGAATCATTTCCAAAAACTATGGTTTTAGCGTCCAATATCATAGGTTTTAGCGTCCAATATCATAGGTTTTAGCATCCAATACCATAGGTTTTAGCCCCCAAAACCATAGGTTTTAGAATGCAAAACCGCATGTGCAAAGGCATTTGAAGCGTTTCAAGAGGGGATGAGATCACCTTGGAGATAGTGTACGGATGACACTGCCGAAATGTTAAAAAATGAAGATTTTCGTTTAATTATTTGGAACTTTCGTAAATATACCCTATATTTGCAGCATCTCATTTTATGGTTTCGCCTTTTTCACGAAACAACAGAAGAGGTTGTCTGCGTCCTGCAGACAACCTCATTTTTTTTGCCAACAAATAAAAGAGCGATGCTTCACGCACCACTCTTTCACCTAATAAACTTATATAATAATACACGTACGGTTAGAAAAATAACTAACGATTGCTAGTCTCTGTACCTATACAACATACCTATTCTGCCTATCGGCAGGATAGTTGCTGTTTAATCATTATTTTTGGTTGCCTTCGTCCCTTACATCGAGAGAGTCGGCGAGTTCACATAAGGCAGGTCTTCTGACTCTGTTCCACCCTCAAGCGCCTTCCCGCCTTCTGGCAGTGGCCCGTTGCTTGTGGGTATAATGGAACTTACAGCTGCGGGACAGTTGGAGATTTCCACTCCATTCCCTTTTTAATCGCGTCTATAGCGAACCTTACGGGTGCAAAGATATAACGAAAATGCGAATAGACAAAGAAAAATGCGATTTTTTTTATCAGAAGTTTGCATATTTCAACGAAACTATTTATCTTTGCCCCCGAAAATTTATTAATAATTAAAATCAAATGCCTATCGAAACATTGTTACTTCAATACAAATAGATAGAAAAAATGGACAATCTGAAAGGTATGACCGACGAAGAGTTGGCCTTATCGTATGTTGGAGGAAACAATAAAGCATTTGATTTACTGCTCTCACGCACACAATCAAAGCTCTTTTCGTATATCTTATTCGTGGTTCACGACCACGATAGGGCTAATGATGTCTTCCAGGAGACATTTGTCAAGGTGATTACTAAGCTCCATCAGGGCAAGTATGTCAACAGTGGCAAGTTCTCTGCCTGGCTGATGCGCATTGCCCATAACGTGATCATGGACTGGTATCGTGATCATCGTACGGAGAATATTGTAGAGCCGAACGAAGAGAACGACCTGTCGAACATCTCCTCGAGGGATCTGATGGAGGCGAATGTGGAGAACCAGTACGTCAACACACAGGTGATGAACGATGTTACCCGTATGATGAACCAGCTGCCGCCTACGCAACGTGAGGTGGTTTACATGCGATTCTATCAGGATATGTCGTTCAAGGAGATTGCCGAGACAACGGGTGTTAGCATCAACACGTCACTGGGCCGCATGCGTTATGCCGTGATGAACATGCGCAAAATGGCACGCGAACACCAGATCATGCTCCAACTGGAGATGTGATCGCGAGCCCTTCCGATGAATCAAACTCAGTAAAAAGGGGATTACAGTGCCTTTAATTCCTTAATCGTCTGGAACGGATCGGCGGCTTTGAATACATAGCTGCCGCTGACAAGTACATCTACACCGGCTTTTACCAGTCGGGGGGCTGTCTCTGCCTGTACACCGCCATCGACCTCAATCAAGGCTTTCGAGCCAGACCGTACAATCAGCTCTTTGAGTCGTTGTACCTTGGAAATGGTGTTCTCGATGAACGTCTGACCGCCGAAGCCGGGGTTGACACTCATCAGCAGCACCATATCAACATCATTGATGATGTCTTCCAGAACACTGACGGGTGTGGAAGGGTTCAAGGTGACACCGGCTTTCATACCGGCATCATGAATCTCCTGAACGGTACGGTGCAGATGGGTGCAGACCTCGTAGTGCACATTCATCATCATCGCCCCGAGTTTCGCCGTACGTTGGATGTACTGCTCAGGGTGTACAATCATGAAATGAACGTCTAACGGCTTGGTACATGCTTTGGCTACAGCCTCCAGAACAGGAAAACCGAAAGAGATGTTGGGTACGAAGACACCATCCATAATGTCCATGTGAAGCCAGTCGGCCTCACTGCGGTTGATCATATCCACATCGCTGCGGAGGTCAATAAAGTTTGCCGCCAGCAGCGATGGAGAAACCAATGTTGCCATTTCTTACTGCTTTAATGAATTAGTTCAGACAATAGTTGGGGCATTGCCCGTAATGCTTCAGCAGGTTACAAGCATAGGCGAACTGCCGGATGGTGTTTAACGTCTTCTCAGACGGACTGATTGTCTCTTGATGTGTAAAATGTTGCATAGGCGGATTTGTTATATTGTTCATCTTATTAACGCAATAATAGGTATATTTATTACTTCATGAATAAAAAATCTTCAAATTATTTTGCAGATAAAAAGAATTTGTGTACATTTGCACCCGAAATCATTCAAATTAAAAGAAAAAGAGCATGATTAATAATGTATTCGCAGCATGGTGGTGGCGCTACTCAAGATTCAACAAGTCGTGAGCAACGTTGCCGTGTGTATACATTTAAGATATCCAGAGGCCTGCCGTTCTTACGACAGGCCTCTTTTCATCATGTAGGTTTTGAAGGTAATAATAATATAAATATATAAGGTATGGAAATGAAAGAAATCTTGAACAGGATGCTGAATCACGAGGAGCTTTCTCGTGAAGAGACCAAGAACATCCTGGTGGGAATCACAAAGAGCGAGTTCCCCAATGAGCAGATTACCGCTTTGCTGACTGCAATGCAGATGAGAGGAATAACCGTGGACGAGCTGCTGGGCTTCCGCGATGGTATCTTAGAGACGGGTGTTCCCGTGCCGCTCGACTGCGACCGCTATATCGATGTAGTGGGAACAGGTGGCGACAGGAAGAACACCTTCAATATCTCCACCACCAGCTGTTTCGTGATAGCAGGTGCAGGTTACAAGGTGGCTAAGCATGGTAACTATGCGGCAACAAGTACCAGCGGTGCCTCGAATGTCATTGCTCACCACGGCATCAAGTTCACGGACGATATCGATAAACTGAATCGTTCCATCAACGAGTGCGGTATTGTCTATCTCCATGCCCAGCTCTTTGCCAAGGCCATGAAGTTCGTTGGTCCTATCCGTAAGGCGTTGCAGTTCCCGACATGCTTTAACCTCCTGGGTCCGATCGTTAATCCTTCCAAGCCACAGTGCCAGCTGCTGGGCGTAGCTAACCTCGACCAGATGCGCTTGTATAGTCATGTGTACCAGAAAATCGGAATCGACTACGGTATTGTGAACAGTATCGACGGTTATGATGAGATCTCGCTGACGGGTGATTTCAAGGTGACGACGAATAACTACGAGCGTATCTTCAAACCGCAGGATCTGGGCTTTGAGATTGCCAAACCCGAAGAACTGGTGGCAGGTGCCACAGAGGAAGAGGCTGCAGCCATCTTCGACAGTGTACTGGAAAACCGCTGTCTTCCTGCACAGAAGAATATCGTTCTGGCCAATGCGGCCTTCGGTATCCAAGTGCTGGAGAAAGGAAAGAAGGATATCAGTGATTGTGTGGAGATTGCCCGTGAGAGTATTGACAGCGGTAATGCCCTGAAGACATTCAAGAAATTCGTGGAGCTGAACAGCTAATCAAGTGCTGTGAGGGAAAAGACGACCATTGATGAAGTAGAGATATGGATATACTGGAAGAAATCGTAGCACGGAAAAGGGTGGAGGTAGAGCATTTCAAGGAGGCGGTACCGGCCCAGACGCTGCATGTGAAGGTGGAGGAGATGATGATGGAGGGCAATACCTGTCCTTCCATGCGACAGGCACTCATGACTGCCGATTGCGGCATCATCGCTGAGTTCAAACGGAAATCGCCTTCTAAGGGCTGGATCAAGGAAGAGGGCAGGGCAGAGGAGATACCCTTGTCGTACCAGCAGAATGGTGCTGCTGCACTGAGTATCCTCACCGATAATTACTATTTCGGTGGTCGGGATGCATTCATTACGTTGGCCCGTCGTGCAGGTGTCACCCTACCCATCCTTTACAAGAACTTCGTCATCGACGAATACCAGCTTTTCCAGGCCCGACTCTGTGGGGCATCAGCCGTACTGCTCATTGCTGCCGACCTGCGTATCGACCAGTGTCGCGACTTGTTGCGCATGGCTCATGAGTTGGGAATGGAAGTATTACTGGAGATTCATGGGGAAAAGGAACTCGACTATGTGGAGCTGGAACCGGATATGTGCGGGGTGAATAACCGGAATCTGGGGACGTTCATCACCGATGTGAATAACTCTTTCCAACTGGCTTCGCGCTTACCGAAGGATATGTGTAAGGTGAGCGAGAGCGGTATCTCAAATCCCGAAACAGTCCGTCAGTTGAGAATGGCTGGCTTTAACGGTTTCTTGATTGGGGAGAACTTCATGAAGACGGCCGATCCGGGTGCTGCCCTGAAGTCTTTCCTCACAGATTGTACATTGAAAAATTTTGAGTCATCAATTGTTAGTTCACTATGATTATCAAGGTGTGCGGTATGCGTGAGCCGGAGAACATTCGCGCAGTAGCTTCTTTAGGGATCGACCTGATGGGCTTTATCTTTTACCCGTCGAGCAGTCGTTTCGTGCAGATGATTTCTTCTTGCGCGGGAATCATTCCTGATTATTCCGAGGAACGTCTAACTGAAGCGAGACGTGTGGGGAATAAGTGTGAGGAGGGTAGCTCTGTACAGGACGGAAATCTGCCCAAGCGTGTGGGTGTCTTTGTGGATGACATGCCTCAGAACATCGTGACACGTGTCTATAACTATGCCCTTGACTATGTGCAGCTGCATGGGAACGAGACGGTTGAGATGATTGATAACCTACGTAGAACAATTGATCCAGATATTCATCCGAACATTAAGATCATCAAAGCGTTAAGTATATCATCTGAAGAAAGTCTTCAAGCATGTAAACAGTATGAAGGCCATGTGGATATGTTCCTCTTCGATACACGTTGTGATAGTTATGGAGGAAGCGGTGAACAGTTCGATTGGAAGGTTCTTGCATCATACGATGGTCATACCCCATTCCTGTTAAGTGGTGGTATAGGACCCGAAGATGCCAGTCGTATCAAAGCGTTCTCTCACCCACAGTTCGCAGGCATCGACCTCAACAGTAAGTTTGAGACCGCTCCTGCCTTGAAGGATGTGGAGAAACTCAAGACTTTCATCCAGGAGATCCGACAGGATGCTTGAGGGTAAGGATGTGAACGAGTCAAATAACTACATGTGAAATAAGTATATATAACAATGAATAAAATCAACAAACTCTTTAGTGAACAGAAAGAAACAGGCAAGAAAATCCTGTCGCTTTATTTCTGTGCAGGGTGTCCAACGCTTGAGGGTACAGCCGATGTTATCAAGACCTTGGAGAAGCGTGGCGTCGGCATGATCGAGGTGGGCATACCTTTCAGTGATCCCCTGGCCGACGGTCCGGTGATCCAGACCGCAGGCACCGTGGCTTTGAAGAACGGTATGACGTTAACGAAGCTGTTTGAACAGCTGCGCAGCATCAAGGATGAGGTGCAGATTCCGCTCGTACTGATGGGATACCTGAACGTAGTTCTTCACTACGGCGTAGAGAAGTTCTGTCAGCAGTGTGTGGAGAGTGGTGTGTCTGGAATGATTATACCCGACCTTCCCTTTGCAGATTATCTGAATGATGTGAAACCCATTGCCGACAAATATGATCTGCGGGTGATCATGATGATAACTCCTGAAACGAGTGAGGAGCGTATCCGGTTCATCGACGACCATACCGATGGCTTTATCTATATGGTGAGCTCTGCCAGTATTACAGGCGCTCAGCAAAACTTCGATGAACAGAAACAAGCCTACTTCCGTCATATCCATAGCATGAACCTGCGGAATTCCCGCATGATAGGCTTCGGTATCAGTAACAAGCAGACACTGGAGAGTGCATGGCAGAACGCGGCCGGTGCCATTATCGGGTCGAAGTTCGTTACCCTGTTGAATGAGACTCAGGGTAATGCCGACAAGGCCATGGACTTGTTGCAAACTGCTTTGCAAAATTGAGAATTGAAAATTGAGAATTGAGAATTGCAATTAATGACACTAAAAGATTTTTTGAATAACGGGGATGTGTTTGCCAAGAACATGGGTGCAAGCATTACTGAAATCCGTGAGGGATACGCACGGGCAGAGATGGTTGTAACCAAAGAGCATCTCAATGCCGGTGGCGTTTGTCAGGGTGGAGCCTTGTTCACATTGGCCGATCTGGCCTTTGCGGCGATTACCAATAGTCGGGGGAAGCTTACCTTCGGATTAGAGAATTCCATCGCCTTCCTGCATAGTGCCGCAGAGGGGGATACTCTTGTGGCTGAGGCTGTAGAGACCTTAAACCACCATAAGATTCCGTATTGCGAGATCAAGGTAAGAAACCAGCACGGTGATCTGATCTGCACCATGACAGGTTTGGCGTATAGGAAGGACAAGCCTATGGTGTTCGACTCGTTGATGTAATAATAATGATGAATATTTTATAGAAATAGTTGTATGAAAGAGAGTTTTTACGTGGATGAGCATGGCTATTACGGAGAGTTTGGCGGTGCTTATGTTCCAGAGATACTGTATAAATGCGTGGATGACTTACAGAAGTCGTATCTGCCGATCATTGAGAGTGAATCGTTTAAGCAGGAGTATCATCAGTTGCTGAAAGACTACGTGGGGCGTCCGTCACCGCTGTATTATGCCAGTAGGATGAGTGAGAAGTACGGCTGTCAGCTGTATCTGAAACGCGAGGACCTGAACCATACGGGAGCTCATAAGATCAATAACACCATCGGACAGATCCTGATGGCGAAGAGAATGGGTAAGACGCGTATCATCGCCGAGACTGGTGCGGGACAGCATGGGGTTGCCACAGCAACGGTATGTGCCTTGATGAACATGAAATGTGAGGTGTTCATGGGTGCCACTGATGTGGAACGGCAGCACACCAATGTGGAACGCATGAAGATGCTGGGAGCGGAGGTTCATCCTGTGAGAACGGGAAACATGACTTTGAGTGATGCCTGCTCAGAGGCGATACGCGACTGGTGTTGTCATCCTTCTGATACCTTCTATATCGTGGGATCGACCATGGGACCGCATCCTTATCCGGATATCGTGGCCAGGATGCAAAGCGTGATCTCGGAAGAGATCAAATGGCAGCTGCAGGAGAAGGTGGGGCGCGACTATCCCGACTATCTGATTGCCTGTATCGGCGGAGGTAGTAATGCGGCAGGAACCATCTATCACTATATCGATGACGAACGGGTGAAGATCGTATTAGCCGAAGCAGGCGGTCATGGAATCGATACCGACTATACGGCTGCTACCATCCATCGTGGCACAGTAGGAATCCTGCATGGTGCGAAGATGCTGGTGATGCAGACACCCGACGGACAGATCGAGGAGGCGTTCACCATCTCTGCCGGACTGGATTATCCTGGTGTAGGACCGATGCATTGTAACATGGCTGTGAAAGGACGCAGTAAGGTACTGGCCATTAACGATGATGAGGCCATCCGCGGTGGGTATGAGCTGACTCGCATGGAGGGAATCATTCCTGCCATTGAGAGTGCACATGCCATTGCTGTATTGGAGAAGATGACCTTCAAGCCCGATGATGTGGTGGTGCTGACCGTCAGCGGTAGGGGTGACAAGGATATTGAGACTTATTTGAATGCTTCACGTTCCGTCTTTGAGGGACAGGCATAGCGTATAACAATCAAACAAACACAAATATGGATATTCGTTTTCATTATACAACCGAAAGCAGAACCATCCTCGGCGACCTCTATACGCCGGTTGGTGTGTATATGCGGTTGCGCGACCTCTATCCGCAGAGTGCGTTGATGGAGAGTTCTGATTACCACGATGCCAATAACAGTCGTTCGTTCATCGGGGTGAACCCGATTGCCTCGGTGGCCGTGAGTCATGGCGAGAGTATCTGTACCTTCCCCGATGGTAGCGTGGTACGTCGTCAGCTTGATAAAGACTATCGTACGCATCATGTCATCAACGACTTCCTGGATCGTTTCCAGGTGGAAGGGGAGCATGCGGCGTACTGCGGACTGTATGGCTATACTTCGTTCAATGCGGTGCGCTACTTCGAGGATATCGCTGTGAAGGATGAGACCCAGGAGAAGAACGATGCACCCGACATGTATTATATCCTCTATCGGGATGTCATCGTCTTTGATCATCATAACAGTAAGATTACACTGGTCACCCTTAGCCAGGATGGTTCCACCACAGGACAGGTCCTAGACGACCTGCTGCGCTCCATGAACCGTGGGAACATCAATGCGTATGATTTCCATCCGGTAGGCGAGACATCATCTTCCTTGACCAATGAGGAGCACAAGGAGAATATCCGTAAGGGTATCCGTCACTGTCTGCGCGGCGATGTGTTCCAGATTGTGCTCTCAAGGCGGTTCGTACAGAAGTACGAGGGTGATGACTTCAAACTCTACCGTGCCCTGCGCAGCATCAATCCATCACCGTATCTGTTCTATTTCGATTTTGGCGGCTTCCGTATTTTCGGCTCTTCGCCTGAGACACATTGTAGGATAGAGAAGGTGACAGAGGGTTCCCAAACAGCTTATCATGCTTTCATCGATCCTATTGCCGGTACGACGCGACGTACAGGAGATGAGGAGCAGGACCGTAAGAATGCGGAGTATCTGCGTAACGACCCGAAGGAGAATGCGGAACATGTGATGCTGGTGGATCTGGCACGTAACGACCTCTCCCGAAACTGTCATGGGGTGAAGGTGGAGTTCTACAAAGACCTGCAGTACTACAGTCATGTGATTCATCTCGTGAGTAGGGTGAGTGGCGTTCTCGACGATCAGGCTGATCCCATCAAGACCTTCATAGACACCTTCCCGGCAGGAACGCTTTCGGGTGCTCCCAAGGTGCGTGCCATGCAGCTGATCTCTGAGTATGAGCCTCATAACAGGGGTGCCTATGGCGGTTGCATCGGTTACATCGGTTTCGACCGTTCTCTGAACCATGCCATCACCATCCGTACGTTTGTCAGCAGGAACAGCGAACTGTGGTTCCAGGCAGGCGGCGGTATCGTTGCGAAGAGTAATGAGGAATACGAATTGCAGGAGGTGAACAACAAACTCGGTGCGCTGAGAAGAGCCATCCTGCTGGCAGAATCCATGTAAAACACTGAAGTCATGAAGAAGAATAAGATTATTATTATCGATAACTACGATAGTTTCACCTATAACCTGTCGCACTTGCTGAAGGAGTTGGGTGCTGAGGTAAAAGTGTTCCGTAACGACCAGTTCGAACTTTCGGCACTGGATGAGTTCGACGGTATCGTACTGAGTCCTGGCCCTGGTATTCCTTCCGAGGCAGGACTCCTCTTGGATGTGATCCGCACCTATGCTGGTAAGAAACCCATCCTTGGCGTGTGCTTAGGTCATCAGGCCATCGGGGAGGTCTTTGGTGGAAAGCTCGAGAACCTCTCGGATGTTTTCCATGGTGTGGCCACAGAGGGCTGTCTGGTCATGGAAGACGGGAAGTGCATCGATCCGATCTTTGCGAATATCAGTGAGCGGTTCACCATGGGAAGATACCATTCATGGGTAGTCTCCACAGACGACTTCCCCACATGTCTGGAGATTACGGCGTTGAGTGATGAAGGTCAGATCATGGCTCTTCGTCATCGTGAATACGATATCCATGGTATTCAGTTCCATCCCGAGAGTGTGCTTACCCCAGATGGGCGCACCATCTTGCAGAATTGGATAGCAAGTATATAAAAACATCGGGCAGCTGAATTCAGCTGCCCGATGAAATAACTCAATTATTTGAACTTATAAGGAAGGTCTCCCTTCGACCAATTGGTCTGACTGCCTTCCCAGCCTGGGTTCTGTTCCAAGACACCTTCTGACAAGGTTACCTGATCCTCAGGAATCTTGAAGAAGCCGCCACCGGTATCACGATAGCGCTGCATGAAGTCGTTGGTGAAGGCATACTCACCAGGAATACCTTGGTTCAGGATGGGGTTACCCACCTGGTTCTTCACCTTCTCCTCTACATCACCCCAACGGCGCAGATCGTTCCAGCGCAGGGCCTCGAAGCAGAGCTCGTAGCGACGTTCCTTCTTCAGCAGTGTCAGACTATAGGGAAGATCTCCCAGTCCTGCACGCTGACGAACAGCGTTCAAACCACTCTTGCCATTGTAGATAGTCTTACCGTCTGTCAGCTCAGAGTGCATCAGCAGTACATCAGCAAAACGGAGCCATACGAGCGACTGTGTCAAACCGGTCTGACGGTTGTTCTCACTACCATAGTAGTAACCGTAGCTCAGATAACGACCGCTGTGGTCCTCATTCCATGCCTCACAGCCGATGTACTTCTTAGCCAGCAGGTCGGTGTTCTCTACCTCCTTGGCAGGGTCACCCTTGTAACCAGGAATCTCATCGGCACGCTTACAGATAGAGCCTACACGACGATAGTCGCCAGCGTAGTCGGGATCCTCAGCCCAGTCGGTCCACAACTTCCAGCATACAGGACCGTTGGAATAACCTTGCACAGAGAACGGGAAGGCGGCCTCGGTGGTCTTACGGGGATTGTAGAACTCTACAATACGGTTATGACGAAGCTGTGAATCAGCACTCCAACCGGGCTTGTTAGACATCTTGATGGCAAACATGCTCTCGATGTTCTCGTCGGTCTCCCAGTTGATGCCGTCTTTAATTTTGTAACCGGTGATGGAGTCTGTGCCAGCAGCAGTCTTGACAATGATAGGTTCGTTGGTATAGGGATAGTCCTTAGCGGTGTAAGGGTTGGTGTAAGGCCAGAGATTACGCTGGTCACTTACAAGACCATAACCGCTGTTCTGGATACAATCCTCGAGCCATGAAACAACCTGACTCTTGGAAATGCTTCCACCTTCAACGAGGGGAAGTTCAGATTTACCATAGAAACCCGTGTAGAACAACCATACGCGAGCCATCATACCTTCAGCTGCCCACTTGGAAACACGTCCGATACCAAAGTCGGGATACTTAGTTGACGGACCTGCCTCGATGGAAGCCTTCAAGTCGGATGCAATCTGTGCATACACCTCATCCGCTGAAGACCTCGGCAGATTCTGAGGTTCTGTTGACAATACCAGAGGTACACCATTGAACACCTGAGCCAGGTTGAAGTAATACCATGCACGGAGGAAATAGATCTCACAAAGCAGTTGGTTCTTCTTGTCGGGTGAAGACCACTCTTTCACGTTGTCGATGGTCTCCAATGCATTGTTAGCACGGTTGATACCAGCATAACGCTGCTGCCAAAGTGGTTTCATCCAGTCAACGTAAGCATTCATCAAACGGTCAACACCTTGTGCACCGATGTTACTCTGACTACCGCCACCCAGACGATCGTCAGAAGCGATATCAAAGATAAAGAAAGGATCTTCCTCAGGGTCGGCCAGGTTTCGGTTCATCACGGAATAGATACCATTCACCATCTGGAAAGCATCTGTTTCATTGACAGGGAAATTCGACGTATCCTTCATCGTGAGGTTGTCTGTGTCGAGGAAGTCCTCACAGGCGCAGAAACCACATATCACGCATATTGCGCAGATAAATTGATATATTGTTTTCATAACTTCAATTCTTTAATTATATATTCTTCAATCTTTAGAAGTTGACGTTCAGACCCACCTGGAAGGCACGTGATGAGGGATAGTAACCACAGTCGATACCAGATGCCCAGCTTGTTCCATTACCAAAGCCCACTTCAGGATCCATACCTGAGTAGCCGGTGAAGGTGAAGAAGTTGCTGAGTGACACATAGAGACGGCACTTCTGTACCGGCAGCTTCGAATAGAGACGCTTGAAATCGTAACCGAAGGAGATGCGTGAGATCTTGAAGAAGTCGGCATCTTCGATCCAAACGCGTGAGATCTCAGACATGTTAGCGGTCTTACCGTCGGAGAAGCGCGGATAGCGGTTGGTGCTGCCTTCGCCTGTCCAGTACTTGGTATAGACATCTGTACAGTAGTTGTCATCGGGATGGTCAGAGAACTGACGATAGCTCTTAGCTACCTGCTGTCCGAAGGAGCCATAACCGTTGATACCCAGGTCAAAGCCCTTATAAGCGATGTTGATGTTCAGACCAACGGTATAATCAGGATTCGGATCACCAATCATCGTCTTGTCATCATCACCCGTCTCAACCTTTCCGTCGCCATCGAAATCTTTGAACATTACGTCACCAGGCTGTAAGGATGCACCCTGCAGAGAGTTAGCCTTGTCGCCTTTACAGTTACGTGCAAGGTAGTCCTGCAGCTGCTGTTCGTTCTGGATGATACCTTCCATCTCGTAGCCCCAGAAGTAACCGATAGGATAGCCTACCTGGAGGCGATAAAGCTCAGCGGTGTTCTGTGCGATGGCATTGGAACCACCATGGATAATACCTTCTGAGTTAGCCAGACGGGTTACCTCGTTCTTGTTATGCGAGAAGTTAGCAGAGATGTTATATCTGAAATCCTTACCGATTCTGTCGTTCCAGCTCAGCTGAACCTCATAACCCTTATTCTGGATATCACCACCATTGATATAAGGAGCACCAGTACCGTAAGAGAGCAGCATCGGAGCAACTACCAGCCAGTCCTTGGTGGTCTTCTTATACCAGTCGAATACCACGCCCAAACGGTTGTTCAGGAAGCGGGCATCGAAACCGAAGTCAAGCTGCTCAGAAGTTTCCCACTTCACATCCTCGTTAGGAAGAATGTTGGGGAAGGCACCCAGTGCAGGATTGTCCTTGTTGTCGAAATAGTAAGGATCATTCAGGTCGATTGTGGCCAGATACTGGAAGTTAGAGATGTTACAGTTACCGTTCTGTCCCCAGCTTGCACGCAGTTTCAAGAAATCCAACCAACTCTTGGTTGATTCCATGAACGACTCGTTGCTGATGACCCAACCTGCAGAGATAGAGGGGAAGTAACCCCAACGCTTACCGCGTTTGAAGTTGGAAGAACCATCGGCACGGAGTACGAGTGAGAGCAGATAGGTCTCGTCGTAGTTGTAGTTGACACGTCCAAAGAACGATGCCAAGGCTCCCTGTGCTTCAGGACTACCACCGATAGAGGTAAAGGAAGGATCCACCACATTGGCATTGTTGATAAATGCATGATCGAACGATCCAGGGAAAAGTGAGTTGGAGTTGGTTACATTGACACCATTACCATAACCCCACTTCTCGACAGACTGTCCGAGGAGGGCATCGATATTATGGAGTCCGAACGACTTCTTCCAGTTGATGGTATTCTCCAATGACCAGCGGATGCTGTATGACTGGTTCTGACGAACGTCATCGTTAGGATTCGAGTTCTTGGCACTGAGCTCAAAGACTGGTACGTAGCTGCGACTCTCTCTGTGGCGATAGAGCCAACCGGCACTGGTACGCCATGTAAGACCCTTGATAGGTGCAAACTCCAGGAAGAAGTTCGTCTGCAAACGGTGACCCTTGTTGTAGCCCATGCCATTGTTATACTTCATCGAAGCCAATGGGTTGGCTGCCTCGTCAAGGAAATTCCACTTGTCGGCTAGGATATCACTATACTCGTAATAGCCACCCTGATCGTTGTATGCCGGCAGCAACGGTGTCATAGCCAAGAGGGTACGGATGCTGTTTCCATAGATACCTCCCACTGAAACACCACGCTTATCGGTTACTGAGAAGGTGATGTTCTCACCAACCTTCAGTACGTCACGACCGTGCTTTCTGATCAGTGAATAGTCGGAGTTCAGACGAACGGTATAGCGGTCGAACTTCGGATCAGCAGGAGCACCCAGTGTACCTGTCTGGTGGTACTTGGTGAAACCAAGCGCAAAGCGTGACAAATCGCTACCGCCAGAGATATTGATAGATGCGTTGTGCATCGGTGCATTGTCGATGGTTGTCTCTTCGAGCCAGTTGGTACCGTTCCAAGTGCCGTTCATAATCTGGGGATACTGCTTGGGGATATAGTTTTCCCATACATACGGTTCAACACCCTGAATCTCACGAGCCTTGTTGACAATCTCCATATATTGCTTGGCGTTCAACGGTGTTACATCATTGGTGTTCACGTTCTGCCAACCCAGATAACCGTCGAATGACACATTTACATGTCCTGCACCAGCCTTACCTTTCTTGGTGGTGACGAGGATGACACCGTTAGATGCACGGGCACCATAGATGGCGCTGGATGCAGCATCCTTCAAGATGTCGATGCTCTCGATGTCGTTCGGGGAGAGGTCGTCGATATTGGCACCAGGCACACCATCCACTACATAGAGCGGCGTATTGGAACCTGCGGTACCCATACCACGGATCACAACCTTGTAACCCTCACCAGGCTGTCCAGAGTTCATCACAATGTTCATACCTGATGCCAGACTCTGCAAAGCACCGAAGGCATCTACAGCATTGACGGCCTCAATGTTCTCTGCGGTAACATGGACCGTAGAACCTGTAACGAGTTTCTTCTGTTGTGTACCGTAACCCACAACCACTACATCGTTCAGTATCTCGGAATCTTCTTCCAAAGTAACCTGAACAGTTCTTCCTGCCGTTGGCCTGACGGTAACCGTCTTGTAGCCGACGTAAGAGATTCTCAGACTTGCACCTCTGGTAATGGAAATGGTAAATGAACCATCAGCCCCTGTCAGGGTACCATTACTTTCTGTGCCCACTTCAACAACAGTTGCACCGATAACCGGCTGACTGTCAGAGTCGAGTACGACTCCCTTCACCTGTGTAGTCTCTTTACCTTGAAACACTTGTTCCTCAGTTGTGACTGGTGTAGCGGAGACAGTTCCTCCAAACACCATCGTACTGACACAGATGATGGATAGAAATTTCAAATAGTTTTGCATAATGTTAATAAGTTTTGCATAAAAATATAATAGGTGTTAGAATTATTTGATAGATAGTTTATTGTAAATACAATGATCATCTTCTTGCAAAATGAAGTGCAAGGGATCATTGATTAGTAGTTTTTTGCATAGATTCTGTTGCAAAGTTAATTATTATTTTTCAATCAACAAATTTTTTTAGTGTTTTTTTTACGCTGTTTCTTGCAATCTATGATCGACAGAGTTTTGAAAGCAGTAATATATTATTAATAAGGTGTAAGGTTTTCAGATATACGAAGGTTCAAGACCATATCGTTAAAGATATTTAATTTTCTAAATTTATTTAGTACCTTGCATTACAAGGTACTCATATTTTACCTATCTTTGCAGCAGAATAAGAATACAAACGTAAATAAACAGTATCGTATGAATATCGAGAATGCAAAGTCGCAGATGCGGAAAGGGATGCTAGAGTACTGTGTGCTACTGCTCCTGAAGCATCGGCCATCGTATGCCAGCGACATTATCCAGCAACTGAAGAATGCGGAGCTGCTTGTGGTGGAGGGAACGCTCTACCCGTTGCTGACGCGTTTGAAGAACGACGGACTGCTGCAATACCAATGGCAGGAATCTACGCAGGGACCGCCCCGTAAGTACTATGCCCTCAGTAAAGAGGGTGAACAGTTCCTCGAAGGCCTCGACTCGTCTTGGATGGAACTCTCTAATACGATTAACTACCTGAAAACGATTACTCCGAAACTGTTAGAATTGAAGAATTAAAGAATTAAACAAATATGAAGAAGAATATCACCATTAACCTGTGCGGGCGCCTCTTCCAGATCGACGAGGATGCCTACGAACTGTTGCAACAGTATATTGAGTCGCTTCGTCAGTCGTTCGGACGAAAGGAAGATGGCGACGAGATAGTGAATGATATCGAGGCACGCATTGCTGAGCTGTTTGATGAACTGCGCCAGCAGGATGTTGAAGCCATCACCATCGATCATGTTAAAGACATCATCACCCGTATCGGAAAGCCAGAGCAGCTGACAGGTGACGACGAGGGTAAGGAGGAGGAACACAAGACAAGTTCTGAAAGTTCTAATGCCCAGAGTATCTTTGACAACATGCGGGCAAGAACAGCCGGTAAACGACTCTACCGTAATCCCAACGACCAGATGGTGGCTGGTGTACTCTCTGGCTTGGCATCCTATACGGGAACGGATGCTACCTGGTGGCGCATCGGCTATGTGCTACTGATATTAGGTTCCAACATCTTCCTGGCACCATTGTTCAAGTTCTTTTTCCACGGAAGTTTCTTTTCAATCAATCTGGGTCTGATCATTCTCTATTTCGTGTTGGCCATTGCCATGCCTACCGCCAATACACCCAAGCAGGTATTAGAGATGGAAGGGAAGGACGTGACACCGCAGAACCTAGCCGATGTAGTGGTAGAGGATAAGCAGCCCGTACAGCAACATCGTGGATGCTTGGGGGCAACCCTCACTGTGATACTATCCATCATTGCAGGACTCTTCGTGGGATTTGCTGCCATCTTCGGACTCATCTTGTTGGTCTGCCTATTACTGATTATTGTGTCTATCATCATTGTCTTCACCGTTCCTTCGGCTATGCATATTCCCCTGCCTTTCGATATCAACTACCTGAACCTGGCTGAGATGTATGCAAGTCATCCCTGGGTGGTGGCCGTGTTCATCGCCGGACTCTTACTGACACTGTTCATCCCTCTCTATGCCATCGTTCATATGCTACTATCGAAGTCGGGCAAGATTCAGCCCATGGGTGTCGGACAACGTATTCTGTGGATTGTACTGTGGTTAGCAGCCCTGTTCAGTATGATACCTTCGCTCATCTGGGTTCATGAGCAGGCATCTGAACGTGAGCAGGCTCATTATCGGAAGACACATACCTACCAAGGGGTGGTGATGAATTCTCAGGACAAGGATTTCCTGCGTCAAGGCGATTGGAAACTGATTAAGGCAGAGAACTGTGCGCACCTGACCTCCAGTGGAGAACATTGGAGTGGTGACCACAATACCCGTTATCTTGATGCATGGAATGGAGATTGCGAAGAGGTGTATCAGGTTGAGCATACAGGACAGGTAGAGCCAGGCATCTATCGTCTGGACTGCTTAGCCCGTGCCGAAGGTCCTGGCACATATATCTATGCTCAAGCAGGTCAACGAACGATGTTCAAACAGATTCCGGCATATGGCAACACGGGTGGTGAGTTCGTAGAGCAGGTAAGGGAGAAAATGGCTGACGTACAGATAAAGGATTCTGTAGGGGAAAGACTCGTCAGTACCACAACGGTCGAAATCATGGGTATGAAGTTCCATATCAATGATTATGAAAAGAATGGCAGCAAGAGTTTATCCGACTATTTTGGTGAGGGTAAAGGCTGGTCTTTGGTCAGTATCGATAGTATCGTTGTTTCCAACGGTAGCATTACCTATGGTGTTTCCACTGATGCGGCCTTTACTGGTCAGCCCTGTCATGCCCAGTGGTTCTCCGCATCCGATTTCAAAGTAACGCGCATTGGCGATCTGCCAAACAATTGAAAATGAAGAAGAATACAGAGGCTATCAAAGTATAAAAAGTATTAATTGTCGTACAGAAAGAGAAGCAACACTTCCGTTTCTGTACGATAATGCTTATATTTGTATCCGACAAATCTCACAACCTGCAAATGAAAAAACTATTATTTACACTATTGCTTGTTTTCGTAGCCATGACGGGACAGACACAGACAAAAGTCTGGAACGATATCGTAACGAGCTTTACTAACGCTTCAATAGCGAAAGTGACCCAAGTAGCGTTCTATAACGATCGTACGGAACTGTCGTTTCACATTGATTACAGAGCTGGACAAAGGATCGGTATGAACGAAAACACCTATCTGTTAGCCGACGGGAAGCAGTATGCTATCAAGGATGCCACCGTACTGAAACTCGGTGAGCAATATACCCTGACAACTGATACGCTCGACTTCAAGCTTATCTTTGAGCCGGTGCCGCAGAATGTACAATCTGTTTATATGGTAGAGCCGAATGGCTGGCAGATTGGGAATATCCGGAGTGCCAGTATATTGCCACAGGGAATTATCGACACCTATTGGCGCGACGAGGCGACGGGCGACTGGCTCATAGGCTTTGCAAAAGACCATGTCATCTATCAAAATGCTGTGTGGGATATCGCTAATATCAAGGAGAAGAAGGATGCCTATACATTTACCCTCCTCATCAGCAACATGCCTGGAGTGAGATGTGCTTTTCTTTCGAAGGACTTTTCATTAAAAGCCAAGATTGTCAAGGTAAGCAAAATGAAGAAAGGCTTGCGCACCATCACCATCGATGATGGGAAACCTGTGACATGCAGTCCCATTACCACTGCTTCACTGCCCGACTATCCCACGAAGGATACCCGCATAGGTTTCGTAGATAACGGATTCCGTATGGGTGATAGTGTAACCATTATAGGCTGGCTGAAGAATATGCCCCCGGGACTTCTCGAGCAGGCCCCAGAGTTCACAGTCCACTACGATAACATCCTCACCGGTAGTCAGGAAAGCGTTTACACTAAGTTGGACTCCCTGGGTCGCTTCACCCTCAAGATGCCACTGATGAACACATCGGAAGTGTATGTCGACTGGGGACGTTCCACCGTGAGTTCTGTATTGGAACCTGGCAAGACCTATTTCCTTCTTCATGACTTCTGGACAGGACAGAAACTGTGGATGGGCGACGATGTCAGGGTACAGAATGAGTTGCAGGCGCAGGCCCTTTCGCGAGCTAAGAATAATGGAGTCGAGGTGCCTTATTACGAGAAAAACATTGATCTGATGGCTTACTGGGCGCGATGTGACAGCGTGCGTCTCTTGCAGGAGGCGAATCTGAAAGCCGTGCAGCGAAGCCATCCCACACTCTCGCAACGGTTTCTCGACTATGAGTCTGGTTACTATCGTATACGACAGGGGCGTAACATGATGCAGGCCAGTTTATGCGTCCAAAACAGTTCTGTGCCACGGGAATACGTCGACTATGTGGGTGAGAACTTCTGGAAGAAGGCACCGAAGCCTTATACCCTCCATGGTGACTTCACCACGCTGAACAACAACTTCATCAATCAAGCAGAACTCAATAAGGGTAGTGTTGACATTGCTGTTGTCCTCAGGCGGTTTGAGAAAGAAGGGAAGCTTGTTCTGACCGATGAAGAGAAGACCATCGTGGCGAGATATGAGAAGGAACTTCCCCAGGTGCTGGCTAACATCAATGCTGCTGAGACTGAGGAAGAGAAGCAGTCCATTGCCGATGCCTTTAATACCAGTGAGACGATTACCCAATTCGATGCTCTTTTGAAGAGAAACATTTCGTTGCTGGACACCTTTGGCTTCCTGAACTTGATGGATCTTGTCGACTCTCTTGGCGGCGACCGCAAGCTGCGTGACATCATTCTCGCCCAACGCATGATACAGCGAATAGATGGCACGCGGACGCCTCTTGACTCCACCATTCTGGCTTTCGCCGAAGAGAATATTCAACTGCCTGCTGCCCTGACACCTGTCAAAGCGCTCAATGACAAGTACCTCGCCATCCAGCAGCGAGACATCTCGAAATTGCCGAGTCTGAAGACCGCCGATGACGTAGCCAATATGAGTGCTGGTGAGGAGATCTTACGCAAACTCATTGAGCCTTATAAAGGTAAGATCATCCTTCTTGATGTGTGGGGAACATGGTGCAGTCCTTGTAAGGAGGCCCTCTCGCATAGTCAGGAGGAGTATGAACGACTAAAGGATTATGACCTTATCTTCCTCTACCTCGCCAACCGTTCCAGCGATGAGTCATGGAAGAGTGTGATCAAAGAGTATGAAGTGATGGGCGACAATGTCGTACACTTTAACCTGCCCTATGGCCAACAGCAGGCCATCGAGCATTTCCTCAATGTGACGGGTTTCCCCACCTATAAGCTCATTGACCGCGACGGAACAATCCTGGATGTGAATGCCGATCCCCGCAACCTCGAAGCACTTGCGCGGTTGATTGAGCAGCTTAAGTGAACTTTTTTGTGTAATCAACTTAATAATTGATGGTGTCTTGCGTATTATAGGTGTATGACACGCTCAGAATTTGAACATATCGCCGCGCAGTTGCGCCAGAGAGTACTGAAAGTCGGACTCGACTTCTTCGGTTCCAGGGACGATGCTGAGGATGCAGCCCAGGAGGCAATGATCCAGCTCTGGCGCTACTGTGAGCATATCGATGCCGAGCGAAACATCGAAGCACTGGCTGTACGAGTGGCAAAGAACTGCTGCGTGAGTATGTATAGGAAACAGCAGCATGTAGCCGACCCACCGAAGGGAACGTTTTCTGATAGGGTTATCGACCTTAATCAGACTACCGGTCCACACGATCCGCAAGTGCAGCTGGAGGCGAAAGAAACACAACGGATGCTGACGGAGACCATCGACCTGTTGAAGCCGCGAGAACGACAGCTCTTTGAGATGCGGGCGGTTGAAGGTCTCTCGGCAGAGGAAGTCTCTAAGCAGACCGGCATACCCAAGGCCTCAGTCGCCGTCATGGTCTCTACAGCACGAAAGAAAGTATTCACAGAACTAATGAGGAGGATGAAGCAATGACAAACAAGGACATACAGAAACTCATCGATAAGTATCTTGCAGGCGAAACATCGCCAGCGGAAGAGAACCAACTGGCTCTGGCTATCCATCAGTGTCAGGATCCATCTGAAGAGTGGCAAGCCGTTAGTATGATGCTCAGCGAACTGACTCTCGGAGAGGCTGAATACGATGCCATCATGGCAAAACGGAATAAGAAACCATCTGCCATCCTGATCACCCTGCGGGTTATCTCGTCCATCGCAGCCATCTGGCTCGTCGGATTGTTCTTCTATCAGCAGAGTTCCGTATCATCACCGGATATCCCATCGAATGAAGTACCTCATCATATCTCTCATTTCTCATCTGGCAGCACCCTAAAGGATGTGTACACAAGCCGTCAGCAACGAGATCAACTCATCAGTTACACCCAATTAAGACAAATGCGTTATGAAAACAAGTAGTTATTTCGGAATCGTATTAGGAGCAGTCCTGCTTCTTACATCCTGTCAGGAAGATGCCAACGTGAAGATGCATACCATCGTCAACAAGGATGGCAGTTGTGAACGTGAGATCAGTTACAGTACCATCATGTCGAAGGAAGAACGTGATTCCATGATGCAAGGCGAAGGAGCGGTGTTGGCCCAGCCCATTCCCTCATGCCTGAACCAAAGAGCTTTCATGGGAACACATACCGAGATCGAAGGCGACACGGTTACCACCACCTTCTCACGTTGGTTCCGCACCCCGGAAGATATGTGCAAAGAAACTCCCTTGCTACTCAATGGCACCCGTCTGCGCTCAACGGCCAAAGTAGAGAAACATTTCCGCTGGTTCTATACCGAATACACCTACACTGAGGTATTCTACTGCGTGGGCGACACCTTCAAGATTGCTCCCACGAACTATGCCGACAAGGACATCGTCAGCTATTGGTTCACAGGTCAGCCGAATATGGTTGAAGGAATGAGCGGTGCCGAGGCTTTACAGAAGATTGAGGGGATGGAGCCCTTCGTGAACAAGTGGCTCAACGATAATCTCTTTCAAACCAGCTTCGACTTTATCGTCAATCACTACGACTCCATTGCCAATCCACCCGTCAGTCGTGAGCGCTTCGTGGAACTTCGTGACTCTTTAGCCCACCACGTGTTGAAAGGTCAGAAAGACATCCTTGATGTCAATCCCCAAGAAGTCATGCAGTCGTTCTTCCACTCAGATGCCTATGCCATCTTCTTCGATGACGAGACACCTTGCGGAAAGGAGCTGAACAAGGAGCTTACCAACAGTCTGAACATCCTGTGGTTCAACGTGCCTTATACCCTCACCATGCCAGGAAAGGTCACTGACACAGGTAATGGAACGCTGCAACCCGACGGAACGGTCTTCTATCCCTTCACCGGTGAGCGACTCATTCCACAAGACTATGTCATCACTGCCACCTCGCATGTCACCCATATCTGGGCCTACATCTTAACACTTCTCGTCATCCTGATCGCCATCGGCAGCTTCCTGATTTCCAAACGTCGTCGGTAAAACATACTACATCATATATCAATAGAGACGTCACAAATGTGGCGTCTCTATTTTGTTCAAAAGTGTTTTTAGGCTACGAACACTCTGTTTATACGCTACAAACACTTTGTTTATACGTCAGAAACACTTTGTTCCCACGTTGGGAATACTTTGTTCCCATGTTGGGAATATTTTGTTCCCATGTTGGGAACTTTTCTTAACGGATAATCTTTCTGCTTTGTTTCTTCCCGTTTACATCCGTGGTCTGCTCAATCACAATTCCCTTTGAGGTGTTGTTGTTGATGCGGCGACCGGAGAGGTCGTACAACTTACTGTCAGACGACTGTGTAGGAACGACCTGCTGAATGCCGGTGGTCTGCTCGGCACTGAACTGCCATGCATCGAACTGCACCTTCTCGGCAGCGGTGAAGACGAAATAGACATCATGAACACCTTTGAAAGGAGTAGGATCAATGTTCGTGTCATGCTCTTCCATGGAAGTAGAAAAGAAGTCGATAGTGGCAGCAGGCTCTGCTGTCTTCTTGTCGAGACGGATCTCCAAAGTACCGGTACCCTGAGCAGTGAACTTGAACGATTGTGCTCCCTCTTCACCGAAGTCGGCATTGCGTACCATGGTCCAAGCACCTGGTTTCATGGCTACCTGCAGGTTTCTGGAAGCATCATTACCGAGTGTATTGATCTTCGTATCCTTTTCGATGTTCTTGTAGTCCTCGTACATCACCCCGCCACTGTTGGCTGTTGTCTCAGCCTGCTGCAGATCGTAGGGGTTCAGGTTTTTGATAGCGGTGACACCAGTAAGGTTCTGATTAACCGAACTGATTTTCTGCGTTTCCTCATCTACCGTAGCCATATTGACGCAGATGGAGCGGTAGCCGTCGCAACTGCTGTCGATGGCTTTCCCGTCCTGCATACTCTTCATCAGGGGAGCCCAATGGTAGAGATAGTAATAGTTGCCCTGGAATTTGTGCAGATGGGAATGGTTGTTGGGCGAGGGGAATCCTGGATGCTTTCCACAAACGCCTTTATACTCCCATGAGTCGGGATTCATCGGATCGTCGGAAACCATATAGCACATCGTACAGGTGTTTGGCTTACCGATTTTGATGTTCTGTTCTTGCTTATATGCGTTCCATTCGGCATCCTTGCGTTCTGCCCACGAAGAGCAATAGGTATAGACGAACTTACCGTTCATGATGTTCAGTTCGCTGGCCTCGAAGTGATAGGGTGCAGGAATCCTGGCGGGCTTGCCATCAAGAGCCGTCATTGACGCATCGAGCTTGGCAAAGAGGGCGTTGTTGGGCTGTAGGGTATTACCTTTTTCATTGGGGTCGCCACCACCGAAGGAGATCCATCCCGTACCGTTCTCATCAATCACCACACCGGGGTCGAAGATCCATGAACAGGGAAGCACGCCCGGTGTATCCCGGTTAATCATCGAATGGTTCAGTGGTGATGTCCACGGACCAACAGGCGAATCAGCCTTCAATACACCCACACCATGACTGGTATTGGCAAAGTACAGGAAGAACTCCTCCTTGCCATCCTCGGTGGTACGCCAGGTCACTGATGGTGCCCATGAGTTCATAAAGCCTTTGTACCATGGGTTACCCGTCCATTTTGAACAGATCTTCTGCACGTCAATCGTTCCATGGAAGGTCCAGTTCACCATGTCATCGGTTGACAATACCACCAACGACTTGATGTCACCATAGCCATTCCCGTCTTTCTTGTTGTTCTTGATGAACTGCTGGTGGTCGTTGGAACCATAGACGTACAGTCGTCCGTTATAGTCCAATGCCGTGGGATCGGCACAGAACACACTGGCACTGATGGGATTGTTGTTGTTATCAGCCTTGTAATTCTTGGCTATGCTTTGAGCATGTAAGGAGACCGCATGGATCTGCAAAAGTAAAATAGTGATAGATAGAATAATACGTTTCATGTTAATACTTGATGTTTTAATTGCTTGACAAAGATACATAATCTGACAGGAATTACCAAATAATCCTGGCATAATTCCAGAAAAAGGGAGTTTTTTATCCGTTTCTTTGGCATTCTCCCAGATTATGCTTATTTTTGCCTTCTAAAACCAAATCATGATCACATCGTATGAAAAGACTAACGGTTATATGTGCCATTGCACTATTGGTAGGTTGTACTACTAAAACCTCGGAAATAGATAATCAGGTTGACAAACTCTACGACAGGATGTCGCAGGAGGAGCGCATTGCTCAGTTGAGGAGTATGTATATGGACGACCTCTTCGATGAGCAGGGAAAACTTGATACCACGAAGTGCCGACAGCTGATTCCTAACGGCATCGGTCATTTCTCACAGTTTGCCAGTCAGAAACCCATGGATCCCAATGTGCTGCGCGACCGTGTATCTGCCGTCCAGGAATGGCTGATGAATCATACGCCCAATGGTATTCCTGCCTTGTTCCATGAAGAGGTGCTGACGGGTGTGAACACCTTGGGTGCCACCATCTATCCCCAGCAAATCGGACAGGCTTGTTCGTTCAATACCGAACTGGCGGAACTGAAGACCTATCAGACAGGTATTGCCATGCGTAAGATGGGTGGTGTACTGTCGCTTTCACCGATGGTGGATGTGTGTCGCACACCGAGTTTCAATCGTTTGGAAGAATCGTATGGCGAGGATGGCTACCTTTCTGCTGCCATGGGCGTGGCATTTGTCAAGGGCTTACAGCAAGGCGACCTCAAGAAAGGGGTTGGTACCTGCTCCAAACATTACCTGGGCTATGGCGGCGGTGGCGATGCCGAGGAGAAGGAACTCATGGAAGAGATCCTGATGCCCCACGAGACCATGATCCGTCTAACTGATAGTAAGGCCGTGATGCCTGGCTATCATGCCATGCTTGATGAAAAGGGCGACACCGTGAACTGTGTGACCAACAGTAAGATTCTCAAAGATATCCTTCGCGACTATCTCGGCTTCGACGGAATGGTGGTGAGCGACTATACCGCTATCGACCAGATACCTAATCTACAGAGTCCTGTAGAGAAGGCAGCAGCTGCCATCAATGGGGGCTGCGATGTTGATTTCCCGCATGGTGCTAACTACAAATATCTGCAGGAGGCCATTGATAAAGGACTGGTGAAGCCTGAGACATTGGAACGTGCCGTGAAGAACGTGCTCAAGTATAAGTTCCGTGCTGGCCTGTTCGATAAGGATCCCTATCTGTACGCCTCAGAGAAGACTCAATTCGATTCTCCCGAGGAGCGCAAGACGGCTTACGATATCGCCACACAATCCATCGTTCTCTTGGAGAACAACGGTATCCTGCCGCTGAAAGATAATCAGAAGATTCTCCTTACAGGACCCAATGCGAACTCCATGTGGGCCATGTGCGGCGACTACAGTTACCCTGCCATGTCGTACTTCTGGAAGATGTTGGAGGATGTAGACAAGATGGACCAGCCGCATGTCGTCACGCTCCTTGAAGGCATGAACAACTACCTTAATTCTACTTCGCCCATCAAGCCTAGTGAGCCTACTAACCCCATCCTCTCATACTCCCGCGGCTGCGATTGGACCGAAGAGATCGAAACCATCTTCAACAAGGGCGGTGATGAGCGTGCCTGGGACTATGATATCCTGCACCGTAAGGTCAATTCCGGCGAGAAAGCCGATAAAGCTGAGGCTCTCCGATTGGCCCAACAGGCAGATGTGATCATTGCTGCGGTGGGTGAGAACGTGATGCTCTGCGGAGAGAACCGCGACCGCCAAGGACTGCGTCTGCCGGGTAAGCAGGAGCAGTATGTCAACGAACTGCTGGCAACGGGTAAGCCCGTGGTGTTAGTGGTCTTTGGCGGTAGGGCACAGGTTATTTCCGGTATTGCTGAGAAATGTGCGGCAGTCATCCAAGCCTGGTATCCTGGTGAGGAGGGTGGAAATGCCGTGGCAGATATCCTCTTTGGTAAGGTGTCCCCGTCGGCCAAGCTCTCCGTGAGCTATCCGAATACCGAGATCAATACCCCCATCTGTTATAACAACCCTTCATCTCTTGTTTCTAACTCCACACTCAACGCCCCATACTCCTCACTCATTCAGTGGCCATTTGGCTACGGACTGAGCTATACGACGTTTGAATATAAGAATCTGAAGGTGGATAAAGAGGTGAAGACAAGCGCTAAGGAGGTGAACCTTTCGTTCGAAGTGACGAATACAGGAAAGATGAAGGCTGATGAGATTGCGCAGGTGTATCTGTCGCCTTCAACAGCCGACCAGCCAATCCGTCCCATCCAACTGCAGGGCTTTGCCAGAGTATCGTTGGAACCTGGTCAGACCAAGACGGTGAAGGTGAAGCTCTACACCGAGCAACTGGGCTTCTACAGTCATGAACAGCAGCGCCAATGGAATATCCTGCCCGGTACCTATATCATTAAGGTAGGGGCATCATCAACGGATATCCGTCTGCAGGAGAAAGTAACCTTGACGGGAAAGGCGGTTAGTAAACCGTTGCGTGAATATTATTTCTCAGAGAGCAAGGTGGAATAAACTTATTCCGCCTTCTGACAGCACCAACGGGTTACCTTCATCATCACGGCCATGCCGGGAATCTCTTTCAGAAGGTAGTACTTGCCGCTCGACCGAACCAGTCGACCCGACAAACCTTTCAGCGGACCGTGTGTCACCACCACACGGTCGCCTTTCTTTAGTTTGGCTTCGCTTTCGCTGAGGAACTTCTTCATGAGGAGGTCGGGATTACACATAATCATGAACTCCTGCATCTGTCGTGCGGGAATCTGGTAGAACACGATGCTACCACGACTCTTGCGGATGATATAGAAATGTCCTTGATAACGGTCTTCGAGAAGCGACTGTAACTCCTTGTCGTCCATCTGTTTCTTGATGAACAGCAGGTTCGAGACAACAGGGCGCAACTCATGCCGGCGCTTCCCTTCACGATCGATGAAATCCACGTTCTGCATGGGAACGAAACTCTCCACCCCCTTTTCCGTGAGATAATCAGTCATCTCCTTCTGGCGCAAGCCAAACAGCTGTACGCCATACCAGGGAGTGGTGTCCTGATCGTTCAGCGCCCCCTCATCATATATCGGCTTCTCATCCATCATCTCTTGCCTCTTGCTTCTTGCTTCTTGCCTCTTGCCTCTTAATTAAAACTCACTCGTAAAGTGGAACTTGATATGCTCAAAGTCCTGCTGAGCCATCTGCAGCACATACCCGCTGTCGGCTAAGAACACATCGCGTCCGTCCTTGTCCTTAGCCATATACTGGTACTTGCGTTTCTTGAATGCCTCCAGCTCTTTCTCGTCATCCGACTCAATCCAGCAGGCTTTGTACAGGTGTACGGGTTCCCAGCGGCATTTGGCGTTATATTCGTTCTCCAAGCGGTACTGGATTACCTCAAACTGCAGCTGTCCCACCGTACCGATAATCTTCCGGTTGTTGAACTGGTTGACGAACATCTGCGCCACACCCTCGTCCATGAGCTGATCGATGCCTTTGTTGAGCTGCTTGGCTTTCATCGGGTCATCGTTCTCGATATATTTGAACATCTCAGGCGAGAAGGAGGGCAGACCGCGGAAATGGAGTTCTTCACCTTCTGTTAACGTGTCACCGATCTTGAAGATTCCGTTATCGGGCAGACCGACGATGTCGCCGGGCCATGCTTCCTCGATGGTACTCTTTCGCTGTGCCATGAATTGGGTGGGGGAGGAGAAACGAACTGTCTTGCCTTGTCGTACCAGCAGATAGGGCTGGTTACGGACGAACTTTCCGCTGCACACCTTACAGAAGGCGATACATGAACGGTGGTTAGGATCGATATTCGCGGTAATCTTGAAGATGAATCCCGTGAACTTCTGCTCCTCAGGCGATACCATACGCTCCTCTGCCTTGGTGGGCTTCGGACTCGGTGCGATCTCCACGAAGCAGTTCAGCAGTTCCTGTACACCGAAGTTGTTCAGGGCAGAGCCGAAGAATACGGGTGCCACCTCAGCCGAACGGTAGGTCTCCACGTCAAAGGCAGGATACACACCATCCACCAGTTCCAGATCCTCACGCAATTTCTCTGCATCTTGCTCTCCAATCACATCATCAACATACGGGTGAGAACTCCCCTCGCCCGTTGGAGAGGGGTTGGGGGTGAGGCTTACCTCCACCTTCTCCGTTACCCTCTGCTTGTCGGGTGTGAACAGGTCGAGCTTGTTCTCATAGATGTTATACACTCCTTTGAACTTCGCTCCCTGGTTGATAGGCCACGACAGCGGTCGTACCTTAATCTCCAGTTCGTGTTCCAGTTCATCAAGTAGGTCGAACGGATCACGTCCTTCACGGTCCATCTTGTTGATGAAGATAATAACCGGGGTGTTCCTCATACGACACACATTCATCAGCTTACGAGTCTGTGCCTCCACACCCTTGGCGCCGTCAACCACGATAATAGCGGAATCCACAGCCGTCAGCGTGCGGTAGGTATCCTCGGCAAAGTCCTGGTGACCCGGGGTATCGAGGATGTTCACCTTATATTCAATGCCCGACTCCTCTGGCGTATAGTCAAACTCCATGACAGAGGTAGATACCGAGATACCACGTTGTTTCTCGATATCCATCCAGTCGGAGGTAGCTGTCTTCTTGATCTTATTACTCTTCACCGCACCGGCCACCTGGATCTGTCCACCAAACAGCAGGAACTTCTCCGTCAGGGTGGTCTTACCGGCGTCAGGGTGCGAAATAATCGCAAAAGTGCGTCTTCTTTCTATTTCTTGATTCACAATATTCTTATCTTATCACTTATTTAATCATGAAGGTAATCATACCTCTCATTTCTCAATTATAATTTTCAATTGTCAACTTTCAACTATCAATTTGCTTACGCAATCTTTGAGGCTTTCTTCCCAGTAGGGGACTTCTATGTTGTATGTTTCCTTGATCTTGGTCTTGTCGAGCACTGAGAAGTGCGGACGGTTTGCTGGGGTGGGGTATTCCTCGGTGTGCAGGGGTCTTACCTTACAGGTGGTAATACCTGCGATGCGATGAATAGCCTTGGTGAAGTCGTACCAGCTGATCACACCCTCGTTCGAGAAGTGATATACGCCGGGGATGACACCCTTGTTGATGATGGTCATGATGACCTGTGCAAGGTCACGAGCGTATGTCGGCGTACCGATCTGGTCGAAGATCACGCCCAGCTGCTCCTTCTCCTTTCCCAGTCGTATCATGGTCTTCACGAAGTTATTACCGAAGGTGGAGTACAGCCATGCCGTACGGATGATGACACTGTCCTTGCAGAATTTCTGTACACCCAGCTCACCAGCCAGCTTCGTACTGCCATACACGCTGTCGGGACAAGGTGTATCGGTCTCCACATACGGAGTATGCTTCGTTCCGTTGAACACATAGTCGGTAGAGATATGAATGATCCATCCGCCACGTTTCCCAACAGCAGCAGCCAGATAGGCAGGAGCCACGGTGTTCAGCGTAGTACACAGCTCCTTGTTACTCTCCGCCTTGTCCACGGCGGTATAGGCGGCACAGTTCACAATGCCGTCGATCTTATTCTGTGCCACGAACTGTTCCACCGCCAGTTGGTTGGTGATATCCAGTTCATCCACGTCGGTGTTGAACCACACATGTTGTGTATTCTCTTGCTCCAGCAACTGCATCTCGTTGCCAAGCTGTCCTTTACATCCAGTAATCAGTATATTCATCTTTAACTTTTAACTATCAACTATGAACTATGCACTATGAACTATGAACTATGCACTATGAACTTTCATAAACTCGTCATTCAGCATCCCGATAAAGGTGGTGATCTCCTTAATGGCATGCTGTGTGTCAGGACTCACCTCTTTCTTCTGCAACCGCAGCATCATCATACCATAAAGGGCGTTGAAGCACGTCTCTATCTCCGATTCCTCCTTCGTCTCTCCTTCATCGCTTCCTCCTTCCTCCTTCGTCCTTCCTCGTCTTCTGAGTTCCACGATATACGGCAGCACCTTATAATACTCGCTTGTATAGAACGGATGGTCGGTACCGTCGAGCAGTTCGGCATTCAGCTCCTCCAACTGCTGCATCACGATCTTGTTGATCTGCAGATGACCGCTCAGGCGACAGCCCTCCTGGTTCATCATCCGGATCAGATCGCCATACCAGTCGGCCATCTCCTCCTTCTGTTCATCGGTATAGTCAAACCGGTCGATATACTCCCGTCTGATCCTACCCAACGAGCAGTCGTAGGCCCGCAACAGATCTTCCACCTGCCACATATACAGCAGGTACTCCGCAATATTCTTCTTCCTTAATTCTTTAGCTATATACATTTCTCACTCCTCACTCCACATTCCACATTCCACATTCCACATTCCACATTCCACATTCCACAAATCATATCTCGCACCCCCGCGCCTTCGATTCCCCCTTCCCTTTGGGGAGGGCTGGGGAGGGGCTTTCCTTCCTCCTTCCTCCTTCGTCCTTCCTCCTAATAATAGTTCGGCAACTTATACAAGTTAAACACCGTTCCGAAAAGCACGATCAGGGAGAAGATGATCACCACCGAACCGATTACCTTATTTATTATAAGAATACCGCTGGTATCGAAGATGCCACGGATCTTATCCACCAACCACGTCAGACCATACCACCACAGCAGGGCACCAAATGGAATACTCAGATAACCCAGACACATCTCTACGGGATGGTTGGGCACCACGAACGAGAACTGAGCATACATGGCGATGAACAGGAAGATGATCAGGGGATTGGAGAAGGTGACGAAGAAGGCTGTCACGCCGTTGTGTATCAGCGTTCCCTTCTGCTTCCCGCTCACATGCATGTTCTTCATCGGATTACTACGGTAGCAGTAGATACCGAAGGCCAACAGCATGATACTACCAAGGATCTGTAACAGGAACTGGTATCGGGAGTTGTTCACCATGTTCATCACGAACGACATACCGAAACCGGTAATCAGGGCATAGATGATGTCGCTGATGGCAGCTCCGATGCCTGTTACAAAGCCGTACCACCGTCCTTTGTTCAGGGTGCGCTGGACACACAGAATACCCACCGGTCCCATCGGTGCACTGGCGATGATACCAATCAGTATACCCTTAAATAACAGGTTTACAAAGTCTATATGAAAATCAAATGGTAGCATATCGGGTGCAAAGGTACGAATAAGTGAGCGAAAAACCAAATATTGTTTTGTTTTTCCGAACGTGAGTACTTTCGACGAAGTCAAAGTTACGAAAAAAAAAGTCGAACAGCGTGTATAATTCAAAAAAAAACACTAACTTTGCCCCATAAACATTCAAAACATACATAGAAATGAATAATCAGACAGAAATGAAGCCGTATGTAATCGGCTTGGATTTAGGAGGTACGAACTCCGTGTTCGGCATTGTTGACTCACGTGGTGAGATCAAGGCTACCACTGCCATCAAGACACAGGGGTACGACAAGGTAGAGGACTATGTTGATGCTTGTGTGGAGGCTCTTCAGGTGATTATCGACCAGGTGGGCGGTATCGAGAAGATCAAGGCCATGGGTATCGGTGCCCCTAATGGAAACTTCTATAATGGTACTATTGAGTTCGCACCGAACCTGGCATGGGCACACAATGGTGTGGTTCCTTTGGCTAAGCTGTTCAGCGAGCGGTTGAACGACATTCCCGTTGGTCTGACCAACGATGCCAATGCTGCTGCCATCGGTGAGATGATCTATGGTGTGGCACGTGGCATGAAGAACTTCATCGTGATCACGCTGGGAACAGGTGTGGGATCAGGTATCGTGGTAAACGGACAGCTGCTGTATGGTAGCGACGGCTTTGCCGGTGAGCTGGGACATGTCACCATGGTACGCGAAGGCGGTCGTACCTGCGGTTGCGGACGTACGGGCTGTCTGGAGGCTTACTGCTCGGCTACGGGTGTGGCACGCACGGCTCGTGAGTTGTTGGCTACTACCCAGGAACCCTCTCTGCTCCGTGAGATGGATCCCGAGAAGATCACCTCATTGGATGTGTCTATCGCTGCTGGTAAGGGCGACCGACTGGCTAAGGAGATCTACGAGTTTACGGGTCATATGTTAGGTGAGGCCTGTGCCGACTTTGCTGCCTTCTCTTCTCCTGAGGCGTTCATCTTCTTCGGAGGTATGACCAAGGCTGGCAATCTGATCATGGATCCCATCAAGCGCAGCTACGACGAGCATGTGCTGAAGGTGTTCAAAGGAAAGGCTAAGTTCCTGGTCAGCGGTCTCGATGGCGCATCTGCCGCCGTACTCGGTGCATCTGCTATTGGTTGGGAGTTATAAAGTTCTTCGCGAGGCGAAGCGGCAAAGCCGAGCGCAAAGTTCAAAGTTCAAAGTTCCAAGTTCAAAGTATAATACAATTGGACTATTCTAAGGATATAGAGGCAGCGGTAAAGGTGCTGCGAGAGGGTGGGGTGATTCTTTACCCCACCGATACCGTATGGGGCATTGGTTGTGACGCGACCAATGCTGCTGCCGTATCACGGGTGTATGAGATCAAGCAGCGCGACGATTCAAAGGCGATGATCTGTCTGGTTGACAGTGATGTGCGTCTTCAGCGCTATGTGCGTAATGTCCCCGAGGTGGCATGGGACATCATGGAACTGGCCACCAAGCCTACTACGGTGATCCTCGACGGAGCCGTAAACCTGGCACCGAACCTGATCGCTGAAGATGGTAGTATCGCCATGCGCATCACCCGCGAACCGTTCTCGCAGCAGCTCTGCTACCGATTCCAGAAACCGCTGGTCAGCACCAGTGCGAACATCAGTGGCGAACCACCCGCCCAGAACTACTGCGACATCAGTCAGCAGCTCCTCGATGCGGTGGATTATGTCTGTATGTCACGCCGACAGGAGCATAATCCCCACACGCCGTCGAGCATCATCAAACTCACCCGTGAGGGAGTGGTTACGATTATCAGGAAATGACAGATCAACATACCGATATCAGTCATCACACGCCCTTGCAGCGTTTCCTGCAATGGCGTGAGAAGCATATTACCGATAAGCAGTTCACCCTTCTGCTTAGTTTCTTCGTGGGCTTCTTCGCGGCAGTGGCTGCCTATGTGCTCCACTGGATCATCGACGAGATTGGGAAACTGCTCATGGCCGACTTCGATATCTCGTCCATCAACTGGCTGTATCTGTTGTATCCGGTAATCGGTATCTATCTGACTTCCTTGTTCGTACGACATGTCGTTAAGGATAATATCTCACATGGTATTACCCGTATTCTCTATGCCATTTCCCGTAAGCAGAGCCGACTCCGTGGTCATCACTGCTGGAGCTCGGTCATCGCATCTGCCATCACCATCGGCTTCGGTGGTTCGGTGGGAGCAGAGGCACCTATCGTACTGACGGGTTCTGCCATCGGTAGTAATCTCGGACAGGTGTTCAAGATGGACAACCGTACGCTGATGCTCCTTGTGGGATGTGGTGCGGCAGCGGCCATCGCAGGAATCTTCAAGGCACCTATCGCAGGACTGGTTTTCACGCTCGAGGTACTGATGATCGATCTGACCATGGCCTCGCTGTTACCGATCCTGGTGGCGAGTGTCACGGCTGTGCTGTTCAGCTATGTGTTCAATGGTAGTGACTCCCTGTTCGTCTTCACCAATGTAACCTCGTGGCAGCTGGATCGTGTACCGGCGTATATCCTGCTGGGCGTGTTCGGCGGACTGGTGAGTCTATACTTCATCCGTACCATGACGGCCTGCGAGAATATCTTTGCCAAGTTGGGCGATAAGCACTATGCCAAGCTGGTATTGGGCGGTGTGGTACTCAGTACGCTCATCTTCCTCTTCCCGTCGCTCTATGGTGAGGGCTACGGTAGCATCAATATCCTGCTGAACGGTAAGACCGAGGCCGATTGGAACATGGTGCTGAACAACTCCCTGTTCTATGGTAATGGACAGCTATTGGTGCTGTATATCGCCCTGGTGCTGCTCACCAAGGTGTTTGCCACCTCTGCTACCAATGGTGGTGGCGGTTGCGGTGGTACCTTCGCGCCGTCGTTGTTCATCGGAGCCTTCGCGGGTTTCCTCTTTGCCCGTGTGTGGAACATCGAGCAGATCGGAGTGTATATCCCTGAAGGGAACTTCGCCATGCTGGGTATGGCTGCGGTGATGGCTGGAGTGATGCATGCACCGCTCACGGGTATCTTCCTCATTGCCGAGCTCACCGGCGGCTATCAGCTGTTCATCCCTTTGATGGTGGTAAGCATCTTTGCCTATCTCACCATCATCATCTTCGAACCCCACAGCATCTATGGTATGCGATTGGCACGCGAGGGAAAACTCATCACGCACCATACCGATAGGGCGGTGCTCACGCTGATGTCGTTGAAGAGCATCATCGACCATACCTATACTGCGGTGAATACCGATATGAAGCTGGGGGCCTTGGTGCACGCCCTGAGTAGGAGTAAGTCGAACCAGCTACCGGTGCTCGATGATGCGGGAAACTTTCTCGGTGAGGTGGATATCACCAAGATCCGCCATGTGGTGTTCCGTTCCGAACTCTATCAGCATTTCACGGTGGCTCAGCTGATGTCACCGCCCGCCGCCATCCTGGGTGTGAACGACTCGATGGAGGAGGTGATGGCGCAGTTCGACCGCACCCATGCCCAGATGCTACCCGTGCTGAACACCGAAAACCATTTCATTGGCTACATCTCCCGCACCCACATGTATGCCACCTACCGCCAGATGGTTGCTGACTTGTCTGCCGAATAATTCGGCAAATTGAAAATTAATTGCATTGAATTTTGTCACGACTCGGCCAATCATGCAAGCATGTTGGCTCTCGCTGCTCCAAAAATTGATAATTGAGAATTGAAAATTAACAAAGCAGTATTAACAACCTTTGCCTTCATCTTCCTTGCGGGTTCCGCTTTCGCCCAGAAGGAGTATAAGGGCGATGGACCAGACGACTACCTGCGACTGGTTCCGCTGGGAGCGACAGTCGCACTAAAGGCATGCGGTGTGCAGAGCAGGGACGACTGGCAGCATCTTCTCTTGAATGCTGGTGTTTCCACACTGATTACAGCTGCCACCACCTATACCCTGAAGAACACCATTCATGATACTCGTCCTGACGGTACCGACCGTCATGCTTTTCCTTCTGGTCATGCTGCCATAGCATTCTCAGGAGCCCATGTCCTTTTTAAGGAGTACAAGGATGTTAGTCCGTGGATCGGTATAGGAGGATATGCAGTAGCTACGGCGGTCTCGTGCGACAGGGTTTTTCGTAACCGTCATCACTGGGATGATGTGGCAGCTGGTGCTGCCATCGGCATTCTCTCCACAGAACTGTCGTACTGGCTGGGCAGCAAATTATGGCCTACCAACAAAGAAAACCTCCAAGTTTCCGTCACCCCCTCATCCCTTCATCTTACCTTCCACCACCCCCTCTAAAACCCTTTCTCACAGAATATTTTTTTTTAATCTCACACAGAACCGACAGAGCAGCGAGCGCAGAACCAAGTTGGCTTGTGTTATGCCAAGTCGTGATGGAGGAAGGCAAAGCCAAATCACAGAAATCACAGAAATAACACTTTTGACTGGTCGCCTTCGGCGAGAAATTCTACAAATCTTATTCAAATTTTGCAAAATTATTATTTGTTTAATTTGGTTCAGATTTTGTTCAATTTCTTTGCGTAGCAAATCCTTCTGGTAATGGAAAATCTGCAGAATCTGCATAATCCGCATGAGGATTGTCACGCCGCATGGCAGGCGTAGCCCATTTCTGTGATTTCTGTGATTTCTGTGTGAAATAATAAAACCATGATTTCTGTGTGAGATTAAATACCTTTCTGTGGGAAAAAGTGTATTCTTTTGATTTCGTGACACGATATCAAGTAATTTCTTTGTTCAATAACAAAAAAAGCAGTAATTTTGCACGCAGATGATAAAAGAAGACCTCAGAATCGTATTCATGGGAACCCCCGAGTTCGCGGTAGGAACCCTGCAAGCCCTGGTGGAGAACCACTATAATGTCGTGGCGGTTGTCACCCAGCCCGATAAGCCCGTGGGACGCCATCAGGACACCCTTCAGCCCCCCGAGGTGAAGAAATATGCCCTGGCACATGGAATCCCCGTATTGCAACCGGTAAAGATGAAGGATCCCGCCTTCGTGGAGGAACTACGTAGCTATCAAGCCGACCTCCAGATCGTGGTGGCCTTCCGCATGCTGCCTGAGGTGGTATGGGCCATGCCACGCTTCGGCACCTTCAATGTCCATGCCTCCCTCTTGCCACAGTACCGTGGGGCAGCACCCATCAACTGGGCAATCATCAACGGAGAGACGCAGACAGGTGTCACCACCTTCTTCCTCGACCATGAGATCGACACGGGCAGGATCATCCTGCAGAAACCGTTGCCCATTCCCGATGAGGCCGATGTGGAGTATGTCTATGATGCCTTGATGCACCTCGGAGCAGAGATCTGTCTTGACACTGTCAACCTGATCATCGATCATGACGGTCAGGTGAACACCATCGCTCAGGAACAGCTCTCCCAGGAAGATCACTCGAACAAGGAACTCCATCCCGCCCCGAAGATCTTCAAGGAAACCTGCGAGATCAACTGGGAGCAGTCGGCCAAGCAGGTGTACGACTTCATCCGCGGTCTCTCACCCTATCCCGGTGCATGGACCACCCTTGTGTCGGAAGACGGTAAGCGAACGGTCCTGAAGATCTTCAAGACCGCCAAGACCACCCTCACCACCAGTCTGGCAACAGGCGCACTCAAGGAAGAGAACAAGCATCTGTATGTAGCGATGCAAGGTGAACTCCTGGAACTCCTGGAGCTCCAGCTCACGGGCAAGAAACGCATGTCCGCCCGCGACTTCCTCAATGGATTCCGGGCGCTGCAGGGCGCAGCCCTTAAAGTGAATAGTGAATAGTGAACAGTGAATAATTTGCTGCCGCTGTGGTGATTGGCGCATAGATCTGGCGTAAGCCGAGAAGAAAAATAAGCCGCCCTTTTGATGGGGCGAGCTTACCTTAATGAACGAGCGACGAGGAGGAGCGGTTAAGTCTCCCCATATAGGGGGAGATTTAGAGAGGGTGGATGTTTCTTTTGCCTCTTTTCTTTGCGCCAAAGAAAAGGAGGGGAAGAGAGGTTTCTTTTCTCTGCGCCAGAGAAAAAGAGGGTAAAAAAGTTTCTTTACAAAGAAAAATAATTATTAGAGAATTGGTAGTGATATTTTATTTTATAAATTTCGACAAAGTCAAAATTTCATGAAAATAGCAGTAGCAGGAACGGGATATGTCGGCCTATCCATAGCGACATTACTCTCCCAACACAATCAAGTAACAGCAGTAGATGTCATCCCCGAGAAGGTTGACATGATCAACAACCGTCGTTCCCCCATTCAGGACGACTACATCGAGAAGTATCTCGCCGAGAAGGAGCTCAACCTCACCGCCACCCTCGACGGTGCTGCGGCCTACAAGGATGCCGACTATGTTGTCATAGCCGCCCCCACCAACTACGACCCCTTGCGGAACTTCTTCGACACCCATCACATCGAGGATGTCATCAATCTGGTCCTCTCGGTGAACCCCAATGCCGTGATGGTCATCAAGAGCACCATCCCCGTGGGTTACTGCCGCAGTCTGTACGTCAAGTACGCCCAGAAGGGAGTCAAGCAGTTCAACCTCCTCTTCTCTCCCGAGTTCCTTCGTGAGAGCAAGGCCTTGTACGACAACCTCTATCCCTCTCGCATCATCGTGGGCTACCCCAAGGAGATCAGCGGTTTCAAAGAAGAGAACGAAGCCATCCGCAAGGTTACCGATGTGGAGAAGATGAAGAAGGCTGCCGAGACTTTCGCCTCCCTCTTGGTCGAAGGCGCCATCGGTCATCCCGAGAATGCTGATAAAGGAATACCTGTTCTCTTCATGGGCATGAAAGAGGCCGAGGCCGTGAAGCTCTTCGCCAATACCTACCTCGCCCTGCGTGTGAGCTATTTCAACGAACTCGATACCTATGCCGAGGTAAAAGGACTGGATTCTCAGGCCATTATTCAGGGTATCGGACTCGATCCGCGTATCGGAACCCACTATAACAACCCGTCGTTCGGTTATGGTGGCTACTGTCTGCCCAAGGACACGAAGCAGCTGTTGGCTAACTACGAGGATGTGCCGCAGCAGATGATGTCGGCCATTGTTGAGAGTAACCGCACCCGTAAGGATTTCATTGCCGACCAGGTGCTGAAGAAGGCAGGCTACTACGATTACACCACCGGCAGTCGTTACGATCAGGCCGTGGAGAAGCAGGTCACCATCGGCGTCTTCCGTCTCACCATGAAGTCCAACTCCGACAATTTCCGTCAGAGCAGCATCCAGGGTGTAATGAAGCGCATCAAGGCCAAGGGAGCCACGGTCATCATCTATGAGCCCACCCTCCAGGACGGCACCACCTTCTTCGGTAGTCTTGTGGTGAACGACCTTGCCAAGTTCAAGGCCCAGAGCGATGCCATCATCGCCAACCGCTACGATTCCGTCCTCGACGACGTAGAGTCCAAGGTCTACACCCGCGACCTCTTCCGCCGCGATTAGTTTCACACAGAAAATATTATTTATCTTCCACGGATATTATTAAACTCACACAGAAATCACAGAAATCACAGAAAGGCCATGCGGCGTGACAATCCTCACGCAGAGACGCAGAGATCGCAGAGTTCTCACAGAGAATTATTTTTGCGCCAATCACTTTGAGAATCAAATTTCTGTGATTTCTGTGATTTCTGTGTGAATTATAAAACAAGTTTTCTCAGTGAGCCATATAATTTGTATAATTTTGGATAAGATTTTGTCGGATTTCTCGCCGAAGGCGACCGGTCAATAGAATTATTTCTGTGATTTCCGTGATTTCTGTGTGAGATTATAATTTTCAATTTTCAATTCTCAATTATCAATTTGATAATTCCGTGTGCTTTTGCTGCTTTGAACCTTGAACGCGCTTCAGCGCTTTTGAACTTTGAACGGCAGCTTGCTGCCCTCCGAACGGCCGTCAGGCCTTTGTTTTTCCTTTATTTATTTGGCATTCTCCCAAAATTATACTAATTTTGCATCCAAAATAAGTATTGTTCTGCGAACCCGATGGGTTCCCATGCGGAGGCGTACCTGTTTGTCATGCCATCCTGCTTCCATAAGTAGGATAAAAAAAGTATGTCTGCGCCTCCCGTAACCAACTCATAAAAAGTAATCCCTATACGTGAAATAGTTTCCGTTTTTCCGATTCTTTTTCCGTTTCTTCCGTTGTAAGAGTATGAATTGCGTAAACAAATTCCTTGAGATATACAAACGTGACCCCGAAGGCACCACCTTCTGTCCCTACCGTATCTGTCCCATTGGTGCCCATTCCGACCATAACCTCGGAAAGATCACCGGCTTGGCCATCGACAAAGGTATTCACATTGCCTATTCCCCCAAGCAGAATGGGGTAGTGGAGATGGCCTCCCTGCAGTTCCCCAAGCGAGCACAGTGGCATATCGCTTCCGTGCCCGCCCAGAAACAAAACGATTGGGCTGATTATCTGCGCGGAGCTACGCTGTCACTTTCCAGGCACCACCGACTGTCAGTGGGTCTTTGTGGCGTGATCGAAGGTTCCCTGCCCATTGGTGGTCTCTCCTCCAGTGCGGCCGTCATCATCAGCTTCCTCACCGCCCTCTGTAAGGTGAACAATATCCAGCTCCCCCAACAGGAGATCATCGATATCGCCTATGATGCCGAACTCAACTACGTAGGCGTCAGCGTGGGTAAGCTCGACCAGAGCTGCGAGGTGCTCAGTAAGAAGAACCATCTGCTCTATCTCGATACCAAGGACAACCATTACGAGCTGATTCCACAGCACCCCGCGATGAAACCCTACAAGATCGCCATCTTCTTCTCCGGACTGGAACACAGTCTGGCGGGCTCCAAATACAACATGCGTGTCGATGAGCTCCGTGCAGGTGTCTATGCCCTCCAGGCCCTTGCCGGTATGGAGTACGGAAAGTTCAACGAGGCCAACGCCCGTAACGTACCCCGTGAGATCTACGAGCAGTACAAGAACCGTCTGCCCGAGCCCTGGGCCAAGCGTTGTGAGCACTGGTACACCGAGTTCGACCGTGTAGAGAAAGGCGCCGAAGCATGGCGTAGAGGCGATATCGAGACCTACGGCAGGCTCTCCTTCGAATCCGGTTGGAGCAGCATCCATAACTGGGAGTCAGGTGCCCCCGAGCAGATCCGTCTCTATGAGATCATGACCCAGACCGACGGCATCTATGGCGGTCGTTTCTCCGGCGCCGGTTTCAAGGGCTGCTGCATGGCCCTCATCGATCCCGCCTACGAAGAATCCATCACCCGCCGCGTCACCAACCTCTACCTCACCTCCTTCCCCCATCTGAAAGATAAGTATCAAGTGTATATCTGCGACAGCGCAGATGGCGTTATCCTTTAACCTCACACAGATTATATTTTCAACCTCACACTGATAGTATTTTTACCTCACACAGAAATCACAGAAATCACAGAAATAATTATTGCGCCAATCACTATGAGATTCAGATTTCCGTGCTTTCCGTGATTTCCGTGTGAAATAAAACTAGTATTCCGTGTGACAAAATATAAAAATGAATCAAAACGAAATAACATACGAGATACGTGGTGCTATATATGACGTTTACAAAGCACTTGGCCCAGGTCTCTTGGAGTCTGTCTACGAAGAAGCATTGGTTTACGAACTTGAGCAACGCGGCCTAAATGTGGAGCGGCAAAAACAAGTACCGATTAATTACAAAGGTAATCTGTTGAATTCAGAGCTGCGATTAGACCTATTGGTTGAGGATAGTGTAATCGTAGAACTGAAATCAGTTGAGGAAATGAAGAATGTGTTTGCTAAACAACTTCTCACTTACCTTCGACTGATGAACAAGAGTGTAGGAATTCTTGTTAACTTCAACACAGATAATATACTCACCTCAATGAGTCGCATAATGAATTAGCATAGAAATTTCTGTGTTTTCTGTGATTTCTGTGTGAAATAAAAATAGTATTCTTTGTGTGACATGAACCTTTTTACAATTTGATAAGATGAAATGTGTTATATTAGCAGCGGGATATGCAACCCGATTGTATCCTTTAACCCAGAACTTCCCCAAGCCCCTGCTGGAAGTAGCAGGCAAGCCCATCCTCGACTGGCTCATCGACGACATGTCCCAAACCGGACTCATCGATGAATACATCATCATCAGCAACCACAAGTTCGCCCCCATCTTCCAATCCTGGGCCGACTTAAAGTTCAAAGTTCAAAGTTCAAAGTTCAAAGTATTGGACGACGGAACGTCGTCCAACGAAACCCGTCTCGGCGCCGTGAAGGACATCCAGTTCGCCATCGACCAGCTCCACTTAGACGATGACCTCCTCGTCATGGCCGGTGACAACCTCCTCGACTTCAGTCTGAGCCACTTCATCCGCTTTGCCAAGGAGAAGAACGCCACCTGTGTGATGCGCTACTACGAGCACGATGAAGCACGGCTCCACAAGACCGGTGTGGCCGAGATCGATGCCGACGGTCGCATCCTCTCCATGGAGGAGAAGCCCGCCAACCCCAAGAGCAACTGGTGCATCCCCGCCTTCTACTACTACACCCGTCAGGACGCCCGTCTCATCAAGAAAGGCATCGACAGCGGTTGTGGCGTTGACGCCCCCGGCAGCTTCATCGCTTGGCTCTCCACCCAGACCACCGTCTACACCTACGAGATGCCCGGCCGCCGTTACGACATCGGCACCCTCGAAAGCTACGAGGCCGTCAAGCAAACCTACACCGGTCCTACAACATAACTTAAACCTTACCGATATGTTTACATTACTCAACCTTCCGTATCAGCAGGAAGCATTAGATCCTGTGATCAGTGCCCAGACCCTGTCGTTTCATCATGGCAAGCACCTGCAGGCCTACGTAGATAACCTCAACAAGCTCCTCCCGGGGAGTGAGTTCGAAGGCATGTCACTCGAAGACATCGTGAAAAATGCTCCCGCCGGAGCCATCTTCAACAATGCCGGTCAGATACTCAACCACGAGCTGTATTTCAAACAGTTCCGTGCAGTCAGCGACGCAGCCCACGAACCCACAGGAGCCCTTGCCGCACAGATCGTCAAGCAGTGGGGTAGTTTAGACACCTTCAAGACCGACTTCGAGTCAAAGGGCGTCAGTCTTTTCGGCTCAGGTTGGGTATGGCTGTCCGCAGAAGCAGACGGCACGTTGGTCATCACCCAGGAGCCAGGAGCGTCCAACCCCATCGCAAAAGGTCTCACCCCCCTCCTCACCTTCGATGTCTGGGAGCACGCCTACTATCTGGACTACCAAAACCGTCGTGCCGCCCATCTCACCGCCCTCTGGCAGATCATCGACTGGCAAGTCATCCAACGCCGCTACCCCTCCCTTTAACCCCTCATCTCTCACAGTATCCCTTTGACCTTAGACCGAGTCGTGACAAAAGTCAACGAAGTTAATTTTCAATTTTCAATTTGATAAATCTCTGAGATCTGTGTACGTTATAAAACTCTGCGCCCTCTGCGTCTCTGCGTGAGAATATAAATTTCCGCCATTTCCGCCCTTTCTGCGGGACATAAAATTTAAAAATTCAGCGGGATATAAAAATCTGTGAGATCTGTGAGATCTGTGTGCGAAATAAAATTTTCAATCTTCAATTTGATAATTCTGTGAGATCTGTTTGCGAATTAATAATTTCCGTGTGAGACAAAACAATAATTCTTAAGAAGATTTCAAAAGAAACGTTATAGGAGCATGTCAAAAGAAATAGATAGTTATAAGGTTGAACTACCTGATCCAGATCTGTCATCTTTGGCCGACAAGATTGTGCAGGTGATAGAAGAAGGCAAGCAGGCCTTGGTTATCAGCATTAATCAAACAATTAAGAATACATATTGGAAGATAGGTCAATACATCGTAGAGTTTGAACAGCAAGGCGGTGCTCGTGCTAAGTATGGCTCGTCATTGTTGTCGAATCTTGCTAAGTTGCTTAGGGCAAAGGTAGGGCGTGGATACAGCCATCCAAACCTGAACAACATGCGTAAATTCTACCTGCTGTATCCAAATTTTCAGATATCTGATAATTCAGCCCCAATTATTCAGACATCTGAAAAATCTGCATCAACATGTCAGACGTCAGACAAGTTGACTTAGGATGCCAAGTAGGATGCCAAGGGCCAGGTTCCTGACATCAGCATTCCTTCATATTTAAACAGATCCTCTCATGGTGAATTATGATTTTAGGAATCTTTTAAGCGCGTATGAATTCGAGTGCTTCTGCCGAGACTTGATTAACAAACATGAAGGACTTGATTTGGCTAATTTTGCAGAAGGGAGAGATGGCGGTATTGATTTGCGCTATACACATGGTAAAGGAGGTATCGTAATAGTTCAAGCAAAACGCTATAAGGAGTACAATGAGCTGATATCAAAGCTAAAGAAGGAGGTGGATAAGGTTAAAAGACTGAATCCACAACGATATATGCTCACAACATCTGTTGACTTGACTCCTGCTAACAAGCAGGAAATAATAACCTTATTTGCTCCTTATATAAAGAATGAGAATGATATATTAGGCAAGCAAGACTTGAACAAGATACTTGCATTATATCCTACAGTTGAACAACAATATTATAAACTTTGGCTTACTAGTACATCCATTTTGTTCAGCATATTAAAGAAAAATGTTATCAATTGGACGGAATTTGAACGTCATGAAATTGAAGAAACAGTAAAGACTTACGTGATGAATGACAGTTTTGGTGAAGCACTTAATAAATTGCTTAAAAACCGATATGTTGTCATTTCTGGTGAGCCGGGTATTGGAAAAACTACACTTGCAAGGATGTTGGTCATAAATCTTTTATCTGATAAGTTTACTACATTAACAAACATCGATCAATATGAAGATTTTTATTATACTGATAGCCAAATAGACGATTTGGTAGGAGTGATGCAGGAAGGCAGAAGACAAGTGTTCTTCTTTGATGATTTCATGGGAAGGATAGCTTTTGAAGACGGAGAAAAGAATTTTGACAACAGAATAGTAAAATTCATAAAAGCATGCCAGCAAAAGAAAGACAAGTTGCTGATTCTAACGACACGTGAATACATATTACAACAAGGACTTATTCATTATGCCCGCTTCAATGATGGACAGGGTTTAGAAATGTCTAAGTGTATAGTTGACATGGGTAAATATACTCGATTCGTGCGAGCACAGATCCTATATAATCATCTTGTGGCCAATGAAATCCCACAGTCATATATTAACGCTTTATTGAAAGACAAGAACTATCTAAAGATAATAGACCATAATCATTTTAGCCCACGGATTATTGAGACGTTTCTTGGTAAGAAAGCTCACGAACACTGTGCTCCTGATGATTATTACAAAACCATAAAAGGTTTCTTTGACCATCCTGATAGTGTGTGGCTTGATGCCTTTAAGCGTCTTAGTGATGTTGGACGAGAAGCATTGCTTGTTTTAAGCACAATGAACGGGATTGTTTTGTTCGATGACTGGAAAGAGGCTTACAATTACTTTTTTGATGAAGTGCATAAAGAAGCGAACTATCTTGATGAACAACTGTGGAAAGAAGCAGTTAAGATGCTTCAAGATAACTTCATCAAGATAAGAAAAGGGGTACAAGGACTTTATGTAGACTTCTACAATCCTGGAGTAATTGATGTACTAACTCGTTTCATTAAGGATAATCAAAGTACTAAACGTTTGCTTTTGGACCATACATATTTCGTAGAGCAAGTTTTTGGCGTGTTTCGTGATGACCGTCGCATTAACCCTCACGCCAACGTACCAGTAGAACTGTATTCTTCTTTTGTGGATGCATTCGACAAATGCTGGCACAGCTTTAGAAGTTGCAATACTAGTCTCTATTATAAGGACGAGAAGAGGGATGAGTCTTATGTGCGTAGTCCACAGTCCAAAACAGCAGTTCTTAGTTGGTTGTATTATGACTATCAAACAATGCTGTCCACAATGCCAGGTTATGTTGAGCAAAAGATGACGATGGATATTATGACGGATAACATGGAAGACAATCTTGCTTCACAACTTTCTCTTCTAAATAGAGTGAATATTAGCGAAGTTCATCTTGACATGGATCTTCTCTTTGAGAACTATTTATATAGAATTATGGATAGTGCGGATCTATTGTGTTTTGTAGAATCGGTAGAAAAAGTTTTTCCTGATTATGTTGAATACATTGAATCCGAAGAGTTTTGTTCAATGGCTGTTGAATACCTAAAACAAGATCTGGACAATACAAGTGATGATGATTTAGAAGAACTGAATGATATAGTACATAAGCTTTGCGAATACATTCCAGAATTGGAATATGAGCCTGTTACAGAAGATATTGAAAAAGCTTACAATGCCTACAATGATTATATTGAGAGCAGGGCTGAAGAATATTATGAAGACTATCACCACGGTTATAATGATAGACACGGTGAGGACTCGTATCTAATAGACAATCTTTTCTCTTCACTAAAACAATAAGAATATTAGTGTTATAAACCATAAAACACAGTTTACTCTTAAATATTTAGCAATAGATTTGTTAGATTTGAATCAGATTTTGTTCAATTTCTCTGCGCAGCAGACCCCATAAATCTGTGCGATCTGTGCGATCTGTGCGATCTGTGTGACCTAATAATTTTCAACTTTTGGAGCAGCGAGAGCCATCGTGCTAGCATGTTTGGCCGAGTTGTGACAAAAGTCAACGGAGTTAACTTTCAACTTTCAACTTTCAATTTTCAACTTGATAATTCTGTGTGACGATAAAACAATAATCGTTCCGTTTTCGGGCCACCTATATAGATTCTATAATTATCAATGAATAACAGTTCAGTTAAGATATCAGCGATGCCAGGTACCTGATCCTGCCATCAATGTTACTATGTTACAAAAGAACAACACGATTCAGTTAATTAGGGCACTTGCTATAATAGCAGTGGTCATGATTCACACGACCCCTTCTGGAATGTATCAAGTGTTTTGCAGACCATTTATAAATTATGCAGTAGCTACATTCCTGTTCTTATCAGGATTTCTCACTAAGATAGATAATGATAATTGGATCTCATTTTACAAGAAACGTATTAAAAGAGTTCTTATTCCCTATTTAATCTGGACAGTATTATATACTTTGTCATCAAAGAATATTGGCAAACTTCCAAATAATCTTATTACGGCTAAAGCAGCAGCGCCCTTATACTACATCTTTGTTTATATACAATTCGTTTTGCTTACACCTTTAATGGGGAAGTTGGCAAAATCTAAATTCTGCCATCTTGGGTGGCTTATTGCTCCTGTTTCTGTGATAGTGTTTAAGTATTACTGGTTGTTGACAGGAACCCAGTTGAATTCGCATATAAATTTGATATGGGTTGATTCTTGTTTAGGTTGGTTTACTTTTTATTATTTGGGTTTGCTATTGGGAAACGGAATTATAAAAAAAGAGTACTCACTAAAGGTGTTAATGATCTTCTATCTTGTTTCTATACTCTTTCAGATGGCAGAGGGCTATGGTTGGCTATTACTTGGCGAGGTTAATTGTGGATCTCAGGTCAAATTGTCATCTTATCTGACAAGTAGCTTGTTCTTGCTCATAATCTACTCTATTCTGCAAAAAGGGTGCGAGTATAGGAATAGTTTGATACGTGTGATTGGTGATTATTCGTTTGGCATTTATTTGTGCCATATTATGGTGCTAAGGTATGTAACAATCCTCAACGCAGTTCCATATCCTATTAATTCTGCAATCGTTGTCCTTTTAAGTCTTTTTATTTGCTACATAGGTGATAGATTTTGTGGAGGTAAAGTTAGTAAAGTGATAGGTTTTAGATAATAAGTTATAGTGTCATTTGTTATCTAAGGAATTAGTAATAGATGAATAAATATATACAATTTGCAAAAACATACACCAATGCTTTTCGATGGCTTATCAAGGAGCGTAGCATCAAGGAACAAGTAGCCATGATAAGAACGTGCGGAGGTTCATGCTTTATGCAATACTTAAATGATTACCCTAGAATTAAGCATAATTATTTGACAGTCCTATCTAGGCTGAAAGAAGAACACAAAAAAAGGAAGTTAAGAGTGTGTTTCTTGGTTTCAGAGCCAGCAAAATGGAATATGCAGCCTTTGTATGATGAACTCTTGAAAAGTGAAGAGTTCTTCCCCTTCATCGTTGTCACAAATGTCAAGAACTTGCACAATCGACTATCCTATAAACACATTTTGGAATTCTTTTATAGTGTTGCTAAGAATGTAGAGGTTGGTTGGGATGAAACATCAAAAGAAGGTGTTGAATTAAAGCAGTTTTCGCCAGATATTGTTTTTTATCAGCAGCCTTGGTATATATATTCCAATCAAGATATTCCAGTCGTATCAGACTTTGCTCTTCCTTTCTATGTTTCATATGCGATAGAAGATCCTTATGTCGTTGCTAAAAGCCATCTTTTAGATTTTTACAGTTTAGTTATCAAATACTATTGTTTTAATGAAACATATATAAGGTATTTTTCATCCGCCTGTCCTTTTAAGATCAATAATTTAGTTTCAATTGATGGTCATCCTAAGCTGGATGTATATGCTGATTATCATTCTCAGGATTATACTCATAGAAGTGTAATATATGCTCCACACCACAGTCTCACACAATCCTCATTAAGATATGGGACTTTTTTTTGGTCTGGGCAATTTCTTTTGAATTGGGCAAAACTCCATCCTGAGATAGACTGGGTATTCAAACCTCATCCTAGGTTTAAGCTTTCTTTAGCAGAAGTGGGTATGGATCAAAAGGATATAGATGCATATTTTAGCGAATGGAGTAAGATCGGAGTTGTTTATGAGGATGGTAATTATTTTGATATTTTCAAGAATTCAAAGTGTATGATTACTGACTGCGGCGCTTTTTTAGCCGAGTTTTTACCTACTGAGATGCCTATTATTCATATGCTGAACAAAAATGCTGGAGAATATGCACCAACAAATGTTGAAATAATGAAAAGCCTCTACAAGGTTTATAATGTAGATGAATTAGCTAGAACCCTTGAGGATGTTGTTCTTAACCAGAACGACCCGTTAAATAATGAGAGAATTGCAATGATGGAAAAAGTTGGCATAAAAGGTTTTCATGCAAGTAAGAACATAATTGATGATATGAAGAAACTATTATCCTAATAGAACCAACGTTCTTTTCTTGTTAGTCCTTATTACTATAATTTTATGATGAAAACAAAACTATTATATGTACTTGTTAGTTCACCAGAAGATAACTATCTTGAGATGGCTCACATCTCTATCACTTCGGCGAAGTATTATATGCCAGACTGTCACGTCGTTCTACTGGTAGATGACCAGACGGATCGCTTGATGGATGATAATCGTCGGAAAATACTCAAGAATGTTGATGAGTATGTGGTAGTTCCACTAGAAAGCAATATCAGTGCTCATGACAGATCAAGGCTTGTCAAATGTGGAGCGCGACAATATGTAAAAGGTGATTTTTTGTATATTGATACGGATACAATCATTATAAAACCTTTATATGAAATAGATCAAGTTGAAGCATCTATAGCAGCTGTTCGAGACTCACATCTTGACTTTTCAAATAGTCCAAATGGGTATTTTAAGTTTTATCTGGACCAGTGCAAGGTTATAGGGTATACAGTAGAAGATGATGCTGTCCTATTTAATTGTGGTCTCATGTACGTGAAAGATGATGATATTGCACATCGCTTTTATGAGATGTGGCTTGATGAATGGAAGAAAGGGAACGATAAAGGGATGCCAAAGGATCAGCCTTCTGCCATGAAGGTTAACAGCCAGATGGGACGCATCATTAAAAAACTCGATGATAGATGGAATGTGCAGCTCATTCGCGGTATTAGGTATATGAAGGATGCAAGAATCTGTCATTATTTAGTATCCGATAATAATAATATAACAAATCCTTATTTTTTGAATTCTGCATCTTCATTCAATTCGTTGAAGGAAGATTTGGATAATGTAAATAACGAGTTTTATACGAAATTGATTAAGGATCCTTTATCTGGTATCGGTGAGTTAACTATGCTCATCTCTGGCGATGAGATCCTTTTTCGAAAGACACATCTTTACACAGTGTTACGTTATTGGTATTATCATAAACGAAACAGGTATAATAGGATTCAATCCATTATGACTGCTTTGTTAAGTATCACTAGAATATAAGATCGATGGTTCTTGAACATGATTCTTATTTCCCAGCAAGAACTTAGATGATTTGTAGAATGAAGAAGTTAAGACCATTAGTAAGTATTCTCGTTCCAGTTTATGGCGTAGAAAAGTATATTGAACGTTGTGCCATTAGTCTATTTGAACAGACATACGAGAACTTAGAGTATGTCTTCGTTGATGATTGTTCTCCTGACAATAGTATTCAAGTGTTGGGGGACGTTTTAGTAAAGTATCCTCAGAGAATTAATCAGGTGAAGATAATTCACCATAGCCATAATAGGGGTATCTCTGCTGTTCGTAATTCATTGGTTGAACATGCCTCAGGAGATTTCGTGTTTTTTGTTGATTCAGATGATTGGGTTGAGATTACTTCTGTTGAGCTATTGGTAAATAGGCAGCAAGAAACTAATGCTGACATTGTTACAGCCCGTGCCTATTTTCATTTGCCCGATTGTACAGTTGAATACCCAGATGGTGGATGGAAAGCTGATAAAGAAACAGCATTAAAACAATTATTACGTCAAGGTTTGAGCCATTCTTTATGGCGAAGGCTTATTCGGACCTCTTTATTCATAGAGAACGGTATAATGTTGCGAGAAGGGGTAAATATGGACGAGGATTTATACATGACAGTTTTTTTGTTTTACTATGCCTCAAAAGTTGATGGGCTTGATGCATTTATTTATCATTATAATCGTGAAAATGGGGATTCATACATGACGAAATATCTTGATTATTATTATTTGCAAGACCAACGATTAGAATCAATCAATGGAATTATTCATTTCTTTGAAAAACGAGACCAAGAGTGTCATGATATCACCTGTGAGTACAAAGTTAAGAGTTTATATAAAATAGTGGGTATCGCAGCTGACCACAATGACAAAGATAGGTTTGATTCAACGATTAAGGAACTCAATAATTATCGTCAGTATTGGGATGCTATAAAATGGAATTATTCATCATTAAGATTGATGGAATATAACTATTATTCTTTTAAGTTGTTTTCTCCGATTCTTAGTCTTGCAAGGTCGTTATATCATATAATGAAACAATAAATATTTATTCTGGATATTAGGTTAATAGATTGATAATTAGTATAATGAAAGCATTAATCTTAAACTCAGGCCTCGGCCACCGCATGGGTGTAATAACAAAGGAGCACCCCAAGTGCATGACCGAGATATCGTTCAAGAACACCATCCTGAGCCGTCAGCTCCGTCAGTTGGTGTCATTTGGTATTGAGGAAGTCGTAATGACAACAGGCTATTACGACCAGGTTCTTGTTGACTACTGCGACAAGCTGCACTTACCTATTAATTTCACCTTTGTCAACAATCCGATGTACGCGGAGACGAACTATATCTACTCCATCTACTGTGCCAAGGAGGCCTTGAAGGATGACGATATTATCCTGATGCACGGTGACCTGGTGTTCGAGAGTCTGGTTCTGGAGTCTGTGAGTGACAGCCCTGTGAGCTGCATGGCAGTCAGTAGCACGCTTCCCCTTCCTGAGAAGGACTTTAAGGCCGTTATCAAAAACAACCAGATTGCGAAAGTCGGCATCGAGTTCTTCGATGACGCCATGGCCGCCCAGCCCCTATATAAGATCAAGAAAGAAGACTGGCTTGTATGGCTGAAGAAGATAGAGGAGTACTGTGAGAATGACAACCGCAAGTGCTATGCCGAGAATGCCTTCAACGAGGTTAGCGACAAATGTAAGATCTATCCCTGCGATGTCAAGGATATGCTATGTGCTGAGATCGACACCCCTGAAGACCTTGAGGTTGTCAGCAAGCGAGTAGCAGAGATCAATGAGCGCACGGTCTATATGTGCTTTTCTGCCGAGTACATCCATTCCGGTCATGTAGCCATCATCAACAAGGCCCGCCGCCTTGGTCGTCTGATCATCGGTATATTGAGTGACGAGGCTGTAGCCAGCTACAAGCGCTATCCCCTGATTCCCTATGAGGAGCGCAAGGCATTGTTCAGCAATATGGCCGGCGTGGAAAAAGTTGTCGAGCAGAAGACGCTTTCCTACAGGGAGAACCTGGAAGCCTTGAAACCTGACTACGTGGTTCACGGTGATGACTGGAAGGAGGGCTTCCAACTGCCCATCCGTCAGGAGGTCTGCGAAGTTCTCGCAGAATATGGTGGCAAGCTGGTGGAATACCCCTACAGCAACGACCCCAAGTATAAGGAACTGGATGCCAAACACCGAGCAGAGGCCTCCATGCCTGACATCCGCAGAGGTCGCCTGAGAAAGCTTATCAATATGAAGGGGCTTGTAACCGCCATGGAGGCCCATAGCGGTATCACCGGTCTGATCGTTGAGAAGACCAAGGTGCTCCAGGACGGCAAGACATACCAGTTCGATGCGATGTGGATCAGCAGCCTTTGCGACTCCACCGCAAAGGGCAAGCCCGACATTGAGCTGGTTGACATGACCAGCCGCTTCCGTACCATTGATGACATCATGGAAGTGACCACCAAGCCCATCATCTTCGATGGTGACACGGGTGGCCTGACGGAACACTTCGTCTATACGGTCCGCTCTTTGGAACGCATGGGAGTATCCATGGTGATTATCGAGGACAAGACCGGTCTGAAGAAGAACTCCCTGTTCGGCACCGAGGTGAAGCAGACACAGGACTCTATAGAGAACTTCTGTGCCAAGATCCGAGCTGGCAAGCATGCGCAGAAGACCAAGGAGTTTATGATCTGTGCCCGAATTGAGAGCCTTATCCTCGAGCGTGGTATGGAAGATGCTCTTGAAAGGGCTTTCGCCTTCAGCGAAGCAGGTGCCGATGCCATCATGATCCACAGCCGCAAGAAGGATCCTGCAGAGATATTTGAATTTGTCGAGAAGTTCCGCGAGAAGAACAGCACCACGCCTATAGTGGTTGTGCCAACCAGTTTCAATACCGTTACTGAGGCTGAATTCAAGGAGCGTGGTGTAAACGTGGTTATCTACGCCAACCAGCTTACCCGTACAGGCTTCCCTGCCATGCAGGATGCCGCCCGCACCATCCTTGAGAACCACCGTGCGAAGGAATGCGATGACAAGTGCATGTCCATCAAGGAGATTATCACCTTAATACCAGAAGAATAATGATACGTCCACAATTCTTTTATGATACTTTAGCCGGTTATGGCATTGACTTCTATGCAGGAGTACCAGACTCTTTGCTGAAGAACCTGTGTGCCTACATTACCGACCATGCCGATGAGAGTCATAATATCATTGCCGCCAACGAGGGCGGTGCGATGGGCCTGGCGGCAGGCCACTACCTGGCTACCGGTCAGATACCTGTAGTCTATATGCAGAACTCGGGTGAGGGTAATATCATCAACCCCTTGGCTTCTCTGACCGATCCCGATGTATATAACATCCCTGTCCTGCTGGTGATAGGTTGGCGCGGCAAGCCAGGTGTCCATGACGAGCCCCAGCATGTGAAGCAGGGCAAGGTGACAACAGGTCTGCTCAATGTGATGGGCATCGACTATACCGTCCTTTCCAAGGAAGAGGACAAGGCCGAGGCACAGATTAAGAAGGCGGTCACATACATGCAGTCAACGAAGAACTGCTATGCCCTGGTTATAGAGAAAGACACCTTCGATACCTACACCCTCAATTCTCAATTCTCAATTTTCAATTTTCAATTGAGTAGGGAGGAGGCCATTCAGACAGTAGCTGCTGCCCTTGGCGAGAAGGATGTCATAGTCTCCACGACAGGTATGATCAGCCGTGAGCTCTTTGAGTACCGCACAGCTAAGAACGAAGGTCATGAGCGTGATTTCCTGACTGTAGGCTCCATGGGTCATGCCTCGCAGATCGCCCTTGGCATAGCCATGGAGAAACCCGACCGAAGGGTTTGGTGCTTTGATGGTGACGGTGCCACGATCATGCACATGGGCAGTATGGCCATTGTTGCCAGCAAGAGTCCGAATAACTATATACATGTCGTCTTCAACAACGGTGCCCACGACTCCGTAGGCGGTCAGCCCACAGTCGGCCTTAACATCGACCTTCCAGCCATTGCAAAGGCCGTAGGCTATAAGCATATAGTCAGTGTAGATAACAAGGAGGATTTGGAAAAAGAACTATCAACTATCAACTGTCAACTGTCAACTATAGGAGGTCCAATTTTCTTGGAGATTCGTGTAAGGAAGGGTAACCGCAAGGATCTCGGGCGTCCTACTACAACCCCCATTCAGAACAAGGAAGCGCTGATGGCATTCCTGAAAGACTAATCTTTGATATCAAAGGAATACGTGTGAAATGAATAGCCAAATAATATATCATGGCTTCGGTCATTTAGGTGATGCTTTGGAAGGCAGTAACAAGGTCCTGCTTGTATGTGACTCCTCCTTCCCGTATCTGAACATCAAGGCCGACATTGAGGCCATGGATGTTCCTTACGTCGTATTCAGCGACTTTACCCCCAATCCGTTGTATGAGGATGTATGCAAGGGTGTTGACCTGTTCAACATCACGAAATGCGACACAATCCTCGCAGTGGGTGGCGGCAGCAGCATGGATGTGGCCAAGTGCATCAAGCTCTACTGCAGGATGAACAAGGAAACGCTTTATCTTGAACAGGAATACAAGGATACCGGCATTAAGCTGATCGCCATACCCACCACAGCTGGAACGGGCAGCGAATCCACGAGATATGCTGTCATCTACTATGACGGTAAGAAACAGAGCGTGACTCACGACAGTATCATTCCAAATGTTGCCATATTGGAGCCGAAGGTACTGAAGACCCTTCCCCTGTACCAGAAGAAGTGTACGATGCTTGATGCCTTGTGTCAGGGTATAGAATCCTGGTGGAGTGTCAACAGTACAGACGAAAGCAAGGAGTATTCGAAGATAGCTGTTGAGACCATCATGAAGTGGTGGAGGGAGTATATTTTTGAGAATACTGATGAATCTGCCAAGCATATTATGGAGGCTGCTAACTATGCTGGCCGTGCCATCTGCATCACGCAGACCACAGCAGCCCATGCCTTCAGTTATAAGATAACCTCTTTGTACAAGTTGCCTCATGGTCATGCAGTTGCTGTTGGGTTGCCTGAAATATGGCAATATATGATTGAATACATGGAGAAGTGTATAGACAGCAGGGGAAAGGAGTATCTTGCAAATGTCTTTTCGGATATTTCTAAGGCAATGGGCCGTGAAACCCCAAGTCTGGCAATCAAAGCGTTCCGGCAGATGCTGAAGGAAATGGAAATATCTCATCCCGTTGCTACAAACAAGGAAGAAGAATTGAATATCCTTTCACATTCTGTAAATCCCATTCGGTTGCGAAATAACCCTGTGGAATTGAATGAAGAAACTATAAAGTCAATTTATGATATAATAATTTAACTAAGAGATAAGACTATGACAGGAGAAATAATCATTGAAGGTAAGCCCTTCAGTTTTGAAAGACTTCCTTGGAATTACAATGAAATTCCAGATACAGCGTATAGTCAAGACTTGGCAAAGGAGTGCTTGTTCTTGGTCAAGAAATTATTGGACGATAGGGGTATTCCATTCATGTTGATGCATGGCACCCTTCTAGGTGCTTATAGAGATGGTAACTTTATTCCTCACGATAATGATTTGGATTTAGGTATTTTTGAAGTTGATGACGAACGAATGAAATCCATAATACCAGACATGTATGATGCTGGCATTAAACTCTGCAGATATCATTATGGTATCATCTATTCCTTTATCTACAAAGGATTGATCTGTGATATTGATGTCATTCAGAAAGCTAAGTTCCCTTATGGATTTAGGTATGTCCGTGTTTTAACGGAGTTAGTACCTAAAAAACTCCTTTCTGATGTGGCGAGTCATGACTTTCTGGGTGCTTCTTTCCTTATTCCTAATAGAGTAGAAGATTTTCTTGCCTATGAATATGGAAAGGATTGGAGAGTTCCCCGCAAGGGTAGATCAGCTAAGATATCACCTCTATGGATGAAACCATTTAAGTTTGTAAAAAGGGCATTCTCTTTTATTCGTAGGAAACTTCATTTACGCCCTGAAAGGAATACGATGGAAGAATAGTATCATTACATAATAACTTTCTTTCACATAGGGAATACCCTTTTCAAATTAGTTGTAACGGCATTGATAGAATATCATGTTGCATTAACGAAAGTCGAAAGAAACAGAATCGCAGATTTGATAGTAAGCAGAGTGAGGAAGAAAAAATTCATCCATAATAAATAATTAATAGGCTATGGCGAATGAAAAGTGTAGAATAATCGAACTACCAAAATTTGTTGATGGAAGGGGGAACTTATCCATCATAGAGGAGTATAAGCAGATCCCGTTTAAAATAAAGCGTACTCATTGGGTGTATGATGTTCCTGGAGGTGTTGAACGAGGGGGACATGCTTTTAAAAGGAATGTGGAATTCATAGTAGCTTTGTCTGGTAGCTTTGATGTTATTGTAGATGATGGGACGCATAAGGCTGTGTTTCCATTAAACCGTTCATATTATGGATTATTAGTTCCTTCTGGCTTATGGAGAGTAATGAATAACTTTTCGACAAATTCGTTGGCTTTAATACTATCATCTGTCGAATATGATGAAAATGATTATATTTTAGATTATGAAGACTTTAAAGAATGGATCAAAGGATAAGAGCATGACAGTTTTCGATTGCAGTCTTTATACATTGGATAAGAACCACTATCCAGAAGGGAATCTTACTTACGTATATAATAATGTTCATATTCCTTTTGATATTAAGCGTGTATTTTATTCATATGATATTCCAGGTGGAGAGTCTCGTGGCGCTCATGCACATAAACTTTGCCATCAGTTCTTAGTGGCTGCCAGTGGCGCATTTGAGGTTTTACTGGATGATGGAACAAATAAAAGGACAGTATTGCTTAATAGACCTTTTTATGGATTACACATTCCACCAGGTATTTGGGCTTCAGAGCAAGGCTTTTCTTCAGGTTCAATTTGTTTGGTGTTAGCCTCGGAAGGTTTCTCTGAAGAGGATTACATACGTGATTATGATGAGTTTCTTAAATATGTTGAAATGAAATGATCAAGTTTTTAGATTTACAAAAGATAACAGAGAAGTATACCAATGAGATTCATGAGGCAGTAAATCGTGTCGTGGATTCTGGGTGGTATCTTCAAGGGGAGGAGAACAAACGTTTTGAACAGCACTATGCTGAGTATATAGGAACAAAGTATTGTGTGGGCTGTGCCAACGGTCTTGATGCTCTCATTTGGATATTCAGGGCATATATAGAGTTAGGTGTGATGAAGCCAGGTGACGAGGTAGTAGTTCCGGCCAATACTTATATCGCTACAATCCTCGCCATCACAGAGAACGGTCTGAAGCCTATTCTTGTAGAGCCCAAATTCGATACGCTTGAAATAGATGACGACAAAATTGAAGAGGTTATCACTCCCCGTACCAAAGCAATCTGCATTGTCCATCTCTATGGCCGTTGTGCCTATACAGAAAAGATAGGGAATCTATGTAAGAAGTACAACCTGAAACTGGTTGAGGATAATGCGCAAGCCCATGGGTGCTACGCGCCAATTGAAAATGGAAAGTTGAAAATTGAAAATTTGAGACGGACAGGTTCTCTTGGTGATGCAGCTGGGCATTCATTCTATCCGGGCAAGAACCTTGGTGCCTTTGGAGATGGGGGAGCGGTAACGACAAATGATGAAGAGTTAGCTAATGCTATTCGTGCTTTAGCAAATTATGGCTCTACTCGCAAGTATGTTTTTAAATATACTGGTAGGAATAGTCGATTGGATGAGGTACAGGCAGCAGTGTTGGATGTAAAACTTAAGCATTTGGATGAAGATAATGCACATCGGCAGATGATAGCCAACTATTATTATGATCATATCACTAATCCTTTGATTAAACTGCCAAGGCGTCTTCCTGATTCCAATAATGTTTATCACCTCTTCCCAATCCTTTGTGAGAGACGTGACGAATTACAAAAGTATTTATCTGAGAACGGTGTTCAGACATTGATTCATTATCCGATTCCTCCCCACAAACAGGAGTGTTATCAACAATGGAACGATCGATCATATCCAATTGCAGAGCAGATTCATCAGCAGGAACTGAGTTTGCCAATAAGTCCTGTAATGGATGAAAAAGAAGCCAGTATTATATATAGTATTATTAATTCTTTTTTGGGGTGACCCCTTAATCAAGACTATTTAAATATGTGATATTATTATAATGATTTTGACACGACACTTTCTTTATACGAGTTGAATTGTTGTTTTTATAGATATAGCCTCTGAAGCGTGTAATTAGAAAGATGAAGCATTTTTGATTAATCAGAATAATAACAAGGAATAATGAAAGAACCACATTTAATTGACCTCCCCAAGTTTCTCGATGAACGAGGAAACCTTTCGGTGATAGAGGAAATGGAGGATATACCCTTCAAAGTGGAAAGAACCTACTGGATATATGATGTCCCGGGCGGTGAGGCTCGTGGAGGGCATGCCTATCGCCAGAATCAAGAGTTTATTGTAGCTCTTTCTGGTAGCTTCGATGTTATACTTGATGATGGCAAGGAAAAGAGGTCCTTTCACTTGAACCGTTCTTATTATGGATTATATGTGCCAAAAGGGATGTGGCGTGAGATGGAAAACTTTTCAACCAACTCATTAGCTTTGGTTTTGTCTTCCACCAAATATGATGAAAATGACTATATACGTGATTATCATGAATTCTTAAAACTGAAAAGTGATGAAGAATAATAGTGTATATGACTGTACAATTATCGAACTGGACAAGCACCATAGTGACAGAAAGGGGAACCTGTCTGTTGTGCAGAACGGCGATACTATTCCTTTCGATGTGAAAAGAGTATACTATTTATATGATGTTCCCGGTGGTGAGAGCCGTGGGGCCCATGCACATAAAGAGTTGTCACAGCTGATTATTGCAGCCAGCGGAAGTTTTACAGTAACTCTTGATGATGGAAAGGTAAAACGCTCTTTTTTGCTGAATCGGCCCTATCAAGGATTGTTAGTGGTACCAGGTATTTGGCGTGATCTTGATGACTTTTCATCGGGAAGTGTTTGCATGGTGTTAGCTTCTCATCCCTACGATAAAGAAGACTACATTCGTAATTATGATGAGTTTTTAGAGTATAAGAAGAAATGATACATCGATTAGCAGATTGTATGAATCCGAATGTGCCTGAGAGCACAAATGTATGGCAGTTTTGTGTGGTGCTTCCCAATTGTAGGATAGGGGAACATTGTAATATATGTGCCAATGTACTCATCGAGAATGATGTGGTAATAGGTAATTATGTTACCATCAAGTGTGGTGTGCAAATATGGGATGGAATAGAATTAGAAGATCATGTGATGGTTGGTGCTAATGTGTCATTTACTAATGATTTATACCCTCGTTCCCATAATAAGAATTGGACTCTTATGAGAACAAAGGTATGCAAGGGCGCAAGTATCGGAGCTGGTTCAGTGATCCTTCCAGGATTGACGATAGGTGAAGGTGCAATGGTGGGGGCAGGATCTGTTGTCACTAAGGATATACCAGCAGGTGAAATCTGGGTTGGTAATCCTGCCCGTTTTTATAGAAAAATTGATGAATAATTATGAGTATACCTTTTTTATCATTAAAAGACATTACAGCGAAATATGCTGATGAGATTCATGAGGCAGTAAATCGTGTCGTGGATTCTGGGTGGTATCTTCAAGGGGAGGAGAACAAACGTTTTGAACAGCACTATGCTGAGTATATAGGAACGAAGTATTGTGTGGGCTGTGCCAACGGTCTTGATGCTCTCATTTGGATATTCAGGGCATATATAGAGTTAGGCGTGATGAAACCGGGAGATGAGGTAATCGTTCCTGCCAATACCTATATCGCTACAATCCTCGCCATCACAGAGAACGGTCTGAAGCCTATTCTTGTAGAGCCCAAATTCGATACGCTTGAAATAGATGACGACAAAATTGAAGAGGTTATCACTCCCCGTACCAAAGCAATCTGCATTGTCCATCTCTATGGCCGTTGTGCCTATACAGAAAAGATAGGGAATCTATGTAAGAAGTACAATTTGAAATTAGTTGAGGACAACGCACAAGCTCACGGGTGTTATGCACTAATTGATAATGGAAAGTTGATAATTGATAATTTGAGACGAACAGGTTCTCTTGGTGATGCAGCAGGGCATAGCTTCTATCCTGGCAAGAACCTTGGAGCTTTTGGTGATGGGGGAGCGGTAACGACAAATGATGAGGAGTTAGCTAATGCCATTCGTGCTCTTGCCAACTATGGCTCTACCCGAAAGTACGTATTTAAATATGTAGGACGCAATAGTCGGTTAGATGAGATACAAGCAGCTGTGCTTGATGTAAAGTTGAAACATTTGAATGAGGACAATGCACATCGGCAGAAGATAGCCAACTACTATTATGATCATATTACAAATCCTCTGATTAAACTACCAAAGCGTCTTCCTGATGTCAATAATGTCTATCATCTCTTCCCGATTCTTTGTGAACGGCGGGATGAACTGCAGACGTATTTGTCTGAGAATAGTGTTCAGACATTGATACATTATCCGATACCTCCTCATCAACAGGAGTGTTATAAGGAATGGAATAATCTTTCTTTGCCAATAACAGAACAGATACATCAGCAGGAACTGAGTTTGCCAATCAGTCCTGTGTTACCATTGCGTGAAGTAGAACTTGTAATTGAAATGGTGAATACTTTTAGTCTGTCATACAAAGGCGTATAAACAGATACTTGCAGTGAAGTCAGTAGGTTGGCTTCTATGTTGTTCGTTTCTCATCTGTTATTATTTATAAAGATAATGACTTCCAAAACCAACGATGATTTTAAAAAAGGCCTGAAAGCTACATCCTTATTTGGAGGTGTACAGGTATTTCAGATTCTAATTTCGATAATTAATTCGAAGTTCGTTGCTATTCTTTTAGGACCTGCAGGAATGGGTATATCTGGCCTGTTGTCTTCTACGACGGGCTTGATAGTATCTGCTACGAGCTTAGGTCTGAGAACGAGTGCTGTTCGGGATATATCATTGGCTTACTCTACTAATGACACGAATCGTTTCAATCGTGTCGTAAGTGTTTTCAGACGATTGGTATGGATTACTGGATTGTTGGGCTTACTTGTGTGTGCATTATTATCTCCATTGTGGAGTCATTGGACTTTCGGCAATTATGATTACACGTGGGCTTTTGTTTTATTATCTGTGACATTGTTATTGGGTCAACTCTCATCAGGCCAGTCAGTGATATTACAAGGTACTCGACATTTTAATTATATGGCAAAGTCGAGTGTCATTGGAAGTGTATTGGGTCTTTTCACATCAATACCTCTCTATTATGTATATGGAATAAAAGGAATTGTTCCAGCTATGCTCATATCATCTGTAACGGGTATTTGTTTAACCTATTATTTTTCCCATAAAATAAAAACAGTGCCGATAAGGTTGAGTATCAGGCAAGTGTTTACAGAAGGAAAGATAATGATGCAACTTGGTGTGTTTATTGCTTTACGCGGCTTTATGGAAACACTATGTGCATATTTAGTTCGTGTCTTTATTGGACATCAGGGAACACTTGAGGATGTAGGGTTGTATAACTCAGGTTTTAGTATTATTGGAACTTACGTTGGCCTTGTTTTTGCAGCAATGACCAATGAGTATTACCCGCGACTTTCTTCTTATTCAAATGACAAGGTAAACTTCAATAAGGCTATTAACCAACAGATGGAGTTGTCATGGTTGCTTTCAGCACCATTGATTGCTGTTTTTTTGGTAATGGGTGAAATAGTCCTTTTAGTTCTGTATTCAGAACGTTTTGTGGGTGCGACTATGATGATCAGTTGGGGATTATTAGGTATATTCTTCAAAGCTCCAAGTTGGTGTCTTGGTTATACATTTATGGCAAAAGGTGACGCAAAGGCATTTTTTTGGAATGAGTTGTTTGCACAACTTATCATGGTTTCCTTAAACATTTTCTTTTATGCTGTTTGGGGCCTTGATGGTTTAGGTGTATCTTATTTAGTTAGTTATGTATTGTATCTTATACAGGTATTTGTTGTAACACGAATTCGTTATGGCTATCAATGCGACGGTGAGTTGTTAAAGGTTTTTATTCCCCAGTTTTTCGTGGCTTTATTTATCTTTTTGGGTGTAGTTATCTTGCCATCTATATATAAGTATATTATAGGTTTTCCTTTAGTCCTGTTTTCATTTTGGCTGTCTTATAGAGAGTTAAATAAACGGGTAGATGTAAAAGGCTTTTTACAATCAAAGATTAGCAAACGATTACGCCATGGAGAATGAGAATCAGTCAAGACCATTGGTCTCTGTTGTTGTTTTTTGTTATAACTCTTCTGTTACAATTGTAGAGACTTTAGATAGTATAAAAGATCAGACTTATCAGCAGATAGAATTAATCATCACGGATGATTGTTCGAAAGATGGAACGTTGGAAATAGCAGAGAAATGGTTAATGAAGAACCATGACAGGTTCAACGATGTTCAGTTGATAAAGAGTTCTCAGAACACGGGAGTGTCAGCTAACGGTAACCGTGGTTGTTATGCAAGTCATGGCGAATGGATAAAAGTTATAGCAGCAGATGATGTATTGTTGCCTAATTGTATAGAGAGTAATATCGAATATGTTTGTATGAATACTCAATATGATTTTGTCTTTTCTAAGGAAAAAGGAATTGGCAATATGGATGCGTATAAAAGATGGCCATTTAAGGATGTCCATGTCTTTTTTGAAGAACTAAGTCATGAAGAACAATATATATTATTATTCCAACATAATTTTCTTCCGACCCCTACTGTCTTTTTCCGTTCTTCTTGTTTCCGTGAGTTAGGAGGTTATGATGAATCAATACCATTCTTAGAGGATCGTCCCATGTGGTTGAAAGCATACCGCGCTCATCTCAATATGGGTTTCTTAAATGAATATACAGTAGCATATAGGTTTAGTAATACATCGATATCACAACGTGAATCAACATCAGAAAAGAAGGTCCTTTTTGAGGATAGCTATAGGAGAATGATGTGTTTGGCCAAGGAGCATAGGAAAAAGTTTTCTATAGGTGCATGGTGGCTTGATAAAACATGTTCAATTACTTCAGGAAGGAAGGTGCCCTTTCTGTTTCTTAATGTATTGAATCCATTTTACTATAAGAATAGGAAAGTAATAAGGTTCTTTAATGATTTCGTCAATTATTCTCGAAAACACAAGTAATTATACGTTTTGATGAAAGAACGAAACTCAAGTGTAGAGATTTTTAGGATACTTGCTATGTTTTTAGTATGTGTCGTGCATTGGAATGGCTGGTTTGTTCCAATGCCTGATTATTTCTCTGCAGATTATTCGGCCGCCAGTATTGGCCAGATCCTTTTGGAATCTATTTCAGTTCCTTGTGTTAATATGTTCTTGATTATATCAGGGTATTATGGCGTTAAACTAAAGGCACGATCATTGGTTAATCTGTTTTTATTAATTCTATCTGTTTCTTTGCCTTTTTATATAGTGAATAGTGTATGGCATCAGACTTTTGATGTTAAATCATTTTTACGTTGTTTCTTGGTCTTTACACATTATGGGTATTTTGTCCAATGCTATGTCATGCTTCTATTTCTATCTCCTGTCATAAATGTGGCAATTGAGAGATATGGAAAAAGACTACTACCTTGGGTCTTATTGTTCTGGCTTATAGAATTCATGATGGGATTTGTATGGACAGATGCCGATAGGTTGGGTATTAATAATGGCTACTCTCTCATACATTTCATCTTAATGTATTTCCTTGCGAGGATGTTATATTTGTATCGTGATTTTATACTACGCATAAACAAAGTGTCATGGCTATGGGGATTTGTATTATGTACAATTATTATATCACTTATGTATGTCTGGATTGGGAAAGAACGAGCATACTCATATGCTAATCCGTTCGTTATAGTGTCTGCTTTTTGTTTATTCATACCATTTCTTCATTATTCATTCTATAATAAAGGGATTAATTGGATTGCCAAAAGGACTTTTACCGTTTATGTCATTCAGATATCAATGCCTGTAATAGGCCTTTTATCTTCCCTTGATGCATATCTACTAAATAATCATTCGTATGTGATTTATTTATTACTATCACTTATAGTTTTATTAATCTTATATGGAGGAAGTATTGTGTATGATTACATTAGGAGCCTTATAACAGATTCAATAACACATTATATACTTGAGAAGAAATTGATAAGAATGTTTGATAATTTATTTAGTTTATGATTTTAGATATTGTAGTTTGTTCTGATAACAACTATATCCAGCATTGCATGGGTATGTTGTGCTCTTTGTATGACAATAATAAGGAACATCATATTATTCTTCATTTCTTGCGAAATGGGGAATTAACAGAAAAAAACGAGAACTTCATTCTTGATCTCACACGGAAGTATGGACATGAGGTACGGTTCTATTCAATTGACGAGTCTCCATTAGAAGGTGTACAGTTCCGTAAAAAAAGGCCCTTAACCATGGCCGCTTATTATAGGTTACTATTACCAGATATCCTGAATCATTTGGATAAGGTTTTGTATTTAGACTGTGACATGGATGTTTTGGGTGATGTCTCAGAACTATTCGAATTGGAGTTGGACGACTACGCTTTGGCAGCATGCTTGGATGACATGCCTCACAATAACCAACACCGACTTCAATTACATATGCAAGTTGGAGAACGCACATTCAATACAGGTATGATGATGTGCAATCTGAAGTATTGGCGAGAACACTGTAGTGTAAAAAAAATGATAGAGTATGCAAAACGGCCTAAGAAGCAGATTCTTCTTCACGATCAGGATGTGTTTAATTATGAGTTTAAAGGTAATTGGTTCTTGTTACCTCCTAAATGGAATAGATTGTCTCATCGAACACAGTGTCTGAATTATGCAGGTTATCAAGAGTTTGACCGCATCGAATATTTGAATAATCCAAAGATTATTCATCATTTTGTGAAACCATGGGTTGACGTTTATAAGCCCAAGAAAAATCTTTATCTGAAATACGTAAAGATGTCTGGATATGAACCTATTGTGTTGAAGCATGTTGGACTGAAAGATAGAGTCGATGCGTATTACACAAACACGCTATACTTTTTCAAAAGATTCATTACGCCTTATATGCCAAATATCATATATCTTCTTTTTTCTGATTTGAAATATATTTTAAAGTTTTTGATGAATCTCATTACAAAAGGCAAACTGACAAGACGTCCAAGAATATTTATATACAAGGCAGAATAGTTCATGAAAAAAATAATTTATTGTATAGAGTCTGTGCTCTATAACACTGTATTTCGGTTGTTCTTGTGGAAGAAACCGAAATATAAGAAGAAGTATCGTATCTCTCTTTGTGGTATGTTCAAAAATGAGGGATTATTCCTTAAAGAGTGGGTGGAGTACTACATAATGATAGGAGTGGACCATCTTTACATGTACAATAACAACTCAGATGATAACTATCTGGAGATTCTACAACCCTATATCGATGAGGGTTTTGTTACTTTAGTAGATTGGACTGAGAACCATGCACAAATAGAGGGTTATAAGAATTGTTTTGACCGTTTTAGAAATGAAACCCAATGGTTAGCTTTTATTGATTTAGATGAGTTCATTGTACCAAGAAAGGATAATGACATCAATGAATGGATTAAAAGATATGAAAGATATCCATCTGTCCTATTATATTGGAAAATGTTTGGAACAGGCGGTAAAATGAAGCATGACGCCAATCAATTAGTAATAGAACAGTATTATATATGCCAAAAAGGTTTTGGACATAATGTTGGGAAATGTATTTTCAATACGGATTATGAGATTGCATATTATAATGAAATCACACATCATTATACATGTGTGTATTATAACCTCTTAGGTATTAGAATTAGGGTAGTGCCCATTAACGTTTTTAAACGTTTCGTTATTAGTGGTTTTTATTACACTTGTTTAGACAGGTATGAACAGGCTTCAATACAATTAAATCATTACTGGAGTAAAGCATGGAGTCTTTATGAGCAGAAAAGACAACGTACTGATGTTTTTTGGAATGTTAATCCCAAAAAGGATTTAAACTATTTTTATTCAGATGAGTGCTTGAATTGTAGTTCTGATTTTACGATTTTCAGATTTGTAATGAAACTTAAACATAGGATTTTTAATATTCAATAAATGGACAATAATATAGTATTAACTCTTTGCATACCTACAAATGGTGCTGTAGAGTGGGTTCGTAATACAGTTGAAGCTATCTATTTACAAAACTGTGACGAGTCCTTATTTGAAGTAATCGTCGTTGACAATGGAGTTGATTCTTCATTAGGTGATATTATATCTACATACAATCATCAAAATTTGTCTTATTACAAAACAGATGTTGAGGGTTTTTATAATCTAATAGTAGCTCTAAAATATGGGAAGGGAACCTTTATAAAAGTATTGAATCATAGAAGTATACTACAGCCTCATTCATTAGGAAGAATGATTGAAGTTATACAAAGATATGAAAGGGAACGTCCTGTTTTGTTCTTCTCAAATTCTTGTTTGGGGCGTCAAGAGTTTTATGAGTGTTCAGATATGGAACATTTTATTAATGTCGCTTCATTTTGGATTACTTGGAGTGAAGGTATTGGTATATGGAATGAAGAGAAGTGTTTGTTAGATACTATTGATTATGATGAGATGTTTCCCAATACATCCTTGTTGTTGAACAACCACAAAGAAAAACGCTATGTTATTTGGAATGGACGATATGAAAGGCAACAAGATGGAGCAGGTAAAGGCGGATACAATTTTTTTAAGGTTTTTGCTGTCGGTTTTTTGGATATTCTTAATGATCTGAGAAGACAAAGTAGGATTAGCATTAAGACCTTTAATAGTGTTAGATATAGTCTTTTTAGGAATTATCTGATTAGTTATTATTACCAACTTGTCGTAAAAACAAATGACAGATCTTTCGATTTGAGCGGCATAAAAGAAAGCATGTCGGTCTATTACCCTAGATACTATTATTGGTGGATGATTCTTCATAGCCATATAGTTTTGAGGTTTAAATCAGTTTTATGCAAATAACGTTTTCTCAATATACTATTAAAAGGGTTAAGATATGGCAACATTATTCTTCGTTGTTTTTTTTATTATAGCTATCGCATATATAGGTGCCCCGAAGAAGGACATACGCTTTATGCTCATGTTTTCTTGTTTCGTTGTTGCTGTTCTGACAGGTATTAGGAATCCATCCGCATGGCCAGATGCGAGTGGGTATATGGATAATTTCTTGCATAACACCAACACGTTATTCACTTTTTCTTTTATGGACAAGCCTTTTGGCTTCACTGAGTTCGGTTTCCACTTCTTAGGAATCATCGTCAAAACCTTTACAGGTAATGGAACAATTTATTTCCTGTTTATTTCATTCCTGACCTTCCTGTTTATATATCTATCATTAGAGAAATACGGATTCTATCCCCTCATTGGCTTAGCTGTGTATATGGGTAGGTTTTTGATAGGAAGAAACTACTGCCAGATTCGTGCAGGATTGGCAATTGCTATCATTATTTATGGAACTAGGTATATTACTGAACAAAAGTTGTGGAAATTCTTGTTGGTTGTGTTGATAGCCTATCAGTTCCACCATTCTGCCATTCTTGCGATACCAGTGTATTTTATGAATAAGGTAAAAATCAAGCATTGGCATATCTATTTGGGTATTGGTATGGCGTTCATCGTTGCTGCTTTCTTCGGTGGTACCATTAAGAACTTTGTGCAGGGATCAGATTATATCAACGATATGGCAAGCTCGTATGTAAAAGAGGGATCAGAAAAAGCGTTTAGCCAGACATTGGCCAACCCGATGATCTATTATCAGGTATTCATCCTGTTTATCTTTACCTATTTGGAAGATAGGTTGAATAAACTCACTGAGCATTACTATACCATTCGGAATGCATATTTTGTAAGTTGTCTTTTGTTGATCGTATTGGTACAGTATGCTGTGTTGGCTGCACGTTCTTCAACCATTTTTGCGACCTACGAGATGATTATGATTCCAATGCTTGTCTTGTTGTTTAAGAAAAAGGATAGAGCCTTCCCTGTCATCATAATAGGTATTGTAAGTACATTGTTCTTCTATTTGAACTTAAATTAATCAGTGAATAATCATTATCATATATCTTTTGTTACTTCCACTTTAAATTCTGGTGGAAGTGAGCGTGTGATCTCTCTGTTGGCTAATGCACTGCAGGAGCGAGGCTATTCGGTTGAGATTATCAATATCAACCGCCATGAGGTGTTCTATCCTATAAATGCAGAGGTTAAGCTAACCTTCGTAGAGGTAGAATGTGGCAGTACCTTTATTGGGAAGAAGATGATGTGGCTGCGGTCGTATATCAAAAAGAATCGGCCGGATGTGGTAATCCCCTTCATGACGGATGTGGAATGCGTGACATTAGCATCTTTGATGGGTGTTCGCATCCCTGTGATATCCTCAGAACGCTACGACCCCCGTGCTTCAAACCTACAGTTTAAAACGATACGTTGGCTGTTCTTGAGATTAACCACCCATCTGGTGGTCCAGACGGAGGATATCAAGTCATGTTACTCAAAAGCTTTGCAAAAGAGAACATCGGTTATCTATAATCCAGTAAGAAACGACATTTCTCACTCCACACTCCACATTAACTCCGTTGACTTTTGTCACGACTCAGCCAAATGTGCAAGCACAACGGCACTCGCTGCTCCAAAAGTTCCACACTCCACACTTAATCAGATAGTATCAGTGGGCCGTTTGGCACCGCAGAAGAATTTCCCGATGTTGATCAAAGCTTTCGCAGCGATTAAGGATGAATTCCCTGATTGGCAGTTAATCATATTGGGCGAAGGACCGGATAGAGAGAGTTTGCAGTTGACAGTTGATAGTTTACAATTGACTGATAGGGTGTTGATGCCTGGAAGATCTGAGCATGTGATTGATGAATTGCGCAAGTCAAAACTGTTCTGTATGTCAACGAATGCCGAGGGTATGAGCAACGCCTTGATTGAAGCGATGTGTGTGGGGCTGCCAGTTGTCTCTACGGATGTTTGTGGAGCGAAAGAATTGCTGCAGAATCCAGAGAGCGGTTTGATAGTTCCTGTGGGTGATACAGAATCGCTGACTGAGGCTCTTCGTAAGGTAATGTGTAATGACGAGATGATGCAGCAGATGGCCGAAAGGAATCTGGCTAAGGCTGAATGGTTTAAACAAGATAGAATCGTTGACCAATGGGAAAAGTTGATTTGTGATGTTGTATCACGATATAATGCAAATAATTGATTTTGAAAGAATAATATGGGAAAAGGAGTAATGTATTACCAGTTGAAAAACCTATCATACCGGATGAGAATGCTCATCCCGAAGAACTTGTATGCGCAGGTTACTTATTATATGAAGTGTAAGAAGTTCTTAAACCTTAAGAATCCCCAAACATTTGATGAACGTATTTGGTGGTTGAAGTTCCATTACTTCAATCCGTTGATGACACAGTGCAGCGATAAAATTGCAGTAAGGGAGTATGTTAAGAAATGTGGTCTCGAAGAGATCCTGAATGATTGCTATGGGCATTATGAGTCGGTTGATGAGATTGATGTGGATAAGATTCCGTCTGAGGAGTTCTTCCTCAAGGTGAATAACACATCGGGTGGAAACCTGTATTGTAAGAAGGATACATTTGACAAAGAGAAAATCCGTCCGGAGTTCTCTGCTTTACTGAAAGATAATTTCTATTGGCACGGAAGAGAGTATAACTATAAGTATATCAAGCCTTGTATCATCGCTGAGAAGGTGCTGAAAGCAGATGATGATATCGGTTTAATTGATTATAAGTTCTTGTGTTTCGAAGGAGAACCTCGCTTGCTGTTCATGGATATTGGTGTGGCCAATGCTGATGGAACCCATGCAGAGGAGTATTATCGTAATATCTATGACATGGATTTCAACTTGGTCAGTGATATGAAAGAAACACGAGATACCTATCGTGTGGAGGATATCAAGAAGCCAGAAAAATGGGATTGTATGTTGGAGTGTTGCCGACGCCTTGCCAAGCCCTTCCCGCATTGTCGTGTGGATCTGTATTATGTGGGTGGTCAGGTGTATTTCGGTGAGATCACCTTCTTCCATGGATCTGGTTACAATGAGTTTGAACCAAGAGAGAAGGATTTGATGGTGGGTAGTTGGATCCCTATGGATCGTTCTTTCCCCAGCAGGTATCCAAAATCTGCCACCTATAAACTTTGATTTCCCATCTTTAGAATAGATAATCATAGAAGGAAGACATGTCGATATCAGTATTAATGTCAGTATATAAATCTGAGAAGGGACCGCTGCTGGAGCGTGCCCTGCAGAGCGTATGGGATGACCAGACGCGGAAGCCCGATCAGATTGTGCTCATCGAAGACGGACCTCTTCCAGCGGAGCTGGAAGAGGTCGTTCAAAGGCTGCAAGCAGCGTTCAAGGTTCAAGAGCAGCAGAGCTGCGATCAAAGTTCTTTGCAGGGCAAAGAGGCAGAGCCGAGCGCACAATTCGAGGTTCAAAGTTCAAAGTTCTTTGCAGAGCAAAGCGGCAGAGCCGAGCGCAAAGTTCAAAGATCAAAGGTATTGACGGTGGTGAAGCTGCAGGTGAATGGGGGACTGACGAAGGCATTGAACGCAGGACTGCAACATGTGACCAGCGATCTGGTGGCTCGCATGGATAGTGATGATATAGCGGCACCTAATCGGTTTGAACTGCAGGAGCGGTTCCTGGAGGAGCATCCCGAGATTGATATCGTGGGCGGCTCCATGCAGGAGTTCGACGATGAGCATGAGTGTCTGAACGTACGGCATTATCCGCAGACGCATGAGGAGGCTTGTAAGTATATCGTGAAGGCGTGTCCGTTGGCACATCCTGCCGTGATGATGCGGAAACGGATGTTTGACGAAGGACTGAAGTATGATGAGCGGTACCGGATGAGTCAGGACATCAAGCTGTGGTATGATGCCATCCTGGCAGGGTACAAGATAGCAAACCTACCAGATGTCTGTCTGTATTTCCGTCAGCAAGGGGATGTGTTCCGCAGGCGGAGTAGGGTAAAGGCGTGGAATGAGTTCAAGATATACATGAACGGCATCTATCGGATGCACGGTCTGTTCACCCTTGCCTATCGTTATCCCATCGCCCGCTACATCTTTAGAAACCTACCACCGAGTATGGTGAAGAGGATCTATGAGAGTGGGATGCGCAAGCGGGTACTGGAGAAGTGAGCGGCTGGTGCCGCGTTCCAAGGGCCTGGCGGCCGTTCAAAAGCAGCAAAGCTGCGTTCAAGAGTGCTGACGCACGTTCAAGAGGCCTGGCGGCCGTTCAAAGTTCAAGAGCACTAACGTGCGTTCAAGAGGCAGTAAACTGCCGTTCAAATATGGAGAAGGTAAGAAGGTTTGAGGATTTAGAGGTTTTCCAGAAGGCAAGGGAGTTATGTAAGAATGTATATTCTATAACGAATCAGGAACCATTCAAAAGTGATTATAGGTTTGTACAACAGATACGTGCCGCAGCTGGATCTGTAATGGATAATATAGCCGAGGGTTACGAACGGAATGGTAACAAGGAGCTCGTAAACTTTTTGTATATAGCAAAGGGATCATGTGGTGAGGTACGGAGCCAAATCGTACGTGCATCTGATGTTGGTTTCCTCGATAGTGATGTTGCCAAGCGGTTATATGGAGATTGTCTTTCAATAAGCAAGTTGTTAAACTCTCTCATCATTTCAATCAACAAAAGTGGTTATACAGGAAAGAAGTATCACGCGCTTTAGCGCTTTTGAACGCAGCTTTGCTGCCTTTGAACGGCCTTTAGGCCTCTTGCGCTCGGCTATGCCGCTTCGCTATGCGAAGAACCTTGAACGCGGCTTTGCCGCCTTTGAACGCAGCTCTGCTGCAAAAACAGATTTCATGAAAGAAGTGATATTTTTTGCGAACGGCGACCCCGAGAGCGCGCAGACATGGTCTAACGTGCCGAAGTGCTTCGTCGATACCCTGCGAAAGAAGGGGATCACGGTGCACACCGTGAGTCTGACCAACGAGCGCGTGCAGTATCTCTACGACAACTTCTTCCGCAAGGTGCTGAAGGTGCTGATGCTCTGGTACGACGAGCCTCGCTACTACGGCTACACCTGGCTGCACCAGTGGGTGGGCAACCGTCGCATCAAGAAAGCGGTGAATACCTGGTCACAGGCCGACTACTGCTTCTTCATCAACTACGGCTTTTATAACAAGTATAACGATATACCCTCTCTGCTGCTGAGCGACTGGACGGACGACATCAGTCTGCGTCGCCGTGGCAAACCCGTGGCACGTTTCCAGAAACGGTTCTGCTTGCAACAGAAAAATGCTATAGAGCATGCGGAGCATGTCATCTCCATCTTCCCGCTGTGCACAGAGGAGATGCGACAGCTTTATCCCACAGCGAATATCAGCTATCTGGGAGGTAACGTGATCAACGACCTGTCAGGAGAGGAGATCCAGCAGGAGGCAATCCTTGAGCAGAAACGACAGTCGCGCCATATCCTGTTCATCGGTAAGCCCGACCGCTATAAGGAGAGTGCCATCAAGCTGATGGAGGCGGTAGGACTGTTGCGTGAGAAAGAGGCTTATGCAGACTTGGAATTGGATATCATCGGCATACAGAAAGCGCAGCTGCCGAATGTGCCGGATTACGTGCATTGTCATGGGTTCCTACGGAAGGATAGGGAAGAGGAGTGCAAGAAGTTCTACCGTCTGCTGAAGGGGGCGAAGATGATCGTAAACCCCACACCAAAGTGGGCTGCCTATTCCTCTATCATCGAGGCAATGTATTTCTATACCCCAGTAATCGTCTCTCCCTTCGATGATTTCGTCCAGGAGTTCGGTACATCCATCGGGTTCGGACGGTATAACGAGGTGTTCACGGCAGAGTGTATTGCAGACAGTATCCGCCAAATCTTAGATGCTGATAACTATACCGACATCTGCACCTGTGCGCACGAAACGGTGAAGGACTATACGTGGGATCGGTATGTGGACAAAGTCCTACAATTATTGAAATAGGAGGCCTGGCGGCCGTTCAAGAGCAGCAAGCTGCGTTCAAGAGTGCTGCGCACGTTCAAAAGCGACTACGTCGTGTTCAAATGGCCTACCGGCCGTTCAAAGTTTAAGAGTGCTGCCGCACGTTCAAGAGAGGCTGAAGCCACGTTCAAATATGGAGAAGGTAAGAAGGTTTGAAGATTTAGAGGTTTTTCAGAAGGCAAGGGAGTTGTGTAAGAGTGTATACTCAATAACAAACCAGGAACCATTCAAAAGTGATTATAGGTTTGTACAACAGATACGTGCCGCGGCTGGATCTATCATGGACAACATTGCAGAAGGCTATGAACGGAATGGAAACAAAGAGCTCGTAAACTTTTTGTATATAGCAAAGGGATCATGTGGAGAGGTAAGGAGCCAAATCGTACGTGCATCTGATGTTGGTTTTCTCGATAGTGATGTTGCTAAGCGGTTATACGGAGATTGTCTTTTAATAAGTAAGTTACTCAACTCTCTTATCCTTTCAATCAACAAAAGTGGTTATACAGGAAAGAAGTATCACGCGCTTTAGCGCTTTTGAACGCAGCTCCGCTGCCTTTGAACCTTGAACGCGGCTTTGCCGCCTTTGAACGGCCTTTAGGCCTCTTGAACCTTGAACGCGGCTTTGCCGCCTTTGAACGCAGCTCTGCTGCTTTTGAACCTTGAACGCGGCATTGCCGCCTTTGAACGCAGCTCTGCTGCAAAAACAGTTTACGATGAAGATATTTTTGGTATGTAATTCCTTGGGCGGCGGTGGCGCCGAGCGCGTGCATGTGAACCTCGCCAACGGCTTCGCCCAGCGGGGCCATGAGGTGTACCTGATTGCCGATGTCAATCAGCCCGCATCCTATCCCGTAGATGAGCAAGTGCATGTGCTGCCCCTATGTCCCCAATCTACAAACAAACTGATAAAGTGGGGTGGGGCGGTCTCCATGCTGCGCAAGAACATCAAGAAATATAAGCCGGATGTGGTGATTGGGAACATGCAACTGTGCTCATTAGTATCAAAAATAGCGAGTATAGGTTTTTCTATTCCTGTTGTTATGACAGAGCATAGCGCTTTCGAATGGATTGATTCATTATCGCGTCCGTGGTTCTTATCTTTTTCACGAAAGTATCTAAATAGGATATACACCTGCGTTACTGTATTAACAGAGCCGGATAAGCAATTCATAGGAAATAAGCTGAAGAATGTGGTGGTGATGCATAATCCATTGACCTATGAATCGTATGAGGGAGTATTAAAGAAAGAGGAAATAATCCTTTCTGCGGGCAGACTGACCGATTGGCGAGTGAAAGGATGGGATACGTTGGTTTATTCATGGGCCCGTATTGCTGATAAGTATCCTGATTGGAAGATATGTATTGCTGGTACTGGAGCTGAGAGTTCCAAGCAGTACATTATCCAACTGATGAAAGAAAATGGGATTGAAGATCGTGTAGAGTTCTTGGGGCATTGTAAGAATATGTTGGATTTATATAGAAAAGCATCTATCTTTTTCCTTTCTAGTCGCAGCGAAGGAATGCCCATGGTGGTACTTGAAGCGATGTCACAGGGTTGCGCTTGCGTGGCTACCGATTATAAAGGAAGAACAAAAGAGATCATCAACTCAGAGAAATGTGGTATCTTGTGTCAGCCAGAGGATGACAAGGCGTTGGCAGAAGGTCTTGATAAGATGATTACGGACAAAGAGTATCGTGAATCAGTACAAAGAAATTCCATTGAACGCTCCAAAGATTTCTCCGTACCACGAATCATTCAGGAATGGGAAACGCTGATAGAGTCTTTGAAATCTGACTAAAAAGATGTTAGTTAATTCAATTGTTTTTGGGGCGTTCTTCCTCATAGTACTGATACCCTATTTCAGCATACTTAGGAAGAGTTCGAGATGGCAGAACTTGTGGGTTCTTGCTGCCTCGTACTTTTTTTATGGGTATGCGGATTGGAGGATGGTGCCGCTGCTGGTGGGAGCTACGGTAGTCTTCTATGCGCTGGGCGTAGCGACTTCGTCGCGTTCAAGAGCGGCTGATGCCGCGTTCAAAGGCAGCGAGCTGCCGTTCAAAAGCGCTGACGCGCGTTCAAAAGGCCTGACGGCCGTTCAAAGTTCAAAGTTCAAAGTTCAAAGATCAAAGTTTTTGATGGTGGTTGGTGTTGTGCTGGGGGCTGGTCTGCTGCTGTACTTTAAGTACATGAATTTCTTTATGGAGCAGTTTGCGGCATTGTTCGGACTGATGGGACTGCATACCAACTGGAGTACGTTCAACATCATAGTGCCAATTGGCATCAGCTTCTTCACCTTTAAGTTGATAGCGTATATCGTGGAGGTATATAAAGGGAATATGGAGCCGTGCAGGGACTTCGTGACTTTTGCTGCCTATATCGCGTTCTTCCCAACCATCATGTCGGGACCGATTGACTCGCCGAAGATGTTCATCCCGCAGTTGGAGAAACCACGTTGGTGGCAGAACGAGATGGTACTGGAAGGATTGAAACGGGTGCTGTGGGGTATGTTCCTGAAGATGTGCATCGCAGATAAGATCTCTCCTTATACCGATTCGGTGTTCAATAACTATTATCATCATAGTGGTATTACCATCATCTTAGCCTCGGTGCTATATACGTTCCAGATCTATACCGACTTCTGTGGTTACTCAGAGATGGCTATTGGTGTGTCGCAGGTGATGGGTATCAAGGTGACGGAGAACTTCCTCCGTCCGTACTTCGTTACGAACGTGGGGGATTTCTGGCGCAGGTGGCACATGTCGCTGATGAACTGGTTCCGTGACTATATCTATTTCCCATTGGGAGGTAGTAGGTGCTCGAAAGCGAGGATGTACTGGAACACCATGGTGGTGTTCATGGTGAGCGGACTGTGGCATGGGGCCAACTGGACGTTCATTATCTGGGGCGCGTATCATGGGGCGCTGGTGTGTCTTTATAAGGCGGCTAACGCCGCGTTCAAGAGCGCTGGCGCGCGTTCAAGTGGCCTGTCGGCCGTTCAAGAGCGGCAGAGCCGCGTTCAAAGATCAAAGTTCTTTGCAGAGCAAAGCGGCAGAGCCGAGCGCAAAGATCAAAGTTCAAAGTATGTTTCGGTTTTGTTTGTATTCGTCCTGGTGACCATTGGATGGATGGTGTTCAGGTGTGATACGTTCCAGCAGTTCTTGGGGATGTTAGGTCGGTTCACGGCACCGGGTGGATTGTTCTTCTCATGGGCACTCACGGCAGTCCTGCCGATAGGTATTATGTTGTTCAAGGAACTGAAGGACGAGGAGGGGTGGAACATCCATCTGATCCACTCGAAGAACCTGTATGTGCAGGCGGTCTCCATCGCCCTCCTCATCGTGTACATCTTCTACACGGGTGAGCTGAACGGCGCCCAGTTCATCTACTTCCAATTCTAATAGCGACTTCGTCGCGTTCAAAAGCTGCAAGCAGCGTTTAAAGTTCAAAAGGCCTGACGGCCGTTCAAAAAGGCTGCAAGCAGCCGTTTAGGTTCAAGACTCAAAGGCGACTTTGTCGCGTTCAATATTATGGAAAAGGTTAGGAGATTTGAGGATTTAGAGGTCTTCCAGAAAGCAAGGGAGTTGAGTAAGAATGTATATACTATAACAAATCATGAACCGTTTAAAGCTGATTATAGGTTTGTGCAACAGATACGAGCAGCAGCTGGATCTATCATGGATAATATTGCAGAAGGATATGAACGTAATGGAAACAAAGAGTTCGTAAACTTCTTATATATAGCGAAAGGCTCATGCGGAGAAGTTCGGAGTCAGATAGTACGTGCATCTGATGTTGGTTTCATTGATGATACAGTTGCCAAGAAACTATATGGAGATTGCCTTTCGATTGCTAAGTTACTTAACGCTCTTATCCTTTCAATCAACAAAAGTGGTTTTACAGGAAATAAGTATCAGTCATCTTGAACGCGCTTTAGCGCTTTTGAACTTTGAACGCAGCTTTGCTGCTCTTGAACCTACTTCAATATGAGAAAGAAGTTACTTTTTGTGGGGATCATCTTAGCGATTGTGCTTGGTGCTGACCTGTTGATTGGGGCAGTATCGAAGAGTGCGATTGTGAACGTGAAGGATGTGGGGGTGAACCAGACCAACACCGTGCAGGCACTGTTCAAACGGAAGGCTGACCTGCTGATCCTTGGTCCCTCCACCGCCAACCACCACTTCGACTGTCAGATCCTGAAGGATTCCTTAGGCATGACCTGCTATAATGCAGGGCGTGACGGACAGAACATTATCTATAACGCCATGGTGCTGGATGCCTTCCTCACCAGGTGTACACCCAAGATGGTGGTGGTGGATGTGGGTTCATCCTCCTTGTCGGATGTGTGGATGTCTGCTCTCAATGATTTCAATTGCTATTACGGGGTGCTGAAACCTGTTGATGATATCCTGGATTCGATAGGTACACCCATTGACAGAATCAAACGACTGTCGGGCATCTACCGCTATAACAAGACGTGGGAATGGTTGCTGAATGCAAAGATGGCGAAAGAGGTGGCCGACTTAGATGGCTACCGACCGATGCCAGTGAATGCCGATACGCATTTTGCGGCGAAGGTACAACGTAGTCAGTTCAAGATTGATCAGAAGTGCTTGCACTACCTGAATCATATTGTTCAGACTTGCCAGAAGAATAATATCCGGTTAATCCTTACGCATTCACCCTCATTGATCATCGGTAAGGGGAACTTTGTTCCAGAGTTACAGACGTATGTGACCAAGAAAGGATTGGAGTTCTATAACTGGAATGGTGATACGACCTATACCAATCATCCCGAGCTGTTCTATGACATGACGCACCTGAATCAGGAAGGTGCAAAGGTGTTCACAAAAGAATTCCTGAAGAGAATAACAAACACGAATCACACAGATTCACTCGAATAAGATAGACAGTTATTGATATATATAACAACGGCTACAATCACATTTCGATTGTAGCCGTTACTGTTTTTGTACCTATTTGCAATACCTATGATATTGGCCTCTAATACCTATGATATTGGCCTCTAATATCTATGATATTGGGCTGCAATACCTATGATATTAGCGTCTAATACCTATGATAATGGAGTGTAAAACCATAGGTTTTGGAAATGGGGTGTGCCTACGGGTCGTAGACAAAAGAACAAAAGGACAAAAGATTTAGGCCAAAGACCAGGGACGAAGGTATTTTACCTAACATTTCCCGTAAATCTCTTGAAACGACGATGTGCAAAGGGTTCGAGGAGGGTTAGATGATGGCCAAACATATCCCGTACATATCCCGTAGATTTCCCGTAAGAGTCAGAGTCGTCGTTCTAACGTAATTACGTAATCCCGTAATTACGAAATAACGATGTTACGATGTTACGAGAAAATGAAATGAAGAAAACTATGGCAGTTTGCGTTGGAAACTATGGCAGTTTCTGGTGAAAAGTGCCTCAAACGCCAATAGTGGGAACGTCAAACGTTGGGAGCGTTTACGGCGTTCACTGGGAGCGTTTACGGCGTTCAGTGTTTTTTAACAGAAGGGGAGTGGTTTGTTAACAGAATTTTGCACGCTATGAGGGGGCGTTTTTTGGTTGTCTCAGGATTATTTAGTACCTTTGAACCAAGGTAAGACCAAAGAACAAAAGAACAAAGTTTTTTTAGCCCAAAGAACCAAGGGACCAATATTTTTTTAGACCAAAGAACCAAGGGACCAAAGATTTATTGTTCAATCTTTAATGTAAATGGCCAAGGGACCAAGGAAATGCTTTTGTTGGAAATCTACGGGAAATCTGCGGGATATGTACGGGATATGTTTAGCCATCATCTAACCCTTATCAAATCCTTTGCAGCAGGGTATTTCAAGCACATTGGGTTAGATGTTTGGGTATTTTGTTCAATTACTAATAGCATTTCTGTATTTCTGCGTGAGATGAAAGAAAAAAATGGGGAAATGCTTGTATGTTTCGAGGAAAAGCAGTACTTTTGCGTCGATAAACATGAAAGAAAAGAGAGATTTCATATATGGCTGACAAAAGAATTTACCTGTGCTTGGCGCACATGAGTGAGGACGGTGCTGAACAACGTTTCATCAAGGAGGCTTTCGATACCAATTGGGTGGTGCCACTCGGACCTAACGTAAATGGTTTTGAAAAAGACCTTGAGGAATTCGTGGGAGAAGATAAGAGGGTGGTTGCCCTCAGTTCTGGAACGGCTGCCGTTCATCTCGGATTGTTGGCCGCAGGTGTTGGCCCAGGAGATGAAGTGATTGTGCAGAGTTTCACGTTCTGCGCCTCTTCACACCCCATAACCTATCTTGGCGCCAAACCCGTGTTTATTGATTCTGAACCTGATACGTGGAACATGGATCCCGATTTGTTGGAAACAGCCATTCAGGACCGTATCGCCAAGACGGGTAAGAAACCCAAAGCCATTGTTCCCGTTGCCCTCTATGGCATGCCTTACCGGATAGACCGTATCATGGAGATTGCCAATAAGTATGAGATTCCTGTCGTTGAAGATGCAGCAGAGGGCTTCGGCTCACGCTATAACGGTCGGATGCTGGGAACCTTCGGTCAATACGGCGTACTGAGCTTCAACGGTAACAAGATGATTACCACCTCAGGTGGTGGTGCCCTGATCTGTCCTGATGAGGAGAGCTGGAGAAAGGTGATGTGGCTGGCCACACAGGCTCGTGAGTCGTATCCTTACTACCAGCATGAGACCATCGGTTATAACTACCGCATGAGTAATATCTGTGCCGGTATCGGTCGTGGACAGATGACTGTCGTGAACGATCATATCGACCATCATAAGCATGTACAGGCGCTCTATGAAGCATTGCTGGCAGATGTTCCAGGAATCAAGGTGCATGGGCAGCCGGAGGATAGTTCAAAGTTCTTTGCAGAGCAAAGCGGCAGAGCCGAGCGCAAAGTTCAAAGTTCTTTGCAGAGCAAAGCGGCAGAGCCGAGCGCAAAGGTATTCGATAGTAATTATTGGTTGTGTACGATTACTTTGGATCCGGATCTGAAGGTGAAGGGACAGGAGAATGCGTATAAGACTATCGTTACTGGTGCTGTGGGCGGTGCTGCCGGTGTGATACATGCAGCCAGCACAGCAGTAACCGACTGTCAGCCGAACGACAACGTGGAGGCGATGCGTGTGGCGCTCGACCAAGCGGGCATCGAGGCACGTCCGGTATGGAAGCCGATGCACTGTCAACCCGTTTATCGCGACTGCGTGGCGTATGTCAACGGGGTGAGCGAATCCATCTTCAAGGTGGGTATGTGCCTGCCGGCGGGACCGTATGTCACGGATGAGGATGTCGCTTATATCGTTGCAAAGATCAAAGAAAACATCATTTCATAGTTCAATCGGGCTTCACCGCCCGATTTTTTTTCTCACACAGAAATTATTATTTTAGTTCTCACACAGAAATATATATATTTATTTCACACAGAAATCACAGAAATCACAGAAAGGCCATGCGGCATGACTATTCTCACGCAGAGACGCAGAGAACGCAGAGGTCTCGCAGAGAATTATTACTGCACCAATCACCACGAGAATTATCTTTATCTAAAACTGAATAATCAGAAAATAAACGGAATAACGGAAAATATTTCTGTGATTTCTGTGATTTGACTATTGTCTTCCTCCCTCGGCGACTCGGCATAACTGATGCAAGCATCGTTCTGCGCTCGCTGCTCTGTCGGTTCTGTGTGAGATAACTAAACTCTCTGTGTGAGATAACTAAACTCTCTGTGTGAGCTCATATTCGTGTTCGTAATAATCTTTTTTGGATAATTGTTTGGATGATTAGATAAAAGATTGTATATTTGCATCGAAATAGCCGTTTCGGAAATGGCCGTTTCGGAAGTTAATGTTCAATATAACAACGAATTGCAACATGAAATTTTACGATAGGGAACAAGAAATCTCCTTCCTGAGGGAGACTCGGGATGCGGCAGAGAAGGTGGCTCGCTTTACGGTAGTGACCGGTAGGAGGCGTATCGGCAAGACTACGCTGATTCGGGAGGCTTACAAGGATGAGTCATTTGTGTATTTCTTCGTGGCCAGGAAGGCCGAGTCGGACTTGTGTGAGGCGTATCAGGAGGAGATCAGTGAGAAGCTGGGCATCCCCACACTTGGTAGTAGCAGGCATTTCAGTGAGATATTCCGTTACTTGATGCAGTTGTCGCAGACCAAGAGCTTCACATTGGTGATAGACGAGTTCCAGGATTTCTTTCGGGTGAACAAGGCAGTATACAGCGAAATGCAGAACATCTGGGACGAATACGAGAAAACATCAAAGATCAATTTGGTAGTGTGCGGAAGTATCTACTCGCTGATGCAGAAAATCTTCAAGAACAAGAAGGAGCCTCTGTATGGAAGGAATACCGCAGAATTGAGGGTGAAACCTTTCAAGCCTTCGGTGCTGAAGCAGATTATGGCGGATGCTAAGCCCGGCTACAGCAAAGAGGATCTGTTGGCCATGTTCACCTTTACGGGTGGCGTGGCTAAATACGTGGGTCAGCTGGTAGATGGCGGTGCTCTTGACAAGGATGCCATGATTAAGTACATCATCGGACCCAATTCGACTTTCCTGAATGAAGGTAAGAACAACCTGATAGAGGAGTTTGGCAAGGACTACGGCATCTATTTCTCCATTCTCTCGTGCATAGCCAGAGGTAAGAACACTCGCAGTGAGATCGAGGATGTGATAGGCAAGGAGGTAGGGGGATACCTGACCAACCTGACTGATGAGTATGAGCTGATAAGCAAGCGACAGCCTCTGTTTGAGAAGAGCACGAACAAAAATGTGCGCTATGAACTGGACGATGTGTTCTACAGTTTCTGGTTCCGCTTTGTCTTCAAGTATAACTACATTATTGAGATTGAGAACTATGGTAAGCTACAGGAGATCATCGGGCGCGACTACAGCACGTTCAGCGGACTGATGCTGGAACGTTATTTCCAACGCGTGGCAATGGAATCCGGTGAGTTTACCCGCCTTGGCCGTTGGTGGGATAGACGGGGCGAAAACGAGATTGACATGATTGCGGAGGACGAGTTGAATGACCGCGTGGTATTCTACGAGATCAAACGTCAGGCAGAGGAAATCAGCATCGGTGTACTGAAGCAGCGGGCAGAGGTAATGCTACAGGCGACGCACCAGTTCAAGAAGTATGATATCTCGTATAAGGGGTTGTCGATGGAGGAGATGTGATTTGTGGAATGTGGAGCCACCCCTAACCCCTCCATGAGGAGGGGAATCGGAGGCGCGGGGGTGCTTCACCGCCCGATTTTTTTGTTCTCACACAGAAATTATTATTTTAGCTCTCACACAGAAATATATATATTTATTTCACACAGAAATCACAGAAATCACAGAAAGGCCATGCGGCATGACTATTCTCACGCAGAGACGCAGAGAACGCAGAGGTCTCGCAGAGAATTATTACTGC